>Ga0101944_10000167_pt1 | contig 220697 bp, 183 predicted proteins | sample DewCreD2012metaG_FD_75245 | JGI IMG/M metagenome (GOLD analysis project Ga0101944, IMG submission 75245) | Hot spring sediment bacterial and archeal communities from British Columbia, Canada, to study Microbial Dark Matter (Phase II) - Dewar... ...
GTGTAAAGGACTTAAGATTGTATCAGAATGATACATTGCTAATTACTTTCTTGTTAGAAGCCTTGTCAAAATCTTTGCCAAACTTGGTGATAATTTTTGCCAAATTTAGTGATAAGTTATAGTAAAATTGAGTCTAATCGTAATGAAAAACCTTAAATCCTTCCTCTCGAAAGCCGGTCCTTCTGTTCTTCTTCCATTAATAATCTATGTAATTCTATTTATTAATCTTTTTGTTTACTTAAATTATCAAAGAGATTTAATCATAGATTATAAGAGTGAAGTTATTGAATCGATTACAAAACTAAAGTTATCACTTATAGATAATTTCTTAACAAGTGAACTAACTAATTTAGAAGATGAAGGCAGCCATCCAGTATATAAAAGATTCATTACAGAGTATTCCAGAAAACAAAAGACTGCTAATTTTGATGATGTAAAAAAGATATTAAGCGATGACATAGTAAAATTTAATGCGGAAGATTACTTAATAATTTATAAGGATACAATCATTTTTTCAGTTTCACAAAAAGCATCACTAAACCAGTTTTTAATTTCATTAATAGAAAAATGCAAGGAACTTAAAAAGCCAGCATTTTCAGATTTAGAAAAACAGTATTTTCCTTCCAGTGCAATCTATATTTACTTTATTACTCCGATCAAAATTAACTCCGAAAATGATTTAGCTTTTTTAATCAGTAAGAAGGATTTTCAGAAATTAATTCAGCCAATTCTAAGTTTTAAACCCTTTCATTCAAATACACTTGAATCGTTCTTAGTTAGAATTAATTATGATAGTGTAGAATATTTAAGCAATTTAGATTATTATTCCAATGCTCCATTTAGATTAAAATTCCCATTAACTATGGAGGAATTACCTGCAGTTAAAGCTCTAAAGGGTCAGACAGGGCTTTTTGAGGCTACAAATTATCGTGGTAAAGCGGTTTTATCTTATGCTCAACAGATTGATAATACTAACTGGTTCATAATTACAAACATTGATAAAGATGAATTTCTTAGAGAATACAATCAATTAACGATATTATTTTATGTATTATTCTTCTTCTTAATAGTTGTGGGCTTTGTATTTGTTAATGCTTCTTACCGTGCAAAAGAACAAAAAATTTATAAGGAAATGTACGAGGTAGAAAAAAATCTTAAACAATCCATTGAAAAATTCAAAATTACAGTGGAAAGCTTATCAGAAGGAGTTATAACTACAGATATTGAAGGCAATATTGATTATATGAATAGAATGGCAGAAAACTTAACGGGCTGGACTCTTCGCGAAGCAAAAGGTAGAAAGCTTGAGGAAGTTTATCGAATTAAAAACGAGTTAACAGGTCAGCCAGAACTTAATCCTGCTCAGAAAGTTCTCAAATATGGATATGTTAAAGGTTTAGCAAATCATACGATTTTAATTACTAAGAAGGGTAATGAAATAGCTGTTGCTGATACTGGTGCACCTCTATATGATAATAATGGTGAAATTGTTGGTGTCGTTATCGTATTTGAAGATGAAACAGAAAGAAGAATATATGAGAAATTGATGATTGAGAGTGAAGCAAGGTTCAGAAATACTTTAGATAATCTCATCGAAGGATGTCAAATTATTTCTTACGACTGGAGGTATCTGTACCTTAATAAGGTAGCATTAAGACAAATAAAAAAGTCCAAGGAAGAACTCATCGGTCAACAAGTGTGGGACTGTAATCCAGGAGTTGAAAGAACACAATTATTTTCTACACTTGTAAAATGTATGAATGAAAGAACAGTTGAGACATTTGAAAGTGAATTTCAATATCCTGATGGAAGTATTGGTTATTTCATTGTCACCGTTCAGCCAGTTGAAGAAGGTATTTTAATTTTAACAAAAGATATAACTTAGGAAAAGCTTGCTTCTAAATTAATTGAAGAACAGGAGAAAAATTACAGAGAATTAACAGAAAACATTTCTGAGTTTCTTTTCCAGATTGATGCAGAAAATTATCAATTAAAGTTTGCAAATAAGGCAGCGTCAATATTATTTGAGCAGGATGTTAGAGAAATTGTAAAAATCGAAAAACCATTTTATGAAGTAATTTCAATTGATAAACCCGAAGAATTTCGTGAGAAATTTTATCAGGGAGTTGCAGCTAAAGAAAACTTTTCGTTTGAGAGTAAACTCTATGACAGAAATAACAGACCAATTTATTCTTTATTTAGATTTACACTCAACAAAAACTCTGAAGGTAAAATTGAAAATATTATTTGTATTGCTTATGACTTTACAAAGGAAAAGGAACTACAAGAAAAATTAATCGAAAGAGAAAAATTCATTTCGTCAGTATTCAATACTGTAAAGGATATGATTGTTATTCTTTCTTTGCCTGAAAGAAGAATCATTTTAGTAAATAAAGCCATTGAAGAACTGTTTGGTTATAAACCCGAAGAAGTTATTGGCAAAACAATAGAAATTTTTTATCCAGATAAAGAGAGCTTCAAATCTTTCCCTCAAAAGCACTTAATTGACAGTCATCCTAATGAAACATTACAAGATGAAAATTTATTTGTGAGAAAAGATGGAACTCTTATCTGGGCAGAAGTAAGGTCAGCTGTTATTTCTGAAAATGGGAATCCTGAATATGTTGTATTATCTGTCAGAGATATTACAGAGAAAAAGAAATACATTGAAGAAATCATTAAAGCGAAAGAAGAAGCAGAAGAGGCAAGCAGAATTAAAGATGGTTTTATTTCTGCAATGTCCCACGAGTTGAGGACTCCATTAAATGTTATAATGGGATTTTCTGAATTATTGAATGAATCCCTTACTGAAGCTGATGAAGAGAAAAAGTTTTTCCTTGATGGAATTTTGAGAGGAGCCAAAAGATTATTACGAACAGGCACATTAATTCTCGATGGAGCAAGAATTGACGCCAAGGATTTAAAAATTGAGATGAAGAATCTTCCTCTGAATCCTTTTGTAGAATCAATTGCTGAGCAAAAAAGGAAATTTGCTGAGGAAAAAAATCTGGGATATAAAGTTGAGTTATCCAAAAAACCAATTTTTATAATTGGTGACGAGTACGCTATTAGTGTTATACTGGATAATATTATAGATAATGCAATTAAGTTTAGTGAAAAAGGAACGATAGAAATCAGGACAGAAGTTTTTGAAAATAAAGGTAGAGTAATTATTAAAGATGAAGGTGTTGGAATAAGTGAAAAGTATCTCAAGAATATTTACGATAAATTCAGTCAGGAAGAAGTTGGTACGAGAAGATCTTTTGAAGGACTGGGACTTGGACTGTACATCACTAAAAAGTTTATGGACCTGTGTGATGCTGAAATAAAATTTGAGAGTGAAAAAAATATTGGAACCACAGTTATTCTGGATTTTAAATTAGCTGAAGAAAAAACTGACCGGTAAAATATTTACAACTGGGATTTCATTTTCTGATTTAATGAGCGTTGAAAATATTAAAAATGAAATCTCTGTTTATTTAAACAATTTTCCTAATAATCTTCCAAGAAGTTTCCCAGTAATTCTTCTGCCAATTCGCTGTCCAATTTTCCCTTTTTGAACAGCATTCACATCGCCAAGGATGCGAGCTATCAGATATAATATGCTTCGAATTTTGTTGATGCTCATAATTTTATTCAAATTTTGTTATAGTTTAATAAAAAGAAAAATGAAAATCGAGCGTTCTTTTGTTTTTAAAACAAAAATGTCACTCTCAATTGTATTAAGAGTGACATTTTCAAAATTTTTTCAGATGAATTAGAAAATTCGAGATTAACTCATCGGTTTAAAACATCTCCTGATCAACTTCGTCAGGATTTAAACGCTCTCGTTTATTCTGATAGTTATTAAACTTATAACTAATTCCGAGATAAAGAACTCTTGTATCCATTTTTCTATCGAAAATGGATTTAAATCCTTCGCCAACGACTTCACCACCAAATTTTCTTGTATTAAAGACATCGCTTATTCGTAAAGTAACTGATAATTTCTCGTCAAAGAAATCTTTCCTTAATCCTAAATCCAGTCCATATAATTCATAAATTTTTCCCTGGGCGATTGCCTGATTGCCATATCTTCCACCGCCACCACCAACAAATCCCATACCTCCACTCATCGTTATTGTTGGTGAGTTATAATTGAAACTGATTTGCAATTGTGTTTTATTCCAGAAAGTAAAAGTTGACATTATTCTTGTTGTCCAGCTTGTTGCATCTTGATCGACATTAACAATTCCCTGACCGTTTAATTTTGTTCTAAAGTAAGAGAAATTTGCCATAAGTCTCCACCAGCTTGCAACAGGCTGTGTCCAGATAAATTCAACTCCATAATTTTCGCCTTTTGCAACATTATCAAATGTATTATAAAGAACACCATTAGGTAAAAGTTTACTTACAGTTGAAATTATTCCGCTTGTAGTTCGATAAAAGATACTTGTGTTCAAGAAGAAAAATCCAAGAGCATTGTTAAGATTTAATTCATACGAATTTGTGTATTGAGGATTGAGGAATGGATTTCCAGCAAAAACATTGAGCGAGTCAGAATAATCAACTACTGGATTGATTTGTCTGTTATTCGGACGGTCAACTCTTCTGCTGTAACTTAATTGAATTTCATTCATAGGTAGAAATTCATATGAGATATGAACTGATGGATAAAGTGAAAAGTAATCTCTTCTGTAAGATTGATTTGTCAAAGGCAAGTTTGATTTTGTATAAACCTGTTCACCTCTTAATCCAAATTGATATTTAATTCCAGAGATAGAATGAGATACTATTCCATATATAGCGTGAATTTGTTCGTCGTATTCGAAATAATTTTTTAGTGAAATGTTGTCAACAAAGACATTATTTGTATAGTCAAAATTAAAGTAATCGCTATATGTATTGATTGTTCTAATAGTTGATTGAAAACCAGTTTCAATCCTGATTCCAGACTCAAGAGGATGAATGTAATTTGATTGAACAATGTACATCTGATTTTTACCTTCACCTGAAAGTCTTCTCATCGATTGCGTTTCAGAATATGATGGCGAATAAATCGTGTTCAACTGTTGAGCATCTTCCAGTCTATTCATTTTGAAATCTGAGAAAAGAAAATCAGCAGTAAACTCTCTGCCTTTCTGTTCAAAAGTTTTTTTGTATCCGAAAGTAAAGTTCAGTGATTTAAATGTTCTATCACCACTATTTGAGCGACTGATTTTGCTTGTCAAATAGTTACTTGAATTATAAGTTAAATCTTGATTTGAAGAAGTATTATCAAAAGAGGAGTTTCTGTACTTAAGAGAAGTACTTAATGAATTAAAGTCATTGATATTGTAGTCGGCTCCAAGAGTGAAGTTATTAGAATTCATTTTATTTAAACCGGACTGAGATTGATTCAAAAATGAAGGTGTCGGGTTGACTGAATTTCGATAGTTAGAACCAAAGGAATTAAATCTGTTTATTCTTCCATCGTAACCAGTGTAGAGATTAAATCCATCCAGTTTATAATTAAAATTAAATGAAGTATTGTACTTATCACCTGTTCCAGCATTCAAAGTAATTATACCATTGATTCCAGCTTCTCTTCTTTTCTTGAGGACAATATTTATAATTCCGCCTGTTCCTTCAGGATCATATCTTACTGAAGGATTGGTAATTAATTCAACCTGTTCAATCTGGCTTGCTGGAATTTGAGAAAGGATATCGTAATTACTTACACCTTCCATATTAGTTGGTTTACCATCAATCAATAGCCTGATATTCGTATTTCCCCGAAGAGCAACATTACCATCTGCATCGACAGTTACTGAAGGAAGATTTTGCATTACATCAAGTGCAGAGCCACCAACATTGGTTAAATCTTTTTCTACATTAATTACTTTTTTATCGAGATTATTTATAATCAATTCTTTCTCACCTTGCACGACCACTTCACCAAGTTTAACGAGTGCTGGAGAAAGTTTTATTGTGCCTAAATCAATTTCTGAATTTTTAGGAGTAACAAAAATTGAGTCGATAATTTTTGTCTCAAATCCTATGAAACTGATTTTTATGAAATATCTTCCAGCATTTATATTCTCAAGTAAAAAATTTCCCTGAGCATTTGAAATAGTTCCTGTTGCCATAGAAGAATCTCTTAGTCTGTAAATCACAACATTCCCGTATTCAATTGGTTTCCCTGATTGTTCATCTATTAACTTTCCTGATATTTTACCATTCACTTGTAAATTACCCATTGGAAATCTTCTTTGTTCTTGTGAAAATGAAATATTAAACATTAAAACAACAAGCATTAAAATTATCAATATATTTTTCATATAGCTCCTCTTTTGATTTTTTGGTTTGACAAAAATTCTTTTTGTAGAGTTTAAACAAAAAGCTGATAATTAATGTTCTGATATTTAATTTGAGTAAAATTCCATGAAGAAATCATGAAAAAAATCTCATCGCTTATATCGAAATATGCTTTAATTTGTTTCTTTTTCGTTTCATGTACACATCAAAATTTTCAGACACAACTTATTGACATACATCAAATTGATCCATCCATTTCATTAGATGTGCGATATGCAACAGAACAGAATTTCACTGGAAAAGTCCTTTATAAATCTTCTAAGGTTTATCTTATAAAAGAAGTTGCGGAACAACTTGTCAAAGTGAATCAATATTTGAAAGATAATTACAAATTACAGATTAAAATTTATGATGGTTATAGACCTCTTTCAGTGCAGAAGAAAATGTGGGAAATAATTCCCGATGAACGATATGTTGCCAATCCTTCAAAAGGTTCTCGACATAATAGAGGATGTGCAGTTGATTTGACTCTGATTGATTCTACTGGAAATGAACTCGATATGGGTACACCTTATGACGACTTTACCGAAAAATCTCACATTGATTTCAAAGAACTACCAGAACATGTTTTAAACAATAGAAAAATTCTAAGAGAAGCGATGATGAAGTTTGGCTTCATTCCATTGCAAACCGAGTGGTGGCATTTTGATTACAAACACTGGGAAAACTATCCTGTCCTTGATGTCGAAATTAAATAATCCCTGAATTATTAAAAGTTTCAATTGAATGAAAAATTATAAGTAAAAAGTTATAAAAAAGTAACTTGACAAATTATGAAATTTTAGCTAAGTTAAATCAGATAAATTTATCTGAATTAAGATGAATTTTTTAATAAACATAAATCGGATAAAAAAATCTTAAATAAAACAAGGAGTAAACAATGCAAAAACTAATTCAATTGTCCTTAATCGTTCTTTTAAGTTTGATTTTAATTTCCTGTGGCTCTGAAAAGAAAGAAACTCAACAGCCTCAAAGTTCAGCTGAAGTTGGAGCGGATTTAACAGAATTTGAACTCGAAAACGGAGTTGGACCAATCAAAGAGAAAATTGAACTTGGACCAATAGACCCGAAGTTAGTAAAACGAGGTGAAGAAATCTGGAATCAGAAATGTATTGCCTGTCACAAACTTGATGAAAGATATGTTGGTCCAGCTCAAAGAGATGTTATTCAACGCCGCACTCCTGAATTCATTATGAATATGATGCTTAATCCAGAAGAAATGCAAAAGAGACATCCTGTTGTTAGACAACTCCTTGCAGAATATATGACTCCAATGACAAATCAAAATCTAACTGTTGAAGATGCAAGGGCTGTCCTCGAGTTTTTTAGGGAAGTCGGAAAAGAAAAGAAAAAATAATCACAAAATCATAAAGGAGGACTGATATATGTCAAACTCATTTTCAAAAAGGCTGATGCTTATCAGCATAATTATTCTATCCTTCATTGGAATTTATCTTGGATGTAAATCATCCAAAGATGTAGTAAGTGGTGATGTTGCTCAAGCAGTTTATGTTGCACCAGGAAGCTATGATGAATTTTATCTTTTCACTTCAGGTGGATTTAATGGACAGGTGGGTGTTTATGGTCTCCCATCGGGAAGGCATTTTAAAACGATTTCTGTTTTTTCTCAAAATCCAGAAACCGGATATGGTTACAGTGAAGAAACAAAATCAATGTTAATGACATCGTATGGATTTATTCCCTGGGATGATGCACACCATCCCGAATTTTCTATGACTGATGGTGTACCTGATGGAAGATTTTTGTTCATCAACGCAAACAATACACCAAGAGTTGCGAAGATTGATTTAAAAACTTTTGAGACAACTGAAATCATAGAAATTCCAAACTCAGCTGGTAATCACGCTTCACCATTTGTTACAGAAAATACTGAATACATAGTTGCATCAACAAGATTTAGCATACCTGTTCCAAATGCAGATGTCTCAATTTCTTCTTATAAAGAAAACTTTAAAGGAACAATTTCATTTATTGCCCTCGACCCGAAAACAGAGAAAATGAATTTAGCTTTCCAGATTGTTGTACCGGGTTATAATTACGATTTAGCTCATGCTGGCAAAGGACCATCAAAAGACTGGGCTTTCTTTACTTCATATAATACCGAACAGGCAAATACATTACTTGAAATCGAAGCATCAAAAAATGATAAAGACTTTATTGCAGCTGTGAACTGGAGACTCGCAGAAAAATATGTGAAGGAAGGTAAAGCAAAAAAAATGAGTGCTGAATATTATCATAATTATTATGATGAGAAAAAACACAGTACAATAAGTGAAGTAAAGAAAGAAGTTTTTGTTCTTGATCCAAAAGATTGTCCCGGAATGATTTATTATTTACCAACACCAAAATCACCTCATGGTGTTGATGTTGATCCAAGCGGCGAATATATTGTTGCAGGTGGTAAACTGGCTACAGTAATTCCTGTTCATTCCTTCTCCAGAATGTTGAAGGCAATTGAAGAAAAACAATTTGATGGCGAAGTAAATGGAATTCCTATCTTAAAATATGAAGCAGTTATTGCAGGTGAAGTTAAAAATCCAGGACTTGGACCTCTTCATACTGAATTTGATGGCAAAGGTTATGCCTATACTTCTCATTTTGTTTCATCAGAAATTGTAAAATGGAAACTCGGTACCTGGGAAGTTGTTGATAGAATTCCTGCTTATTATTCGATCGGTCACCTTTGCATTCCTGGTGGCGATTCCAAAAAACCATGGGGTAAATATGTTGTTGCTTTGAATAAAATTACAAAGGATAGATATTTACCAACAGGACCAGAGCTTACTCAGTCAGCCCAGTTGATTGATATTACTGGTGAGAAAATGAAACTATTGCTCGATTTCCCGACAGTTGGTGAGCCTCATTATGCTCAAGCAATTCCGGCAGAAATTTTAATGAAGAACAGTGCAAAGATTTATCGAATTGAGGATAATCAACATCCTTATGTAACAAAGAGTGAAAAAGATGCAAGGGTTGTTCGTGAAGGAAATAATGTTCATGTTTATATGAGTGCAATTAGAAGTCACTTTGCTCCTGACAATATAGAAGGAATTAAAGTTGGTGATAATGTCTATTTCCATGTGACTAATCTTGAACAGGATTGGGACCTTCCTCATGGATTTACAATCAAAGGATTAAATAATGCAGAAGTGTTAATTATGCCAGGTCAAACCAAGACTATCTTATGGCAGCCAAAAAAACCAGGAATTTATCCTTTCTACTGCACTGATTTCTGTTCTGCATTGCACCAAGAGATGCAAGGTTATGTGAGAGTCTCTCCTGCTAATTCAAATGTTGCGTTGAGTTATTACACAGGAACACCGAAGAAATAAATTGTAAAGGTTACTCGTATGGAGAATAAAAAAGAAAAACTTATTGAGATGATTCAGTTTCAAAGTAATTCGATTGTAAGTCGTCAAATCATAAAGAAACAATGTGGGAATGTAACTCTTTTTGCCTTTGATAAAGATGAATCATTAACTGAACATTCATCTCCATACGAAGCACTTGTTCAGATAATCACAGGGAAAATGGTAGTAACTATTGGAGGGCAACCTCAGGAAGTCGGAGAAGGAGAAGTTATTCTCCTTCCTCCGAATATTCCTCATGGTCTTTATGCAAAAGAACAAACAAAAATGATATTAACAATGATAAAGTGAGTGAAAAAAATGAACTCCTTTTCAAAAAAAATTTTATTCGTTTCAAGTCTTATTTTAATTCTGGTTTATTTTTTCCCGATCTGGAGTATAGATTTACAGGCTCCTCAGTATCCTGAAGGATTAGGATTAAAAATCTGGATTAATCAAATAAGTGGACAGAAAGAATTTGATCTTCAAAATATTAATGGATTGAATCACTATATAGGTATGAAGCCAATTAATCCTGAGGATATTCCAGAACTTAAAATTATGCCTTTCATAATTGGTTTTATGATTTTATTTGGATTGTTTAACGCTTTCAAAGGCAATAGAAAAACTGTTATGACCTGGATAATTCTATTTATTTTACTTGGTGCAATTGGCTTATATGATTTTTATATCTGGGAGTACAACTATGGTCACAATCTTAGTCCAGATGCACCGATTAAAGTACCTGGAATGTCTTATCAACCACCATTGATTGGGTCGAAACAACTTTTAAATATCAAGGCTGTATCTCTTCCTGACATTTCATCATATATTATTCTTGTCTCAATTGTTCTGGCTGCATATGCCGTTTACATTGACAAAAAGAAAAGTAAAAACGCATAATCCGAGAAATCAAAATGGGATTGATAGTCGTCATGAAAATCAAAAATTCCAGATTAAATTTTTTGAAATTTATTTTGTTGTCTTTGTTTCTTATTTCTTGCTCGCCTGAACCAGAACCAATCAATTATGGTCAGGATGTTTGTGATTTGTGTAAAATGAGCATTACCGACAACAAATTTGCGGCAGAATTAGTAACGACTAAAGGAAAGGTTTATAAATTTGATTCAATCGAATGTTTGCTTCAATTTAAAAATTTTGAATTAGATGAAAATGAAAAGATTCATTCTGAATGGGTAAATAATTTTTCTAAGCCAGGTGAATTAATTGCTCTCTCAAAAGCTTATTTCCTTTTAAACGAAAATTTCAGAAGTCCAATGGGATTAAATGTATTGAGTTTTTCAACACAAGATGAAATGAGAAAAATTAAAAATGAACATGGCGGAAAAGAATTAACCTATAATGAAGTGATGAAATTAGCATTGGAAGAATGAATTTTTGGTTTCTGTTTCTTGTTGTGTAATTAAAAAACAATATAATCTATGAGAATATTTCTTTTACTTCTAATTTTCTATTCAATCACTTCACTTCCTGCTAAGGAAAAAGTAATTATTTCTTCAAATCAGAATCTTAAAAATGTAATTGAAAAACTTTCTGATGGGGCAACATTAATTATCAAACCAGGAATTTATAAGGTTGATAATATTAAAATCACAAAACAAATCTCCATTGTTGGAGAGAATTTCCCTGTCATCGAAGGAAATAACAAAGACGAAGTCTTTACAATTACAGCAAATAATGTAACTATCAGAGGGCTTGTAATTAAAAACGCTGGTGTAAGTTTTCTTGAAGAAAATGCAGCCATTAAATTAAATGAAGTTTCTGGATGTCTGATTGAAAACAATATACTTCAAAACAACTTCTTCGGGATTTATCTTTCTAAATCTTTCAATTGCGTTGTTCGAAACAATAAAATTGAAGCAAACAATCAGAATGAAACTAACTCAGGTAATGGAATTCATCTCTGGTACAGTAAATCAATTACAATTGAAGGAAATGAAATATATGGACATAGAGATGGAATTTATTTTGAATTTGTGAGACATTCTTTAATAGTTAATAATGTCAGTAAACGAAATTTAAGATACGGACTTCACTTTATGTTTTCTGATAGCTGTACTTATATTAAAAATGTTTTTGAGAAGAATGGTGCGGGCGTTGCGGTTATGTACACAAGGTTTGTTAAAATGAGGGAAAATAAATTCATCAACAACTGGGGACCTGCTTCTTTTGGAATTTTATTAAAAGAATTAAACGATTGTCTGATTGAAAAAAATTATTTTTATAAAAATACAAACGGGCTCTATCTTGAAGGGTGTAATAGAATTACTGTAATTGAAAACGATTTTATTGAAAATGGTTGGGGAATCAAGTTAATGGCAAATTCAATGAATAATTATTTCTTTGATAACAATTTCATTGCTAACTCATTTGATGTGATGACTAATAGCAGAAATAGTTTTAATCAATTCAGTCGGAATTACTGGAGCCGTTACTCGGGATATGATTTAGATAAAGATGGCTTTGGTGATGTTTCATATCGTCCAGTTAATATGTTTTCTGTTCTGGTAGAGAAACAACTTGCATCAATGATTTTAATTCACAGTCTATTTATTGAACTTTTGAATATTGCTGAAAACATTGTGCCTTCTCTTACTCCCGTTGATTTAATTGATCAAAAACCACGAATGAGAAAAATAAACTATGATTAAAATTTCTAATCTATTTAAGAAGTATGGAAGACTCGAAGTGCTTAGAGGTATTGAAGCCGAAATTCCAAGAGGAAAAGTAACAGCTATTGTTGGTCCAAATGGTTCTGGAAAAACAACCATAATCAAAATTATTCTTGGACTTGTAAAAGCTGATTACGGAAAAATTTATATCAATAATGAACCAATCAATGGAAGTTTTGAATATCGAAATTTTATTGGTTATATGCCTCAGGTTGCGAGCTATCCAGAAAATTTAACCGTCGCTGAAGTATTAAGTATGATAAAAGATTTGAGAAATGTTTCTACAAATCCTGAAGAGAAATTTTTAAAAGAGTTTGATCTCGTAAGTGAATTAACAAAACCCATCAGAACACTTTCAGGTGGAAATAAACAGAAATTAAGTGCTGTCATTGCATTAATGTTCAATCCCGAAATTTTGATTTTTGATGAACCAACAGCTGGACTGGATCCTGTTATCAATAGTCGTTTTAAAGAAATTGTTTTTGCCGAAAAGAAGAAAGGCAAAACAGTCATTCTCACATCACACATTATGAGTGAAGTTGAAGAACTCGCCGATGAAATAATCTTTTTACTCGATGGAAAAATCTATTATCACGGAACCATATTGAATCTTTTGCTCGACAAAGGGGAAATTAAACTCGAAAAAGCTGTTGCAAAAATTTTAGAAGAAAAAACTTTATGGAATTAAGTTTACCATCAGGTTCATAAAATGATTACGAAAGAAATGAAGGTATCAGAAGTTTTAAAAAATTTTCCAGAAACACTCGAGGTCTTTATCGAGACAAGTCCCCATTTCAAAAAACTTGAGAACAAATTTTTGCGAAAGGCACTTGCAAGCAGAGTGACAATCCAGCAAGCTGCAACAATTGCTGGAGTGGAATTAAACGAACTCTTATATAAACTTAACAAGAAAATTCACAACGATTACCAGGAAATTAATTCTGATAAAAACGAATTATCAAATGAAAGGAAGAAACCTGAGTGGCTGGAAAAAATTTCAGAAGATAAAATTATTGAACTTGATGTCAGACCAATTCTGAACTCAGGTAGAGATCCATTTCTTGATATAATGAAGAAAGTTAAGGATTTAAAAGATGATCAAGTTTTAATGCTGATAAATTTTTTTGAGCCAGTTCCACTCTATACTGTCCTCGGTAAAAAAGGATTTGAGCATTACACCATCAAAGAAGAAAATAAGTTCAAAGTTTATTTTTTCAGAAAAGAAACAGAAACTCAGAAAAGTTTAGATTCTCATCAATCCATAGATTCAATTCAAAGTGAATTTTCAAAAGTGATTGAACTTGATGTGCGAGAACTTCCACCACCTGAACCAATGATAAAAATTCTGGAAACACTATCTCAAGTTGATGAGAATACTCTTTTGCTTGTTCATCATCACCGTGAACCATTGATGCTCTATCCGAAAATTGAAGAAAGAGGTTATGAGGCAATCTCAAACAAAATTAATGATAATTATTACAAAGTTTTGATAATGAAAAAGAGAAATTAGTTTATGATTCAACCTGTTTCTGTTGCTGGAATTTATTCACCACCATTTCGAATTGTTTCGAAATATTTCATTGCTTCAATTTTTTCTTTTGTCATTCTGAACTTTATGCTTCTTTTCAATTATCACTCGATTACTGGACATCATTTCCAGCCAAAGATACTTTCAATCAATCATATTGCCACTCTCGGATTTATTACAATGATAATCTTTGGAGCAATGTTTCAATTAGTTCCTGTTGTTTTGGAAGTAAAACTTTTTAGTTCCTTTCTTGCTGAAATTCAATTCTGGATTTACTCAACTGGTGTAATACTACTTGTATACAAATTCTGGAATTTCGATTCATCACTGAGCTTTCTTTTTCCAGCTTTGTTGTTAAGTCTTGTGATGATAATCTTTTCAATTAATATCATTCTCTCAATGATAAGAGTTAAGAGCTGGAATATTACTGGAACTTACATTGCTTCAGCAATTTTCTGGTTATTAATTACTGCTCTGGCTGGTTATTTTCTCTCAAAAAATCTCGACAAACCTTTTATAAGAATTAACCACCTTCAGTATTTAAATCTACATGCAATAACTGCTTATATCGGCTGGGTCGGTATGATAATTATGGGAGTGAGTTTCAAGCTAATACCGATGTTTACTCTGTCTCACGGATATAAAATGACTTTAGCAAAAATTTCGCTTGTTATAATTAATGCAGGATTACTTGGTGCCAACTGGATTATGCATTATCCAGAAACAGGTTTCTATACAAAAATCTTTGGTTCATTAATTTTTATAGGCTTTGTTCTTTATTTGATTCAAATCTTTATCATTTTCAAAAAAAGAATTAGAAAAAAACTCGATATTGGACTCAAATTTTCAGCAATAGCTTTTGTCTTAATGGGCATTGTTTCTGTGCTTAATTACTCTTTTCTCTTTTTTGATTATGAATCGATTGCTAATCTCACCATTGTTTACGGGATACTGGTAACTCTCGGGACTTTTGGAATGTTAATCGTTGGTCAAATGTACAAGATTGTTCCTTTTCTTGTCTGGTATCACAAGTATGGCAGTAAAGTGGGATTGGAGAAAGTTCCGATGCTTAAGGATATGTTTAATGAAAAACTCGCAGAAGGTCAACTTGTATTAATGTTGATTGGAATTATTCTTTCATCGACTGGATTGTTAACGAAATTTTATCTTCTTGTTCTTATTGGATTTTTATTTCTGTTTTTGAGTTCATTAATCTTTGCTTTTAATATGTTTACAATTTACAGGAATTGAATTATGGTGACGAAAGAAATAACAAAAGAAGATGTAATTGAAACTTTGAAATCAGTAATCGATCCAGAGATTGGATTAAATATTGTAGACCTCGGTTTAGTTTATGATGTTCAAATTTCCGAAGAAATGATTTTGATAATTATGACTTTAACAACTCCCGGTTGTCCGATGCACGGAAGTATTGTCGATTGGGTTCAGAGAATTGTTTCAATGTCTTTTCCAAATAAACTTATTGATGTGCAATTGGTATGGGAACCGAGATGGACACCAGATAAGATGTCTGAAGAAGCAAGAAGACAATTAGGGATATAATTATGTTCAGTACTGTCAGATACTTCATTAAAACGAGCGTTATTTTTTTGATGATTGGAATTATTACGGGTTTATATATGGCTTTAGCTAAATATGTTTTTAAATCAGGATATACGCAGGAATTAATATCAGCCCATACGCATTTAATTCTTGTTGGTTCAGTAATGATGATGATAATGGGAGTTGCCCTGTGGTTTTTTCCTCGTGCAGAAAAAGATGACAGGAAATACAATCCAGATTTAATCCTGGCAACTTACTGGATTATGACAATAGCTACTTCGTCTCGTTTCATTTTTCAGGTGACTGCAAATTTTATTTATGCAGACTGGATTCACTATTCAATTGCAGGAAGTTCATTTCTACAAGTTATTGCAATGATTTTATTTTTCTATTCAATGTGGGGAAGAATTAGACCGGTGGGAAGTCACATTCGTGAAGCTAAAGGTGAAAAATTCTAAAATATTAATGGAGGTATTATGTCTAAATTTTTTAATTACTTCGAAGAAAGAAAAACATTAGCTTATTCTCTTATCAGAATTTTTATCGGAATTGCTCTCTTTATCAGAGGATTTCTTTTTGTCAGTGATCCAGCGACAGTAACCAGAATCGCAGGGAATGAACAGAATTTTTATTTATTTGCCTATGTAGCAATTGGACATTTGCTTGGTGGTTTTTTACTTGCGATTGGTTATTTCACAAGACTTGCTTCACTGATACAAATACCAATCTTACTCGGTGCTGTGTTTGTTATACATATTAAACAGGGTTTTCTAAGCTCAGGTCAATCACTTGAAATTTCAGTACTGGTATTGTTTCTTTTAGTAGTCTTTTTCTTGTTTGGAAGCGGAGAGCTCAGCATCGAAAATTATCTATCAAAGAAAAAATAGAAATCGTTTTGTTGAGTTCTTTAATCATAATACATTATTTGATAGAATAAAATTAGATGAATTGAAGGAAAGAAATGCAGTACATAAAAAAGATATTAAAGTTTGAGTTTAATAATGTTAGCAGAAGCAGATGGATAATTTTTTTCTTTGGCTTCTTCTTTCTTGTTTCTTATTCACTGTTCACGTTTGAATCGAATATTCAGAAATCACTTTTAAGTTTATTTAATTTGATTATCTACCTTGTCCCTCTTATCGGTTTAATTTTTGGAACAATGTATTTCTACAATTCAAGAGAGTACATCGAGATGATGTTGTGTCAGCCTATACCCAGAAATTCTTTATACTTTGGTTTGTACTTTGGAACATCCCTCCCAATCGTTCTTAGTCTGGTTGCCGGGATTCTTATCCCGTTTATTCTATTTAGCAATATGAACGAAGGATTTGATTTTATAATTCTTCTATGTTTAATCGGAACGATTTTAAATTTTATTTCAATTGCAGTGGCTTTTTTAATCTCTACCTCAGTAAACGATAAAGTCAAAGGTTTAAGCTTTGCGATTTTCTTCTGGCTTATTATGGCAATTGCGTTTGATGGAATTTTACTTCTTCTGATTTACATTTTTAGTGACTATCCCATTGAAAAATTTTTATTGTTTATAACCTTAATCAATCCAATAAATCTTTCCAGGACTTTATTTGTTTTAAATTTTGATATATCAGCATTAATGGGATTTACTGGTGCAATCTTCAAAAAATTTTATGGAAGTGTTTTAGGAAGCATTGTTTCTTCTGTTGCATTAATTTTTTGGTTAATAATTCCACTGTGGTTAGGGTTGAAAAAATTTATGAGAAAGGATTTTTAAGCTTTGCTCATTTAATTAAAAAAATAATTAACAAAACCGGGAGGTACTATAATGAAATTCTTCAATTTTATTTTTTCAATTGTTCTATTCTTATCAATTCCACTTTACGCCAATCTATGTGTGAATTGTCATAAATCAATCACACCAAACATTGTAAGTGATTGGCAGCTTTCAAAACATTCACAAAATGATGTGACCTGTGATGTATGTCATGGTAAAAATCATACGAACGCATCAAATGTAGATAAAGTAGATATGCCTCGACCGGAAACCTGTCAGCCCTGTCATGAAACTCAAGTCACCCAGTTTTCCAGAGGGAAACATGCTTTTGCCTGGGCAGCGATGAAAGCAATGCCAACAGTTCATTTTCAACCGATGTATTTAACCGAAGGAATGAAAGGATGTGGTGGCTGTCATAAAATTGGTTTAAAATCCGATGAAGAAATAAAACAACTAAAAGCTCAAGGTCAACAACACGGTGTGGCAAGTTGTGATGCCTGTCATACACGACATACATTTTTCAAAAAAGAAGCTCAACAACCACAAGCATGTCAAACCTGTCATATGGGATTTGATCATCCTCAGTGGGAAATGTATTCTTCTTCAAAACATGGAGTAAGATATTTACTTAAACAAAATGGTGTTCTCTCAGAAAATTCATCAGCACCAAATTGTCAGACCTGCCATATGCAAAACGGAAATCATGAAGTCAGAACAGCCTGGGGTTTCCTTGCAGTCAGACTTCCATTACCAGAAGATGAAGAATGGAAAAAGAATCAAATAACAATACTTCAAGCTCTTGGTGTACTTGATCCAGAAGGAAAACCAACAAAACTCGTTGATGTTGTAAAGGCAGCTGATGTTGCTCGATTAACTCAAGAAGATTTTGATAAAGAAAGAAATAAAATGATTAAAACTTGTGGTAATTGTCATTCTGAAAAATTTGCAAAGGCTGAACTGGAAAAAGGGGATAAAATGATTCGAGCTGCTGATAATTTAATGGCAGAAGCAATTAGAGTAGTTGCTGATTTATATAAAGATGGAATAATCGAAAAACCTAAAGATTATCCCTATGCTTTTCCATTGTTACTTACTTTTCATGATGCTCAAACTGTAATCGAACAAAAATTATTTGTCATGTTTCTTGAACATCGAATGAGAACATTTCAAGGAACATTTCATGGAAATCCTGACTATGCTCTATGGTATGGCTGGAGTGAAATGGTTCGAGATCTTGCAGAAATAAAAGAATTGGCTCATCAGATGAGAAAAGAAAAGAAAGGATAAAGAAAATATTTTGATGAATTGACTGATTTTGAAAATGTCTTTTTATAGATATTAAAAAGTTTATGAAGCAATCTTTCCACAAACTGTTGACATATTTTTATATAAGCCTGGTTTAGATTTTTTGAAAGTGGGAAGATTGCTTCGTCACTTCATTTCTCGCAATGACTATAACCAGAATTAGACAGTCATTGAGAGCCCCGATTTTTAATCGGGGCGAAGCAATCTTTTCTCTTAAAACAACTTAAAAAAATGTTGTGAAAGCTTGCTTCGACACTTCGTTCCTCGCAATGACTATAACCAGAATTAGACAGTCATTGCGAGCCCCGATTTTTAATCGGGGCGAAGCAATCTTTTCTCTTAAAACAACTTAAAAAAATGTTGTGAAAGCTTGCTTCGTCACTTCATTTCTCGCAATGAAAGTTGATGTTGTCAGTCTTCGTATTAGCTCAAGACTGACAATGAATAAAAACATTCAAGGGGACTGACTAAAAAATATTATTTTGTCAACCTGAATTTATTTCAGGGTCTATTTTTGGTTCATAATTACAAGTTTAGATGCCGAAATGAATTCGGCATGACACTTTTTGGACAACCCCTCTATTTTTAGATGTCGAATTAATGCTGAAAAAAATAAGCACAGGAATTGGCATTATACTCTCTGGACAGTCACTGACAATTATTAAATAGCCCTTGTAGTCGTGAGTGAATTCAAAAATATTTTTCGTTTAATCAAAATCTGTTGGTAAATCTGGATTCTTGTAATGTTCAAAAAATCTTTCAATTTGTTTTCGAGTAATTCTTCCAGTACTGAGCTCGGGTAATGCATTTAAACTGAAGAAACCAACATCATCTGTTTCGTAACTTGTTTTAGATTCTCCTCCAATGATTTCACAGAGAAAGAAAATTTTATAGAGATGAAAAATGTAGGGAGTGTGTCCCTGTTTATTTCGATCATAAACAGCGAGGACTTTTTTTGATTTTACTTTGAATCCAGACTCTTCAAAAACTTCTCGTTCAGCATTTTCAGAAGGGGAAAAACCAACATCAGCCCAGCCTCCTGGAACTGTCCATTTACCATCAACTTTTTCTTTTACAAGAAGAATCTTGTCATCTTTAAATACAACACCACGCACATCAACTTTTGGTGTTGAATGTCCAGCTTCACTCATAAATAATTTGTGTACTTCTTCCTTCTCAAATCCCGAGTGAATGGAAATGATTTCTTCTGCTATCTCCATTACCTGTTTGTATCTTTCTATCTCATATGGATTTTCTGAATAATATAATCCTGATTGTGCAATTGATTGCAATCTCTGGGCAATTTCGAGCCATTTTTCTTTCATATTCCAACCTTAAAATAATTCTTGAAATAAGACGTGATTTCTTGAATATCATCGCTTAATAAAACATTAATTTTTTGTCTGCCTTCATATGAATTTCTTAAATTCATTTGAGATGTAAGTTGAGACCAGAATTGTTTATCTGCGACGATTGGTTTTCTATCAATTAAATTTTTGTTATTCATTTCTAAAATTGCTGCATACTCAAGAAGAGTTCCTGTTCCGCCTTTTAAGACAATAAATCCACTGGCAAGGGAAATGAGTTTATTTATTCTTTCAAATAGACTGGCACATCTAATTTCTTCTTGAATGAAATTATTTGCTTTAAGATTAAATAAATCTACAGTTACGCCAATCGTTTTTGCTCCAGCTTCAAAAGCTCCTTTTGCAGTTGCTTCCATTGTTCCGTAAAATCCACCGTTGCAAATTGTAAATCCAGCTTCACCGAGTTGTTTGCCAAGTTGATAAGCAAATTCATATTCCTCATCACCAGGTTTTGGAAAAGATGAACCGAAGATTGTAATAATTCTATCTTTAATCATAAAATTCCCAGTTAATTCCAAATCTAAATTGAATATCATTTGCTGGATAATATGGAATTAGATAAAATTTTCTGTTTAATAAGTTTTCGATTGATATATAAACTATGGCAGCTTCTTTTACTTTACCAGATGCAACAAAATCAATTGTAAAGTTTGCTGGTATTGTTACAAAGCTAAAATTTACAAGTGAGTCATTGTAAGTTCTAACATCCATAAATGAAAGTTTAGATGGAGAAAAACTTCTTCCAGCAAAAGAACTGAATACTTTCACTCTGAATCCTGCTAAAAGGTCAAGACTTGATTTGAAAAGCAAATCACGATAAATAATTTCGAATTGTCCCTGATATCTCGGATATATTGATTTGTGATAATTTACTCCTCCAAATTCAGTTTGATTATCATTATAACTCAATCCGATTCTCGATTTTAATTTCCAGAATGAAAAAGATAAATCCGATTTTACACCATAAGCTCTGAAATCTTCAAGAGGAAAATTCAGGATTGAATTATTTTGTTCGATAGAATAAAATCCTGTCTGACTTGCTGGATTTTTTTCTTTCTTATAATAAACCTCAGTGGAAAATTTAAAATCTGAATTAGAAAAGTTGAATTTACCCGAGGCAAGAAAAATATTCGAGACAAAATCATTCAAGTTGAAATTATAAAAAAATCTCTCATCGTAAGAGTAAATTTTTTGGAATCTGGATAATCCAACGATGAAATTCATTCCTCTTGAAAGATTAAATGTTAAGTCTGAACCGAATGACAATAAATTTTTATCTATTCCTTCAACTTTGTTCATCTTAGCATAAATAGATGGCGTAAGAAAATTAAAAAGTTCAATTTGATAGAAACCATAAAAGGAAAACAAATCATCGATTACTTTTGAAAACACAAAGGGTGATTCAATTATAACTCTTTCATAATTTACCTTGAATTCTAATCTGTTAAATAAAAACTCAACATTCTCTTTAAAACTCATTCCCAGTATTTTTGACCAATGATTATCAAAGACTCTAATTGAATCTACTTTTTGTTCGTTGTCTCTGTATTCTCTTAAAGATTGCACAAAGTAAACATTTAAATGAGAGCGTAAAATTTTATCAATTTGTAATAAGCCATTTAAATCAATGGAATGTATTGTCCATTTGTGATATGCATCGTCGTTAATGGAAATTGCTCTCTGATTATCATACAAAATATTTTCTATAGTTTCTCCCTGAGATAGAAAAGGATTATTAATATTAATTCCCTCATTGAAACGGACAAGTGATTTTGAGTATCGATAAACAAAATCAAAATTTAATTGATTTGATAGAAAGTAGCTCAATTTCAATTTTCCAGCCCAGAGATCTTTTTCTGTATTTGTGAATCTTCCAAGAGCATTATGTTTTGTTATGCCAAATTCAAAATTAAATTTCTCTGACAGATTAACATTGAATAGTCCATCAAAAAAGAGATTGTCGTAAGGTGCTTCAATGTAACGAATTTTAGAAAAAGGTATAAAAGAATATCTTTCCCATTCTCTAAAGACAATTGAGTTCTCATTGTTATTTCTTGAAAGCAGAAAAGAACGAGTTGGAAATATAATTTCAATTGAACTGAATTCGTCGAATCTTAAATCTCTTAAATCAATTATGTTCGTTAATGGTTCATTCAACTGTCTCTCGTTTATGTAAAAAGAATTGTTACGATTGTTTGATTGAAGCAGTGATAATTCGTAAAAGTTAGATGGCAATCCAGGATCAATTAAAAATGAATTCGATTCATAGCTAATCAATTGAATGGGACTGAAAAAATTCGATCTATTGATTGAAAAGTTATCGATGATAGTTGAATTGCTTCTCACTAACGAGATTGATTTTATTGGAACAATAGAATCCTTTTTTATTTCATCTCTTTGAGATTTTAAAAGCGTATCAATGGTTGGAGTTACAAAACCAGAATTTTTATTACTTACATTATCAAAATCATTTTTATAAATATGGTAATTGAATTTGTGTTCAATATTTTTCCAGCCATCAGATAAAATCTGACAGTGACTTTTCTCCAGAAATAATAAATGAAATAAAGAAAATAGAATTAGTAGTGAAGTGAATCTTTTCAATTTATTTTCAAGAATGTTTTGATAAGAGTTCTCTTGTTTCGTGAGCAACTTCTGCGAGATAATCAATAATTGCAACCAGATCATCAACAATTAATGAATCGGCAATTAAACTCTCAATTATTATCAAGATGTCCATATCATCTTCGTTGATTATTGCAAAAGAACCGTAATCGAGTTCAAAATTATTTTTCAAAAAAGTGTATAACAGTTCAGGGTTTTTAACAATTGGACCAATTGAAACTGTGCATACGACTTTTTGAACATCATATGAATCAGTTGTTTCGTAAACGCTGACTTCTTCAGTATCTCCATCTTCAGTGACTACCTGAATAGTGTAGACTCCATCTTCGAATGTGTAATCTGTCTCAAATACTTCTTTAAATTCGTTCATTAAATTTTCGAGATAATTTTTTTGGTCAGTCATATTTCTACCATTAATAAATAATTGCTTATCCAAATTAAATAATGCAAGAGAAAATTAAAATCTCTGGAGAATTTTTTTAGTTTATAATTCTTTTAGTTTCAGGATTCTATTACACTTAAATAAAATCTTTCATCAAGCAAAGGTGAAATACTTTTCAAAATTTATGCTGAAATTTTCCGGGTGATAGCTTCCACTTTTTTTATCAAGAATATATTTCCCTTTGTAATTTCGATTAATTATCATCTTAAGGACATCTATAAATTGATCGAATTCCTCTTTTGTATTGTATATTCCGAAACTTGCTCTCACAGCTCCAGGTAGAGTTGATCTATCTCCCTTGAGAATCTGATTTCGCGTTTCATTAGCTTCTTCTTCACTGACTTTTAGTAACTTTTTAATGTAAGGATGAGCACAAAAACAACCATTTCGAACACCAATTCCGCCTTCATAACATAGTATTGCCGCTACAAGTGAGTGACTCATTTCTTTGATATTAAAAGTCAAAACGCCAAGCTTATTTTCAAACGATGAAAATTGATCTGGACCTAAAAGTTCAATTTCATCGAGTTCGTTCATTTTTTGATAAGCATATCTGGTTAATTCCATTTCGTGATTTGCCACATTCTCCATTCCAATTTTTTCAAGCATTTGAATTGCAACTGCGAGCGAAACAGCACCAATTAAATTAGGTGTTCCTGCCTCTTCTTTATCCGGTAGATGTGTCCAGATGACTTCATTTTCGGAAACCAGATTGACTGTACCACCACCGACATAGTCGGGATCGCCTTCTTCAAAAACTTTTTTCGGTCCAATTAAAACGCCTGTTCCAAAAGGTGCATACATTTTGTGAGCCGAAAAAACTAAAAAATCAATATGCTGTGGATTGTCGTCTGATTTAATATCGATTTTTCTGTGAGGTATTAGTTGAGCTGCATCCACGAGAATTTTTGAACCATAATTATGAGCAAGTTCAGCAATTTGATGAACTGGATTTACGAGTCCAGTTACATTTGCAGCACCTGTTATGGCAATCAGTTTTAAGTGTTTTTGATATTTTTTGATTTTCTCTTCTAAGTCATTTAAGTCGAGATTTCCATCTTCAGTAATATCAATGTGAATTAGTGTTGCGTGTTTTCGCCAGGGTAAATCATTAGAATGATGATCCATAAATGAACAAAGAACGACATCATCTTTTGTAAGATTTAATCTATTTGCGACTTTATTAATGGCTTCTGTTGTATTTTTTGTATAAATGACTGTATTCTTTTCAAGATTTGCGTTGACAAAATTTGCGACAATTTCTCTACTGTCATCATAAGCTTTAGTGGCGATGAGTGATTTTATTCCAGCTCCTCGATGAACACCGGAATACCATTCGAGAATTTCATTGACAGCATCTCTGATAAAAGTAAAAGTAGGAGTGCTTGCAGCATTATCAAAGTAAATATATTGTCTTTGAGTTCCATCGAGTAAAGTAACTTTTTTATCAAGCCCTACTAAGAAGTTTCTAATATTTTTAATGTTTAAATCGGTGGGAAATAAATTTGTGGTTTTACACATAGATAACTCGATTTTGTTCAACATCTGACACTAAAATAAGAAAGTTGAGAGATTAAATTTCTCACAGTTAGAAAGGAATTTATTTTTCGAAACAAATTCCATGAATATTGATTTTTAAATTTTAAATGGGTTCAAGATTTCATGAATTGGGGATGACTGATAAATATTGTTTTGCCAGCCTGAACTTGTTTAAGGTTCAATTATTAGAACAGAAGTTATGGGATTACATTAATTATAATTCAGTTAAAATTAAAGTATTTATCAAAATGTTCTTTGAGATGGTAAGTTATTTCTTTCTTAAAATCAGTGGATGAGGTAGTAACAGGAATTATTCCATTGAGTGAATTTGAAAGAAAAATTTCATTGGCTTTATACAGTAACTTTTTAGGGATTGGTGATACTTCAATTTTAATTTTAAGAGATTTACAAACTTGAATTATTTTTTCACGAGCAACTCCCGGGAGTATTCCACATTTTAATGTGGGCGTACATATCTTTAAATCATTAAAATTTTTCTTATAAAAAACTAAAAAAATATTTGTCCTTGAGCCTTCAAGTATGTGACCTTTATCATCACAAAATATCACTTCATCGTAATTTGAAGAGCGAGCTTTTCTATATTCATAGTAATTGATGAAGTAATTCGTGGTCTTGTGCTTTCTTAATTCTTCATTATGTTTTAATAAATAATTACTGACTGTAATCCTTGCCAGCTGAGGGAATGAATTTGTATAAGGTGCAAACTCAAATGTTATGAGAGGTTTTTCTTTTTGTAGAGAATAGGTAATTCTTATTCGTGCATCTTTTAATTTTCTTTTATTTATTTCAGAGAGGAGCTTTCTTTTAATTAGTTCTTTTTCGACGGGACTTAATCCAAAATATTTTAGCGAGGAATTCAATCGATTAATATGTTCATCAAAAAAAATTATTTCCGAGTTAATTGCTCGCATTGTCTCAAATAAACCAAATCCGTATTTGAATGCAGAATTTGAAAATGGATCTATCACTTTTCTCCTAATCACTGATTAATGAAAGAAAGATTGCTCTCCCTTTATGAAGTGTCTCTTCAAATTCTTTTTCTGGCTCACTGTCATAAACAATACCTCCACCTAAGTTCAAATACAACTTTCCGGAATCATAAATCAAAGTTCTAATTGCGATATTAAACATTGCGTTTCCACTTAAATCAATATAACCGATTGAACCAGTATAAATTCCTCGTTTTGTTTTTTCGAGCTCATCAATTATTTCCATTGCTCTTCTCTTTGGTGCACCAGTAATTGAACCTCCTGGAAACATCGCTTCAATTAAATCAAAAATGTCTTTACCTTCTTCAAGCGTTCCTTCTATTTCAGCAACGAGGTGATGTACACTCGCATAGGTTTCTATTTTTTTTAAGGAATTTACTTTGACACTTCCTGGCTTGCAAATTTTTCCCAGGTCGTTTCTTTCGAGATCAACTATCATTAAAAGTTCTGCTGAATCTTTTTCGCTTGTGTAAAGTTGCATTTTTAGATTTTCATCTTCTTCTGGTGTATTTCCTCTTTTGATTGTTCCCTTAATTGGTTTAGTGATTGCTCTTCCATTCTTTAAATCAATAAATAGTTCGGGAGAAGAACTTAAAATCCATTTCCCGGGATTGATACAAATCAAAGCAGAAAATTGAGCCGGATTTTTTTCACGAAGTTTTGAATAAATTTCAACTGGATGAAGTTCTGTCTCAGCAATAAATTGTTGAGATAGATTAATCTGATAAACATCTCCTTCTTCAATATATTTTTTTATTCTAACGACTGTCTGGATGTATTCTTCTTTTGTAAAATTGGATTTTAGTTTAATATCTGAATGTTTGTAATTAGACTTTACTGGGTTCTCAAACCTTCTAAAAATAAAGTTCAAAAATTCTTTTGGCGAACTGGTAGAATAAACAGTGTATTTCTTTGTGTCATGATTATAAACGAGAACAGATTCAAAAAACGCAAAAAATATTTCTGGAAAATTTGCGTAGGGTAAATTTTTACTCTGAATTTTTTCAATGGACATTCCAAAATCATAATTTAAATATCCAGCAAAACCCGATGTGAATGTTTCTGAATCAAGAACAGGTTGTATATCATTTTTGTATTCATTGAATAAATTTCGAATAACTTTCAGTGGTTCAGTTGTTTGAACAATTTCAACATTTTCACTTTTAATTAAAAGTTGATTGTTCTCATAAGTTACAATTGATTTTGGTTTGATGCAGAGAATAGAATATTTACTATAAGGAACATTTTGAAGGGATGAGTCAAAAAAAATCCACCCATCTTCGGGAGAAATTCTTCTAAATAATTCGAATGGGGAAATGTTTAAACTTACTTCAAATATATTGATATCCATAACTGCAATAATATAAAATTAAAAATTACATTGTTTGAAGTTGAGCAAACTTAGAACAAATTTCTTTGTTTTTATCATCAAACAAGAATAGAAAAAACAATAACTCTTTTCTACTTTCTTCTTTTTTGTTGAAGTGAACTCCAGCTCATTATGGAATTAAATTATGATGAAGATAATCTGTCTATTTCCCTGATAAATAAAATAATAGAATTATTAGAACTATCCAGTTGAAAAAAATTCAGGCAGAGACTTTTTCTTCTTTTTTATACAACTTCAAGATATTATAAAAGGTATCTCTTTGAGCAGCATCAAATCCAGCACCATGAATTAAATCAATCACTTCTTCAGTTGAACTTTTATTTATAAAATTTGCAGCAGCATGAACATTTTCTTCTTCAAGTGTTCCACCAAAATCATCAGCACCAAAGTGTAACGCAACCTGACCGATTTTTTTCCCTTCGCTAAACCAGGATGCTTGAATATGTGGAAAATTATCCAGATAAATTCTCGAAATCGCAATCATTTGCAAATATCGATAAGGTGAAGCAAAAGACTTGATGTGTTTTTCAAGAGGAGTGTTTTCGGGCTTGAAACTCCATGGAATAAATGCTGTGAAACCACCAGTTTCATCTTGTAGTTTTCGAATACTTTCTAAATGAATTACAATATCTTCGTCATTTTCAATGTGACCAAACATCATTGTTGCAGTAGTTTTATAACCAAGTAGATGAGCCTCTCGCATAACATTGAGCCAATCAGCACTCGAACCCTTCTTCTTGCTGATTTTTCTTTTCACTCTGTCACTTAATATTTCAGCACCACCACCTGGAATTGTATTTAATCCTGCCTCTTTGAGCTTTATCAATACTTCTCTAATTGAAAGACCACTCACTTCACTCATTCCAATGATTTCAGAAGTTGAAAAGAAGTGTGGATGGATTTCGGGGACTTCTTTTCTTGTTCGTTCCACAAGTTCAAGATAATAATCAAAAGGTAAATCGGGATTAACTCCACCTTGAAGTAAAACTGTGGTTACTCCTCTCTTTGCAGCATCTTTAAATTTTTGAATCATTTCATCAACAGAAAAAGTGTAAGCGTCAGCTTCATCTTTATGGCGATAGAATGCACAAAATGTGCAATCAATTTCACAGACATTTGTGTAATTTGGATTGGTATCTACCACAAATGTCACGACATTTTCTGAATTTTTCTGAAATCGAATCTCGTTTGCAACTTCACCAAGTTCAAGAATATCATTGTATTGCAGAAGTTGGAGACATTCCTCGTTCGAGATTCTTTCGCCGTTGATAGCTTTTTTAAGTATATAATCTGTATGCATAGTTAATCACTTATTGTTTACAATGATTTTTTTAGTTCAGTAATTTTAATTTATCACTTTTGTTTTAACTCAAAGAAATAAGACTAAAATATATTTTGAATTAAATCATGGCTATTCAAAAATTATCACCTTGTTTCGAAATCAAAACATTAGACTAAAAAATAATAATAGATCCTTACACAAGTTTAGTTTGACAAAACATTACTTTTTAGTCAACCTCTTAACATCACCAGTTTTTGTCAATTTTATTGAATATTGATCGTTTTCTCTTCAGCTATGTGTTTTTGCATTAGTTGCTGATAATATTCTTTAAACACATTTATTGCTTCAATTTCCTTTTCACCAAGACGATAGACAATATTATTCAGGTAATCCTGAATCTCTTTTTGAGTAAAACCAATTTTTACATTATAGAATTCTTCTATCTTTGTTTCGTCTGAAAAGAATTTATTCAGAGCATCTTCCAGTAATTCATTTAGGGCATCGATTTTTTGCTGAGGCAAGTCTTTCTTAACAGCCCATACAGCAAAGACAAATGGAAGTTGTTTCCATTCATACCATAACTCGGCTAAATCATAAATGTATTTGAAATCTTCAAATTTGTTTTTCATAAATTTTAAAGCATCATCACCAATTGTCAGGAACGCATCGAAATTAGGAAGATTTTTTTCTCTTGCTGAAATTTTTTCTCTCACATAGACTACATCAAGTTTGTATCTCATCTCTAAAAAAACCTGGAGCAATCGGAATGATGTTGATGTTTCATCTGTAATAGCAATGCTCTTGTTGTTAAGTTTTTCGATTGGATATTTGGAATAAAGAATTACACTCTTCACATTTTTATTCCCGACTATTCCATAATTCAGAAATGTAAAGTCATTTTCTTTATCAAAATAATCGACAAGTGAGATTATGCCTGCATCAATATTACCATCTTTAAATAATTGACCAAGCTGTCGAGGTGGAGCTGGAAAAATTTTATATTCTCTACTATCAAGATGTTTGAAAAATGGAAGTGTATTTAAATAAGAAACTCGTCCAATCACATTCTTAGAATGAAGTTTAACTGGTTTGTAAAAGATATCTCTTTCTACAGGAATTTTGTTCGCATCATTTATAATTTTGATTAACTTGTTTTTTGCAAGCTCCATTGGAGTTATAGCACCAGCGTCATGAGCAATTCTTTCACCTCCAACAGTTCCATCCATATCATCCGCACCAAAATTTAATGCAACGGCAGCAAGCTCTTCGGTTAACATTACCCAGTATGCTTTGATATGTTCGAAATTATTGAGCATCAATCTTGAAATTGCAATTGTCTTCAAATCATCAATGGCGGAAGTAAATTGATTTCTCGGTTTAATTCCTGTTTCACCAGGTTGAAAAGCAAGTGGTATGAATGACAGGAAACCACCAGTTTCTTTTTGTAAATCTCTCAACAATAAAAAATGATTAATTCTTTCTTCAATAGTTTCAATATGTCCATAAAGTAAAGTTGCATTTGATTTTATTCCGAGTTTGTGAGCAGTTCTATGAATTTCCAGCCATTTCTTTGCACCAATTTTTTGATTGAAAAGAAGTCTTCTTACTCTTTCAGAAAAAACCTCAGCACCACCACCCGGTAAAGTTCTCAGTCCTGCTTCCTTTAATTCAAGTAAAACTTCTTCGATACTTTTCTTAAACTTTTTGGAGAAGAAATCAATCTCAACTGCAGTAAATGCTTTGACATCAATTTTTGGAAAATGTTTTTTGATTTCTTTTACCATTCCAACATAATATTCCCATTCCCAGTCAGGATGAAGTCCACCGGTTATGTGTACTTCGAGCAAATCAGAATTAAGTTTTGATAGAATTTCTTCAATTGTCATTTCATAAGCTTCAGGAGAATTTTTATTCACAGCAAAATCGCAAAACTTACAGGAAAGTACACAAATATTCGTTGGCTCAATTTTTTGATTAACTACAAAATATACTGCATCACCACTTTTTTCTCTCTGTAACCAATGAGCCATTTTACCAATAGATATAAGGTCAGAGGAATTATATAGCTTAATGCCATCCTCAAAAGTTAGCTCTTCTCCCTTTTGAACTTTTTCCCATATGGGGATTAAATTTTTATCTCTAAAATTAATCATAATAAATCCGTTTTATTAATTACAAAAATCAAGAAAGTTTTATAACTAAATCAATTTACTGAATTATACCTAAATTTTTACAATTAAATTTGAGCATTTACTTTTCATATAAATCACTCATAAATAGCAGATTAAACCTCCAGTATTGTCATGAACTGAATGAAGACAAGCAATCCAGAAAAAAGCGGGAGAGAAAGAATTAATCTAATCAGGAATGATAAAAAAGCTTGCCCAGTACAAGTTTGTTGCAAAGTTTGTTTCAGAATCCCATTTTTTATTTTTGTTGGATAATCAGCATTGTCTAATAATTATAGGAAGATAAGCCAAGTAATCAAAACAATGTTTTAAATTTATTGTGATTTGTTATCAGGGATAATACTTACTCCAGCAATATGAGATAAAATTTTTGAATTAATCATTGCCGGTTCATAACTTTACACTTCAAATAATTAGATTATGAAATACATTAGAATTGCTTTTTTAATTTTCATCTTCAGTTTTGTCGAACTTAGAGGGCAGGAGTTCTATCTCTCCGGTGGAATGGGATTGAATTATGTGACGATGGAAAAATTGAATGATTACCTTCACTACAACTGGAATTTTAATAATAGGAGAGATGATTCACATTCAGAGATTGAGTTTTTCGCACTTGCAGGAACTAATATTACTACAAATTTTTCACTCGAGACAAGCTTTGGTTTATCAATCAATTCCTTCTCAAATAATTATGGAATTGGAATTTATCAGCTTGAATATGTTTTTTATTATCCTGAAATAAATTTTCTTTACACTTTAAGATATCCTTTTTATGGTTTTCAATTTGGATTCGGAGTGGGATATATTCTTGGGGCAGTAGACGAGATGCAGCCAGGCACTGTTCAAAAATTTACTGAAGAAACAAAGGGAATGAGTTTTCAAATCAAGTCAGTTATGTATACGGCATTAAGCTCACAACTTTATGTTGATATTGGTCTGAATTATCGAATGGCTTTCTTAAACGATTTATCGATGATGATTAATCGTCAACCTTACGAAAATTTAAATCTTTCGTTCAATTCATTTGGAATAAAACTTGGAATGAGGTATCAATTATAATGAATGAAATTATTAAAGCAATCATACTTGGTATAGTTCAGGGCTTAACTGAATTTTTGCCAATCAGCAGTACAGCACACATAAGAATAGTTCCAGCTTTATTTGGCTGGGAAGACCCAGGAGCCGCCTACACTGCAGTTATTCAAATTGGAACTATGTTAGCAGTAATTATTTATTTTCTTAAAGATTTATTTAATATCTACAAAAGTGTTTTATTAAATTTATTCAAGGGTAAATTGATAACAGATGATAACTCAAAACTCGGCTGGTATATAATAATTGGAACAATACCAATTGGAATCGCCGGATTACTTCTTGAAAATTTAATTGAGAATGAATTTCGTTCTCTTTATGTAATAATTTTTTCTCTTGTATTTTTTGCTTTTCTTCTGGCTATTGCCGAGAAAATATCGAAGAAAAAACTGGATATGTCCAATATTACTCTGGGTAAAGCAATCTTGGTTGGAATTGCTCAGGTTTTTGCATTAGTACCAGGTGCGTCAAGATCGGGAGTAACAATAATAGGTGGACTTTTTGCCGGGCTTAATAGAGAAGCGGCAGCAAGATTTTCTTTTCTTTTGAGTGTACCTGCAGTTTTCCTTAGTGGAGTTTATGAGTTTTATAAAATTTTCCCAGTTTTGACAGTTGAAGGTTCAATCTCGTTAATTGTGGCAACAGGAGTTTCATTTTTTAGTGGAATAATTGCAATTGAATTTTTATTGAGATACCTGAAAACTCACTCTACTTTTGTTTTTATCTGGTATCGAATTGGGCTTGCAATTTTACTTTTACTTTTAATTAACTTTCAATTAATCAAACCATAAGTGGAGGAAAAAATGAAGAAATTAATTTTCATTTCACTAATTATATCAATTTTTTCTTTTCAATTTTTGTTAGCTCAAAAATCAAAAACACAGAGTAAAACAAACCAAACCAAAGAAACCAGAACTCAACTTGTGGCTGTATTTGAAACCAATATGGGAACATTTGAATGTGAATTATTTGAAGATAAAGCACCAAAGACAGTTGCGAATTTTGTTGGACTTGCAGAGAAAGGTTATTACGATGGAGTTATTTTTCATCGAGTCATCGATAATTTCGTAATTCAAGGTGGTGATCCAACCGGTACAGGTAGTGGTGGTGAAAGTATTTATGGACATCCTTTCGAAGATGAGTTTCATCCGGATTTAAAACATAATAAGGCAGGTGTTCTGTCAATGGCTAATGCTGGTCCAAATACAAATGGTAGTCAATTCTTTATTACACTTGCTCCAACTCCCTGGCTTGATAATCGTCATTCAATTTTTGGTGAAGTTATTAAAGGAATGGATGTGGTTAAAGCAATCGGGAAAGTCGAAACAATTAAGCCTGGTGATAGACCTGTGAAAGATGTTGTTATGAAAAAAGTAAAAATCGAAAGAAGAAAAATAAAAAAGTGATTGCTTTATGAAAGAAGAAACTTTCTCTTCTCGATGGGCATTGCTCGTTTCAATACTTGGAATTGCAGTCGGGACTGGCAATATCTGGAGATTCTCGAGAATAGTAGCTCAAAATGGTGGAGGTTCTTTTTTAATTCCATGGATTATTTTTCTTTTTATCTGGTCTGTTCCTCTAATTATTCTTGAATTTACAATTGGAAAATATACTCGTAAAGGTCCTGTTGGTGCATTTGTACACCTGGCTGGTGAAAAATATGCATGGATGGGTGCATTTATGGTAATTGTTTCAATTGCAATTATGTTCTATTACTCAGTTGTCACTGGATGGTGCATAAAATATCTTACAGCCATTTTTACTGACAATCTTTTACTAGTTAATGATTATAATCTTTACTGGAATAATTTCAGCTCGAGTTTTCAGCCAGTTATTTTTCATTTTATTTCGATGTTAATTTCTGCTTTTGTGGTTTTTCGTGGTGTAAAAAGTGGAATTGAAAAAGTTAGTCGATTGCTTGTTCCTTCACTTGTTATGATTTTAGTTTTGTTATTCATTAGAGCACTAATGCTTCCTGGTTCAATTAATGGTCTGGATTTTTTCTTCAAACCAGACCTTAAGTTGCTTCTTAATCATAAAGTCTGGATTCAGGCTTTGACTCAAAATGCCTGGGATACAGGTGCAGGTTGGGGATTAATTTTAGTTTATGCGGCATATGCTCAAAAGAAAGAGGATACGACTATTAATGGGGCAATCGTTGCTTTTGGTAACAATTCAATTTCGTTGCTTGCTGGAATGACAATTTTTATGACAGTCTTTGCATTGACAACTGGTGATGCTCTGAAAGAAATCACCACATCAGGTCCTGCCAATACAGGTTTAACTTTTATCTCTTTGCCAAATCTTTTTCGTCATATGCCTGGAGGATTTTTTGTTCAGAATTTATTTACATTTCTTTTCTTCCTCGCATTGAGTTTTGCTGCTCTAACATCATTGATTTCCCTTGTTGAACTGGCTACTAAAACATTAATTGATTTTGGTCTCGAAAGAAAAAGGTCAATTTTAATTGTATTAATTTCTGGTTTATTACTTGGCCTTCCTTCAAGTTTGAATCTAAGATTTTTAATTAATCAAGATTGGGTCTGGGGTGTGGCTTTAATACTGAGTGGAGGTTTTCTGGCTTTTGCTGTCTTGAAGTTTGGCGTTAATAAGTTTAGAGAAAAAATTCTTAATGATGAGTTCAGTGAGATTAAATTTGGTAAATGGTTTAATTATCTCATAAAATTTATAATCCCATTTCAAGCTGTGGTTTTACTAATCTGGTGGATATCATCTTCATTTAACTGGGAAAAAGAATGGTACAATCCATTTAAACCAGAATCAGCAGGAACAGCAATTTTCCAATGGCTGGTGGTAATATTAATTTTGCTTATGGTTAATAAAAAAATTGTAAGTAATCTGAAAAGAAATTTATGAAACCCGAATCAATAATTGTCATGATTTTTTCACTTTTAATTGTTTGGGGTGGTTTTACATTTTTATTATTAACTGCCTTAAAAAAGAATAACTCTAAATCTAAGAATGGCTGAAACACAGGATATAAAATTATTACTTACTAAAATTGATAGAGGTGAATTACCACAGAGTACTTTAGTATTTGGTGAAGAGACATTCTTTATCGATAAACTTGTGGAGAAACTGGATTTTATTGCGAAGAAAAAATCTCTGGACATCATAAAAATTTCTTCTAACGATTTTAAACTTAACGACCTTCTCGAAATGGTGAATCAAAATCCATTGTTTGTTTCGGGGAAAATTCTGGTTTTCAAGGAATTCGGGAAATTAATCAAATCAGGTTCTTCAAAAGATAGTGATGATGAAGATACTGGAAGGTCATCAAAATCGGACGGGTTAATGAGACTTTTGCTTGAATATTTGAAAAATCCAAATCCGGCAACTTATCTCTTTCTTATTCATTCTGATCGAATTGATATGAGACTGAAGTTTTACAAAGAAGCTTCAAAGATTATTCCTTTTTTCCAGTCGAAGAGAGTTTATGAAAAGGAGATTTTTGAATTTATTGAGCAGAAGTTTAAAGAAAAGAAAATTCAAATTGATTATCAGGTCACTGAATACATTTACAAAACAGTCGGAACAAATCTTTATGACCTCGAATCTGAAATAAATCGTCTTTTCATTTCAATAGAAGGCGAAAAAAAGGTTGATATAGAGACGATAAAAAAATTTATTATACCTGTCAGGAAATATTCCATTTTTGATTTATTAAATGCTTTTCGTGATAAAGACATCACTAATGCCCTTGAGATTGGATTGAATTTAATTGACAATAATTCTCCACTTGTATTAATTATTACAATGTTGCAGAAATACTTTTTTAGCCTTCTTACTTTTAATGAGATCCGGAGTCAATACAAATCAGACGAAAAAGTTGCATCAATTATTGGTTGTCATCCTTTTTTCTTGAAAGATTATGAAGCAGCCTCAAAGCGTTACAGGTTTGAAGAACTTGAAAAAATTTTTGATATTTTGCTTAAGAAAGATATCGAATTGAAATCATTGAATTTGAAAGATGATGTTCTTTATACATCAATGATTTCCGAGATTGGACTTGCAATTAAAAAGCTTTAGTTAAGGAACTACAAAATCATCTCTAAGTTTAATGGATAAAATTGACAAAAAACTGCTTGCTGAAAAGACAGACGAGGAGTTAATTCTTGAATTTCAAAAGACTAATTCAATTGAAATTTACAATGAATTAGTCAAAAGATATAAGGACCCATTAATGAATTTTATATTCAAATTTGTTGGTTCTCGAGATTTAGCTGAAGATATATTGCAGGAGACTTTTTTTCGACTTTATCGAAATAAAGATTATTACACAACGGTTGCAAAATTTTCTACATGGATTTATACGATAGCTGCAAATCTTGCCAAAACAGAACTTCGTCGTCGAAACAGGCGAGCTTTCTTTTCAATTCATGGAACTAATTCAAAAGAAGAAGGAGAGGAAATCTCCGAATATGAATTACCGGATGATAGATATAGACCTGATATTCAAACCGATAGCAATATCAAAAGTGAAATAATTCAAAAAGCTTTATTGAAAGTAAAACCGATTTATCGTGAGTTGATTATTTTAAGAGACATTCAGGAACTTTCCTATGAGGAGATTGCTGAGATAACAGGTTTGAAAATTGGAACAGTTAAATCACGAATTAATCGCGGCAGAGCCCGCTTACAAGAACTATTAAAAGATATATACTATGAATAAACTATGGGAACAAGAAATATCGAAAAATTGCTTACAGATTTAAAAAATCTGCCAAAACAAAATGCCCCCGAAGATTTCGAAGCTAAGTTGCTTCAAAGAATTTCAAGTTATGAAAATGCCAGGTCTTCGGGAGAAAAGTCATTTAATAATTACTTCCGATTGTTCTATAATCCAGTTTATGTTCCGGCATTTACAATCATAATTGTTGCTCTTGTGATTGTTTATACAATTCAACGAAACAAAATAGATATTCATTCTCAAGTATCAATTGAAAAAGCAATTCCAATTGTTCAAGAAGCTCAATCGGAAGTAAAAGAACCACAAAAAATTTCAGTCCCGAAAAAGAAGGATTATGTTGTCAAAAGGACTAAAATGAAATTAGACCTTGGACCTGGAATTAATCTTGACGAAACTGAATATTCTCTCAATCCTGGTGCAACCAACAATCAATTCATTAATTTTCCATTCCCAGACGAACCGGTCACAATTCGTATCCCACCACCTGAAGTAATATTCCGTCAAGAACTTGAACGCACACGAATTCCTAATCCAAACAAAGATTCAATAAAATTAACGAATGGCAGGAGGTGATTGATAAAAATATTTACTTCTTAATTAATCAATCTTGAGATTAATATTGAATGCATTTTGTTTGTATCAGATTTTTCGAATTAAAATTAATATATTGAATCTGTAATTTTTAGTTAAAGGTTTGATGAAAAAGAAGAAAAATATAATTATTCTTGGTTCTACCGGTTCTATTGGGAGTTCTGCTTTAGAAGTAATTGAAAATAATTCAGATAAATTTTGTGTAAAATATCTTTCCACAAACACTCGAATTGATTTGCTTTTAGAACAGGCAAGGAAATTTAAACCAAGAGGACTTATCATTACTGACGATTATGCATATCGTGAAATTAAATCTCAAAAACTGGATTTTGAAATTTATTCGAAATATGATTTGCTTGAAATCATTGTTCGTGATGATATTGATATTGTAATTGCAGCTATGGTAGGTTTTGCTGGTCTTGAATCAACACTGGAAGCTGCTAAAAGCGGGAAGAAGATTGCCCTTGCCAATAAAGAAACGCTTGTTGTTGCTGGTCACATTATCACAAAAATTGTTCAAGAAAGTGGTTCGGAAATAATACCAATTGATTCAGAACATTCGGCAATTCTTCAATGTCTTATAGGAGAAAATAAATCGCAGGTTAAAAAAGTAATTTTAACTGCTTCAGGTGGACCTTTTCTTCATCGTGACTTGAAAGATTTTGAGAAGATTACAATTGACGAGGCTTTGAAACATCCTAACTGGAAAATGGGAAATAAGATTACAATCGATTCAGCTACAATGATGAATAAAGGACTTGAAGTAATTGAAGCTCGCTGGTTATTTGGATTAAGGAAAGATCAAATCGATGTAATTATTCATCCACAATCAATTATTCATTCAATGGTTGAATTTGTGGATGGTTCTATTAAAGCTCAGCTCGGTATTCCCGATATGAAACTTCCTATTCAGTATGCTTTGAGTTATCCCGAGAGATTCCCTGTTAGTTATTCAACAATGGATTTTATTAAATATTCACAACTTACTTTTCTTGAACCAGATTTGAAAAAGTTTAAATGTCTTGAACTTGCATATAAAAGTCTGGAGTCAGGTGGGAACTATCCTGTAATTTTGAACGCAGCAAATGAAATTGCTGTTCAAAAATTTTTAAATAATGAAATTAAATTTACTCAGATCCCTGAAATCATTGAAGATTCACTGGAGAGATTCGGTGAATCAAAAGAACCTGATATTAACGATATATTTGAATGTGATTTACGGGTTCGTGAGTTTCTCCAAAAATCAAACAAGGTGAATTATGGAATTTTTTAACTCTCTTCTATACTTTATTATCACAATAGCAATTTTAGTTTTCGTTCATGAGTTAGGCCATTTTGTTGCCGCAAAATTAACGGCTATGAGAGTTGATGCTTTTGCAATTGGATTTGGCTATCGATTATTTGGTTATAACAAAAAACTTGGTTTTAGTTTTGGTTCACTTCCAAAAGATATTGATTTAGAAGGCAATACAGATTATCGACTCTGTATCCTTCCTCTTGGTGGATATGTGAAAGTTGCTGGAATGATTGATGAAAGTATGGACAAGGATTTCCTTCAACACGAACCTCAACCATGGGAATTCAGGTCTAAATCAAGCGGGAAAAAACTTTTTGTTCTCTCTGCTGGCGTTCTGATGAACATCTTATTGGCACTGGGAATTTTCTGGGGAATAAATTTTACAAGACCAGCTCAACATCTAAAAACTACAACAATTGGTTATGTACCGTCGAAAAGTTCACTCGAGCTGGCAAGTCTCAAGACAAATGATAAAATACTTTCAATTGATGGAAATCCAGTTAAATACTGGGAAGAAGTTCTTAATTATATCTTCGTCAAGAAAATAGGAGAAGAGTTCACCATAACAATTCAAAGAGAAGGAAAAATTCTTGACCTTCAGCTTGAAAGTAAATTACTTCAATCAGATAAAAAATCAGGGTTAGCTTTTCTTCCAAGAGAAACAAAAGTCTTTATTGCAGATGTGATTTCAAATTCACCTGCTGAAAAATCTGGATTAATGAAGAACGATACAATTCTTTTTGTTAACAATACAGAAATAATTTCTTCAAGACAGTTAATTGATATCATTAGTTCTTTTCCTGAGAAGCCAATTGATATGATTGTGCAACGAAAAAATGATACTTTGAAAATTCAAGTAACTCCAACTAAAGATGGTAAAATTGGTATACTAAGCGGTATAATGATTTATGCACCAGTTGAACTGGAACACTATAATTTTATTCAGGCTGGATTTAAAGCTTTTGAAAACATTTACGAAAACACTTTACTTTTCTTCTCGATAATTGCAAAAGTAATCACAGGAAAAGTGGAATTTGCAAATGCTTTTGGAGGACCTATTAGAATTGCCAAGATGGCTGCTCAGACAGCCGATGTTAATCTTTTAAGTTTTCTGAATTTTCTGGCGTTGCTAAGTTTAAGTCTCGCCATTATCAATATTCTTCCATTTCCTGTTCTTGATGGTGGTCACATTTTAATTGTTCTACTGGAAGGAATTTTGAAAAGAGAAATTTCACCTAAAGTGAAAATTATTATTCAGAACATTGGATTTGTTATCTTACTTCTCTTTATGGCTTTTGTGATTTATTCAGATATAATGAACTACTGAAATTTTTAATGTTGAATACCAAGATATTTTTAATTTTTATTTGAGCAGTGATTTAGCTTGACTTTTAAAAAACTCATTAAAATATTTGAAATAAAATTGAGGACAACTGACATACTCTATTGATACTATTCATTTTGTTCCGAAATATATATTAAACAAACTAATAGGTGAAACAATGAAAAAAATAACCTTTGCTTTCATTTCTCTCTTTCTCGTTTCTTCACTCTTTTCTCAGAGTGTGTCAGTTGGAAAATACTCTGGAGAATTTTTAGCGATTGGAGTTGGAGGAAGAGCACTGGGACTTGGCAGTGCTTTTGTTGCTATTGCCAGTGATGTCTCAGCCGGGTACTGGAATCCTGCTGGATTATCCAGACTCGATTATCCTCAAGCAATGTTAATGTACGATGAGAGATTTGCTGGTCTGGTTAATTATAATTATGGAGCAGTTGCAATCCCCTACAAAACGGATATGACTTTCGGTTTGAGCGTTATTCGCCTTGGTGTAGATGGAATCCCGGATACTCGAAATGCTTTAATTGATTTGAATGGTAACTTAAAACTTGATGGTGATGAACAACTTGATTACAATAAGATTACTGAATTTAATTATGCTGATTGGGCTTTTCTTTTTTCTTTCGCAAAACGATATAGTGAAAATCTTTCCTACGGTGCTAATCTTAAAATCATCAAGAGAGATATTGCTGAGTATGGAGCGTGGGGGATTGGTTTCGATCTGGGTTTAATTTATTTACCGGTGGAAAACCTTTCTTTAGGTGCTAATTTACAGGATGTTACAACTACAATTGTTGTATGGGATAATGGAACAACACAATTAATCTCTCCAACATTAAAAATTGGTGCTGCATATCAGTTTCGCATATTGAATGGAGTTTTAACTCCAGCTTTTGATACTGATATTAGATTTGAGAATAGAAGGTTCGCATCAATTTTAAATCTTGGTCCAGTAAGTTTTGATTTTCATTCCGGTCTGGAATACACATATGATAATTTGATTTCGGTAAGATTAGGTTACAACGATGTAAAACAATTCACATTTGGAGCAGGAATTGTTCTTCCGAAGCTTAATATTGATTATTCATTTGTAAAATTTGATCGGGAAGGTGAACTCGGAAATACTCACAGAATTTCTTTGATGCTTACTCTTCAAGAACCTAAATATCAAAGAAACTCAGATTGAAAAAGCTAATAATAGTTCTCACAATTGTAGTCTCTATCTCTGGATGTCTTCCTTCATTGAAAATAAGTGAATCGGAGTATAAGATTTTTAATCTGACACAGGAAATTGCAGAATCCAGAGATAGAGATTTTTTTGTATCCCTCCCATCTAATTGGTTTAATACAAAAGATGTAAATTATCATAACAATGAAATCTGGCTTGTCCACGAAAATTACTCTGCAGTGATTGCTCTGAAAAAAATCTATCTTAAAAGTGAACTAAAAACTTTAAATGTTCTTGAGAATTTGCTTACCCTGGCAAAAGTTGATGCAGAACTTCATAAAAGAAAGAATGCCCTAACATTTAAATTAATTTCAGTTCCAGGACTTTATCGTAATGGGAATCTATCATATTCATCATTTGAATATAGCTTTGGAAAGAATCAGATTGCTCGAGTAGTTATACTTGAAAAGAATGGAAATTATTTTGAATGTATCGCTTACTCAACTGAAAAAGGCCTGGCAAAAATATCATTGGTTGAGTTGTTTTCAATTCAGGAGAGTTTGATTTCTTCACTGAATACTAATTAATCTTTAGTTATTCTTTCTTTCGAAATGAGAGCTACATTGAAGAATTACTTTTTATAAAAATTATAAATAAAAAATATAAGGACTATAAAATGAAAAAGATTAAAATCAGAAATACGAATAAAGAATTTTTAGTTGGTAAAATTGCCTGTGTTGGGAAAAATTATCTTGAACATTCAAAAGAACTTGGTGACAAAGTTCCAGAAAAACCAGTTATTTTTTTAAAACCTTCGTCATCAATTATTTTTAGCGGCGAGAAAATCCTCTATCCAGAATTTTCAAAATCATTGCACTATGAAACAGAACTGGTATTGTTGATTGGTAAAACAGGAAAGAAAATCAAGCAAAAAGATGCAATGGATTACATTGCTGGTTATACAGTTGGACTTGATATGACTCTGAGAGATTTACAAACTGAAGCAAAAAAATCAGGTCATCCCTGGACAATATCAAAGTGTTTTGATACATCAAGTGTATTAGGAGAATTTGTCTCTGCATCTGAAATTAAAAATCCAGATGAACTTGAAATTAAGTTGTGGGTAAATGGTGAACTAAAACAAAACGACAATACATCAAATATGATTTATTCAGTTGAGAAGATTGTAGAATATCTTTCATATTATTTTACTCTTGAAGAAGGAGACCTCGTTTTTACAGGTACGCCAAAGGGAGTTGGTGAAGTGAAAGCTGGAGATAAATTAATTGCTGAAATTTCTGGTGTTGGAAGACTGGAGACTGAAGTAATTCAAGAGGACAATATTTCCTGATTAGCTTTTGATATAAAAAATTCTGCCGAAATAAAATTCACCATTAGTTATTTGAATGGTGTAAAGATAAGCTCCTGTATAACTTAAAGTTTTTTCAAGGTCAAGATTTATTTGGTGATTGCCAGGTCGTAAAAATCCACTATAAACTGTATTGATTAACTCACCTTTAAGATCATAAATGTTTATTAAAACAAATTCAGGTTTGAATGGATTCAGTATGTCTCTTGCCTTGGAAATTTTGAAAGTCAATGTGTAGTTTCTTTCAAAGGGATTGTTATTCCATTTATAAACAACTGGATTGCCTTTCGACCTGGCATAAAAATTAACGAGGTTAAGCGGAAAATTTGATTTATAATAAAAGAAATTACCGTTATAATCACCTATAACAAGTTCGGGTTTACCATCGCCGTCAAGGTCGGCGAAACCTGGAGAAGAATTTTGTTTTACTTTTATATCTCTGAATAAATCATTGTTTAATTCGAAAACCGGGTAAGATGGAGTTCCAGTATTTTCATAATAGATGATTCTTCCATCTCTACTGCCAATTACTAAATCAAAGTCACCATCACAATCAACATCTGCAAAAGTGGGTCGAGCATCGTAAGGGAAGTAAACATTTTTTAGAATTGACATATCTGCTTTGAAAATATTTTTACCCTGATTAATCATCATCAAATATTGTTCTGGAGAACCACTACAAACAAGCAAATCCACCAGACCATCATTGTTAATATCAGCGGCAGCAATACTGCTTTTCTCTCGAACTCTAATATTTTTAAGTAGATTATGATTTTCGATAAATCCATTTGCTGACTTAATGAAGCAATAAATTTTTCCGTCGAGGGCACCTGAGATAATATCAAGAAGTCCGTCATTATTTATGTCGATAAAAATCGGCGTACTAAAAGCAGGTACTCTTAATGAATTCAGTACTCGATTATTTTTTTTGAAAGATGGTCTGGTTTTGCTTCCTTTGTTTTCAAAATATTGAAATCCACCGAGATAATCTCCACTGAGTAGATCAAAGTCGCCATCATTGTCAAAGTCAGCAAATGAAACTGAGGCAGAGCCACCAGAGATTCTAATTGGTTCAAATAATTGAGATTCAAGTTTGAAACTTGGTTTTTTAGATGTACCTGTATTTCTGTAAAAATAAAGTTCACCATCAGCAGAACCATAAATCAAATCATAGTCCCCATCATTATCAATGTCTGCAAAAGTTGGATTTTTCCAGTAAGATTTTGTTTCAAAATTGCCAAATGTTATTGATTGTCTTGACCAGAAAGGATTTTTTTTCGTTCCAGTATTAATGAAATAAGCAAAAGTATTCTGATCTCTTCCTATAAGTAATTCCAGTCGACCATCATTATTTAAATCAACGAAAGCAGGGAAAGCATTTAAACCAACATCTTGAATGCCTTTGGTTAGAGCTCTGTCAAGAACAAATCTTGGGAAAGTCCTTCTGCCAGTATTTCTGAAACCATATACAGTTCCAGCTGCTGGACCTCCAAAAAGGGATTCACCAATTCCAATAAAAAGATCGAGGTCTCCATCTCCATCAATATCAACCAGGACAGGTTTGGCGTCATTGCCAGTGTATTTGTTAATTTCAAAGAAAAAATTGTCAATCTTAAAAAAAATTGGATAACTGCGATCGCCAACATTCCTGTAATATTGAAGTCCACGGAAAGAACTTAAGATTAAATCGTAGTCGCCATCACCATCTATATCAGCAAGAAACGGATACGACGCCGAGTTGTGATATTCTCTTTCATTAACTTCTTTAAGCAAATTATCGTCTCTAATGAATTTTGGATTTTCTGGCGTTCCATCATTTCTGAAAAATAAAATATTGCTAAGAGAAGAACTTCCTAAAAATAAATCGAGATCTCCATCGTCATCAATATCACAAAAGAAAGGTGAGCTAAAGCTTATAGTTTGAATTTCACTGGGAGTAAAAATTGTATCGATTCTTTCCCAGTATTGACCAAAACTGTAACTGGCAGATAAAAATAAAAGCAGAATTATAAAAATAGATTTCATATCGATTTTATTTTGTAAGGAAAGGAACAAATTAAGAGTTTGCAATAGAAAAATTTTGAGAAGCTTCTTGAACACTCGAAAATACTTTAAATATCTTATTCATCCTTGTCATTTCAAGACTTGCAATTACATTCGGGTTATTAATGACAAGATGAATATTTCCTCCGAGAGGAAGAAGTTTTTTATAAGATACAACGAGAACACCTAAAAAAGTGCTGTCCACAAAATCACATTTTGAAAAATCAACTACAAGAAATTTCTCACCTTCATCAATTGCTCTAAAAATCATTTCTTTGAAATCATTAGCCATATATATGCTTGTACGTGGAATGTTTACATCGACGATTAATATGTTTCCTTGTTTAACTGTTTGTATCATACTTCCTTATTCATTTAGAATTTCAATCAAAAATAAAAAAAAGATTATTAAATGTATAGGATTTTTTAAGATTTGAAGATTTAAAAATTCATTGAAAAACATTGGATATTGCTAATGGTTTTTTCTGACCTGTTTGATTTTACAATATATAGGCATTTAATTTCAAAAACTTAAATTAATTGTAGTTTAATATAGAGAAAGTCGTCTAAACCAATTTAGGAACTGTCTAAAAATTGTTTTTCTAAATCTTGATTGGAATTTATTTCGGTATGGCAGCATAATAATAATTTTAATTTTTTAAAGAAGGATAAATGCTCATTTGGATAATTTGAAATAGAGTAACTCATCAATAGTTTTAAGGCATTCTGTTGAATAAAAAATTGAATCTTGAATCAACAAAAACTTTGATTTAATTTTAGATAAAGAATATTGGATAATAATGAGAAGAATTTTAATAGCTGGAATAACAGGATTAGTGGGTAAAAAGCTCGCCCGGAATTTAAAAAGTGAGTATTTCATTGGAGGTTTAGTCAGAAATATAGAAAAAGCTTCAAGGGAGGTTGGTGAGTTTGAATTGTTTGATTGGAATGATGATGAATCAAATCTCATAAAGTTGGTGGAACAGTCTGATGTTATAATAAATCTTTCCGGTAGATCAATAGCAAAAGGAAGATGGACAGAAAAAGCAAAGAAAGAAATTTACGAGAGTCGTGTTTTTTCAACTCGCAAACTTGCTGATTTAATTCTGAAAGCACAAAAAAAACCGGAATTGTTTATTGTAGCTTCAGCTGTTGGTTACTATGGTCTGGATGTAAATAAAATTTCAGATGAGAGTTCTCCACCATCTGATGATTTTCTTGGTAAAGTATGTGTTGACTGGGAAAAATCTTCTGAAGTGGTTGAAACAGTAGGAGTGAGAAGAGTGAATGTTCGAATAAGCACAGTTCTCAGTCGAGATGGTGGTGCACTTCCAATGATTTCATTACCATTCAAGTTTTTTGCAGGAACATATTTTGGAAGTGGTAAACAATTCTTTCCCTGGATTCATGAAAAAGACTTAATCAATCTTTTTAAGTTTATAATTGAAAACCAGAATATTAATGGACCCATAAATGCAGTTTCTCCTCATTCGGTTACGATGAAAGAATTTTGTAAAACACTTGGGAAAGTTTTACATCGTCCATGCCTTTTTAGAATTCCAGAGTGGAAAATGAAAATCTTATTTGGAGAGATGGGTGAACTTCTAATTAAAGGTGGAAGAGTAATTCCAAAAAAAGCACTCGAGACAGGTTTTAAATTCCAATTTGAAAATCTTGAGTATGCATTAAAAGATATTTTTAAGAAGCATTGATCAGAAATATTCTTGTTGTATTTGCAATTGAAAGAGGAAAAAGTTATTGGGGCAGAACAAAATATCAATTACATGTGATTGCGTGTTTGTATTCATTGTCAGTCTGAGCGAAGACGAAGACTGACAATATCAACAGTCATTGCGAGAAGTGAAATGACGAAGCAATCTTTCACAACATTTTTTTGAAAGTTGTTTTAAGAGAAAAGATTGCTTCGCCCCGATTAAAAAATCGGGGCTCGCAATGACTGGTAATTTCTCATTATTTGTCATTGCGAGGAATCCCGAGAACTCGGGAGACGAAGCAATCTTTCCAGCGATGTATAACCGCAATTCAGTCTGTGACTGATTTGCTTATGTCATCCCTCGTCTTTGCTCGGGATGACATTTCCTTCGTCAAGGCTCAGGATAACATTTCCCTCGTCTTTGCTCACTCTGTAACCTGAATAATAAATTTACCCAGGTGTTATGCATAATCCTGTTTTATCACTAAGTCATAATTGATAATCATTAGAATTAATATTATTTTTTATCACAAGATGAGATTATAAAATGATATCATTTATTTTAAATAATGAATTAATTAAAACTGACATCTCTTCGGGGTATGTTCTCCTTGATTTCATTAGAAAAAATCGAAGACTGACAGGAACCAAAGAGGGTTGCCGTGAAGGAGATTGTGGTGCCTGCACAGTTTTAGTCGGTGAACTATTTAAAGATGAGATAAAATATAAAACTGTAAACTCATGCTTATTTCCTCTGGGTGATGCTCATTTAAAACACATTGTAACAATTGAGGGATTAAATGTTGATGGATTGAATTTTCTTCAAGAAAAATTTGTCCATCAAGGTGGAACTCAATGTGGTTTCTGTACACCCGGATTTATTGTTTCTTCTATGGGTTATTTTTTGACAAACAATAAATTTAATCTCGAGACGGCAATTGAATTTGTAGGTGGAAATATTTGTCGATGTACTGGTTATGCTGGTATAAAGCGTTCTCTTGCCGACACAATAGTTCACTTAAATTCCACCATTCATAACAACGGTGAATCAAATTTTAAAGGTATTCAAGAACTGGTAAAGATTAAATTCATTCCAGAATACTTTCTAACAATTCCCGATAGATTAAAACAACTAAGAGATGAAAAACTTCAGCTCGATAAAGAATTAAGAATAGTATCTGGTGGAACAGACCTTTATGTACAAAGATGGGATGAGCTCGTTGATAAAGAAATTTATCTTCTATCATCTCGAAAAGATTTAAAAGGGATAAATATCAGTGATGATGAAATTTTGATTGGCGGTGCAACTACTATTTCAGAGATTGAAGAATCAGAAATTATAAATGAGTATCTACCTGAATTGAAAGAATTTCTTAAACTATTTGGCTCCAAACAAATTCGAAACAGAGCAACTATCGCTGGCAATATAGTTAATGCATCACCCATAGCTGATATTGTAAATATTCTACTTGTTCTCGATGCAAAGCTTCATCTTGTATTAAAAGATAATTACAGAACAGTTTTAATTAGAGATTTTTATAAAGGATACAAATTGCTCGACAAAGCAGAAAATGAAATAATTAAATCTGTTAGTTTCAAAATCCCGAATAAAAACTATCTCTTTAACTTCGAAAAAATTTCTCGAAGAACTTACCTGGATATAGCAAGTGTTAATTCCTCATTTTTTGCTCATATCGATGGTGATTTGATTATTGAAGGGAATATATCTGCTGGTGGCGTTTCACCGATTCCACTTTACCTGAAAAAAGCTTCCTCATTTTTGAGGGGCAAAAGAATTAATTCTGATACAATATCTGAATGTGTAGAAATCGCTTTAAGTGAAATTTCACCAATTAGTGATGCCCGTGGTTCTGCTGAATATAAAAGGCTTCTTCTAAGACAATTAATATTTGCACACTTTGAAAAATTCTATCCGGATATTGTTACTATGAATTTAATTTTACAAGAGGATTAGGAGGTTTTATGATTAATTATGATTCAATTAAACATGTCCGGGGTGAGTCTCAATTTGTAGATGATTTCATTCCGTTTGAAAAAATTCTTTATGGTTATGTTTTTTATTCTCCAATTGCACACGGACTTATCAGGAGTCTCGACATCAGTGAAGCATTAAATATGGAAGGTGTAAGATATATCTTCACCTACAAAGATATTCCCGGTCAAAATCAGGTCGGTGGAATAATTCAGGATGAAGAACTATTTGCCGAGAACAAAGTTGAGTTTGTTGGTCAACCAATTGCACTTGTTGTTGCAGAAAATTTTTTAGTTGCGAAAAGAGCATCCCGGAAAATTAAAATTGAACTGGAAGAACTTAAACCTGTATTTGATCCTCGTGAAGCTTACCAGATAGGTTCATTGATAATGCCTCCACGTGTCTTTTCAATTGGTAATATTGATCAAGCATGGTCACAGTGTGATTACATTGTTGAAGGTCAAGTTGAATCAGGTGGTCAAGAACATCTTTATCTTGAGACTCAAGGTTCAATTGCATTCCCCGTTGAAAACGATTGCATAAAAATTTATTCTTCCACTCAAAATCCAACACATGTGCAAAGAATAGCCGCTCGAGTACTTGGAACATCGATGAATAAAATTGAGGTTGATGTTTTAAGACTTGGTGGTGGTTTTGGTGGAAAGGAAGATCAGGCAACTCATTGGGCTGTAATGGCTGCTCTTGCTGCAAAAAAATTAAATACAGCTGTTAAAATTATTCTTCCAAGACAGGAAGATATGAGATTAACCGGGAAGCGTCATCCATATTCATCTGATTTTAAAATCGGTCTTGATAAAAATGGGAAAATTATTGCTTATGAAGTGACCTTTTATCAGAATGCAGGTGCTGCAGCTGATCTTTCTCCAGCAATTCTTGAAAGGACACTGTTTCACACTACAAATACTTATTACATCCCGAATGTAAAAGCAACTGCTTTCAGTTGCAAAACGAATCTTCCACCTAATACTGCATTTCGTGGATTTGGTGGACCTCAGGCAATGTTCGTTATTGAATCGGCATTGTTTAAGGCATCCAGAGTTACTGGCATCGACTATCATGAACTTCAGAAAATAAATTTGTTGAAAGAAAACGATGAATTCCCTTATGGTCAGAAAGCAAAAAATTGTCGGGCAAAAATTTGTTATGAAACTTTAGAAAAAAAATTTGAACTTGAAAAAGTAAAATCTCAAATCATTGCTTTTAATCGACAAAACAAATTCATTAAAAAAGCTTATTCTATTATGCCAATTTGTTTTGGTATTTCTTTCACTTCAACTTTTTTGAATCAAGCGAGTGCTCTTGTTCATATTTACACCGATGGAAGCGTAGGCGTAAGTACAGCTGCAGTTGAAATGGGTCAGGGGGTGAATGCAAAACTTCTGGAAATTACTTCTAAAATGTTTTCAATTTCACCTTCAAAAATTAAAATTGAATCTACTAACACAACTCGTGCAGCTAATACCTCACCAACGGCTGCAAGCAAAGCTGCTGATTTAAACGGTTTTGCCGTAATGGAAGCATGCGAAATAATTATCAAAAGACTAAAAAAGTTTTCTGCTCAACTTTTAAATATTACTGATGAGAATAAAATTGAAATCAAGAACGAATATGTTTATGTACATAATCAGAAAACCGAGCTTAACTGGAATGAATTAATTCAGAAAGCCTATCTCAATAGAATAAGTCTTTCAGCACAAGCACATCATGCAACCCCTGATGTTTATTTTGATAGAGAAAAATCAAAAGGACAACCATTTGCATATCATGTTTATGGAACTGCTTTGATTGAAGTAACAGTTGATTGCTTGCGTGGGACTTACAAAATAGATTCGGTGAAAGTTGTTCATGATCTGGGAGATTCAATCCATCCTGTTGTTGATTTGGGTCAGGTTGAAGGGGGAATTGCTCAGGGAATTGGCTGGATGACAGTGGAAGAAGTAATTTATAATGAAAATGGTAAATTAATAACAGATGCCCTTTCAACTTATAAAGTTCCAGATATCTATTTTGCTCCAGATAAAATTGAAGTTCATTTTCTTGAAGATTCACCAAATCCATTTGGTCCATTTAAATCAAAAGCTGTTGGTGAACCTCCATTTATGTATGGAATTGGTTCATATTTTGCGATACTAAAAGCAATGCTGGAATTTAAACCCGATATGGAAATTAAATTTCATGCACCAATGACAAATGAAAGAGTATTGATGAGTTTATATAAAAATATAAAGGAAAAAGTCAGCAATCATTTTATGAATGCTGGTAAAATTTAATTTTATTTTATATTCAGGTGATTGTGCCTTTATCAAGTTTTAGAAATTTTTTAACTTAGAATTAAAAATAAAAAGAGGAAAAAACTATGGGACGAAGAAAAGCACCAGAAGAACTCTATCGATTTGGCGTCTCAATGGAACAAAGCCTTATCGATAAATTTGATAATTATCTTAGCAAAAGAGGTTATTACAATCGCTCGGAGGCGATTAGAGATCTCGTTAGAGATTTGCTTGCAAAAGAAAAAGTCGAAATTAAAAATAGTGTTGTTTATGGAATTGTTTCTTTCATTTATGGACATCATCTAAGAGAGCTGGAAGAAAAAATTAAGAGTTTGCAACATGAAAATTATAAGTCAATAATTTCAACAACTCACATTCATATCGATCATATGAATTGTCTTGAAGTGATTATAATGAAAGATAAAGCTAAAAAGATAAAACTCTTAGCCGATGAAATATTTGCATTAAAAGGTGTAATTAGTGGACAAATTTCATTTGTTTCGCAGGTGTAAAAATTTATAGAAACATATTTAAAAATTTAAATGAAAAGAATAGGCGTCTTCATCGACCTGCAGAATATATATCTTGCAGTCAAAACAATCGAGCAAAAATCTAAAATTAATTTTGCTGTTCTTAAAGAATTCTTGCGAACACCTGAAGCCGTGGTGACTATGTCTGTTTTTACCTGCTATGACCCGGAATATAAATCTCAGATCGATTTTATTAATCACCTTGGTTTACTTGGTTATCGTGTAGTCTCAAAACCCCTTAAAAAACTTCCTGATGGTTCCACTAAAGCAAATATGGACCTGGAAATGGCAATGGAAGTTATGAACCAGGCTCCTTATCTCGATGAAATTGTTTTAATTACAGGTGATGGAGATTTTACTCCACTTGTGAATTATCTCTGTTCACTTGGAAAATTTGTGCGAGTGATTGGACCAGATGTTCTCACATCTCCTGATTTGATTCGAGCCTGTCATACTTTCACAAACTTGAATAAGATTGATGGAATTTTTGATATAAATCCATGAAATGTTTTGTTTGTTTTAATTCGACTCGAGCAGGCACATAGACTGTAAAAAAATTTCTTGAGATTGAATTAGAAGACCAAAATTTAAGAGTAGATTTTTAGCCTTCTTTAATTAAAAGTAAATTCCATACCATATTGTGGATGGAGAAATGCGGACAGCTGGTGCTGGAAAATGAAAGTTATCTAACAATTCCAGAATTTCTCTCAATATTTTTGACTCAGGATTAAAGAGTTTAAGCAAAGAATAATCAATTGCAATGTACCACTCACGGTCGCCAAGAGGTCTGCCTGAACTATTCCAGATATTTTTTCCGAGTTTTACTCTTTCCACTCCATAACCAAGAGCAATATTCAACCAGTCGGGCCAGAGGTTATCTACCGATGCTGGAAGAATCGAATTCACATCAAAAGTTAAATAGTAAGTAAAACCTTCGTAATCTTTAATCCAGTGTTCATACCAGCCTTTATTATATGCTGGAGATTTATGGTAACTCCATTTTAAGTTAATTGTTTGAAGAGGTTTAAAATAACTTTGTAGATGAGGATAAATTGCTCCTAAAATATTTCCGCCGAAGTCCCACCAGCTCCATCCCCATTTTTTATAAAAAGCATCATGAATTTCGATTTGTGTCTGAAAAAATATGCTTGAAAGAGTTGAAAAAAGAATTGATTGCTTTTCTGGAACATTGGTCGATTTTAAAATTTTGTACGAGGCTTTTGAAAGAAGCATTCCAGAATAAAAATGACCGATTTTATCAATGTTCATATCAGCATTGTTCCAGTCATTAAAAGTATGAAACTTTGTTCGAGGTTCATTCCAGTAAGCATCTTTGAAGATGTAATAGATAGAAGCATTAACTGTTAATGCAATTCCAATGAGTGGACCGAGATATTCCCACTTTATACGAGTCGAATCGTTCTTATCATTTTTCATTTCGGTGTTTAATTCATTAGAAGACAAATCGAGATTCAAGTTTTGAAGATTACCTTTTGAAAGATGAAATAAGATTCTGTTTCTTCTTAACTCGTTAAAAAGATTTTGAGATTGAATCTCTTTATCAATTGAAGCGAAAAGATTGGTTGATTGAATTACAAATAAGATGATTAAAGTATAAACAAATTTTTGTCTCATTTTAATTGATCATTTAAATAAAATTATATTATTAAGAGAACAGAAGATAAAGTCAATTGAATTAAGTTTTCGACTTCGACTTTGTAAATTGTCTTTATCCATCAATTAAGGCTTAGATAATTAGTATTTTTTTTGTTCTGTAAAGCAATGGTGAATTAAGATTTATAAATTTATTCCAGCATCTAAAAGTCTTTCAACTTTTTCGATTGTATCAGCTTCAGAATAAAATCTCAATATTGGTTCAGTTCCTGAAGCTCTTATCAGTAGCCAGCCATTTTCAACAAAGAATTTGTATCCATCAAGGTCTGAGCTTTTAATTACATTATAACCATTAAGAGATTTTATATTTCCACTTTTACATTTGCTGAGAATCGCTTGCTTTTTTTCTTCAGTTGTATGAATATCAATACGTTTGTATTTGTGAGGACCAAATTCATCTTCTAGAGATTGAACAAGTTCACTCAGTGGTTTCTGATATTCTATCATAAGTTCAATAAGAAGTAAACCGAGAAAGATACCGTCTCTTTCAGGTAAATGAATTTTTACACCAATTCCACCACTTTCTTCTCCTCCAATTAAAACATCTTTTTCAAGCATTAATTTGCAAACATGTTTAAATCCTACTGGTGTAACGATAATTTCAATTCCATATTTCTCACACATTTTATTAAGCATTTCAGTTGTAGAAAAAGTCTTTACGACTATTCCTCTCAGATTTTTCTTTTCGTAAAGATATTTTAGAAGAAGAGAAAAGATTTTATGGGAATCGACAAAATTTCCTTTTTCGTCCATTGCACCAATTCTATCGGCATCACCATCAACAGCAATTCCAATATCAAAATTGCCACTCACTACTTTTCTTGATAGTTCTTTAAGATTTTCTTCGAGTGGTTCAGGATTGACTTTCCCAAAAAGAGGATTATGTTCATTGTGTAATTCTTCAATTCCAAGTAGTTCATTCATAAAGCCCTGTCCTGAACCATACATTGAATCGTAGATAATTTTCAAACCTGAGTTCTGAATTTTATTTATATCAAATTTTTTGATGATGTAATCTTTGTAATATTTTCTTAAGTCAGTCAGTACGATTAAATTTTTTTCTCTCAATTTTTCAAAATCATCGGGTTCAAAATTTTCTTCTACATCTTTGAGTTCTTTTTCTATCTCAGCAACCATTTCAGGATGAGCAGAGCCACCAAAGTCACCTTTAATTTTGAAACCATTATATTTTGGTGGATTATGAGATGCAGTAATCATTATACCGCCAGCTAAGTTCATATTTTTTGCAGCCAGCGAAACCATTGGTGAAGAGACCATTTTATCAGCAAGGATAACCTTAATATTCTTAGTCGCCAGAACACGAGCCACAAGTTTTCCATATTCATCAGAAAGGAATCGAGCATCATAACCGACAACTATTCCATTTTCAATTTTTGGATGATTAGAAAAATATTTTGCAGTTGCAAGTGAGACAGAAATTAAATTTTTAAATGTAAAATCATCGGAAATAACTCCACGCCAGCCATCAGTTCCAAATTTAATTGTCATATTTCACCTATTTTTGTTAGGGTTAATCAATTTTAGTTATTGACAAAAATACTCAAAAGAAAAGAATTCTTTGATAATGTGAAATGAAAAATCAATTGATGGGAAATCTTAAGTGATTATTAATTCGGATTAGAATTAGTTGTAAGCTAAGACCAGTGCATTAATCCCGATACTTATTCTGAGTTTTTATAGTCTGATTCTGGTTCTGTTTTGTGAATTAATAACTTTTGAATATTTGCATTGCTTAAAAGACATTTATGATTTTTATAATTTTCCCATTGAAGTGAACTGTTTCACCAGCTTTTTTATTCAACAACATTTTTCCAATTGGTGATGAAATACTAATGGGGAAATATTTTTCTTCACCAACTTGAATTGGTTCTGGCCCAAGATAACCCACGAGAAAATATTTCTTTTCTTCTGATTCAACGATTGAGCCTAATTGTGCCTGAGTAGTAATACCAATCTTAATGAGTTGAATTTGACTGAGTTGTTGACTGAGAAGTACTAATTTTCTTGCATAAGCACCGACTTTATACTGTGCTTCTTCTTTAAAAGTATCGTATCTCGATTCCATTGCTCCTTTATGAGAATTTGCTTCTTCTTGAGCATCGTCCATTGCTTTTTTAGTTTCTCTGATTTCACTTTCAAGAATTTCAATACATTTTGCAATTAGTGTACGTTTAAGCTCGATTTTTTCCATTAGATTTTTCCTCCTGAAGCGAGTTTTTCTTTGAGTGATAGTTTTGAATTTTCTGAAAAGAGATAAACATTGTCTTCACGCAGTCCGCAGGGTTTAATATACCATGGTGTAATTCGTACAGAAGTCCAGCAACTTTCGATACAATTTTTTAGCATTGGACAAACTAAGCATGCTTGTGGTCTACGAGCTAAATCAACTGGTAACTTTATTGAGATTGTAAATTCGTTGTTTATGACAAAGTTGTATCTTTTTTCATCTGAATATTCATTGATATTAAATGTGTAAACATTTTGTCTTATAAAATCAATAAAGTCAGAAATTACTTTTTGAGGTTGATTCTCTTCTAATCGATGAAAAAATTTTGCACTGATTTTATGATTGATTAAAAATGAAAAAATTTCTTTAAAGTTCTCTATGATTTCAGGGTCAATAATGATGTTTAATTCGACTCGTTTTCTTTTTTCTTCATCAAGTGTGCAAAGCTGATTGAACCATTTCGTTTTTAGATATGCCAGATGATGAAGTGAAAGATTTATATAAGTATTTGAAATAGCTAAGAAATCATCTCGAATGTCTTTTAGATATGTACCATTTGTTGTTAAAGCTATGGGCAATTCAGGAAATTTTTCTCTGAGTGCTTTTACCTCTTTAATAAATCTTTCTCTACCAATCATTGTTGGTTCAGCATGTCCTGAGATATGAATTTTATCAAAGTTTTTAATTTCCTCACCCAATGTCTGATACATAAATTCAATTGCGTCAGTGAAGGACATTGATTTTGTTTCATCTATTAAATGAGTTACATCAAAGTAATCCTTATGACAATTAAAACATTTAAGGTTACATCTGGAATCTTTTCCATTTAAAGCTGAGAAGTTAAGTCTAAAAGCGTGTTTTGTGTTTTTCAATTTTTTATTCCTTTTTCCTTGCCAGCTATATATGAGATACAGTTTTGCTTTTTTTCCATTTTTATGAGAGGAAAGATTAATGTTAATCTCACTGTTGACGGTGAAATTTTGCCTGTTTTAAAATATGTTTCAGAAGGTCAGGAGAAACACATAAATTTGGAAAAAATTCACAGAGATGATTAAACCTCCAAAGTCAAAAGCTTGTCAATTAATTCTATGAAAAATCAGATTGATGACAATATTCTGATTGATAGATTCCTTGAAGGAGATGAGGGAGCTTTCAGTTTATTAATTGAAAAATATAAGCGAAAAATTTATCTGACAGCCTATCGAATGCTCGGAAACCATGAAGATGCAAATGATATAACTCAAGAAGTAATCATCAAAATGTATAAAGAGTTAAAAAATTTTAGAAGAGAATCCTCAATTTATACCTGGCTTTATAGAATTGTGACAAATCTTTCGCTAAATGAATTGAAAAAGAAAAAAATCCGTCATTTTTTTGATTTCGACGAAGTTGACGAATGGCTTTTTAAGGATGAAAAACAATCACCCGAATTAAGCTATCGAGAAAATGAGTTGTCTAATAAAATACAGGAAGCCATAAATAAGCTTCCAGAAAAACAGAGAACAGTTTTTACTTTAAGATATTATGATGGTCTTTCTTATGAAGAAATTTCAGAAATTTTAGGTACTTCTGTTGGAGCTTTGAAAGCAAATTATTTTCATGCAATTAATAAATTGCAAAAGGAGTTAAAAAATGTATTGTGAAGAAATTAATAGATTAATCTTAAAACATTTTGATGAAGGATTGACCAGAGAAGAAAATTCAATTCTAATGCAGCATCTTGAATCCTGTGAAAGCTGTAGAAAAGATTTTGAAGTATTTAATAAAATGTTCATTACTTTAGATGAAGAGAATAATCTATTTATGGAGAAGAATGAAGTATATTTTAGAAGTCTTGACCCATTAGAGATTGTTCATCAGAAAACAAAAAAGAAATGGTTCTCGTTTAGCTTTAATCCTGCTATTAGTCTTGCAATGGTTGTGCTTGTTGCATTTGTGATTTTCTTATACCTGTTTAATCAACCATATTCTTCTTTGAGTGATAAATCAATCACTGTTACAAACAATGATAATGAAAATGTGCTCGAACCTATTTATGAGGATTACACATTTTATCTCAATCAGGATTATTTAATTGAAAATGTTGATATTTCTAACCTCAGAGAGAGTGATTATTTTGAAGATGCGATAAATTTACTTCGAGAGTTTCATAACCAGATAATCAATAATTTTTTAATTGAACAATCAGATATTTCCAGCTTTAGTGATTTGGATGCAAAGGAAATAGATGAAATAATAGCTCAACTGGAAATGAAAAAATTTTAAGGAGATTTAAAAATGAAAAGATTTCTTTTAGTTTTTGCACTGTTTGCATTGAGTATTAATCTGTTCGCACAGCGATGGGAGATGAGAGAAAACCAGAGGAAAAAATTAGAGGAACTTAAAAAAATCAAATTGATTGAAGCGCTTGATTTATCAGAAGATGAGTCCATTAAATTTTTCGCTGTTTATAATGAACATCAAAAGAAAGTTCATTCCATCCAGAAGGAAAGGGATCAGATAATCGATCAATTTGAAAGATTAACTCGAGATGAATCGAAGTTTAATTTCAAAAAATTTGAAGAGCTTGAAAAAAGATTAAATGAACTTGAACAAGAATTATTCAGAAATCGACAGGAGTTTCATTCCAGTTTGAAAAATGTTCTATCGCCATTTAAGATTGCGAAATTTTATACTTTTGAGAGAAAATTTATTAAAGAAGTTAATCGATTGATTATGATGAGACGCAACAGAGTAAATCCTGAGGAGTAAGAATCCCTGTAAAGTTTAAGAAATATTGTAAAATTTTTTTCAATCTCATATTTTTGTAACAGTTCTTTGCGGAAGTGGTGGAACTGGTAGACACACCATCTTGAGGGGGTGGCGCCGAGAGGCGTGCGGGTTCAAGTCCCGCCTTCCGCACTACGTGTTTTAATTTTATCCTTGTAGAGTTATTTACTTCCAATTTTAACTAAAAAGGAGACAACCAATGAAATTATCCAGAGTAATTGTTGTATCCCTCTTATTTATCCGTCTTTTGATAGCTCAGGAAATGAATCCAGATGCTGCCAAGCTTTACAATGAAGGTAATCAAAAGATGAAAGAAGGGAATTATTCAGCAGCAATTCAACTTTATGATCAGGCATTGAAAATACAGAAAGATTACAGAATTCTTTATCAGAAAGGTATTGCTCACCGCAAAATGAATCAAAACGATCAAGCTTATAATGATCTTACAGAAGCATTAAAATTAAAACCAGATTTTGATTTAGTTTATAATGCATTGGGTACGCTGGAATTTACACGTGGTAATTACGAAGAATCGGTTAATAACTTTCTAAAAACACTTGAGCTTACAAAAAACGCTCAGCTCAAAAGTCAAGTTGAGAAAAACATTTCTCTTTCATACATAAAACTTGCAGATGCTCAACTTAAAACTGGTGAATATGATAAAGCAATTGAAAATCTCAAGAAAGCAGTTCAGTACGACCAGAAAAATGATGCAGCATACCTTGCCCTTGCCAGAGCCTATGTAGAAAGTGGAAAATATGAAGATGCAATTTCTGCAGCTGATAATGCATTGAAATATCGTCAAAAAATTCCAAAAGGAGGAATTTTCTATTATAAAGGTTTAGCTCTCAAAAATCTTGGAAAGATGAGTGAAGCAAAAGTTGCATTTGAGGAAGGGAAAAAAGACCCCACTTATAAAGCTGTTTGTGATTACGAACTTAAGAACCTTCCTAAGTAAAGATTTTTTCTTAATCAAATAAGGGATTTTCCAGAGATTTAAATGTTATAACCCTGTCCCGACTTATCGGGGTCAGGGTTTTGTTTTGAATAATTAGAGTTTCATAGAGATTGACTAAAAAAATACTTTGTCAACTCTGGGAGAGTGACTAAAAAGTATTATTCTTTCATTCCGAATTCATTCCAGGGTCTTTTGCTGATGAATTTTTAGATGCAGAAATAATGTTGAAATAAATTCACCACAGGATTCAACATGACATTCAGGAGAATTCATTATTAGAGTTACGGAGTGAATGTCATCCCGAGCAAAGACGAGGGATGACATAAACATATTAGTCACAGACTAAAAGTTTATGATACATCACTGAAAATATTGCTTCGTCGTTTCACTCCTCGCAATGACAATTAATGAGAAACATTCAGTAATTGCGAGCCTCGATTTTTAATCGGGGCGAAGCAATCTTTTCCCCTGAAAAAGTTTTTCAAATAATGTTGAGAAAGATTGCTTCGTCACTTCGTTCCTCGCAATGACAGGTAGTTTAGAAAAGATTGCTTCGTCGTTTCACTCCTCGCAATGACAATTAATGAGAAACATTCAGTCATTGCGAGCCCCGATTCTTTAATCGGGCGAAGCAATCTTTTCTCGAGAAAGAAAATTTCAAATAGTGTTGTTGAAGATTGCTTTGTCGCTTAGTTCCTTACGGGGAGAGGAATGTATTAATCATGATGAATTTAAAGAAGACATTCATGATGTTATTTTATTTTTAAAATTGAGATTTAAACTTCTGGACAGCACTTTATACTTTTTCATTGGCTTATTTTTTTATTTTAATTTTACTTTGTGATAAAATTTTTTTGTTTATAATTTCAATTACCAAAGATTATGAATGAATTTAAAGCCATTTTAATTTTAGCTTCTATTACAATTGCCTTGATTGTTTTATTTGAATATCTGGCAAGAAAAAATATTATCTCTTCAGCTCTCTCGAGAAAATTGCTTCACGTGATAACTGGTTTCATTGTAGTTTCTGTCCCTTTTCTAATTGAAAATTTCTACTTAGTGATGTCAATAGGGATAATTTTCAGTTTTTCAAATTTAGTTTTAATTAAAAAAAATCTGCTCAAGCAAATCAACACTTCTACTGGTGAGAATCTGGGAATTTTTTACTATCCTCTTTCCTTTCTGATTTGTGTCTTCTTATTCTGGAATATTAATAAATATTTGTTGAGTCTGAGTTTTTTAATTTTTTCAGTTAGCGATGCGATGGCAGCAATTGTTGGTTTATCGGCTAAATCAAAATATCAGACAAAAATTACAAATGAACCAAAAACTTTTAATGGTCTAATTGCTTTCCTTCTTTCATCTTTTCTTTTAATGTGGATTTTGAGAATTACCGTCTGGAATAAGTTTAATTTTATTCAGTATGATTACCTGAGCTTTGCTTTTATTGCTTTCATATTCTCACTGGTTGGTGGAATAACTGAAATTCTCAGTACAAAAGGTTCGGATAATTTATTTTTACCAGTAATTCTTTCTACAATCGGGATGGTCTTCTTTGTTGCTGGAATTAAAATTTCTGATTTTGGATTAGCATTTCTCTTAGCATTTTTAATTTCTGCTTTTTCAATCAAAATGAAATTTCTTGATTTCGGAGGTTCAGCAGTTACATTTTTTCTTGCTCTGTTTATTTTTGGTATTGGTGGATGGAAATGGACAATTCCAATTTTGACTTTCTTTATTCTTTCATCTCTTCTATCAAAATTGGCGGATAAAGTTAACGGGGAAACCACACAACAAATTTTTGAGAAAGGTAGCAAAAGAGATTACAAACAGGTTCTGGCAAATGGCGGTGTTCCACTTTTGGTTTGTATTCTGAGCGTTATTATTCCACTTAATATTGACTGGTATTTGATTTATTTACTTGCTGTTTCAATTTCTACTGCTGATACCTGGTCTACTGAATTTGGAACTCTATTCGCCAGAAATGTTTATATGATTACTTCATTCAAAAAAGTTGAGGCTGGAATTTCGGGAGGTATTTCTGTGATTGGTACGGTTGGTGGAATTATTGGTTCGATTGTAATTGTTTTAAGTGGACTTTTATTTGTTCAATTAACAACGAATCAGGTTTTCTGGATTGTACTCTTTGCTTTTGGTGGAAATTTTGTTGATAGTTTATTAGGTGCATCATTGCAGGTAATTTACAAATGTTCTAAATGTGGGAAATTAACTGAAAAGAAAACTCATTGTAATCTGGAGACAAATTATTTCAAAGGAATAAAATTTATTGACAATGATGTGGTCAATTTTACTTCGGTTCTTTTCATAAGTATAGTTTATTTCATATTTTTGATTGTATGAAAAGGCTAATTTTTATAGCATTTCTTTTGACCCCTCACTTATTTTCAGGACAATCAATAAGTGAGAAATTTGAGCGTGGATTAGAATTGTATGAAAGAGGATTCTATTCAGAAGCATATAAAGTTCTAAATGAAATTAAATCAGAACAAACGCTCAGTTATGAATCACTTGCCCAAATTTATTATTTGCTTGGAGATATCAAATTCAAATTAAATGAATTTGTAGAAGCGAGTCTGGACTTTGAAAATTACATACTCAAATTTCCTTACGATAGAAATTATGACCTGGCTTTGTTAAGACTTGGGGAAATTTATTTTTCGTTAAAAGTCTATGAGAATGCTGAGAAGTTTTTAACTAAGTTGATAGAAAATGTAAGTGATAGTAAATATGTAGGACTTGCCTATTACTGGCTTGGTGAAGTTTATTCAGCAAAAAATGATTTTGAAAGAGCGGAAAAGAACTTTTTAGTTTCCCTGAATTACAAAGAAACAAACACAAAACTTGATCATACACTCTTCTCCCTTGCGTTTCTTTATGAGAAGAAAAAACTTTATGAAAAAGCTGAGTATTATTACGAAAGATTGATTATTGATTTTCCGAATTCACAATTGATTCCTCATGCTCTTGTTAGAGTGGCTTATACTCATTACACAAATGGGAATTACAACAAAGCAATAACTCGATTAAATGATCCAAAAGTTAGAACACTTTCCCAGCAAAATCTTGCCGAAGCATATTATATCCTTGCAAACAGCTATTATAAAATCGGGAAATTTTATGAAGCTCAGGTTGAGTTTCAAAATATTGTGAATCGTTATCCGAACTCACTAATGGTAAGACCTGCAAAATATGGACTTGGTTGGTCTTTTTATCAACAGAATAAATTTGATCAGGCACATAAAATTTTTAAAGAACTTTCATCGGGTGATGATTCACTTGCAGAAAGGTCACTTTACTGGCTCGGGTTTATAAGTAGAAATTTAGAAAACAATCAACAGGCTGTGAATGAATTTAGTGAATATATAAATCGTTATCCTTTAAGTGAGTTTACAACAAAAGCTAAATATCAAATAGGTCTAATTTATTACGAATTAAAAAATTTTCAGGATGCTGAAAGATATCTTATTGAAGTAATCGAAGACACACTGGATGAAAAAAGTCGGGCAAATGCTGCACTGTTGCTTGGAACGATTTCTCTTGAAAGAAAAAATTTTAATGTGGCTAAAAATAATTTTGAACTTGCTGTCAGTTTATTGAGCGAAAGCGATGAAGATTATTCAGATGCTTTGCTGGGACTTGGCATATCAAATTTCTATTTAAATAATTACGATGCATCAATTTTTATTTTCAACAAAGCTCTCTCGATTAAATCTATTAGAGAAGAAGATAAAGCGAGATTTTATCTCGGAGAAATATATTTTGTTCAGAATAAATTTAAGGATGCGATTAGAGAATATGAAAGAGTAATTAAAATTACACGAGATGACCTTCTTAAAGAATTATCTACATATGGTTTAATTTACTGTAATTTCAATCTCAAAAATTATTCAAAGGTTGTTCAGCTTGCAGAAAAATTTTTACAAGATTTCACTTACTCAAAATATTTTAGCGAAGTAAAACTAAGACTTGCTGATTCTTATTACGCTCAGAAAAATTTTACGAAAGCCAGTCAATTATATCGAGATTATTTTTCTGATCCTGAAGCACGTGCAAGTGATTATGTTTCTTATCAACTTGCTCAAGCTCTTTTCCGTGCTGGAAATCTTGAGGGTGCAATAGAAGAATTAAAAAGATTTCTCTCTCTTTATCCAACTTCAAGATATGCCGATGAAGTTCAATATCTTACTGGATGGATTAGATTCAAGCAGGGGAAATATGAAGTAAGTATTGATGAGTATAAAAAGGTTATTCAAACTTTTCCAAATTCACCCATTGTTCCATTGACATATTACGCTATTGGAGATGCTTATTTTAATCTTGGTAAATACGACCTTGCAATTTTCAATTATGAACAAGTTTTGAAAAATTATCCTCAATCTGATTTTGTAATTGATGCAATGAATGGAATTCAATATGCTTATGTGTCTCAGGGTAAAATCGATCAAGCAGCACAGGTAATTACAGATTTTGTATACTCAAATCCTGGTAATCGTCATCTGGATAAACTTTTGATAAAAAAGGGAGACCTTTATTTAAGTCAAAGGAGATTTCAGGAAGCAATTGCTGCATACAGAGAATTTATTTCATTTTTCCCGAATAGTTCACTTGTTCCTATTGCTTATTTTTCCATTGCTAAATCCTTCATTCAACTCAAATCATATGATGATGCTCTCTTTAATCTTTCAATGATAGCTAGAAACTATCCTGAGGATGAACTTGTTGATGATGCAATACTTGAATCAGGAAATATTTATCGAACTATAAATCGTTATGATGAAGCTATTCAGCAATTTGAAACATTAATTAAAAAATATCCCTCCTCCAATTTAATTCCGGAAGCTTATTACTGGCTTGGTAAAGCCTATTTTGAAAAAGGAGATGTAGTAAAAGCCAAAAATTTGTTTGTTGATGTAACTTTAAAATATCGTGAATCTGGTTTTTACTCACGAGCTCTTTTTGAATTAGGAAAAATTGAAATGGAGGTTCGACCTGATTCTGCTTTAAGTTATTTCAGGAGAGTAGTTGAATTAAGAAATGATGAATTTGGAGCCGAGAGTCAATTCTTAATTGGTGAGATTTTGTTTAATAAGAAAAAATATCAGGATGCAATTGCTGAATTCTTGAAACTTCGGTATGCATTTGCAGGACATACTGATTTGTTGGTGAAAGGTTTATTTAGAGTTGCTGAAATATATGAACTACTAAAAGATAAAAAGAAAGCTCGTGAATTTTATAATGAAGTATTGAAGATTGACCCAAAAGGTGAACATGGAATTCAAGCAAAAAATAAATTAAGAAAATTGAAATGAAAAATATTTTTATTCTTATTCTGATTTGCTCTTTAAATTTATTTTCACAGACAGATACTGTAAGGTCAAGAGTTCCAGAAATTGAATTGCCTGATTTTGTAATTACAGGTCGAGCAACAGTTGAAATACCTCAACAGAAAAAAAATACACCTGACTTAATAACTCCTCTTTCAAGAGAGTTTATTTTACCAAGAATAAAGATTCAGGAATTAAAACTTGAAGGACTTTCAGATCCATCGAAACAGCAGCCTTCAATTATTGATACATCTGTAAAATATAATGGAAGAGTACGAACAGCAGCAGGAATTTATTCACTTCCAGAAGCTGATTTCTTTTATTCAACTAAGATTGATGCTTATAATTTTTTTGTTGGTGGGAATTTCATAAATAGTCGGGATTATGAAAAGAATTCAAGATTTTTTAATGTGAATTTGTTTGCAAATAGTTCTTTTATTATTAAGAAAGAAGATCAACCGCCAGCACGCTTTAATATTAACAGCGATTACAATTTTTTCAAATATTCTAATTTCAAATCATTTTCTTCTGATACTTTTAATAATATTACCAATTTCAATATCAACGGAACTTTTGAAAATCTTTTCTATCGTGAATTTAATCTGACTTTTGGTGGAAATTTTGATTTCCAAAAATTGAGTAGATGGGATTTCTCTTTTGCCGAGATTAGCGCTTTTGGAACTCTTAAATCATCATTTGAACATTTTGAACTCACTGCATCGGCACAACCTTTCCTGTACAAAATTTCAAAGGACTCGACAAAGAATAAATTAATACTCTCTGCTTACAGCGAGCTTTATTTCAGAAAATTGTTTAATGTAGTTAATATAATTGCTCGAATGGATTATCAAACCGAAGATGAAAGTGGAAAACAATTTATTGCGCCAGGTGTTCGCCTCGGTTTTGGATTAAGTGATTACTGGACATTAACTTTATTTTATGAAAACAGGTTGTTGAATAAAACTCCTGTCGATTTATGGAATGAAAATCCTTATTTGAATGATTCCTCATATAACTACTCAATTGAAAGAATTAAAAACAAATTTGGATTTGGTACAATTATCTATTTTGATAGATCAAGTAATCTTAGATTTGAATTTTCAAGGTATGATGTAATTGGTAAAAATGTTTTTACAATTGATGATTCCAGAAATGGTTATTTCAAACTGGAAAAATTAAATACTGATGCGATTGAAATCAGTACATTTCTTTACATCAATATGAAGAGATATGGTGATTTGTTAATGGATTTGAGATACATCAATTCAAAATTAAAAAGTACAACACGAGAAGAGCCTCACACACCTCGATTACAATCCAGATTATCTTATACTTACAAGTTTGATTTCCCTCTTTCTTTAAGTTTTAGTTTTTTGTATAATTCAGTTAGTTATGGAGATAAAAAACTAACGATGAAGATAGATCCTTATTTAAATTTAGGATTAGGTTTTGATTATCAGTTGTTGAGCTGGCTTAATGGTGGAATTGAACTTAAAAATTTGCTGAACAAAAAGAATTATCGATGGTTTAACTACAACGAGAAGCCAATAGACATTTTATTATACTTAAAAACAAGGTTTTAAATGAACAAAAATGATCTTATCGCTCGCATAGCAAAAGAAACTAATCTAACTCAGAAAAGAGTTGGAGAAATTTTAGATGCAATTTTAAACTCAATTGTTGAAGTCGTAAAAGAGGAAGGATCAATTACTTTCACAAATTTTGGTAAATTTGAAAAGAGAGTTAGAAAAGAGCGTAAAGGAGTAAGTCCAAAAACTGGTGATTTGATTTTAATTCCACCAAAAGAAGTATTTGTGTTTAAGCCATCAAAAAATATTTTTTAGATTAACAAATGGATAGAAAAGAATTTCTTGAGAGAGTGTCTTCAAAAACGGGAGCTGAATTAAAGGAAGTTGAACAGGTTTTTCAGAAATTTCTGGAATTAACAACAACAGCTCTTAGAGATGGTGAGAAAGTTAGTCTTGCTGGTTTTGGAACATTCTTTCCTAAGATTACCAAAGCTGTTAAAAAATTCAGTGCAATCTTAAACCGGGAAATTGAAATTCCAGAAAAATTTACAGTTGCATTTTCATCAGCTTCAAAAATTGCTGATGAAATTAATATCAAATACAAAGATGAAAAACCAAAAGTCATTAAAGAAGCTGTAGAAAGAGAAATAGAAAAAAGAGTACCAATTATGCCTCCAGAACAAGAAGAAGATTTTTCAAAAGCTGAAAAATTGCTTGAAGAAATTTCTAAACTCGAAGAATCTGAAGTAAGTTCTTCTGAATTAAAGTCCGATGAAGAAGTTAGTCTCTCATCAGAATTGTTAGAAGCTTTAAAAGAGACAGAACCCTTTCAGGAAGAAAAAAAATCGGAAGAAGAAGTCCCGCCCCCTGAATTTCCGAAACAAGAGAAAGAAAAAAAGGAGGTTTCAACAATGCCTGAAATGAACCTCAATCAGGAAAAACCAAAATTCACTTATGGAGAAGATTTGTCAACACCGACATCTTCAGGAAGTTATCAACAATCATTTCCTTCATCATCGACAAGCGATGCACCAGGTTATCGAGAAAAGGAAAGCTCTGGCGCTCTCTGGGTAACTTTAATTGTTCTTTTAATTGGAATAATCGGGATAGGAATTTATTGGGCGGTTAGTTCAGATGTGACAGAGACAAAGAAAGAACCTGCTGTGACCGTTCCAACTAAAGAAACCACTCCACCAGTTGTTGTTGAGAAAAAACCAAAAGTTGGTAAAAAAGAAATTATTATCGCTCCGGAAGAATTTGCAACCATACCTTCAGACACATCACTAAAACAACAAACTCCTTTGCTGGTTGAAGAAACAAAAAAAGAAACTCCAGCTATTGAGAAGAAACAAACCGTCCCACCAGTTCAAAAGACTCCCGAGGTAATTACTGAAAAACAAAGTTTACAACCTACAATTACTTCTGTAACTCCCAAAAAGCAAAAACCAATTAGCCGAAGAGTTACTACAAAAACCACAACTGTTTCGAAGTCATTATTAGCTTCAACACAAGGAGATTATTTCATACAGGTTAATTCATATTCCGAAAAAAGATTTGCTGATAATTTTGCAAGAGAGTTAAGGAACAAAGGATATCGTGCGTTTGTAGAAAGTGCTGACCATCCAAATTTAGGTAAAGTTTACAGAGTGAAAGTTGGTTTTTATAATGATGAAGATGCAGCTGCAAAAGATTATCATTCATTAAGATTAATTCTCAAAAAAGAAGACATTTATGTAGATAGGAGATAAGAAAAAACTATGGACTTACTCACTGGATTTTTAAAGGGTGGGCTACTTATGTGGCCCATTCTTTTATGTTCTATAATAACTATTGGAATAGTAATCGAAAGATATTTTGTATTGCGTCAGGCTTCTGTTAATGTTCCACGCTTTATGATCCAGATTCGTGAACATATGAAAAAAGGTGATATTGTCGAAGCAATTAATTATTGCTCTGAATTTAATTCTCCCATTTCAAATATTATCAGAAAAGGATTATCAAAGTATAATTTTGGAATGGAAAGAATTAAAGAGTCGATTGAAAGTGCTGGTAAACAGGAAATTTATAAACTTGAGAAAGGTCTTTCTATTCTTGCAACAATTTCTGGTGTTGCTCCTCTCCTTGGATTTTTAGGAACTGTCACTGGTATGATATCAGCATTTATGAAAATTGAATCACTCGGTGGTAATGCTTCACCAACTGATCTGGCTGGTGGAATTTGGGAAGCTCTTTTGACGACTGCATTTGGTCTTTCAGTAGGAATTATTGCTTATCTTTTCTATAACTACTTTGTATCTAAAATCAATAAACTCGTTTCTGAAATGGAAATTACTTCAACAGATTTTATTGATGTGATTTACGAGCAAGAACACGGAAGAATGAAATGAAGTTTGAAACGGAATCAAAATTATTAACGGCTTTTAATTTTTCTTCTCTTACTGATATTGTCATGCTCTTATTGATTTTTTTCTTATTGACTTCACAATTTGTGATTACAACGGGAGTGCAGGTCAAATTACCTAAATCAGAAACTTCAGAAACTGTTAATGAAAATCAGTTTATCGTGACAATTACAAAAACAAACGATATTTATTTTGGAAGTGAAAGAATAAGTCTCGGTGAACTCGCAGATAAAATAATTAAATTTCCAGATCAACAACGAGAAAAAAATTTAGTTATCAAAGCTGATAAAGAAGTTCCAATCGAAATTCTAATTAAAGTTATTGATATAGCTAAAAGCTCTGGTATAAATAAATTTACGATTGCGACTGAAAAAGAATCGATATGATTAGATTTTTATCTAACAGAAAAAATACATATTTAATTTCCTTCATTCTTCATTTAATTGTTCTTGGTATATTTTCGTTTATTACACTTGGAACTACTATCACTGAACCAGAATATGTAACTGTTGATTTTGGCAGTCCTGGTTCTGGAAGAACAGGTGAATCTCCACTTACTGAAAAATCAAACACTTCAATCGAAGAAGACCAAAAAGAAACAAGTGAAGAAGTCAAGCAAAAAGTTGATGCACCTAAAGTAACTCAAGAATTTGAAGAGGTAATTCAGAAAAACAATAAAGCAGAAGAAGACAAAAGAAAAGCAGCACGACAAAAATTATCTGAAAATACTTCAAACAATATTTCTAAGAACGAAACCGGTAATCAGCCTTTTGGTTCCAGTGGTTATAGCTTTGATTGGGGTGGTCGAGGAACTCGAAAAATTTTAAGATGGGAAAAACCAAAATTTCCACCTGGTGTTCAAAAAGAAATTGACATTAAAATTAAGTTTATAATTTTACCCGATGGTTCAGTGGTCTCACCAATTCCATTAATCAAAGCAGATACTCAACTTGAAGATGCTGCAATTCAAGCAATAAAAACATGGAGATTTGAACCCCTTAGACCTAATCAGATACAATTTGAACAAACAGTAATAATAACAATTCCATATAGGCTGGAATAAGATTAAATCAAAGATTCTTTTCCTTTTCTCCCTTTTCCTCTGAAATAAGTCGTATAAAAGAAATATTCGAAGATGGTTACTATTGTTAAAGAAATAGTATCGCGATTATAAAATTTTCCGAAGCCTTCTGGTGGAAAAATTAGAGATGCAATTAGATAGGAGATTGTCCAGCCAACAGAAAAAATTATTCCAACAAAAATCAGTATTAATATTGCAGCGCCAAGCCCTTCGTCCTGCCATCTCTTGGTAAAAACATATAATCCAAAAATCACATGAATGTAAAAAAGAAAAATTGCAATCATATTTTATTTTCTTCTCTTAAAAATTTTGACCAAAACTTACAAAGATGAATCACTGATATTTTTCTTTCTAATTGACGAAATGCTGAGCATACTACCAATTGTTGCAAAGATTGAATTTACAATTGTCGTATTAATGAATACCATGAAAGTCAAAAGAAATGAAAATCTTTTTTCATCGATTTGTTTTGAAATATTCCAGATTGTCTCGGGGACAGGTAATTCCGGTAAATATTTCTGAAGTAAAATTATTGAATCATAAACAGGATTATCTTTGGAAACTAAAATTAACAGTGATTGAAAGATTGATTCAAAAAAACCTGAAATTAGCCCGATTAGAATTCCCATCTGAAAGCCATCAGAATTTTGAAGTTTGAATCCCTCTCTATTTTTCATCTGCAAATAATACATATTTAATCCAAACATTCCTGCAAGTGGTGCCAGTAAACAACAGGTTGCAACTTGAATAACCGGTACAATGCTTAAAACTGCAAGACTGAAACCAGTGACTAAAGCAGGTAAAAATTTTTCTTTTTTAATCATATTTATTGACGCTCATTATTAAAGAATTTAGAAAATAAACGGGTATCAATGAAATTAAAAAACCAGTTAAAAATCTCACGAAATTAGTAGTTTCAATTTTGAAAATAAAATTTAATGACCAATCAATTAAAAGTGGTGCAGAGAGTAAAAGAACAATTCTAAAATTAAATTTGTCCAAAATTTTTCTGAAGCTTGAAATCATAGTTAAAATGAAAAAGAGAGTTAGACTACCAGAGTAAATTCCTGTGCATCTTGAACAAATTAACATTGGCTTCCCATCAATGAAAAAAGTTCTGCTTTCAATTTGATGACAGAGATTGTGATAGAAGTTGTTAATGAGTAAAATTAATGCCGTATCTTTTATAAAATTCAAAGAGAAGGTTAATATCATAAAAACTAAAATCATCAAAGTAATAATGAGATAAAGGGATTCAGATTTAATTTTAAAATTCATCAAACGAAAATTAATCATTTGGAATGATTTTTTAATAATTTGGAATAGAAAAATTCTGTTCATAAATTTGTGTCTCAAATTGAAAGGAAAAATATATGGCCAGAGTATGTGAAATATGTGGAAAAAAGCCCATTTATGGTAACAATGTGTCCCATGCACACAACAGGACTCGTAGAAGATGGTTACCAAATTTGCAGAAAGTAAGGGCTAAAGTAGGAAAATCAGTAAAGACAATAAGAGTCTGTACAAACTGTATTAAGTCCGGAAAGGTATTAAAAGCCGCTTAAATCTGCGGCTTTTAATATTCTTTTTTACAGATTAAAATCCCCTCTGAACTTAATAAATATAATTTTCCCTGCCTCAATTCAATCTTCTGAAATACATAATCAAATCCATCAAAATTAGAAAAATGAATTTGCTTGAGTTCTTTGTTTAATTCATATAGACTTTTTGATGTGAGCAGGAAGATACCTTGATGGTCGGGATAAAAGTCAACTATCTTTTCTGAAAAGTCTTCTGGCAATGAAATGGTCTTTAGATAAATTCCGAATTGATCAAAGACAAAAATATTTTTTCCATCGAGAACATAAATTTGCTGTTGGTTATCAACTCGAATTAGAGATGGATTTGAAAAAATAAACCTGCCACTTTCATAATTCCCGAAAACTCTTTCAAGTCTATTAAATCCATTAAGTTTTAGAATTCTTTTATTGTATGAATCGAGTATGTACAAATCACCCAGTGAAGAAAGACAAATTGAGATTGGATATTCAAAGTTTATTGTTTCCGATTTTTGAAGGGAAGAAATGAAATTCAAATTATGATCAAACCTTTGAATACGATGATTGTTATAATCAGAGACATAGACATCAATGGCAGTTGAAACTATACTTGAAGGGTAATCAAACTGGCCTTCACCCCAGCCAAATCCACCTATTATTTTTTGAACTTTTCCGTCTAAATCAATCTTAATTACTTCGTTCTTCTCTTTTGAAGTGAGAAGAATAAATTTTTTGTTTTCATTTACAGAAAAATTATTTGCACTAAAATTGAGAGGAATAATTTTTTCAATTGTGAGGTTTTGGGCAACAATTATTTTTGAACTAAGAAATAGATAAACAAGAATTTGAAAAACAGTTTTCATCCTTTACCAGAATTTTCAAATTCAATCTAAAAAATATTTGAATTTTTTTTATGCATAGGAATATTTCACGAATAAAAAGTTTTGATTGAAAAAGTCACCTTTGAGAATTTTCAATTATATGATAAATTTGCCTTGCAATATTATGGCTTTGAAAATTTGCCCCGTGGTGTAACTGGCAACACGTCTGACTCTGGATCAGAAGACTCCAGGTTCGACCCCTGGCGGGGCAGCAAAATTATCCTTCACAATCAATATTCCCCTGATTAATAAAAACAAAGTAAATCAAATCTGGAATTTTAAAATTAAGCAGGTTAACCTATCTAAAGACTCAGTCAACCTGCTTATTGAAAAAGTTATTTACACTGCAGGTTCAATTCGATATGAATGTGTGATTTCAACTGTGGGTTTCAGCATTGCCTGAACCGAGCAATATTTTGTGCTTGAAAGTTCAATTGCTCGTTCAACATCTTCTTTCTTTAATTCGTTACCATAAAAAACATATTCAATGTGGATTTTAGTGAAAACCTGTGGATGTTCATCTCTTGTTTCTGCAGAGATGTTTAATTCAAAATCTTTAAGTCCTGCCCTTTTCTTTTGTAAAATTGAAACAACATCACTACCTGTACATCCAGCCAGAGCAAGTAAAACTAATTCTTTGGGTCTAACACCGGCATTGCTACCACCGAATTCTTCAGGACCATCCATTGTAATCCATATATTTGAATCAGTTTTTCCGACTAATGTTATACCTCTTAACTGTTTGACGAAAGCTTTTTTAGTTGCCATAAAAAATTCCTCTTTTTTTAATTCGATGAATAAACATGACTTTTGTTTCACAAAATTATGTAATTGAAAAGAAAATTTTGACAAGCATAAACTTTTATTATAAATTTAATTTTATAAAATGGTAAATGGTTATGAAGAGTTTTAGAGAAAGATTAGGAAAAGAAATTATCGTTTTTGATGGTGGAACCGGCACCTATCTTTACGAGAAAGGAATTTTCATCAATCGTTGTTTTGAAGAACTAAATCTGACAAATCCAGAACTGGTTAAACAAGTTCACCGAGATTATTTGCTTGCTGGTGCCGATGTAATTGAAACCAACACATTTGGGGCAAATCGATTTAAACTAACACCTCACGGATTAAATGAAAAAATTTATGAAATAAATTTTGCTGGAGCCAAGCTTGCAAGAGAAGTTGCTGGTGATAATATATTAGTAGCCGGTTCTGTTGGTCCGCTTGGTGTTCAAATAGAACCTCTTGGTAAAATTGGTTACGATGAAGCGAAAGATTATTTCAAAGAACAAATACAACCATTAATTGATGGTGGTGTTGATTTAATCATTCTCGAAACATTTACTTTAACTGCAGAAATAATTCAGGCATTAAGAGCTGTAAGAGAAATTAATCCAGAATTTCCTGTTATTGCTCAGGTAACTGTTAATGAGGAAGGAAATTTATTAAGTGGTGAACCAGTAGAGAAATTTGTCGATCAAATTTCAAAATATAATCCCGATGTAATTGGCTTTAATTGTAGTGTTGGTCCCAAACCAATGCTGGATGCTCTGGAAAAATTAAGAGAGCTAACTGAATTACCAATTTCCATTCAACCAAATGCTGGTTATCCTGTCAATGTTGGTGGAAGAAATATATATATGACTTCACCGGAATACATTGCAGAATATTCAAAACGGTTTATCCAAACAGGAGCTGCAATTGTTGGTGGATGTTGTGGAACAAATCCTTCTCACATTAAAGCAATTCGAAGAGCGGTTCAAGCACTTCAACCGAGTAAAAGACTTGATATAAAAGTTGAAGAATTAAAAATAGAACAACCAGAAAATGTTTATGTTTATAAACTTCATGAGAAGTCAAGATTAGCGAATAAATTATTACGTGAAGATTTTGTAACTCTTGTTGAAATCGTTTCCCCTCGTGGTGTATCAGCAAAAAAGGAAATCGAAAAAGCCCGCAAACTCTATCACTTCGGTATCGATGCAATTAATATTCCTGATGGACCAAGAGCAATGGCTCGAATGTCTGCTCTTGCAATGGCTGTTTTAATTCAAAGAGATGTTGGAATTGAAACCATTTTACATTTTGCCTGTCGAGATAGAAATGTCATTGGTATGCAATCAGACTTGCTTGGTGCCTGGGCACTTGGCATTAGAAATATATTAGCAATTACTGGTGATCCACCAAAACTTGGTAATTATCCAGATGCAACTGCTGTCTTTGATATTGATTCAATTGGACTTGTTAATTTGATTAATCGATTAAATCATGGACTCGATCTTGCTGGTAACCCGATAGGAGAAGCAACAGGATTTTCGATTGGAGTTGGTGTAAATCCCGGTGCTATTAATCTTGATGAAGAGTTAAGAAGACTGGATTGGAAAGTTCAAGCCGGTGCTGAGTATATGATTACACAACCTGTTTTTGATATTCGAATTCTTGAAAGATTTATGAAGAAAATAGAACATTACAAGTTACCTTTAATTGTTGGGATCTGGCCACTTGTTTCATATCGAAATGCTGAGTTTATGAATAATGAAGTTCCCGGTGCATCAGTTCCACAAGAAATTATGGATAGAATGCGACGAGCACAGGAAGTTTCCAAGGAAGCTGCATTTGAAGAAGGTGTAAAAATAGCTAAAGAAACATATGATTATATTCGTTCTGAAGTAAATGGAGTTCAGATTGCTGCACCATTGGGAAGAATTGAAGCCATATTCAAGATGCTTAGCGATGAAGAATTCTACACGATGTAAGGTCAGTTGATTATTTTACACTAACTTTTATTTTATTTGATTTTATTTTGAAACCTCTCCAGACAATGCCTCTTCAAAATTTGATTCCTGGATTTCTCATTTTCTCTGGTCATCCGTCAAAGTAATTCTTCTTATTTTTGTAAAAAGAAAAAATCATTTGGAGTTATTTATGGCAATTATTCTTGATGGGAAAAGTCTGACTATAGAAAAATTAATCAGGATAGCTCGATTTGGAGAGAAAGTAGAATTATCTGCTGATGCACTTGAAAGAATCAAAGCATGCCGTGCAATGCTTGAAGAAAAAATTAAAGCACGAGAAATCATGTATGGAATTAATACAGGCATTGGTGAATTTTCTGAAGTTGTTTTATCGGATGAGCAAGTTCAACAATTTCAAAAATATTTGATTTATAATCATGCAGCAGGAATTGGTGAGCCTATGCCAATCGAATATGTTAGAGGTGCAATGGCAAGTCGAATTAATGTTCATGCAAAGGGTCATTCAGGTTGCAGACCAGAGATTACTCTGACTCTTGTGGAAATGTTAAATAAAGGTGTAACTCCAGTTGTCTGTCAAAAAGGTTCGGTTGGTGCTTGTGGTGATCTTGCTCCAATGTCTCAAATTGCACTTTTAATGATGGGAGAAGGTGAAGCCTTTTACAATGGCGAACGACTTCCTGGAAAAATAGCTTTTGAAAAAGCTGGAATTAAAATTCCAGGACTTCAAGCAAGAGATGGTCTGGCGACAATTAATGGTTCAAATTTTATTACGGCTATAAGTGCACTTCAACTTTATGATATTAATAGATGGTTGAAGCAAGCAGAAATTGCTGCGGCAATGACTCTGGAAGCTCTTTATGCTAATTTGAAACCTTATGATGTTCGTCTTCATCAATTGAGAGGTTTTCCCGGGGCAGTTAGAAGTGCTAAAGCAATAATGAAATGTATTGAAGGAAGTGACCTTCAAACAGGTAAATTGAAAATGAAAGTTCAAGATGCTTATTCGATGCGATCAACTCCTCAGGTAATTGGTGCAGCTCATGATGCAGTAAGATGGGCACGAGAACAAATTGAAATTGAACTAAATGGTGTTGGTGATAATCCAATTTTTTTAACTGATGAAAAGTTAACTTTAACAGGAGCAAATTTTCAGGGAACTCCTGTTTCACTTCCAATGGATAATGTGGGTGCTGCCGTTACGATGGTAAGCGTTCTTTCTGAAAGAAGATTAAATCGATTATTAAATCCAGCGTTGAGTATTGGACTACCTGCTTTTTTAACTAAAGATCCAGGATTTTATTCAGGCTACATGTTGAGTCAGTACACAGCCGACACATTAATTGTTGAGCAAAGAATTTTATCTACACCAGCTTCAATTCAATCGATTCCAGCAGCAGCTGATCAGGAAGATTTTGTTTCTATGGGAATGAATACAGCATGGAAGAACGCTCAGATTCTTGAAAATGCTTATGGAATTCTGGGAATTGAATTTATGGCAGCTGCTCAAGCACTGGACTTCAGAGATTTCAAACATGGTCGGGGAGTTGAAAAAGCTCGAGAAGTGATTAGAAAATATATTCCTCATCTTGAAGAAGATCGACCACTTTATCCTGATCATAATAAAATGAAAGAACTGGTTAAGTCATGCGAAATTCTTGAAGAAGTTGAAAAAGAGGTTGGTTCACTGGAATAGTGTATTCAAAGATAAATTAATCGAAGGTGAATGACTAAAAAGTTATTGTTCTGAATCTGGTTTATCTGATGAAAGATTTGCAGATAATTTTAATACCCCCAGAGTAAGTAACGATAGTAATTCCTTTTCAATTACCTCATCATCATATTTAGATAGTACTTCAGCACGGGAATAAATTGATTCTTTAAAAAGAATCATAGAACCAATATTTAGAAAATTTTCAACATCAGAAGGCTGTAACTTTAATAGCCCTGATATCTCTTTTATTTTTTGGGAAATTCTTTCATCCATCATTGAAACTCTTTTTAATGTTTTTAATAAATTAATTTTCACTGGAAAATACTGAAGGGTTCTATAAATAAAAAGAAGTCATTGTTACCTTTCATCAAGACTCTGGTGAGCACCCACTTCATCAAAGTTTGAGATAACATTTCAGTGCTTTCTTCAGGAGAGAAAAAATATTACTTCGTTGACAATCTTCTTGGTTTTAAAACATTTAACATGACAATTTTTTTTCTTAAAATTGTTTAGAAAAATAGGAGTTCTAATAATGAGCATTTCTAAATTTCCCTTTCTGCCTAAACCATCAATGTTAATTTTGTTTTTCGTTGTAATGGTTTTTAATCTTTCATTTTCTCAAAATTCATTGATGGTAAATTCACCATTATCTTCGGTAGCTCCAAGAGATTTTTTTGCTTTCTCAAATCAAGCTCTTGGAATATCTGAGTTTGCCTATGAAAATTCATTTAGAGATTTATTTGTTCATCCTGGCAAAACTCCCATTAACTTCAAAGCATCTGCATGGGCTTCATATTCCAGATTTGAAAATGTCTATAACTATTCTTTAAAGGAATTAACAAATGAGAATATGAATTATAAGTTCTTCGAAAATTTTGAATATCAAGATTATAAAAACATTTTTCCAATTGGCTTTGCTGTTAATCTTGATATTTTAAGCATTGGTTTGATTTATGGTTCAGGGAATATGCCTTATAAATTTGAAGACATATATTATTCATATCATACAAATAATCTAACCATTTCTGAATCTCAAAACGCAGAGGGGAAAGTAGGATACTTTAAGATTGCGCTGGGACTGAATTTGTACAGGGATTTTAATGTCGGTGTGTCTTACTCAAATCAAAACCATTCCATGAAATGGAAGGATAGTTACAATTACAATTATTATCTGGATTTTTTTAGTCCATCGGAGATAACATTAGGAGCAAGTTATTCTTTAAACAATAAATTAAAATTTTATCTCGCCTATAATGATTATAAAATGAAATACGAGAGAGGAAGTAATTATCAATCTGATAGTCTCGGAACTGATCGGGAATATACAAATGATTATCAAGGAAAGGTTTTAAACTTAGATATTAGATTTGGACTCACTGAAAATTTGAATTTATACTCAAGGATGGCTCTGGATTTACGAAATATAAAGATAAATGACGTACGAACATTAAATAATAAAGTGTATAAAATTCCTCAAAATGGAGATGCAACTAATTACAGATTTGGCTTAGGTGCAAATTATCGAGTCGGAAATGTCAACCTTATTACAGAATTTAACTATGAACCTGGCAGAGAAAATGTTCAAATCATTGAAGGGACACCTGGTAGCTGGGATCCTTACATAACTGGTAATGACAGATATTTCAAAAACTGGAATTTTGCTTTTGCAATGGAAGCTCAGGTGATTGATGCTTTGAAACTTCAAACTGGAATTAAATTTTACAAAACAAAGGTTAAACTCATTCAGGAATTTGACTGGTATAGGAATATAAATATTGATCCATACAGAAAATTTAGTAATTCTTTTATTACTGCAGGATTCGAATTCAGGATGTATGATTTTATTTTGAATTATATTTTTAATTATTCAACAGAGGTAAAAGGTTTTTATCCTGGCTTAGTTTTTGTGCCAGGTGATAGATTTACCGAGTATAATCCTCTATATCACAATTTTGTTTTGCGATATGAAATTAAATAGCTGAAGATTTAGATTGTTCTATCTCTTTTGATTCTGTATTTAAAGAAATAAAGGCTTGAGTGTTTTGTACTTAATTATACTTTGATGCTAAAATCTTTTTCTTTGACAAAAGCAAGAGTTGCAAGACTGATTTCTTTTGCCCCGGCATCCAAGAGGGTTCTTGCAATTTCATGTACTGTTGAACCTGTTGTGCAAACATCATCAACTATTAAAATTTTTTTATTAAATATTTCGTCTTTTTTTACAACTTTAAATGCATCTTTGACATTTTCCATTCTTTCATGAAGTCCAAGATGAGTTTGAGTTTGAGTATTGCGAATTCTTTTAATTGCATTCTCATTAAAAACTTTTTTTGTTGTTGAATTGATACCCTTTACAATTAAAGATGATTGATTGTAACCTCTTTGTAATTTTTTAAATCGATGAATGGGAACAGGGATTACTAAATCTATTTCTTCAAACCATTTATGTTTTAAAAGTTCTTTACCAAGTTCTTGACCTAATAATAAACCAATCTTTGATTTTCCATTATATTTTAATTGATGAATAATCTTCTGGAAGTTTCCTTCTTTTACAAACTCGTATTTCGAGTAGAAATTAATTATTAATTTGTATGATGCGAGATTGTGATAGTAAAATTCATCAATATCTTTTTGATTTGACATTTCGAGGGAGTTAAGGCAATCGTCACAGATAGAAAATAAGTTTCGCAGAACTTTTTTATTACAAAGAATACAAAAATTCGGAAAGACGAAATCGAGCAAATCAAAGAAAAAATTTTTTGAAGCTACAATAAGCCCCATCTTTTTCTCAAAAACCATTCAATTGATAGAAAAAGTATGATTAAAATTAAAGTATATGGTGAATTCCAGATATAAATGATACTGGTAACTTCTCTTTGTTTAGGTTTTTTTGTTAAATACTGGTTCAAATTATTTATAAATTCATCTGAGTTGGAGATATGAAAATAAGAACCCTTTGTAATTGCTGACATTCGTTTCAATAAATCTTCTCTGAGTTGCAGGTCACGAAATTCTGTTTCGGTTTCTGTGACAGAAAATCTTCCATTATCTGAAAACTTTTTGCCCGAGAATTCAGTTGTAGCTTGAAAACTATAATCACCCTGTTGAAGATTTTCTATTTCAGCGGTATAGAGTCCATTTCCGATTGGCTTAAAAATCGTAGAAGTAATTTTATCTTTTCCCTGGAATATTTCCAGATTTATTTGTTCATCTTCGACAGGTTGATTTGAGTTATCATAAAATTGGGCAATCAAAGAAACCTTTTCGTTTATATCAAATATTTTTTTTGATACCTGTACTTTCAAGTTTTTTTCAACTTCTCTTGTAGTTAACCATTTAATTGAATTATTGATGAAACGTTCAAAATAAATTGATTCTTCTTCATTCATTGCATTTAATAATTTTAATCGCCAGATATTAAAACCGAGAAATGCAATGCTTCGATGACGATTTAAATTTCTCGATACAATAAGTGGTTGATTGATTCGACTATTTCCGATTTTAAAATATGAAAGAATTTCTGATTCTGGCTTACTCAAAAATTCTCTATCGACACGGTAGATTGGAGGGAAGGAATTCCAGACCTGAACAGGATTATTTGAACCAATGTTTAAAATTTCATTTTTGCTTTTTTCTTCGGGAACATCAATTAGTATTTGAGATGCTGTACCGAATGCAGAACGCCAATCAAATGGTAAAAATTGTTTGAATAGAACTAATCGATTGAAGTCTGTATCGGGATTAATTAAAATGAAAAGAGGAATATTATCTCTTTCAATTTTTGAATAGACCTTTCTGATAAATCTGTCAGAATTATTAGTTGAAGGAAATCCGACAAGAAAAATTACATCAGCTGAATCAATAAAACTTTCATTGCCGAAGAGTGGATAAAAACTTCCATCGTTTTTCTCAATTAATGTGGCGGTTTGTAAATCTTTGTTAGTTTTAATTGCTTGATTTATAAAACTCAAATCATAAGATGGTTTTCCTGCAATTATGAGTGTTCTAATTTTATTACTCAGAACCTTCACATATCTGGTGGAGAAATTATTTTTTGTTGTGTATTCATTTTTAAATGGAGAAATCGAAAAACTTAGTTTCTTCTCCCCTTCTTTCTCTGGTTTATAAAAAAATTCGAGTTCCTGATAATTCCCATGTATCTGAAAGTCTCTTTTTTCGATTAACTTGTTGTCTTCAAAAAATGAAATTGTCGTGAATTGGTTTTCAAATCCATTCGACTTGATGTTTACTCTGACTGGAGTTTGATTTTGAGCATAAATTAAATCGTTTGTAATTATCTCATCAATTGAAATATCAATCTTTGGTTTAGGGTCACCAACACCAAAAATAAAGAATGGGATTTCTGATTTCTCTGTTAAGTAGACTGGATTTTCACCAGAGTTGTAAATTCCATCGGTTATTAAGATAACATTCTGATAATTCTTATCGTTTTTATTTTTTAAAATCTCATTTATTGATTTTGAAATATTTGTCGAATGCCCGTTAAAATTAATTTGATTTAATGAGTCCAGATGAAGCAATCTCGGACTTTCATTAAAAACAAAAATCTCAATTTTCTGATTTGAGTTTTTTATTTGTCTGATAATTTTATCGAGTTTTTCCCTGATTAAATTTTGTTCGCTGCTGACACTTTTCGAATTATCAATCAGGAGTGCGGTTACTGGTTCATCAAATTTTTTAGCAATTGTCTCGATTGCCAGTTCACCAGTAGAAAGGACAATTACAACTAAGACAAATAATCTTAAAGTTGATAGAATTATTTTATCTTTTTTGCTTAAATCAGGTAATGTTCGGCGATAGTAAAAATAGACTCCAACAATAATAAGAATCAAAATTAGTATTAGAATTATTGTTGGTATCGTGTAAATAAGATTAAAACTCGCCATTATTAAATTCATTTTAAATTATTTGAATTCCCATTTTTCCAATTCTTTTAGAAAATCGTAAGCTGTCAAATCGAAATGTATGGGAGTAACAGAAACATAATTATTTTTTGTAGCCACTACATCCGAGTCTTCATCATCTTCAATATTGTCCATTGTTCCCGTCAACCAGAAGTATTCTCTACCTTGAGGATCAACTCTTTTTTCGAAATAATCATTCCATCTTGAACGACCTTGTTTTGTAATTTTAATTCCTTTGATTTGTTCTTCAGGAACAGGTGGTATGTTTACATTTAACAAAATTCCCGGCGGAAGACCATGCTTTAGAACCGCTGAGGCAATAATCTGAGCTACTTTTTTTGAGTAAGTGAAATCAAAATCAATATAAGTCGTAAGACTGAATGCAATCGATGGAATACCAAGAATAGTTCCTTCAGTTGCTGCCGAAACTGTTCCACTATAGATTACATTGATTGCTGCATTTGAACCATGATTAATTCCAGAGACAATTAAATCTGGTCTTTCTTGCATATGAGTCGTAACGGCAAGTTTAACGCAATCAGCAGGAGTGCCAGTGACAGCATATCCAAAAAATTCTCCGTTCATATAATACGGGTTAACTCTCAAGGGTAGATGAGTGGTGATAGCATGTCCCACTGCACTTTGTTGTTTGTGGGGTGCATAGACAAACACTTCACCAATTTCAAGCATTGCTTCTCGAAGTGCAATAATACCTTCGGAATAAATTCCATCATCGTTGGAAACAAGAATTTTAAATCGTTTATCCATAATTACAATTTAAGTTATAATTTGAAATTTTTCATTTCACTATGAAATGGGAAATGTAGATTTATGGATTTAATTGAAATTATAAAATGAGATTTTATCCATACTACAATACTGGAGTTATTCAAGGTCTGACTGATAATTTTTTTACACAGATATAATCTCAAATAATAAAAATTCAACAAGATTTATTTTTATGAGATCATCCAGAAGGTAAATCTTTATTTTATAATTACAAACTATTTATGGGGACACTAATCAAAAACCAGGGATCTTCAATTTTATGAAATTGAAAACTCTCGAATCAGGGAAAAATAAGCTTTATAAAGTACATGACTTTTCCCTGGATTAAATGACTTCTCCATTCAAAAAAATCTGAAATTCAAATTTGATAAAGCAAGATTATATATTTTTCAAATTTGATAAACAGGGCAATCCAAACTTGTACAAACACCTAAATAATTAGTTCTTTTAAATATTTGATACTTGGAATGATTTTTGGAACGAATTAAAAAAAAGTAGGAGAGACTTATGAAAAAAATATTTACAATTCTGGCTCTTGTTTGCTTTGTTTCGTTAGGATTTTCCCAGCGGGCAAACATTAAGATTGAGCCAATGACACCTGAAAGACTGCACAATTTAGGTTTCCCAACTCAATCAGTTTCAACCGGTTTACCAGTAGTTGGAGCCGAAACTTATGTATATCTTTCAGCTCAGAACATTGGTAATACTGAACCCATTACAAATGCGGTTTGGGAATTTACCTCAAAACCAGCTGGATCAACTGCTGATTTCACATACCCCTATGCAGATAATAGCTGGGCTTATTTCCTGGCTGATAAAACAGGTGCTTATAGTGTTAAATTAACAATCACTACTGCATCGGGAGTCGATGATACAACAATAACAATTTATTCAGCTAAATATGTGGGTGTTGGTAATTTTGATGGAGTTCCTGCCCAATATCCAAATTGTATGTCCTGTCATGCTGCAATGCCAAAATTTGCTGATATTTTCAACAGATGGAAAGATTCAGGTCATGCAACAAAGTTTAAACGTGGTATAGATGGATCGCCTGCATATTATTCAAGCAGTTGTTTCAAATGCCATACTGTTGGATATAATCATGATTTGGCTGCAAATAACAATGGCTTTGATGATGTGGCAGCACAACTGGGTTGGAGCTGGACAAATTATGCACCAGCAAAACCGGGCAATTGGGATTCATTAAAAACTAAATACCCATCACTTGTTCAATTTGCAACAATCGGTTGCGAAAATTGCCATGGACCTGGTGGTGAACATGCACTGGGCGGAAGTAAAGAAAAGATTGCTATTTCTTATCGCTCAGGTACCTGTGGTCAATGCCACGATGAACCATGGAGACATAATCGTTATGCTCAATGGGAAAATGCAGGTCACTCAGAACCGGTCTGGTCAAGTTCATTTGCACAGAGTTCCGGAACTGATTATATGAGCAACTCTCTCAGCAATTGTATTCGTTGCCATGATGGTCGTGGATTTATCAATTTCACAAAAGGAATTAAAACAGATACAAAAGGAATGATTCAAGCACAGCAAACACATATTGGCTGTCCAACCTGTCACGATCCTCATGGAAATGATCAAGAATATTACTTGAGAAAAATTCCTGCTGGCTCTGATACACTTGCCACTGGTGAACAAATAACTCTTGGCGGAAAAGGTAAACTCTGTATGGGTTGCCATATTGGAAGAAGAGAAGCTCAATCCTTCTCACAAACTCAAGTAACATCAGCTCACTGGGGACCACATTATTCAACTCAAGGTGATGTTTTCCTTGGTAAGAATGCTGCAGATTTTGGAACTGGGTTTATCAGTTCAAATCATAGATATGTTGTTCCTGATGGTTGTGTTGGTTGCCATATGTCTGCAACTACTGATACAGGTACAGTAACTCGAGATAAAGTTGGTGGTCACTCATTGAAATTAAGAGATGAAGCAACAGGTTATGAACATGTAAAAGTTTGTCAAAGCTGCCATGGACCACAAATTCAAAGCTTTGATGATTTTGTTGCAGCCGCTGATTTCGATGGTGATGGTACTATTGAAAGTGTACAAAATGAAGTAAAAGGATTGATGAAAAACTTGGCTATGGCATTACCACCTGTTGGTGTTGATTCGATTAGCTGGCAGATGATTAGAGATGCCAATGACTTAAATATGCGAAAAGCCTATTTCAATTATAGAATGATATATGGTGATCATAGCTATGGAATCCACAATACTAAGTTTACAATTGATGTTTTGAGAAAATCGATTGCAATTTTAACTGGTGTTGAAGTTGTGGATAATAATATTCCGACAACATTTGATCTCGGTCAAAACTATCCAAATCCATTTAATCCATCCACCGAGATTAAATTTAATGTACCGAAATCAGAAAAAGTCAGAATAGCCATATATAATTCAATAGGCAAGCTTGTGAAAGTACTTGTTGATGATAACTTAACTCCTGGAACGTATAAAGTTACCTGGAATGGAGAGGATAATCGTGGTCAGAAGGTATCGAGTGGTGTTTATCTCTATAGAATGGAAACACCATCATTCCAGGCAACTAAAAAGATGGTCCTCTTGAAGTAAGCCTTGTAGGGAGGTTAAATCAAGAAGTCCCGCTCTTAGCGGGACTTTTTATTTTAAATGGAATTGACTAAAAAGTATTATCCTATATCAGGGATTGTCCAAGAAGTGTCATATCAAATTCATTTCGGCATCTAAATTTGTGATTATAAATCAAAGATAAACCCTGAAATAAATTCAGGGTGACAAAATAATACTTTTTAGTCAGCCCCGAAGCAATCTTTTCTCTTAAAACAGTTTTCAAATAATGTTGTGAAAGATTGCTTCGTCGTTTCACTCCTCGCAATGACTATAACCAGAAATTACCAGTCATTGCGAGACCCGATTTTTAATCGGGGCGAAGCAATCTGTTCTCTTAAAACAATTTTCAAAAATTTTGTGAAAGATTGCTTCGTCGTTTCACTCCTCGCAATGACTGTTAATATTGTCAGTCTTCGTCTTCGCTCAGACTGACAATAAAAACAAACATTCAATCAAAGATTAAAAGTCTGTACTACATCACTGGAAAGATTGCTTCGTCGTTTCACTCCTCGCAAAGAAAGATAATTAAAAAAGATTAGATTAACTGAAGAGTAATCTTTTTCACAATGAATAAATATGATAGTAAAGAACTGAAAGGACTAAAATTTAGTTTAATTTCTCAGAAATTTTAATTTTTATTTTGTTGAAACTTTAATTCTTTGTTAAAGTATTGTCAAAAAATTAAATTTGCTGAGCATAAAAGGATTTTCCCTCAAGTTAATAATTAAATAACAGGATATGAGGAGATGAATAAACAGAAAATTTATATCGAAACTTATGGATGTCAGATGAACCTGGCAGATACTGAGATTGTTCAGGGTGTCCTAAGAAAAAATGGATACGAATTGACTAACACTGCCGAACAGGCAGATGTTGTTTTAATTAATACCTGTGCGATTCGTGAACATGCCGAGGAAAGAATTTACGGTAGACTCGGTGCTTTCAGAGCAATTAAAAAACAGAAACCAAATCTTGTCGTTGGTATCCTTGGTTGTATGGCAGAAAGATTGAGGTCAAAACTCATTGAAGAAGAAAAAATAGTTGATTTAATAGTTGGTCCTGATGAGTACAGACGTGTACCTGAACTGATTGATAACGCTTTAATTGGTGAAAAAGGTATTGCTGTTAGATTGAGTAAAACCGAAACCTACGATGATATCGAACCCTATAGAGAAGAAGGAATTTCTGCCTGGATTGCAATAATGAGAGGTTGTGATAAATTCTGTACATTTTGTGTTGTTCCATTTACAAGAGGCAGAGAAAGAAGCAGACCACTTATAAGTATTGTTAATGAAGTAAAATCACTTTATGAGAGAGGTTTCAAAGAAGTTAACCTTCTCGGGCAAAATGTAAATTCATATCGTGATGGTGAATATGATTTTTCTGATTTACTCGCAGCTGTTGCAAAAGCTGCACCAACAATGAGAGTGAGATTTACTACATCTCATCCACAAGACTTTTCGGATAAGTTAATTTATACAATTGCTGAATATGAAAATATCTGTAATTATATTCATCTGCCTATCCAATCAGGCTCAAATAGAATTCTTAAATTAATGAATAGAACTTATACCGTCGAACATTATCTTGAAAGAATTGAGAAAGCAAGAAAAATAATTCCTGGTGTGAGTTTTTCAACTGATATAATCGCTGGATTTCCAACTGAAACAGAAGAAGACCACAAATTAACCCTTGATGTTTTAAAAGAAATTAGATACGACGGTGCATTTATGTTTAAATACTCAGCCCGTGAAAGAACAAAAGCCTGGGAAATGGGCGATGACGTTCCCGATGAAGTAAAATCCAGAAGACTTAATGAGATTATTGAGCTTCAACAAAAAATATCTTATGAGATTAATCAGGAATTGATTGGAAAACAGGTTGAAGTTCTTGTGGAAGATTATAGTAAGAAGTCAAAAGATTTTTATATGGGAAGAACCGATACTAATAAGATTGTAATTCTTCCAAAAGATGGATTGAATATTGGTGATTATTGCATAGCTACAATTACAAAAGCAAACTCTGCAACATTATTTGCGGATAAAGCAGATAAAATTGAAAAATCTCCTGCTTTACTAAATTCATATGAGAAAAACTAAACTCTTTTTAATCTTTTCAATTTTTATTTTCTTTCTAACAGAATTTTCTTACGCTCAAGAACCCAATTTGAAAAAAATATTGCTCGATATTGAAAAAGGGGAAATTGATAAAGCTCGTATTTTACTTGTGAGTCTTGAAAAAGGTAATCCCAATTCTCCTCAGGTAAATTTTTTGAAGGCAATTTTGAGTGATGACGGACTGGAAGCAGCAAAGCTTTATCGTGAAGTAGCTTTTTCTGCTGAAGAGAATGACTTAAAAGATGTTGCTCTTTTCAAATTATTTCAATTTCACTATTCCAGAGGAGAATTTAGCGAGTCCGATAAATATGCCAGAATGCTCAGAGAATCTTTTCCTCAATCGGAGTATGTGACTTATTTGAAAAGAGAAAATCCATCCACAAAAATTCAAGTTCAGCAAAACTTTGAACAAAAAATTTTAACTGACACTTCCAGGTCTGCACCTCAAGAGGAGAATGTAACTTTTCAAAAGACAAGTAAGTATTCCATTCAAGTTGGGGCTTTTTCTTCAGAAGGGAATGCAAGAAAATTTGCTTTGCAGTTTTCGGGTTATTCCACAAAAATTCGCGAGAAGGAAGTTAACGGTAAAAAATTTTTTGTAGTTCTTGTTGGTGATTTTGAGAGTGAAATTCCTGCTAAAAATGAGCTTCAGGTTTTAAAAGATAAATTTAAGGTTGATGGAATTATAGTCCCTTCTTATTAAGAAAATTCAAGAAATTTAACCTCATTTTCAGTAATTTTGTTTGCCTTTTGTGAATTTAATTTCAAAAGATAATTCCTTATATGATTGACCACAAAGAATTTCAGAAAAGATTTGGTATTTGTTATCGTTCACAGATAATGAAGGAAATGGTCGAGATAATTCACCAGGTTGCTCCAACAGATATTACTGTATTAATTCAAGGGGAAAGTGGAGTTGGGAAAGAACTTGTTGCTCGAGCAATTCATGGATTGAGTCCAAGAGCCAATAAAAAAATGTTAAGTGTGAATTGTGGTGCCATACCAGAAGGATTAATCGAGAGTGAATTGTTCGGTCATCAGCGTGGTGCTTTCACAGGAGCTGTTGAATCACGAAAAGGTTATTTCGAACTTGCTGATGGTGGAACTCTTTTCCTGGATGAAATTGGAGAATTGCCTTTATCTCTTCAAGTAAAATTTTTGCGTGTTCTTGAAACAAAAGAAATTTTAAGACTTGGTGCTGAAACAGTAACTAAAGTAGATGTTAGATTTATTACTGCTACCAACAAAGATTTATCTTTAGAAGTATCTAAAAAAAGATTTCGCGAGGATTTATATTACCGTCTTAGAACAGTTATGATTGAAATTCCACCACTTAGAAAAAGGAAAGAAGATATACCTCTTTTAGTAGACAAATTTCTTGAGGATTTTTGTGAACGAAATAAGATTCCTAAACTTGAAGTTGCGCCAGAAACCTATTCTTTTTTGATGGAATATTCCTGGCCTGGAAATGTTCGTGAATTAAAAAATGCTGTCGAGTCAGCAGCAACACTAAACAAAACAGGTATCCTTAAAACTGAAGATTTTGAAAAATATTTATTACCAATAAAAATGGATGATAAAGATCGTAATCTTCCCATCTTTCTAAATAAACCTTCAGATGTGGCAGATCGTGAGTTTATCTACAGAGCTCTTTTCGAAATCAAAAAAGATTTGATGGAAATTAAAGAAGCAATCTTGAACAGACATCATAAAGTTGAAGATGTTGTTTCTGAAACAGAAAATTTTTCAATTATACCAATCAAAGAGCAAGAGAAAGAAGCAATAAAAAATGCTTTAATCCAGGCTAATTTTGATAAGAAAAAAGCAGCCCAACTTTTAGGAATAAGTTTAAGAACACTCTATCGAAGATTAAAAGAATTTCAAATAAATGATTAAAAATTTTATTTACATAGTTTTGAGTTTTGTTCTTGGTGGATGTGTTTATTCATTTACCGGTTCATCCATACCTTCTGATATGAAGACGATTGCAATTCCTGTCTTTGATGATGTTAGTGGTTATACTGAGGCAGGCTTGAGAGAAAATATTACAAATGCTTTAATTCAGAAATTCATTCAAGATAATTCACTTCAAGTGGTTGATAGAAAATATTCAGATACGATTCTTGAAGGATTGATTCTTTCTTTGAGAGATGAACCTTTTGTAATCAGCGGTAATGAACAAGTAAACTCGAGACGAATTATAATTCAGGTAAAAATAAAATTCATAGATCAACGAACAAAAAAACAACTATGGGAAAAGAGTTTCTCCCAGTATAGCGATTACTCTGCCGATGGTGGCTTAATCGCAAAACAGCAGGCAATTCAAAAAGCAATTGAGAATCTCACCGAAGATGTATTAATTGCAACAGTTTCAGATTGGTAAAAAAAGTAGAGAGGTAAAACTTGGTTATTGAAGATTATATCTTAACAGCTTATTTAATTACACTTTCAATTTTGTTCTTTTACGGGATGCACGGTTTCTTCCTTGTTTATCTTTATAATAAATTCAAAGATGTTAAGTACGAACCGAAAGGTAGATTTGAAGAACTTCCAAAGGTTTGTATTCAACTTCCAACTTTTAATGAAGCTCTTGTGGTTGATAGATTAATTGATGCTGTTTGTAAGATTGATTACCCGAAAGACAAAATGGAAATTCAAGTACTTGATGATTCGACTGATGAAACACAGGATGTTCTAAAAAAAATTGTGGAAGAAAAGAAAAAGTTAGGTTTTAATATTAACTATTATCACAGGGATAATCGTCAGGGCTTCAAAGCTGGTGCTTTGAAAGAAGGTCTGGAAAAAACCGACGCTGAATTCATTGCCATATTTGATGCTGACTTTATCCCGAATAGTGATTTTTTGAATCGAACCATTCATTATTTCACTGATCCAAAAATTGGAATGGTTCAGACTCGATGGGAACATTTAAATGCTGAATATTCAATTCTCACACGTGCTCAGGCTCTTGCTCTTGATGGTCACTTTGTAATGGAACAACAGGTAAGAAATAAAGCTGGATTCTTCATCAATTTTAATGGAACAGCTGGCATCTGGAGAAAGGCATGCATTTATGATGCTGGTAACTGGCAACCTGATACACTAACTGAGGATTTGGATTTAAGTTACAGAGCTCAACTTAAAGGATGGAAATTTGTTTTCTTAAATGACTTTACCTCTCCTTCAGAATTGCCGATTGAAATTAATGCACTTAAAAATCAACAATTTCGATGGACAAAAGGTGCAATCGAAACATCAAAGAAAATTCTTCCACTTGTATGGAAATCGAGTATTCCATTAAAATTAAAACTCTACTCAACTTTTCATCTCACAATGAATATTGTCTTCCCATTAATTGTTCTGGCTGGTTTGCTGAATGTTCCTTTAGTTTATGTAAAGAACACTGGTAATTATGATGAGTATTTTGCGTTTATGTCTATTTTTACTTTAGCTTTTATTTCTTCATTCTTGATGTATATGTATTCACAGAAAGATGTTTATCCAGACTGGAAAAGAAGAATTTACTTGTTTCCTGTTTTTATGGCTGGTAGTATGGGCTTTGCATTGAACAATACTCGTGCTGTAATTGAAGGTTTATTTAATAAAAAAAGTGAATTTGTCAGAACTCCAAAATTTAGAATTGAGACGAGTACAGATAATCCTCATCCAAAAAGAAAAAAATATGCTGTAACGAAAATCAGTCCAATGATTATGCTTGAATTATTGTTTGCAATCTGGGCTTTATTTGGAATTGGACTTGCTGCTTATTATTCAGAAATAGCAGCTATCCCATTTCTTTCAATGTATTTTCTTGGTTATGGAGTAATAGCAGTTATGTCAATTAAACATGCACTGGAAAGTAAAAAATGAAACTTTCTTACGACCTTGATTTAAATCGTTTAAGAGAGTTTTTAAGCAGGAATCCTGATTCACCATTATTTGCTCGCTACGCAGATGTGCTTTTTAAGAAAGGTTTGATCAATGAAGCAATGATTGTAATTGAGAAGGGACTAAAAAAATATCAGCTCTATTCAACTGCATATATTGTTTATGCAAAAATATTAATGCACAAAGGTCGAGATGAAGAAGCCCTCGAAAACTTGCGGAAGGTTTTAAAACTTTCTCCAAATTGTCAGACTGCAAAATTTTTAATAGACAAGATTTTGAATAAACAATTTTTATTTAGAATGAAAGGCGACCATTCAGAAACTCAAACCAGTTCAATTTTACAGAGGAAAAAGCAACCTGAAAAATCTGATGTCGAAGAAATACTGGAAAGATTTCAGAACGCTGATTCCTTGATTATTAAAGCTGACCCGGATTTCGATAAAATTTACCAGCCACCAGAAGAAACTCCGGAAATTGTCACAGAAACGATGTATCATATTCTGCTAAATCAAGGTTTGTTTGATAAAGCCTATCAAGTGCTTCAAAAGTTGATACTGAAAAATCCGTCAAGAAAAGATTATTATGAGCGGCAGATTGAATTCTTGAAAACAAAAATCAATCCTTGAGAAGGACTTTGTTGCCTTCTTGTTTATAATCAACTTGAAGAAAAAATAAATGAAGTACAGACGAGTAAATTATAAATTTTTTAAAGGACCAACCGAAGAAATTGCTCAAAAACTACTGGGTAAGCTCCTTGTTAGAAATTACAATGGTAAAATTCTTGCGGGAAAGATTGTTGAGACAGAAGCTTATCTGGATGAAAACGACCTTGCATCTCACTCGGCTGTCGGACTTACTGAAAGAAACAAAGTAATGTTTGGTGAAGCTGGACTTGCTTATGTTTATTTCACTTACGGAATGCATTATTGTTTTAATGTAGTAACAGGTGAGAAAGGAAAAGGCTCTGCAGTTTTAATTAGAGCACTTGAACCAATTGATGGTATTGAGTTAATGAAAAAATTCAGAGATAAAGATGATATTCATATACTGACAAATGGTCCGGCTAAGTTATGTCAGGCTTTAAAGATTGATAAAAAATTAAATGGCGTTGATTTGAAAACCTCATCGGAAATTTTTATTGCTGAACCTGAAAGTAAGGAAGTCTTTGAAATTATAACTACCACAAGAATCGGAATTGAAAAATCAAAAGACTTACCACTGAGATTTTATATTAAAGAAAACAAATTTGTGTCCAGAAAGTAAAATGCTTCAATGAAATTCTTAATTGTAAGAACAGATAGACTTGGTGATGCACTCTTAACTTTGCCTGTTGCAGGTAAGCTGAGGGAAAATTTTCCCGAATCAAAAATTTACTTTTTAGTGAACTCATACACAGCACCTATTATTTCAAAATCAAAAGTGGTTGATGATGTAATCTCTGCGGACAAGGTTGGTTTTTTTGATTTAGTTGAAATATTAAGAAGAAAAAAAATTGATTACGCCATAGTTGCAAAGCCAACAATCAGAAATGCTTTCTTAATTTTTTTTGCTGGAATTAAGCATCGCATTGGGACTAAATATCGAGCATATTCTTTCTTGTTTAATTTAAGAGTTTCCCATCATCGAAAAGAAAGTATCAAACATGAAGCTCTATATAATCTGGATTTGCTTGAGCCTCTTGGTGTAAAAAATAATAACAATTTATCCGAGCTGGAATTTGGACTTGTTCCTGACCCGGTAATTCAAAATGTTGTTAGAAAAAAACTTCAACGCTTTGGAGTTGATATCGAGAAACCTCTTATTGTTTTACACATTTCAAGTGGCGGTTCGGCAGTTGACTGGAACTATCTAAACTTCAAAGAACTTTCAAAGCTAATAAAACAAAATCTTGATGCTGAAATTCTCTTAACTGGAACTCACAAAGATTTTCTTTTTCTTTATGAATTGTTCAATAACTTTGATTATAAAGTTCATAATCTGGCTGGTGAATTAAATCTTGTCGAATTATTTAATTTATTTTCAATTGCGAGTGTTTATGTTGGTAATTCGACTGGTCCGACACATTTAGCTGCCATTGCTGATTGCTGGGTTATTTCTTTTTATCCAAAAATTCGAGTTGCTTCTCAAGTAAGATGGAGTCCGATTACAAAAAAAAGAATTATATTTGAACCAGAAATAGATTGCGTCGATTGTACAGTTGAACAGTGTAGAAGATTAAATTGTATGGAGTCTATTGATGTAATGAAGGTCTATAAAGAAGTGGAAAAAATTATAACTTTCAATCTGTTTAGAAAAGATAGAGAAGAATATTAAACATAAAGAAATGGTTTTTATCATAACAAATTTGAAATTCAACTGTGTTTAAAAATGTTGAACTCTATTTTCTGGTATTTACAAAAATCCAAGAGCAAAAATGAGATTTAGAATATGAATGATATCATCCAAAATAATTTAAACAAGATACTGGTATCAGTTAGAAAGGCGAATAGAAAATTTGATATGAAAAAAATAAGAATGTCAAAATTCGGTGTTCTTATATTCATTCCTGCTTTCGTTTTTTTCGTTTCAAGTTCTTCCGAATTCCGAAAAGTTGAAAATAAATCTTTTGGTGTCGGTGAAAAATTAACCTTTGATGTTAATTATGGATTTGTAACAGCTGGCATTGCTACTTTCTCAATTCCAGAAATTAAAACAATGGCAGGTAGAAAAGTCTATCGAATTAAATTTGAAGTCAATACAGTTCCTGCTTTCGACCCGTTTTTCAAAGTCAGGGATAGATACGAAACTTACCTTGATGTTGAAGGAATTTTTCCATGGAGATTTGAACAACACATTCGTGAAGGAAAATATTCGAGGGACTTTAGTGCTTTCTTTGACCAGAGAAGAAATCTTGCAAAAACTTCTGAAGGAGTTTTTAAAATTCCACCTTATGTTCATGATATTGTATCAGCTTTCTTTTATGTTCGGACTCTGGATTTTTCAACAATGAAGAAGGGCGATAAAATAAAACTACAAAATTTTTATAAGGATAAGACTTATGACCTTGAAGTTCTCTATCACGGGAAAGAAATCATTTCTGTGAAGGCTGGTAAATTTAAGTGCATCGTTGTTGAACCTCTTGTTCAAGAAGGCGGATTATTTAAATCAGAAGGGAGTATTTTAATCTGGTTAACTGATGATGATAATAAAGTACCGGTTAAGGTCAAGACTAAAGTTGTGATAGGCTCAATTGATAGTGAATTAACTTCTTATCAGAATTTGAAATCACCACTTAAGGCAAAATTATAATGTCAAAATACAAGAAGATTAATTTATCAAGAGTAAAAACTTATTCAATTAAAAAAAGAAAAAGCAAAGTTGAACTAAATCTACTTGCGAAAGTTTTTGACCCGAAAAAAGATTCATTTTCTGACTACCTTGATTCACTTCCAAAATTTTTAGCCGTAAACGATCTCAAAGAATTTGCACAATTAATTGTTAAAGCTCGAAATAAAAACAAACCAATCATTTTTATGATTGGTGCTCATGTTATCAAAGTTGGTTTGAGTCCGGTTTTAATTGACCTGATGAAACAGGATTTTATTTCAGCCATTGCTATGAATAGTGCTGGTGCAATTCATGATTCGGAACTCGCATTTTTTGGAAAAACTTCTGAAGATGTTGCTGCTGGAATTACTGATGGTTCATTTGGAATGGCAGCTGAAACAGGTGAATTTATTAATTTAACTCTTTCGAAATATGAACATTCAGATTTAGGATATGGCGAAGCTCTTGCAATTGAAATGAAATTAAGAAAAGCAAAAAACAGAAAACTGAGTTTGCTTTATAATGCTTATGAAATGAATAAACCTGTAACCGTTCATGCGGCAATTGGAACAGACATTACTCACCAGCATCCAAATGTAAATGGTTCTGCTATCGGAAAATTAAGTTTGAATGATTTTCAAATCCTCTGTGAAGTTATATCGAAACTTGGCAATGGTGGTGTAGTTGCTAATATAGGTTCAAATGTTATTCTACCAGAAGTATTTTTGAAAGCGTTGACAGTTGCCAGAAATCTTGATTATAAAGTTTTTAATTTTACTACAGCTAATTTTGATTTTATTCAACATTATAGACCAAGAGTTAATGTTGTTCAGCGTCCCACTCAAGATGGTGGTAAAGGATTTATGTTCACCGGTCATCATGAAATAATGATCCCCCTACTTGCAGCAATGATTAAACACTATGCTTAAATCAGGAGGAGAATCTGGTGAAGTTTGAGAAAAATTATCAGCAATACAATATCTCACCTGTTGGTGCGGCATTCCTTGTTTTATTTGTTTCATTTTTTCTTTATCAACTTGTTGGTGGATTGTTGACATTTCAGTTTGTTGGTTTGCAAATCACAAAAGAGAATGCTGGTTATGTTCGACTTTTTACTTCAATAAGCCAGATTATTTTCATGCTTGTTTTGAGTATTCTCTTTGCTAAAATTATTTATAATGATTTCACCAATACTTTCAAAGCAAGAATGTTTTCACCAGTTGAGTTATTAATATCAATAGTTGGACTTGTAATTGTTGTTTTTGCGTCTCAGGTTTATCTCTATATTCAATCACATTATATTGAGCTAATAAAATCGAGTAGTCCAGCCTTCAAAAAGATTTTAGATTTTTTCGATTCGCTTGATAAGATGGTTCAGAAATCTTACATCGAACTTCTGGCAATGGATAATTTTCTCGATTATGTTTCAATAGTAATAAGCATTGCTCTCGTACCAGCTTTTTGTGAAGAATTTTTATTTAGAGGATTTGTTCAGAGCAGTTTTGAAAAGAGACTAAATATTTTCTGGACTATTGTAATTACATCAATCATATTTGCCATATTTCATTTCAATCCTTTTGCTCTTTTACCATTGTTTGCTCTTGGTGCTTATTTTTCTTATGTAGTTTATCTTACTGACTCAATTTTTATTTCAGTAATTCTTCATTTCCTGAATAATTTCTTTACGATAACGATATTCGCTATCTACAGGACTGAAGATGTAATTTCGGCTAAACCTGAAGCGAATTTTTCATTAACTTATATGTATGCAGCGTTAATATTTTCTGCTTTTTTATTAGGATTCACTTTGCTAATATTGAAGCAACAGGTTAATAAACGAAAAAATCAAAAGAAGGAACTCGAAAATGAAAATTTGCCCTGAATGCAATGCCGAATACGAGGATACTGTTAATCTTTGTTCTGACTGTGGTGTTCAACTGATTGAGAAACCAGTATTTGAGGAAGTAGAAGAAAAATATAAAGATTGGGAAATAGTTTATTCTACTCCTCAGCTTTATGAAGCTGAAATGGTGCGGACAAATCTTGAAACTGCCGGAATTGAAAGTGTTATACTCGAACAAAAAGATTCCTCTTTTCCACTTGGTGGCGAACTCGGTGAAATTAAAGTACTTGTACCGAAGTATCGTGTAAAAGAAGCAATGAGTTTGCTCAATAAAATTGAAAATCAAACAGATGAAAATTCAGAGGAAAGCGAATGACAAAATTCCCAAATCTTTTGCAAAGAGTTTTAGTGAGTGCAATTGCTATTCCGTTGATTTTGTTAATCGTCTATTTAGGGAAAATTTATTTCGCAATTTTTGTACTTGCGATTATTTTTCTAACTCTCTATGAATTCTATAATCTGGCTGAAAGTAAAAACATATCTCCAGATTATATTCCAGGATTTGTTTATGCTTTTCTTGTAATGTTAATTTTTTATACTGAACAACAGGATTACTTTTTACCTTTGACTTTTCTTTTTATAACTGTAGTGTCAATAATGAATTTAACGAGACTTGAAAATAATGCATTTACAAATATTGGAACTACAATTTTTGGCTCTTTGTTTTTGAGTTTATTTTATTCAACATTAATTGGAATCCGGGAAAAATTTGAAACTGATTATTCTCATGGAGCTTATGTAATTATGGTAATGCTTGCTGCAATCTGGATTTGTGATTCAGCTGCGTATTTTGGAGGTACTGCTTTTGGTAAACATCGTTTGCACGAAAGAATAAGTCCTAAGAAAAGTATTGAAGGTGCAGTGTTTGGATTTATCTTTTCACTTCTAACTTTTATCGTTGGAAAATTTTTATTCTTAGATTTTTTAAACTGGTTTGATATTATTTATATGGGTTTGGTTGTCGGAGTAATTGGTCAAATTGGTGATCTGGTCGAATCAATGTTTAAAAGAGATGCTGGTGTAAAAGATTCCTCTAACATTTTGCCAGGTCATGGAGGAATTCTTGATAGATTTGATAGTCTTTTATTTGTTTCACCTTTCATTTACTTTTATTTGAATTATGCATACTAAAAACGGTAATAAGAGAGTAAATCTGGTTTCTCTTGGTTGTAGTAAAAATCTTGTCGATTCAGAAGTTTTATTACGACAATTTCAGGCAAATGGACTTGAGATAATTGACAACTCAAGAAAAGCTGATTATATCATTATCAATACTTGCGGATTTATTAACGATGCAAAGGATGAATCTATTCGAGCAATTCTTGAAGCAATTGATTTGAAAAAGTCTGGTAAAGTAAAAAAAGTTCTTGTTATGGGATGCCTCTCTGAAAGATATAAAACCGAACTCGCTGAAGAAATTCCAGAGGTTGATGCATATTTTGGTGTGACTGATTATAAAGGAGTTTTGAAGGAATTAGGTTTTGATCTTAAAAAAGAACTTCTAGGTGAAAGATTACTTACAACTCCAAAACATTTTGCCTACTTGAAAATATCGGAAGGTTGTGATAATCCCTGTTCGTTTTGTGCAATTCCTCTAATTCGAGGCAAACATCAATCAAAACCAGTTGAACAAATAATTAATGAAGCAAAATATCTTGCCGCAAGAGGCACTAAAGAATTAATCTTAATTGCTCAGGATTCGACTTATTATGGATTAGACATTTACGGGAAAAGAGAACTTCCAAAACTTCTGAAAGAATTAGCAAAGATTGATGGCATTGAGTGGATTAGATTACTTTATGCATTTCCTGCTAAGTTTCCAATGGATGTTCTTGATGTTATTGCAGAAGAAGAAAAAATTTGTAAATATATTGATATCCCATTTCAACATATTTCAGATAAAATTTTAAAATCAATGCAGAGAGGAATTTCCAAGAGAAGAACTTACGAATTGATTGATATCATAAGAAAGAAAATTCCTGATGTTGCTATTAGAACAACATTAATTGTCGGCTATCCAGGCGAAACCGAACTTGAATTCCATGAACTCGAGACTTTTGTTAAGGATATTGAATTCGATAGGCTTGGAGTTTTTACTTATTCCCAGGAAGAAAATACTTCAGCTTTTGATCTTGGTGATCCCGTGCCGCAAAAAGAAAAGGAAAATCGAAAAAATCACATTCTTTCAATTCAACAGGAAATTTCCTCCAGGAAAAATCAAGAAAAAATTGGAAAACGCTTAAAAGTTTTAATTGATGAACAAATTGAGAAAAATACTTATCTGGGTAGAACTCAATGGGATGCCCCTGAAGTGGATAATTCTGTAATTGTCAATTCGCAAAAATTTATTGAACCAGGAGAATTTTGCGAAGTAGAAATAGATGATGCACTTGAATTTGATTTAGCAGGTTATACAATATGAAAACAAAAATATTTTTAATTGCCATTTTAACTTTTGCTGTTCAATCAGTTTATTCTCAGGTAGAGAATCTAAATTCGGTTGGAGTTAGAACATTAATCCCATTTTTTTACTTTAATGCATTGAACTTTAAAAGTGATGAACCCGGTTTCACAAGAGTTGATCTTTACATTCAAGTCCCCTACACTCAATTGAGCTTTGTGAAAGAAGGAAACTATTTTGTTGCAATGTATGAAGTTACTGCTGGCGTTTATGATTCAACCGATCGACTTGTAACTGAAAAAATCTGGTCAGAAAAAATTATTCTTGGTTCTTATTCTGAATCTGTTTCCCGAAATGGGAGTAATATCAGTTCGAGATCTTTCAGGTTAGTTCCAGGATTTTATCGATTAAGACTTTCTGTTCAGGATAAAGAATCAAAGAAGAACGCTACTGCAACAACAGACCTCAATGTACGAGCATTTCATGAACCATTTGCTTTGAGCGATATTCTTCTGGTTACAAAATATTCCGAGATCGATTCAAAAAAAGAAGTAATCCCGAACATAACCAATAATATAATTTTCAGTGAAGATGGTTTTTATCTTTTCTTCGAATTTTATAATCATTCACTCGACACAAACTTCAGTCTAAATTGCAAAATCACAAACGCAAAAGGAAAATCAGTCTTAGAATTTAATACACCTTATAAATTATCTGCATCAAGAACACCAATTTTTCTGAAAGTTGGTAAGAATGAATTCAGTATTGGTGAATATGTTCTGACAATTACTGCCAGATCACTCGATTCAATTGTGAAAGGTTCTTACTCTGTTTCTAAAAGAGTTTTTTCAAGATGGGTGGGTGTTCCACGAAGCATCGTTGATCTCAATAAAGCAATCGAACAAATGATTTACATTACAAACAGAGATAGAATAAATGAACTTCTGAAGATTGGAGATGAACAAACCAAATACGAAAAATTTATGGAATTCTGGAAATCCAAAGACCCAACTCCAAATACTGAAGAAAACGAATTAATGGATGAATACTATGGTAGAGTTGAGTATGCCAATCAACATTTTTCAACTTATCAAGAAGGCTGGAAGACAGATATGGGAATGGTTTTCATAATCCTTGGTCCACCAAATAATGTTGAACGACGACCATTTAATTACGATAGACCAGCTTATGAGATCTGGGAATATTACACATTAAATCGAAGTTTTATTTTTGTTGATTATACTGGCTTTGGAGATTACAGATTAATCAATCGAGATTTTTCTGAATGGTTTAAGTATAAATGAGATTATGAATGCAAATCCTGATGTAACTATCCTCGGTACAATTGTTTTCGATATTTTCATTCCAGATGTAAAAAAATATCCCCGGAAAGGTGAAGCTGTTGAAATAAAATCATTTCCAGTTTTTACTGGTGGTTGTGGCTCCAATACTGCCATTGTTCTTTCCAAACTTGGAGTCAGAGTCTCTTTAATTGGTGCAGTTGGTGAAGATTTATTCGGGAAATATGTAATTGATTATTTGAATGAGTGCAAAGTAAATCTTGAGATGGTTAAAGTCTCTAAATCTGAAACTACTTCAACTTCAATTCTTCTGATAAATCAAAAAAAAGAAAGAAGCTATTTTCATTCAGTCGGGGCAAACAAAGTTATTAAAATTGGTAAGAATGAACTTAATGTAATTAAGAAATCAAAAATTTTTCACATTGGTGGAGTCAATTTACTTCCTTCAATTGATGGTAAACCAATGGCTGAAATTTTGAAAAAGATTAAATCAAATAACATTATAACTTCAATTGACCTTGCCTGGGATACTAAAAATTTATGGATGAAAAATTTGAAATATTCACTCCCTTTCATTGACATTTTGATGGGAAATAAAAATGAAATTTTAAATTTAACTGGCGAAAAAAATCTGAAGAAAGCAATAAAAAAATTGCACCAATCAGGAGTCAGAATTGTTGCTGTAAAACTTGCCGAAAAAGGTTCGCTTATTTCTAAAGATTTTTTAATAGAAGAAATTCCTCCATTCAAAGTAAATGCTCTTGATACGACTGGTGCAGGCGATGCTTTTGCAGGAGGCTTTCTTTATGGAATTCTCTCAGGAAAAAATTTGTATGAGTCAGCTTTAATTGGAAATTATTTTGGTGCAATTGTTACTCAAGATTTTGGTTCGACTTCTGCACTACAAAAGATTAATCAATTTAATTTGAACAAAATTCTTTCCCTTTGATTATGATACTAACAATCACACTTAATCCACTTCTTGAAAAAGTTTTTTACTTTAATAAAATTGAGAGAAGCAAAGTAAATCGTGCAATTGATTTAAAGATTAATGCTGGTGGAAAAGGAATTAATGTATCTCGACAATTGAACGAATTCAGAGTTGAAAATCTTGCCAGTGGTTTTCTTGGTGGAGATAATGGGAAAAAACTGAAATCAATTCTATACAAAGAGGATATCAAAAATTCATTTCAACAAATCAGAAATGAAACAAGAGAAGGATTTGTGATTGTAGAAAATTCTAAAATTCTTGAGAGTTATTTTTCTCCTGATCCAGTTATAAAATCAGACGAAGTAGATTCTTTTATCGACAAAATGAAAAAGGCGATTCTCAATTGCGAGATGGTAATTTTCTCTGGTAGCTCACCAGTATTTGAAAATTCAACTGATGAGATAAGAATCTACAGTGAATTGATTTCCTTTGCTAAAGAGAATGATAAAATTGTGCTTTTAGATGTTTATGGAAATAATCTGAAAGAAATTCTGAGACTTGAACCCGATATCGTTCATACAAATCTGGATGAATTTCAAAATTCACTTCAAATTCAAATAAACAATCAAGATGAAATTGTTAACAGATTGAAAGAGATGTATTCATCAGGAATTAAAATTTTTATAATCACTGATGGCGACAAAAATTTTTATGCAATAAATCATGGATTCCTTTACAGTGTAATTCCACCAGAGATTGAATTAATAAATTCCACAGGCAGTGGCGATGCTTTTATGGCTGGCTTTATTTATGGTTTACATCACAATTTACCTTTTGAAGAAATACTTATGTGGGCAACGGCAAGTGGTGCAGCAAATGCATCGATGATGGAAGTATGTTCAGCTGGATTTAATCTCGTCAGTTCATTAAAAGAAAAAGTAAAAGTAAAGAAATTAAATTGAAATTATACATTACAAATATTTCTTTTCTTGTAGTTTTATTCTTTATCAAAACAATTACATTTGCTCAATCCAGTTTTTCCATTCAATTTCAAGATAAATCCATTCAAAAAGAATTTGAAAAATCTACGGGCTCAATTTCGAGAGAGAATATTACTTTAGATTCCACTCTGAAATCATTAGAAAATTTTTTACTTGAAAAAGGTTTTCTTGAATTTAAATTCGAAATTGATTCCACCATTAATGATTCAGTCAAAATATTTTCAATTAGAGTTAATCAAGGAAAAAGATATGTAATTAATTCAATTGAATTGATTGGTGATAGCTTATCGAATGAAGAAATCTCTAAGATTAATAATCTTTTCGGGAATTCAATTTTCAATCAAAAAAACATAAACGAAATCTCTCTTTATTTAATTGACCTGCTTGAGAAGAAAGGTTATCCTTTTGCTCAAGCCCGATTTTTAAGTTACCGATTGGTAAATCAAAACAATCAGGAAAAGTTACTCGAAATATTTTTTAGAGTTAAAAGTTATGAACTTGCACAAATTTCTAAGGTTGAGCTGAAAGGAAATAAATTTACAAATCGTGAAGTAATAATTAGAGAAATGAGATTGTCTGAAAATGATTTATTTACTCCTGATCTTTCAAAAAAGATTTTGTTGCGATTGAATCGTTTGAATATTTTTTCAAGCATAAGCAATCCTGAGTTTTATTTCGATGAGAATAAAAATGGAATCCTTGAAGTTGAAGTAAAAGAGGGAATTACAAATACTTTTGATGGAATAATTGGGTATGTTCCTTCGCCAAATCCATCAGAGAAAGGATATGTAACAGGTCAGGTGAATGTTGCTTTGAGAAATTTATTTGGAACACTGCGAGCATTTTCATTTAGATGGAATAGATTAAATCGTTTTTCTCAAGATCTGGAAATCAAATATTTTGAACCCTGGTTGTTTGGATTACCATTAAATATTCAGCCAACTTTTAATCAGTTCAAACAAGATACAACCTACATTCAAAGGTCTCTCTCATGGAATCTTGAATTTTCATTTTCAGAAAGCTTTGGATTAACATTTAATTTCGTGACAAGCTTGGTTATTCCGCAAATTAATTATTCCATTATGAATGTGAATAGAAGTTCGTCTTTACTTTATGGACTCGGACTTATTTATGATTCGAGAGATCATCCAGTTTATACGAAATCCGGTATTCTTCTAAAAACAGATTTTAATCAAGTAATAAAAAAAGAATATCTCTCTCTTGAAACCAAAAAGTTCTATCAGCAAAAAGGGAATTTCTTATTTTCAATTCATCAGTCCATTTTTAAAAATCAATTAGTTTATTTTTCTTTTAATGCAAAGGTGATTAGTGGTGGAGGAATTTCGATCAGTGACTTGTTCAAATTCGGTGGAATGAATTCAATTAGAGGTTACGAAGAAAATCAATTTTCTGGCAGTCGAATTTTCTGGACAAATATTGAATATCGTTTCTTAACAAGTTACACCGATTTTATTTCCGCATTTTTTGATTATGGATATTATTTCAGAGATTTATTTAATGAGAAAGTAAGTAACTTTAAATATGGTTATGGTGTAGGTGCGAGTTTTCAAACCACACTTGGATTGCTGAAGATTAATTTTGCATTGGGTCAGGGTGATACTTTCTCAAGAGGAAAAATTCATTTTGGTATTGTAAGTGGATTCTAAAATGAAAAAAATTATTGCTTACATCACAATACTTCGACCACTTAATCTCTTAATTACATTTTTTTCAATTTACTTTGCAATAATAATTGCTGACAAATCACTTTTATTCAGTTTGAAAGCTTTCATTGGTTCTCTCTCTGGTGCGTTAATTTCAGGTGCTGGAATGGTCATTAATGATTATTTCGATGTTGAGATTGATAAAATTAATCGTCCTGAAAGACCTATTCCATCTGGAAAGATTTCAATAAAAGAAGCAATGATTTATTATTTAATTTTAAACCTTGTTGCGTTATTCTTAATATCAATTACAAATTTCCCTGCATTTTTGATTGCATCATTATCTATAGTTATAATTTTTCTTTACAGTTTCAGATTCAAACACAAAGGATTAATTGGAAACTTTGTTGTGGCTTTTATGACTGGACTTGCCTTTATTTTCGGTGGAGTGATTGGTGAAAATATATTGCCCTTAATTTTTCCATTTCTATTTGCTCTTTTGATAAATCTCGCAAGGGAAATCTTAAAAGATATTGAAGATATTGAAGGCGATAAATCAAAAGGACTCAAAACTTTTCCTATTGTTTATGGTGAAAAAAAATCAATTGAGCTTATCTCCGTTTTATTGTTCTTGACGATTGTCCTGACAATTGTCCCTTACTTGCTCGATATTTTTAATGTTTATTATTTGATAATAGTTTTATTTGGAGTTGATTTGTGTCTTATTTATGTGATTAAAAAAGTTAATTCACCATTTGCAAAAAATGATTTGAGAAAGTTAAGCGATTTAATTAAATATGAAATGATAATCGGATTGATTGCAATTTACATTGGATTAAATTGAGAACTTTTCAAAAAATAGAGAAAAAATTATTCGACGAAGGTTACAAATTAATTGCTGGCGTGGATGAGGCTGGTAGAGGACCACTGGCAGGACCTGTTGTGGCAGCCGCCGTTATCTTTGACCAGAACACATTCATCAGGGGTATTGACGATTCAAAAAAACTAAATCAAAAAGAAAGAGAAGCACTTGAAGAAGAAATTAAAGCGAAAGCTCTGGCTTACTCAATCTCTGTTGTTGATGTAAAAAGCATAGACAAGAGCAATATATTATTAGCTTCTCTCGAGGCTATGAAAAAATCAATTATGAGTTTAAGCGTTACACCAGATTTTGTTCTGATAGATGGGAAATTTTCTCCAGAATTACCATATAAAAACAGTGCAATAATAAAAGGTGATAGTAAATGTTTCTCAATTGCAGCTGCATCAATTCTTGCTAAAACATTTCGAGACAGATTGATGCAGGAATATTCTGAAAAATATCCTCAATATAAATTTCATAAACACAAAGGTTATCCGACTCAAGAACATATTGAAGCAATTTTAAAATATGGTCCTTGTGAAATTCACCGCAAAAAATTTTTGAGAAAAATTTATGAAAGACGAATCATCCAACAAGAATTCGAATTTTAAAAGTACTGGTAAAAGTGGAGAAGATATTGCTGAAAAATTTCTGATTGAAAAAGGCTACGAAATTATTAAGAGAAATTTTAGATTTGGTAAAGGAGAGATTGATATAATTGCAAAAGATGGTGATTATCTTGTTTTTGTCGAAGTTAAGTCCAGAAAAAATTATAATTATGGTGAACCGGAATATGCAATCACAAAATCAAAACAAAGACAATTGAAGAGAATGGCTGAAGGTTACTTCTATGTCAATGGAATTCAAGAACAGCTTTGTCGCTTTGATGTGATTACGATTGTTGGTGAAAAAGAAGATGAATTAAAAATCAATCACATTATAAACGCATTTTATTAATGGAGGTCGTATGAATGGAATTGAGCTCGTTTTACTTGCATTTATTTTATTCGTCTTTGCTTATCGTATTTATGGGAATTTTTTAATAAAGAAATTTAAAGTTAGCGATGAAAATATTACGCCATCACACTCGCTCTATGATGGAATTGATTATGTTCCAGCAAAAGCTCCAGTTTTACTTGGTCATCATTTCGCATCAATTGCAGGGGCAGGACCAATTGTGGGACCAGTTATTGCCGCAGGTTTTGGCTGGTTGCCAGTTTTCCTCTGGATAATTATTGGTGCAATTTTTATTGGTGGTGTTCATGACTTTTCTTCAATCATTGCTTCGGTGAGACATAAAAGTAAATCCATTGGTTACATTATTGAAACTTACATCGGGATGAATGGGAAAAGATTGTTTTTACTTTTTGCATGGTCAACACTCATTCTGGTAATTGCTGTCTTTACAATAATTGTTGCAGATACTTTTACCAGTATACCATCTGTTGCAACTTCTTCAATCCTTTTTATGATTTCCGCAATTTTATTCGGTGTTCTGATTTATAGATTGAAAATGAATCTTACTCTGGCAACACTCATTGGATTAATATTGATGGTACTCTCAATTTATCTCGGGAATAATTTTCCTCTTCATTTGAGTAAAAATATGTGGCAGTTGGTTCTTTTGATTTATGTTTTCGTTGCGTCTGTTACTCCTGTATGGATTCTGCTTCAACCGAGAGATTATCTTAATTCGTTTTTGTTATATGCTGTTCTTTCTGGAGGATTAATTGGTGTGTTTTTCGCAGGTCCATCAATTAATCTACCTTCATTCAGTACATTTAATCTCGAGAAAGTTGGATTTTTATTCCCGGCACTTTTTGTAACAGTTGCCTGTGGTGCAATTAGTGGTTTTCATTCGCTGGTTGGTAGTGGAACAACTGCAAAACAACTCAATAAAGAAACAGATGCAAAAATCGTTGGTTATGGTGGAATGTTGATTGAAGGTTTACTTGCGGTTTTATCGCTTGTTGCTGTTGCTTCAATGGTTAATGAAGAGTTTATCGGAATCTTGAAATCTAAAGGACCTGTTGCTGCATTCTCTACTGGTGTTGCAAGATTTTTAAATTCAATTCCTTTTCTTGGAATCACCATTCAAACTGGTCAAACTTTTTCGGCTCTTGCCGTTTCAGCATTTGCATTGACATCACTTGATACTGCCACAAGACTTGCTCGTTATATGTTTCAAGAATTTTTTGAGATGAGTGTTAAAACTGAAAAAAGAGAGGAGAGTTCATTATTGCAGAATAGATATTTTGCAACATCCATCACTGTTGTTGTTGGTGCGGCACTAACATTCAGCGGTCAATCAATGTCAATCTGGCCAGTTTTTGGAAGTGCAAATCAATTACTTGCAGCTCTTGCATTGCTTGCTCTTACGGTTTATGTAGCTCATCTCAATGAAAAGAAATCTTTCATTTTAATTCCAATGTTATTTATGTTCAGTGTAACTCTTACTGCCCTTGGAACATTAATTTATACAAATTTCATTTCACATAATTTTATTCTATCATTTATATCGGCATTGCTTTTCATTCTGGCTGTTTTGCTTGGAATTAAAGCTTATCAAGTTCTTGTGAATGGTAAAAAGAAAATTTCAGGAGTCGAGGGATTGGAAGCCATTGATTAAATGGAACAAAAGCTATCATAATTAATTTAATTTTATAAATTTTTGAGGTTGATATGATTAAATATATTCCAGCTCTAATTTTAATTTTATTTGTTAATCAATTCTTGTTTGCTCAATTTTCTCTGGAAAAATTTCTTGATGAGCCTTTCAATTATAACTACAAAACAATCCATGCGAAATTAAAAGATAAACAGGTTGAAGAAACTACAATTCTTAAATTCAAAAGCGTTGTTTATTTCGATTATCTTGAACCAGTTTCAATAAAACTGGGATATCTCTTCGATGTTGATGGCTCCCAAAAAGGTAAAGCAATTATGAACGGGAAAGAAAATTCTAAAGATGCCGAGACTTTGTTTGAGATTCTGCTTAATGCACTGGAGAAGAAATTTTCTAAAAATTATTCGAGAACTGAACTTGGAAACATGACAATGATTAACTGGAAAGGATTAAAGGATTTATCGGTTATTCTCTCTAAACAGGAAGATAAAACGATGCTCACTATTGTTCGTAAGTAATTTCTGAATCCCTTGCTTCATTTTTAATCAAATTGATTCTACATATTTCCTGATAATTACACTTTCGACAAATTCTGTTTTCATAATTTTTAATTGTCGTAAGATTAAATTCCCCGTTCTTAATTTTTATAATCAATTCTGCGATTGTTCTCAATGTCGAAATTAATTCTTCAGAAAGATTACTATTCTTCAAGACATCATTTTTAAAAGAAGTTCTTTTTACACCCTCATTCTTCTTAGTAGAGAGTTTTATGAACTCTGCATCATTGATTGATAAATTTTTATTAATTGATTGAAAATAAGAATTAACAAGAACAAGATAGAGAGGCAACTGAAATGAAATTTTTTCTTCATAATCATTGCTTTTTGGTGGCTCACCAGTTTTATAATCAATTACTTTGAAAGTCGAATTTGTCTCATCAATATCTATTCTATCGATTTTCCCTCTCAGACTAAGATTTATATCATTAATAGATATTGTATTCTCAATATCTAATTCAAATTCTGATGGAATAAGTGTGTCCGGGACTTCTCGGTTTGATTCAAATTCTAAAAATTGATCAAGGATTGAAGGAATTTTTTCAGAACCAAGAATTATTTCTTCTGTGAGAAAGAAAAACGGATTAAGCCTCTCATAAATTTTTATTATATCTTTGGCTATTGTTTTCAATTCTTGAGATAAATCGTTTTTATTGGTTTTTAGTTCTTGATAAAAGTTTCTGTTTTCCAGTTTAAGTTTTTTCAAAAAACGATAAAGAATTTGATGGATTATAATTCCGAATTCATTTCTTTTAATATCCTCTTCAATTTCTTCTTCAATTTCTGGCTGAATTATGTAATTGATAAAATATTTGAAGGGACATTGGGCATAAGTTTCAAGTTCTGTAATTGAAAAAGATTTGTTCGAAAATTTTGAATACAATTCCTTGAGAAGATTTTCATCTGAGATAATTCCACAATATTCTTTTCCTTCTGAGTTAATCTGATTGTTAATTCTTTTTTGAATTCGATTAATCGCTTCATTAACTCTCGAAATTTTTGAGATTAATACTCTATCTTCAAATTTCATATCAAGCAAATCTTGAACAGAATATTTTTCAAACAATTCTGATTCAGAAAAAATAAATTTTTCAAATTCGTTTTTATCAAGTTCTTTAAACTCACAAATTTTATCGAGCTCAATGAAAAAGTCTGATATAATCTTTTCTTTTTTTTCATCCTGTTTTGGATAAGAAAGATATAATTCATCTTCAAAAGCATTTAAACACTGGTAAAATAAATATCGATCTTCGAGTAATTTCTGTCGCTCGTTTCTGATGAATTTTTCTTCAAGAAAAATTAGAGGAGTGTAACGAGAGGGGAAAATTCCATTTTCAAGTCCTGGCAAAAACAGAATTGAAAAAGAGAGTCCTCTAATTTCATCTGGAGAAGTTACTAAAACTCCGTATCCCCATCTTTCTTTGATATTGTATCTTGTACCAAAAATTGATGTTGTAATAAAATCATAAAATTTATCAAACGATACAGCTTGATTATGAAGATTTAATTTTTCAAAAGTAAAGACGAGTTCTTCAAGAATTGCTTCAAATAAATTTAATGCTCGAATATCTTTTGAATATGAAATCAGATTAATGTCTTCGTTTATTGAAAGTTCAGGCTCAAAAATTTTTTCATAAACTTTAAGTCGATGAATTACTTCAGTCAATTTCTTTACAAAATTGTTTGCAGTTTGATTTGTTTTTAATGGTTCAAGTAAGTCTATTATTTTATTAAAATCTTGTTTTGCTTTCTGAAGTTTATTGATCTCTTTTATCTTACCCGATTTTTCTTCTTCACTCAGGTTATTAAGATAGTCTATCCTTGTTTCGATAGAATTTAATATTCTTTCTTTCCCTTGAGTGATTTTTATAATCTCAAGTGTATCTCTAAGATTTGAAACATCTATATCAGAGAAGTCGAAGTAGGAAGACCTCAGAACATAGAACAAATCTTCATAAAAGAAATCTTTCCTGATTAAATCAAGTAATCGAACTATAGAAATAATGGGAGGTGAATTTTTCAAGTAATATCGATCAGTTACATTGACTGGTATTCCGTATTTATAAAAGATTTCTCTGATAAGGTTCGAATAATCTTTAATGCCTTTGATTGCAACACAAACTTTGCTCAAATCGAAGTCTGGATTTTGAAGTACTTTGTGCTTGATAATTTTTGCAATTGTCTCAACTTCATCTCTTGCATCAAAGCCTGTGAACTTAAAAATATTTTCAGATGAAATTTTGCTTTTAGGTTTCGATTGAAATAAATCATTCTTAATCGCCTTATGAAATTCACCATTTTTCTCAAACTTATCTGTTTCAATGAAATCAAAACCAAGATTTACAAGATGCTCGTGAGTCTCAAATAAATTTTCAAACACTTCTCTATTGTTTTGATTGAAATCAAGAGTTAATGTAATCTCAAGATTATTAATTTTTGAAAGTAGCTCAATTAATTTTAATTCTGGTTTTGTGAATTCATTAAATCCTGTAATCAATAGATAATTCGCTTCGGGGAAAACATTTCTAAAAGTACTTTCAAATTCTCCCTTGTGAAGTTGATTAATGGAAAGATAAATGTCACCAGTTTCAAATAGTTTAAGTTTATTCAAGAAAAGTTGATATTCATTATAAACAACGGAAATATCCTCAGCCTTTAAACGATTGTAGCCATCGAGATTGGTCAATTCCTTTTCAAATTCAACATTTGAAATCCCGAGTTCTTTAAGTCTTGTGATTATTGCAATGATTAAATCGACTAAACCATTGGAGATATATTTCCCTTTAGTCGAAAAAAATTTGAATTCAAATTCAGACAGAATTTTTTTAATCAAAAAGAATTGTAGAGAAGACGAAATTTTTTGAAAACTCGAAAACTTACTCCTGAAAATTTCTTCAGCCAGATCCCCAATTGTGAATAAATTTAATTTAGGTATTGCTTTACCGGGAGCAAGACCAATTAATTCTCTTATTAGATATCTAACTTTTCTCCGTGTTGGAACTACATAGATAAAAGAAAGAAAATCTTCCTGTGAAATTCTATGGTGAATTTCTATGAATGGATTCAAATCAGGAGAAATTTTTTTTGAATATAGATACATCTAAAAATTTCCTTCAAAAATTTATTTTGGGCTTAAGCCTCTTTCGACCTGGCATTTAATCATTTTATTAAAATCATTATCAGAGTTTCATTTAGCTCTGAAGAATTTATTGTTTGCAAGAGAGAAATTTAATTTCTTTTTCTACTCCGATGCTTTTTTCATCAAGATCATATCTGAATATGAATTTAAAATCTGATTTTCTGGATTTAAATCAAGCAATTGCATTATCACCAAAAATTCTATCTTCGCTTTTATTTTATTATTTACGACTTTGGTTTCTAATTCTACGAAATTTCCAAGTCCTTTTATTTTATCGAAATGAATTCTTGTGTTGAAGAGATGATAAAGTGTCCTGTGCTTATCCACAACAACAAGTCTTTCTAAAAAGTTATCAAAAAAGTTTATCCATTCTCTGGGATTTTCAACCTGGATAACTTTGAAATTTGACCATCTTTCTGAACCATCTTCAACTCTTTTATAAAAAATTACTGATTTTTCACCTGATGAATTTCTAACTTTTAATCTCCCATCTTTTAATTTATAATAAACATCAACCTGTCTTGACGAATAGATTTTTTTACCCCCTCTTTTTTTGACAATTTTAATCAATTTTGAAAAGTCTTCTACAGGTACTTTAATTTCAAGATTTACTGGCATTAGATTTCCTCGATTTTATTTTACTTTAGTTTATTCAAATTTTTTGAATGATTAATTTTGTAACAACTGGTTCATGTTTTCCTGTATCCCAGGTATCAATTGCCTGTAAGATACCGATTATTTCCAGTTTACAAGAACGATTTTTATTTGCGTTCTGTAAAAATCTATAAAAGTTTAGTTAGATTAACAAAAAGGAGATCAGGAATTATGGAGTATCCAGTACTCAAAATAAAAAAAGGTCATGAGAAGAGAGTTAGGGCTGGTCATCTCTGGATTTACAGCAATGAAATAGAAAAAATTGATAAATCATTACCAGTCGGTTGTCTGGTAGATGTGATTAATTCAAAAGATGAATTTGTAGGAACAGGTTTCTTTAATCCAAATTCTTTGATAACTGTTCGACTTCTCACAAGAGAAAAAAAATCCATCGATCGAGAATTCTTTTCGAAAAGATTGCAAACGGCTCGTGAGGTAAGAGAAACTTTATGTAAAAATAGAACAGCTTATCGCCTTGTTCACAGTGAAAGCGATTTCCTTCCAGGACTTGTAATTGATAAATACAACGATAGCTATTCTATCCAGTTGAATTCAGCCGGTATGGAAAATTATCTTGATATAATCACTCAATTACTCATTAAAGATTTTAATGCTAAAAACATTATTCTAAGAAATGATACAACAGCAAGAGAACTTGAGGGACTTCCGAGATTTACTAAAGTACTTTATGGAGAAGCAGTCGAAGAAATTATCTTTGATGGCAAATTCAAAATGAAAGTGAATCTACTCAAAGGTCAAAAGACAGGAATTTATCTTGATCAAACAGAAAATCGTCATTTATTGATTGATATTTCTAAAGATGCTGAAGTCCTTGATGTCTTTTGCAATGAAGGAGGATTTTCACTTGCTGCATTGTTAGGTGATGCAAAGAAAGTAACCTCAATCGATATCTCCGATGAATCGCTCCAGAGATTTAGAGAAAATATTGAGCTTAATGGTTTTGACAATAATAAAGTTGAGATTATAAGAAAAGATGCCTTTGATTTTATGAAGGTCTTAAAGAAAGAAGGTAAAAAGTTTGATGTGATTAACCTTGATCCACCATCTTTCACAAAAACAAAAAAGAATGTTCCCCAGGCAAAAAAAGGTTATTATGTAATTAACAATCACGCATTTAGCATGATTAAAGAAGGTGGTTACATACTAACATCGTCATGCTCTCATCATCTCAGTGAAAGTGAATTTCAGGAGATAATTTTGACAGCTGCGTTGAAAGCTGGTCGTCAATATATAATTCTGAAAATTGGTGGACCATCAGTAGATCATCCTGTTCATCCACGAATGCCTGAAACCCGGTACTTGAAATTTATGTTGCTGAAAGTTATCAATTAATTTAAGTTAAAATTCGTAGCCTGATTTTTAAATGGCTACGATATCAAAAATTTTCTGGAGTAAAAATGAAAACATTTATCTTTTTAATTCTAACTTTGATTTCTCTTAATCTTTTTGGGCAGGAAAAGCTTTATACTAATATGTATTTTGATTTACATTTTTCTGAAGGTGGACTTGGCATTGGTTTAACTTACAATAAAGAAATAAATCCAACTACATCTGTCTTTGCCGATTTGATGTTTTCTGAATCCAAAGATGCACAAGAATTCGAATATGTTGATTACTGGGGAAATGTTTATGTAGTTGGTAAAAAGAATCGAGTATTTATAATGCCTTTAAATCTTGGTGTTCGTTTTAGACTTTTTAAAGAAAGTATTGTAGATAATTTTAGACCTTTTGTTCAGGTAGCAATTGGTCCAGCCATGGCAATAACAACACCATATAAGTATGAGTTTTTTACAAGTTTTAAATATGCTCAGGCAAAATATACTCTTGGTGGTTCAATTGGATTGGGTGCATATTTTGGATATGATAGGAAATCCCCGATTGGTTTTACTGTTAAATACCAGTTCATTCATTTCTTTAATAATGGAATAGAAAATCTTGAAGGTTTTACACGAAAAGACCTTGGTGGAATATTTATTACATTGAATTTCGGGTTTAGTATGTAGTTAACTTATAATGAGATAATTATCTAATATCACTTTGCACAAAGCTAAAAGAATGATAAAGATAAAATTTAATTCCTGAAAGTTTTATTGTTAAGCTAAATTTTTTATCCAACCTTCCATTTAATCGTGCAACCAATTGAGTAAGTTTCTTTAACTTCAACCTCTTTTCCATCGAGTAATGATTTGATTGCGTTTCTTAAGTAATGTTCTTTTACCTGATTTGGATAATTCCAGTTGTCATCAATTTTACCATGATATTGAAGTCTTCTTTCCGAATCGAATAGAAAAATTTCTGGAGTATGAGTTGCACCATAAGCTTCAGCAACTTTTTGATCAGCATCTCTCAAGTATGGGAAATTAAATCCTTTCTCTTTAGCTCGTTTTTTCATCTCTTCAAATGAATCTTCTGGATAGTTTATTTCATCATTTGAATTGATTGCAACAATTTGTAAATCATTTTCAAACTCTTTTTGAATTGCAATTATTCTGTCTTCGTAAGCTTTTACATAAGGGCAGTGATTGCAGCTGAAAATCACACATAGTAATTTTTTGTTATTAAATGAATCGAGTGAATAATATTTATCATCAACGCCAATAAGATTAAAGTCAGGTGCTTTATCTCCAATTTTTAATTTATCTGTAGCCATTTTTTCTCTCCTTTATTGTTTAATTTTGTAGCGAAAATATCTAAATGAAAGAAATGAAGAAAATACTAATTATTATCATAGTTTTGATTATGAGAATTAATTCTTATTCACAAATAAACGAAAAATCTTTCACGGATTTGCTAACAGATCTTAACTCGAATTATTCGAGATTTAAAATTAAACAAATTCAAACCAGACGATTCGAAGTCAAACTTTATCATCAAATTTTAGATTCATTAATCAAAGAAAGTGATGGAATATTCAGTTCAGAGGTAATAGGGCAATCATTTAAGAAACAGGAGATAAAATTAATTCGATTTGGTGATGGAGAAATAAAAATTCTGATGTGGTCTCAAATGCATGGAGATGAATCCACAGCATCATTGGCTTTACTTGACATGATAAATTTTTTAATTCAAAGAAAAGAGTTAGCTGAGAGCTTAGAACATAGAATTTCACTTTATATTATTCCGATTTTGAATCCCGATGGAGCAAAAAAATTCGAAAGAAGAAATTATCAGGAAATTGACATTAATCGAGATGCATTGCGACTTCAAACTCCTGAAGGAAAGTTGCTCAAAAAAATTCGAGATGAGATTCGACCTGACTTTGCTTTTAATCTTCACGATCAGTATTCAAATTATGCAGTTGGAAAAACTGGTAAACCTGCAGCAATCGCTTTACTAGCTCCAGCCTTTGATTACGATAGAAATATTAATGAAATAAGAAAAAGAGCAATTCAGATTTGTGTTGAAATCAAAAACATTGTTGAAAAATTTTATCCAGGTGTAGTTGCCCGTTATGATGATGAGTTCGAGCCGAGAGCTTTTGGCGATAACATTCAAAAATGGGGAAGCAGTACAATTTTAATTGAATCGGGAGGGTATTTTAAGGATTTCGAAAAGCAGGAAATCCGTAAAATGAATTTTCTGGCTTTGACTGGTTCTATTTATTCAATTGCTTATGGCTTGTATCAATCCAGATCAATCGATCGATATTTTGAAATTCCAGAAAATGAAAGACGCTTCTTCGATTTATTAGTGAAGAATGTAATTGTCGAAAGAGATTCAGTTGAATATTTAGTTGATCTGGGAATTGCGTATTCAGAAAAATTTGACTCCCTTAGAAATCGTTACATCAGAGAATATTCAGTAACTGACATTGGTGATCTTTCTACTTTTTCAGGTTTCGATACTCTCGATGCAAAAAAATTAAAACTTGAGATTGGAAAGGTCTATGAAAAAATTTTGACTGATTATTCTCAATTGAAAGAATTAAAAACAAATAATCTTTTGAAACAGGGATACACAACGATAATCTATCAGGGTAATTTTGAAAATATCGAAGAAAATTCTGTGCTGGATTTAATGATAAGCACAACTCAATATCCATTAAGAGAGTCAAAGAAATTACTCGGGCATTCAGCCAATTTTGTTTTAAGAGATAGTCAAAACAGAGTAAAATTTATAATAATAAACGGTAAGGTCGTAAAAGTAGATGACTGAAGACTGGATTTGAATTTGAGTTAGAGCTGGAATTCCTCAATTTTTTACTCATTCAAATTATTTTTATTTTTGTTTTACAATTTCTGGAGAAAATTATAAACAAACAGGCAGAAATGCCTGTTTTAATTTATTATTAACAAAAAGAAGGGTTTTCGATGAAAAGAACATTTCAGCCAAGTAAAATAAGAAGAAAAAGAACTCATGGTTTCAGAGCAAGAATGAAGTCAAAAGATGGTAGAGCTGTACTTAAGAGAAGAAGAGCCAAAGGAAGAAAAAAATTAACTGTCAGTGACGAGAAATAAAAAATTTGAATAAATTTCGCTTTCCAAAAAGTGAAAGAATCAAATCGAAAAAAATTTTTGAAAGAACATTATTATTTGGAAAGAAAATCTCTTCAAAAAGTCAAAAACTCAAATGTTCTTTCACTATTGAAAATCTGAATTCTGTTAATCAAGAGAAGAGTTATATTCAAGTAGCGTTTGCTATAAGCAGGAAAAGCGGAAAAGCTGTCTGGAGAAATAGAACTAAAAGAATTCTTCGAGAAATCTATCGATTGAATAAACATTTATTGATCGATAGCCTGAAATCAAAATCGAAAAAACTTTACTTTATAATTTTTTCTTTTAAGTTGAATCAAAAGAGCAATCGTCGGTTGAAATATCATGATCTTGAAAATGATGTTCTTGAAATTTTTGAAACGATAAGAGAGGAAATCGAAAAAGGATGAAATATATTTTTATTTTTTTAATCAGATTATATCAAAAGTTTATATCTCCACTTTTTCCACCATCCTGCCGATTTTATCCGAGTTGTAGTCAGTATTCTCTTGAGGCATTTCAAAAGTATGGAGTTTTCAAAGGCTTTTATAAATCTTTATGGCGAATTTTAAGATGTAATCCATTTAATAAAGGTGGGTATGACCCATTAGAGTAAATAAAGAGGTTTTGAATTATGGATAGAAATTCAGTTTTAGCTTTCATCTTAATTGGTCTGGTTTTAATGATCTGGCTCTGGTATAATGCTCCAGATCCGAGCAAATTACCAAAGAAGCCTCAGGATTCAACACAGGTTCAAACTAAAAAAGAAGTTGAAAAGAAAATATCTGAAGAAACTGTTTCAAAAGTTAAGATTGAAGCAGGTGATTCTCTTGGAACTTATTTTTCGGCTGTTGAATCGGGCAAAAGCAAAATAATTACAATTGAGACACCTCTATTAAAGGTTGAATTAAATTCCACTGGCGGAAAGTTTAATAGAATTTTTCTGAAAAAATACAAAGAATGGTATGGTGGTAATGTTCAATTAATTAATACAAAAGAAGGTGGTGACTTAAATCTTACACTGGTTACCCGAGATGGAAAGATTGTCAACACTTCTCCATTTGAATTTAAACCAGAGTTCCGGGAAGATTTTGTCAATATTACAACAGAAGATTCAGTTACGAAAAGTTTTGTTCTTAAAATCAGTGATTCATCTTTAATAAGAAAGAAATTTACATTTTATAAAAACAAATATTTTGTTCGAGTTGACCTTGAGTTTATTGGGATGGACAGAGTTCTTTCCGGGAATAGATATAGTCTGGACTGGGAAAATGGTATTCGATTTGTTGAAAAAAATACTTTTGATGAAGCCTCTTTCGCCAAAGTTGATTACTATGCAGCTGATGAACTTTTCAATTTTGATGCAACTTCATTCGGTGAAAAGATTGAGAAAAAAATAAACGGTGTCTTTGACTGGGTTGCCATTCGTAATAAATATTTTACGATTTCTATTCTTCCTCTTCAGAAAGACCCTGATGGGATACTTGAACTAGAAGGAGAAAAACGAGCATTAAATAATGGTGGGGTAATTGATAAATACTCTTTATCAATAAGTAAAAACTTATCGAATTTTAATTACGCCAGAGATGCTTTTAATATTTACTTTGGTCCTATTGAGTATAATACTCTCAAATCTCATCATCCAACAATGACATCAATTGTTGATTTTGGTTCTTTTCTCGGTTTGACATTTATCATTCGACCGATTGCTGAATACATAATGCTTCCTCTCTTGAAATTTTTACATTCGTTTATTCCGAATTACGGAATTGTCATTATCATCTTTTCATTAATTATAAAAATTGTTTTGCATCCACTTACAAAACAAAGTATGAATTCGATGAAGAAGATGCAGCTTCTTCAACCGATGATGAATGAGATTCGAGAGAAATACAAAGACGATCCTCAAAGAATGAATCAGGAAGTGATGAAATTATATCAAACTTATGGGATCAATCCTGCCGGTGGATGTCTTCCTATTTTACTTCAGATGCCTATATTGATTGCATTGTATGGATTGTTTCGTGCAACGATTGAACTTCGTCAACAACCATTTACTTTGTGGATAAAAGATTTATCAAATCCTGATACAATTGTGCATTTACCATTCAGACTACCATTTTTTGCAATTAATGAAATTAGCGGACTTGCTCTGTTACTTGGTATTACTATGTTTATTCAGCAAAAAATGAGTGTAACCGATCCAAAACAAAAGGCTATGATTTATATAATGCCTGTTTTATTTATTCTGCTTTTCAATAGTTTTCCATCGGGATTGAATCTTTATTATTTTATGTTCAACTTATTTTCAATAGCTCAGCAATATTATATCAATAAATTTTCTGCACATATTGAATTAAAACCAGTGGACCGGAAATCAAAAAAAGGTTTCATGCAAAAATTAATGGAACAGGCTGAACAAAATGCTAAAGAAAGAAGAAAACGACTCGCTAAAGGTAAATTTTAATTTTTGAATTGTGATGCGAAATGTTTTTAAAATCTGGATTTTCTTCTTTGCTATTGAATTATCTTTTGCTCAAAATATTATCAAAACTGAATTTCGAGAAAATTCTCTTCCTTTTGGATTAACTAAAAAGATTCCTGTTGAAAAACCAAAGGTAGCTTTTGTTCTTTCTGGAGGTGGGGCGAGAGGAGCTGCTCAAATTGGTGCTTTAAAAGCCTTACTCGAAGCAGGTATTTTACCTGATTTAATTGTCGGAACAAGTTTTGGCTCAATTGTAGGTGGGTTATTTGCAAGTGGTTACACAATCGAACAACTTGATTCAATTATTACAAATACAAATTGGGAGGATATCGTTTCTGTTACTCCCAGAAATAGAAGAACTAATCTTTTCGTCGAACAAAAAATCACTGAAGATAGAAGTGTTCTAACACTTCAGCTTGATGGACTAAAGCCAGTGATTCCAACTTCAGTAAGTACCGGGCAAAACTTAATTAATTTCTTAAATCAATTGGTGATACAGGCACCACTGCATCCGAAGAGAAATTTTGATGAGTTGTTGTTTCCATTTCGTGCTGTTTGCACTGATTTGTTGACAGGTAAACCAGTAATAATTTCAGATGGCGACTTAAGCGAAGCGATGAGAGCCAGCTCGAGTGTTTCATTTTTGCTTTCACCTATTCCAAGAGATACATTTCTTCTTGCTGATGGTGGACTTGTTGCAAATATTCCTGTTAGAATTGCAAAGAGATTAGGAGCAGACATTGTAATAGCCATAAATACTACAAGTCCTCTGAGAACACAAGAGGAATTAAAACTTCCATGGTATTTAGCCGATCAGGTTGTGAGTATTCCATTGAAAACCATTGATGAACTGGACCTTCAAGAAGCTGATTTTGTAATCACTCCAGAAATTATTCACTCTGCCACTGATTTCAGTGGACTTGATTCTCTAATCATCAAAGGTTATGAGAAAGCAAAAGAGATTGCACCAGTCATTCGCAAAAAAATCGAAATAGGATATCTTAATAACCTCAATGCAAAATCAATTGATCTCAAAAAATTGAAATATGAACATAGTGGTAATAATCAAATTGACCTTGCAATTCTTAATCTCTTAAAAATTGATCAACCCAGTTCATCAGCTTTATTAAAAGAGTTTTATAACTTATGTGTCAGGGATTACTCATTTATAGAAATGCGACTGATTGAAGAAAAAGATTATGTTTCATACAAACTCAGATGGAAAGAAAAACCTGTTATCAAAGAAGTATTTGTTAATAATGCAGCTTCATTGATGAAAATGGGAATCTATCAGGATGTGATTAGCATAAAAGGTAGAAAATTCATTGAGGAAAATGTAACTGACCATTATCTAAATATTTTAAGAAAATTGAGAAATCAAAAACTTTCTCTTGTTTCAATTGATAAAATTGAATTCGATGAAAAAAATAGTGTTTTAAGTGTACTCTTCACTACTGGTGAAGTTGATTCAATCATTATCCTTGGAAACACGAAAACAAATGTTGATATAATTAACAGAGAAATTTTAGTTAAACCGAATCAAGTCTTTGAGATTGATGATTTAAAACAAAGCCTGATTAATCTTGAGTCAACAAACTTGTTTGAAAATATATTTGCCTATTATCGTCAAGAAAGAGATAAAGAAAATTTATTTTTCAAGGTAAAAGAAAAAAATACTGGACTTGCTCGATTTGGTTTAAGAACTGATAATGAAAGAAACGTTCAGTTTGCCATTGACATTCGAGATGAAAATTTCAGTGGAACAGGTACTGAAATTGGCGGACAATTTTTCGGTGGATTACGAAATCATTTCATCGGATTAGAGCACAGGTCAAACAGAATTTTTAATACTTACCTGAATTATAAAATCAATTTATATTATTCGTTTATTAATCGTTATTACTATGGTGATTCACCATATAATACCGATACAAGATGGGAGCGTTTTCAAGTTGGTTCTTATGATTTAAGAAAAACTGGAATAAGCCTTGCAATCGGTTCGCAGGTAGAAAAACTTGGAATGGTCTTTTTTGAAAATCGATATGAGCTTGCTCGATTTTCTCCTGATAAAATTCCAAATGAAACTAAAAATGATTACACATTCTCTGTTGTGAAGATTAGCTCTTTGTTTGATTCGAGGGATAAATATCCTTTCCCGACTGAAGGAATTTTCATGAATTTATTTTTTGAGGCGGCATTAAAAACTTTTGGAGGTAAAACAAGTTTCTCCCGTATTTATTTTGAATATGAATCAAACTCCACTTATTTCTCTCGCCATAGAATTACATCCAGAGTCGTTTTTGGTTTTGGTGATGAATCTCTTCCAGTATTTGAACAATTCAGATTAGGAGGACAGAATTCCTTTTTTGGTTTCAGGGACGATGATTTGCTCGGCAGACAAATTCTTGTTACTTCACTCGAATATCAATTCTTCTTCCCATTTAAAATATTTTTTGATACATACTTCAAGTTGCGATATGATTTAGGTGGTATCTGGAAAAATGCTGTTTCAATCAAATTCAATGAACTCCGACATGGACTTGGAGTCACCCTTGCTTTTGATACTCCCATTGGTCCTGCTGATTTTTCAATTGGTAGAAGCTTTTACATTAGAAATGATTTGCTGAAAAAACCGTTGAGCCTTGGACCTTATATGTTTTATTTCTCAATAGGTTATCCACTCATCTAAATTTCAGTCCACAATTCATTTCAGTGATAAATTATTTTCAATGATAGAGTAAGTTATTAGTTAAGATTTCGTTTTCAACTTAATCAGGGCTTAATAATTCATCTTTTGTTTTTTGGAAGTGATTTTCTTATCAACACTAAAAGTGTGATTGATTTATCAATTTAGATAATAAAAATTTTTTAGAACTGAAAAGTAATTAGAATCAACTCAGCATCGTTTCCGATTTTTACTGGTGGTCCCCACGTGCCTATTCCAGACGAAACATAAAAATGAGTGTTTCCTTTTTTCTTATAACCCCAGCTTAATTCATAAACAAGTTTTGTGATTAAATTCGCTGGTGCAATCTGTCCATGGTGTGTGTGACCTGATAATTGAAGATTAATGGAATTATCAATAGCTTCATTCAAATTTAGTGGTTGATGATAGAGTAAAATTTTTGGAAGTGAATTATTCAAATTTTGAGTGAGGCTTTCCAGTGATTTTCGTTTTTGACCAGTGAAATTGTTCTTACTGTAATCTTCTCTGCCAATTACATAAAATGAGTTATCAATTAAAATTACCTCATCTCGAAGGAATTTAATTCCTAATTCTTCGAGAAAACTTACAGTTGAATCAGCACCGTTTATGTACTCATGATTTCCAGTTATTGAGTAAATGCCGAATCTGGGTTTAAGATTTTTTAGTTCATCGGCGAGTTTTAGCTCTCTTAATTTTTTAGATTTTTCATCAACTAAATCTCCACCTATTAAAATTAAGTCGGGATTTAGAAGATTAATTTTGTTGACTATTGATTTTAAGAAGTTGTGATTGTTGATCACGGAAATATGTAAGTCTGAGAAAAAAACTATTCGATATTCTTTTTCAGGTATGTTATTCAGTTTAATATTGAGTTCTTTTACTTCAATATTTAATCTATTGATGTAACCAAAAATTGCTGACAAAATTGTGAATGATAGAACAATAACTCCAGCATAAAATTTAGACTTATTCGGATTTTGAAAAACTGGAGCTGGTAGAAAATGAATGATTTTGTTTATAAGTAAAATTAAATCAATCAGGACAATGGCAAGGAAAAAGTAGAAGAGAAATAAAAACCAGAAAGAACCAATCCAGATTAATGTTGAATAAACAAAATGAGGCAGATGGTCACTGAATATTCTCGCAACAATGTAAGAGGATGCTGCAGTTAAAAATAAGATTGCATAAAAAATTCTAAATTGTGGATAGAGAGAAAGAGATTGCCAGCCTCGAATGAAAACATAAGTATTTAATAAAGTATAAAGTGAAAAGAAGATTACGAAAAACATAATTTTATTCTACCATTATTTTAGTTACAAAATTAGCTGTTTTGGATAAATCATTAATGTGATATCAAAGATTTTTATTTTAAGTTAATTTGTAAAGCAATTTTCATTATTGAGCTGTCCAATAAGTTTTATTTCAAACGTGTTTGAGTCTTTGATTTATAGAAAATAGTCAGAGTTAATTCAGAAAAAAATTAGCTGTGTTCAGATTGACAGAGTAATTCTTATTGAACAGCAATATGAATTAAAGAGCTTAACAAAAATTTTATTTCGATTTGTTATTTTATAAATGCAACTGAGATTTTATTTAATTACGAATGATTGAACCAAAAAAAATTATTAGAACAAAAAGAAAAACACTTTCTCTTCAAATTAATGAGAATGGCGAATTGATTGTGAGAGTTCCGAAATTTGTATCGGATACAGTCATAAAGCAATTCGTTGCAAAACACAGAACATGGATTGATAAAAAAGTAAGAGAAGTTTTATTTAAAAAATCTCAGTTAAAAACTTATACTTTTAGTGATGGAGAAGAATTTCTGTTCCTTGGTAAGAAATTGAAACTTACTTTTACTCATATTTCATCTTCCATAGTTAAGAAGACATCATCCGTAGTCGTGTCGGGAGATAGATTATTAATTGACTACTCTAAAAAAGCTAAAGCTCCAGAATTACTGGAAAAGTTTTACAAAGGAGAAGCAAAAAAGATTTTTGAAGAGAGAGTGAATTATTATCTGAGAAAATTTAATGAGATTTTCGATGCAGATTATTCACTTAAAAAAATTAAACTTTCCAGTGGAAGAAGGATACTTGGAAGTTGTTCTGCCAGTGGTAATATGAATTTTTCATGGAGAATTATTCAGGCTCCAGTTGAAATAATTGATTATCTGGTTGTACATGAAATTGTTCATCTAAAGGAAAGACATCATAAAAGATCTTTCTGGCTAAAAGTTTATAAATTGAAACCAGATTATAGACAGAGCATTGTCTGGTTGAATGAGAACTGGTTTTATCTTCGAGATTTTTTAAGAGATAAAAATTTTGATTAATATCTTAACTATATTTTTGACAGTGTCGTAATTTAAACAAACAATCAATAAGAAAGATATATGACTTTTTTAAATCCACTTGTTCTGATTGGTTTGATAGCAGCATCAATTCCGATTATTATTCATTTACTGAATCTCAGAAAATTAAAGGTAATCGAATTTAGCTCGATTCAATTTTTGAAAGAGATGCAAAAGAATAAGATGAGAAAAATTAAAATCAAACAAATTCTGCTTCTCATCTTAAGAACACTTGCAATTATTTTTCTTGTCCTTTCATTTTCAAGACCTACAATTCGAAATATAAATCTTGCTGGACTCGGTTCTGAAGTAAAGAACACAGTCATAATTTTTATTGATGATACTCCAAGTATGAGTGTTCAGGACAAACGAGGCGAGTATCTTTCTCAGGCAAAAAAAATTGCACTCAAAATTTTAGAGTCTGTAGAAGATGGAGATGAAATATATTTATTAAAGTTTTCTGATTTAAATCAAACTATTGAGAATTTCGAACCTACAAGTAAAAGCGTTGTTGAAAGGGAAATCAATAATCTTGATTTAAGTGATGTATCGAAAAATTTTGTTGATGTTTTTATCTCTCTTTCTAAAATCCTTGAGAAGTCAAAAAATATGTCAAAAGAAGTTTATGTGCTCACTGATTTTCAGAAATCAAATCTTCCTTCAGATAATTCGATTCAAAGTTTGCGACTGAATCGAGTTGTTGATGCAAACACACGAATTTATTTCTTTAAGATAGGTGAGAAGAAAGTTTTTAATATATCAATCGATTCTATTACGATTGCAAATAGAATTTTCGAGATTAACAGACCAGTTACAATCTCTGCGTCAATTACAAATTCTTCAGATGAAAATGGGACAAACATTAATAGCAATATCTACTTCAACGAAAAGAAAGTATCTCAAAAGGGAATTGATATTTCAGCAAATTCATCTGGCAATTTTTCGTTTACTGGACAGATAAAAGAATACGGATTTAATTCATGTCGAATTGAAATCGAAGACGATGACTTATTAAAAGATAATGTGAGATATTTCAATTTTTATGTTCCTCAAAAAATAAATGTCTTGCTTGTAAGCGAGAATCCCGATGATGTTTTATTTATTAAACTTGTTCTTTCACAAACACTGGACGATAATTCCGAACCAATCTTTTCAATCACACAAACCACTTCGCAATTTTTTAATTCATATAAACACGAAAATTATAATGTGCTTATCGTTTCTTCACCAGAAAAAATATCTAATCTAAATTTACTAAAAGACTATTTGCAAAAAGGAGGTAAAGCGATTTTTATCCCTGGAGATAATTCAACTCCAGTTTCCTTTGGAAGAGCTCTTGAACAACTTGGATTTAATCAGATAAATGGTGTTTTTGGTTCTAATAGTTCTAAAACAAGCTTTACCAGATTTAAAGAATTGGATTTTAATCATCCCATATTTTCTGGAATATTTTCTGAGAAAATACCTCAAAGAATTGAATCGCCGAAAGTTTTCTACTCATTTAATTATAAACCAACAATAAATGGAAAAGAAATAATTACACTTGAGAATAATTACTCTTTTCTTTGTGAAGAAAAAATTGGAGATGGTTCAGCTTTAATTTTCTCTTCAGCACTTAATCCTGACTGGAATGAATTACCATTCAAACCAATTTTTGTCCCTGTAATTAATAGAATTGCTCTTTATTCAAATTCATTAAATCAGGAAAAATCATTTTTTGCAGGAGATGAGGTCAAAATTAAAGTCAGACAATCTACTAATGATTTTCGATTAATAAGTCCTGATGGAAAAGAAACTGTGATTTCAAGAGATAATAATCCAGGTGGATTTCTTAATCTTGGCAAACTCGAAAAAGCTGGTAATTATGTTTTGATGAATGGGTCTCAGATTGTTAATGTTGTGTCTGTTAATGTTAATCCAGAAGAGTCAATTCTATCAAAACTCAATGATGATGATTTGGTGAAATTTGCTGAAAAATCATTTCCTGATGGAAAGCTAAAAATTTTATCCGCTGATACTGATCCAGTTCAATTAATTAAACAGGAAAGATACGGGACTGAACTGTGGAAACTTTTTCTCTTTTTATTAATTATATGTCTGGCTTTAGAAATGATAGTTGCTAAATCATCGAAAAAAGATTTAATTAGGAATGAATAAACAAAAATTTCAGGAGATATGTTAGAACTTAAAAAAACTGAACTCGAAAAAGTTGTTCTTGTCGGAGTTATTTTTCCAAAACAGAATAAAAGACTTGTATTTGATCATCTTGAAGAACTAAAACTTTTGTGCATGACTGCTGGTGGTGAAGTTGTAAAAGTTTTTATTCAAGATTTGAAGCAACCCAATGCAGCATATTTAATTGGTAAAGGTAAAGCCGAAGAAATTGCACAATTCGTTAAAGAAAATAATATAAGTGCTGTTATCTTTGATGATGAGCTCACACCAACACAGGTAAGAAATCTTGAAAATTTAACTCAGTGTAAAGTTCTTGATAGAGCTGCTGTGATTTTAGATATCTTTGCATCCCATGCGAGAACTCGTGAAGCGAAAACTCAGGTCGAGCTTGCTCAGTATGAATACTTTTTACCAAGATTAACCAGACAATGGACACATTTATCCAAACAATTTGGTGGAATTGGAACTAAAGGTCCTGGTGAAACTCAAATTGAAACTGATAGAAGAATAATAAAAAGAAAAATTACAACACTCCAGCAGAAACTTAAAGAAATCGATACTCAGAGAAGTACTCAAAGAAAACATCGTGAAAAATTTTTTAAAGTTGTTCTGGCTGGTTATACCAATGCCGGGAAATCAACTCTTTTGAATTTACTCACTAATGCAAATGTTCTTGTGGAAGATAAACTTTTTGCGACACTTGATTCTACAACCAGACTTGTAAGAACCAAAAATGGTTTTGAGTTTCTCCTTTCTGATACTGTTGGTTTCATCAGAAAACTACCGCACAATTTAATTGCGTCTTTTAGAAGTACATTGTTTGAAATTGTTTATGCCGACTTGATACTTCACATAGTTGATGCAAGTCATCCAAATAGAGAAGAGCAAATTCAAGTTGTCGAAGAAACTTTAAAAGAAATCAACGCAGGGCAAAACAAATCTCTTCTCATATTTAATAAAATTGATCTGATAAAAGATAAAAACGAACTTGATATACTTTCACTTAAATATCCTCAGGCAATTTTTATCTCGGCTGAAAGAGGTATAAATATCAACGCTGTAATTGAAAAAATAGAGGAGCTTATCAAGGAAAATTTTGTTTATGATGAGATATCAATTTCACCAGAAGAAGTTGAGAAATTAACCGTAATTCAGAAATTAAGTGACAGCATGGAAAGTAAAATTGAAGATGATTTATTAAAAATAAAATTCAGAATAAGAAAAGATGATTATGAAAAATTAATCAAGCTTCTGGAGAATGAGAGAGAGAAAAGAGATTATCAGTGGGAAGCAAATCATATTTAAACGAATTTGAAAAATGGAATGACAAAAATTCCTGAAGCAAAGGGTTTTTCAATCTGGTTAATGTTTGTAAAAGAAGATGAACTTAAACTCCAGAAATTGATTGATCACCTGTGTAATGAATTTAATTCTCCTTCTTTCAAACCTCATCTTACATTGTTATCAAAAATTAAAAATCGAGATAATTTAATCGATAGATTTTCTCAGCTGGTCGAGAATTTAGAACCTTTCGATTTGAATATTACTGGAATAAAATATTCTAATGAATTTTATAAATCGTTGTATCTCGAAATAGAAAAAAACGAAATTTTGAAAAATTTATTTTTGAAAGCTGTTTCACTCTATGATGGAGTTTTAAATTTACTTGACTTTAATCCTCACATTAGCTTGCTTTACACAGATGAAAATGATGAGAAGAAGAAATCAATTATTCAAAAGGTACAGGAATTAAACCTGACAAAAGTAAAAGTGAACAGAATATCACTCATTAAAACTGAAGGTACTCCAGAAGATTGGTCTGAATTAATCAGCCTTCATTTATAAGAATATTTATTAGTTTGATTGAACTAAGAGAAAGTCAATCATCAAATTATCACATCAAATCGAGCTTGACTTAATTTATTTCCACTCTGATGATTCATAATTCCTGGGCATTTGTAATTATTTCAGATAAATCATTTTTCTTGATTGAGATAAATTATTCCATGTCAGGGTGTAATAATAAATTCCTGATGATAAGCCATCTGCTTCAAATGAAATTTCATAACTACCTGAAGATTTGAATTCGTCAAAAATAGATTTAACTAACTTACCCTGTATATCATAAATCTTAATTGAAACTTTTTGAGAACCATTACTATTTGAAGGTATATCAAATTTGATTTTAGTCGTTGAATTAAATGGATTCGGATAATTTTGATATAAACGAAAATCTTTGATTGTTAATTGGTCATTTCTAACGTCAGTACTTAAGGTTGACTTCCATAATCCTCGACCATGTGTGGCAGCAAACAAACTGTTATCACTTGATCGATAATCTAAATCAAAAACAGCTACATTTGGAAGAGAAGAATGTGTTTTAAACCAGCTCGAACCTCCATTTGTAGTTTCGAAAATACCAAGATCAGTTCCAATAATTAGATGTGAGCCGTTTTGTGGATTCTGAATCAAACAATAAACAGGAATATTGGGAAGATTTGAAGAGATATTTGTCCAGCTTGAGCCTCCATTTGTGGTTTTGAAAACTTTATTACCCGAAGAATAACCAGCATAAGTTACAAATACAGTTTGCTCGTTAATCATTGAAATTTCAACATCAGTAATGCGAAGAGTAGGCAAACCTGAAGAAACATTCGTCCAGGCTAAACCGGCATTTGTAGTCTTTTGTAATCTTCCATTTGTGCAACCTGCATAAATTAAATTTGAGTTTCCTTTGGCAATTGCCAGGCTTGAAATTTTTGCTCCACTTGAACCAGTACCATCTCCAGTTAAATCTCCACTAATCGCAGTCCATTGATTACCACCATTTGTTGTTCTGAAAACTCTGTATGTTCCAGCTACAAGAATATTTGAATTGTTTGGGTCCATTTTAAATGGTGCAATAAATAAAACTCTATCAGTTGTTCCATCATAATAATCTGAACCTGTAGGAATTCCATTCATAATTTTAGTCCAGGAAGAACCACCATTTGTAGATTTAAAGATTGCAAGATTAACATATTCGATATAAACAATATTTGGATTATTGAAGTCGACTTCAGTAGCTCCACCATCACCGCCAAAAACTTCACTCCAGTTAGTGCCAATTGTATTTTTTAATGTACCGTTATCTTGAGTTCCGCCATAATAAGTATTTTGAGTTGGTGCTTGAGCTGCATAATAAAATTGTATAGTTGCAAGTCCTGAATTTCTTGAGTTCCATGTTAAGCCACCATTCGAAGTTTTGAAAATACCTCCATCAGTTCCAACATAAATTGTATTATAATCTGTTGGATGAAAAACAATTGCGTGGAAGTCAGCATGAACATAAGGATAAGTAAGGTACGGATACCAGTTAGTAATTTGTGTCCATGATTGTCCACCATCAGTCGATTTGAAAAGATCTACACCACCAGCATAAACTACATTGGGATTTTGAGGATGAACAGCAACAATATTATCATACCAGGCTTGTGGTCCTGTATAAGAATTATAAGTTAACGAAGGTCCAGGGACTGAAACATCAAAGAAAGAAGCTCCGCCATTTGTCGATTTCTGAAACTTTGTTACTTCGTTTGTTTGTAAATCATGGAAAGAGATGTAAATAATATTTGGATTAGATGGAGCGATTGCAATTTCAGCTCTGCCTTGATCGGTGACAGTATGAATTTGCGAGAAGGAATTTCCACCATCAGTACTTCTAAAAATTTTTGATTGTGAGAAGTGACCGTAGCTGGCAAAAATTGTTGAAGGATTGGAGTTTGAGATTTCAATGACCATACAATAAACATTACCACTCAATCCTCCATTTACAAGAGACCAATTTGAACCTCCGTTGCTTGAATAATAGAGTCCAGTGTGAGTGGCAGCATAAATTCTACCATTATTCTTATCAATGGCGAGATCATTTACATAATTAAAATTAGAGTTATTAGTTGAACTTAATTGTGACCAGGTTTGACCCGCATCAGTTGTTTTGAAAATTCCATTTCCTCGAAGTGCATCATAATTAAAAAATCCTTCGCCAGTTCCAGCATAAATAATATTATTATTGGATGGGTCCATTACAAGCGAAGCAACAGCTAAATTCTCCATATCATCTTTCAATGCAAACCAGCTCTGACCTTCATTGGTTGATTTCCAGACACCACCACTAACTGAGCCTGTGTATAAAACCGATGGATTTGTATGATCAATAACAATAGATCGAACCCTTCCTGCCATATTGGTTGGACCAAGTTTTGTCCAGTTCAATTCTGTTACTTTTGAATTGTCAATCAGATTATTTTCCTGAATGTGCTTTAATGCTTCAGCTCTCCAGTTTTCTGGAATATAACCGAGTGGAAATGAATTCATCTCGAACCAGAATTTTACTGCTTCCATCGGTTTATCATATCGTGGAGATTCAGTTTTCTTTTTAATCTTGTAAGATAAAAATGATTGAATTTTCTGATTTGAATTGTCGATTTGAGTTATAAAGAAATATCCAAAAACAAAAGAGATTAGTAGAAATAAATTTTTCATTTCTAATTCCCCCCTTATTTAGATTGATTGATTATTAACCAGCCCTCCTTGAGTGAACGCTTCAAAATTAATTTGACAACCTCGCCACTTTGTGATTTTGATAATGCTATAAGATTTTGATTTCGGCTATCATTTAAATCAATTACTCCATTTTCATTTAGAATAAAAGCTGGCCTAACAAAAATCTCATCATTAACTACAGCAAAGTTTGGTAAACTTTCATCTGAAGTGGATTCGAGAATAAGAATCTTCAATTTATAGGCTGTCTCTGATTCCCGATTAACCTCAAGAATTTTAGCTGTAACATAAGAAACATTATCCTGTAAAGTAGTAACTTTAGCTTCTTCAAGTTTAGTTTCTTTTGTTTCTGTTTTTTTTGAACAACCTGAAAAAAGAAAGACCCCGACTAATAAAAAGATAATTAAGTTTTTCATAAATCCTCCTTTTCAATAAAAGAAAATTTTTGCAAAATCAAAAATCAGGGAAGGCTTATCATAAAGAGCAATTTTAAAAATAGAGAGTAAAGTTCTCTCATCTTCCGGTATTTTAATGGCTGAATGGGCAATGCTGTTTAATGTCTTATCGCTGAAATTATAAATTGCATTTTTAATCTTGTAATAAATCTCGTGCCGCTTTCCGACTCTTTGATGCCAAATCTGTGGATACTGTTGAAGTAACTTAAAATTATTCTGTTTTATTGCTTTTCCAGCAATTTCACCGGCAATGCTGCCGCCAATCATACCACTTGTAATTCCACCACCAGAAAGAGGATTAACCTGTCGGGCAGCATCTCCTACAAGCATTACATTATCTTTAACAATTTCTTCGAGAGTGAAACTGCAAGGAACACCACCTGAAATCATAGTGAGTTTTGGTACTTGAGGATATTTCTTATCAAGGAAATGATTGATGTAAGAAATTGGTGAGCGATGTTTTGCTTTATCACCACCGATGCCAAGACCAATGTTTGCTGAGTCTGAGCCCTTTGGAAAAATCCACAGATATCCTCCCGGTGAATATTCACTTCCAAAATAGAAATAACATGCATTTGGATTGACACTAATATTGGAGACAGTAAATTGAACACAACATTCCATATCTGAAATTTTTACATGAGTTTTTATTCCAGCAAATCTTCCAATACGGGATTCAACTCCATCAGCTCCAATTATGATTTTTCCACGGATTTCTTTTTGTTCGCCATTGTGTTCAACTTTTACTCCTGTGATATTTCCATCTTCTTTTAATAAATCATAAACATAAGCTTTGGTAATGATTTGAGCTCCTGCTTTTGCAGCGAGCTTTCCAAGTTCATAATCAAAAATTCTTCTTTCTAATATATAACCAGTTCGATTAAAATTTATTTTTACTTCTGTCTCATCAGGTGAGATTAGAATAAAACTATTGATTGTAGAAGCAATCCATTTTGGATCAGGTTGAATGAACTGTTCAATTCCATCTTTACTTACAGCTTCACCACATCGAACAGGATAACCGACATCTCTATCTTTTTCTAAGACAATTACAGAGACTCCCTGTTCGGCAGCGAATCTTGCAGCAGTAGTTCCTGATGGACCTGCACCAACAACAATTACATCGTAAAATTTATCGAGCATTTAATTTGATTTTGCCTTTAGTTGTTGAATTTTATCTTTTCGAAAGACTAAAACTTCAATTGGGCAGCACCAGACACATTTGGCGCAATTAGTACATCTTTTTTCGATGATTGAAATACTTGCTTCTTTAAGTTCAATTGCATCTTCGGGACAAACTCCCACACATACACCGCAAAAATCGCATTTATCTGGTTTGATTTCTATTAAAAGCATATTTTGTTTTTAATACAAATTAATGTTTTTAATTCTAAATTGAAATGAATTTTAATTAACATTGACTGATTTTTTTCACCACAGAGATCACAGAGATGCACAGAGAGTTTTTATTCTTCTTTTTCTCCGTGTTCTCTGTGTTCTCCGTGGTTAATTATTTTTTTCACCACAGAGATCACAGAGATGCACAGAGATATTAAACGTATTCAATTATCCTTATTCTCTCCTCAGTAAGCTCGTAGAGCTGATATACCAACTCATCTATTCCTCGATCCCAGTAGTGGGTGTTGCTGAGCCTGATTGAGGGCATAAAGTTAAAGTATCCATCGGACAATTCCATCTTTTAACAGAGTAACATTGAAGTTTATCAGTAAGCCTACCTTTATGTTTGCAAGCTTCATATAGGTCATCAGTTGTGCTTTGTGTATTTCTGCAATGGCATCTACCGATTTTATTTCCACAATCACCTTATTATCTACGAGTAGATCAATTCGGTAACCGGCATCTAACTTTATTTCTTTATACACAAGCGGCAAGGCAACCTGCCTTTTTACCTCCAGTCCGTCGTTTTTTAGTTCGTAATACAGACATTCCTCATAAGCACTTTCAAGCAGCCCGGGACCTAAATGTTTGTGTACTTCGATAGCACAACCGATAATCTTTTCTGTTATTGTATTCTCAATCATTGCTTTATGACTCCTTCTCCGTGTTCTCTGTGTTCTCCGTGGTTGATTATTTTTTCACCACAGAGATCACAGAGAGACACAGAGAGTTTTTATTCTTCTTTTTCTCCGTGTTCTCTGTGTTCTCCGTGGTTCATTATTTTTTTCACCACAGAGGGCACGGAGAGACACAGAGAGTTTATTTCCCTTCTATTTTTCTTATCTCATCTTCAGTTAAACCATAGAGCCTATACACCAGCTGGTCAATTTCCCGGTGGTGTCAGATTTTGGACTTTTTCTCTTTGCTGCAAGTATACTATCTGCTAGCTCTTCTATTCGACGAATATAGTAAATCTTATTTAATGAAATATATTCTTTTTTCTTTTGTCAATAAAATTTGAGTTTTTTACCCCAAATTTTGGTCAATAAAATATTTTCTAAACTTTTTACCGCCTTCTGTTTTTATTCTATTTGCTTTAACTAAATTATAAATAACTCTTCTTAATTTTCTAATAGAGATTTCTTTACCTACTCTGTTGTGTATTTCCTCAATTTTTTATTTTGGGTATTTTTCAATATCTTATAATATTAAAGCCTCTAATCTATGTTCTTCAACATTTGATAGATCTGTCTTTTCAAAACCCTTAATTAAAAAATGAAGACCTACTCACTCATTTTTGCCATATAGTTTAATTATTTGTTTTATCAATAATTTCTTTTATACTCTCGAACCAGCCTTTAATTTCTTCAAAAGCGTTTAGTCCCTCTAAATCATCTTTGGTAATTTTTTTTGAAACCTTACTACACAATATTCTTTTTATTTCAGATTCTTTAATCTTTGAATTTAATTTTTCAAAAACTCTTTTTGAAATATCTTCATCATCCCAGTTAGTAATATTTAATGAAATACCAAATTCATCTTCTATTAACTTTTGTGGAATGTAATTTTCAATTTCTCTTTTTTTGGTTAATATTGCCATTGAACCATCATTTCTTTTATTTACCCTATCCACATCTGTTTTATATTGTTCTTTATCATCCCTATCATATAAATGAAATTCAATCACATTTGTATTTCTTAGGGCATATCTATTAATCCAATCTTTTAAATTAGAACCTCTCATAGGGATTATGGATATTAAACCTGAATCAATTTTTTGATTAAGATCAATTATGCTTTTTAACTCAGGTATATTTTGATTGATGTTTAATAGAAAATTTTCATCATTAGTCCCCTCCACACATATTATGACTTTACTTAATTGAGGTATAAGTCCTAAATTTTTAATTACTTTGTCAGCTATATTTTCATTCCACATTTCCGCTTTGGATTCTCCATTTTGTTGTTCAATATACACAATAGATCGGGTTTCAAATAATCGAATTAATGCAGGACTATGAGTAGAAAGTAAAATCTGATAATTCCCATTTTTTGATAACTCTTTAAGAGCATTAATTAGCTTTATTTGTAAATCCGGATGTAGAGAAGTTTCAGGTTCTTCAATAGCATAAATAATATGATTATTATTGTTTTCATTTTTTCTTTCAATCTCTGATAAGAAAAAACTTACAAGAACAAGTCTTCTTATTCCACTGCCTCTTTTATTAAGTGGTATACCATCATTTGTATGAATTCCTAAGCCTTTATATATATCCTTCCATTTTAATGTATTGACATCTGGAATATTTGTTTTAAGCTCAACTGTTGTTGCGTTATTATTTAGTTCTTTAAATTTTTCCGAAGTTGTATTAGCTATTTGTCTGATTTCTGCATCAATTTCTGTAGCAATTTCTTCTAATTTTTGTCGAATATTTTCTCTTTTAAATATTTCTTCAATTTTAGATTTCAAAGGATCTTGAATTTCATCATCTTGATCTACATTTTTTCTATCTGAATGAAAAAGTGCATATACTGGTAAATAATTTGATAATTTATCCCATAATCTTTTAGCATCTTCTGAATCAACAATAATATCACAATCTTCAAATTGAAGACCTCCATTCTGATTATAGTATTCTCTTATTGATTTTCGTAATTCGGCGGCTTTTCTGTTATCAGTACAATTTATGTTTTTTTTCTTAACAAAATCTTGTAGATCTTTGATTTTCATACGTAGCAAATCTTTTATAAAATCATCATTAGCAGGATGTTTACATCTAATAAAAGTATTTTTTAATTTTCCATTTTTAAATACTTTCCACACTTCTAATTTTTCATCTTTATTCAACAAATACTCATCTCTAATTTTAGTTTGATTGGTTTCATCTATTATCAGTTCTTCAGGAAAACTTTCGAATTCAATTCCTATTTTGAATTCTTCTTTATTTTCTGACTTAGCTTTTATATTTAAGTCATCGTTTTCAATTTTAACTGTTCCTTTACCTTCATTTATAAAAATATCAATTGCTTCAAGTGCTGTTGATTTTCCTTGATCGTTTTTACCTATTAAAACTGTAAAATCATTTAATGTAATGGAATTAGATCCATAAAATCCTCTAAAGTTTTCTAAAAAAAGTTTACTTATTTTCATATTTCCTCCTCTTTTTATTTCTTCTTTTCAATTATCCCAATTTCTTCTTCTGTTAAATTATATAACTTATACACCAGCTCGTCTATCCCCCGCTCCCATTCGCTTGTATCTGCTTGTGAATTTTCTTTCTTTGCCGCAAGTATCTTATCCACCAGCGCCTCTATCTGGCTTACGATGGACTGGTTTTCGGATGTGATGGGGGGAAGGGGAAATGTTTCAATAAAAACCCCTTTCAATGCTATATCACCTGCACCTGTTCTATCTGCATGTTGATAAATATAATATTTCATAAATGTTGAATTTATGTTACCTAAAATATAATTTAAACTTTTACCTGTAATGAAAAAACATGATGCTTCAACATATTTACCATCTCTATCAATAGTAAAAGATAAATTTTTACCAATATTTTTATTGATTATCTTCTCCTTCTCAAACTCGGGGTAGTAGGTTGCGGCACATCGTTGAAGTGCATACCATTCGTATCTGATTCCTGTTTCTTCCTTGTTTCTTTTGGATAAAGGTTCTTTAAACTCCAATAAATGATCATAAATAGCTGGATATTGTTTTTGAAATTCTCTTTCAGCTTTTTCACTTGCTCCTTGAATAGATGTATCCTCATGTAATGGGAAATGCCAAGGTATGAATATCACCCACAGCCCTGCCCACTCGTAGTGGTAGCGTTTGATGTCTCTGCCACGCAAAATGGGTTTGATGATGGCTTCGGTGCGTTGGCGTTCGGCTTCGTCTTTGCAATTTGCCAGTATTTCGTTTCGCTTTTCGGTAGTGATGATAAAGGCTTCGTTTAAACCGGTTTTTATTCCATAATAAATTTTCACATCCCACTCTTTGAGGGGTTTGCCTATGTGTTCTATTTTTTCTTTTAATCTTTGTTCGGCACTACTACCAATAAACCATGCATCATTGGTTAGCTTTTCAAGGATTACGTTGTTTCGTTGTACCTGTTCGGCAATGCTTTGTTTATCGGTTTTCTGCAGGGTAAGGGCTTTAAGCTGGTTTTGGTTAGCAGCTTTTTGTATAAGCAGAATGTTGGTATCAACAGTAGCATTTTCAAATACATCCGGTCCTAAATCAATCAATAGTAAAGGGTTGTATTTTGTAAAAAAGGCTCGTAATTTTTCGCCATAACCGGCACGCATCCATTTGTTGGAGGTGATGTAGCAGAGCAGTCCATTATTTTTTAATAACTGTATGCCTTTTTCGTAAAAGAGGGTGTAAATATCGCCGGTTCGAGCAAAGGTTTGGTAATTTTGGTTTTCGTAGAGTTTAGCAAGTGCTCCACCATCTTTTTGAAGTTGGATATACGGCGGATTGCCAATGACAATATCAAATCCATCCTTTACCCCAAACATCCACTCGGGGTCAAACCAGTCGGCTGATTTGTTCGTGTCGTATGGATCCCAATGGGCAATCTTTTCAGTTGTTTCTAATTTAAATCCAAGTTTTTTCAGTTCTTCAGCTAATGTTTTTCTTAATTCATAGTCTTTATTTTTAATTTTTTCTTTTTCTTTTGTGCTTGATGTGATAAAATACTGGTCTCTTAGCTTTTTCAATTCATCTTCCAATTTCAAAATTTCAGGTGTTGTCAGACTTAATTGAGATTCAATTAGTCCAATGAGTGTATTTGCTGCCACAAACTTTGTCTCAAGGTTTGGCAGTGGCTCTATGCCAAAGTTTGGTTTTGTCCTGTCAACTTTTTCATCAACAAGAAGGGATATGAAAAATCTCAATTTTGCAATCTGTATGGCAATGGGCTGGATGTCAACTCCATAGATGCAGTTCTGGATGAGATAGAGTTTTCTTCCATAGTCAAGTTCATTAAGGTTAAAGCTTTCTTCTATTCTTTCAATGGTCTCCTGTTTTATCTTTGGATCTGTAATAAGGTTCGCAGCTTTAATCTGCTCAGCTTTCCATTTTTCATTGTGTGGGTCAAGTTTATGGAGTATATGCACAAGTGTATGGAGTGCCCCCATTGGAAAGGCTCCCGAACCAACAGCAGGGTCAATGAGCTTAAGGTTATAAATAGCGTTAATTAATTTGTTTGTCGTATCTTCGTCAAAAGGATTTGGATTATCATCATATTGAATTAGACTTTCAAGTTTCTCCTCATCAATATCTTTTATTTGTGTTTTGAAATATTCTTTAATGGATTCTTTTACCATGTAGTCAACTATTTCACGAGGAGTGTAGTAACTGCCTGTTGCCTTTCTTGCTGTTGTGGCAGTTTCAGGATTGTAACTTGCAAGAAGATTTTCAAATACTCTTCCTAAAAGTTCCGGGTCAAGGGCAATTTCTTCATCAATAGGTGTATTTTCATCAATTGTGAAATAGTAAGAATTGAAGATATCGATTAGACCTCTTGTCTTGTATCTTTTATTTTTTGTTCCATAGTCGTCGTTTAAGTCAACTTCTTTTTCATCTGAGAAGAATAAATAGTTTGGTACATTTGGTTGTTTATTTGGATTATCAGAAAAACCATCTATTCTTATTTCTTTACCAGTATCGTTTGAATCATCATTTTTTGCTTTATCAAGACACTCAAAGAGTCCACCGTTCAGGAATGGTATGTCGTTGAATAGTTCTTTCATAGTGTCGGGGTTCTTAAAAAGTTTATGATATCTAAAAAATGTATGGTTCATATAATCTTGGTTTATATAGCCTTTATATTTTTCTTCTTTGCGGAATTTTCTTTGCTCGATGGGTGTGTTCAATGTTGCGAAGAAGAGATTTTGTAAAATCGCTTTATAAAAGGTGGATTCATAAGGTGAAAGATTAACTAAAATATTCTCAAGGAAATCCTTATCAAAAAGTTCTTTCCTTATAATTCCTTTTTGTTTCATAAACCAGATAAATATGAGTCTTGTAATAAGTCTGATTAATGCAATATTTCTGCCATTGGGTTCTGCTTCTGCATCATTAGGAAATCTAACATTTTTTAGTGCCCAGAAATACCAGTTGGAGAGCTCCTGATAGAATTTTTTGTTGAGTATACTAACATCAAACACTTTCAACCAGTGTTGATGAAGTTGATTAAAAGTTTTTATATCGGGAGTAAGTTTAAGGTCATTTAAGATTCTAATGTGTCCGGCATGCGGATGTTTTATGTTAATATCTCGAATGATAGTTGTTTTACCAACTTTTTCTCCTTGTTTCCAGTTCTGTAGATATTTAAATCGTTCACTTATAGATATTGAAATTAATGGATCACCATCGTTTTCGTAAGCGAAAACTAATACAGTTGGACCTTTTTCATTTACTCTATTGAATGCACGGGTAATTTCAGAAATCTCACTTCGAGTGGGATATTCTTTGAGTTTCAGGGAATAAAACAGAATTCCTTCGTAATGTTGAACTTGCGTATCAAATATTTCTTGATTTGAATTAAAAATTTCCCCTTTATGGTTAAAAATATTTTCGTTAATAAAACCTACGAAGTAGGTCTTATTAATTTTATTAAATGTTTTATTGTCTTTGTAAAAATTACCTAAAAGATCTTTTTCACTGATTGGATAACGAGTTAAACTTTTTAATTTTAAGTCTAATTGATCAAAAAATTTGATGGTTGCAGAGTAAAGATCTGAATTTTCAAAGAAACTAAGATTCATTTATCTCCCTTAAGTAATATTTCAATAATTTTAGGTTATAATAAGGATACTACTTTGAATTTTGTTGTCAATCAAGATACAACAATCCAGGTTATTAAATCTAAATTTTCAGGTAAAAAGATTTCATCAACGGTATGTGGGTTTGAATTAATTGTTTTAATAATTCCTTTTGACATTAGATCTTTAATTAATTTAATATTCTCTTCATCTCGTTTCCTCTCCAACCACATTTTTAGAGCATAAACTAATTTATTAAGCTCGTTTTCGTCAGATTTATCAATCCCAACTGGTACAAATCTTTGAGCAGTCTTATGCATTCTTAAAAATGAAAGAATATCAAAAATATTATTGAGAACAGGATTCCCATCATAATCTGAGTAAAGAAGAAACAGTTTATCGTATTTGTGTTTTGGAGAATTTTCTAAATTTCTTGGAAAGCCCAGCAATGCAATTATACCGTCGACTACAGGTTTACTGAATAATGTATCTTCTCTTTTGAAACCTGTATAAACTCCATTTGGTATTGATTCAAGTTCTTTTCTCTTTTTCTGAAACAATTCAAAGAGTTCCTGTCTAAACGATTCAAGAGATAATTTATCGAATCCTAAGACCTCGTCGTTGCTTTCAATATCTTCCCAGGTTAATTGTAATTGTTCAATCATTTTCTTCTCTTGTTCTGAGATTAATGGGTTTTCATCTTTCTGAGAAACAGATACATCGTCATTAATCTCAATTGTTTCTGAACCAGTTAATGAAACAAGCTTCATTCTTTTTTCAATTCTGTCTTGTAATTTTAAGAATTCTTCATAACTATCAGCTGGCCAGAAATTAACTCCTGTTATTATTTTATTAGGTGAACCAAGTCTGTCAATACGACCAAACCTTTGGATTAATCTTACCGGGTTCCAGTGAATATCATAATTGATCAAATAATCACAGTCCTGCAAATTTTGACCTTCACTTAATGCATCAGTAGCAATTAAAATATCAATTTGATTTTGCACTTTTTCATAAGTTTCAGGTGAAGCTTGTTTTATAAAATCGAGCCATTCATTGTAGTCTTTAATTGGTATAAGATTATGCTCTTTGTATAAATGAGACCAATCCTTCTCATTATAAAGTTTTGTATAAGGAGCAAAACGTTCAAGAACAGGAATAAAGTCTTTACTGCTGTATCCATCATCAGATTTGCATTCGTCACCTGAAACAAAAGCTATTTTTTTAAATCCCCGGGATTTAAGTTGTTCGAATAAATATTTAACTGTATCCTTATAAACAGAAAAAATGACCACCTTTTTATTATTATCATTTTTAGGAGAGTTTTGTTTGGTTATAATTAACTCCATTAATTTTTCTAATTTATTGTCCTTGCTTTTATACTTATCATCATTATTAATTTCATTCATTATATCATTATTAAAAGCTTCTAACTCTCCAATTATTTGTCTAAGTTTTTCAATATCAGCTTCAAGGTCTTCTTTGAACTCTTTTAATTGAACAATGTCTGAAATTTTTATAGGGTTCTTTTTCCCAATGGTATAATCAATTTCTAATTGATCTGAATCATCCTGTAAGTTCATTTCTTCCAGTTCATTTTCAATTTCGTCAGATAAATCTAATTGCAATTCGATATCAGTTTTATTTTTTTCGTAATCGTTTACTTTTTCCAGAACATTAATGTAATAATTAAAAATGTTTTTTAATGTTATGTAGAAAGAGTACCAGGATGATTCCAGTCTTTTAACCAATAATATATACATCATTTTTGCTAGATATCTTTGTCTGCTTACTTCGTCTTCCAGGGCACTTTTAACTTCTCTTGCCTTCATATATAGAGCAGGTTTGTAAGCAGTGAAATTAATTTCAATTCGTTGCAACAGTTCATCTAAACTTTTAATTGAACCGATATTTTTAGGGCTGATATATATATTAACAGGCTTTTCTTTCTCCGGGAAAATTAGTTTGTCTTGAGCATCAAATTTTTTTACTAAATCTCTTGTTCTTGCAACAATTAATGCATCGGTTAATTTGAAGAATTCATTTGGTAGATTAGTAATGAAATCGGATAGTTTTTTATTAGAATTTTTAGACCATTCTTCAAATTTTTTTTGTGCCTGTATGAACAATTGTTGTAGTGAGGAGATATCGAGGCTGTTATCTTTGAAACCATCATCCTTACCACGAACTATTAATTTAAATTGATTTCTTACATCGATTAACTTTGTGTTGATAGGTGTTGCAGTCAATAGTAAAACTTTAACATCTTTATTTTTATTTAATATCAAATCAACTAATGTTTTGTATCTTAATCCTTTGTCGTTTCTAAAATTATGGCTTTCATCAATTACGATAAAAAGTTTATGATTTTCTTGAAAGTAGTCTTTGATCGTATATTTATCTTCGTAAGTTTCTAAACGATTGTCTTGTAAATCTGTATGGTATCTAATCGTGTATTTAAACTTATCATTCTCGAATCTTGATTTAAAGCCTTCGAGATAAGATCTCCAGTTCATTTCAAGTTTTTTAGGACAGAACAACAATACTTTGTATCCCTTTAATTCAAAGTATTTCATTACCGCAAGAGCCTGAAATGTTTTGCCCAATCCAACAGCGTCGGCCAGTATTGCCCCATTGTATAGTTGTATTTTTTTTATAAGACTTAGAACGCCTTTTTGTTGAAAAGGATATAAACAATTATAAATGCGGGTATCTTCAAGATCTTTGATTTGCTTGGAAGTTTCAGATTGAGGGTCATAATAAAGTAAATCTTCCTTGAAAAGCTCATAAAGGATTTTATAGTAGATAGTTTCAGGGTCATAATCCTTAAAGTATTTTGATAATAGTTCAATTAGATATTCCTTAAAAGATTTTTCAACTCCATCAATAAATATTTTTTCTTTAGCTTCAACACTTCCCCATAAACTATTGAACCAGCCCAGCATTTCGCGGAAATCTGCATTCCCACCGAAATCAGCAATATTCAGTTCTATATTACTTGATTTTCTTATACCCAAACCTGCCTCAGTTAAATTAGAACTTCCTGCTACATAAAAACAATTTCTTGGATCATTGTTCTTATCATTAAATAAATAAACTTTAGCATGGCAAAAATTTGGTTTGACAGTTTTGACTGCGACTTTGTTTTGTTTTAAGAATTCAACAGCAAGCAAAGTAATTTCTTTTAAATTGAAAGCTGATTCAATATCTAGATTTTCTTCTAAAAGATTAATTACTCTTTCTTGTTTTTCACCTTCATTAATCAGGTTACCAAGAATCATTTTAAATTTTTCAACTTCATTAAAATTCTTATAAAAGTAAGCTAAAGCACCTGGAGAGAAGAAAGCAGAGACTATATAAAATTCTCCCTTTGTGATGTAAGCGTTAAGAAAATCAATTAAATTGGCTTTCCCATTAAAACGAGGTGAACGATTATCTATTAACATTTTTTCACCCATTTATTTTTTTGTTTATTCTCCGTGAAAATAAACAATTAGAAAAAAAATCTCATTAATTAACTACTTTCGATGTGAGTTCTGATAAGTTGTTAATAGTATCAATAAAAAGATTGGAACTTTTGAATGGAAACTTGTTTGGCAGTCATTGCAAGTTAAATTTAGCTTGATGAAGAAATTCTTGAATGAGAAGGAAAAGAAATGTATTGAAAATGGTTAGCTAAATAATAAAAGTTTGATTCACTTTGTCCGCAATAAGAGATTAATGGAAAAAATTTTTATAAAAGATTACTGCCTTTCAACCGAAACGATTATTTTTTATAATGGGAAAAAACTCATCTCAATAAATGGCTTCTCTTATTTTCGCACTTATGTAATCCATAATCCAGACAACAATTGCAATCATTATTACTATCAAACCTACTTCATGCCATTGGGCTAAGCCTTGATATTGCATTAACATTGTTCCAATTCCACCGCCACCGACAAGTCCAATTACAGTCGCCATACGAACATTTATGTCCCAGCGATAAATTGTAAATGAAAGAAATGGAAGGACAATCTGAGGAACAACAGCATACCAGATTACTTGAAGTTTATTTGCACCAGTTGCTTCGATTGCATCGACAGGACCTTCTTCAATACTTTCAATAGCTTCGGAATATAATTTAGCATTTGCAGCGATAGTGTGAACAAGCAAAGCAATCATTCCGGCATAAGGTCCGATTCCAACCCATACTGAAAAAATTATTGCCCAGATTAAAGGCTCAATTGATCTCACAAAATTCAAAACAATTCTCAGTATATAATAAATACTGAAAGCGATTACATTATCTTTCATTAAATTTCGAGCTGTTAAAAAACTCAGAACCAGAGTTGGAGGTATTGAGAGTAGAGTTGCAATTAGAGCAAGATAAATTGTTTCAATAATTGCAAAAAGGGCATCATCAAAGATTCCAAATTCGGGAGTAAATAAAGCATGAAATATTCGATTTGCTCCTTCGATTCCTTCACTGCTGAATAAATCAATCAGAGAAATTTTGGTAACAAGCCAACCAGCAATGAAAGTTAAATTGAAAAGTGTCCATGCAAAAATTTCAGCTGATAACTTTGCAAACTTAGTCTCTCTTGATAATCCCATAATTTTAGTACCAAGAGAAGTCCTGCTGTATCCCCAGATAGTTCCAATTATTGCAGAGATGAAGAGAATCAAAACAATTTCAGACCAGGCAAAAGGTAATTCTCTTAAATCGAGAATAACTTTAAAATAGATTGCCCGTTGTAAAACTAAAATCGAATAAAAGACGAAAAATATATCCAGTAAAATTGCCTTTACAAGATCAATCTTTTCTTGATTCTTTTTCTTTCTTAAAATTTTTTCTTTAGGATGGATTTCTAATTCTGGTTCGAGCATTATCTTATCTCCACTTCTTCTGCTTCTTCTCCGTAGATTTTTTTAAACCAGGCTTCATCAATTTCGTGTGGTAATCCTTCAAAAACTATTTCTCCAGATTTTAATGCAATTACTCTTGAAGCGTATCGCCTGACAAGACTTAGAAAGTGTAGATTGCAAACAACTGTCACTCCAAGTTCTTTGTTAACTTTTTCAAAGTATTGCATAATCGAGTTGGAAGTAGCCGGGTCAAGACTTGCAACGGGTTCATCGGCTAAAAGTAATTTTGGTGATTGCATCAAACTGCGAGCAATTGCAACTCTTTGTTGTTGGCCACCGCTTAGTTTATCTGCTCTTTCATAAGCATATTCACGAATGCCGACAATATCCAGATTTTTCATTGCTTCTTCGATACATTGTGGTGGAAAATTACCCAGAATGGAGGGCAATGTTTTCATATAACCAAGTTTTCCAGCTAAAACATTATTCAGCACATTCATCCTTTTGATAAGATTGAATTGTTGAAAGACCATTCCAATTTGCGTTCTAACTTCTCGCAATTCTTTTCCTTTGATATGAGTGATATCCTTGCCAAGAAATTTTACAGTTCCGGCAGTAGGTTCTTCAAGACGATTTATACATTTCAAAAGAGTTGTTTTGCCAGAACCACTTAGACCAATCACAACCAGAAATTCACCTTCATAAACATTGAGTGAAACACCTTTAAGAGCATGGGTTCCACTTGGATAGACTTTATGTAAATCGTTAACTTCTACAAGAACATTTGAACTCATCATTTCACCATTTCTTCAAGATTTAATCCAGTTTCCTTGATTAATTTTCTCAGTAAATCGTAATCTGAGTCGGAAGTTTCAATTAATCCTTCCATACTATAAATCTCTGGCATTATTTTTTTGCCTTCTTCAGAATTAGCAAATTTTAGTAAAGCGTTTTTAATTCTTTCAACCATTACAGGAGACATTCCTTTTCTAAACACAACGGGATCGTTTGGCAGTGAATCAGTTAATGCAAGAATTTTAATTTTCTCGAAAACATCTGGGTATTGTTTTTTAACCCTTGACCTTGCATCTAAAGGTTCACCAGTAACTGGATGAGGAGGAGAATAAAAAGTTGCACCTGCATCAACCTGTTTTTGATAAACCATGATAACAACATTATCATGCTTCATTGCAAAAGTTTCACGGGAAGGTTTTATTCCTCGTTTTTTCAATAGATTACTTGGTAAGATATATCCTGATGCGGAAGAGGCATCTACATAAGCAATTGATTTCCCATTTAAATCTTCCAGATGGTCAATTCCTGAATCAGTTCTGACAATTATTTGTCCACGATAATAAGCTTGATTTCCCGTTCTAATGACTCTTAACACAGCATTTGCACCATACTTCTGGTGAGCAAGCAAATAACTAAATGAATTAATTATTGCAATATCAGCTCTATCTGTTCCGAAAGCTTCTACAACGGCAATGTATGAAGTTGGAATTGCTGTTTCGAAGTAGTAACCTGTTTCTCTTTCTAAAAATTGTATAAGTGGTTTTGCGCTGAGTGTAATTTTCTCAGCATCAACAGAAGGAGTGAAATATAATTTAACAGGATTTTTTCTTGTACCTAATGAACCTTTTACATCACGAACAGTGATGTAAACTATAAATAGTAATGTCGGTAAGATGTAAAGGAAATATTTTAGAAATCTCAATTCTCTACCATAAGTTTTACAAATATCGAAAAATGAAGGTAAGTATTCAAAAAGTTAGTTTATGGGTTCAGAAAGTTTAGTTAATGTTTCTTGCTCAAGAGAGTGTAAAGATCGAAATACTTTCTCGCAGAAATTGCCCACGAAAAATTTTCTTTCATTCCGTTGAGTTGAATCTTTTTCCAGGTTTTTTTGTCATTGAATTTTTCTAAGGCTCTTTTAATTGCATCAATCATATCTTGAGAAGAATAATTCTCAAAAACAAATCCATTGCCAGTTTGGAGTCCAAGCTTTAAAAAATAATCCCAGTCTTTCACAGTGTCTGCAAGGCCACCAGTTTTTCTTACAACTGGAATAGTTCCATATTTCAAACTATAAATTTGATTTAATCCACATGGTTCATATTTCGAAGGCATCAAAAACATATCAGCACCGGCTTCGATTAAATGAGCAAGATGATTATCGAAGCCAATTTTTAAACCAAATCTATCAGGATAAGAGTAATTTAAGCTTCTGAAGAAATCCTCATACTTTTGTTCACCCGAGCCAAGGATTACAAATCGAACATTTAGATTTAAAATATCACTTATACCTGTTATCAATAAATCAAAACCTTTCTGAGAAACAAGTCGAGAAACAATGCCAATTAATGGTGTATCTTTATCTTCAGGAAGATGAAAAGTTTTAAGCAACTCAATTTTGTTTTTTGATTTTCGATAAAGAGATTTTTCAGAATAATGGTATGGAATATATTTATCCGTTGATGGATTCCATTCAGAGTAATCTACTCCATTAAGAATACCGAACAATTGATTTTTCCTTGTTTGAAGTATTGTTTCCATTCCACCGCCATATTCAGGAGTTAAAATTTCTCGAGCATAATTTTCACTCACAGTAGTAATCATATCAGAGAAAACAATACCTGATTTCAAAAATGAAACTTTACCATGAAATTCCAGAGGTCCACCGGGATAAAAATATTTTCCGTCAAGATGATTTTTGAAAACTAAGTCGGGAGAAAAATTTCCCTGATACTCAATGTTATGTATTGAAAATAAAAATTTTGAGTTTTTGAAAAGTAGGTCCCAGGAGTAGAGTTGTTTCAAAATTATCGGGAGTAATCCTGTGGGCCAGTCGTTTATGTGGAAGACATCTGGTGCCCATTTCAATCTCTGACAGATTTCGAAAATTGCTTTTGAGAATAAAAGGAATCTCTCGCCTTCATCTTCATCGTTTGTATAAATTGAATTTCTATCAAAGTGAAAAGGAGAATCAACAAAATAAATTTCAATACTCGAATTTGAATCAAGTTTCCATTCTTTCCTGAATGTATGAACTGCGAATTCCTTTTCAGATATTTTCAGTTTTATTTCATTAATGTCAAAGCAATAATGAAGTTCATCACGCCATGGGTCAATTGAGGAATATCTTGGAAGAAAAATTTTTACATCACAACCAATCTTGCTTAATGCTTTAGTTAAACCTCGAGCAACATCGGCAAGACCACCCACTTTAGCAAATGGATCAAGTTCGGTTGTAACAAATGCAATTTTCATTTTCTAGACTAATCTTTACTGGATTTATTTTCGATTAGTCTTAAAATTTTTACAGCAGCAGATGCTGCACCAACTCCATTATTGATATTAACGACTGTAATTCCCGGAGAGCAACTTGTAAGCATTGCAAAAAGAGCAGTAAAACCATTCAATGCTGTTCCATAGCCAACACTTACTGGAATTGCAATGATTGGTTGAGAGAAAATTCCACCAATAACAGATGGGAGAGCTCCTTCCATTCCAGCGGCAACAATCAAAACATCACAGGAATTAATCTGTTCGTATTTTGAAAAGAGTCGATGAATTCCTGCAACACCAATGTCGTAAAATTTTTCATGATTAATACCAAGTGCTTCGAGAACAATGCTTGCTTCTTCTAAAACAGGGACATCTGTTGTGCCTGCAGTTATTAAAGCAACTTTGCCAGAAATTTTCTTTTTCGGTTTACCGATGTAAAAAGAATTACTTTCAAAAGAATATTTTCCAGCAGGATATTTTTTCTTGATTACTTTTAATTTATCGTCTGAACAACGAGTCCCGATTACAAGTTTATTTTCAGAATATAATTTTTTAATGATTTCTAAAATTTTATCAGTCGATTTATTCTCACAAAAAATTATTTCGGGAATTGCTGTTCTTTTTTCTCTATTTGCATCAAGTGAAGCAAATTCAACTTCAACTATTTTTTCCTGTTCTTTCAAAAATTCCAGAACTTGATTTATTGTAATTTTTGAGTTCTGAAAATCGAGTAAAATTTCTTTCAATCTTTTTTTCATCTAAGAATTTCAATTTTGTTAATGATATTTCTGTTCAACTTTCCTGATGCAAAACCTTCAGGGTCAATTTCAATTTCTTTGTAACCAATGAGATTGAACTGATTTTTTATCTCTTCAAAATTTTCATAAAGGATATTGATGAGTTCTTTATCAACTTCAATTCTGGCTTTATTTCCAAAATGCCGAACTCGCACATTAATAAATCCGAAGGTTTTAAGATACCTTTCGCCTTCAGCTATCATCTCGAGTGATTTTTTATCGATTGGTGTTCCATAAGGAATTCTCGAAGATAAACAAGGAGCTGCTGGCTTATCATGATTTGGTAATCCAAATAATAATGCAGCATCGCGAACATCTTTTTTTGTGAAGCCGCACTCAATTAAAGGTGATTTGATTTCTTTTTCTTTTGCAGCAAGTCTTCCCGGTCGGTAATCACCAAGATCATCAATATTTGCTCCATCAAGTATGTATTTTATCTTTTCTTTTTCTGCAATTATTGCGAGCTGATCATAAAGCTGGGATTTACAGAAATAACATCTATTAACTGGATTACTTGCATAATTTTCAATTTCAAGTTCGCTATACTCAATTTCACGATAATTGAAATTGTATTTCGATGAAATATTTCTTGCAAGTTCAATATCTTCTGAAAGAATTGTCTCGGTTCTGGCAAGGATAATCAGAGCGTCTTTACCGAGAACTTTGCTGGCTACAAAGGAAACAAGCGTTGAGTCAACTCCGCCTGAAAAACCGACAACGACTTTTTCGTAAGATTTAATTAAATCTTCTAATTGTTTAATTTTTTCGTTCATATCTTATAATAATTGATTAATGACTGACAAATTTAGAACTTTTTGAATAAAATTCTTATGAAATGGTTAAGTACTTTGAACAAAATTTTTATGATAAGCAACTATTTCATTTTTACTTAAAACAATGATAAATTTAAGAAAAAATGATAGTTATGAAATGAAAAATATAATTATTATCAATAGGTTTAAGTTTATCTCACTTCTAATCATAATTTTCACAACAACTGCTTTTGCCCAGAATGATTTCTGGCAATTAATAAATCAAAAAACAACTCTCCCAAATATTGGAGGAATTCACAATATCTGGTTAACAATTTTCTCGTTTTTACTCGCTGGATTTCTTGGAGCGATTGTTTCGTATCGCAGAAAAATTGATGCCTATGGACTTGCTGTGATGGAGGCTCACATTATTCTTGCATTTGCTGCTTCACTTATGATGATGATAATTGGTTCAGAAATTGCTCGAGCTTTTGGATTGATGGGTGCAGCGACAATTGTAAGATATCGTTATAGTTTGAGCAATCCTCGTGAAGCAAGTTCTCTGGTCATTGCTCTCGGAATAGGAATGGCATGTGGAGTTGGACTTTATCTGCTTGCAATCATCGCAACATTTTTTGTGAGAGTTGGATTCAACATTTTCAATATCATTCCTTCTTTCATACTGAACTGGATTTTCGATATCAAACATAATTTCATTTTGAAACTTTCAGTGCCTACGGTTGCTTCGTCAGTTCTAATGGAAGATATTGATGAAATATTGTCAAAAGAGAATATCACTTACAAACTTATTTCATCCAAAGAGAAAAAATCTGCACCAGAACAAACACTCTTAACCTATGAATTAGTCCTTGATAATCTTAATATCAAAGATGATATAACTCAGAAACTTAAAGAATTAAAATTCGAAGTGATTGATGTAATGTGGACTGAAAAGAAAGCAGATAAAGTGAGCGACTATTTTTCTGTTAAATCAATTGGAGATTAAAATGAAGCGATTGATAATCGGGCATTTGATTTTTTTGCTCTCAGCATTTGCACAGGAAAAACAAACAACAACAGTTTTTGGCCTTTTGCAACCATTATATCAGGTCAATTTGACTGATAATGTTGTTCCGAATAATGAGTTTAAGATAAATCGGGTTCGTCTGGGAATTGAAAGGAAATTTTCCGATTGGTTGAGAGGTGAAATTGAACTGGATCCCCTCGATGAAGTTTTGATTAAAGATGCATTTATAAGTTTTGATCTTTCCAGCGAAATTGAAATTTCTGTTGGAAGACAAAAAATGCCCTTTTCTTACGAGAGACTTACTTCTGTCAAAAATATTCCATTTATAGAGCGATCTAAAATTGTGAAAGAGTTAGATAAGCTTGGTTATTGTGGAAGAGATGTGGGAGTTCAATTTGCTTTCAACAAAAAAATGATGGATTTAGATTTCAGTTTGATGGCTGGAATATTCAATGGTAATTCTGGATTACCCGATGGAGATAACAACAACTCTAAATCTTTTTCAGAAAGAATTGAAATTTCAAAAGGAAAGTTCTTTAGAGCTGGATTTAATTCATCCCAGAGAGCTGATTCCATTTCTGCAAAATATTTTGTTGCCAATGGATTTGATTTCTCAATTAGACTGATGAAGGAAGTTAAGATAACTTCTGAAGTCCTTTTTGGTAAAAAAAATTCTCAGTCTTCCATTGGTGGTTTCTATTCATTGATTGAATATGAATTCAGTGATTTTACATTCGGGGTAAGGTTCAGTCAATATTATAAAGATATAAAGAAGTCAGCCACAAATTTTTATGAAGCAAAGATTGATTATCAGCCGTTGAAAACGCTTAGGTTTCAAGTTAATTTTATCGGAGAAGAAAAAAATTCGAATTTTGAAAGTAGCCTTCTATTAGGAGTATCTTATGAGATTTAAAATCCAATTAGTCTTTGTTCTCATTATGACAATTTTTATTCACAGTTGCGATAAGCCAACAGAACCACCTAAATACAATCAACCACAAAAACTAAAACTCTATATAAATGAGTTTATGGCTTCGAATAAAACAACAATCGCTGATGAAAAAGGTCAATACGATGATTGGGTTGAGCTTTATAATGGAGAAGATACAACCATTAATTTGAATCAATTTTATCTGACTGATGATTTTCTCAAAAAGAACAAATGGAGAATGCCGTCAATTTCAATTCAACCAAAAAGATGGATATTAGTCTGGTGTGATGAAGATTCTTCTCAAGGTTTATTACACGCTAATTTCAAGTTATCCGCCGCTGGTGAGCAACTTGGAATTTTTTCAGAAGATGGTAAAGTAATAGATACAATAACTTATGGTCCACAAAAAACAGATACATCTTATGGAAGATTTCCTGATGGTGCTGAATTCTGGAAATTTATGATCCCCACTCCTAACAACACAAATAAATAACCATTATTATATGGATGAATCAATAACTAAAGAATTAGAGAGTTTGAAGCAGAAAGTTGCTGAACTTGAAAAGAAACTCAAATGGAGTGAATCTTTTCTCAATGAAATTCTTGGAATGACCAATGTTATAGTTGTTCATCTTGATTTAAATGGAAATGTTGTTTTAATCAATAAAGCTGTGGAGAGAATTACAGGTTATGCTTCAGATGAGATTATTGGTAAGAACTGGTTCTCAACACTTGTTCCGAAAGAAAGATATCCCCATGTCTGGCAACTTTTTGAAAGTTTTAAAGCAAAAGGAGAGGTTGTTGAACATTTTGAAAATCCAATTCTTACCAAAGACGGAGAGGAACGAATTATCAGCTGGAGGAATTCTACTCTTAAAAGAGATAATGAAATCATAGGTACTCTTTCATTTGGAATTGATATAACTGAAAGTTTATACATTCTTGATCAATTTGTTGACCAGCAGAGAAGTTACAAAGCTTTAATTGATAACTTACCAGGAATTATTTACCGATGTAAAAACGATGAATCATATACAATGGTAAGAATAAGTGATAAGTGTTTTAATATCACTGGTTACAAATCAGAAGATTTTATCTCGAAAAAAATAAGTTTTGGTGAATTGATTTTAGATGAAGATAAGAAATCAATCCAGAAACAAATTGATGAAGCGATCTCATTAAATAAACCTTTTCAAATCACCTATAGAATAAAAACAAAGGATGGAAATATTAAATGGTTGTGGGAACAGGGGATTTCTATTCTTGATGAAAATAATACATACCTTGAAGGTTATATCATAGACATCACTGAAAAAATAAAAGCAGAAGAACAACTTGAACTCCAACGAGAATTCTTTAAACAATTATTCGAAAACTCACCAATTGGAATTGTCATCCTGGATAAGTATGATAAGATAATTGATGTGAATGAAGCTTTCCAAAAACTTTTTTATTTCAACAGGGAAGAGGTAATAGGACTTTCTATAAATCAATTAATTGTTCCTCCAGATCTAAAATCAGAAGGACTTAACTTATCCAATAAAGTTTTAAATGATGAAGTTGTAATTACAGAAACAAAGAGAATGAGAAAAGACGGAACTCTTGTGGATGTTCTGGTTATAGGTTATCCAATTCTTCATAAAGGAGAACGTGTCGGAATTTTTGGTATGTACAAGGATATAACTGAGCAGAAAAAAGTTTATGAAATGCTCAAGCAGGAGAAAGAAAAAATTGAAGAATTGAATCAGCTTAAAAGCAGTTTTTTGTTTAATATAAGCCATGAAATCAGGACGCCGTTAAATTCGATTTTAGGTTTTAGTGATTTATTGATTGGAGAATTAGCAGATTCTCAATTAAATGATTTAAAAGAATTCGCTGAGAGTATCAAAAGAGGTGGTATTAGACTTTTGAACTTGATGGACAATATTATTGAAATTTCACTTATTGAGTCATCAAAGACTGAACTCAATTTAGAAAAATTGAATGTCATTATGGTGCTTGACCCGGTTGTAAATTCTTTCGAAAGTGTCGCCAGTGAAAAAAAACTTACCATTGAGAAAGATTATCAGTCAGATTTCGAAATTTTAACTGATGCAAAAAGACTGGCTCTTGTTTTTAGAAATATTTTAGACAACGCATTTAAATTCACCGACAGAGGTGGAGTAAAAGTCAGGACCTATAAAAAATCAGAGTCGGATACTCGCTCTCTTGGAGTTATTGAAATTATTGATACAGGTATTGGTATCTCAGAAAAATTTATGGCAAAGTTGTTTGAACCTTTTACTCAAGAATCTACTGGATTAAATCGTGAATATGAGGGAATTGGTCTGGGACTGAATCTTTCAAAGAGATTAATTGAAATTCTTAACGGGAAAATTGAGATTGAATCGAAAAGTGAAAAAGGAACTAAAGTCAGAATTATTTTTAATCTTGAAGATTAATAAATAATTATTTTAGTTCATGAAAGGATAAAAACATAACTTTTCAAAACAATAAAGCGGAGGTTATTAAAATGAAGCACTTAATACTTTTCTCGGCATTATTCGTCCTTTCTTTTTTATTCTTCAGTTGTGAAAAAAAGGATGAAACACCAACAGGTCCAGGTGTTCAATTTTCTCTGGAACCTCAATTAAACAAACAATACAATTTCCAGAGATGGATGCTTGACTCTCTTGATCAAAAAAGAGAAGGTCCATTTTATTTTTATGAGAAATGTGTTGCGAAAAATTTATCAGTCGGTGGAAAAAATGATGCTTTCCTTTCATTGACTTATCATAACGAGTTCACAATCGATTCGTCTTATTTGAGAATTGAATACGGAAAGGATGTTTATCAATGGACGGATACTCTTGGATTCTATTTCGAAGACTCGAAGAACAATATGAAATTCTTATTAAACAAAATTGCCCAGTACTATGCCTGGGTGCCAAGAATATTGCTTTCAAAAGGTGATGGAGCTGAATATGTTCTTTTATCAAAGAGAACATATCCTGTTATGATTGATACAAATTTTTTTGCCAATGTTTCATTTGAAATGACCGGGAAAAATGAAGGGTTTGAAAACATTCAAGTACCTGCTGGAAACTATAGAACTTATAAAGTTAAAATTACTGTAAAGGTGGAAGTTTACATTGGTAATCAGAAAATCGATACATTCAATATGTATCAATACTACTGGGTTAGTGACGATCTTGATTGGTGGATAAAATCTTTTTCACCGACTATAAAATCTAATTTGTTGGGTGTAATCTCAACAGGTCAGACTGATGAGTTGATTTCAGTGCAATAGTAATAGTATCTGGCTGTCATATGTCAATCGGGATAGATTAAGTTTTAATCAAATTTGTTCAAACGATTGATATGTGGCAGCCAGAATTTTTTATTAATCATTATTTCCTTGTGTTGTAAAGTAATATCATTCCAATTAGAGTAAATAATTATTCTTATTTTCAATAAAAATTTTAAGATCAGTTTTTATCATAAAAGCTTCCTGTCAGTTAATACCTTCAAGAATACCTTTGTTAGCGGGTCGAAATTGATTATCTTATTCGAAATTAATTCATTTATAAATATTTAGAGGGTTTTATGAAAACATTCATCATAATCAGTCTTTTACTTTACACCTCATTGTCGTTTATGAGTTGTAATCCTAAGGACGATGGTACTCCAACAAGTTCAGATATTCAATTTTCTCTTGATCCACAGATAAATAAGTATTACAACTTTCAAAGTTGGATACTTGATTCCTTAGATCAGAAAAAAGAAGGACCATATTTTTATTACGATAAAAATGTTTCTAAGAATTTAAGTATTGGAGGCAAAAACGACGCTTTCCTAACACTTACTTACAATAGCCAGTTCGATATCGATTCAGCTTATTTGAGAGTTGAAAATGGAAAAGATGTTTATGAGTGGGCTGATACAAGTCAAATCTTTTTTGAAAGTGCAGCTGGTGGAATGAGAAACATCTTAACTAAAATTACACAAAGCGAAGTCTGGGTTGCAAGAGTAATTCTTTCAAAAGGTAATGGGGCAGAATATGTATTGTTACCAAAGCGTTTTTATCCCGTTCAAGTTAGTCCAGACCTTACCCTTAATGTTTCATTTGAAATGATAGGGAAAAATGAAGGCTTTGAAGATGTGACAGTTCCAGCAGGAAAGTTCAAAGCATATAAGGTTAAAATCTTAGTAAAAGCTGAAGCCTATCTCGGAACTCAGGTTGTTGATAAAATTAATTTCATCCAGTACATCTGGATTAATGATGAAATTGATTGGTTTGTTAAACAATATCTACCGACCGTCAAATCTTCAATGATGGGAGTTATTGAACCCGGTGTCATAAAGGAACTTGTTTCCATTCAATAATATTTTGTCATACTTTTTAATCAGTTCATTTCATCTTCATTGAGATGAAATGTTTGAAAAGTTCAGTATTGTAACCCTTTCCTGACATGTCGGGATAAGGGTTATATTTTTTTAAAGAAGATTGAAATTTAGTTATTGAACTAATTTTCATGATAACAATTTAGTAGAATTAAAATGCTGAAATAAATCTGGCATGATACTAAATCTTTTCAAGGGCTGACTATAAAAGTATTATTTTGTCATCCTAAATTTATTTCAGGGTCTTTTTGTCGAAGAAATTTTAGATGCTGAAATGAATTTGACAAGATACTTTTTGAACAGCCTCATACATCAAGAAAAGATTGCTTCGTCGTTTCACTCCTCGCAATGACGAATAATGAGAGATTACCAGTCATTGCGAGCCCCGATCTTTAATCGGGGCGAAGCAATCTGTCCCTATACTTGTAAAAGAATTCTCAAATAATATTGCGAAAGATTGCTTCGTCACTTCGTTCCTCGCAATGACGAGTAATGAGAAATTTCATCTATCATTGTGAATTCTGATTTTTTGATTGAAGTAAAGTGAATGTCACCCTGAATTTATTTCAGGGTCTTTTTGTCGAAGGAATTTTAGATGCTGAAATAAATCTGGTATGATACTTTTTGAACAGCCTCGTACATCAAGAAAAGATTGCTTCGTCACTTCGTTCCTCGCAATGACGAATAATGAGAGATTACCAGTCATTGCGAGCCCCGATTTTTAATTGGGGCGAAGCAATCTGTCCTTATACTTGTAAAAGAATTCTCAAATAATATTGTGAAAGATTGCTTCGTTACTTCGATTCTTACAAAGACTGGTAAAAAAGAAATAATCAGTAATTATCAATTCTGATTTTAATCGAAAAGAAACAAGATGAATGTCACCCTGAAATTTTTTAAAAACAATCTTATTTCAGAAGAACAAATTTTTTACTTAATGATTTATTCCCTTGCCTTAACTGATAAATATAAATACCTGAACTTAAGTTGTATTTACCAGCATCAAACTCTATTTCATACTTTCCAGCAGCTTCTGGTTTATTAACGAGTGTTGTAATTTCTCTTCCAAGTAAATCATATATTTTTAAGCTGGTAAAACCAAAATCAGAAACAGTATAAGTTATTTTTGTTTTTGAATTGAATGGATTAGGATAATTCTGTTCAAGTTTAAATTCAATTTTTTCATTTGGGGAAGTGATATCATCAACAGATGTGATAATTCCTTTATCGAATATGCTTGCATAAATATCAAAATTACCATTGCGATTATCAGACCAGAGGAAAATTATTTTATCACCATAAGCATATGTAGTCAGATTATTTCTACTTGCAGAAATACTTTGATTTATTCTTACAGGTCCTCGAGATAAATTTCCGCCTGTTGTATAAGATTTTACATAAAAATTTTTCGAGACGGAATCATATCCGCTATAAGAAATCATAAAATATCTTTCATCAATGGGATGGACATTAAAACCATAATAAAATTCACCGAAATAAATTGACTTCAAGGAATCGCCGTTTATGTTTTTTATTACACCATAATATTTTCTTATTGGTGGATATCCAGTAAAAGTTGAGTAAGTGTATAAGTAAGTATAATTATTAAAATAAAGAGTTATATCTCCTGAATAGACTGGTGACTTAGAATTTAAGTTATGATCAAAAAAACCAATTTGATTTGACCAATTAATTACGTAAGTAGAATCATCCTGCTTGAAAATTTTTGGTGTACTTAAATTTGCTGGTCCAAGAATTATTTCTCTGACCAATGTCCCATCTATATTCTGAAGTCTGGCGTAGTTTGTGTTTTCTTTTCGATAAACAACTAAAATTTTTGAATCATCAATAACTCGATAATTGATATATTCATCAAAAATGTAGAGATAATCATTGTTATCTTTTAAGGTATCAACTTTAATTAAGTTCAAATTGTCATCGAAATATTTAAAGCCACATATACCTGTCGTTTCTCCGATTTTTTTCAACCATAAACTGACTGCATTTCCATTACTGAAAAATTGTAGATTATTTACATTAATTCTTTTTTCTTCGCTCAGTAAATCTCCATTGGGCGAAACAAATCTACCTTTCCAGCCTACTTCGTCATTATAAAAGATGAAATTTTGATTATCATTTTTAATCGTCATATAAGCTATATACTCATTACTGCCTGTAAGATCATCGTTTGTTTTTACGTAGTTAAGAAGATTGAATAGATTTAATTTAGCTTTATGAACATCATTATCCTTATATAATCCAGCAAAAAAATTACCATTCCCGACATTGAAGAATTGTTTTTCGAAATATACTTCACTTAAACTTGTATCTGTCCATATATTTCCAGTGAAAATACCTTCTCTATTGAATTCTAATAAATATTTAACAATGGTAGTATTCCCACTTAAATCACTCTCAGATGTAAACAAGTAAAATAAATTGTTGTTCACATTGGAAAAAATTAAATCACTGAAGCGATTTGTACTTATACCATAAGGATTGGTTAGTAAAACAGAGTCAATACTTCCAATAAGATTACCAGTTCTATCTACTTTCATGATTTTTAATGTTCTTCTGTTGTCCTGGAGTAAAAAGATGTTATAAAGGGAATCAATGGCTTTAACTTTTAAGATTGAACTTAAAGGCTGATCAAGAGAAAGTAATTTTTTTGTAATTAGTAACGAATCATTTCCATCATAAAAATTGCCGTATAGACCATGGAGATAACCGATTCTCAGTGAATCATTTAAGTAGAATAGAGCATAATCACCTGTTGTTAATTTATCTGACTGAACATCAGCAACTCTTCCATTTGTAGAAATTTGTTCTGAGATTGAACTTCCATCTGATAATTGAGTGATAACTCTTTTTGCGATTCCGCCATCTAAAAGAAAAGAAATAATTCTGTTGTTATGATAAATAAAACTACTAATTGAATTAAACCACTGGACAACTCCTTCTACAGGAATAGAAAGATTCCCTAAAAATACATTCCTCTTAAATTTTTGATTTACAAATAAATTCCCGTAAAAGCTGACATCGATATACCACATATCAAAATAAGAACGTGAATCATACACAGAGATGAATGTACTATCATCAATAAATATTAAATCATAGTTACCATAAATCTGGAAATTATTCCCGATTTTACTTCCATTTTGATCATAAAGCTGAGCATAAATTCCTTCTGTTCCTTTTCGGTAGTCGGTCCATGTCAAAATAAATTCATTCGAATTTTTTATAAACAATTTGGGATACATTTGCAGGATTGTTGATGGTTGATTGTCTTGACTTATCTTAAAATCAGATTTGAATGGTTGTGAAAAAAGAAAAGAAGTTATAAGTAGTAATGAGTTTAAAATTAAGATTTTAGATTTCATAACTTCTCCCTTGAATCTACTGTAAACTTACCCCTTAAAGATTTAATAGTCAATACAATAAAAAATTAAAGTTTTATTATTTCTTTATGATCAGACAAAAACTTTTGAGGTGAAAAATCTTCTGGAACTTTTCTTATTTCCTTTGTTGTTCGTTTATACAAAAGACAGGAGTTCTTATGGGAAAATTTCTTTACAACAAGTTTTTAATTACAAACCTTCTGGTAGGTTTTATAGTTTTATCTTCGTTTTTCTTTTTTGCTTATTCATCGGGGATTACACAGAAAACAAAAAAGAATGGTCAAGGCTGTACCTGTCATGGGAGTAGTCCAAATAACAGTGTCAATGTTGTTATATCAGGTCCACAGATACTTTCACCTGGTACAAAAGGAACTTATCAAGTATCAATAAGTGGTGGTCCACTTATGAGAGCTGGAACTAACATTGCTGCAAGTTCTGGGACTCTCGATGTAATAACTGGTAGTGGTCTACAGAAAATTGGAGACGAACTCACTCATACTTCACCAAAGACACCTCAATCGGGAGTAGTTACTTTTAATTTTGAATTTACTGCACCAAATACTCCAGGAACAGTTACTCTTTATGCAAATGGTAATTCAGTCAATTTTGATGGTTCAAGTAGTGGTGATCAATGGAATTTCGCTGCAAATTATCCTGTTACTGTTTCTACAACTTCAGTTGAACAAGATATCTCTCAGATAAAATATTTTGAACTTTATCAGAACTATCCAAATCCATTTAACCCTTCTACCATAATTTCATATAATCTTATTCAAGATGGATTTGTAAGTTTAAAGATTTATGATTTATCAGGGAAAGAAATAACTACTCTTATTGATGAATTTCAAAAGAAAGGATTGTATGAATTTGAATTTGATGCTGACAAATTTCAACTGTCCTCTGGAACTTATTACTACACAATTGAAAGTAATGGTTTAAGAGATACACGAAAATTTGTTTATATCAGGTAAGGATTAATTCATAACTAACCTCCTATAAAAAAAGTCTCCTGTTTAAGTAATAAAAGCAGGAGACTTTTCATTTTAATCTAAAGATGTAATATAATTTTTTGTGTTTCAGAGAATATTATTTTTAAATGGTTAATTGCAACTGCACATTCCACCAGAGCAACAACTCGAGCCTGAATAATCACCACCATCATCACTGTTTATATCAGACGAATCAAAATCGGAATCCTCGGAAACGGGTTTTGCAATTCTTGAAAATAATTTTTTATAATTCTTTGAACCACATTTCGGACAAATAATATCTTCCTCTTTTTCTTTTGTTAGATGGAGTATTTCATATTTATTGTGGCAGTCTGTACATCGATATTCAAATACAGGCATAATTTACATCCTCCAATTTATTTTTGACCATTTTCTTTCCAATGGAATAGATGAAACATTCTGTGAAAAACAGGAGCGAATATTACTCCTACAGCAACAAGAAAAATTAATCCAGAATAAAGAGCATAAAATCCAGCGAAAATTTTACCAGCATTGGTTTGTGGAATTTCAATTGGTCCCATCCCACCGAGTATCATTGAAGCATTAATAAAAGAATCAATCCAGGATAAATTCTCAAAGAAATGATAACCAGCCATTCCAATAAAAAGCGAAGTAATAATCAACAAAAATGAAAATATAAAATGGTTGACTAATCTTTTATAAAATTTTTTTAGTGCAATTGGTTTTGTGTAGCGAGATTCATACATATGCAATCAACAGATTGAAACTTAAGTTGTCAATTGATTCACTCTTCGACCTCGTTCAATTTTTTACATTCATCACACTGGCAGAGTCTTCGCAAATATTCCCAGGTATAAATTCCAGTATTGTGTCCGTCTTTCCATGATAACTGGATTGCATAATTTCCAACAACTTGTATTGCTGTCAAAGTTATTTGATCAAGCATTGGAATCATAATCTGTTTTGTTGGTCCGTAATGTTTCCACAATATTGTCTCGCCATTGCAGGTTGCACAGGGACACTCGAGTCTGAGATGTTTCAATTCATACTTACTCAAATGACCATCAGACCATTTAATTTCCAGTGTATCTTTTGAAGTCTGTTTTATTGATTCGGGATATAAATTCATATTTTTTAATAAAATTTTATGAGTGTGATAAACTTAAATGACGGATTTCGAATACAAAATTAGTTTCACATCAGGAGTAGAGCAAATTATTCCTCTTTCTTGAATTTGAGGGATATTGAATTTATACAATATCGCATTCCAGTTGGTCTGGGTCCATCATCAAAAACATGACCGAGATGAGAACCACAGGATGCACATTTAACTTCAATTCTTTTCATTCCAAATGAGAAATCGACCTCAGTTTCAATATTATCATAGGAGACTGGTTCATAGAAACTTGGCCAGCCAGAACCTGAATCAAATTTTGTTATAGATGAAAAAAGTTCATTTCCACAAGCTGCACAAAGATAAACTCCATTTTCAAAATGATGATAATACTTACCTTTGAATGGTGGTTCAGTCCCCTTCTGTCGTAAAACATAGAATTCTTCGGGTGAAAGAATTTTCTTCCATTCCTCTTCGGTATAAATTACTCTTTTTCTTTTTAACATTTTTAATCCACTATTTTCCTCATTAACAACTTAGATGTTGTAAAAATTCACACAATCCTAAAACTCTAAAAAACTGTGAGACTGGAAAAGTAAACAATGGTCGAATACATTTCGATTAAGGAAAAACATTTCACTGGGGGTTGTCCAAAAAGTGTTATGCCTAATCCTGTGCTGAATTTATTTCAGCATTATTTCGGCATCTAAACTTGTAATTATAAACCAAAAATAGACTCTGAAATAAATTCAGGGTGACAAAATAATATTTTTTAGTCAACCCCCTCGCAATGACTGATGAATTCTGGTAAATTGTAATTACGAGGAACGAAGTGACGAAACAATCTTTAAAACCATGAAATAAATTCAGAGTGACAGAATGATACTTCTTAATAAGACCCTACATATTATACTTTTTAGTTATCTCCAGAATAAAGTTTAAAAAATTTCAAACACTTTCTTTGTATTCGCCGAATACTTCACGCAAGGTATTGCAAATTTCTCCGAGAGATGCGTAGACCCGAACAGCATCAATAATAAATGGCAAAAGATTTTCATCCCCTTGAGCTGCTTTCTTGAGCCTGGATAGTTTTTCATTTACAAGAGCAATGCTTCTTTCTGCTTTTACTTTTTGAACAAATTCGATTTGTTTCTTTTCAATTTCAGGATTAATTCTCAAAATTTCGGGAGTTTCTTCTTCATCAATTACGAATTTATTCACTCCAACTATTATTCGATTACCACTCTCAATATCTTTTTGATAAGTGTATGCTGATTTCTGAATTTCTTTTTGTATGTAACCAATTTCAATTGCTGAAGGTGAACCACCGAGCTCATCAATTTTTTGAATGTATTCGAGAGCTTCTTTTTCGAGTTCATCTGTCAAAGCTTCAACGTAATATGAACCTGCCAGTGGGTCGATTGTGTTTATCACACCAGATTCATAAGCAATGATTTGCTGGGTTCTAAGTGCAACCTGGGCTGAATCTTTTGTTGGAAGTGCGAGAGCTTCGTCCTTTGCATTTGTATGAAGACTTTGAGTTCCACCAAGTACTGCAGCAAGTGCCTGAATAGTTGTTCGAATTATATTATTGTCTGGTTGTTGTGCTGTTAATGATGAGCCCGCAGTTTGAGTATGAAATCTCAACATCATAGAACGTTTGTCTTTTGCTTTAAATCGTTCCTTCATAATTTTTGCCCAGAGACGACGAGCTGCCCGAAATTTTGCAACTTCTTCAAATAAATCGTTGTGTGAATTAAAGAAGAAAGATAATCGCTGAGCAAATGAATCAACATCCAATCCTGCATCAATTGCAGCTTGAACATAAGCAATGGCATTCGCAAGTGTAAAACCAATTTCCTGAGCTGCCGTTGAACCTGCTTCACGAATGTGATAACCAGAAATTGAAATTGTGTTCCATCTTGGAACTTCTTTTGAGCAAAATTCGAAAATGTTTGTCACAAGTCTCATTGATGGTTTTGGAGGAAAGATATAAGTCCCACGAGCAATATATTCTTTCAGAATATCATTTTGAACAGTTCCTGAAAGTTTGTCACGAGAAACACCATTCTTTTCAGCTACAACAATGTACATTGCAAGTAAAATTGCAGCTGGTGCATTAATTGTCATAGAAGTTGAAACTTTATCCAGTGGAATACCATCGAACAGGATTTCCATATCAGCAAGTGTATCGATTGCAACACCAACTCTACCTACTTCACCTTCAGAATGAGGATCGTCACTATCATAACCAATTTGTGTTGGCAAATCGAAGGCAACTGAGAGTCCTGTTGTTCCTTGCGATAATAGGAATTTATATCTTTCATTGGATTCTTTTGCAGTTCCAAATCCCGCATACTGACGCATTGTCCAGTATTTGCCTCTGTACATTGTTGGTTGAACGCCCCTTGTAAATGGATAATCACCTGGAAAACAAATGTTCTCAAAGTAATTCTGGTAATCTATATCAAGAGGTGTATAAATTCTTTTAACTTCTCGGTTTGAACCTGTAACAAATTTTTCTTTTTGTTCTGGATACTGTTTAAGAAAAGGATTGAGTGTCTTTTCTTCCCAGGCATTCAGTTTTTCTTGAAACTGTTTTTTATATTCTTCGAAGGTCATTTTTTAACCTCAACTCTATTTATCGATATTAATTTTTTAGGGTGAACATAAATGTTCACGCTTTTCAAAGAAATTCCGCTGAAGCGGAATGTCGAAAAAAAATCAAGAATGGGCAGCTTTTGTTAAGCGATTCATAATTGCAAGTCCAAGACCAGTCTCAGGTACTTTTTGGCAGAAAATGATTTTGATTTTTTCTTCATCACATTTACGAAAGAAGTTGAAAATATTTCTCGCATAATCTCTTAAATCGTTTACTCGTTTAATCTTTTTAATTCCTGTCACTTTTAAAAAACCGATGAAAGCTGTTCTTTCTTTTTCAAATTTAAATTTTAGAAAATCCTCTTCAGTATCAATTAAAATAACTTTTGCTTTTGGTGAATAGTGGCGATACTTCATTCCTGGTGATTTTGGTTTTTCGATTTTTTTTGGTTGATAGATTTTGACATCAGGAAAAATACGCTTCAAATCTTCAAGTGAGATAATGCCTGGTCTTAAAATAACTGGTTTATTTTTTGTGCAATCCACTACAGTTGATTCAATTCCCACATCACATTCTGGACCTTTCAAGATGCAGGGAATTCTGCCATTCAAATCATTAAAAACATGACGCCACGTTGTTGGACTTGGTGAACCTGATAAATTTGCTGATGGTGCTGCAAGGGGAACACCACACTCATCAATGAATTTTCTTGTGAGTTCAAGAGAAGGCATTCGAATGGCTATTGTATTTAAACCACCACTGACCAGTTCTGAAATGACATCATTTTTTTCCAGGACAATTGTAATTGGACCTGGAAAAAATTCACTAATAATCCTTTTTGCACAATCATTTAATTTTTTCACGAGTGATTCAATTTGTTCTATTTTTGAGATATGAACAATCAGAGGATTATCTTGAGGCCTTTGCTTTGCAATAAAAATTTTTTTAATTGCCTTATCATCATAAACATTAGCTCCGAGACCATAAACAGTTTCAGTTGGAAAGGCTACAATTTCACCTTTCTTGATAAATTCAGCAGCTTTCTTTATAGATGAGGTTATAATAGTTTTCATTTGCTTTCGAGATTTATTACTAAAATATTAAATTTGTTTAGTTTAATATTCACCTCATATGAAGAAAAGAAAAATAAAATATGTTGAAAAGGACCTTCCTCTCTACTGTGACTTCAGTTGTAAGTACGCTGATTTTACTGAGCCGAGTTGTGTTGGTGCATGTCGGAGAGATATAGGTGTATGGTGCAAAATTTTAAACACCTACAATAACAAACATGCACGTTGTCTGGTCAAGAAAAGTAAGGAATAAATTTATGGATAAACAAAAATTCAAAATTCTTATTGTAGAAGATGAAGAACCCATTCGAGAACTTTTAAAAATGGAACTTGAAACCGAAGGGTTTATTGTTGATGTTGCTGCAAATGGTGAGGAGGGACTCAAGAAGGTTGAATCTTTTCTACCAGATTTAATTGTGTGCGATGTCATGATGCCAGTAATGGATGGATTCACAATGCAGGAAAAATTAAGTCAGGATCCAAGATTCAAAGATATTCCTTTAATTTTTCTTACAGCTAAATCAGATAAGAAAGATATTAGATTTGGTAAGTCAATTGGTGCTGATGATTATATTACCAAACCTTTTGAATTTGAAGATTTACTTGTTTCTATCAATGCAAAGCTCAAAAAATATTATGACCGAAAACAAACATTAAATGCTCGTCTTGATGAAATCAGGAAATCAATCCTTTTTGCACTTCCCCACGAATTCAAAAATCCTTTAAGTACAATGAGTGGTTTTTTATCACTATTACTCGATAAGGATTATCAAAAATCAGAAAAAGAAATGGAAGAATTCCTGAATTATATAAAACAAAGTAGTGATCGACTTTATCGGCTTGTGATGAATTTTCTAAAACTTGCTGAATTGGAAGTCACTGAATCAGATGAAAATAAAGTTAAAGAAATTCGTTCAATCCGAAATCTTAACTGGCAAGCAGAAGCTGAAACAATTATAAAAGATTTATCTGAAAAATTTAATGTTGAAGTAAATTATACTCTTGAAGGCATATCAAATCCCTGTCCATTCGATTACAATACATTAAATACAATATTGACAGAATTAATCAGCAATGCAGTGAAATTTTCTCCACCAGAAAGAATTGATATTTCAGTTTCAGCAATTGCAACGCCCACATTTTTTGAGTTAAATGTTGGTGATAAGGGCAGGGGAATTCCAAAAGAAGAAATAGAAAAAATCCTTGAGCCTTTCTATCAGTACAATAGAAAATATTATGAACAGCAAGGTGGTGGACTGGGATTAACAATCGTCAATAAGATTGTTCAAATCTTTAATGGCAAACTCGAAATCGATAGTGAGTTAGACAAAGGAACAAATGTGAAAATTTTTGTTCCAATGGAATAAAATCTTTTAAAAGTCAAAAATCATTAGTTGATTTAATTTACCAGACTCACAATGACTTCAAAATAAATTTCAGAAATCCGCACAAAAAAAGAATCAAACGAAATTTTATTTTATGCTTTCATTCTTTCGCCAAGTTCTTCATAAATAAATAACCACCCAACAATCTTTCCAATATCAATTTCTTCGTAATTATTCCAGAACTCACGGTCACGAACATATCGAGAACTTGTATCATCTTTTGGAATCTTTTCAGTTTCTTCGATTATCTTTTGGAATCTTTTCACCCACAAATCAAAATTCTTTGCTCTTAAATCAACCCAACCATCATGTGCCCAGATATCAATATTTTCTTGAGTGATTGTAAGTTCATTCTCGCCTCGATAAGGTGGGATTTTGATTTCAGGTCCACGTATTAATTTTTTTCCATCTTTCAATAAGATGGGAATTCCAATTGAAATAATTTGTGAACGTAAAGCTCGATTATTCTTGATTAACTCTTCAGCTTTTTGTGAAATATCAGATGGATTTTGTTTTATGACATTCAGCATAGAACCGTAAAGTATCTTTAAGATTTGAGCTTCGTAAAGAAGTTTCGAGAGTCTTGGTGGTCCTAACATTTCAAATGCAACTGAATCAACGCCATATTGTTGTTCAAGTTTTTTCATTTTCTTTATGGCAAAATTATGCATATAACCAGCCCTGTAAGTGGGTTCAAGTGTGGCGTGGTCAAGAGCGTTAATTATGTCGTGACCTGTGTTTCCACCTTTTAATTCGAAGACTACTGTTTCAGCAATTTCTTCTGGAGTTACATACTCCATTTGTCCGAGACTTGAGATTGCATCGAATTCTCCACGAGAGAATATTCCATTTTCACCAGTATCGATAAAAACAGCCTTGAGTGTTTCTCCTGTTTTCTCAACAGGAATTTCATCTTTAATTTTAAAGACATCACTTAATTCTATTGCAAAATCAGGATTGTGATCAAGCAACTCGACAGGTTTTCCGCCTTTTTTAATTTCACCAAATCCAATTTTTTTCCATGCAATTGCTGCTGTGGGTTTAATCTCTTTAGTTATTGGTGCATTAGGAGTTCGGGCGAGTAAAAATAGTAATAATGTATGAGCTCCAGCAACAGACGATTTACTCAATAAAACTCGTGATGGTTTTTCTTCACTGTGTGTATATGGAATATTCAATCCCATTCCACCAGTTCCACTTGTTCCGATTTTAATATACAACTGTGTTTTTGCCTCTTCCATACTTTTGTATAAAATCTGGACGTGTCTGATTAATTGAGGAATATACAGAGTTGCGAGTAATCGCTCGGTTTGTTCAATTATATTTTCAAGATTTTTTGATTTGATTGCTTTCTTAACTTCTCTTCCAACACTATAAATATTTTGATAGGCAATTCCTGTTGCTGTATTAATACTATCTATTATTATTGAAGGTTTATATTTTGAGATTAATTGATATAAACTTTGAGATTTTAATATATCATCATTTAATTCTTCCAGTATATCGTCAATTAAAATTTTTCTTATTTCAGGATTTTTGAGGAGTTCGATTTTATTTTGATCTTTCCATTCTTCTCTTAAAAATATATTTCCCCACCAGGGTATTAAATTTTCTTTTGGAAAATCGGGGAATTCTTTTGAGAGATTTTCAACTGCTTCTTTTGCTTCCCATTCTTGAAGAGAAGCGATAATCATTCTGGAAGGATTCTCGACTATGATTCGTCGGGCAATTGCGAAACCAACTAATCCCCAGCCTCCAAGGATTAGTACTGATTTGCCTTTTATGTCCATAAGTGCCTCTTATATGTTAATTTATTTTTTATTTATAACTTTGCATTACAAAATTACAGAAAAAATCAGTTGTCTTTGCTCAATTAAAAAGGTAATAAAATGAAGGTAAGTGAATTATTGAATGAAAATAACATTTTGCTTGATGTAGAAGCTAAAGATAAATATGAATTAATTGATAAATTAATCGATGTAGTCGCTAATTCGGATAAAGTTCTTGATAAAGAAAAAGTCCGGAATTGTGTCTACGAAAGAGAAAAAATTTTAAGTACTGGCGTGGGGAAAGGATTCGCTGTTCCTCATGGTAAAACTGATGCAGTTACTGATATTGTTCTAGCTTTTGCAATTACAAAAGAACCACTTGATTATGAAGCTCTTGATAACCAGCCTGTTAGACTGGTGATGCTGATGGTTGGTAAAGATAGTCTTGTGAGTTCTCATATTAAGTTATTGAGTCGTATTTCGAGATTAATGAACAACGATGAGTTCCGTGAGAATTTATTGAATGCAAAGACAAAACAAGAAGTACTTGAAATTTTCAGAAAAGAAGAAGCAAACTATTTTGATGTTTAATCGAATTTATCACTAAAATCAGTGGGTAGAGTTGTTTAAATCGATAAGAGGTACAAAAGATATTTTCCTGCCTGAAATTTTTAAGTGGCAGCGTCTTGAAAGTATAGTTCACCAGGTAATGAAGAACTATAACTTTACTGAAATTAGAACGCCAATTTTTGAAGAAACATCTTTATTTGCTCGTGGGATTGGAAATGAAACTGATATCGTTGGTAAAGAGATGTACACTTTTACAGATAAGAGCAATACAAGTCTTACTCTCAAACCTGAAATGACAGCTGCTGTTGTTCGTGCTTTTATTCAACACAATCTTGGCGAATTAAGACAGGTAAACAAATTCTACTACATATCACCGATGTTCAGGCAGGAAAGACCACAATCGGGAAGATTGAGACAATTTCATCAAGTTGGTGCTGAAATTTTTGGAGTCAAAAATTTTTCAGCTGATGGTGAATTAATCATTTTAGCTTTTGATTTGTTAACTCGTTTGAATGTGAAAAATCTTGAGTTGCAATTAAATAGTGTGGGATGTCAAAATTGCCGACCAGATTTTGTCAAGAAACTGGTTGAATATTTTGAACCATTGAAAGATAAACTTTCACCTGAAAGTCAAAATCGTCTGCAAAAAAATCCTTTACGAATTTTAGATTCAAAAGATGAAAAAGATATTGAACTTAAAAAAGATGCACCATCAATCTTAGAAAATCTTTGTGATGAATGTAAGTCTCATTACGAAGGATTAAAAGACTTTTTGATTAAAAACAATATTCAGTTTTTGGAAAATCCTTATCTGGTTCGTGGACTTGACTACTACACAAAGTCAGCTTTTGAATTTACTTCAAGTGATCTTGGTGCACAAAATGCAATTTGTGGCGGTGGCAGATATGATTTACTTGTAGAACAACTTGGTGGTAAACCAACACCTGGAGTTGGTTGGGCTTGTGGTATTGAAAGAATTCTACTTGCCGCTGAGAAATATGAAGAACCTGTTGAACAGAAAATTGACATTTTCTTTGTAGTTCTGAAACCTGATTTCAGACTTAAGGCTTATCAAATTATAAGGGAATTGAGAAATAACAATCTAAGTTGCGAGTTTGATTTACTTGATAGAAGTCTCAAAGCTCAAATGAGAGAAGCCAATCGATTTAATGCAAGATTTGCTCTAATTCTGGGACAGGATGAATTTCAAAAGAACTCAATCATTGTTAAAAATTTATCGACAGGTGAACAGGAAGAGGTTTTTTTAGATAATCTTTTGGATTATCTTAAAGCAAAAGTGAATTAAGTAAATGGCAAAAACAAAATATTTTATACCGGATAAGGAAAAACCCCATTTCAATAAAGAAAAAGGCTGGATTGAAAAAATTGAATTTCAATTTAGACCATATTTTGAATTTGATCAAAATAACTCAGTTAAAAAGTTTGTTCTGGAAATTTTGAGTCATAGAGAATTTGCTTTTTTTAGATACGCCATTGCTTATGAAGTCACTAAAAAGAAAAATGAAATTTCAATTACACTTAAAGGATTAACAACGGACAATCAAATTTTCCCTGACTCAGGCAAAGCAAAAGCTCGTATTGAATTTGATCAACTCGCTGGTGATTATATATTTCGATTTAAGAGATCAAGTGGTGAAGAAAATATTTTTCAGTTTAAAATTGATCCAGTTCTTAATAATATTTCTTTGAAAAAAGAATTGCCTGATAAAAAAACAAATAGAAAGTTTATAAAACTTTTGGTTGAATGATATGTGTCCAGAACTTTTTAAAATTGGTCCATTTACAGTTTACAGTTATGGCTTGATGCTTGGCATCGCATTTATAGTTGCAAGTTATCTTTTATCACTTGAATTTAAACGAAAAGGAATTCACCCAGATTTAGCTTCTGAAGTTACTTTCTTAGCATTGATTTTTGGAATCATCGGGGCGAAACTCTTTCATTTATTTGATGAGTGGGATGCTTTTCTACAAGACCCGATTGGTGAAGCCTTTTCTCCAGGTGGACTTGTCTGGTATGGTGGATTTCTTGTTGCGTTAATTGCAGTGTATATTAATTCAAGAAGAAGGAATCTTCCTTTTCTTGTTCTTGGAGATGCAGCTGCTCCATCTCTGGCAATTGGTTATGGAATTGGAAGAATTGGATGTCATTTATCTGGTGATGGTGATTATGGAATTCCAACTAATTTACCGTGGGGAGTTGATTACTCAAATGGAACATATCCTCCATCATACGCTTTCAGAGGAACTGAGATTGCTAAGAATTTTCCAAATGGAATTGTGCCTGATAATACTCCTCTTCATCCAACTCCAATTTATGAGTTTCTTTTGGGTTTGATTATATTTTTTATTCTATGGAGAATGAGGAAGAAAGTCGATGTCCATGGAAAAATTTTTATGATGTTCTTAATTTTGCATGGAACAGCAAGATTTCTTGTTGAATTTATAAGAATTAATCCAAGAATTTTACTGGGTTTATCTGAAGCTCAATTGATATCAATAATTCTTATAGCAGGAGGAATTATTGGTTTGAATTATTTGAGATTGAATCCAGGACTGGTAGATTTCGATCCAAAACAAATTAAGTATACTCCAAAGAAAAAATAATTTTTAAAACTTTTGTAAAAGAATAAGAGAGTTTAGGCTACTCCATTATGTCAGGGTTATCAGGAGTAGTAAAAAATTTTAATAAATATGTTTGAAAACCTATCGATTGAATTTTATTGATTTAAAATTTAATTCAAATTTTAAACTAAAAGGAAGAAGGTAAAGCTATGCCATTAATAGTTGGAAGACAGCCAGTTATTGAAGCTCTTAAATCAAAAAATTTTGTTGAAAAAGTTTATATCCTATTTGGAGCTAAAGGAAACCAGATAAGTCAGATTAAATTTCTTGCAAAAAAAAGAAAAGCAAAGATTGTTGTTTTGAGTAAACAAAAGTTTCGTGAATTAACACCAAGTACTGCAACTCAGGGTGTTGCTGCACTCGTGGGTGAAAGAGAATACAACGATATCGAGGATATCTTGAAAATTGCTGAAGAAAGAAACGAACCACCTTTCATACTTTTACTTGAAAATATTCAGGACCCTCGAAATCTTGGTGCTCTGATTAGAACAGCTGATTGTATGGGGGTTCACGGAATTATTTTACCAAAAGACAGAACAGCAAATATCAATCAAGATACTGTGAAAGCATCTGCTGGAGCCATTGAGCATTTGCCAATTGCTAAAATCACAAACGTTTCTCAAACTATTGATGAATTAAAATCGAAAGGATTGTGGATTGTTGGAACTTCTTCAAAAGCAGATAAAGTTTTAACTGAATTTGATTTCAACATTCCACTGGTTTTAATTTTTGGTCAGGAAGGACAGGGTATGAGACGACTAACCGAAGAAAAATGTGATTTTCTTGTAAAGATTCCTTTATTCGGAAAGGTTGAATCTCTAAATGTTTCTGTTGCCTGTGGTATGTTCTTGTATGAGATACGAAGACAAAAAAGTATGCTGCCAAAAAATTTAAATGCACCTGTTAAGAATGAAGATTGATGAAAGCCCTTTTAATTTTTTTGTTTTGATAATTAATCAGAAATTTTAGTTAATTGATTTCTATTATTTTGATTTTTTGTTTTAATCTATTTTACTTTCTTTAATTGGAGCTCTTTTATTCACAATTACTTTTCTGTTCTAATTAGAATAAATCCTGTGTAGATTTCTCTCTGATTGAATTGAAAGAATTTGATTAATCAAAAAAAATTTATATGTTTTGAATGAAAAAAATTTAGTAATGTAGTTATCAGACATAATGAATGGAAATATAAATGATGCATGATTATGATAAAGGACTATCTTCATTGGAAAAATCAAATTCGTTCTACTCTAGCGATAAAATTGTTCTTTATAACGATGACATTTTGACTACGAACGCTATTAACCCTGATAGTATAGATTTGATTGTTACTTCTCCTCCCTACAATGTTGATATTCAATACAATTCCCATCGTGATGATATTTCGTATCCCGAATATCTGGAATTTACTCGCACATGGTTATCAAGATGTTTTCATTTTCTGAAAGATGATGGGAGATTTTGTCTGAACATTCCATTAGATAAAAATAAAGGCGGTCAACAAAGTGTAGGAGCTGATATTACAACGATTGCCAAGGAAGTTGGCTTTTTATACCATTCAACGATTATATGGAACGAAGGTAATATCTCTCGCCGCACGGCATGGGGTTCTTGGATGAGCGCAGCCGCTCCCTTTGTAATAGCTCCTGTTGAACTTATAGTTGTTCTATACAAGAAACATTGGCGCAAAACCAGCGGAAGCAGAAAATCAGATATAACCAAATTAGAATTTATGAATTGGACAAACGGTGTCTGGACATTTAGTGGAGAAAGTAAGAAAAAGATAGGACATCCAGCACCATTTCCTCTTGAATTACCACGTCGTTGTATAAAACTCTTCAGTTTTGTCGGCGACACTGTATTAGACCCGTTTGCAGGTAGTGGTACTACTTTGATTGCTGCAGCAATGCTGAATCGAATTGGAATAGGCATTGAAATTGACCTGCAGTATTGTGAATTAGCAAAGAAACGAATTCTATCTACACCAGAGTTAATGCAACATAGTTTACCTCTTGAAAAGACCAATGGCTGATAAAACTATCAGTGAATTAATTATGGAGTATTTTTATGCACATCCAAACGAAGACCTCGAGCATGGTCCTGTTGTGGATTGGGTAACTAAACAATGGCTTAAAACGCATCGTACTCCACCAAGAGATCCGTGGCGTGCTATTCGAGCATTACATCAGAAAGGCATTCTCATCAAGGTTAAGAAAGGGGTTTACAGGTATAATCCACAAGCAGTAAAAAAGCGTAAATTAGAAGATTTCACACCAGAGCAAAAAGAAGAAATCTTCAAAAGAGATAACTATCGTTGTGTTATTTGTGGACGCGGTAGACACAATGGCTATGAAATTCATGCTGACCACATCATCCCGAAAGACTTGGGTGGTAAGGCAGAAGTAATTAATGGTCAAACCCTTTGTTCGATTCACAACTTCAAAAAGAAAAATTACAAACAGACAGAAACCGGTAAAAAGATGTTCATCCACTTGTACGAGTTAGCTAAATCACTGGGTGACAAAGAAACTATGCGTTTCTGTGAAGAAATCCTTAAAACATTCGAAAAGCATCACATTAACGACCATATCGAATGGAAACGATAAAGTTCATTTACTTTTTTCCAGTTAAATTAATAAACTCTTAAAGTCTAAACATTTCGCAATTTGTACTTATGATTTGGAGTTTGCGTTTTAACTTCTCCAAACTCTTATTTTTTCTTTAACATTATTAGATTTAATAATCTAATATATTAACCATTTAGGGAATTATACTTTACGTAATATGCTGAGCTTTAAAATGTGCTTGAAAGTAGATTGAAACTGTTAGTAAATAAATAATTTTTCCATACTACATTGGAAGATTTTTATTTGTGTCTCATAGAAAATTTCGTATTTGTTAAATTCAGAATTTTGATAATTTCCCTTTCATTGTTTGTCAAATCTAGCGTTTCTATATTTGTAAAAATTTTATAATAATAAAACTACTAAAAATTGAAATTCTACAATAAAACTACACTACAAAACGGAATTCGTGTCTTAACCCAGGAAACTAATTCAATTAAGTCATTCACACTTGGCATCTGGGTAAATGTCGGCTCAAGAGATGAAGAGAGCAAATTAAATGGACTTTCTCACTTCATCGAGCATTGTGTTTTTAAAGGAACGAAATCAAGAACTTCAAAAGAAATTGCTTCAAGTATTGAACGACTTGGAGCTTATCTGAATGCTTACACTTCAAAAGAACATACCTGTTTTTATGTTCGTGGTTTGAGTGATAATTTCATTCAATCGTTTGAGATTCTGGCAGACCTGGTTAGAAATCCAGTTTTTCCCGAAGAAGAAATTGAAAAAGAAAAGTCTGTGATTCTCGAAGAATATTATTCAATAAATGATGACCCTGATGATATAATTTTTGATTTGATTGAAAGTGAACTTTTCAAAGGTCATGGACTTGCAAATCCAGTAATTGGTACTGAAGAAAATATTCGTTCATTTAATTCAGCAACAACAAAAGATTTCATCAAACAAAATTATACTGCCGATAGAATTCTTGTTTCGGTTGCAGGTCCGATTCAACATAGCCTTGTGGTTGAAAAAACAGAACAATTACTTGGTGATATTGAACAAAAGAAAACAAACTTTGAGAGAATAAATCCTGACTTAAAAAATAATCAATTAATCAAAGAAGAATATCGAGATATCAATCAGGTACATATTTGTATTGCTAGAAAAACATTTGGTGTAAAAGACGAAAGAAGATCTACACTTGCAATTTTAAACACACTGCTTGGTGGAATGACGAGTTCAAGATTATTTCAGCTTATTAGAGAAGACCAGGCACTTGCTTACAATACCTCTTCATTTATCAATAATTATTTTGATGCTTCTGTCTTTGGAATATACTTGAACACTTCCTTGTCAAATCGTGAGAAGGTAATTGACTTAATCAAAAAAGAATTTAAATCAATTAAAGAAGATGGAATTAAACTGGATGAATTCGAAATAGCGAGAAATTACCTCAAAGGTGGAATTTCTATGTCTATGGAAAGTACTTCGTCAAAATCAACTCATCTGGCTGTTAGTGAATATTATTATAGCGAAGTAAAATCTCTTGAAGAAATATTTGAATCTATTGATAAAGTCACGATAAATGATGTTATGAATCTGGCAAATGAACTTTTAAGCTGGGAGGATTTTTCTATTTATCAGATTGTCCCGAAACAGGGAGGGAAAAATGGAAACTAAAACTAAAGTAGTTCCTTCAATTTCTAATCGTGCAAGATTGATGCAGGCTTCTCCTTTAAGAAAACTTGCATCCATTGCCGAGGAAAGAAAAAGAAATGGAATAAAAGTTTATCACTTGAATATTGGTCAACCTGATTTACTTACCGATCCAGTTTTTTATGATCAATTGCTCAAAATCCCTCGAACAACAGTTGCTTATGCACCGTCGAATGGAATTCCACAAACAATTAGAGCCTGGAAAAAATATTTCGAACAGGTTGGAATTCAATTTGATGAAAATGAAATTATTGTAACTCAAGGTGGTTCAGAAGCAATAATTTTTGCAATGTCCACAATCTGTGATACTGATGAAGAAATAATTGTCTTTGAACCATTCTACACAAACTATAATGGTTTTGCGACTCTTGCGAATGTTAAACTTATTCCCATTCCTCTCTCTATTCAAAATGGTTTTCATTTACCGTCAGAAGAAGAAATTGAAAAGTACATCACACCGAGAACAAAAGGAATTTTAATTACAAATCCATCTAATCCAACGGGCACTGTTTATTCAAAGGAAGAATTGCAACGACTTGTTAATCTTGTCCAGAAATATAATTTGTTTTTACTGAGTGATGAAGTCTATCGTGAGTTTGCTTATGAAGGAGAGTTTGTTAGCGTAATGGATTTTCCTGAGATAAATCAGCAAACAATTTTATTAGATAGTGCATCGAAAAGATTTAATTTGTGTGGAGCAAGAATTGGTGTTCTGGCAAGTCATAATCAAGATGTTGTTCAAGCAGCATTTAAATTCGGAATGGCTCGACTTTCTGTTGCGACAATCGAACAACTTGCAATAATCCCGATGCTGGAAGAACCATTAAAATATACAGCTCCCATTGTTGAAGAATTCAGAAAACGCAGAGATGTTGTTTATGAAACTCTGAGTGAAATCAAAGGAGTAACTTACTATAAACCTGAAGGTGCATTTTATATTGTTATTGGTTTGCCTTTGAAAGATTCCGAACATTTTGCTCGATGGTTAATAGAAGAATTTGAACATAACAAGGAAACAGTTTTACTTGCACCAGCTCAGGGATTTTATGCAACTCCAGGCAAAGGAACAAATGAGGTAAGGCTTGCTTTTATGCTTAATGTTGATGATATGAAAAAATCTCTGAAAATTATTGCTATTGCACTTGAAGAATATTTAAAGAAATTTAATTAAAAGAAGGTTGAAAAATGCCTAAAGTTACAATTGACGGAATACAATTTGAATTCAATCCCGGCGAGACCATAATTCAGATTGCCAGTCGAAATGGAATTGAGATTCCACATTATTGCTGGCATCCTCGACTATCAGTGTCAGGTAATTGCAGAATGTGTCTCGTGGAAGTTGAAAAAATGCCTAAACTTGTAATTGCCTGTGCAACTCAGGCAATGGATGGAATGGTTGTTCATACCAAATCTGATAAGGCAATTAAAGGTCGTGAACATGTGATGGAATTTCTTTTGATTAATCATCCTCTTGATTGTCCTATTTGTGATGAAGCTGGTGAGTGTAAACTTCAAGAATATGCTTATGAACACGGAACAGGGGTAAGCAGATTTGTCGAAGAGAAAAATCATAAACCCAAAAGAGTTAAACTTGGTCCTTATGTAATGTTTGATGCAGAAAGATGCATCTCCTGTTCAAGATGTATTAGATTTTCAAAAGAAATTGCAAAAGCTGATCAACTAACTTTTGTTCAAAGAGGGGATAGAGTCACAATTGAAACATTCCCTGGTAAAGAATTCGATAATCCATATTCACTGAATGTTGTTGATATTTGTCCTGTAGGTGCATTGACAAATATTGATTTCAGATTTAAAGCTCGTGTGTGGGAAATGTCGGCTACTAAGAGTATCTGTCCAGGTTGTGCTCGTGGATGCAATATTGATATCTGGGTTAGAAATAATGAGATTTTAAGACTCACTCCAAGATTTAACGAAAAGGTCAACGATTACTGGATGTGTGATTATGGTCGAATTAATTGTTTCAAGTTTGTAAATGCTGATGATAGAATTGATGGACCATTTATCAAAAAAGAAAATCAACTTGTTTCCGTTAGCTGGGATGAAGCTGTAAGTAAAACTACTTCAGAACTAAAAAGATTTAAAGGGAATGAGATTGCTGTAATTGCTTCGCCATTTGCAACACTTGAAGATAATTTTGCAGTTTTAAAATTCTCAAAGCAAATTCTCAAAACAAATAATATCTTTTTTATTCCTCACATAAAGCCAGGTGATCAGGATGATATTTTAATTCGTGAAGATAAAACTCCGAATTCAACAGGATTAAAATTACTTGGAATTGAAGAAGAGAAAAATGGATTGAGCATTGATACATTAGCAGAAAAGATAAATTCAAGATTAATTAAATGTTTGATTGTTGTTGAAGACGATCCTGTTTCAATTAAACAGGAATTAAAAAATTCATTTCAAAATCTTGATTTGTTGATTGTTTTCGCAACAAACAAAAACAAAACTTCACAGCTTGCAGATATTCTGTTCCCAGCTGCAACATATGCTGAGAAGAATGGAGTCTTTGTAAACTTCCAGGGATTTGTGCAGAGATTAAAACCAGCAGTTGTTACTATCGATTTAGATAGAAGTCTTGATGGACTTGCACAGAGTCGTTGGGATAAATTTGGAACTGAATTTGATAAATGGGCAAGAGGTAAAAGAATAAACGCTCGTTCAAGCTGGAAGATTATCTCTCAACTTGCTAATGCACTGGGTGGAAAATTTAATTATGATACTTCTGAAGATTTATTTATTGAAATTACTGAAAATGTAAAAGAACTTTCAAACCTGGATTATGAAACTATTGGAGATTCAGGTTTTCAGATTAAGTCATCAAAACTAATGGAAGAAAAAATTCTGGTATAAAAATGTTTATTATAATTCCATTGACAAAAATCGCAATTGCTGTTGGTGTTCTTCTCTTCGTAGTAACTTATCTGGTTTACTTCGAGAGAAAGATAAGTGCATGGATTCAGGATAGAATTGGACCAAACAGAGTTGGTCCTTATGGATTACTTCAATCACCTGCTGATGTTTTAAAACTGTTTTTTAAGGAAGATATTGTTCCAAAAGCGGCAACAAAATTTGTTCATTCACTTGCACCTGTTATTTCACTTACTATTGCAATGTCAACTTATGCAGTGATTCCATTTGGTCCTGAAATAAATTTGTTTGGTGAGAAAGTTAAGTTAATAGTTGCTGATGTTGATGTTGGGATTCTTTTCATCCTTGCATTTTCTTCAATAGGAGTTTATGGAATTACTCTAAGTGGATGGGCATCGAATAATAAATATTCTTTGCTCGGTGGACTTCGTTCAAGTGCTCAAATGATTAGTTACGAACTTTCGATGGGAATTTCGGTAGTTGGCGTTTTAATGGTCTCAGAATCTTTAAGAATTTATGACATTATTAATCATCAACAGGGCTGGAACTGGAATGCGTTTATTCAACCAATCGGTTTTATAACATTTGTTGTTGCAGCTTTTGCTGAAACTAATCGTTTACCCTTTGACCTTCCTGAAGCTGAGCCCGAACTTGTTGGTGGTTATCATACTGAATATAGTAGTTTGAAGTTTGCAATGTTCTTCTTAGCTGAATATGCAAATATGATTATTGCAAGTTGTTTGATTGCTGCTCTTTATCTTGGTGGCTGGCATTTACCTTTTGTTGATAGTTCTGCTTTAAGTGAAGGCTGGTTACCTCTTATTTCAATGGGTATCTATCTTGTAAAAGTTTTATTTATTTTGTTCTTCTTTATATGGGTGAGATGGTCTATACCGAGATTTCGTTATGATCAGTTGATGAACCTTGGCTGGAAAGTTATGTTGCCATTATCTCTGGTCAATCTTGTCTGGGTTGCACTTTTAATTTATTACTTCAAATTATAAGCGAGGAATACGATGGCTGTTAAGAAAAGAAAAAAGGATTTAAATTTCTTCGAAAGAATTTACATCGTTGAAATTTTAAAAGGAATGATGCTTACGTTGAAGCATTTATTTAAACCGAAATTCACTCGTCAATATCCAGAAGAAAAGTATGTTCAACCGCCATCGTATCGTGGAAGACCTGTTCTTGTAATGGATAATGGAAAAGAAAGATGTGTGGCTTGTGGACTCTGTTCCAGAGTTTGTCCTGCTCTTGCAATTCAAGTTCAAGCCTCTGAAACTGAAGATGAGAAAGAAAGATATCCAGTTCTATTTGAGATAAATATGTTAAGATGCATATTCTGTGGTTTTTGTGAAGAAGTTTGCCCGGAAGAAGCAATTGTAATGAGTAAAGATTATGAACTTGTTTTCACCAGATATGAAGATGCAATCTTTGGAAAAGATAAATTACTTGTACCAGTTGAACAATTAAAAGATAGAATTGAATTTGTAAGAGAGCATAGATAAAAACAGAAGTTTTGCAAGCAGGACTGCCATTTTCTGATAATTTTTGTTTCTGTTAGTTTAATCGAAGACAAACATTAAAAAATTTCTCGTTTAGCTCATATCGTTTACTATAATCCCGATTTTAAGAAGAAGCTATCTTTTTGAGTAAAAGAATTTATAGATGATAATGTGAAAGATTGCTTCGTTACCTCGTAATGATTATAACAAAAAATCAACCGCCATTGCGAATTCTGATTTATTGTGTGGAGCAATCTGTTAAAATTTTTTTGATCCTTTTATGAATGATAGTTTACAACAATTAATGAAAATGGCTTTTTACTTGTAGATGATAGTCGAGTTTATTTAGAGTAAAATGTGGCTAAAGCCGTATTTGTTTGTATAGTGTTTAACAGTTGACTGAAGTCAACTGAAATTTTTTAAGATTATTTATTGAACTATGGTGTGAATAATTTCAGTAATTTTTTACAAGAATATTCCTCAAAATGAAATAGCACTTGACTTTAGTCAAGTGCAAAATTTTAAAAACAATAAATTGGCTTTAGCCACATTGAATTTGTTCAATCTGTTATATGAAAAAAAGATGCTGAAATGAATTCAGCATGACAAATAGGAAAATTCGTTTTGGATTACACAGTGAATGTCATCCCGAGCAAAGACGAGGGAAATGTTATCCTGAGCCTTGACGAAGGATGACATAAACGTATTAGTCACAGACTGAATTGCGGTTATGCATCACTGGAAAGATTGCTTCATCTCCCGAATTCTCGGGATTCAACGCAATGACTGTTGATATTGTCAGTCTTCGTCTTCGCTCAGACTGACAATGAATACAAACATTCAATCACAGACTAAAAGTCTATGATACATCACTGAAAAAATTGCTTCGTCACTTCGTTCCTCGCAATGACAATAACCAGAGATTACCAGTCATTGCGAGCCCCGATTTTTAATCGGGGCGAAGCAATCTTTTCTCTTAAAACAACTTCAAAATAATGTTGTAAAAGATTGCTTCTTCGTTTTACTCCTCGCAATGACTATTAAAAAAAATTATCGTTACATCCCTAACTTAGTGATGATAATAATCTTGTATTACTGAACAATAAAATTCATAATTTCATTTCTCTTAATTACAATTGATGAGAGATTCTCTGTTATTGAAAGACGCTGAAGCAATTTAGTCAAATCTTTAAGATTAGAATTGATGGAAAAATGTCATTATGAACTTAGCACTTTAGAATTTAGTCTATTCCCACCAGATATCTCTATAAGTAGGTTTTCTGCTTTTTTTCTTAAAAACGTGAATAGCAATCATACCAAAAACAAATCCACCAATATGAGCCCACCAGGCAACTCCTCCTGTGGCAGAAGTTTCAACAGCTAAAGCCAGTGTTCCTTGAAAAATTTGAGTGATAAACCAGAATCCAAGAACAATCAATGCAGGAAGTTTAATTATATCCCAGAAAAAGAAAATTGGAATGACAACAATTACTCTTGCATAGGGGTAAAGCAACATGTATCCACCAAGTATTCCTGCAATTGCACCACTTGCACCAATTGTTGGAATGTCAGATTCGGAATTTGTAATAATGTGAGTTCCCGCTGCAGCAAGTCCACATAAGATATAAAATAGTATGTATCTAAAATGCCCCATTCGATCTTCCACATTATCACCAAAAATCCAGAGGTATAACATATTGCTTATCAGATGTAGCCAACCACCGTGCAAAAACATTGATGTAAAAAGCGGGATGATTTTTTCTTCAAGTGAAAACAAAATTACACTTCCATCTTCCAGACGAATACCAGAATAAAAATATTTAATTGGAATTACGCCATAAGTTCGAATAAAAGGTTCCAGTTTTTCTCCAAGAGATAATTCGAAGAAAAACACAATTACATTAATGATAATTAAAGTTACATTGACAATTGGATAACTACGAGATGGAATATCGTCTTTAAGTGGAATCATACTCTTTTAATCTTTTGTTCTAATTTCTAAAAACTTTAGCAAAGTTAATAATTAAAAAAATAAGTTTTATAGAAATATCTTGTTTCAACAATAATCATTCTTTAATTTGTAAAAAATTGGAATCAAAGAATGTTCGCAAAAGTTTTTTCCGCAGCTACTTATGGGATTGATGCAATTATTGTTGAGGTTGAAACACACATCGAAAGTCAAATTCCTGCTTTTGCAATTGTTGGATTACCAGACAATGCAGTGAAAGAAAGTCGTGAAAGAGTTATTGCTGCAATTAAGAATTCTGGTTATCAATTCCCCTCAAAAAAAATTACAATTAATCTCGCACCAGCTGATATTAAAAAAGAGGGAAGTCTCTACGATTTACCAATTGCATTGAGTATACTTCAAGCAAATGAATCGATTGAGCTTGATAACTTATCCGATTTTTTAATTCTTGGTGAACTCTCTTTAGATGGTTTATTAAGACCTGTTCATGGAATTCTTCCCATTTGTATTAAAGCAAAAAACAATGGATATAAAGGTGTAATTCTTCCTGAGAAGAATGCCCTTGAAGCAAGTATTGTTGATGGATTGAATATTTATTCTGCAAATAGCTTGAATGAATGTATCGAAATTTTAAGCGATTTAGATTCAAAGACTCCAGTTAAAACAGATATTCAGATTATATTTGAAAAGGCAATTGATTATCCAATCGACTTCTCGGAAGTGAAAGGTCAGGAAAATGTTAAACGAGCATTAGAAGTTGCTGCTGCTGGGGCTCATAATATATTAATGATTGGACCACCTGGTTCGGGTAAGACGATGCTCGCAAGAAGAGTTCCAACTATTTTGCCAATTTTAACTTTTGAAGAGGCTCTCGAAACAACCAAGATTCACTCTGTTGCGGGATTACTTAATCATGACCAACCAATAATTACAAATCGTCCATTTAGAAATCCACATCACACAACTTCTGATGTTGCTTTGATTGGTGGAGGAAGTTATCCGAAACCTGGCGAGGTATCGTTTGCTCATAATGGAGTTTTGTTTTTAGATGAATTACCTGAGTTCAAAAAAAATGTTCTTGAAGTATTAAGACAACCACTGGAAGATAGAAAAGTTACAATAAGCAGATCGAAATTAACATTAGAATTTCCATCAAACTTTATGCTTGTTGCAGCTATGAATCCATGTCCGTGTGGCTACTACACTGATCCGTCAAAAGAATGCACGTGCACGTTGCAACAAATTCAAAAATATCTTGCAAAGATTTCGGGACCACTTTTAGATAGAATAGATATTCACATTGAAGTACCTGCTGTTAAATTTAAAGAGTTGCTTTCTCAATCACAGGGAGAAAGTTCAAAAGATATTCGTGAAAGAGTTACACGAGCAAGAGAAATTCAATTAAAAAGATTTAAAGATTATCCTGGAATTTATGCCAATGCCAGTATGAATAATAAGCTGGTTAAAAAATTCTGTCAGATTGATTCGAGTGGTGAAGAGTTGTTAAAAAATGCAATAACGAAACTTGGACTTTCTGCTCGTGCCTATGATAGAATCTTAAAAGTATCAAGAACGATTGCTGATCTGGAAGGCAATGATAAAATTCAACCAAATCATATAAGTGAAGCAATTCAATACAGGTCACTGGACAGAAGTCACTGGGGAATTAGTTAATTTCAAAATTATGTAATTGATTACCAAGTGTTAGGGGCTTACTAAAAGGTTTAGAGTAACTCATTTCATTTGGTGAAAAGACAAAGCAATCCTTTACACCATTATTTAAAAATTGTTTTAAGAGAATAGATTGCAATGACTGTAAGTCCACTTTAGTTGTCATTGCGAGGAACGAAGTGAGGAAGCAATCTTTCCAGTGATTTATGGGCTTGCTTAAAAACTTTTATGCTGAATTTATTTCAGCATCTTTATTTTATATAACAGATTGAACAAATTTAATGTGGCTAAAGCCAATTTATAATTTTTCAATTTTTGCACTTGACTGAAGTCAAGTGCTATTTCATTTTTAAGAATATTCTAGTAAAAAAATTATTGAAATACTTAAGACATATTTCAATAAATATTTTTAAAAATTTCAGTTGACTTCAGTCAACTGTAAGAGCCCTGTAGAAATAAAAACGGCTTTAGCCACATTTTACACTGAAAAAAATTGACTTTAATCTCGAATTAAAAAGATATTTTCATCAACTGTAATAAACTATCTTTCATAAAATTATCAAAATGTTTTTTAAAAGATTGCTTCCTCCGACAAGTTGGGGTAACAAAGACGGATATTTTTGCATTAATTGTCATTACAAAAAAAATCGAAACTACATTAGCATCATTTATGATGCTTTCTTTGAAAAGCTTTACCATTTATGGTAAAGCAAATACAGATAAATCGGGGCTCGCAAAGACTGGTAATCGCTCATTAATCGTCATTGCGAGGAACGAAGTGACGAAGCAATCTGCACATAATCAATTGTCAATACTACTAAGTTGAGTTTGACCAAAAAATATCATTCCGACTTTGTTTCATTTCCTGATCTTTTGATTATATACTAAAAATAGAATCTCATAAAATATCAAGTTGACTGAATAATAATTTTTACAATACAAAAGAAAAGATTTCTATTTGTCTTCACTTATTTTTTTGTAACCGACTAATCCCTTTTGTATCTAATTTTACAAAATCACAGAACTTGAAATTCAATTTATATGATTGAAACTCATTAGTTATAGTGTGAGTAAAAGCTCTAAAAATTGGGTAATTTTATCTCAAAATGAAGGATTTATTTAGAAAGGAGGAAGAAATATGAACTTTAATAAATTTACCTTAAAATCTCAGGAGGCAATTGCTGAAGCTCAGGAAATTGCTCAAAATTACTCTAATCAACAGATTGAACCAGTTCATTTGCTGGCAGCACTGATTCAATCAAGTGATGGGGTAGTTATTCCCATTCTTCAAAAGCTTGGTGCAAATGTAAATTACATCAAGATGAAGATTAATGAAGAACTTGAAAAGCTTCCAAAAGTCTCCGGGGCTTCTGTTGGTAATCAATATATTTCACAAAGTCTTGCTAAAGTTTTTGATAATGCACTAAAAGAAGCAAATGCATTAAAAGATGAATACATCAGTACTGAACATCTCTTGATTGCACTTGCATCTGATCAATCAAGCATTTCAAAAATTTTAAATACTCAAGGCATAACAAAAGAAAGCATTCTTAAAGTATTGAAAGATATTCGTGGTTCACAGAGTGTTCGTTCACAAAATCCTGAAGAAACTTATCAAGCATTACAAAAATACGGTCGTAATTTAAATGAACTTGCAAGAATGAATAAGCTCGATCCAGTTATCGGTCGTGAAGATGAAATTAGAAGAGTCTTACAGGTTTTGTCGAGAAGAACAAAGAATAATCCTGTTCTTATAGGTGAACCAGGTGTTGGTAAGACAGCAATTGCCGAAGGTTTAGCTCATCGAATTGTTCAGGGTGATGTTCCAGAAAATTTAAAGACAAAACAAATTGTTGCACTCGATATGGGTGCGTTAATTGCCGGGACTCAATTTCGTGGACAATTTGAAGAACGACTTAAAGCTGTATTGAAGGAAGTACAAGAATCAAATGGCGAAATAATTTTATTCATTGATGAAATTCATACACTTGTCGGTGCTGGTGCTGCTCAAGGTGCTGTGGATGCTGCAAATATTTTGAAACCTGCTCTCGCTCGTGGTGAATTACATTGCATAGGTGCAACAACAATTGATGAGTATAGAAAACATATTGAAAAAGACCCTGCACTGGAAAGAAGATTTCAACCAATACTTATTGATGAACCTTCGGTTGAAGACACCATATCGATTCTGAGAGGATTAAAAGAAAGATACGAAGTCCATCACGGTGTTCAGATCACAGATTCTGCTATTGTTGCTGCAGCTCAACTTTCTTATCGATACATTACTGATAGATTTTTACCTGATAAAGCGATTGACTTAATAGATGAAGCAGCTTCCAAACTTAGAATTGAAATCGACTCGATGCCTGAAGAACTTGATATTCTCGATCGAAAAATCAAACAACTCGAAATTGAAAGAGAAGCTCTTAAAAGAGAGCTTGATGATACCAGTTCACAGGTTGATACAGCAACAAAGGATAGACTTGAAAATATTGAAAAAGAAATTGCAGATGCAAAAGAAGAGTTTAATGCTTTGAAAGCTCACTGGCAAAGAGAAAAGGATTTGATTAAATCTATTCGTCAAATGAAAGAGGAAATTGAAAATCTTAAACATCAAGCTGAGACCTTTGAACGAGAAGGTGACTATGCTAAAGTAGCAGAGATTCGTTATGGAAAACTTTTAGCCTTAGAAAAAGATTTGCAGGAAAAAACAAAAGAACTCGCTATCGTTCAAAAAGACAAAAAAATGTTGAAAGAACAAGTCGATGCTGAAGACATAGCTGAAATTGTTGCAAAATGGACTGGAATACCTGTTCAAAGAATGCTTGAAAGTGAAAAATCTAAATTGCTTAATCTCGAAGAAAGATTGCATCAGAGAGTTGTGGGTCAGGATGAAGCAGTTACTGCGGTTGCTAATGCTATTAGAAGAGCAAGAGCTGGACTCCAGGATCAAAACAGACCTATTGGTTCATTCATTTTCATTGGTACAACTGGTGTTGGTAAAACTGAACTTGCTCGAGCACTTGCTGAATTTTTATTTAACGATGAACGAGCTATGATAAGAATTGATATGTCAGAATATATGGAAAAACATTCTGTAAGTCGTTTAATTGGTGCACCTCCAGGATATGTTGGTTATGAAGAAGGTGGTCAACTTACTGAAGCCGTTCGAAGAAAACCATATTCAGTTGTTCTGTTAGATGAAATCGAAAAAGCTCATCCAGAAGTGTTCAATGTGTTATTGCAAGTTTTAGATGAAGGAAGATTAACAGATAATAAAGGTCGGACGGTTAATTTTAGAAACACGATTATTATTATGACTTCAAATATTGGTTCACATCTAATCCAGGATAAATTGCAGTATCTTAATGATGAGAACCGTGAAGAAATTATGGGTGAATTAAGAATTCAACTGTCGAATTTGCTCAGACAAACAATTCGACCAGAATTTTTAAATAGAATTGATGAAATAATCTTATTCAAACCATTAACTAAATCAGAAATTCTCAAAATTGTTGAGCTCCAGCTTGCTAATGTTGGTAAGATGTTGATGGAGAAAAATATAACGCTTGAGGTCACAAATGATGCGAAAGAATGGCTTGCCGAAGTTGGTTTCGATGTAACATTTGGTGCAAGACCTTTGAAGAGAGCTATTCAAAGACTTGTACTGAATCCATTAGCTGAAGAAGTATTAAAAGGCTCAATCCAGGAAGGTGATACCGTAAGAGTTGATTTAGGTGCACAAGGAAAACTTGTATTTACATCTTATAAAGTTGAAGAAGTATAATTGTTTTATTGATTAATGTATTTATGATTTGATTGAGTTTGAATTTGTTCGGGGTAGAGTTTTGAACTTCTACCCCGATTTATTTTAAATACAATTTTAATCTGTTTATCATCAAAATTTTTTATGTTCACATTATCAGGAGTTTTTTGAGTTCTTTGCACTGATTAATAAGTAACTGAGAGTTCACCATTAAATGTATTCCAGAATCCATACATTTTGATTTTTATCATCAAAAGAATCTCACTCCTCATTTGGTGATTTAATTTTCTCTTTTTTCTTACAGTAATTGAGTAATAAATTTTTGTTGAATAATGAGAAATAAAATTTTGTTTAAAATACTCCAATCAATATTTTAATTTATGTCAATAGATAGATACAAATGAGTATTAAAAGGTTTATAAAACTTATAATCATCGTTTTTCTTTATTCCAATTCTGAAATTATAGCGTCAGTTAATAATTCATCTGATTTTAATTACACAATCTGGGATAAAAAGAATGGTTTACCGTCAAACAACATTTTTTACTCTCTATTATCAAAAGATGGATTTATTTATTTAGCTACAGCAAATGGCCTGTGTAGATTCGATGGGAAAGTTTTTAAGATTTATAATTCGAGTACTAATAAAGCTTTTACTTCAAACGCAGTAATAAGACTGTTTGAAAATACAGAGGGCAAATTATTTATCAGTGTAAGTTCTCAGGGTGTTCTTATTAAAAATGGTGAAAGTTTTTCGTGTATCTCGGAAAATGAAGGATTATCCTTGAACCATCCGAGTTCAATCGTCGAGGATGAAGGCGGCAGGATTTATATTGGAACTTTTGGCGGTGGTCTAAATATTCTATCAAACAACAAGATAAAATATTTAAATGTTAATAATGGATTAAGCAACAATTCAATAATTTCTTTATACAGAGATAAAGAAAATAGAATCTGGATTGGTTCTCGTCTTGATGAAATCCAGTACATAAAAAATCAAAAGTTATTTCAGATTAAAACCCCTGCTCTCGATAGTACAATTATTGTTAGAAAAATAATCGAATACAATCAGACAATTTATTTTGGAACGAGTAAGGGCATATACATTTTAGATAGAGATAAAATAGTAGAAAAATCATACTTAGATTTTTTCAAAGACAAAAACATATTAAGTCTGACTGTTGATTTTAAAAATCGTTTGTGGATTTCAGTTGAATATGATGGTCTTTATTATCTGGATCATAAAAAAGTATTTAAAGTAAATCTCCCTTTTATTAATAAAAATTTACTGATAAATCATCTCAATCCTACTGAAATGGGTCTTTTCCTGAGTACAAATCAAGGCTTGATTAATCTCAATGAGAAAAAATTAGATATTCTACTTTCAAATAACGATGATGAAAATTCAAATATCAGGTCAGTATTTCAAATAAATGAGAGAGAAATTTTATTTAGCAGTGATAAAAATCTATATCGCTATGATTTTACTGGTAAAAGATTAATTAAAATTAAAAGTTCAAATAAACCGTTAACTTATTTTGCCTATGAAAAACTGGACAACAATAGAATTCTTTTAGGGACAAGGCAGGCTGGCTTAAAAATTTTTCGGAATGGTGAAATTGAAAATTTTAAGCTCATTAAAAATCTGAAGAATAACTTTATTCGTTCTATTAAAAAATTTAACGATGATATATTAATCATTGGAACAAATGGTGCTGGCGTTGGAATTATAAATAAAAATAAAATTAAATATGTAGATAAGAGCAGTGGGTTGGTTGATAATTTTATTGGCTGTATTATGATTGATAATCAAAAAAATATCTGGGTCGGGACTTCAGGTGGAGGAATTAGCATTATTAATCACAATGGAGATATTATAAAAAATATTACTGTCAATGATGGGTTAAGTTCAGGAATAATTAATTCAATCATTCAGGATAAAGATGGTGTTTACTGGTTTGGAACAAGTGCTGCAGGTCTCTGTAGATTTAAAGAAAATGAAATTGTGACGATTGATAAAAATTCCGGGTTGATTTCAAATAATTTAAAGAAAGTGATTTACGATGGTAATGAATATTTCTGGATTACTACAGACAATGGAATTATTAAAGTTAAACTGGATGAGTTAAATGAATATGCGGATAAAAGAAATAAACTATTACATTATGAATACATTAATCAGTTAGATGGATTAGTTTCCGAGGAATTTAATGCTGTTTCGGATAATGCAGGTTGTCTAACAGAAAAATATTTTTTTGCTCCATCGAATAGAGGTTTGGTGATTATTAATAGATTAAAAAATTTTACAAAAGATGAAAAGATAATCACATACTTTGATGAAGTTTCAGTTAACAATAAAAATATAGAATTACAAAAACTTGGTGAATTAGAACCGGATGTTGAAGTTATTCATTTTAAGATTGGGGTCATCTCATATTTAAATTCTGAAAACATAGCCTGTTATTACAAAATTGAAGGCTTAAATAAAGACTGGATTCTGCTTGGTAATAAAAGAGAAATTTTAATAAATAAAATTCCTCATGGTAAATATCAATTAAATGTTTACGCAGTTTCTTCAACTGGTATTGTCAGTAATACTCTGGAAATTCCATTTTTAATAAAACCATATTTCTGGCAGACCAATGAATTTTTTGTTGTTTCAATTTTATTTATTGTGATAATGTCTTTTTTGGTGACTAAGACTTTTATCAAAATCAACTATAAGAAAAAATTAGAGAAACTTGAATTAGAGAATGTATTAATAAATGAAAGAATGAGAATATCAAAAGATATGCACGATGAAATAGGAAGTGAATTGACCAGTTTATCGTTAATGTTTGAAAATCTGAAAAATGAGGTTATGAATAATAATCATCTTTTAATTAAACAATTTGATGAAAAATTAAAATCATTAACTCAATTAATAGATGAAGTGGTCTGGACAATAAATCCCAAAAACGACTCATTAGAAAATACAATTCTTTATGCAGTTGATTTTGCTAACGAATTATTTAATAATTCAGAAATTGAATTACACATAGAAATTCCAAATGAAATACCAGATTTAGTTCTCAAGTCCGAAATAAGACACAACTTGTTGCTTTCACTCAAAGAAATAATGACGAATGCAATTAGACACTCGAGAGCAAAAAATTTCTGGTTGAAAGTTTTTATTGAAGAAAACAAAATAATATTCGAATTAGCAGATGATGGGATTGGAATAGATTTCACTTCAATTGATAATTTTAGTAATGGAATAAATAATATTAAGATGAGAATAAGAAAAATAAACGGGAATATCGAATTTGAAAACAATAAGCCTCAGGGAACAATAATCTCAATTTCCTTTAGCTTAAATTAACACGAAAGTGTGATGACATTACAATTAGTAATAACTATTTTCAATTAGAACAAAGATGACTAACTTTATATCTGTTATCATAGTTGAAGATAAAATAGAAATGTGCAGGCAGATTAAATCTCTCCTTGAAAAAACGGATGATATTAAAGTCATTGCAACTTTCCACGATTCAAAAAGTGCCTTAGAAAAAATTCCTGAATATGAACCGGATATAGTTTTAATGGACTTAAATCTTCCAGATGGTAGTGGAATAGAATGTATTAAGAATTTAAAACCGAAACTTTCGAAAACGCAATTTGTAATTTTAACGATGTTCGATGATAGTGAACTGGTGTTTAAAGGATTATCCCATGGAGCGATTGGTTATTTGCTGAAAAGATCTATAAATGATGAACTGGTGAAATCTATCTATGAAGCTTATAAAGGTGGTTCACCAATGTCAACACAAATTGCAAGAATGGTTGTTAAATCATTTCAGAACAATAAGGCAATTGATGAAGATTTATTAACAAAAAGAGAATGGGAAATATTAGAACAATTAGCTAAAGGGAAAAAATATAAAGAAATTGGGGAAACACTTTTTATCAGTGTTGAAACAGTCAGATCTCATCTGAGAAAGATTTACGAAAAATTACATGTCCACTCTTCCAAAGAAGCCATTCTAAAATACTTCGGTAAAAATCACTCCAGATAAAATTCACACGTTTGTGTTATTGTATTTAGTACTCTCTAAAAATAAATTACTCCTAAAAATACGGGAGTTAAAAATGAGAAAGATATTTTCAATCTGGAATTCAATTTATGTTGTAATCATACTTTTGATTCTTAATTCAATTTTATACGCTCAGTTAACAGCTCCAACGACAGAAGCGGTTTATGGGGGAAGGATTAATGGTATATCAGTAATTTCAACAGGACCAAATACCAGTAGAATTTATATATCAACAGAAAGTGCAAATTCAGTTTTTTATGCTGATGTAACTACCACACCATCTTCAGAAAGCTTTGGTTCGTTTACAGTAATGCCCGGTCTGGGTAATGATGATGGTTATGGAAGTACAATCTCAAAATTATATGCACACGCACTATCAGGTTATTTGTTTTTTATAAATAATAATAATCTGTACAAGACGCATTATTCATCTTCAACTGTAACTCTAATTGATGGAGTGGGAATTAAAGATATGATTATTTATGGAGATTATCTTTTTTATATAAAAGATAATAGTTTTAATTATGCTCAAATAGACGCTTCGGGGAATCTAACTGGTACAGGCAATTTTGCAATTTCGTCAATGACAAATCCATCAATTAAAGTTAATACTTCAAATAATAAAATTTACATTTGTGACTTAACTACTTCACCATCAATATATAAATCAAGTGATAATTATAATGCTCTCACAGGTTCGAGTTCTTTTACATCATTAACTATGGGAACTCTTTCTGGTTCAGTAACAAATTGGGCTGCTTTTGGAATTGGACCGGATGGAACCCTGTTTCTTGGCGGAGACAACGGCTCTAATAAATTTGTTCAATATTCTGTTGATGATGCAGCCACATGGTCAGGTGGTTCAACGTCATTAAGTGGTGTTAGTGGTTCAAACTTTTCATTTGCAGGTTCTTCATCTCCATATATTGTTTATTTTGGTAAAGGATATTCAACCTACACAAATGGAAGTGGTTTTGGTTCATGGAGTGAATTTGGGAATGTTTCATACGAAACTCATCCAAATGATGGTGCTGTTTTCGTAGATCCGAACAATTCTTCCATTGTTTATTTAACAACTGATCAGGGGATTGGTGCAACAAAAAATGGTGGTTCAGTAATCTTTGAAATTGATACAGGTGTTGAAGCAGTTCAAGTAAATGATTTTAGTATGAATTCTACTAAAGATATTGCCTGGCTTGCATCAAAATCTGGTGTAAGAAAAGTTACAAATTTTTCTGCATCTCCAACATGGTCACTGGCAATGTTTCCAAATAATGATGGCTCACCATATTATTCAGCTGAAATGGAAAATGATAATGATGCAACAGCCTATGTCGGAAATGTAAGAGTGTACAAAACAACTAATAGTGGTTCAAGCTGGACTCAAGTTTTAAGTGAGGTAACAACTGGTTATCCATCTGTCGGAACAAGAGTTGAGGCAATTGAAGTGTGCCCGACTAATAGTAATCTGGTGTTAGCTGGTTTTTATGTAGATGATACTACACAAGGCGGATTATGGTATTCAACAGATGCTGGCAGTACCTGGTCACAATTACAATTAAGAAGTGGGTCAACTCTTCCAAATGATGTTGATGTTTATGATATTGTTTTTACAACAGAAAGTGGAAATCCTGTTGCTTATATTGGCGTTTATTATGATTTAAATATTTCATCTCCTTCTGATAGAGGTTACAGCGTTTATCGAGCAGAATGGAATGGTAGTAGCTGGTCAACAAGACAGGATATGCAAGCAAGTTATACTTCAACAGGAACAGTTATTGTCGTAACTATTATTGATCTGGAGGTCACTGCTTCTGGAACAAAAATTTACGCTTGTGGAACAGATGCGAGTATCAATCATCCAGTTGCTTATTACAAGGATTTAGCAGGAACAAACTTGTGGACACCAGTACTAGTATCCGGCTTCCCAACAGGTAATCAACAGGGTAAAGCAATAGCAAATGGAGGTGGTTATACATATTGTGCTGTTGATAATGTGATATATTACATTCCCGATGGAGGAACAAGCTGGTCGGTTGGTTACACATATCCTGCAGGAACTCAAATAAATGTTTTGTTCTATGATGCATTGCTGGCAGGAACCGGAACAGGGCTATATAATTTTGGTGGAGTTTTAGCAGTAGAGTTAGTCTCATTGACTGCGAGTTATATTGATAACTATGTTTATTTGAGCTGGAGTACTGCAACAGAAACGAATAACTATGGTTTTGAAATTGAAAGTATGCCTGTTGATAAAAATGATGACAATTCATTTAGCAATTGGTATAAAATTGGTTTTGTCCCAGGAAATGGCAATAGCAACTCATTAAAGAAATACGAATTCATAGATAAACATCCCCGTGGTAGTAAGATGAGATATAGATTAAAACAAATTGATATAGATGGGTCCTTTGAATACTCTAATGAAGTTGAAGTTGATGTTATCAAGCCAGACAAATTTTTATTATATCAAAACTATCCTAATCCATTTAATCCTTCCACAACTATTCAGTTTGCTGTTAGTAAGAAAGAGCTCGTTACATTGAAAGTTTATGATGTTCTTGGGAATGAAGTTGCTACACTTGTAAATGAATATAAAGAACCTGGAATATATCAAGTCGAATTTAGCCTGGATAAAAATTCAGGACTTTCGAGTGGAGTATATATTTACAAGCTTACTGCAGGTTCAACTACTTTAGATCGGAAGAAGATGATTTTGTTAAAATAAAATTAATTTTCATTTGATTACTGATTATAAATTTTAAACCTTCAGAATTTACAACGAATATGAAGATAAATTCTGAAGGTTTTTATTTTCTATAAAAATAATTGAGATTGACTCAATATTGAACAATATATTCGGGGAACTTTGAATTTGATTATAAAATTTAATTGCAGAAATAAAGCAAATTGTTGTTAATTACTCTGAAACTATTATCCTTTAATTAACTGTTAGAAATTAGTAAATTGAATAAAAATCAGGTATTGATACAATGGCTATTTTACCAATAAATATTTATGGTGATGAAATTCTTCGTCAAAAAGCGAAGAAAGTTACCCGAATTGATGAAAGTATCCTGAAATTTGTTGAAGATCTTTTCGAAACAATGAAACACAGTGATGGAATTGGACTTGCAGCCACACAAGTTGGGAAAAGATTACAAATTTTAGTTGCTGATATTTCTGAAGTTGAAGGTTATGAAAATACTCGACCTATGATAGTGATAAATCCAAAGATTATTTTGACAGAAGGTGAGTCCGAGATGGAGGAAGGCTGTCTTTCTTTGCCAGGTTTAAGAGTTAATGTGAAAAGACCAGAAAAAATTCGACTTAAATATAACGACATTGAAATGAAAGAACATATTGAAGATTTCCAGGGACTTCAAGCTCGTGTCCTTCAACACGAAATAGATCATCTGAATGGTAAATTAATTATAGATTACTTGTCGAAAACTGAAAAAGAAAAAATTAAACCGATTCTTGATAAAATGATTAAACGAGAATTTGAAGTTTCATATCCAGTTACTTCTTATCAGGTTGTTTCGAAATAGTAATGTGGGCTTTAAAGTTTTAGTGTGATTAATTATTTTTGCATCAGCATTTTGAAAATATGGGCAGATAGCTCAGTTGGTAGAGCAATGGACTGAAAATCCATGTGTCGGCGGTTCGATTCCGTCTCTGCCCACAAAGACCCGGAGAGTATCCGGGTTTTTTGTTTTTGTGTCGGCGGTTCTCAGCCGGAGGCTGATCCGCCTTTGGCGGAGATTCCGTCTCTGCCCACAAAGACCCGGAGAGTATCCGGGTTTTTTGTTTTTGTGTCGGCGGTTCTCAGCCGGAGGCTGATCCGCCTTTGGCGGAGATTCCGTCTCTGCCCACAAAGACCCGGAGAGTATCCGGGTTTTTTGTTTTTGTGTCGGCGGTTCTCAGCCGGAGGCTGATCCGCCTTTGGCGGAGATTCCGTCTCTGCCCACATTAAAGAAAAGCCGGGACTTTAGTTCGGGTTTTTTGTTTTTTATTAGATTGTTTGATTGGATACTTTTCGATTAGATTTTTTTATCGGCACAGGTGCTGTCCAAAAAATATTATTTTGTCACCCTGAATTTATTTCAGGGTCTATTTTTGGTTTATAATTAAAAGTTTAGATGCCGAAATAATGCTGAAATAAATTCAGCACAGGATTAGGCATGACGCTTTTTGGACAACCCCTCCATTTTTGGTTTGTAATTACAAGTTTAGATGCTAAAATAAAGCTGAAATAGATTCGGCACAGGATTCTGAGTGACAATTTTTTATCAACCTCAAAAAGTATTGTTCTGTCATCTTATCTTGATTTATCAATATCAGTGTCTATTTTTAGAATATAAATTCGATTTTAGATACCGAACCAAATTCGGCACGACACTTTCTGGACAATCTCAGAGGCTGAAGAAATGGAAGGTTATTTATTTTTTGACTCGAGAAAATTGTTTGAGTGAAACGAGAAAATTTTGTGGTGCTGTATTTCTCTTGACAAATTTGATTTGATTTTCTAACTTCAATCGAGTGGATTAGGTGGATTTTTCCTGTTGTATTTTATTTAATTAGAGGGGAAGATAAAATAATTAACCCTTTATTTTAAATAAACCAAGGAGGGCACCATGAAAACAAAATCCATCCTATTTTTATTTGCTTTATTGTTTTTAAGAATAGTTGATGCAAAAATTTCAGAATACAATAAACTAGATAATCCAAGTGCTATTCTGGATCTACAGGGAAAGATTAACACATTTGGATTTCAGCCAAATATGGGGCAGATCGGAAGTTTTGATGGTCAAAAAGTAAAAGATGTTTTGTTCTATACAAGGCATAGCGGAATCGATCTTTTTATGAGGAGAAATGGTGTGAGTTATGTGATGAGAAATCACGTGGTATCTGGTGAGAATGATATGGTAAAGGAAAAGTTTGCAACGAGGTTTCTGAAAGAGAAAGAACTGGAGGAGGGGACACATAAAGTAATTTGGGCGAGGATAGACTTGGATCTTGTTGGTGGAAATATAAAAGAGGATATGATAGAATATTCAGAGCTGATGAGTGGATATACAAATTATTATTTTTCACATTGTCCAGATGGGGTATTATTCGTCCCGAGCTATAAAGTTGTAAGGATAAAAGAGGTTTATCCAGAGATAGATTGGATATGGAGGATTGGAGAGGATGGGTTTTTGCATCATGAGTTTGAGGTGAAAGATGGTGCAAATGTAGAAAACATAAAGCTTGAGTTTAAATGGGCAGATGTGAAATTGGATGAGAATGGTAAAAGCTTAAGATTGTCAACGCCAGTTGGTGATATAATTGATGGGGAAATTGTTGCGTATGATGATGTGGGTAAGGTAGAATTAAGTTATGTAATTGATAAAAGTAAGTTTGTGTCTTTTAAGGTTTGGAATGGATATAAAGGTAAGTTAATCATTGATCCGCCTTTAGCAAGATTATGGGCTACTTACTATGGTGGTAGTGATTATGACGAGGGCTGGTCAATTACAACAGATAATTATGGTAATATTTTTGTGACTGGAATAACAAATTCGATTAACTTTCCAACTTTTGATCCCGGTGGAGATGCCTATTTTCAAGGAAGCAATGAAGGAGAGTATGATATTTTTATCTTAAAATTTTCAGTTACAGGTACTAGATTAGGAGCGACTTATTATGGAGGAAGTGGGGAAGATAGAAGTTTTTCCATCACAAAAGATAATAATGGAAATTTATTTGTGACAGGATTTACATTGTCAACAAACTTTCCAACCTATAATCCTGGTGGAGAAGCTTATTTTCAGGGAACTAATGCAGGAGGATATAAGGATGCCTTTATTTTAAAACTTTCTAACACATGTCAAAGATTATGGGCTACTTACTATGGAGGCTTTTATGATGATTTTGGTTATTACGTCGCAACTGATAGTAATGGAAATGTATTCATAACAGGAGAGACAGCTTCAACAAATTTTCCAACTTATGACCCCGGTTCTGGCGCTTATTTTCAAGGAAATAATGCTGGATTAGGTGATATTTTTATTTTGAAATTTTCTAATTCAGGTATAAGATTATGGGCTACTTACTATGGAGGAAGTGGTAATGAGATAGGTTTTACCGGTCGAGCCTCTTCTATTGTAATAGATAATAATGGTAATGTATTTATAACAGGAAAGACTTGGTCAACTAATTTTCCAACCTATAACCCAGGCGGTGGTGCTTATTTTCAAGGAGTTAATGCGGGAGTAGGATATGCTGATGCTTTTATTTTAAAATTTTCCAATACAGGTATAAGATTATGGGCTACTTATTATGGTGGGAACTATGCTGATATTGGTTATTCCATTACAACTGATGCTAATGGTAATGTATTTGTGACAGGAGAAACTTGGTCAACTAACTTTCCAACCTATGACCCCGGTGGAGGTGCTTATTTTCAAGGTAGTAAGGCGGGAAGTAATGATATTTTTATCTTAAAATTTTCCAACACAGGTGAAAGATTATGGGCTACTTATTATGGAGGAAATATTAATAATACTGCCTGGTCCATTACAACAGATAAGTATGGCAATGTATTTGTGACTGGTTTAACATTTTCAGTAGACTTCCCAACTTATAATCCTGGTGGGGATACTTATTTTCAGGGAATTCAAGCAGGTGGAATCGATGCTTTTATCTTAAAATTTTCCAACACAGGTGAAAGATTATGGGCTACCTATTATGGAGGAAATTATCATGATGTTGGTTATTCCATAACAACAGATAATAATGGTAATATATTTGTAACCGGGACGACAGAATCAATAAACTTTCCAACCTATGACCCTGGTGGTGGTGCTTATTATCAAGGAAGTAGTACAGGAACGAAAAAAGTTTTTATTTTAAAATTTGAAGGTGAGGGGATGACTGAGGTTGGAGACGCAATTAACGATAAATCGAAAGTATTTGTAGTTCATCAGAACTATCCGAATCCATTTAATCCATCCACAACCATTAAATTTTCGCTGCAACACAGTGCATTTATAACACTCAAAGTTTTTGACCTTCTGGGAAACGAGATTTCAACTCTGATTAATAAACAAATGACGGCTGGTGAACATTCCGTGCTCTTTGATGCAAAGAATTTGCCCAGCGGTGTGTACTTTTACCAATTTAAGACGAATAATTTTGTCCAGCAAAGAAAAATGGTGGTAATAAGATGAAAGAATCTCAAATTTTATGTTCGAGAATCTTTCTCATTTTTTAATAACAAAACAATAGGAGAAATATACCATGATGAACACAAAAATTTACAAACATTTTTTGCACTTGTTTTTGTTGCTTTTGCTCACACTCTTTTGGATAGGGTGTGGAAAAGATAATGGCACGGGGCCTGTTGTTGATACTAATCCAACAGGTACGATGACATTCACTTTGAATGGCGGTGGTTTTACTAATAAGGCGATAACCTTGAAGACAGCGATTGCTCGATATGATGTTGAAGAACAAATGACGGCAATATTTGCTGCAGGTGTTCTCGAAACTGATTCAATAGTTTGTGGACTTGTTTTTCCAGGGAATAGAACCGGTACATTTGTTTGGTCAACGCCGGAAAACGGTTTTGGAATTGTTTTGTCTCAGCAAAATGTTTATTTACCTCTCTCAGGAACGACGACAGTTTCTTCCTATGGACCAGTTGGTTCCACTGTCTCTGGCAGCTTCTCCGGTAAAATAATACGCATGGGAACATATGATACTGTAACTGTCTCGAACGGCCAGTTCTCCGCTCGCCATATACAATGATGTGCACTTACTGGAACGTTACAAGTTATAAAGGCAATCAAAAAAGCCAAGAGTTTTTGCACAGAACTGGTAGTAATTAATTATTAGTTTTTAAATATAATCGTGAAAGCTAAGAAAAGAAATTGAAGCGAACGAAAACGTTCGTTAAGGTATGATACATGTTCATTAATGCCAAATCAATTCGAAATTTCCAATAATGTTTTCAGGCATTTATACTCACGATTAGATTTGAAAACATATTCGGAATGATGCTTTTTGTACAGTTCTTTCTTCAGTAATTGAGATCACTTATAGTTCAATAAAGAGGATGATTCAAAGTTTATCAATATAGAATTGGAATTTCACAAATCATTTTTCGAATTATTGAAGTCATTATGTTGAGAGACCCACAAAAAATTTTTAAGAAGAAAAATATTAGAAGATTTGAGCAACAATTAAAAAATAGACTGAATGAGAAACATTTAGTCAGGCAACATTTAATTTTTTACCCGTTATATACTCATAAATCTCAAGATACTTTTCACTTGTTTTCTTTATAATTTCCTCAGGTAATTCTGGTGGTGGTGGTTGGCGATTGAAATTAATTTTGATTAAGTAATCTCTCAAAAATTGCTTATCGAGACTTTCCTGTGCTTGTCCCCTTTTATATTTTTCAATTTGCCAGAAACGACTTGAATCGGGAGTGAGTAGCTCATCAATTAAAATGATTTTATCATTTAGTTTTCCAAATTCCATTTTGGTATCAGCGATAATGATTCCTCGAGTAAATGCATAATCAAAACAACTCTTATAGATTTCAATTGATTTATTTTTGATAAACTCAATTTCTTTTTCACCAGCGATTTTTTTTGCTTCAGACTCGGTGATGTTGATATCGTGTTTGCCCAATTCTTCTTTTGTTGCTGGAGTAAAAATTGGATATGGAAGTCTGTCAGATTCAAGTAGTCCATCTGGTAATTTTACACCACAAACAGATTTTGTTATTCTGTATTCTTCCCAGCCGCTTCCTGATAAATAACCTCGAACAACACATTCAACTGGAATTGCCTCTGTTTTTTTTACAAGCATAGTTCGATTTTTGAGAATATCACGGTAAGGTTGACATTCTTCCGGGAATTTATCTACATCAGTTGTGATTAAATGATTATCGATAATTTCATTTGTAAATCTGAACCAGAATTCTGAAAGTTTTGTGAGCACAATTCCTTTGAAGGGAATACCTTCATTCATCACAACATCGAAGGCAGAAATTCTATCTGTCGCTACAATCAATAAATTTTCACCCAGGTCATAAATATCTCTGACTTTTCCTCGTTTTAAAAGTTTTAGCCCATCAAAATTTGTTTCAAGAATAACCTGATGTTGCATTTTTATTTTCTCATTTAATAAACATAAAATTTATGAATTCAGTGTTTGTTATTTTGATTAAGAGAACCTGAACAAATTGTTTTCATTTTTAATGATGATAAATTCGTTTTTTATCTCGCACAGGTTAAATGTCTTCCACCATCGATTGCAATTGTTTCTCCAGTAATCCAGCTTGATTGTTCAGATGCAAGAAAGAAAATTAAATCAGCAATTTCATCTGGATTTCCGACACGACCAATCGGATGAGTTGTTTTACTGTGTTCTAAAAATTTATTGTAAGTTTCTTTATCCATTCCAGAATTTAAATGACAATTTGTTACAACAACTCCAGGATTTACAGCATTAACTCGAATTCCTTTTGGAGCAAGTTCAAGGGCAGAACATCTTGTTAAATGATCAACTCCTGCTTTGCTTACACAATAGGCAAGTATGTTCGGGAAACTCCTTAGACCTGTTACACTCGATACATTAACAATTGAACCTTTTCGTTTTTCAAGAAGAGGAATACAAAGACTCATTAAATGAAATGTCGATGTAAGATTTGTTTCAATCATCTCATTCCATGCATCAAGAGAAGTATTTTCAATAGTTCCGTTTCGCAGAATTCCAGCTGAATTTACGAGAGCATCAAGTTCATAATTTTTTGATTTCAGGTAATTAATCAAATCCATTCTATCATCTTTTTTTGAAACATCGCATCTAAAAGTATCAATTTGATTGGAATATGTTTCTTTTAATTCATTTAATCTGGTTTCATTTCTTCCAATTGCAATTACGAAATAGTTTTCTTTTATAAATTTTTTTAAGGTTGAAAGACCAATTCCACTTGTTGCACCTGTGATTAGAGCTGTTTTTGTCATATTATTTATCCTTTAGTTTTTTCAAAAATAAAGAAAAGAAAATGGAATTATAGAGATTAGAGTAACTTTTATATTAAAAATTTTGTCTTGTAATAAATCCAAGAAAAATTGTTTTCACTTTTCATAGGACCTTAATCTGTGGTTTGAAAGAAAAAAATATTTGTTTTATTTGATTGATCACTAATCACTAAGATTATACCTTTTATTATTTTTTAATCCTTGATTAAATTTGAATTAAATATGACAATTCCAAATCAATTAACTGTTACACGAATAATACTCACACCAGTCTTTGCAATTTTTTTCCTTGTAAATGACTTAACATTGAATCAGATTTCACTTATAATTTTTTTGATTGCTGCATTAACTGATTGGTATGATGGCTGGCTTGCAAGGAAATATAATTACATATCAGAACTTGGAAGATTTCTGGATCCTTTAGCAGATAAAATATTAACCTCAACAGCATTTTTTTGTTTTGTATTTGTTGACTTATTGGATTTCTGGATGGTATTGATTGTAGTAGTCAGAGATTTAGCTGTTACTCTTTTAAGAATTTATGGCCAATACAGAAAGAGGACATTTGCTACAAGTTTTCTGGCTAAATTAAAAACAAGCTTTCAGATGATATTCCTGTATTATCTATTGATTGTGTATGTTGGTTTTGAAAAAAATTTATTCAGGTTTGTTAATAAAAAATATGCTGAAATTCTGCTGGATAAAGATTTAGTTCTCTATTCGATGATTTTTATTACTTTATTAACAGTATACACGGGCATTGAATATTTTTATCATAATAGATATACAATTAAGGAGATTTTTAAGTGAACAAAACAGAGAGATTAAATTTTTTACAATCATTAGAGTTGTTTTTTGCGACGGGATTTTTCATCGGGTATTTTCCTTTTGCCTCAGGTACAGTCGCTTCATTTTTTGCAATATTGGTTTATCTGTTTGTCCCTGGCTTCTCTGAAACTTATTTATTAATCATTTTTATTTTGTTGTTTTCGTTTATTGGAATTTTCACCGGTAATTTTGCGGAAAAAATTTATGGAATTGATCCACCTGAAGTGGTGATTGATGAAATTGTCGGAATGTGGTTAACAATGCTCTTTGTACCAAAAACATTTTTACTTGCTTCTATTGGTTTTATGTTGTTTAGAATTTTTGACATTTTGAAACCGTTTCCTGCAAAACAGAGTCAAGACCTGAAAGGTGGAATTGGAATTATGCTTGATGATATTATTGCTGGATTTTATTCTTTGATTATTCTTCACTTGATTTTGATAATCTTTCCGGGAGTCAAAAACTTATGAATAAAGTCAGTATAATTTCAATTGGAGATGAACTTTTAATTGGTCAAACAATAAATACAAATGCGGCTTATATTGGTGAGAAATTAACCGCTCTTGGTTATGAAGTTTTAAAGACATTTGTCGTAGGAGATTCTAAAGAAGATATTTTAATAGTTCTTAGAGAAGCAGAATCTATTTCAGATTTTATTTTTATTACAGGAGGTCTCGGTCCAACCCATGATGATATTACACGATCGTGTATACTTCAATATTTTAATACAAGACTTGTTTTTCACGAAGAAACATTTGAACGAATTAAGAAATTGTTTGAAAGAAGAAACATTGCAATGCCGGAAATTAATCGTGATCAAGCAATGGTTCCGGAGATTGCCAAAGTAATTCCAAATGATTATGGAACTGCACCAGGATATGATATAGAAAAAGATGGTAAAAGATTTTTTGTGATGCCAGGCGTTCCTCATGAAATGAAAGGAATGATGGAAAGTACAATTCTTCCTGATTTAAAAAGGTTAATTCAATCGAAGGGGATTTTTTATAATCAGATTTTGCTTTATACAACAGGAATTCCAGAATCAGCACTTTATTCTAAACTACAAGATCTTTATCCTCTTTTTGAAGAAGTGAAAGTTGCATTTTTACCGAGTCAATTTGGTGTAAAAATTAGATTATCATACAGAAGTGAAAGCGAAGAACTGAACTTGAAGAAGATAAAATTTGTAGAAGAAAAAATTTATGAAAGAGTAGGAGATTATATTTATTCAAATGAAAAACCAGCGATTGAAGAAGTTATTGGAATAATCTTAACTGAAAAAAAATTAAAACTTGCAGTTGCTGAATCCTGTACAGGTGGATTACTCTGTGATAGAATTACAAATGTTCCAGGCAGTAGTAATTATTTTGAAAGAGGAGTAGTTTCTTACTCGAATGAATCAAAAATTCAGATTCTTGGAGTAAATCCAGAAACAATTAAAACTTTTGGTGCTGTGAGTGAACAAACAGCAATTGAAATGGCTCGAGGTGTAAGAAATATTTCTAATGCTGATATTGGTCTTGCTACAACCGGAATTATGGGACCAACTGGTGCAACAGAAACTAAACCTATTGGACTGGTCTTCATTGGATACTCTGATAAAAATAGAGAATTCGCAAAACAATTTAATTTTGCTGATAACAGAATTAGAAATAAAGAAAGAACTTCTCAAGCTGCACTTGAAATCTTGTGGAGAATGTTAACTGGTAGAGAAGTGAATTAAATTTTTCTTCAAATGCTTTGTTAATGTTTTGAGATGAAAAAATTAATGGAATTAAATTATTAAAATGAAACTCAGATTGTTCTTTGCAATTAACTTTGATCAGGAAGTAAAGAAAAAACTTTTTGAAATATCTGCTTCACTTCAAAAGTTTAATGAACCTGTTAAGTATGAATCGATTGATAAATTACATATCACTCTTCTCTTTCTCGGTAGTGTTGAAGAGTCATTAATACCTGAATTAAATCAACATGCCTTAGAAATCTCAAAATCCTTTTTGGAAACGGAAATTACTTTTGAGAGACTTGGAGTATTCAAAAATTTTAAGCAGCCACGAGTAATCTGGATTGGTACACAGGATAATCCAGAACTTAGAAATTTGTCAATCGAATTAAAAAATATGGTAAATCAATCTGGAATTATCACAGATGAAAAAGAATTTAAACCGCATATAACATTGGGAAGAGTAAAAGGAAATTTATCTACAAAATTTGTTGATTTCCTGAAATCGTATTCTTTCGAGCCCTTCACAGCAAAAGTTAAGTCATTTGAATTAATGGAAAGTAAATTAGAAAGTTCAGGTTCGAAATATTTTGTTAAGCACTCTTTCCCGTTTAAGAGATTGGAGCAAAATTTATAAAGAGAGCATTTTCAAAAACCAAGATATAGTAAATAGAAAACTAAAAACTTTTATTATTTGTCGTATTAAAATTTTTAGTTAATTGATTTGGAACAATTGAAAAGCTAATTTTGATTAGCTGATGGTGTTTCAAATTTTATTGCGATTTTTACAAATTATAATCAGGATTAATTCAAAATTGAAAGGAGAAATTCAATGGCTGACGAACGAGAAGAAAAATTAAAATTGTTGAAAGAGACCATCAATCTAATTGAAAAAACTCATGGCAAAGGTGCAATAATGAGATTGGGCGATCAACCAGCCCAAACTTATGATGTTATTTCAACCGGTTCAATTTCACTTGACTATGCACTCGGGATTGGTGGTGTTCCTCGTGGTAGGATTATTGAAATTTTCGGACCAGAATCTTCAGGAAAAACAACTACATGTTTACACATTATTGCTGAAGCACAGAAGAATGGTGGAATTGCAGCTCTCATTGATGCCGAGCATGCTTTTGATATTAATTATGCAAAAAGATTGGGTGTCGATACAGAAAATTTAATTTTAGCTCAACCAGATTTTGGTGAACAGGCACTTGAAATTCTGGACTCACTTATTCGAAGTAATGCAATTGATGTGATTGTTATTGATTCAGTTGCAGCTTTAGTCCCGAGGGCTGAAATTGAAGGTGAGATGGGAGATGCTCATATGGCTGTTCAGGCAAGGTTAATGTCACAGGCTTTAAGAAAAATTACTGGTGTAACTTCTAAATCAAATACATGTGTGATATTTACAAATCAATTAAGAAGTAAAATTGGTGTTGTCTTTGGTAATCCAGAAACAACAACTGGTGGAAATGCTTTGAAATTTTATGCATCAGTGCGGCTTGATATAAGAAGAATTGGTGCAATTAAAGAAGGTAATGATATTGTTGGTTCTCGAGTTAAAGTTAAAGTCGTGAAAAGTAAAGTTGCTCCTCCCTTCAAAGAAGTTGAGTTTGATATTTTATTCAATGAGGGAATCTCAAAAGCTGGAGAGCTAATTGATCTTGGAATTGAACATGGTTTAATTCAGAAAAGTGGTGCCTGGTTAACTTTTGATGGTGATAGATTTCAGGGTCGAGAACAATTGAAAAACAAACTCAAAGAAGATCCCGAGCTGATGAACAAGCTCGAAAAACAAGTAAAAGAAAAGCTTGGTTTGATTAAACCAGAGGAAGTTCAGCCAGAGGAGTCACCTAAGAAATCAAAATCCGAAAAATCTAAATGATACTTATCACTAAAGTTGAACGAAAGGGTAAGAAAATTCAGCTTACTCTTTCTGATTCAACTTCATTGAAATTAAGTTCAGATATTTTTAAAAAATACAATTTCGTTTCAGGTGAGGAGGTTGATGACCAGCTTTTAGAAAAAATTAAATATGAAAACGAATATTACGAAGCGAAAATATCGGCATTGAGATTCTTATCAATTAGAAATCATTCTTTAAATGAATTAAAACAAAAGCTGATAAAGAAAAAATATTCTTTAAATGTAATTCAGAGAGTCCTTGATGAATTAATCAATCTGAATTATTTAAATGATAAAAAATTTGCTGATCAATTTTATAACGAGCTCTTGAATAAAGGTTTTGGTCCATTAAAAATTAAAAATGAAATGATTAAGCGAGGGATCGAAATAAAAGCAATAGATGAAATACTACAAGACTATTTCAATAATGATGAGGAACAGATAAAGGTAATACTCAAGTATTTGCAAAAAAATAAGTTCTCAAAGAAATTGAAAACCAAAAAGGAATTTCAAAAAGTTTATAATCATCTTGCTGGAAGAGGATTTAGCTCAAGTGCAATACTTAAAAGTCTGAAAGAAAAATTTGGAAATAAAATTCAATTTGATGCAGTCGAATAAAAGATTTAATCGATTTATAAATTCAATAAAAAAGAAAAATATATGAATAATAAACTCACAATAAAGTTTAAACGCTTGTCCGATAAGTTTAATGACATTCCACTTCCGTCATATTCTACTGATGGCTCATCTGGTTTAGATCTCAGGGCAGCAGTGGAGAAACCAGTTGTAATAAAATCTTTTGAAACAGTTTTAATTCCGACCAATCTTTCGGTGGAAATTCCTGAAGGATATGAAGGTCAGGTACGACCCAGAAGTGGTCTTGCCGCAAAAAATTTTGTGACTGTTTTAAACACTCCAGGTACAATTGATTCTGACTACAGAGGAGAAATAAAAGTAATTCTCACAAATTTTGGTAAAGAAGATTTTATCGTTAATCGTGGTGATCGAATTGCTCAATTAGTAATAACCAGAGTTGAGAAAGTTGATATCATTGAAGTAAGCGAATTAAATTCAACCAGAAGAAATGATGGTGGCTTTGGTCACACTGGAATCAAGTAGGTAATTCTAATGGAAAATCAATTAAAGAAAAACGAGAATCTAATAACAATATTTGTTTCGATTTTGAGTCTTTTACTTTTTGGATTGTTTCTATTTACATCTAAATCAATTTTATCACCAATTTTACTTTATGTTTTGATTTTGATTTTTTACTTGCTCAATAAAAAAGAAGAAGTAGTCAAAAATGTTTTTCTCCTATCGACCATAATCTTTTTGACCTGGTTTTTTTATGAGATATTATCAATACTAACTCCATTTTTGATTGCATTTATTCTTGCTTATTTACTTAATCCATTTGTGTTGTTTCTCGAGAGAAAGAAAATCCCCAGATTATTAGGAACAACGATTTCGATTTTTGCAATTCTTCTCATTGGTGGTTTAATCTTATCATTTATTATCCCACCATTTATTGAACAGATTGGTTTACTAATTTCTTCAGCACCACAAAAAATTTCTGAATTAAATGAATTCTTTAATCGTCAGGTTCTTCCTGATTTAAATAGATTAGGAGTTATTTATCCTGAGTTCCAGAAATTTATTTCGACTGAACTACCATCTAAACTCAATAGTCTATTAAATGGAATTTTTAATAATATACTCTCGGTAATCAGTGGAGTGAGTGTTGTTTTCAATCAGATAGTAAATCTGATAATTATTCCTGTAATGACTTTTTATTTTCTCAAAGACTTTGATAAAATCTTGAAAGCTTTTCTTAAACTTTTTAATTCTGATTTTCAAAATAAATTATTGGACATTTCTTCACGCATCGACAGAATATTTGGAAATTATATCAGAAGCTTTTTAATGGTTTCTTTAATTAATGGAACAATTGTCACTACTGGATTAACTCTTATAGGTGTACCTTATGCAGTTGTTCTTGGATTGCTTTCAGCTCTTTTAAATTTCATTCCATACTTTGGAGTAATTATAAGTTTTAGTATTGGATTTTTAATCTCGATTTTGAGTGGAGTGAGTGGTTTAAATTTAATACTGGTTCCAGTAGTTTACTTTGGTGAAAATCTGCTTGAAAGTAGTTTAATTGTTCCAAAAATTATCGGTGAAAAAGTCGGTCTTCATCCACTTTTAATTTTATTCGCCATATTTGTATTTGGTTATTTTGGAGGTATAGTTGGGATGTTGGTTTCAGTTCCAGTGACAGCATTGTTAGTTTCGATTGTTGTTGATAAAAAAGATTAAGATTTAAATTAAAATTACGCTTATACAATTTTCCTGAAATTTCAAAAAGTCATTTCACTTCAGTAAAGAATAAAATTATTTTGATTTCATAAATTTGTTTTGAAAAATTTTTTCGCTTAAAAAAATGAGAGGTTAAGTATCGAATGAAAGAGTTCGTTCATCTACATAATCATAGTGATTACAGTCTTCAGGATGGTGCTGCTCGAATAAAAGATCTTGTACAGGCAGCTGTTCAAAATAAAATGAAAGCCCTTGCTTTAACTGATCATGGAAATCTTTTCGGTGCAGTAAAATTTTATGAAGAAGCAACAAAGCAGGGCATCAAACCAATTATTGGTATGGAAGCATACATCACTATTGATGGTGATAGATTTTCACGACCTCAAATGGTTACTGATGATAATGATTATAATGGAAAGACTAAACGAACAAAGCATTATAATCATCTGGTCTTGCTTGCAAAAAATGAAACTGGGATTCATAATCTTTTTATTCTTTCAACTAAAGGTTATATAGAAGGCTATTATTACAAACCAAGGATTGATTTTGAGCTATTGAGTGAATATCGTGAAGGGTTGATATGTTTGTCTGCCTGTGCTGCTGGAGTTATTTCATATCATATCCTAAATAATGATTCAAAAAGAGCTTTTGAAAATGCTGCAAAGTACAAAGAACTCTTTGGTGATGATTTTTATATCGAGCTTCAAAATCATTTTATGGATATTGATAAAATTTTGCTCAACGAACTTCCCAAGATTGCTAAATCTCTTGATATAAAACTGGTTGCAACAAATGATGTTCATTACATCAAACCTGAACATGCAATTCCACATAATGTTCTTTTGCAAATCTCTAATTCGAGAGGTGAAAGTGATTATAAAACACTTCGGTATGGTACTGATCAAATTTATTTTAAATCAGCAAATGAAATGGCTGAGCTATTTCGAGATTTCCCTGATGCAATAGACAACACACTCGAGATTGCTGAGAAAGTAAATTTTGAATTGAAGAAAGGGAAAAGTTATTTACCTGATTTTAAAATCCCTGAGGATGAAGATGTTAAGACACTGGATGAGTATTTAACAAAACTCACATTCGAAGGATTGAAAAGAAAGATTGGAGAAATTACTCCAGAGTATCAAGAGCGAGCTGAGTACGAACTCAATATAATTAAGAGAATGGGCTACTCAGGTTATTTTTTGATTATAATGGATATTATACAAGCAGCGAAAAAAAGGAAAATTGCTGTTGGTCCTGGAAGAGGTTCAGCTGCGGGAAGTCTTGTTTCTTATGCTCTTGATATAACGAATATAAATCCTCTTGAGTATGGTTTGCTCTTCGAACGATTTTTAAATCCCGATAGAATCTCAATGCCTGATATAGATACTGACTTTGCCGATATAGGAAGAGAAGAAGTAATTAATTACATCGTAGAAAAATATGGGAGAGAAAATACCGCACAAATAGTTACTTTCAATAAACTTTCTGCCAGACAAATAATTAAAGATGTTGGGCGAGTCCTTTCCATTCCAATTCCAAAAGTTGAAAGTATAACTAAATACATTCCTTCGAAATTCGGGAAAGTTTTGCAACTTGAACAGGCAATTGAAGAAGTACCAGAGTTAAAGTATCTCAAAAAAACCAATGATGAAAAAGAAAAAGAATTAATTGAATATTCTAAGGCATTAGAAAATATGAACAGAAATATCTCTGTTCATGCTGCCGGTATTGTGATTGCACCAACTAAAATTACTGACTTTACTCCACTCTGTATTACTCCTGATAAGACAATTGTAACTCAGTTTGATAAAGATGATATAGACAAGATTGGTCTTGTCAAAATGGATATTCTTGGATTAAAAACTCTGACGATTATTCAAAAAGCTCTGGAATTGATTAAACAAAACTATGGAATTGAAATCGACATAAATAAGATTCCTCTTGATGATGAAACAACCTATGAACTTTTTGCTCAAGGAAGAACAATTGGTGTATTTCAGTTTGACAAACCTCACACTCGTGAATTTTTGAAGAGATTAAAACCGACTTCCATTTCAGAACTTTCTGTAATGAATGCACTTAATCGACCAGGACCAATGCAATTTATTGATGAGTTTATCGAACGTAAACACGGGAAAAGACCAGTTAATTATATCATTCCTCAACTTGAACCAATCTTAAATGAAACTTATGGAATAATTGTATATCAAGAACAGGTAATGAGAATTGCTCATGAAGTGATTGGTTATACACTCGCTAAAGCTGATTTGATGAGAAAAGCAATGGGCAAGAAAGATGAAAAAATTTTAGCTGCTGAGAGAAATGAATTCATAACTAAAGGTGTAGAAAAAGGGATTGATAGAAAAATTGTTGAAAAAATATTTGAAGAAATTTATCGATTTAAAGATTATGGTTTTAATAAATCTCACAGTGTTGCTTATGCACTTCTTGCTTATCAAACTGCCTATTTAAAGGCTCACTATCCAATTGAATTCTTTGCAGCCAATCTTTCAGTCAATAAACATAAAACCGATGAGATAACTCTATTTATTAATGATTGTCAAAAACATCAAATAGAAATTCTACCTCCTGATGTGAATAAAAGTGATTTAGATTTTACTACCGAGAATGGAAAGATTCGTTTTGGTCTGGCTGCTATCAAAAATGTGGGAGAAAGTGCCGTTGAAGAAATAATTAGGATAAGAAAAGAAAAACCCTTTGAAGATATTTTTGACTTCTGTACCAGAGTTGATTCCAAATTTGTAAATAAAAGAGCGATGGAAGGATTAATCCTAGCTGGAGCTTTTGATAGTCTCCATCCAAATAGAGCACAGCTTTTTGAAAATGTAGAAGAAATTCTCAGGTATAGCCATCGGAAAAAGGAAAATCTTTTAATTGGTCAGTTCTCACTTTTTGAAAGTTCAGGGGAAGAATTAAAACCAACATTGAAAGAAATTCCTAACTGGAATTCACTTGAAAGAATGAAAAGAGAACATCAAGTTCTGGGATTTTTCATTTCAGGTCATCCATTACTTGATTATGAAATAATAGTCAGGAGTTTTAGTAATATTTATTTCTCCGATGTCATAGAAATGGGTTCTGAAATGGACGATGAATATTCAGAAGGAGAGATTGAAGCCAGTATTAACTTACCCGAAAAAGTAACTGTTTGTGTAATTCTCACCGAGGTTCAGACGAAAATGTATCGTGATGACCAGACAATGGCAAGACTCAAAGTTTACGATTTAACTGGTGAGTCAGAGTTTATTATGTTTGATCGGGCATATAATAAATATGGTCAACTACTTAAAGAATATTCATTATTATATATGATAGGAAGAGGAGAAATAAGAGGAGACTCATTGAATGTAATAGTTGAAGAAGTATATCCTTTGAGTGATGTTATATCTCAATTTGGTGATGGACTTTCAATAGAAATTTATGTGAAGAAAACACCATTAAATACAATTGATAGTATTAATCAGATATTAAGAAAGTATGAAGGACTGAAACCAGTCTACATTAATCTTATTTACACAAACGGAACTAACGAAATGTTTTTACTGGATTTAAAAGTCAGATTAACGAACGAATTAATTTCTGAACTTGCTAAAGTAATCCCGGGTGAAAATATCACAATACTAAAGAAAAATGGTTCGTTAGTGTATTGATTAATCCCTGATGATTTTTTAAGTTAATCCAAATAGAGTATCAATAAAAAATGAAAGGATAAATATGGAAAAAGTCTGGGCACTAATTTTAGGAGCCTCAAGCGGATTTGGCGGTGCATCCGCAGTCGAGCTTGCTAAAGCTGGTTATAATATTTTTGGTGTTCACCTTGACCGTCAGCTTACTATGCCGCAAGTAAATCAAATAATAAAGAAAATTGAAAAAGCTGGAAGGCAGGCTGTTTTCTTTAATATAAATGCTGCTGATCCTATCAAAAGACAGGAAGTCCTTGATGAAATCGAAGAAAGATTCAAACAGGATAAAGGTGTTGTGAAAGTTTTGATTCATTCGCTTGCATTTGGTACACTTAAACCATTTATCGCAGACTCGCAAAACAATGCAATAACTCAAGCTCAAATGGAAATGACTCTTGATGTAATGGCAAATACTCTTGTTTACTGGACTCAAGGATTAGTTTTTAGAAATCTTTTTGGAAATGGTGGAAGAATTTTCGCTTTAACAAGTTCCGGTTCACATACAGTAATTCCTAATTATGGGGCAGTATCGGCAGCAAAGGCAGCTCTCGAATCGCATATACGACAACTCGCATTCGAACTTGGTCCAAGAGGAATTACTGCAAATGCAATTATGGCTGGTGTAACAGAAACACCTGCTCTGAAAAAAATCCCGGGTTCCGATAGAATGGTCGAAGCCGCAAAAATGAAAAATCCACGAGGAAGACTCACAACTCCAGAAGATGTTGCAAAAGCTATTGTTGCTTTATGCAGTGAAAATTGTGATTGGATTTCAGGTAATGTCATTGGTGTGGATGGTGGTGAAGATATTGTAGGTTTCGTAACTGAATTTCCTCATAAAAAATAATCCATTGCTTTGAAATTTTATAGGGAGGTAATATGATCGAATTCTCTTTTACAGAGGAACAACAGATGCTTCGCGAAATGGTTCGCGATTTTACTAATAAAGAAATTAAACCAATTGCAAAAAAAATTGATGAGGAAGAAAAAATTCCTGAAGAGTTAATTCAAAAAATAGCTGATTTAGGTTTGCTTGGAGCTTCTTTTCCTGTTGAGTATGGTGGAGGTGGATTTGGTGAAATAGGTTATTGCATTATTCAGGAAGAAATTTCACGAGGATGTTCAAGTACAGCGACTTTTATCGGTGCGCATCAATCTATTGGTACTAATGCAATTTATCTTGGTGGAAATGAACAATTGAAACAAAAATATGTTGTACCACTTGCTCAAGGTAAAATGATAGCTGCTTTTTGTTTAACAGAATCACAAGCTGGTTCGGATTCTTTCAATATAAAAACAAGAGCTCAACTTGATGGTGATTATTATATTTTGAATGGAGAAAAACTCTGGATAACAAATGCAGGAATCGCTGATGTACTTTCAGTTTTTGCTCGAACAGAAAAAGGAATTAGTGCATTTGTTATTGAAACCAAATGGGAAGGTGTTAAGATTGGTCCTGCTGAAAAGAAAATGGGTATCAGAGGAAGTACAACAAACCCGATTTCTTTTGAGAATGTAAAAGTGCCAAAAGAAAATTTGATTGGACAAGAAGGTCGAGGTTTTTTACTTGCTATGAAAACTCTTGATGCTGGTCGACTTGGACTGGGTGCTGCTTGTATTGGTTCAGCTAAAGAACTACTTGAATTATCAACAAAGTATGCAAAGGAAAGAATTCAATTCGATCAACCGATTAGTAATTTTCAAGCGATACAATTTATGCTTGCTGAGATGACAACTTTAATTTATGCAATGGAGTCGATGGTTTATAGAACCGCAGCAAAATACGATAAAGGTGAAAATGTCACTCGAGAATCAGCAATGGTTAAACTTTTCTGTTCTGAAGCCCTCGATAAAATAGTTGATTATGCAGTTCAAATTCATGGTGGTATGGGTTATTCCAGAGAGTTACCAATTGAACGAATGTATCGTGATGCTCGTATCAATAGAATTTTTGAAGGAACAAATGAAATTCAAAAAGGAATAATTGCCAGAGACATTATCAAAAAGAATGGTAAATTTTAACAAAGAAAGGAGTTAATATGAAACCAATTGAAGTAACTGATGATACCTTTAAGAATGAAGTAATTGAATCTCAAATTCCCGTGTTGGTTGATTTCTGGGCAATCTGGTGTGGACCTTGTAGATTAATTGCACCAGTTGTTGAAGAACTCGCAAAAGAATATGACGGTAAGATGAAATTTGCAAAACTTGATGTAGATGCAAATCCAAAGACAGCTATGCAATTTGGTATCAGAAGTATTCCAACTTTACTAATATTTAAAAATGGTAAAGTTGTCGACTCAGTAATTGGCGCAGTTCCAAAACCTCATCTCGTATCTAAAATTGAGAAAGTATTATTAAGTGATTAATTATGTCTAAAAGAATTTTAATTACAGATCCAATTGAAAAAAATTGCATCGAAATTCTGGAATCGAATGGTTTTATAGTTGATTACAAACCTGGTATAAAGGAAGATGAAATAATTTCAATTATAAAAGATTATGTTGTTTTAATTGTAAGAAGCGGTACGAAAGTAACTAAAAAAATAATTGATGCTGCAAGTTCACTGGAATTGATTGCTCGTGCTGGTGCTGGTGTTGATAACATTGATGTAAATGCTGCTACTCATCGTGGAATAATTGTAATGAATACTCCTGGTGGAAATACTTTATCCACTGCTGAACATACGATGGCTTTACTCTTGAGTATGTGTAGAAATATTCCAAAAGCTAATAACGAATTAAAGCAGGGTATCTGGGATAGAAAGAAATACATTGGAACGGAACTTTTTGGAAAAAGAATAGGAATTATTGGATTAGGAAAAATTGGTAAAGAAGTAGCAATAAGGTGTAAAGCTTTTGGAATGGATGTTCTCGGTTACGATCCAATTCTGACACAAGATGCTGCTCAAAAGATTGGAGTAAAACTTGTAAGCATTGATGAAATTTTTGAAACATCAGATATTATTACAGTTCATGTTCCTTTTTCTAATGAAACAAAAAATCTTATTGATAGAAATGCACTGAAAAAATGTAAGGATGGAGTTAAAATAATTAATTGTGCTCGTGGTGGTATTGTTAATGAAGAAGCTCTTCTCGAAGCCTTGAATAATAAAAAAGTATCAGCAGCAGCACTTGATGTATTTGAAAACGAACCACCTCAATTTCCTAATGAATTAATTTCTCATCCAAATGTAGTTGTTACTCCACATATTGGTGCTTCTACCAGAGAGGCTCAAGAAAAAGTTGCAGTTCAAATTGCTCAACAAATTGTTGATTATTATAATAATGGGAATCTCATTGGTGCTGTCAATGCATATACTTTGGAAAAAAATATAACTGATGAAATAAAACCTTTCCTTGAACTTGCAACAACTCTTGGAAAATTTTTCTCTCAAATCAGTCAGGAGAATATTAATACTATTAATCTTAAGTATTATGGTTCTGTACTTGATAAATATCGCCAAACTCTCACAGCGGCATTTCTAATTGGTTTTCTCTCGAAAAAAATAACAGGCACAGTGAATTATGTTAATGCTCAGGTTCTTGCAGAAGAGACTGGGATCAAAGTGAGTGAAGCAATTGAAGGTGAACATATTACTTATAAAAACCTGATGACCATTGAGAGTAAAATTGATTCGACAAAAACTTTGATTAGTGGAACTATATTCGGTTTAAAAGAAATTCGTATCGTCCAGATAAATGAATTTTCAATGGACATACATCCTACAAAATTTATGTTGCTTTATGAGAATGTTGATAAACCAGGAATGCTGGCTACAGTTGGTAGTATCTTGGCAAAAAATCAAATTAATATAGCTGGACTATCCTTGGGCAGAAAGCAAATTGGTGAAAAAGCATTGACTTTAATGAATCTCGATTCTAAATTAGCATACCAAACAATAAATGAAATAAAAGCAATTGATGGTGTTGGAAATATAGTGTTCATTGAAATGTGAAATGTAGCTCTTGACAAAAATATTTTTCTTGATTATTATGTATTTAAAAGTTAAATGAGAATTAGAGAGAACTCAAATAAATAAACAATCAACCACAAAAAAATAAAGGAGAGCGCAATGCTTAAAAAAACTCTTACCATTTTTGTCCTATTGCTTGTTACCACATCATTGGTATTTTCACAAGCTGCAAAACAAGTATTCGATAAAGCACCAAAACCTGTTTTCGAAAGCTTGGCATTAGATAAAGCCAATGGTGGTTCAAACCCAGTTCTTCCACATACAGCTACAGCTGTTTTAATTGGTAAAATGTGGAATGCATATAGCACTCAAGCTTCATACACAAACCAGATATTCACTGATCCATTTTCTGGTTTAATTTCGGTAATCCACCGTGTTGATAGAACTGGAGCAGGTAGCGGAAGAATTGTTTATCAAGGTTCTGATGATGGTGGTGCAAACTGGACACCTCAAATTGGTCCTATGAATCTTGCTCCATGGAACGTTGGTCGTCATCCTAATATTGTTCTCTCAAACCCAACAAAATCTACAACCCCTGGTGAGCAAATCCCAGTTGCAGGTTGGGCAGAATTAAGTTCAAGCTGGTATTGGTATCAATTTGCAAAAGACCAAAACTTCGGTGCAGGAACATTTACCCAGTATATTGATAGTACCTATTATCCTGGTGATGAAATGTTTGTTAATACCCAGGGTCATGTTTTTGCTGTAGTACCTTTAATTGATTATCAAGTAGTTGGATCGGATACTATTAATAATCATTTATTTGTTTCAACAGACGGAGGGGCTACCTGGGCAAAATATAATATATCAAAGACATCAGATTTCAATAATGATACCTGGAATGGAACCAAAGGCTTTATTAATAAAAATGGTGTTGGTTATATCGTTGTGGAAGGTCAAAAACCAGGTGAAAGCTTCTATACCTTTGGTTACAAGAAAACCACCGATGATGGTGCAACATGGGATGCTAATTGGACATGGGTAAATCCATTTACATTATCACCGTTAGCAGGTAATGTTCATGCTTTAAACTATGAAGTTGATGCAATTGTTGATGGAGCTGGCAACTTACATTTTGCTGGTACTTTTGTTGACACTGTTAGTGGTGCAAATACTGGTATCTATCATATCTGGGGTGATGGTACAACATGGCAGGCTGAAAAAATTGCTTCAGTAAATAGAACAAGTATGTCATTGCCTGGTGGTTTATCAACTTTGAATGAAGTTGAATTTGCAACCAACTGGGATGGTTCTATTGTTGTTCTAAAATGGTGTGACGTTCCAACTCCAACAGATACACTTTATGATGTATTTATGACCCCGGTTTATGGTGCACAAAAGAATGTACAAAACATTACTAATACATCAGCAGTTCATGAAAAGTATTCACAAATGTCTGCATGGGGTTATATGACTGATGCTACTACATTCAGAGTAGATTGTATGTATACCATATTCGGTAGTGGAGATTCAAATGATCTCGCAGAGGCAGAATTATGGTATCTCTCTGGTGTAACATTCCAGGTAACTTCAGTTGACGATAAAATTGCACAACCAGCAAAATTCGAGTTAGAACAGAATTATCCAAATCCATTCAACCCTGCAACAACAATTAGATTTACTCTTCCAGAAAAATCACTCGTAACATTGAAAGTATATGATATGTTAGGCCGTGAAGTAACAACTCTTGTAAATGATGTGAAAGAAGCTGGAACCCACGTTGTGAAATTCGCAGGAAAAGATTTACCATCAGGTATGTATCTCTACACAATTAGCGCAGGCAACTATACAGCAACAAAGAAAATGATGCTTGTCAAGTAATCAGATTTGTTAATTTATGCTGTTCCGGGGAGAATTGAAAAATTCTCCCCATTTTTATCTATTTTAATAATGTGAAATTAGCAAGTTAAACAATAGAGAGGGAGAAATAATGAAAAAGTTTCTACTCGTCGTTTGGGTGTTTACCCTGATGTTTAGTTTTATTTATGCTCAAACATCTACGGGTAAATTAGCAGGAAAAGTTACAGATGCACGCACCGGTGATCCACTCCCTGGGGCTAATGTATTGATTATTGGCACTGAGCTTGGTGCAGCCACAAATGCAAGAGGTGAATATTTTATAATCAATGTTGTTCCAGGAACTTATGATGTAAGAGTGAGCTTCGTTGGTTATGCAACTCAAATCATAAAAGATGTTAGAATAGTTGCTGGTATTACGAAAGAACTCAATGTAACTCTCGAAGAAGCAACAGCGGAGTTAAAGGAAATCACGGTAACATCACAAAGAACATTCTTCGAGCAAAAAGCAACTAATACTGTTAAAGTTATAGATAAAGAAGAAATTTCAAGAGTCCCGGTAAGGGGGGTTCAAAAAATTGCTGCATTAAATGCTGGCGTTGTAATGGCTGAAGGTTCAGGAGGAGTTGATGGAAACGCAACAATAAATGTCAAAGGTGGAAGAGGGAATGAAGTTTTATACATCATTGATGGTGTAGTTCAAAATGACCCTTATTGGAATTCTGCATTTACTCAAGTTTCAAATTCAGCAATTGAACAAATATCATTTCAAATAGGTGGTTTCGAAGCAAAATATGGACAGGCACAAAGTGGTATTATTAATGTTACTACAAAAAGTGGAAGCGCTCAATATTCCTTATATGGAGATGTTTTAACCAGTTCATTTACTGATGATTATGGTTATAATTTATACACCGTAAACATCGGTGGTCCATTCTATCCAAATTATTCCAAACATACTTTCTTCTTATCAGCAGAAAGGGGTTGGTTCCTGGATCAAGATCCGCCGGCAATACCAATCGAATTTAATTCACCTATTAAATTAGGTGGTGATATTGTAATTATTGACCCAGCAACTGGCAACAAACAAATCTGGAAACCAGGAATGGAAATTCCTGCAGGTGCCGATGTTCGATGGGAGAATGTGACATATAGTACGGGAAAATATGCTTATAATTATAGGCCGCATAACTCTCGTGGTACCTGGAGAATTTCTGGAAAGACATATCATGATTTAGGTCTCGTAACATTGCGATTGGGTGCAATTATAAATACAGTTAATAGTAGAATATTTAATTACAGCTATGTTAAAAATAATTCATTTATGAACCCGGTTTATGAACAACAGAATTATTCTTATTCAGCTCGATTAAGCCAGAATCTGGGTGCAAATGCATTCTGGAACTTAAACTTTGGTTATAAGATTTTTAAAGACAAGCAAACACATCCAATTTTTGGTGATGATTTAGAGAAATGGGGCGATACTTTATATAATCCTTATATCAAATTAAACGGTTTTTATCAAGGTTCTTATTTTGATTCTGATTCAATTGGAATCTTTTCTGATGAGGGTTCATTTGACTATGCATTTAGCAAAAATGCTAATTATTCATATCAAGTTGATTTTGATTTTACATCTCAAATTGGTAAACATCTTTTCGAATTTGGAGTTGGTGCTCAATTACATGAATTACATCGTTACTCAATTGGAGCTGTACCAATTGCAAGAAATATAAGACTACCCGGTACAGTAAAAGATAAATTTACCCGATATAAAGAAAGAATTCCTTTCTATTGGGGTTACAATATTTATGGAGACTCATTCACAGAGGGGGATAGTGTTATTCCTGCTAAAAAGCCAATTATAGCATATGCTTATATACAAGATCGTTTCGAATTACCTGATCTCGTTCTTAACTTTGGATTACGTTTTGATTATCTTAATAGCAAAAGTGATGTAATTAGAGATCCACAGAATCCATTTAAATTTGGAGATCCACAAAGACTTGACCCGGCTGATTTTGAAACCAAAAAACCTGAATTTTATGTGAGTCCAAGATTAGGCATTGGTTTCCCTGTAACAACTACCACTGTGTTTCATGCTCAATATGGTAAGTTCATTCAGGCCCCAAGTCTTGCCGACATTTTTACATGGCCAAGACATTTTGAAGTTTTACTTGTAGATGGTAATAGATTAGCCAGAACAGGTAGAATTTCAAGTGAAATTACAACTCAATATGAATTAGGTTTCAGACAGATTTTTGGTGATAATGTTGCAGCCCTTGGTCTTACTGCATTTTACAAAAACACTAAAGGATTGATTAACTGGACTACTACTACTTTCTACAGACCAACAGGTGAACAAAATACATATTTTGGTCCTTCCAATGCGGACTTTGGTACAATAAAAGGATTAACTTTAACGCTTGATTTAGCTCGATATCATTTTATTGCGCTATCACTAAACTATACTTATCAAATTGCAGAAGGTACAGGTTCTTCAACAAGTTCATCTTATGTAGCTACATTTAGAAATCCTGATAATTCTGTACCTAAAGTGATCGCACCACTTGATTTTGACCAAAGACACACCGGAACAATTATAGTAGATGTATTTATTCCAGAAGGTAAATTTGGAATATTTGAACGCACTGGATTAAATCTCCTTGCTGAATTTGCAAGTGGTAGACCATATACTCCATTAGAAGAGCAAGATATTTCACCATTAGGTGGTGGTGAAACTAACTATGGTGATACTAAAGGATATGTTAACAGTCGTTATGGTCCAGGACGATTTAGAATAGATATGAAATTAGAAAAGACATTTAAAGCCTTTGGAAATATGTTGATTACTCCTTACGTATGGATTGATAACTTACTCGATGCTGATAATGTTATTAATGTTTATCGATCAACTGGAAGTCCATGGACTACTGGCTATCTATCAACGGCTAAAGGTCAAGCAGTAATGAATAGTCGAGCATATCCAGAGTTGTTTAAAGCTGATTATACAACACTTGAAAGAAATCCAAACAACTTTGGTATTCCAAGACAAATTAGACTTGGATTAAAAGTCAATTTTAGTGGAATTAAATTATAATAAATGAGGAAGGTAAGAACTATGAGAAACATAAAAAGATTTAAACTGCTTAAATACACCGCGATCACGATAGTTATTGTTTCATTGATTGTAGGTTTTACGTCTATTGAAAAAGATAAAAATAATTCATCAGCCCAGAGATTAAACAAGGTTGTTGGTGCCTATTATATGACCATCAATAACCTTGAAATGCCATTGAATAATGCGGGTGTTTTTGCAGATGTTGCAATTCCTCCGAAGACAGCAGGTGGAAAATTTGACGGTCATACATTCCTGTTCTCAGGTGGTTTTGCAATGTCAGGTTATATTGATATAGGTCTACCTACAGAGTTTCAATGGGCTAATGCAGTCGCTACAGCTTCAAGAATACAAGACTATCGACCCGGACCTGTTGGTTCAGATCCTACAGATCCAAAAAATAAATTATACATTGTTCGTTCCGATGAGGAGCCATTTGGTACAAGCTGGCAAGAATGGAAAACAGCAGTTGAGTTAGGCGCAGATTTTTATGATGGTGATCATGATGGAAGATATAATCCTGTAGATAAAAACGGTAATGGCCAATGGGATCCTGATGAAGATAGACCAGATTTATTAGGTGATGAAACTGTCTGGTGTGTAATTAATGATGGAATCCCGGCAAAAGACAGAAGATATACCGATGTATATCCATTGGGTATTGAAATTCACCAAACAGTTTTTGGTTTTGCTTCGTCTGGATTGCTTGGTAATATGTTGTTTGTTCGTTACAAAGTGATTAATAAAAATCCAGATAATAAAGTTCTTGATAGTGTTTATTTTTCTGTTTGGGCAGATCCTGACTTAGGTGATTATACTGATGACCTTGTAGGTTGTGATGTTCCAGCTTCTGCTTCCGGTTATTCAAAAACACCACCTGAAGGAAGAAATGCTGGATATGTATATAACCAGGGTTCAGATAATGAATATGGTCCAAATCCACCAACTTATTTAGTTGATTTCTTCCAGGGACCTTTTGTTTATACTGGTAATTCTTCTGATACTGCTTTTAATATTCGTGGTCCCGTTATGGGTATTGATACACTCGTTGGATATAAACAACTCGGAATTAGTTCATTCTTACAATACTTTCAATCTACTCCACCTGAACAAGCAGACCCTGCTAATAGAATTGAGTTGAGATATTATACTCAAGGATATAATAGACAGGGTAAACCATTAAACCCATGTACATGGACATTTGGTACTGTAGTTGGTGGTGTTAATTGTGCAACAGTTGATCCAAGATTTTTCTACTCAGGTGATCCACACAGAAATATCGGCTGGATTCAGACTACTCAAGCTGATGAAAGAATGATGGTTAATACTGGTATGTTCAGGTTACGTCCATATCAAGATACAGCAATTGTTGTAGCTGCATTAATTGTTGGAAGAGGTACATCAGCAACATCAAGTATTGAAGAAGCAAAAAGAATTTCTGATTTTGCTCAATTCATTTATGATCAAAACTTCCGTGCTGCATCTCCTCCACCGGCACCAAAGGTTACAGTGCGAACAACAGAGAATTCCATAGATATAATGTGGCCTACAGCAGAACAGGTTAATTTCAGACAAAAGACAATTGCCTATGACCAGAGGTTCGAAGGGTATGAGTTGTGGGCATTCAGAACAAACAGCACAGCAGATGCAGTAGCAGGAGTAGAGAATGCAAAAGTGATTGCACGCTGGGATTTAAAGAACCAGATAGAGAATGTATTGCAAGAAGATGGAAAGACAGGAGAGAGGAAGACAATTTACTATAAGGGGATACAATTAGATCCAGCAGTTTATGGTAATCCAGAGACAGGCTTCATAAAATATTCAATAACAACAGATCCATGGACAGGTGGCCCAATAGTAAAGGGTAAGCCATACTATTTTGCCGTAGTTTCATATGCACTCAATCATGATGCATTACTTCCAGTTGACCCATCAAAACCAGTTGGGAATTATTACATAAGTGGTGCAGCCTTCGTAGGTGCGTCTGCAAATGTTAAGAAGATAATACAGGGAGGAATACTGCCAGGGCAGGATTTGAATGATCCATATGTATTGAAGGCAGATGTAAATCTCCAGG
>Ga0101944_10000169_pt1 | contig 218847 bp, 176 predicted proteins | sample DewCreD2012metaG_FD_75245 | JGI IMG/M metagenome (GOLD analysis project Ga0101944, IMG submission 75245) | Hot spring sediment bacterial and archeal communities from British Columbia, Canada, to study Microbial Dark Matter (Phase II) - Dewar... ...
CCGAGACCCATACCTGGTTGGGGCGGGTGACCTCCAGGCCGCGGATGAGGTTGCCGTAGCGGTGGAACCGGTGGCGGGAGTTGGTGGTCCTGCACGTGGCCCGCCTGGGGGCAACCAGCAGGCCCCGCTCCCGCAGCAGCGCGAACAGCCGGTCCCGGCCCATCCGGATCCCCTCCGCGTCCAGCTGCACCCGCAGGGCCACGTGTAACTTCCGCGTCCCCACCCGGGGCTGCAGCGCACGTTCCTCCCGCACCAGCTCCACCACCCGTTCTACCCCGGCCGCGCGACGGCTTACCCGCCGGCACAGCTTGTAGTAGGCATCCCGGGTGACCCCGAAGCAGGCGCACACCCGGCCTACGGATGTCCGTAACCCGCTCCCAGCCCGAACCGCCACCATCAGCGCTTGGCGCTTAAGTTTTTTTTTAGCTCCTCCACGTCCTTGTACCCGTGCTGCCGGGCCACCACCTCCAGGTACGACTCGCTGGCCAGCAACTCCAGGTCCTTGCGGACCAGTAGCTTTCGCAGCTGCTCCAGCTCCTTCCGCAGGGCCTGCAGCTGGCTCGCCTCCCCGGGGTTCTGAATTACAACACGCTTGTTCATGAGATCAAACCTTTTGTAGCCAACCACCCAGCGGTTTATCGTGGTGATGTTCAACCCGTACCGCTTGGCCAGCTCGTTCTTGGAATACTTCCCGCTGCTAAGTTCGGATAAAATTTTTAGTTTGAAGCCCTCGCTGTAGCGTTTTGTAACGTAATTATTTTTGTTCATACACATTGTTTTGTGTAGACATTTTTCAGGACGGGTCATCATCTAAGGACATTGTACCATTACAATTTCAATTTTCATGGTAACAGGAATTAAAAAAATGCCTTACATTTGCCGTTGATAAACTATAACCTTTAACTATGAAAGCTTATGTTTTCCCGGGTCAAGGTGCCCAGTTTGTTGGTATGGGTAAAGATTTGTACGATAGTTCACCCCTAGCCAAGGAACTTTTTGAAAAAGCAAATCAAATTTTAGGATTTAGAATTACGGACTTAATGTTTTCAGGAACCGATGAGGATTTAAAGCAAACCAAAGTTACCCAACCTGCTATATTCCTACACTCTGTTATACTTGCAAAGGTATTGGGGAACGATTTCAAACCCGAAATGGTGGCAGGCCACTCATTGGGCGAATTCTCAGCGCTAGTAGCAGCAGGCGCTTTGAGTTTTGAGGATGGTTTAAGGCTAGTGTCGGCACGTGCAATGGCCATGCAAAAGGCTTGCGAACTTGAGCCCTCAACCATGGCTGCTGTTCTAGGGCTTGACGATTCAAAGGTGGAGGAGATTTGTGCCTCCGTTGACGAAGTTGTAGTTGCTGCCAACTATAACTGTCCTGGTCAACTCGTTATTTCGGGCTCGGTAAAAGGTATCGATATTGCTTGTGAGAGGTTAAAAGAAGCTGGTGCCAAAAGAGCCCTTAAGCTAGCCGTTAGCGGCGCATTCCATTCGCCACTCATGGAGCCTGCACGCCAGGAACTCGAAGCAGCCATCAATGCTACTCCATTTAATAAACCTGTTTGTCCCATTTACCAGAATGTAACTGCCAAACCCACCTCCAGCCCTGAGGAGATAAAGAAAAATCTTGTAGCCCAACTAACCGCACCTGTTAGATGGACACAAACCGTTCAAAACATGATTGCCGACGGTGCCACCGAATTTGTTGAACTGGGTCCAGGCAACGTGCTTCAGGGTTTAATTAAAAAAGTAAACAAGGACATTGCCGCAGAAAGCAAACAAAGTCTATAAAATAAGAAAACGCCCTAGCGGGCGTTTTTTTATTCCGGGAAATGGAACCGAATTGATTGCTTTAGATCGGGGTGAAGGCTCTGTGCTACAGGACATTCCTTGGCTGAAGCCTCAAGCAGTTTCCGCTCTTTAGCAGTATAGCTGTTGTGCGGGAAATAAAGGTCAATTACAACCTCAACCACCCTACGTGGGTTTGTTCCCATTACCTTTTGCACATCTATTTTTGTACCATCAATATTAAATCCGTGTGTACGTGCTGCAATACCCATAATTGTAACCATGCAGCAACCCAACGAAGTGGCAAGCAGATCGGTTGGTGAAAAGCACTCACCTTTACCTTGATTGTCCAATGGAGCATCGGTTGTAATGGTCACCCCTGAACGTGTATGCGTTGCCTCGGTTCGTAAGTCATCCTTATAGATAATTGTTGATGTAGTGCTCATACCATTTTTATTAAAAAAAATTAAGGGCTCATTACTGAGCCCTTAAAGTTAACAAAATATTTGGTTTTGTTTAGATCAAACCTTGGTCAAGCATGGCGTTGGCAACTTTCAAGAAACCGGCAATGTTAGCGCCCTTAACGTAGTTAACATAACCGTCTTTTTCAGTACCATGTTTAACGCAAGCTTCATGGATACTCTTCATAATTTGATGTAGACGAGCATCAACCTCTTCACGTGGCCAGTTGAGTTTCATGCTATTCTGAGTCATTTCAAGACCTGAAGTAGCAACACCACCAGCGTTTACAGCTTTACCAGGTGCAAAGAGAATCTTGTTGTGCTGGAATACCTCAATGGCTTCAGGAGTACAAGGCATGTTAGCACCTTCGGCAACGCAAACTACGCCGTTTTTTACAAGGGCTTCAGCATCGGCTTTGCCAAGTTCGTTCTGGGTAGCGCAAGGCATAGCAACATCAACCTTTACTTCCCAAGGACGTTTACCGGCAAAGAACTTAGAGCCAGGGAATTTCTTGGCGTAAGGCTCAACGATATCTTGGTTCGAGGCGCGAAGTTCAAGTAGGTAATCTATCTTTTCACCACTTATTCCATCTTCGTCAAGGATATAACCATCAGGACCCGAAATGGTAACCACCTTACCACCAAGCTCGGTAACCTTTAGGGCAGCACCCCAAGCAACGTTACCAAAACCAGAAATTGCAACACGTTTGCCTGCAAACGACATGCCTTTTGTAGCAAGCATTTCCTGAGCAAAGTAGGTAGCCCCAAAACCGGTAGCCTCAGGACGGATAAGCGAACCACCCCAGTTAATACCTTTACCGGTTAAAACGCCGGTGTTTTCACCAGCAAGTTTTTTATACATGCCATACATATAACCAATTTCACGTCCACCAACACCTATATCACCAGCAGGTACGTCGGTTTCAGGGCCAATGTGCTTCCAGAGTTCAAGCATGAACGACTGGCAGAAGCGCATAACTTCAGCATCGCTACGACCCTTAGGATTGAAATCGCTACCACCCTTAGCACCACCCATAGGAAGGGTTGTAAGGGCGTTCTTGAAAATTTGCTCAAACCCTAAGAACTTCAAAATTGAAAGGTTTACACTTGGGTGGAAACGAAGCCCCCCTTTGTAAGGTCCAATGGCGTTGTTGAACTGAACACGGTAGCCCAGGTTAACGTGGATATTTCCCTCATCGTCCATCCAGGGTACCTTAAAGGTGAAAATACGATCGGGCTCAACCATACGCTCAATAATCTTTACCGATTCAAATTGAGGATTCTGGTTGTAAACCTCTTCAATTGACTCAAGAACTTCACGAACTGCTTGTAAGTATTCCACCTCACCTGGGTGCTTAGCTTCAAGCTCAGCCATTAATTTATTTACATTCATTGCGCTAACTGTTTTTAGTTGTTAAACTCAGTTTTCTTATTATAGGGAATTACCCCCTTTAAAAAAGTTTTTCAAAATTGATTTAATAAAATGATATTTCAAAAGAAAAAAGCCATGAAAAAATATGATATTAAACATTTTTTTGGCGTATTACTTAAAATTTAAAACCAATCAACCGTTTTCAGGTTTTAATATAACACCTTGGTTTGTTTTAGCATCAACCTGTATTACAAGCGGTTGCTCAAACCGTATGCATCTTATATAATTTGTTTCGAACCATGCAGGAAATGCGTTGAGGAACTGGATGTCGTACGAACCGTCGTGCAGGTAAGGGTTTACAGTAAGGTATGCTACCCTGAACGAGGTAAGATTTTGAAAGAAATGGGTGCCCTGGCTGGGATCGACCCTGAAGTTTTCAAGGCCGGCCTCAACAATAACACGCGCCTGCGAAATTTGTGACCATTTTATTGGTACACCTAGCCATGGATCGCTACTACCCCAGCGACCAGGGCCAACCAGTACGTAGTTCCTCTGCATATCGATAAACCTTTTATTGAGCTCATCGAGCTCATGAGCAATTTCTTTAGTCTTTGCAGGGTTAAAACTTTCAGGTTTAATGTAAACAAAATCATAAATATCCTTAACCTTTCCATGGCCCAATGCCGACTTTGAGTAGAGTATGGCCTTACTAATGTCAATCTCAGTCCACTCTACCAGTTCAGTTTGATCGCTATCAACTATTGGTCGTATTTGCAAAAAGTTGAAAAGTCGAGGCATTCCGCTTGGAGGGTTCAGGTTTGCCGCAAATTCAATCTCTATATGATTGTTCATTTCACGCTCGCCTATCTCCAGAAGTTCCAAAAGGATTTTGGCTAGGGGAAAGGTATCGTGTTTTAGTATTGGTGCAAAGGTAACCAGCTTCAATCCCTCATCGTAATAACCATCGCGAAGTATACCAGAGTGCATATCGTAGGTAGAGGTAACTATACGGAAATCGGGTATAGAAGAGGCTTCTCTTATATCAAGATTTAATAAATTAGAACTATCGTCAACCTTAGGTTCAAAGCTGTTGGGGTCGATATTAAGCGCATAAAAGTTCTTTTGGGTTTGACGGAGCGCCATCTCAACCGATGAGAGCTGAAGAATCTTTTTGGGGTATTTAGGAGAAAACCTAAGCGCTACCCCTCCATCAACAATGAGCTTGCCTAGCCCAAACCCAACGCTAACAATTCCATCCTCGGTTTTCTCTGAACCAATGGGGTAAAAGTTAATACTGCGAGCGACCCCCGATAGGGTTGGCAAATACATATTGCCGTATTGGTTCCCACAAATTTCCTGAATAATAACCCCCATTTTTTCCTCGTCAATCACATTCTGGGTGGCATTCATGTATGCCTTGCTGGCTTTATAGAAAACCGATGCATATACCGCTTTTATAGCCTTAGTCAATAGCTGTAACATTTGCTCAGGATTATCGGAATGAGGAACCATGTAGGTAGAGTAAATGCCTGCAAAAGGCTGATAGTGGGAATCCTCAAGTTTGCTTGAAGAGCGAACGGCTAGTGGTCGTTGGAAAACCGAAATGACTTTCCTAAGGTCAATTTTTATACGCTCAGGGAGTTTAGCTTTCAAAAAAGCCTCGAGAATAACCTCGTCGTCTAAATCCTGAAGAGCAATCGTGTAAAGGTTATTCGATTCCATGAACTCATCAAAAATATCGGTGCTAAGTACTACAGTTCTGGGAATCGTAATTATGGTGTTTTCAAACTTATTGAAAAGATTATAGTTGCGGATTACCTGATTTACAAAAGCTAGCCCACGCGCCTTTCCCCCTATTGATCCATCGCCTATACGGGAAAAAAACTTATACTCGTCAAAAGTTTCCCTATCGAACTTGGCAATTATGCTACGCCCCTTGCTTAGCCTATATGCCGATATGGCATAGAAAATAAAGTTTCGGGCATCATCTATGCTTTTAAAATCCTTAAGTCGCATGGGCTTAAAGAGCTGAGCAATTGAAAAGATAGCCCTGGCATTTAGCCATTTAGAGATGTCGTTTCGGCTGGAATGATAAACCAACGAACGGTCAGGAACGGTAAGGATAAGCTTTTGCAATTGGCTTAAATCCGATGCCCGGGCAATTTCGGCAAGTGTATCGGGATCGCGAAAAACGAAATCGCCAAAACCAAAATTGTTCACAATGTAATCCCTAAGCTCCAGGCTGAAGGTTTTGGAATACTTATGTAAAAATCCTACACCGAGCTCATCGGCGTACACCTTGTTTGAGAGCTCCGACGATTGAAGCAGAAATGGTATATTAGGATCTTCGGCTTTAATTTGCTTGCAAAGCTGCAGCCCTGCTTTTGCTACATGATCGCGCTTGTTGTTTACCTTATAGCTTATATCGGAAATAACACCAAGTACGTTATTCTTGTATTTATTATAAAGTTCTATTGCTTCGTCGTAGGTTGTTGCCATCAAAATCTTGGGTCTTCCGCGCATACGGAGCATTCGGTGGTGCTCATTTAGCGCCTCGGTCATAAACATCCGGGCTTGTCTAAATACAATTTTATATAGATTTGGCAGGAACGAGGAGTAATACCTAATGGAATCTTCAACCAGAATAATAGCCTGAACGCCTATTTCAAGAATGTCGTGTTCGGCATTCATCTTGTCCTCAATAAGTTTTATGATTGCCAAAAGCAGATCGGCATTGCCAAGCCAACAGAAAACGTAATCGATAGCACTCAAATCTTCATTTTGCAGACGCATGGATACCTCGCGGGAGAATGGAGTAAGAATTACAATAGGAATTGAGGGGTATCGACCTTTTAGGTTTTTAGCCAAACTAAAAGTATCCATCTCTCCCACATTAAGCATCGATATTATAAGGTCGATATGCTCTTCCTGTAAAATCTTTAGCACTTCTCGAACGCTATGCGCCTGAAGGAAAACCGGTGGATACCTAAGGTTTAGGGATACATACTCGTTAAAGATCTGCTCATCTATTCTCCCATCCTCCTCAAGCAGAAAAGCATCGTAACTACTGCAGATAAGCAAAACCTTATAGATACGCTTCTGCATCAACTTATCGAACGAAGTGTCGTAAATATCGAGTTGGTAGGAATTGAGATATGCCTGATCGCCTAAAAGATTCAACATAGTGTAAATTTTTGGCAATTTACAAAAAAGCAGCCAAAAGGTTTTGCATGCTTCTAATCTTTCGGCTTACCTTTGTAAAAAATTGAATTATGCGATACTTCAAGTCATTAACTCTGCTAGTGCTTACTTTAGCAAGCTGCTCACCACAAAAAAATTATACCAAAGTTGAAGGTTTTACCCAAGGGACAACCTACAGCATAACCTATTACGATCCCCTAACCCGCGACCTTTCAGAACCAATCGATTCAATATTAATGAGAATTGACCGTTCAATGTCGATTTACAACGACAGTTCGATTATTAGCCGGGTGAACAGCAATATTTCCGATAGCATTGACGACTTGCTAAAGGAAGTTATTGTAAGCTCGTTCGATATTTACAACCAAACCGATGGCGCTTTTGACATTACAGTAGGCCCAGTTGTAAGAGCAATTGGCTTTGGCAAGGACAAGACACAAGGTATTGACTCAGCCAAGGTTAAACAGCTACTCCCCTTGATTGGGATGAACAAAATACATCTGGAGGGTAATAGACTAAAAAAGGATGATATTAGAATTCAAATTGATGTAAATGCCATAGCACAGGGCTATACCGTTGATGTAATTGGTAAGTATTTGGAAAGTAAAGGCATTAAGCACTATCTTGTTGAAGTTGGTGGCGAAATTACTGCTCGCGGTAAGAACGCGAAGGGAACCGATTGGGTTATAGGTATCGATAAACCAGTGGAATCAGCGCTACCAGGCGAAAACATACAGGCAAAAATATCAATTAGCAATGGCTATGGGTTAGCAACCTCGGGCAATTACAGAAAATTTATAGAGGTTAACGGACAAAAGTATGCGCACACAATCAATCCCAAAACAGGGTTTCCTGAGCTAAACAGCTTATTGAGCGCAACTGTGGTTGCACCCAATGCCACTGAAGCTGATGCTTTGGCAACCGCATTCATGGTTAAAGGCCTTGACTGGAGCCGAAGCTTTGTGGATAAGCGCAACGATATTGATGCCTACCTTGTTTTCTCTGATTCACTTGGGAACTATAAGGTTTGGATGAACGTGGGTATGAAAAGGAGAATAACACCTTAACTAGATACCCTTACTTGCAGCGTTCGTGCTGCAATTTGCTCCACCACCACAGCCACAGGAATAACCAATGTCGGAATCACTACAACCGGGTTTCCGTCGTTTGAAGATTGTCTTTATTGACAATCCAAGAATCACAATACCTAAAAGAAATGCTACTACGCCAATAAGTTTAAGCAATGCCATAATGTTTAGTTTTTAGTTTACCACCTCGCGGGCATGCTCGTAACAGGTCGCACAATCGGCGTTTTTACCGTTTTTCCCCCAGCACTTAATTTCCTCGTGACGAGGACATGTAACACCACGCTTTCGCAATTCCTTATTATGTCCAGCCGAAGTTTCCGGAAACTTATGGCTCTTATGAAAAATTATTCTCACAGCCATCCCCAACAAGGCTATTCCAAGAATTGCACAGGCTACAAGAATTAATTTAATAGTTAACATCTGGATAAAGGTTTTTTGCAAAAGTATACCTATTAGAATGCTCCCGCAAGAAACTAACAGATAGGAACACAAAAAGTTTATTAAATAAATTAAAAATCAAAAGACAAGCATTACGATTTGGGCACAAAACAAATGCACAACTTTTTTGTTTACCTGATGAAACTCAACAGAATTGAACGATGAGCACAACCAAAATTAAATTTACTAAAGAAGAAATACTAAACGATTACTACATTGCCCACCTCAGCCGAAATATCAGCCTTATGGGGCGTAAGGAGGTGTTAACAGGGAAGGCAAAATTTGGAATCTTTGGCGATGGTAAAGAGCTGGCTCAAATTGCCCTAGCAAAAACCTTCAGGGAAGGCGACTGGCGGTCGGGGTATTACCGCGACCAAACCTTTATGATGGCTGCAGGACTGTTTACCGCTGAGGAGTTTTTTGCCCAACTTTATGGTCAAACCGATATTGAGCTAAACCCAGGAAACGCAGGTAGAACCTTTAACAACCATTTTGCCACACGCAGCTTGAACCCCGATGGCACATGGAAGGATTTAACCAAGCAAAAGAATAGCACACCTGACATCTCACCTACTGCTGGTCAAATGCCCCGGTTGCTTGGTTTAGCATGGGCTTCAAAACTTTTCAAAAACAACAAGGAGCTATGGCGTTTTGAGCAATTTAGTCGTAAGGGTAACGAGGTTGCCTTTGGAACCATTGGCGATGCCAGCACATCGGAGGGGCATTTTTGGGAAACGCTTAATGCTGCAGCGGTGCTTCAAGTCCCAATGGTTGTTGCCGTTTGGGACGATGGCTACGGAATCTCGGTACCTAGGGATTACCAAACAGCTAAAGGTAGTATTTCGGAACTTGTAAAAGGCTTTGAGAAAGGCGAGTCCGACGTTAACGGAATATACATATACCGCGTAAAGGGGTGGGATTACCCCGCACTCATTGAAACATTCACACATGGGGTTGAACGTTCAAGAACCGAACAGGTTCCTGTTCTTTTCCATGTTACAGAGATTACACAACCCCAAGGGCATTCCACATCAGGTTCGCATGAACGTTACAAATCACCTGAACGCCTGCAATGGGAAAAGGAATACGACTGCAATACCCGTTTTCGCAACTGGATAATTTCCGAAGGCTATGCCACCGAGGCTGAACTAAACGAAATAGAAACCAAAGCTGAAACCGATGCCAAAGCTGCACGCAATAAAGCTTGGGCCGATTATACCAATCCCATTAAAAAGGAACGCGATGAACTAATCAAAATAATTGACAATCGTTCCTGTTTTTGTAAACGTGAGCACACCGACAAGGTTGGTGAAATTACTGAGCAACTCAAGGCAATACCCAACCCCATCCGCAAGGATAATATTAGCGCAGCTAAACGCATTCTCCGCCACGTTTGCTCCGATTGCAGTATCCGTGAAAAACTTCAGGCCGACTTAACCGCCTGGATTGAACGCAACATGAAAGATGGCTACGACAGGTACAGCTCACACCTTTACTGTGAAACCGAAAGAGCTGCATGGAAGGTAAAGGGTGTTCCACCTGTTTTCAAAGATGATTCGCCCATGGTTGCCGGACGTGAAATACTTCGCGACAACTGGGATGCCCAGTTTCAGAAAAATCCCCTTCTGGTCATTTTTGGTGAAGATGTTGGAGGGATTGGCGGTGTAAACCAATCATACGAAGGGCTTCAAAAGAAATACGGAGAAATCCGCATAAGCGACACGGGTATTAGGGAAAACACCATACTGGGACAGGGCCTTGGATTGGCCCTCAGGGGAATGCGCCCTGTAGCCGAAATTCAATACTTCGACTACCTCCTGTATGCACTCCAAACCATGAGCGACGACCTTGCCACCATACGGTGGAGAACAAAGAGTGGTCAAATGGCTCCTCTTATCATTTCAACCCGAGGCCACAGGCTCGAAGGGGTTTGGCATGCCGGCTCGCCCTTAAGCATGGTTATCAACTCAATAAGGGGTGTTTATGTATGCGTCCCCCGCAACATGACTCAGGCTGCTGGCTTTTACAACACCCTTCTCGAAGCTGATGATCCTGCACTGGTAATTGAGCCTTTGAATGGTTACCGCTTAAAGGAAAAGCGACCCGAAAACATTGGCGAGTACAAAATCCCTTTGGGTGTTCCCGAAATACTTCGCGAGGGTTCCGATGTTACCTTAGTTACCTATGGTAGTTGCGTACGCATTGCACAGGAAGCGGTTGAACAGCTTTGGGAGTTTGGCATTTCAGTTGAACTTATTGATGTGCAAACCCTTTTGCCATTCGATTTGCCTAACTTAATTCTTGAGTCAATCAAGAAAACCAACCGAGTAGTTTTCTTTGACGAGGACGTTCCGGGTGGAGCAACCGCATTCATGATGCAAAAGGTTCTGGAAGAACGGGCAGGCCACCAATATCTCGATTCACCTCCAAGAACAATAACGGCTCGCGAGCATCGCCCAGCTTATACCACCGATGGCGACTACTTTTCGAACCCCAATGCCGAAGATGTTTTTGATGGTATTTACGAACTGATGCACGAAGTGAACCCCAAACGCTACCCTAAACTATTCTAAGCAAAAAGCCCGGGAAACCGGGCTTTTAAAATTTTAACTTTTACTCATCAATTATTTGATAGAACAACCATCCATAAACCCTCCTTATAAACTGCAAACTCAACCACACAATAAGTCTCACTATTATTAGTTCTTTGCCTCAAAGTAAATTGCATCCTAACATTTACTGGATATACTACATTATTAATGATAACTTGATTATAATTATTTTCAACAAAACCAGTTGACCCATAAACCAAAATATCTAGTACATCAAAGTTAGTTGTAAGTCGACTATAATCCAGTATAATTTTATTGCCTATACCTTCTTCTCTAATATAAATACGATTAACACCATTACTTCGAAAGAACTCATATTTTTTATAATTGCTCTCAATTGAATTTGTTTGAGAACGTTCCTTACTTTTACTTATATATTCAGGCTTTCTGTTAAAAGTATACCCTAACGATAATTGAAACAAACTATACTTTTTCCAAGGATACTCTATCCCAATGTTAGTAAAAGATTGTGAATACCTAGCAGACATAGTAATGCCATGGGGCATAAAATAATTAACCCCGAAATCGAAACCAAGACTTAACTTGCTAAAATGATGTTGATCATAGTATACAAATTCATCAATTTTGCCAGTTCCATCCTTATATACCTCAATTTTATTTTCCTTTTGGCTCGAATGTAAAAGGAAATCAAAATGAGGCCCTAAGTCAAATGATAATTTTTGGAGGTTATAAGTAAAAAGTATTGGGATTTTCAAAAAATCTTGTTTAACATCATTAAAATAGTAGATATCCTTGTAATAAATGTTGGTAGTTGCATTATTCTTAAAGGCCTTTGATTCATAGAGTGCCTCAAACCTAACACCAACTGGTGAATTCTTTAAATATTCAAAACTAATTCCGGCATGATAACCATACTCATTTGTAAAATGATGAGTTTCCATTCCCTTTACCGTGGAAAGATGCATTCCAAGCTTCGCAGTATAGTTTAATGGGAGCTGCCCTTGGACATTAAATGCTGTGTTTAGCAAGAATAAACCAAGTAAAACTTTCTTTTTCATAGTTTTAATCATTAAGTTAAAATATTTTAAACTTAGAGTTTGTGACTTAAATTTGGTTTAATTGTGTTAAACAAATTTAATGCCATATATTTAATGAAATCGTTTTAAATTCAAGACCTAGTGTTATTGCTCAAATTTTAGTTCTTGTTCTAATACCTTTTTTTCATCCTCCTTTTCAATCTCCATTATCTCCTCAGGAGTGTAACGCCTGATCTTAAAACCAATGGTAGCAATAAACACACTCATAAAGGGGCTAATAATATTGAAAAATGCATAGGGGGCGTAACTAAAAGTGGGAACACCAAGCACAGCGGCTTGGGTTGCACCACATGTATTCCATGGGATTAGCACCGATGTAACCGTTCCGGAATCCTCCAATGTTCTGCTTAGTAGCTCTGGTTTATATCCCCTTTTTCGAAAGGTTTTGGCAAACATTCGGCCTGGTACAACAATAGAAATGTATTGGTCCGATGCAGTAACATTAAAGAATAGGCAGCTAGCAACAACTGAAGCCACCAAGCTTGCGGTTGATTTTGCAAACCTAATTATTGTTTCAGTTATCTTTACCAACAAACCAGCCGATTCCATAACTCCACCAAAAATCATGGCGGTCATTATGAGCCAAATGGTGTTCATCATGCCAGCCATACCCCGCGTAGTAAGCAATTCATTCATTTGAGCAACACCCGAATCTATTGTTATCTTCCCAAACATACTCTTCATTACGGCTATATAGCCAGCCTCGGCATAGTTGTTGGTAACTCCAGACACCTGCTCAATAATATGTGGTTGAAAGATTAGAGCAAAAATGCCGCCAAGCAATACACCAAACATGATCGAAGGTAATGGAGGCGTTTTCTTAACAATTACTACAATCAAAAAGATGGGTACCAGCAAAAGCCATGGTGTGATATTGAACGTAGAAGTTAAAACATTCATGGTCGATTGAACATCAACAAAGCCTTGCGGTTCAAACCTAAGTCCAATAACCAGAAAAATGATTAGGGTAATGGCTAACGATGGAATTGTTGTAATGGTCATATACTTTACATGAGTAAATAGGTCCGTTCCGGCCATGGCTGGTGCCAGATTAGTGGTATCGCTCAATGGCGACATTTTGTCACCAAAATAAGCTCCGGACACTATTGCGCCTGCAATTACGGCATGGTTAAAGCCAAGCGCATTCCCAATTCCAAGCAAAGCCACCCCCATGGTAGCAACTGTTGACCAGGAACTACCTGTGGCAAGTGAAACTAATGCTGTAATAATAACTGTAGCAAATAGAAAAATTTTGGGATGAAGGATTTTTAAACCGTAATAAATAAGAGTGGGAACAACACCGCTAATCATCCATGTACCAGCCAGGGCACCAATCAGCATTAGAATTAGGATTGAAGGCATGGCCGATCCTATGGTCTTTACAATGATTTGCCTAATGTAACTCCACTTATAGCCCAAATGAATTGCAATAGCAGATCCTATGGTTGAAGCTAGCAACAATGCTATTTGGTTGGCTCCCGATAGAGTTTCATCGCCAAAATAAATAACATTTAGAGTTAAGAAAAGTATCAGAAATGCAATAGGAGTAATTCCATGAATTAGTTTTGGTTGCCTGGTCATACGGAATAAAAATTTTTCGAAAATAACAATTATACCGGAATTAACCCCATTGTTTATTACCATTAACACATGATGTCATTAAAAGTGAAATCTAACATGAAATTAATCATGGAAAAACAATCCAAAAGAAAAATTTGGCATATTTTTGGATAGTTGTTGAGTGAAATAAAATAGGAAGGAGGTGGTTATGGCAAAAGGAAAGGAACTCGATATCAACCTGTTTGACATCAAATTCAAACAAATTCCGCCCAAAGCCGGCAGGGTACTCATTGCCCAGCCATCTCTAAGTGACCCCTTCTTCAAACGAACGGTAATTTACCTGGTTGAACACGATGCTAATGGCTGTATGGGATTCATTGTAAACCGCAAGCTAAACATCAGCCTTAGCGATATCTTGGTCGATTTTCCGGATGTAGATGTGAACGTATCGGTAGGTGGACCGGTTAGCCCTGAAACCATCAATTTCCTGCACACCCTTGGCGATTTAATCCCCAATACTTACCCCCTGGGAAACGGAATTTACATGAATGGCGATATCAACGCGTTAAAAACGCTTGCCATTGCCGGTAAAGTAAATGCAAAAAATTTAAGGATATTTATTGGCTACTCCGGATGGGGGCCAAAGCAACTAGAGAATGAGATAAAGGAAAAATCGTGGGTAGTGGCTAACTTTCCCCCTGCTGAAGTAATGAAAGGGGTTTACGATAACTGGTACTTTGCCGTTCAGCAGCTGGGCGAAAAGTTTAAGGTTTGGACTATTTACCCAGAAAATCCCTCGCTAAACTAAATCCTTAAAGGTTGCTTTGTTTAGTTCAGCACTGAGATGTTTGGACACGGTATTGAAGTAACGGTTGCTCCCAAGCCCAAGTACCCAACGTATGCCACTAATTGCGTTAGTAATAAAGAGTTCATCGCAAGTGCTAAAAACCTTGGTGTTTAAGGCTACATCATCAAAAACTTTATACCCTAAGTTACGGGCAAGGTTTATTACAACCCTACGCATAACACCTGGAATACAACCCTCCGAAAGTCCTGGTGTAAATATTTCACCTCTTTTTACAACAAAAACGTTTGATGAAATAGTCTCGGCTACCCGCCCAAACTCATTGAGAATTACGCACTCGTCGAGCAAATTTCCTTTCCTGTAAAGTCCAGCTTTCACGTATAGTAGGGCGTTGCAGCTTTTCACCATTGATAGAGTATTTACCGGTTTTTTAATATCCGGGTAAACGTCAACAAACAAACCCTTAGGGTTGTAAGCGTAAAACTTAAAATCGAGGGGCTGGCTCTCCACAATAATTGAGGCATCGCTACTTTCGGGTGTATAAAGCCCTTCCCCATTCCTGAAAACTGAAACCCTTACTCGGGTGCTCGCAAAGTGTCGGTTCTTATTAAGGAGCTTAGTAATTACCTCAACAAGTTTACTTTTTGATAATGAAGAGGGTTTCTCAATCTCCAGGATTTGTAAACCATTGGTCAATCTTTCATAATGTAATTCCAGGTGGTAAGGCTCTGTCCCGTAACAATGGATGGTTTCAAACAGGCCATCGCCGTATCGAAAAGCCCGGTTTGAAACGCCCAATACTGGACTATCGGCCCGACGAAACTCGCCATTAAACCATATGTATGCATTTGGGGTCATCACATGCAAAGATAGCTATCGTTTTAGGTATTCAATGGCTATTTCAAAAAGACGGGGTTGCACCCTTTTGTAGGTTAAGCTTACAGGAATACTCTTAAAAGCTTTTACCTCTCCAATTTCACTTTCTGGCAAAGTGCCAAGTTCTGTTACTTCGGCATAAAACATACGCCCATAGGTTTCGGCCCCATCGAGCTGGACCGTATAATCAAATAGCTGCTTTATGGAATATCGAATTGCACCTGTTTCCTCAAAAAGCTCCCTACTTGCAGCCTCAAGGGGCGATTCGCCCAGTTCAATATGTCCGCCAGGCAGTTCCCATGTGTCACGGTTTTTATTACGTACCCATAGCCAATGCCCGTTCATGTTACTAATAATAGCAACCAGTTGTAAAACATTTGTATCTAAACCATCTGGATATATAATGATGTGCGCCTCGGCTTGCATGGATATCAACCTATAATCCCAGCTGCTTTAGAAAGAAAAAAAACAGTTTTGGGTCGATAAGAATCGGGTAGATGAAACCGAACACTGCACCCACAAAGTGCGCGTCGTGATTAATATTATCGCCACCCCTGCGGCTCATGTAGTTGGAGTAAAAAAGGTAAGCAATGGCAAATACAATTCCGGGAATAGGAATTATAGCCATGAGGTATAACTTCTCCAGAGGGCTAAAGAAAATGCTGAAAAACACAATGGCCGAGACAGCCCCAGATGCTCCAACGCTCTGGTAGTATGGGTCGTTCTTATGCTTTTTCAGGGTGGTTAGCGATGATACAATGGCAGCACCAAGGTATAGAATAAGAAAGTGAACCTGGTGCATACCAATACTTCCAATAGATTGTAGTTGCTGTAATATTGATTCCACATACCTACCAAACGATAGCAGCACTATCATATTTACAAAAAGGTGTAAAAAATTGGCATGCACAAAAGCATGCGAAATCAACCTGTACCACTCATTCCGCATAAAAACTATGTATGGGCTAAGCAGTAAACGCTGAAATAGGATGCTATTCCCGAAGGCGGCAATCGAGACAATAGCAGTAATAGCAATTATTACATAGGTCATTTCCCAAAAACAATAAGGTAAATAAGCTCCCGCAGCAGCTCTCCATGATCGGTTGAGCTGTTATTAACACCTTTTGACCGCATATCGTACTCGCTGAGCCATTGAATAATACTTACACAACGCGAAGCGCTGTATCGTTTGGCTGCCCTTTCATACTCAGCAACAAAAAACTCGTTAACACCCAACTCCTTGGCTACAGATGCTTTTGACTTATCAGCTAAAAAGTGATATTTAAGTATTTTGATGAAATACTGGTAAATAGCGGTAATGGTTAACACAAAAGGATTGGCATTGGGATTTCGTGCAAAGTGATCGGCAATGCGCATGGCGCGAGCAAAGTTCATTTCCCCAAGTGCCTTGGTCAGTTCAAAGCGGTTAAAATCGCGACTTATACCAATGTTCCGCTCAATATCTGCAGCCTGTATCTGTTTACTATCAGCAGGGAGTATTATTGCCAGTTTATCAAGTTCATGGGCTAAGCGGCTTAAATCGTTACCAACAAACTCAGTTAGCAAGTTTGCTGCCATGGGATCGATTTTTATTCCCTTATCCTTAAGGTAACCAATAATCCAATCGGGAATTTGGTAGTCGTAAAACTTTTTCGACTCAAAGTAAACCCCCTTTTGCTTTGCCAGCTTAACGACTCCTGAGAGCTTATCGGACGATTTCTTACCATCGCTGGCAATTTTATGGCAAACAACAAGAATGGTGGAATTAAGCGGGGTTTTCAGGTAAATTTCCAGGTCGGAAAGGTTGCGAACATTCTGGGCTTCCTTAACAATAACCACCTGGTAATTCGACATCATAGGGAAACGGCGAGCTGCATTGATTATATCGGCAGCCGAAATATCCCGGCCGTAAACCACGGTTTGGTTGAATGCCTTCTCGGAACTGCTGAGCACATTGTCCTCAATGTACTCAGCAATTTTATCGATGAAGTATGGCTCATCGCCAGTCAGAAAGTAAATGGGTTTATATATCTTATTCTTCAGCTCCTGAAGAATGTTTTGGAACGATTCAACTGTCTGACTCTGCTTGGCCATAGCTTGAATTTAAAAGCGCAAGTGTTTAACCGATTCACTATTGTTAATCAATCGGGTAAGCGACTCGATTCCAATTTTAATTTGGTCTTCAACAAAAAGCGAATTCACTTTTTGATCGCTTTCGGTAGTTTTAACCCCTTCGGAAATCATAGGCTGATCAGTAACCAGCAGAAGTGCACCTGTGGGAATTTCGTTATAGAAACCAACCGTAAAAATTGTAGCCGTTTCCATATCGATGGCCATAGCGCGAGTACGACGGAGGTATTCCTTGAAATTATCGTCGTACTCCCAAACCCTACGGTTTGTGGTAACAACAGTACCTGTCCAGTAATCGCGGTTGTGATTTCGGATGGTTGATGAAACTACACGTTGTAAAGTAAATGCTGGTAGTGCTGGAACTTCAGGAGGCATATAGTCATTTGAGGTACCCTCGTGTCGAATGGCTGCAATGGGAAGTATAAAATCGCCTACGTTGTTCTTCTTTTTTAGACCGCCACATTTACCAAGGAAAAGAACTGCTTTGGGCTTTACTGCGCTTAACAAATCCATAATGGTTGCAGCATTGGGACTTCCCATGCCAAAGTCTATCATGGTTATACCATTTGCAGTGGCACAAGGCATGTTGGCATTTGGATTAACTATGGGAACATTAAAGTAATTAGCAAAGAATTCCAAGTATCCCCTAAAGTTGGTTAAAAGGATATGGGAACCAAAATCCTCAAGTGCTTGTCCGGTATACCTTGGTAACCAGTTCTCAACAATTTCTTCTTTTGTCTTCATACCAACACATTTTAATTATATCAACAACTATATTTCGGCAAAGATACGGCTATTCGGTCAATCTTAAAATAGTGTTTTTAAACATACTTAACAAATGTGGTGTGCCATTTTGGTGAAATTTTCTAGCAAAGGCTCATATTTACCTGATTGATTTGGCAGGCGAAAACGTTAGCAAACCATTGAATGATTTAAAAATTTTTAATTTTGCCGTATGAGCATAGCCAACGGCAGTTCACTAAACTTTCCTTCCTACCAGTTCCGGGTAAAGCAGGATGATGGTAACCGTTACATTTTTGATGTAATCCGGAAAAAATTCATTGCGCTTACCCCGGAAGAATGGGTTCGTCAGCATTTGGTCAGCTTTCTGATACACGATTTAAATGTACCAACAGGGTTAATTGGCGTTGAGGTGAGCTTTTCATTTAACAGCATAAACCATAGGGCCGATGTTGTGGTCTATAATAAAAAGGGGCAACCCCTATTGCTTGCAGAGTGTAAGGCGCCTACCGTGGATATTACTGACGATGCTGTTGACCAGATATGTAGATATAATTATGTGCTAAATGCTGAATACCTGATAATTACAAACGGAATAAGGCATTACATTTTACAGCTTACCAAAGATAACAGATGGATAACACTAAATAATTTCCCTGAAATTACTAACAAAATATAAGCAACAATATGACCGCCCTTGAAAAACATTTTGATAAATTTCGCAAGAACATTGTAGGTATCGATGCTACCTATAAAACTATCTACGGTGAGCAAAAACTGATTTATGCCGATTGGATTGCCAGTGGTAGGCTATACCGGCCCATTGAGGATAAAATGCTTAGCCTTTTTGGTCCAATGGTAGCCAACACCCATACCGAGAGTAGCTTTACCGGGAAGTTTATGACTGAGGCATACCACTATGCCCTAAAAGAGATTAAACGTCATGTAAATGCTGGACCCGAAGATGTAATTGTTACATCTGGTTTTGGTATGACCTCGTCGATCAACAAATTTCAAAGGATACTTGGCCTTAAGAATAAAAGCTTTGTGTTCCAAAACCCCAAGGAAAGGCCAGTTGTTTTTGTTACCCACATGGAGCATCACTCCAACCAAACATCGTGGTACGAGACCATTGCTGAAGTAGTAGTAGTTGAACCCGATAAGAATCTTTTGGTATCGCCACAGAAACTCCGCGAAACACTGGAGCGATATAATGATAGACCTATGAAAATAGGTTCATTTAGCGCTTGCAGCAATGTAACCGGAATAAAAACTCCTTACCATGAACTTGCCCGAATAATGCACGAGGCTGGGGGGTTATGCTTTGTGGACTTTGCAGCATCGGCTCCGTATGTAAAGATTGATATGCATCCTGCCGATCCCATGGAGCGTTTAGATGCCATTTTCTTTTCGCCCCACAAGTTTTTGGGTGGCCCTGGAGCCTCAGGCGTCCTCATTTTCAACTCAAACCTTTACAAGAACCGCGTACCCGACCAACCCGGAGGTGGCACGGTTGACTGGACAAACCCCTGGGGTGAGTATAAGTATATAGATGACATTGAGCGACGAGAGGATGGCGGCACACCCGGTTTTCTTCAAGCAATCCGTAGCGCCCTAGCCATAAGGCTAAAAGAACAAATGGGCATTGAAAATATCGAAAAGCGCGAAGAGGAACTGGTACACCTTGCCTTTGAAAGATTGAAAAATATTAAAGGACTTCACATTTTGGCTGATAATTGCTTAAATCGAATTGGTTCCATTTCTTTTTACATCGATAATTTACACTACAACCTTATAGTTACACTGCTAAGCGAGCGGTATGGAATCCAAATGCGCGGTGGCTGTGTTTGTGCCGGTACTTACGGGCATTTTTTGCTAAACGTTAGCAAGGAGCAATCGCACCGGATTACAGATTTAATTAATAAAGGCGATTTATCGGAAAAACCCGGTTGGGTTCGCTGGTCATTACATCCAACCACTACCAACGACGAGGTTGAATACATAACCAAAGCGCTTGCCGAGATTGCCGAAAAGGGTAAGGAATGGCAAAACGACTATACGTACTGCAAGCATACCAATGAGTTCTGCAATAAAAACCCTGAAGCAGCAATGCTTTGGAAAAATGTTGAGGAGCACTTTCAATTTTAACCTGTAAGGCTAAAATTATCGCCAGATAAAACCTTTTAACTTTTGGGTAGGCGAGGTTTTGGATTTAATAGCTGAAGTAAAACCTCGTCCTCCCATCCATTTAGAGTTTTCAACCAATCCTTTTTTACTCCAACCTTAGTAAACCCAAGGTTCTCAAATAAGCGTAAGCTGATAACGTTACTTGCCGATACGTTTGCATAGAGCTGGTTTAGCTGTAGCACCTCAAAAACATATCTGATTAGCACTTTTAAAGCCTCAGTAGCATAACCTTTACGGCGGTCTTCGTTTTTGGCTATTAGTACACCAACTCCCGCTCGTAAATGGTAAGGATCAAAATCGAACAAATCAACCAGACCAACCGGAACATTCATGAGTGAATTCTGATCCTTTGCCTCAATAATTAGCCTTAGCTGCTTGGATTCCCATATGTCTAAATGCGATGTTTCAATGTACTTTTTTAGTAGGTATTTAGAGAATGGCGTAAGCGTATTGCTAACCTTCCAAATTTCCATGTTATTCTCCCAGCTGTAAAGCAAATCGACATCCTCTGGTTCAGGCGCACGGAGCTTTACAACGCTGTTTTCTAAAACATTACCCTCCATTACCTTTTCTCAAGTTTAACCAGAATAGCATTGGGAAATCCCATTGAGTTTACCTTTTCCAGCATTTCGGTAGCTTTAGCTTTCTCGTTAAAGGCTCCAAAGTAGTATCGGTATAACCCGTCGTTACCAACCTCCTCGGTTACATATAGACCCCGGAAAAAGTCAAGAGTTAAGGGTATCTCGCTTGTAGCTACAAGAATGGTAAAAACGCTTTGCTTTGTTATGAGATTTTTCTGCAAAGCAGAAACAAGGCGTTGAAGTTCAACCTCATTTACCAGAACAGCCCTTGATGCACCCATATCAATAATGGTATTGAGATGCTCAATGGCGTCGGCTTTTGACTTGTAAACATTCATACAAATCAATCGTCGTGACCCAATTACAAACTCACGAAGGTTGATGTTAAACTTCTTCTCAATGGTTTTAACTAGTTCAGGAGAAATTGCATCGTCGATAGGTGCTAGCATTATGGTGTAGTTCTGGGTTTGAGGTTTGAGGTGTTCGGGAACATCAACAAACTCAATTTTCAGGTTCTTGTTTGGGTTAAATACCCTAATGCTGGCCCGCCGGTTTAGCTTACGGCCGTTGGGGTTATCGGAACCGTCGGGGTTGGTATTAGCGGCAAAACTTACCAGTGAGCCCATACCTCTTACCACAAATCGTTTTTCGTCGATCCCCTTATTAACCAGGTACTCAACTACAGCGTTTGCCCTACGGGCCGAGAGCATGAGGTTATACATAGGCGAGCCCTTGCTGTCAGTATGGCCAATCACCTCGATATACAAATCGGGATAATCGGTCATCAACTTGTAAACCTTTTCAAGCTCAAACTGTGCATCGCGTTTCAGCTCGTAGCTGTCGAAGTCGAAAAGCACATAGTTGAAACGAATCACCTCCTCTTTGGTTATTGGCTTTGCATCTAGGTTGATATCTAAAAGATACCTTTCCTGGTTATAGGTGGAAGGTATATGAAGCTGTAAAGGGTTCATTACGTAAAACTGACTGGTAGCCTCAAGGGAGTACCTACCAGGCTTTACTGCAACGCTGTAAGTTCCATCGCTTAAGGGCAAAGCCATGGCAATAAGGTTGTTTGCAGTATCTTTTACTAAGATGGTAATACTGTCAGATTTGATATCGGCATTGTCCGATAGATTAACCTTACCAAACAGTTCTATCTTACGCGATATACTTGGGTAGATGTTTACCCTATAAAGCTCATAGAAAGTTGATTGATTTGAAATGGCCATTGGCATTACGCCAGAAAGGGAATCGAGGGGGTAAAAGTAAAACTCTTCGTCAGGGGTATTAAATGGATAACCAAGATTAATGGGCATGGACCAGGAATTACCATCAATCTTTCGGCTGTAAAAAATATCGAATCCTCCCATGCTGTTATGCCCCTGCGAGGCAAAGTAAAGCGTTCGACCGTCAGGGCATACTATTGGCGACTCCTCGTTGTACGGTGTATTGATTTGAGGACCAAGGTTTACTGGGTTGCTCCATTTGCCATCGGGCTGCAAATTGGTTTCGTAAATATCGGTACCACCATAGCCGCCTTTCCGGTTCGAAACAAAATACATCCGCTTGCCATCGGCTGAAAGCGATGCAAAGGTTTCCCAATCCTTTGAATTGATGGGTGCCGGTAACTTTTTTACAGGTTGCCACTTATCGCCTACCAGCGTTGAGTAATATAGGTTGCCCGAAGTTACCTCATTGACAAAAAGAATCAAGTAATCACCAGTGTAGTTAAGTGCGGTAGTATAAAGTTCGCCCTCAACCCTTAGGTCAAGGGTAATATTCCTTGGCGAGCTCCACTTACCATCAACCCACCGGGAATAGTATACAGCAGTATAGAACTTTTCCTTAACCGTAAACACCATGGTTTGCCTATCGCCCGATATTACTGGGTAGTTGCAATTCTTATTCCTATCGGGAAACAGGTTGATATGTTCGGTTTTCATTACAATAGGCCTCGAAATGAAATTGCGAGCAACCTCGCATGCTTTTATCTGCTGGTTAACATAGTCGAGGTTGTAAACATCTTTAACATCAATTTTATCCTTAAATTTTTGAAAAGCCAGCAGGGCGTCGTCAAATCTAAAATTTACCATGTAAGCTTGCCCCAGGTAAAAATAGGTTTGAATGGGTGCGGCAGTCTCGCGGTAATACCCTTCACGGTACTTAGGGTTTACATTCTTCGATGCTTTTTCAAGGTATGGTATAGCATTCTGCTTCAGTCCGGGAATGTTTAGGTAACACATGCCAAGCTTGTAAAGGATATTCGCATTGGTAGAATCCTGCTTGTATAGGCTCTGGTAAAGGGGAAGCGCTTCCTTGTAGTCCTGAACGAAAAAGTAATACTCTGCGTCGCTGAACGTTTGCTTGAAACTTTCCTGAGCCTTACCCTCGCAAACTGTTAAACTAAGAATAAATTGCAGTGCGATTAATGCCTTAATAAACTTTTGCTTTACCATACTTTGCAAACAATTGCATTAAACTTTTAAATCATCAAATAAGCAAATTTAGCATTTATTAACCAAATAAACTAATGTTCAATGTAATAGTGATAAAAAAATTGAGAAAAAGGCTGCCTGATGCGGGGCAGCCTTAAACGTTTGATGAATTATGAGGTTTTATACTTCCCAGGTATCGCCACTATTGAGTAAATCGTCAACGGACTTAATCTTGGCAGTTTTCATAACCTCCAGCACTTGGTCGCGAACATTATCGTCGTAGGTGGAATCCTTCACATTGCGGATCACGCCTAAGGCAACGGGGTAATCGGGGTACTCCATGTTGGCAAGCATCATGTGAATACCTGGATTTGGGTTGTAAGCATCGTGTACCAGAATATCGTCCATGGTAAAACCACCCTGGCCAATGGTTACAACCTTAAGGCTCAGTCCACTAAGAACTAAGCCTTTATCCCTGTTCTTTCCGAATACCATCTTTTCGCCATGGCGGAGAACAATCACGCGGTCGTCGCGATGTTCACGGTCGGTTATGTAATCGTAAGCACCGTCGTTAAAGATGACGCAGTTTTGAAGAATTTCAACAACCGAGGTGCCATCGTGCTTAGCAGCCTCAACCATAACCTCGGCGGTTAGCTTAACATCAACATCGAGTGAACGGGCAAAAAATTTCCCTTGGGCACCAATAACCAGTTCTCCCGGGCGGAAAGGATGCTCAACTGTACCGAAGGGAGAAGTTTTGGTGATTGCTCCAAGCGGCGAGGTTGGTGAGTACTGACCTTTGGTTAACCCGTAAATCTGGTTGTTGAAAAGCAAGATGTTTATATCGATGTTACGCCTTACTGCGTGGATAAAGTGGTTACCTCCAATGGCAAGGGCATCGCCATCGCCAGTAACCTGCCAAACGCTCAGCGTTGGGTTTGCCACCTTTACTCCAGTTGCTATGGCCGATGCACGACCATGGATGCCATGGAAACCAAAGGTATTAACGTAGTAGGGGAAACGGCTGGAACAACCAATACCAGAAACAAATACGTAGCGTTCAAGGTTATACTTTAGCTGTTTTGATACCTCGGGTAAGGCTTTTTGTACGGCATTCAGAATGGCATGATCGCCACAACCCGGACACCAACGCACTTCCTGATCGCTCTTAAAATCCTGTGGGGTGTAATTCATATATTGTTCTTCCATGGCTATTTACCCTCCAAAATTTGGTTAAACTTTTCAACCAGTTCCACCACGGTGAATGGCAGACCCTGAACCTTGTTATACTGTAGGTAGTTGAATTGCTGATAATTCATTCGTAGGTGGTTTGCAAACTGCCCCATGTTTAACTCGCATACCACAAGTTTCTTGAAACGACCAAAAATGTCGGCAACATTTTTGGGCATGGGGTTTATGTAGTTGAAATGGCACAGTGAAACTTTTTTGCCGTTTGCACGCATTTCCTGAACCGCATCGAACAGATGACCGAATGTTCCGCCCCAACCAATAACAAGCAGGTCGCCTTCGGGGTCGCCAATCACTTGCTGCTCAGGGATGAACTCCTGAACACGCTGAACCTTTGCAGCACGAATATCGACCATTCGTTGGTGGTTGGTTGGGTCGTGCGAAACGGTACCTTTTAGGAAATCCTTTTCCAAGCCCCCCACCCTATGGGCAATACCTTTTTTACCGGGGAAAGCCCAACCACGAGCTAAGCGCTTCTCATCGCGAGCATAGGGCAAATACCCCACAGTTCCCTCAGAAACAATTGGCGGTTTTATATCGGGATAATCCTTCATGCTCGGAATGCGCCAAGGTTCAGAGCCGTTGGCAATGTAACCATCGGTTAAGAGCAAAACGGGAGTCATATGCTCCATGGCAATTTTACCCGACATGAATGCATAGTCGAAGCAGTTGCTTGGAGTGCTGGCTGCAATTATTACCATGGGTGCTTCGCCATTTCGTCCCCAGAGTGCTTGCATAAGGTCTGATTGTTCCGTTTTGGTGGGCAAACCGGTTGAAGGGCCACCTCGCTGAACATCAACAATAACCAAAGGTAACTCGGTCATAACCGCAAGACCCAAAGCCTCAGATTTAAGTGAAAGTCCAGGGCCTGATGTGGTAGTTACCGCAAAGTTTCCAGCATAGGCAGCACCTATAGCCGTACATACTCCGGCAATTTCGTCCTCAGCCTGCAGGGTTTTAACGCCTAAATCCTTACGCTTGGCTAATTCAATTAAAATTTCAGTGGCAGGGGTAATTGGATATGAGCCACAAAACAGGGGTAAGCCAGCTTTTTCGGCGGCTGCTATGAGCCCCCATGCTGTTGCTGTGTTACCATTGATGTTACGGTATTTGCCTTTAGGTAATGATGTGGCCTGCTTTACCTTATAAGTACTGGCAATGGCCTGAATATTTGCGGCGTAATTATACCCATCGCGCAAAACTTTCTTGTTTGCCTCAACAACTTCGGGCTTTTTGGCAAATTTCTTCTCAAAAAATTTCTCAGTAAAATTTAAAGGCCTATCGAATATGTAGTAAACCATTCCCAAGGCAAACATATTCTTGCTTCGGATAATGCTTTTGTTATCCAAACCACTATCCTTGAGGCTTTCCTTGGTAAGGTTTGTAATGGGCGCAAAAATCACCTTGTAATCCTGCAAGTTAAGCTCGGTTACCGCATCAAAGGTTTTATAGCCCGCACGCTGGTATCCCTTTTCGTTAAACTGGTCGGCATCAACAATAATCATACCACCGCGTTTTACCCATTTTGCGTTGGCTTTTAGGGCTGCAGGGTTCATTGCAATTAGCACATCGCAAAAATCGCCAGGGGTATTAACTTTTCGGTTTCCAAAGTGCACCTGAAAACCTGATACACCACCAATGGTGCCCTGTGGGGCACGTATTTCCGATGGGTAATCAGGGAAAGTGCTTACATCGTTACCAAAAAGTGCCGATGCATCGGCAAACAGGGTTCCGGTAAGCTGCATACCATCACCGGAATCACCTGAAAATCGAACAACAACCTCGTCCAGCTCTTGGACACTTTTTTGTTTATCCATAAAGATGCTGTTTAGTTTTTAAACATCCTGAATTATATAAATCTGATATCCAGAATGTTATATTGATTACTACTTATTTATTTATGACACAAAATTAGGCTTTTTTATACACAGCAATCGTTTTAAAACATATTTTACGACATGTTTTTGCTTTTTACCCTACCGTACAAGTAATTGGAACAACTTATTTGGAATACCGGTTAAGCATAGCGGTAATCCTATTGAAATGAGGCCCTTCCCAATAAATTTGTCCACATCTGGAGCATATAAAAAACTTGTTGTAAATCTGATAGGTAGTTCGGGGGACGTACTTTTCAACCTTTGATTTTTCAACCTGCACCACCTCGCCATTGCACAACGAGCATCTGGAAAAGGGGTCAAAGAAATTGATTAGGTTAAAGTAATCGACCACTTCGGCGAGCTGAAGTTGAGGATTTGTATTCCTAAGGAAGTACCCGTAACGCGCTTTCCCATTACGAAGTATCCCCTTGTCACGTGTGAGTATGATTCTATCACTGGCCTGCGCAATATTAAGTATTTCGTTATCGGTATAGGATTTATCGTAAAGGGTATCGATACCACAGAAACGCAGATATGCAGCCAACCTGCCCAAGTGGACATCGAGCACAAACCTAGGAGGTACTTCAAAATCCGGGCGCAGGGCAATACCCGGAATTGATATTGATGAAAACTTGGGATAACACGAAATCAAACTACCCTCAGCAGGACGAAAAGAAAAGTTGACCAGTGAACCATCAACTAAAATGAGAAAAATCTCAACATGCGGAACGCCTAACGATTCAATCAAATCCTTCACCGTTGGCATACCCCAAAAACCAACACGTTGCTCCTTTTGTTTTTGACTTGCGGGCAAAAAGTCGTTCAGATTACCGTAAAGCCTAATAGTTATATACTTTTTGAACTCAACAGACACGATTGCTGTTTGTATATTTTAAATTTGCAGTAAATTACAAAATGATATGGCAATAATCAAACCTTTAAGGGGCTACACTCCCAAAATTGGCAAAAACTGCTTTATAGCCGAAACGGCAGTAATTATTGGCGATGTTGAAATTGGCGATGATTGCAGCATTTGGTATGGGGCTGTCATTCGTGGTGATGTAAACTCCATTCGCATAGGCAATAGGGTTAATATTCAGGATAATGCGGTGCTTCATACCACCTACCAAAAAACTACCATCAAACTTGGCGATGATGTATCCATTGGGCACGGGGTGATACTCCATGGTGCAGAGGTTGGAAATGGAGCCCTGCTTGGGATGGGTTGCACGGTAATGGACTACGCCAAAATTGGCGAAGGTGCTATTGTTGCTGCCAACGCGTTGGTTCTGGAAAACTCCGTTGTTGAACCCGCAAGCGTTTACGCAGGTGTGCCTGCCCGTTTTGTTAAGAAAGTTGACCCTGAGCTAAGCCGCGAAACCAACGAGCGCATTGCCCGCAATTACCTTTTTTATTCTGGTTGGTATAAAGACGAAAATGCAAAGTGATAATAAGGCATTATTTTTGAATTGATTTACCAGTAAACAAAATCAAAATCATGAAAAACAGAATCTGGATTTTAACTATTGCGATACTAACCATAACGTTGTCGGTATCAATGGCTCAGGGAACCAAAATAAACTGGATTGAAATTGATAAGGCTTTTGACGTAAACTCTAAAACACCCCGAAAAATTTTCATCGACGTTTACACCGATTGGTGCGGCTGGTGCAAAAAGATGGATGAGAATACCTTTTCCAATCCGGTAATTGCCTCGTACCTCACCACAAAATTTCATGCTGTTAAGTTCAACGCCGAGGGCACAAAGGATATTGCATATAAAGGGAAGGTATACAAGAACAAAGGGCAGGGGCAACGAAACCCACATGAATTTGCCATAGCCCTACTACAAGGTCGATTATCGTATCCTTCAATAGTTTTCATGGATGAGGATAACAACCTAATAACCTACCTTGCGGGGTACTTGACCCCCGAACAGCTTGAGCCAATTTTGGCTTACATCGAGAGCGATGCATACAAAACCCAGAAATGGGAAGACTTCAGGGCAAAGTTTGTAAGTAAGCTAAACACAGCGGCAAATCCTTAATCACTTGCCCGGAAAATTAACAGGTAATTGGGCTAGCAACCCATACTGAAAAACGCTTAATCGCTTTTCAACAAGTAGTTGCTTGCCATCCAAAATTCGCATGTTGGTTATAACAGGTATGCGGTAGTAGAATCTATCAAGTTTAGTTTTTACTGCAAAAGACTCCATATCACTTTTGACTGCATCAAAATTTTCAGGGTATTCGGGTTGATCAAACTCAATTAGAATTGGCCTTCCGGAAAGGTCGGTAGGTGTTAGTAACCCTTTACTCTCCGAAAAACGGAAAAGGATTGCACTTTCGCCTTCGGCGTTTGAGGGTATAAAGCTAAAGGTTTGGGAAAAGGCATGGGTAAACCTTTTCCCAATGAATAGGGCAAGGTACTCATCCTCCAATCGTTGAAGTTCTTTAAGGATCAGTTGCAAAGCGTCGCCCGCAAATGGGTGATCGATGTCGGGGGTAAGAAAATCGAGCCTTTTCTTTCGAATGCTGAAGATAAAATCGGCAGCCTCCTTAGCCTTTTCCTCAAGGTTGCGTTCTACGGTCATCGATCGCTGAATGGGAACCCTAACATAAACACTATCGCGAAGGGTACGGCCGTAAAAGGTAGCAGTTTCTTCTGCTATAAAAGGATTAACTGAGAGATCCTTAAAAACCACTTCATCACATTTTAAATCGTGGCTAAGGGTTATTGCTTTTGAGTCGATGGTTTGGTTTACGGGTAAAATTAGGCCATCCGCTGATAATTTCAGGTAATTGCCATAACCTTTTCCCGAGGGGTAAACGGCAAAAATTGCATTAGGGTCGGTTTCGGAATGGGTTTCGATATCAATTTTAGAAATGGAATACTCAACCTTTTCGGTATTACTTACCCCATCAATCCCTAAAAACTTTTTGGCGTAATCGGCATAAGGCCCGGGAATATACTCATTTTGGGTGCAGGCAACTCTTACATATACAACGGTGCGGGGTAAGGTATAGTAAATCGCAACCTTTTTATCGTCGTTGGGCTTGCCAAGAGGCTCAACCTGAATGGTCTTACTATTGCAGCCAAAAAAAGCTGCCGTAACTAGAGCGAAGAACAGTTTTTTACTCGTCATTATTGGTAATGTGTTGGAATGCTTTACAAATATAGTTCACAATATTGGATGCGCACAAGCTAATTTGTCCAAAATCATCGGCAGCCAAATCGCCGGCTAGGCCATGAATAAAAACGCCAGAAATGGCAGCATCGGTTGGTGAAAGCCCACGAGCTAAGAGGCCAGTAATTATACCACTAAGCACATCGCCACTACCACCGGTAGCCATGCCCGGGTTTCCGGTTGAGTTAAAGTGAACATTGCCATTGGGCAATACCACTCTTGTGTAGGCTCCTTTTAAAACAATTATCACCTTGTATTTTTGAGCCACTTCCCTGGCACGTTCAAGCCTTTCCCAGTTACTTTCCGATTTCCCGAAAAGCCTGTCGAATTCGCCGGGATGTGGCGTTAAAATCAGTGTGGTGTTTGTACTATTTAGGACATCAATACTCCTTGAGAGCAAATTAAGCCCGTCGGCATCAATCACCATGGGTACCCGGCATGTTTTAATTAGCTTGATGAGCATTTTTTCGGTATCGCTGTTCTGAGCAATACCCGGGCCTACGCAAACCGCGCTAAACTTATCCAATGGAGGGAAATCGGTAAGGTACATTTCACCCCTATCAATACTGGCCAAAGCCTCAGGTACGCTAATCTGAGCAATTGTATAGCCTGCTTTTGGGATATGCATGGTTACCAAACCTGATCCACTCCTCACTGTCGATTTAGCACAAAGACAAGCAGCCCCCATCATTCCTTGCGAACCTGCCAGTATAAGCGCATGCCCAAAAGTTCCCTTATGGGCAAAGGTTGAATGATGAAGAAAATCTATTTTCAAACTGCTTGCCGTTGTGTAATAATAAGGTGTAACAGTGCTTTCGATTGCTTGTGGGTGCAGTCCAATGGGAATAACAACCCAGCGCTTAACAAAAGACTCGTTCTCAGGCATAAAAAAAGCCAACTTGGGAAACTGCAAGCTAAGGCAGTAATCGGCTTTTATAACGGGATTATGGTTAGGAACCGGATTGGCTTCGCCAAAAAGGCCCGAAGGAATATCGATAGCGATAACCTTAGCCCTCGATGAGTTGATATGCTCTATTAGTTGGGCGGCAATGCCATCAACGGGTCGGCTAAGCCCTGAACCGTAAAGGGCATCAACCACCAAATCATCCGAATGAATTTCAGGAAAATCGGATTGATGTTTGACTAAATATAATTCTGACGTTAATTCCTTTAGGCGATCAAGATTGGTTAAAAAATCGGTGGAGTAGGCATCGGCTTTTAAGTAGTAGATGTGCGAGTTAAAGCCCGAATTAATTAGCAAACGAGCTAATGCAAGCCCATCGCCCCCGTTATTCCCGGGACCACAAAATATTTTTATCCTACGATTTTTATGGTATTTGCTTCTGAACCAGTTGAAAAGGGCTGTAGCAGCCCGCTCCATCAAATCAATCGATTCAATGGGTTCGCTCTCTATGGTATAAGCATCGATGCTTTTGATCTGGCTTGTTTTGAATACTTTCATTGATTCAAGCTATACTGCTAAGTTACTAATTTTTCCCGATTGTTTATCCTGAATTCGCCAATTGAAAAAATCCCAATGACGAATCTCCTCTAAGAATGTTTGCCACTCCCCTTTTTTTGGCCGAGTTATTTCATGGATTTTAGATTTAACTTTTCACTAACTTTTCTAACTTCCTTTAACTCCATCACATTCCACCTATTCCGATTCATTCCGATTCAATCCTCTAAAAATGTAACTAACTCCCCATTCTTATCAGCCCGTTAGAATTGATAAATCTTGAAACTTCGGTTTATAAAATTTACAAATTAAAACCAATAAACGGTTATCGCTTTTAACGTTTAGGTAAAATAAGCTTAACAAAAACATTATACAACATAATTTGTAGATTTGGAAATAAACCATTAAATACTATTTTTGTCAATCTTGAATAATTGAAGATAAACCAAAACCATAATTTATATGTTGAAAAATCATCCTAAAGGACTACTGGTAGCGTTCTTCTCCAACATGGGTGAGCGCTTCGGTTTCTACACCATGATGGCCATTCTAGTGTTATTCCTCCAAGCAAAGTATGGCCTATCGGCCGAGGAAGCCGGCGGATACTACAGCTGGTTTTACTTTGCAATTTATGCGTTAGCCCTTATTGGCGGGTTAATAGCCGATGCAACCAACAGGTACAAAACAGTAATTCTGCTGGGAATAATCATTATGTTTGGTGGCTACGCAATGATTGCAATGCCTGGCATGAGCCTAACCATGACATTACTTGGACTTTTTATTATTGCTTTTGGGAATGGCTTATTCAAAGGTAACTTACAGGCTGTGGTTGGCCAAATGTACGATAACCCTGAATACTCAAAGGTTCGCGATACCGGTTTCATGATTTTTTACATGGGTATAAATGTAGGTGCGTTCTTTGCTCCTTTTGTAGCTACCGGTATCCGTAACTGGTTTCTTCGCAGCCAGGGCTTTGAGCACGATGCCAGCCTCCCCTCGCTTTGCCATGCATTCCTAAACGGTAAGGTAACCGATCCTGAGTCGCTCGCTAAGTTCGAAAGTCTTGCCAGCAAGGTTTCGGGTGCCACTGTTGCCGGTACTGAACAGCTCACCGATTTTGCCAATAGATACATTGATGCCTTCTCCCGCGGGTATAACTGGGCATTTGGTGTTGCAGCAGTGGCTATGGTAATCTCGCTACTTGTATACGTAATTTTCAACAAAAAATTACCTAATAAGGAGAAAAAGGTTAGCACAACCCCTGCGGCAGCTTCACTCTTCACTAAGAAAAACCTTTTGAACATTATTGTGCCAATATCCTTAGTGGCTCTTACAGGTTTTATTTTCTGGTTGCTCGGAGCTGAAATAGCTTTAGGATTAGCCATTGGCCTATTCTTTGGCTTTGTAGCCATGATGTTCATGATGTCAACCAAGGAAGAACTACCAAAGGTTACCTCGCTATTACTCGTATTTGTGGTTGTAATCTTTTTCTGGATGTCGTTCCACCAGAACGGTTTAACCTTGACCCTATTTGCTCGCGACTATACCGTCAAGGAGGTTGGACCTTTCACAAATATCTTCTTCAACATATGGTCAATGCTTTCGTTTATTGGCACTATTGCTGGGATAGTGTTAATGTTTGCCCGCAAACAAATTCGTGAGAAGGTTATAGGACTAATTATGTTCCTTGGCCTTGGTTTCCTAACCTACTACCAGGCTATCAAATTTGGGTCTTCCAACCCAATTGCCCCTGAGGTTTTCCAATCGTTTAACCCATTATTCATTGTAGTGCTTACATTCCCGGTTATGGGTGCTTTTGCCTGGATGAACAAACGCAACATTGAGCCATCAACCCCTAAGAAAATAGGTATAGGGATGATAATTGCTGCAATTGGATTTGTGGTTGTGCTGTTAAGCTCAATTCACCTAATTGCTCCCAAAACCATTGAGGCCCAAGGGCTAACCGAATGGGGCAGGGTTTCGCCTTACTGGCTAATTAGCAGTTACCTCATTCTAACCATTGCTGAACTATTCCTAAGCCCCATGGGATTGTCGTTTGTATCAAAGGTTGCTCCGCAACGCTTCCAGGGATTAATGCAGGGTGGTTGGCTACTGGCTACTGCCATTGGAAACAAGTTGCTTTTTGTAGGCAGCTTCTTCTGGGAAAGAATTGAGCTTTGGGAGCTATGGACAATCTTTATTGTTTGCTGCTTACTCTCGGCAGTTTTCATCTTCTCCATTATGCGTAGGTTGGAAGAAGCAACTAAGTAATACTAAACACAAATTACTTATAAGTGGGTGCTCTTTTGAGTACCCACTTTTTTATAGGTAATTTTTCCACCCATGCTTAGGTTTTGACTGAAACATAAGATTTATTTTAGGGCTACTGATTTATGACCTAAACTTCATCATCTTTCCCTTTCAAAAAATAATTTCCAGAAAATGGTAATTATTAAATTAATTGCACTACCTTTGTGCAGAATTGAGAAACGCTTCAACCGAGAAATTTTTGCCGCATCTAGCCGATTCCCGACAAAACTTCAGTTAAGCAAGACCTCAGTTAACAAACAATTTTATTTATCAATCACAATCTAATTTTAGTTTATGAACATTTACGTGTCAGGTCTGAGTTACCGCATTAACGATGACGACCTAAGGCAACTTTTCGAAGAGTATGGCCAGATTACCTCGGCCAAAGTAATTACCGACAGGGAAACAGGGCGTTCGAGAGGATTCGGCTTTGTTGAGATGGCCAATGATGAAGAGGCCCGCACCGCAATTGAAGAGCTTACCGGAGCTGAATACGACGGTAAGGTTATCAGCGTTACGGAAGCTAAACCTAAAACCGATAAACCCCGTAACGGTGGTGGATTCAACCGTGAGCGTCGCGGTGGTGGTAGTTATGGCGAACGTCGTGGCGGTTACAGCCGCGAGGGTCGTGATAGCCGTGGCGGCGGCCGCGGTGGCAGAAGGGATTATTAAGATTCTTTCAAGTATACTGATAAAAAGGCAGCCAATTGGCTGCCTTTTTTTACTTTTCCATGCGTTCAACCTTGGTTGCAAAATAGCGCGTATTCCCACGCCAGGGTACCCTAATGTAGCGCTTTTTGAAATGTATGTTAACCCGTTCCCCCGTTAAAGCAACCTGTTCCAACTCCTTTACAATTTCAACGTTGCCCCGCTCAACGGTAAAATCGAAAGTTTCAGCAATTGGACTTGTACCCCGCAAAGCCCCAAACGATTCAAGGCTTAACTTGGCTTCATAGGTTTTAAAGATTACACCCTTCTGGCTGATACGTATTATTTTACCTGCCATTACTCCTTCCTCATAGGTTCCCCAGTAAAGAAAAGCAACAGCGGCAATGGCAATAACTACAATGGCTAAAAGTATCCTTCGGACGATTTTCATCATTTTTTTCTTCAAAAATAACAATTAATGGAATTCGAGTAGCGATTCATGGATACCCTTGTGAATATCGTACCAAAAATCCAGAGCAGCGCTTCGCTTGTCCTCCTCAAAATATTTAATCCACCTGTCAAGTTCAGGATTATTTACTCCATCCACTTCCTTCTTTTTCTTTAGGAAAGTATAAACAAAATCGATATTCCTTTCGCTTTCCCAAAATATTGAAGCATTTCGGCTATTAATACGACTTGCCGTAAGTATAATAGATCGGTTGAACTTATCCTTTAAGCCATAGAGTTGATCGATAACATCCGGTAAAATATCCTCGGCCCAGGCGCGGTGGAAACGGCACATGCCAAGGTTATCCATAACCAACTCATTCAGCATGCGTTTAGCGTTCTCCCTACCCAGCTGGCGTGGTGGCACAAAATCTTTTCCGTAATACATGTAGTACTTACCCATTATAGCCATTGGCGAGAGTACGCCGGGTGTCCAGTACTGGTTTGGAACCATCCAACCCGACCGGGCAAAACCGATATAGATAAACTTATCGAGTACTGTCGTCCCCTTGCGTCGGGCAAGATGGCGGGCAAACTTACGCGCCCCCTCACGCAAATGGAAAGCCCCATTGGGATTAACCATCTGATCCAGTAAGGCGATGCCAATGTTTGCATTATGCATTGAATCATCTACAACACGGAATCCAATGGGAGAAAAAACCGGCGCTTCGTTTACCCCAAGCTCTTCGGGGGCAACAAGGCCATCGGCCATACAGTCCATAAGCCACGATAAAACACCACCCACCGAGATGGCATCGAAGCCAAGCATATCGGCATGGTGGTTTAACTTTTCGGCAGCTCGCTGGTCGAAAATACCGCAAAGGGGGCCCATGGTTTGGTAGGGCTCATAGTCTTTCTTGAACTCCCCATACATTTTTTTACAAACTGCTCCGCAAGGTTCACCGCATGTACGTTGCTGCTTGGTTTTTATGGTCTCCTCGTTAAACTGCTTGAGGTAATGATTTACAATGAAATCGTTGTGAATTTTCAGGCGTTCCTCCTCGGTCATATAAATAGTGCGATAGTTGAAGGCCATAATATCGCCCTTCATGGTGGCGTAGTTCACGCCAAAGGTTCCACCGGTTTCAAACTTAGGATCGAAGCGATACTTGGTTGTTGCCTCCATATCCTTGGCAGCAAGGCGTTTCTGGTAGCGATCCTCAAACCAGCTATCGGCAACGGTACGGTCGCGGAAGTCCTCATCGATATATGTGCCGCCGTAAATGATGGCAACAATGTTGTGCTGCTGCACCATTTTGGTGCCAAAGCCACCACGACCAGCCCAAGTATCAACATAGGTAATCTCATTCTTACGGATTGGAGCCGAAGCTATAGCGCCAAAATCGGTGTACAACGATGCCGGGCCTGTGGCAAGTATTCGGGGTTCGTTCTCATAGCGGCTACCAAATTGGTCGAGCGCATACTGCATCATGGAGTAAACCCCACCGCGACCCTCTGCCCAAATGGTTCGGGGCCTTACGGGTAGGAGTTCCACCTCTATTTCCTCACCATGAATACGGTTTAAGTATAGTATTGATGGAGCAGCAGCTTTGCCTACAATGGAAAACATGTTTATACCAAGGTTATCGAAAACCAAACCGGCACCTCCCATCGACGATATGTAAAAACCATGCCAGCATGGTGATATACCGTTAACAATCAATCGGTTTGAACCAGGAAAAATTGATCCGGCCAAAAGCCCAACCCCAACATTTAAGCTGTTATGCTTGTGCGATAGGTGAATTCCCAAATCAACAGGTCCAAAAAAATCGCCCACATTGTAGCGGTTTACCTTGTAAAACCCGCTTGCTGCATCAATCATCAGCACTTTTATGGTTGGATTTGATGTGCTCATTATAGTATGGTTAAGAATTTCAGTGCAAAGATACTAAGGCAAGTATTATCTGTTAACAAAATAACAGATTTTAATATTGCCCGTTTCCATTTACAAGTTAAGATTTTTTGTTGATTTTCTTAGCTTTTCAAATGTAAACTTAGACTTTCTGGAGATAATTTGATTAACTCAGTTTCTTTCCACAAGTCAACATTAATAGTCGTTTAGTTTGCATAATTGCCATGGTGAATAGTGATTTACTGGATAAACTTTGCCTAAACATCTCTCTGTAATATTGCGCTCGCCCAAGCATCCCTTTGCTCTTTTTTTCTCTTACCCTTGCCTGAGATCCTTCGCTACGCTCAGGATGACAATGCAAGTTGTCCGTTGTTAGTAGATTGTTGTTCATAGGGATATTGTTATGTTGAGCGATAGCGAAACATCACATTTTGCACTAAAGAGGGAGATCCTTCGTCGAGCTCAGGGTGGCAAGGAAGGTTATTCGTTGAAAGTTACTCGTAATAATGTTGTCATGTTGAGCGTAAGCGAAACATCTCATTTTTGCACTCAATAGAGAGATCCTTCGTCGCGCTCAGGGTGACACGTAGCTGTTCGTGAATCGTTGTTCGTAAATGTGTATTAACCCCTATCAAGTTTTAGGTTTGCAGGCATTAATTACTATAACTATTTTTGTGCCGTTAATACTACGCCATGATACTCAACTTTTTCTTCAAGCACAACGCTTACAAGCATATTTTTTTTGATTTAGACAGAACGCTATGGGACTTTGAGCAGAACATGTGCGATGCGCTGGTTGATATCTACCTAAACCATAAACTGGATTCTGCCATCCCCGCTCCCGATTCGTTTATTGAGAGCTTTAACCGGAACAACCACTACCTTTGGGATAAGTACCTTAAAGGTGAGGTGACTAAGGATGTTTTGCGCTACAAACGATTTGAGATTACCCTGTTAGAATATGGCATTGAGAGTAAAACCCTGGCCGAAACCATTGGCGATGAGTACTTGTCTATTATGCCCTTAAAAACTGCCCTTATCCCTGGTACTCGCGAAACACTCGATTACTTGGCTGATAGGTATAAACTACACGTTATCTCAAACGGGTTTAAAGAGGTTCAGCTACCCAAATTGCAAAGAAGCAATATCGATAAGTACTTTGAGTGGGTTGTAACATCGGAACACTCTGGCTTTCACAAGCCCGATAAGAGAGCCTTTGGGTATGCCCTCTCAAAGGCCAACGCCCGTAAGGACGAAAGTATTATGATAGGCGATGACCTGGAAATCGATATAATTGGGGCTAAAAAATTTGGTATGGACCAAATTTACTTCAACCCAAATGAAAACCCTCACCAAGCCAGAGTAACCTTTGAGGTGAGGGAACTTACTGAAATTAAAAAAATCCTTTAATCCTAGAAAGGAATATTGGTATTATCAATTCCCTTGCCAGGGTTAAACGTAAAATCGTCAACGGGGTCGTTATTCATCTTTGAGCTGAAGGTAACAGGCGCAGAGGATGTATAGGTAGGAGTAATGGCATTGGGCAAAAGCCCGATGTCATCGAGGTCGGAGAATTTGGCCATTTCCTTCTGGAACCGAAGTCGAACATCGTCAACGGCACCGTTACGGTGCTTGGCAACTATAATTTCAGCAACGCCAAGGGTAGAATTGCCGTTGTCGTCCACGTCAAAACCATAGTACTCAGGGCGGTGGATAAAAATAACCACGTCGGCATCCTGCTCAATGGCACCGGATTCCCTGAGGTCAGAAAGCTGAGGACGCTTATTCCCCCCGCGGGTTTCAACCGAACGGTTTAGCTGCGAAAGGGCTATAATAGGAATATCGAGCTCCTTGGCAATAGCCTTAAGCGAACGCGATATGGTGCTAACCTCCTGTTCTCGGTTACCCTTAGTATCGGTTGGCCCAGTCATTAGCTGGAGGTAGTCGATTATTACAATGCCTATATTGTGTTGCGCTTTTAATCGGCGGCACTTAGCCCTAAGCTCAAAGATTGAGAGGGCTGGAGTATCGTCAATGAAAATTTTTGCATCGGCCAGCTGCTTGGTTTTAACGGTTAGCTGAGTCCATTCGTCCTGGGAAAGTCTTCCGTTTCGAATCTTTTCCGAAGGAATTCCCGACTCGGCAATAATTAAGCGGTTAACCAGCTGTAAGTTCGACATCTCAAGGGAGAAGAAAGCCACTGGCACATCGTACTCCACGGCCATGTTGCGGGCCATGGAAAGAACAAACGCAGTTTTACCCATTGAGGGACGAGCAGCCACAATGACTAAGTCCGATTTTTGCCAGCCCGAGGTCAACCTGTCCAGGTCTGTATAACCGGATGGTACGCCACTCAACCCATCCTCGCGCTTTCCTGCCTCCTCTATCTGCTTAAATGCTTTAACCACAATATTACTAATTGGCTGGGTATCGCTTTTGATGTTGCCCTCAGCTACCTTAAAGAGCTCCATCTCCGAGTAATCGAGTAGCTCATCCACATCAACATCATCCTCAAACGAGCGGCGTTCAATGTCGGTAGCAACCCGAATAAGCTCACGCTGGATATACTTTTGTGCAATTATTTTGGAGTGATACTCAAGGTGGGCTGCAGAACCAACCCTTGAGCTAAGCTCAGTGATATACGCTGCCCCACCAACCTCATTGAGTTTGCCCTGCTTACGGAGCTCCTCGGTAACCGTAAAAATATCGATGGGCTCTAACCTTGTGGATAGGTCCTGAATGGCCTTAAAAATAACCTGATGATTTTCCTTGTAAAAGCATTCCGGCTTGAGGATTTCGCTGGCTATGATTACCGCATCCTTTTCAACCATTATGGCACCAAGCACGGCTTGCTCAATGTCGATAGCCTGCGGTGGAACCTTGCCCAGCTCTGAACCAACAGATTTAACCGGAGTGTATGCCTTTTTCGGTTTTGTACCTCTCTCTCCCGCCATAGTAATCAATTTTGCATAGCAAAGGTAGAATAACAAAATGCTTAATGGAAATTAGCGGGGAAACTGTTTTTCACATTCCGCAATGGGTTACTAACAAGTTATTAACCGATGGGGCAAACCCACAAATTATCAACGCAATAGTAACGAAACAGCAATTGGTAATGTATAATGGAGTTAAAAAGTCCGGATTAACCGTAACGCTTCTTAAGGATAAGCAACAGGAATGCGCCAATAAGCAGTATGGTATTTGTTACATAGATAAATGGATCGGAACGCAGCAGGCCATATACAATCCAAAAGATTCCATTCAATAAGCCAATAATGATCCCAAACCAAGCCAAATCGGTAGTTTTTTTGGTTTTCCACGAAATGTAAACCTGTGGGAAGAATAAGCTTGCCGCGGTTATTGAACCGAGCAAGCCAAAAACCTGAGATATATCAACCATAGTTTAATTTTTAAAAGCATTAAAACCTAAAAGCTACTACAGTCCTAATTCAATTGGATGTTAACTATTTTAAGATAAACATCAAATTGAGAAAAGGTTTTATAACCAATACATTAAAGAAAACTTTAATGAAAACAATGCAATTATTTTTTGATTACATGTTTTCCATTATCTAGTCTGCAAATTTTTTGTTCTTTAAGTAAAAGTCCAAGAATGCTAAAACTTAAATAATCTTTAGAACCACCCAAATAGTCAGATTGAAGACCAAGATATTTCGAAACATCTGAATTCCTGATACCATCTGGGTTTGCTAAAATTAATTCTATAACGCTGGCTTTAATCAACTCAAGAGCTATTTGGGCTTTTTCAAAACACCCGTCGGGTATGTTTATTTTTGATTTGTAAGAAATCTTTTCAGGATTTGGAGAAACTTTATTTGTCAAAAATCCACCCCTACTCTTTACCCCAAATGCAGATATTAATTCTGCTTCAATTTTTAATGCTTGTTCTTCTGTTAAATCATTTGCAATTATTGAATAAATAACTTCTTTGCCCTCATCCTTAATACTTTTAATTGTTTTCCCCTTTTCTGACTCATCAATATTTAATTCATGTTCCCACGCTCTAGTTCCAGTTCCTTTACCAATATAAAATGGTCTAGCAGGTTTTGTTCTCGGATCTTTTAGTGCATAAACATAAAAAGGATTTCTAGCCATTTTCTTAAGTTTTTATTAAACAACATTATCGCCATATCTTTTAAAATAACTTCCTCAACATCTAACAAAAATAGTAAACATTGATTAATACAATGTGAATTACAAATCGATATTTTATCAAACAAACGATACAATGAGTTTATCAAGCCTACGCTATTAAACTAATTATAATTAATCTTATGCATTCACATTGGAAATAGCATGCAAACTCTAAGAACTAGAATCCCTGCAATCCATGAGCATATAGTTCTAATGTTTTTAAATTTTGTGGACTCTTTTCGTGGCGCGTCATCCTTTATCCTTTACCCTTTACCCTTTAATTGCTATCTTTGCTTTGCTTAAAAATCATAAACACCATGAGTAACAAGTGGATAGTTGCAGCATTCGCCGTTTTGGCCATCCAGGGCTGTAAGCAAAACCGTTTCGACTCGGTACCAACACCCAAAAATGTTGAGCCAGTTACTATTGTTAGGTTCGAAAAGGAGCTGTTTGCCATGAACCCCGATAGCCTCGAAAAATCATATTCCACATTGGCTCAAAGGTACCCCGATTTCAGCAAGCTCTTTACCGAGGGAATTATACGAATTGGGAAAAGTGATTCCCCCGATTTTTACAGGTATTTAAGGCTATTCCTAACCGATACCATGGTGCAGAATGCCAACCGAATGGTAGGCAACGCATTCCCAACCAATGCCGATTTTGAGAACAAACTACAAGATGCATTTGCTCGCTACTTATACTTTTTCCCTGGTAAACCATTGCCAAGGGTTTACACCTATATATCGGGCTACAACCTATCGCTGGCCATCGACGATAGTTTGGTGGCTGTTGGGCTCGACCGCTATTTAGGAAAAAATACCATACAGTACTCCCTAATGGGAATACCAGTTTACCTGCAACGTAAGATGCATCCCGGTAAGGTTCCCTCAGATGTTATGAGGGCATGGCTTTACAGTGCTTTCCCATTCAACGATTCCATCAACAACTTGCTTTGCAATATGATTTACGAGGGACAAATCATGTACCTCACCAAGCGAATGCTTCCCCACCAACCCGATACCCTAATTTTTGGTTTTACCCCCCAACAGCACAAGTGGTGCCTGAACAACGAGGCTGCCATGTGGACTCACCTTATTGAAAACAAGCTACTCTTTACCACCAATACTGTTGACATCAACAAGATGATAAACGACGCTCCATTTACATCGGGGTTCCCACAGGAATCGCCTGGACGTGCTGTGGTTTGGGTAGGCTACCGGATAGTTGAGCGTTTCATGGAACGAAACAAAAATATCGACCTACAAGCATTGATGAAAATAAAGAACTACCAGGATATCCTTAACATGGCAAAGTATAAACCCTAAAAGTTGCCAGTAAACAAAAATAGCTGTAACTTGTTATTCTAAACTGACATAACCAATATGGTTAAATCTATATAGGTTCATGTTAAATTTTTCTTTCCCTAATAACCTAAATTCTTAATAAATATGAAGAGTGATATTGAAATAGCCCACGAAGCAAAAATGAAACCCATAACCGAGATAGCCGGTATGTTGGGCATCAATCCGGATGATTTAATCCCATACGGAAAGTACAAAGCCAAAGTTCCTCTCAAGTACATCGACAAGGAAAAGTATCAGCAAAACAAGTTGATACTAGTATCGGCTATTTCGCCGACGCCTGCCGGTGAGGGCAAAACAACAGTTTCCATTGGCTTAGCCCAAGGTCTTAACCGAATTGGTAAGCAAACCACTGTAGTTCTACGTGAGCCCTCGCTAGGTCCAGTGTTCGGCATAAAAGGAGGAGCAACCGGTGGGGGGTACTCTCAGGTTCTTCCCATGGAAGATATCAACCTTCATTTTACGGGCGATTTCAATGCTGTGGAAAGAGCACACAACCTACTTGCTGCGCTAATTGACAATAACATACAAAGTAAAAAACGCTCCCTAGGTATCGATCCCCGAACTGTACACTGGAAGCGAGTGATGGACATGAACGACAGATCGTTGCGCCACATCATTGTTGGATTGGGCGGTACAACTCATGGGGTACCCCGCGAAACCGGCTTTGATATAACAGCAGCCTCGGAGGTTATGGCAATACTCTGCCTTGCAGAAAATATGGATGACCTAAAACGAAGATTGGGTAATATCTTTATAGGCTATACCTACGATAAAAGGCCCATCTATGCTCGCGATTTACATGCCGAGGGTGCCATGGCAGCCCTACTACGCGACGCCATAATGCCTAACCTAGTGCAAACCATCGAGAACACCCCTGCTATCATTCATGGTGGGCCATTCGCCAATATAGCCCAGGGTACCAACTCAGTTTTAGCCACAAAAATGGGACTCTCGCTCAGTGAGTTCGTGGTTACCGAGGCCGGTTTTGGTTTCGATCTGGGAGCCGAAAAATTCATTGATATTAAGTGCCAGTATGCAGGGTTAAAACCAAGTGCAGTTGTGCTTGTAGCCACAATAAGGGCTCTCAAATACCATGGCGGAAAGCCACTTAAGGAGGTTTCGCAACCCGATGTAGAGGCTCTTAAAAAGGGTATTGGCAACCTGCAAAAGCATGTGGAAAACATGAAGCTTTTTGGCATCTGCCCCGTGGTAGCCATAAATAGGTTTACAACCGACACTAATGAAGAGGTTGAATACATAAAAAGCGTTTGCAGGGAAATGGATGTTCAGGTTGCTGAGGTTGATGTGTGGGGTAAAGGTGGCGAGGGTGCCATAGAGTTGGCTAAAATTGTTAACAAGATTGCCATGAACTGCCCATACCAGCACAAAACCCTTTACGACTGGAACTGGACACCCGAAGCAAAAATTGAAACCCTTGCCAAGAAGATATACGGCGCTGAAGCCGTAGATTACACCGCCCAAGCCAAGGAGGATTTAAAGAAGGTATACTCATTGGGACTCGATAAGCTGCCAATTTGTATGGCAAAAACCCAAAAATCGCTCTCCGATAATCCCGATCTACTAGGCAGGCCAAAGGATTTTGTGGTAACCGTAAGGGAAATCGAAGTGGCAGCCGGTGCAGGATTTATCATCCCAATAACCGGACAGATTATGCGTATGCCCGGACTACCCGACGAGCCAGCAGCCGAGCGTATTGATGTGGATAACAATGGAGTTATCAGCGGATTATTCTAGCTTACATTTAACCAAAAAAGGTTGGCGCTAGGCCAACCTTTTTTTTAGCCCGATTCCAACAGGAAATAATTGTTACAAAGCTAACTCAAACATAAACTCAATAACTCCCTTACATTTTCCGTTGGAAACACTTCTGTTCAAATCAATAACAAACTTATTCTTTTTGTAGATATGGTAAGCTAATCCAATAATCTCGCGTGTTTTCTCAATATATGCTCCAGTATGGTCAGTATAACGCATAACACCATAAGCTCCAAACAAGCTGAAGCGGTTTTGCAAGAACTTCACCTCTAAGAAAGCATTCAAACCCTTAGCAGTGTATGAGTTACCCAAAGAATCGGCAAGAGATCCCTCATGGTTTCCCAGTGAGCGGAACAACTGCCCGGTGAGAACAATCCTGCGAGATTCATAGCTCATGAAACCTGTATGCGTATCCCAATCCGGGTAAAGCGCTGTATTCCCCTTACCATGTGCGCCAGCATAGGAAAACTGCAACCCTGGTAAACGCTCGGGCATTGGTCGTATACTTAACCGCCACTGAACAGTTTTATTGTTATTGTACTCCAGCGCATGGTACCCCCCACCATTGAACACCCCCACAGCAATTGATCCAAATTTACCGGGATAAGCATTGCTGACAGTTTTTTGATAATCGCTGTCAACCTTTCCGCCGAACAAAACAGAAGTTGTTACACCGAAATCGGCTGATGTTAAGACTTTCATGTCATCGAGGTACTGGCTGGCAACAACCCTGTAAGCATTAACCTTTTCCTCAAAATCGATAAAAGGGGTGGGCACCTCTCCTATCAAAAGCTTAGGGTTTGAAAAGATCCCATATTCTCCCTCGTCCTTTAGCTCAACATAGCAATACTTCAATCGCATTTCAAGGTCGCCTTCACCATCACCCTCCTTGTCAATTGTTAGGTCGGGAGTTATGCGCCCCGATAGATACTTGTTCAACGCTTTCTCAAAGTTGATATAGCCTCTCTTTACTGAAAATTCGTTAAAGTTGCCATTGCCTTCCTCATAGTACCTGTAACCAAGAAAAATTTGAGTTGAAATCTTACTGCTTTCCAAAAGTTGCAAAATCCTTTGATTTTGACGGTAAACTATAGAATCGTTTACCTCTTGCGCATAAACAAAATAATGCAAAACCAGGAAAGCAGGTAGGAAAACAATATTTCTCATTTTTTAAAATTTTGGCAAAGATAGCTACTAAATGTTAAGGTTTTAACGGTATATAATAAGTTAAGTTCAAGTTCAATGAATTAACAAATTCAACCGGGCTAATTTCTAGAAGAATGAGTCGGTATGAGTCGGAATAGATGGAATATGGTGGAGTTAAAAAAAGTTAGAGGAAGTTAGGGGAAAAGTGAACCGCTAAACCCAACGAGAACGGGGCGGAATGAGTCGGAATAATTCGAAATAATTCGTTATGGTAGAATGGGAGGGGAACTGCTTACATTAAACTGAAATGGGTATAGGGAACCATTCTTAGAAGAAACTTGACAGCAGAAAAAAATCAATTGAGGATTCGACCAATAGGTCGGGGTTACCTCAATAAGTCAATAGAACAAGTTGTTTAATATTTTTAGTATCTCTATCGACTTTCGTTAAATCAACAAATATTGCATGGTTATACCTTTTGAACATCAGCGCTAAATTGTATTTTTGTAGATTAAGTTAACAAATTGGTTCGGGTAACGTTAAATGGTAAAACTTCATTTACATGGTTAATAGAAAACTCATTTTACTAGGATTGGTTGCAGTTGCTGTATTCTTTTTTATTCTAATGCTATCGTTCATTCCAAGGCCTAATTCAGGATATGAGAGGTATAAATCGTTAACCCCCTGGAGCGACTCAGTTTACCAATCGTCGCTAATTTTTGCAATTCCCATCCCTGAAAAGTTGAGTTTTGCCGGCGAGGAAGTTCCTCTTCAGTATTTCGATGTTCGTGAATCGCTTGACCGTGAGCTACATGTTAACACCTTTTGGCACTCGCAAACGGTTCTTCTGCTTAAACGGGCAAACCGCTACTTCCCCATTATTGAACCAATACTAAAAAAATACAACATACCCGACGATTTTAAATACCTTGCTGTTGCTGAGAGTGGCCTTACCCAGGCGGTATCGCCTTCCAGGGCTGTTGGTTTTTGGCAAATACTTGAGAGCACTGCCAAGGAGTTTGGTCTTGAGGTTAACAAGGAGGTAGATGAACGATACCACATCGAGAAATCGACCGAGGTGGCTTGCCAGTACCTAAAAAAGGCCTATGAAAAGTATGGCACATGGACCATGGCAGCAGCATCGTACAACTTTGGCATGAATGGCATAACTAAACAAATCGACAGGCAGGACAGCAATTCATACTACGATATGGTTCTAGGCGACGAAACCGGCAGGTATGTTTACCGTATATTAGCGCTTAAGGTGATTTTTGAGAACCCCAAACAGTACGGTTTCTTTCTGGATAGCACTGACCTTTATCCACCTCTTGAGTACACTGAGGTTAAAGTTGACAGTGCCATAACCAGCATTTCAAGTTTTGCAAGGAAGTTTGGAGTTAACTACAAGCTTATCAAGCTTTTTAATCCATGGCTCAGGGAGAATTACTTACCAAGTAGGCAAGGTAAATCGTACTTAGTAAAAATACCACGAAAAGGGTTCCGTGAGGAGGTATATAAATAGGTTTTAGCATGTTTCAGGATATTGATAAATCGGGCTTAACCGATGAGGGAGAAATTGTTGTTGAGGGTGCACGCGTGCATAACCTGCGTAATGTTGACGTTACAATTCCACGACAAAAGCTGACGGTTATTACCGGCCTGAGTGGCAGCGGTAAATCATCATTAGCATTCGATACCATATACGCCGAGGGACAGCGACGTTACATGGAAACCATGTCGGCCTATGCCCGGCAATTCCTGGGTACACTTGAACGCCCCGACGTTGATAAGATTTCGGGACTTAGCCCTGTGATTTCCATTGAGCAGAAAACCACCAGCCATAACCCACGCTCCACGGTAGGAACAATAACCGAAATCTACGATTTCCTTCGTTTGCTTTATGCAAGGGCTTCAACTGCCTACTCTTACAAAACCAGCGAGGAAATGGTTCGCTACACCGATGAGCAAATCATTAACCTTATAAATGACCGGTTTAGTGGAAAACGAACCGCAATACTGGCGCCTATAGTTCGAGGACGCAAGGGGCACTACAAGGAACTTTTTGACCAGCTAAGGCGCAAGGGTTACCTCAACGCCCGTATCGATGGGGAAATAACAGAGCTACGACCAGCCATGAAGCTCGACCGCTACAAAACCCACTACATTGAACTTCTTGTTGACAAATTCCGTGTAGGCGAGGGTGATTTAAAAAGGTTAAGCCAGTCGGTGGCTACAGCTATGAACATGGGCAAGAGTATCATCATGGTGCTCGATATGGATAGCGGTGAATACCGGTACTTTAGCCGCAACCTGATGTGTCCCACAACCGGTATATCGTACGATGAGCCTGAACCTTACACATTTAGCTTCAACTCCCCAAAAGGGGCATGCACGCATTGTAATGGATTGGGATACATAAACCAAGCCGATATTGAACGTATTATTCCCGACTCACAGCTTAGCATTAAACGCGGAGGAATTCAACCGTTGGGGCCCTACAAAAACTCACTGATATTCTGGCAACTCGAAGCCATTGCATCAAAATATGATTTTTCACTTTCGGATCCTATTGAACATATTCCTGAAGAGGCGCTAAACGTTATACTTTACGGTTCCGAAGAGCAGTTTAAGCTAAAGCATCCAAGTATTGGGGTAAACAGCTCTTACTTCCTGAGTTTTGAAGGGGTAATCAGCTACATCCAAAACCATCAAACCAACGATGAACTGAATGGTAAGGGCGACCGATGGGCTAATCAGTTCATCAAGCAGATAACCTGTCCAACGTGCAAGGGAACACGTCTAAAAGAAGAGTCGCTATGGTTCAGGGTTGATGGCAAAAGCATAGCCGATGTTTCAGCGATGGATATTGAAACACTCTGGCATTGGTTGCAAGGCTTAGAGAATCGGCTTAGCAGCCGACAAAAGGCAATTGCCACCGAAATACTTAAGGAGATTAGGGAGCGCGTACGCTTTTTGCTCGACGTTGGGTTGGGTTACCTTTCGTTAAACCGTGGTTCATCAACCCTATCGGGTGGCGAGAGCCAACGCATAAGGCTGGCTACCCAAATTGGCTCAAAGCTGGTTAACGTCCTTTACATACTCGATGAACCAAGCATAGGGCTCCACCAGCGCGATAACATCAAGCTCATTAACTCACTCAAGCAGCTCCGCGATGCAGGCAACTCCGTGATAGTGGTTGAACACGATGAGGAGATGATTCGCTCGGCCGATTACGTGGTTGACATAGGCCCCCGTGCCGGAAGGCATGGAGGGAAAATAGTTGCAACAGGCACTCCTTCGGAAATACTGATGTCGAACTCGCTTACGGCTCAATACCTTAATGGAAAACTTAAAATTCCAACTCCCAAGGAGAGACGGAATGGGAATGGTAAGTTTCTGACCGTTAAGGGAGCACAAGGTAATAATCTAAAAAATATCACAGTTAAGTTCCCTTTAGGAACGCTAATCTGCGTAACGGGTGTATCGGGTAGTGGAAAATCAACACTAATAAACGAAACGCTATATCCCGCCCTTAGCCGGCATTTGTACCGTTCCTATGCTCAACCGTTGGAACACGAGGGTATTGATGGAATTGAAAATATTGATAAAGTAATAGATGTTGACCAATCGCCCATTGGACGCACACCCCGCTCGAACCCGGCAACATATACCAACGTGTTTACCGATATTCGCAAGCTCTTTGAGTTTACCCCCGATGCCAAAATAAGAGGGTACAAAGCCGGACGTTTCTCCTTTAACGTTAAGGGTGGACGTTGCGAAACATGCAAAGGTGGTGGGGTTCAGGTTATCGAGATGAACTTTTTACCCGATGTTTACATCAAGTGTCCCGACTGCTATGGACGACGCTATAACCGCGAAACACTTGAGGTAAAGTACAAAGGTAAAAATATAAGCGAGGTGCTGGACATGACCATTAACCAGGCCGTGGAGTTCTTTGACAGCATTCCGCAAATCCATCAGAAGCTAAAAACACTCCAGGATGTGGGACTGGGCTACATAACATTGGGGCAACAGTCCACAACTCTTTCGGGCGGTGAGGCCCAACGCGTGAAACTGGCCACAGAGCTTGCCAAACGCGATACCGGTAAAACCCTCTACATACTGGACGAGCCCACAACCGGCCTACACTTTGACGATGTTCGCATTCTGCTTGAGGTGCTTAATAAGCTTGTTGACCGTGGTAACACGGTTGTAGTAATTGAACACAACTTAGATGTAATTAAATCGGCCGACTACATTGTTGACCTCGGCCCTGAGGGTGGAGCAGCGGGAGGCCAAGTGGTTTGCTCAGGCACACCGGAAGATATTGCAAAATCGGGTTGTGGTTACACTTCGGAATTTTTAAAGAAATATATACTATGAACGAAACAAAAAAAAGAAGTTTTAGCGATAAGGTTTTACATGGCATTGAGGTTGCCGGTAATGCGTTACCCCATCCTGCTGCACTTTTCGGACTTTTCGGGCTAATTACCATATTTTTTTCGTTTATAGGGTTCCAGCTCGATTGGCATGGGATAAATCCAGCCAACGGGGAAACGGTTAGGGTGGTAAACCTACTATCCAAGGAAGGGCTACATCGGATTATTCTGGGAATGGTTGACAACTATACAGGATTTGCCCCCCTCGGAATTGTAATGGTAGCCATGCTTGGGCTTGGAGTAGCCGAAAGCAGCGGCTTAGTAAAAGCTGGCATCAATGAACTCCTGCTAAAAGCACCCAAGAAGTGGATTACCTTTATGATTGTGCTTACGGGTATTCTCTCGAACATTGCCTCCGACCTGGGGTATATACTCATCATCCCCCTGGCAGGAGTTATTTTCCATACACTGGGTAGGAACCCGCTTGCGGGAATGTCGGCAGCCTTTGCAGGAGTAAGCGGAGGCTTTAGTGCAAACCTTTTGATTGGCACAATCGACCCGTTACTGGCAGGCTTATCAACCGAAGCTGCACGTATTATCGACCCTGAATACTACGTAATGCCCACTGCCAATTACTACTTTATGGCTGTATCAACCATTTTAATTGCAATTGTTGGAACCTGGGTTACTCACAAATGGATTGAACCCCGATTAGGAAGCTATAAGGGCACTGTTGAACCCGAGAAAATTGAGCAACTTTCGAAAGCTGAAGTTAAAGGCCTTAAAGGAGCCTTAGTTACACTCCTGCTCTGGATAGTTGTATTTGCAATTGGTTTGATCCCTGATAATGGGCTGCTCCGAGGGGCAGATAATAGCCTTTTGCATTCCCCTTTACTTAAAGGCTTTATAGCTATTCTTTTTCTAATGGCCTCATCAATGGGAATTGTATATGGATACCTTTCAGGATCGTTTAAGAAACACGAAGATATTTTTAAAGGTATGGCTACCAGTTTTAAGAGTATGGTTGCTTTTTTAGTCCTAGTTTTCTTTGCTGCACAGTTTGTCGCCTGGTTTAAGTGGAGCAATTTGGGGCTACTAATTGCAATCAAAGGAGCTACGCTACTTCATAGCATCAACCTGGGGCTTATACCCCTAGTAATCCTTTTCGTCATTTTTTCGGGCTTCATAAACCTTTTCATGGGAAGTGCATCGGCCAAATGGGCAATTATGGGACCAGTATTTATACCCATCTTCATGCTTTTAGGGTATTCACCGGAACTTTCACAGGCTGTATTCAGAATTGGCGATAGCATAACCAATATTATCTCGCCCATGATGAGCTTTTTTGCATTAATCATTGTTTACTACCAAAAGTACGATGAAAAAGCAGGGATTGGCACCATTATTTCGACCATGCTGCCATACACCATTGCATTCTTTATTTCATGGACCCTGTTACTAATAGCATGGATTTTACTGAAATTACCACTCGGCCCTGAAGCTAGCCTTTTATATTCTGCTTAAGCATTTTGGAACATTTCCGAAATAAGTTCGTTAAATAAAAAGTTAATTCCAAGTGGTATGGATATACTAAAAATTGAGAAACGAATCGACTCACCGATGGTGCTGGCCGATGGTCAGTCGGGTTACTTTGAGGTGAATGGTAAATCGTTGCCCGAAGACGCCGTTGAATTCTACAAACCCCTTGAAAAATACGCTCAGGAGTACGTTAAATCGCCAAAGCAAAAAACAACCATAAACCTAAAGCTGGAGTACCTTAACACCTCATCGTCGAAAAAACTACTCGATATTATCGGATTCTTTGAAGCATTACCATCGCAGGGGTACGAGGTGGAACTCAACTGGTATCACCGTGATGAGGACCAGGATATGATTGATGAGGGTATAGAGTTTGCCCACATGACAAGCCTAAAGGTTAATTTTATACTGGAACAATAGACTAACCATGTTTAGGTTCCTTCAATACTCTGCTTTTTATATTTTGCTTGCCTTTGCTCATTTTGCTGCGCAATCGCAAACAGCTCAGCATAGCAACAGCAAGGAACTACAGAACAGCCTACAGCAAGCTAAGGAACTTGAAGATAATGGCGACCTAAACGGTGCTCTTTCAATTTACAATAAAACCGCAACGGCATACTGGGTTAACGGTAAACTTACCGAGGCACGCGATATTTTTCAAAAAGCAGCATCGGTTGCCGAAAAGCTTGGCAACCAAAACGCACTCAAGGTAATATATACCAACCTTGGTATGGTGTACGTTGATTTGGAGCAATATGGCGAAGCAATTACTCACTTCGAAAAAAGCTTGGTCATAAACCGCTCCCAGAAGAATAAAGCGGAAACCACTGCAACTCTGATAAACATTGCAAATGCCTACAAAGAGTTGGGAAAGTACCCAAAAGCCCTTGAGTACGCAGAACAGGCTAACATCATTGCACTTGAGATTAACGATGCAAAGCTACTTAGGAATACATACTCGCTCCTAGCTGAAATACATGAATTGCTTGGGAATTCTGAAAAGTCGTCGGAATACTTCTCCCTTTATACAGCCTTTTCCCGAAAAATTCAACGCGAAGAACAGCTAAAAAAGGAAGCCGAGGCTCAAAAAATAGTTGAGCAAGCAAAGGGGCAACTCCAGGAAATAAAAAGTGAAAAGGAACTCACCGAAAAGGAACTCACCGAAAAGCAGCGGGTACTTGAAACCGTAAAGGATAGCCTCGATAAAGTTGAACAGCTAACGCAGGAGCAAAAGCTACAGATTGACCTGCTAAACAAGGAGAATGCACTACGCGAAGAAAAAATCAAAAATCAGATTCTGGTTCGCAATATCTTTATTGTAATCATAGCGGCTACCCTAGGCATGCTTGGGTTAATATCCCATTATTACCTTCAAAAGAAACGCTCCAACGAGGAACTTGCGCGACAGAAAGACATAGTTGAGGCTAAAAGCCAGGAGCTGATGATGGCTCTACAACAGATTGAGAAACAAAACCGCGATATAACCAGCAGCATTAACTATGCACAGCGAATCCAGCAAGCTCTATTACCCACATACGACCATTTGGTCAGCTACATCCCCAATGCATTTATCATGTTCCGTCCGCGCGAGATTGTAAGCGGCGATTTTTACTGGTTTGCTGCATATGGTGGTCACGATGTAGCCGCAAGTAAACAAAACCGACACATGATTGCATTGCCCAACATCCCCAGGAACGACTTTGGCTTTCTGATTGCGGCGGTTGACTGCACAGGCCACGGCGTACCTGGTGCATTCATGTCCATGATTGGGCTAAACCTACTTGATGTAATTGTTCGCAGTGGGCTAACCCAACCCAACCTGATACTTAACGAGCTACATAAGCAGGTGCGCTACCTACTTAAACAGGATAATAACGATAGCCGCGATGGCATGGATATGGCCCTTATCCGAATCAATGGCGATGGCCGAACAATTGAATTTGCCGGAGCCAAAAACCCCATTGTTTATATAACCAACAACGAGTGTTTCTCCATTAAAGGCGACCCTGTACCCATTGGCGGTTTACAGAAGGAAGAAAAACGAGAATTTACTCTACATACCATCACTATCGATTCACCCACTAGCCTTTACCTGTTCTCCGATGGTTATATCGACCAGTTTGGCGGGCCCGAAAACCTTAAGTTTACATCCAAACGCTTCAGGGAGATGCTCCTTGAGTACCATAGCCTGCCCATGGTGGCTCAGCAGGAAAAGCTTGAAACAGCTATTGATGAATGGATTGGCAAGGAAAATAACCAAATTGACGATATCCTTGTGGTTGGGCTTCATCTAACAGGTAAACCTTTTAAAATAGATAGCCAAACCTAATTGCAAATTGATAAAAACTTATATTTTTGTATATACATCACATTTAACCATGAGTAAGCGACATTTTTGGGTTTTAGCTTTACTGTTTCTTTGTTCATCGGTGTTGGCCCAGGAAAATGCCAACAATGTTTACGTGAACGACAAAGGCGATGCTTTTGTAAAAGCCGATGCGCCTGTATACTTTTTCATCAGCCCCGAAAACCTGCCAGCCCAGAAAATATTAATACCCAGCACCGATAAGGCCGCTAACCCGATGTATTTTGATGGCGATGGGAAACACTACCTGGTTTACGAGAGTAAAGGAGAGAAGGTACGTTTCCTAATTTGGGCCGATGGAATGGGTCCTAAATCAAGCTTAAGGGTTGAAAAAGGGCTTCTCTTCAATCACAACAACAGGGTTTATGTGGAGGATAGAGCATCATTTACGCCCAGCGCAACCGATGCAAAATCGGGAGTAAATCAATCGTATATTGCAATTGATAACCAACCTTTTGCCCCTTTTAAGGGGAATATTGATATAGAGCGAACCGGTGAGTACTCCATAAAGATTTACTCAACCGACAATGTCGGCAATGTTGGCGATACCGCTACTTACAAAATTGTAGCAGCCCCCGATGTAACATTTAAAATTGATAACATCTACTTTGAAACCGCAAGTACCCGCATTACAGGCAACTCTATCGAAAACCTTAAGGAAATGGTCGAAATCCTTAAAAACTATCCTGAACTTTTTGTTGAGATAAAAGCTCATGCCGATAGCCGTGGTTCAAGCGAGTATAACCTTGAGCTATCGGAACGACGGGCCCAGTCGGTGGTGAACTACCTCACATCAAAAGGTATTGAAAATTTCCGTTTAAAAGCCAAAGGCTATGGCGACACCCAACCGGTTAACGAATGCGTTAAGGGTGTTAAATGCCCCGATAGCAGGCTTCGTGAAAACCGCCGCGTGGAGTTCCGCTTTTACTTACCAAAAAAATAACCATGAGTATGAATAGAATTGCTCAAATCATTCTTATTACCCTTACCGGATTTGCTTTTAGTTGCTTTGCACAAGAAATCGAGAAAAAGACATTTTATATTGATTCAACTGGGAATCTATACGTATCGCCCAGCCAACCAGTTCACATCTACATGGGCACAAAACCCGACGGAAGCAATGCCGTTTTACTACGTGATATCGATAAACGCTCTACCTCGCTAACCTGGAATGGTATAGGCCCTCAGCTAATGACCCACCTTGACCTTTACAAAGGTCGTAAAATACGGCTTGAGCTCTTTGCCGATGGTTTACCGCCACAGTCAGCCATAAATCCCAAGAATCAAGATGTACTTGAACTAAAAGACGCTTTGGTTATTCGGGGCGGTTCTATTATTGAGTTAAGCGCAACCGATGAGAATGTTGGGGTTGATAAGATTTTTTATTCCTTAAACGGATCGGAATACTTCCCCTACGCCGAGCCAATCAATTTAACCGACGATGGCGAATACGAACTAAAGGTTTACTCCACCGACAACCTGGGCAATGCCGAACCGGTTGTTTCCCGTAAATTCATTGTGGATGCCACCCCACCCCAAACCGAAATCTCGTTTAAAGGCGATAAGTACGAAGACATTTTCTCAGGAAGAGCAGCACTTATCCTAACAGCAAGCGATAGATTTGGAGTAGAATCAACAAAAGTTAAGATTGACTCATCGGGCAAGTGGATTGATTACAAGCAACCCATACAAACTGCTGCCCTGGCTGAGGGATACCATACCCTAACCTGGTACACAACCGATAGAGCCGGAAACATTGAAACGCAAAAGAACTATAGATTCTTTGTTGATAAAACTCCACCGGTGGTGGTTGAAGAAATTGAAGGAAACTCATACATGATTGGCACCCGAGAATTCTCATCGGGACGTAGCCGATTAAAGATTATGGCCGTTGACAACAAAGCAGGAGTTAAGGAAATTTACTATTCCCTGAACAGCAAGGAGTTTAAACCATACGAAAAACCGGTAATGCTTGCTGACATACTGGGCACGGTAAAGCTAAAAACTTACGCCATCGACAGGGTAAATAACCGTAGTAGCTCCGAGGCAAACGCTCAGAACTTCACCATGCCCACCATCGATATAACAGGGCCTGAACTTGGCTATCGCCTAAATGGCCCTAAACTTGTAATACGCGACACCCTTTGGATTGGCCCTTCAACCAAAATTGAACTCCTTGCCACCGACAAGGAGGCTGGCGTAAACCGCATTGAGTACTCACTCAATCAAACGCAAAATAGCCAGTACTTTGATCCATTTGTTTTAACCGACGATGGATTTTATAAACTAGAGTTTACCGGTTACGACAACGTGGAAAACTTGAACGTTTTGGGCTTCACCTTTGCGGTTGATACCCAAGCCCCCGAAATATTCTGGCATTTCAGCGTTAAACCCCTTGGCTTTGAACAGGTTGAAAATCTAACCCTTCCGGTTTATCCGGCAAATGTTAGGATTTACATCGGCGAATCGGATAATCTGACTGCCTCAAACACAATTAAGTATTCCATAAACGGCTCTAAAGGTCAGGACTACTCCTCGCCCATAACAAACCTAAAAGCAGGCATTAATGAGCTAACCATTAATGCCACCGATGCGTTAAACAACACCCGTAAGCAAACAGTAAAATTCATTATAAGGTGATTAACCCTAAAAGAATGAAAAAAGGCTGCCCAAAAGCAGCCTTTTTGATTAGCGCCCGTTATCGTCTATTTTCAAATGCTGCTCGTTATTCCTGTAAACCTCATCAACTCTATCGTTCTCCTTCGGAAGTTCAACCTGCTTTTCGTTCGATAGATCGATATTCACCACAATGGCAGGTACTTTTACCGATGTAACCCAAACATTTCCATTCCGGTAAACATAAACCTCGCGAACATTATCCCAGTATAAATTATACTTAGGGAAGTAAACCCAACGGCTATAATACGCCTTTTTGGGTGCCCAGCGCGGATGATAAACCACAACCGATTTAGTTCGTGGCCTTTTATGCTTAACCACAACCGTTTTGTGTCCATGTTTTACCCTAACCACTTCCTGAGCATTGGTAGCAAATGTTGCCATAATTAAAGCAAAGGTGGTTACCGTTAAAATTTTAGCTATGCTTTTCATCTGTACAAAATATTTATATTATTAATTACTAACACGTTACTGTCTTGCCTTTAACAATGTTTATCGAGCGGATGGAACACCCATAGTTTGTTCATCTGCGTTTGTACAAGCAGCCTTGCATGGGTGTTTCATACGTGTAAGTGTTTAATTTCTGCTTATAATAAAACCTAAACGGGAAATACCCTACAACAAAATCAACATAAAGTAAATGCAGATTGAGTTTTAACCTAAATCATTCACTTGAAAAAATTGACAAATAGGCAATCAATGTCGTTTAGCTAGCAAAAAAACTCTCCTTTTGTCTTCCTGAACTTGTCAAAGGAGCCTCTTTCAACAAGGTTTACTGAGATGTTTCGCTAGCGCTCAACATGACAAATATCCCTAACTAAACGACATCGAACCGGCAATCAAAATCTAAATAGCCCGAAATGCCGAATCGAAAGATTGAAACAATAGTGCGATTAAGCAAGAAAATTGCCTCCGTAAAGGGTTTACTAACTGTTTACATACTGATAGCTCAGCATTAACGCCGTTCTCCGTTATGGGTTCTACTTTTGTGGAAAAATGCAGCAGCAATGAAAATGAATCTGAGAAACTACACCATCCGGACACTTTTAAAGGTAACAGCATTTGTGGTAATCTTTACACTACTTGTTTTTACCTTGATATTTTTAAGCCAGCAACGCAACTCGCAGCGCCAAAGAGAAGCACTACTCTCACTTGAGCACCTTTACCAGCAAAATATATCATTAAAGCAGATTAAGGACAACTTTATTTACAGAGATACCCGATCGGAACAACTTTATAAGTTTGGATACTCAAATTCTACCATAAAACACGATAGTCTGATCAGAATTTGTAAAGAAAACCTTAAACAAATTGGTAACCAGTATAGTTATGACCAGTTAGACCTGATTGGCCAGCAACTAAGCACCTATAATAAAAAGTTTTACGGCGTTAAGGAGTTGGTTCAAAAACGTGGTTTTAAGGATTTTGGATTAGAGGGCGAACTAAGGGCTAAAATACATGCCGTTGAGAGTACCGTTGAACAATACAAAGATTACCGGTTAAAAAGCCATATGCTTATGCTCCGTAGGCACGAGAAGGATTACATTATCAGGAAGGATATGGCATACCTTGATAAATTCAACAATGAATTGCAGCAAACCTTAGCATACCTTAATCCAAATAGTCCGACCAACCTGAAAACCATAACCCTTTTAAATGAGTATGGAAAACTTTTTAACGACTATGTAAACCTAGACAAAGAAATTGGAGACGAAAATTCTGGTGCCCTAAAAGAATTAAATAAGATATCGGAGGAACTTGCCACAAGAATAAATGAAGCCCGAGCCGATTTAACCAAAAAAATTAACACTAGCGCCAATCGTGTTTACCTGAATATGCTAGCGCTAATAGTAATAGTTTCACTGCTAACGCTCTACATTATCACTAAGGTTGGCAAACATATTACCAAGAATTTAAAGCTGATCCAGAAAGTGCTTGGCAAAATGGGCAAAGGTGAAATACCAGAACCTATCAAAGTTCATGGAAAAGATGAGATTAGTGGTATAGAGCTTTCTATCAACGATCTTACCACAGCACTGCGCAATACACGCGATTTTGCCATCCAGGTGGGAAACGGTAATTTCTACTCCGAGGTAAATGTATTTGGCAATACTGGTGAACTTGGAACCAAATTGCTGGAAATGCGAAAAAAGCTTTTAGAGGTTGCTAGGGAGCGGGAAAAAAATCTGCACGAGAACGAGCAGCGCAACTGGCTCAACGAAAGCCTTGCTAAAACCAGCGATATTCTTAGGATAAAGTACGAAGGCGTTACCGAACTGTGTTTCCAGTTTATCCGGTTTGTTGTACAAAGAACCGACGCCCTTCAGGGTGGAGTATTCCTGACCAAAGAAAACGACAACGGAAAAATAATAGAACTGATTGCCACTTATGCCCTGGATAGAAGGAAATATATTAACAAAACCCTGGATATTCACGAGGGTTTGCCAGGTGCTTGCATATTTGAAAAGGATATAATATTCATTACCGATATCCCTAAGGATTACACACACATAACTACCGGCTTAGGACACTCCAACCCCTCGTGCATTTTGCTCGCTCCACTTGTAACAGACATGAACGAGGTGCTGGGATGTATTGAAATTGCCAGCTTTAAGATATTTGACAGGGTACAACAGGAATTCATTAAAAAGGCCTGCATAAGTTTGGCATCAGCAATCAAGTTTAACGAAATGATTAACCTCAACGAACAGATAATAAGCGAAATGAAGCAAAAGAACCATGAGCTTCAGGCCAACGAGGAGGAACTCCGGCAAAACATGGAAGAGCTTAAAACCATCAGAGAGGATATGGAGCGTAGGGAGGAAGAGCTCACCCGCGAAATACAAGAACTCAAAAAAATACTTAATGGCCACGAAGGAATTGAACTCGTACCTAAAACTATTATTAGACCATTAACAAACTAATTACACCACTATTCTCCTCTTATTAAATAATACATACCAAAGCCGAACTCCAATCATCAGCCCAAACCATGGTCTGAGCAATGACTGTACATTGGCTGACCAAGATTATATTTTTGCGAACTAAAACAACGGTTTAGGGGAAAGCCATTTTGTGCAGCATCTCACATAAAACGTTACCGTAATTATTCCAATAAACAATATTTAACAATATTTAATCCAACACACTAAACCGACGGAAACATTTTTTGTTACTTTTGTTCCCGTAGTTTACATAGGTTATGAACGAGGAGTTAAATTGCATTGTTTTAAGAGTCAGGGAATTATATGCCAGGTATGGCATTAAAAGCATTACCATGGACGATGTGGCAAGGCATCTTGGAATGTCGAAAAAGACCCTTTACAGGTATGTTAATGACAAGGATGATTTGGTAGGCAAAGTCGTAGATTTTGAAATTGAACTGCTTAAAAAGGGAATGGACTGTCCTGAAAAGAAAAGCCTGAATGCCATAGAGGAGTTGCTGATTGTAAGCCAGATATTGAACCAACGAATGAAGGAGATTAACCCTTCCACAGTTTACGATTTACGCAAGTACTACCCTCAGCACTACGAAAGGTTAACGGTGGCCAGGAGGGAGAAAATGTTTGAGAACGTAATTGCCAATATCAAAAAAGGACAGGAAGAAGGGCTTTACCGTACCGATCTAGACCCGCGAATTATTGCCATGCTTCAAATTTCAAGGGTTGAAAATATTGTGGATAATGACCTTTTCAGCATAAACGAGTTTACCTCCGATAAATTTTTTTATGAGGTGTTTGTTTACCACATCCGAGGGATTGCTAACCCCAAAGGCATTGAATTCCTTGATAACCAACTTAAAGATTTTAATATTAACGACTTAAACTTTAAACAGGAAAAATGAGAAGACTTCCAGTACTTATTGCTTTAGCGACACTTGCAAGCATTCAACCTGTTAATGAGGCTTTGGGACAACCAAAAAGCATTGCCCTAAGCCTGCAGCAGGCGCAAGAGTATGCAATTACCAATAACCTTACACGAAAGAATGCCGCAATTGACGTTGAGATAGCCAGGAAAAAGGTTTGGGAAACTACTGCACAAGGCTTACCACAGGTGAATGCGGGTATTGACTTTCAGTATATACTGAACGATCTTCCTAAGCTCACCTTTCCCGGTCAAAACGGACAACCTGTTGAGATTGAGGTTGGTGAAAAGGCTAACGCCACATACAGCCTATCGGTTTCACAGCTTGTTTTTAATGGACCATACATTGTTGGCTTACAGGCTTCAAGGGCTTTCAAAAATCTTTCAGAGAATGCACTGGCAAAAACAGACCAGGAACTAAAAGCGGGGGTTACCTCGGGTTACCTAACCACTTTACTTTTAAAAGAAACTACAGCCATTCTTGACTCAAATGTGGCAAGTCTTAAAAAAATTCTTAAAGAAACCCAGGCACTACAGGCTAATGGGTTTGCCGATAAGACCGCTGTAAACCAAGTGAATGTTTCACTTTTGCTGGTTGAAAACTCTGCTGCTGAAACTCGCAAGCAGTTTATATCAGTTAATAACCTGCTAAAACTACAACTTGGAATTCCTGACAGCGTGGAAGTTTTGCTAACCGACCGTCTCGATGAAATGGTAAATTCATTAAACCCCAATGCCGAGCCTTCAACTTTTGATCCAAACACAAATATCGACCTGAAAATTCTGAATAACCAGGTGAAGATTAACGAGCTCCAGCTTAAACTAAACAAATCGTACTTTTTACCTAGCATTTCGGCATTTGTTACCTTTCAGCGTTTACACAAGGAACCACAAATAAACTTTACCCCTACAGCACTACTGGGAGTTAAAGCCACCATTCCCATTTTCTCCAGCGGTATGCGGTTGTCAAAAGTGCAACAGGCCAAGCTGGAGTGGATGAAATCCACAAACACTTACAACCAAACCCTTCAACAGGTTGAAATTAATTATGCCGAAGCAAAAACCAGCCTCAGCATTGCATGGAGTAAGTATGAGGCTCAAAATCGCAACCGGGAACTTGCCCTACAAGTGCTTGATGAGGTTAAGGTAAAATATTCCAATGGGCTTGCCTCGCAAACCGATGTTATACAAGCAAACGACAAGTACCTTCAGGCTGTTGGTAATTACCTATCGGCTATTGTAGAGCTAATTAATGCCAGGGTAAAAATTGATAAGATAACCGGAAAACTTTAAATAAATCAATAACAGTATGACACGTTACAGTTTACTAATAATACTAGCAACCACGATACTTTTAGGTTGTGGAAAACAGGAAAATGCCGAGAGCCTAAAGGCAAAACTTTCTAAGCTTAAGGAGCAGCAAATCCAGCTTAATCACCAGATTAAGGAGCTTGAAGCACAACTAGCTAAGGTTGATACCATTGCTAATGGGAGCAAGTATATTAAAGTTAAGGTTGAAACTCTAACTCCTTCAACGTTTAACCACTTTTTTATAGCAAGTGGTAAGGTAGAGTTGGGAAATCAGGCTATACTCAGTGCAGAAACTAACGGCCAGGTTAAAACCATTAATGCGCAAAAGGGAAAACAGGTAAGGAGAGGCGAAATAATTGTATCGCTCAACACCAGCATTCTTGAAAACTCAATTGCAGAGGTTAATGTTGCATTAGAGCTGGCAACCAAACTATACGAAAAACAAAAAAATCTTTGGGAACAAAATATTGGAACCGAGCTACAGTATCTTCAAGCCAAGAACCAAAAGGAGAGTTTAGAGCAAAAACTCAAAACCCTGAAATCGCAGTTAGATTTGTCGTATATTAAAGCTCCATTCGACGGAATAGTGGACGAGGTATACGTTAAGGAGGGAGAGCTGGCATCGCCAGGTAAACCTATTGCAATGCTTCTGAATACTCAGTCCATTAAAATAGAAGCCGATGTTTCGGAAAGTTTGCTTGGGAAAATTAGAAACGGCGACAAGGTAAAGGTTGAGTTCCCTTCATTACCCGAACTTTCCATGGAATTACCGGTTAACAGAGTTGGGAATTACATTGATCCCAAAACCAGGACATTCAAATTTGAGTTGGTTGGGCAGAACCCCAACGGTAAAGTTAAGCCAAACCAAATTGCACTGCTGCATATTAATGACTATTTCAATCCCAAAGCCATAACGGTACCCAGTATTGTTATTAAGAAAGATGCAATGGGTAACTTCCTTTTTATAGCTGAAAAAACCGATGGCAGATACCTGGCAAAAAAGGTTTATGTAAAGACCGGAGTTTCGTACGAAGATCGTACGGAAGTGGTTGAGGGGCTCGAAGCTAACCAAAATGTAATTGTTGCAGGGTATAACATGGTAACCAGCGGTGTACCAGTGCAGCTGGTTAACTAGTAATCATTTAATACTGAATTTATGAATTCCAGTAGTGTAATCCGAAACTTTGCCCCAACTACCTGGGCATTAAAAAACAGGAACACCATTTTCTTACTTTCTTTTGTTATTGGGCTGTTTGGCTTAGTCGCCTACAAAGGACTGCCCAAGGAACTATTCCCAGAGGTTTATTACCCCACCATAATGGTTCAAACCGTTTACCCTGGCAACCCCCCGGTTGATATTGAAAACCTCATAACCCGCCCTCTGGAAAAAGAACTTGAAAATGTAAAGGGACTAAAAAAGCTATCATCATCATCGCTGCAGGACGCATCGATGATTTTGGTGGAGTTTAACACCAATGTTGAAATCAGCGAGGCCTTACAGGAAACAAAAGATGCTGTAGACCGAGCAAAAAGCGAATTACCAACCGACCTGTTAAGCGACCCAGTTGTAAACGATATCGACTTTTCAGAATTCCCAATAATCAACATTAACCTTTCAGGTGAGTACTCCCTTCAGGAACTCAAACGGTTTGCTGAATACCTTGAAGAGGAAATAGAGACCGTGCCTGAGGTTTCAAAGGTAAACATTAAGGGAATTGAGGATAGAGAGATTGTTATTGAGGTCGATTTAGTTAAGATGGAGGCACTTGGCATCTCCTTTACCGATATCGAGAATTCGTTAAGGTTTGAGAACGTATCGATGTCGGGAGGCGATATAAGGGTGGGGAATACGCGTCGCTCAATTCGTGTTATTGGTGAATTTGAATCGATTAAAGAAATAGAATCGATTGTAGTTAAACGTGAAAAGGATGTTACCATATACTTACGCGATATTGCTGAAGTTAAGGACACTTTCAAGGAACCAACAGCCATTGCTAGGCTAAATGGCAAGCCTGTGGTTTCCGTGCAAGTGGTAAAGAAAAGCGGCGAGAATCTCCTGAACGCAACCGACCAGATTTTTGCGATACTCAGCAAAGCACAAACTACAGGAGCAATACCTTCAACACTTGAGGTTACAATAACAAACGATCAGAGCGATATTATTCGTAAGCAACTTTCCAACCTTGAGAATAGTATGATTCTGGGTGTAATTCTGGTGGTACTGGTTCTGTTTTACTTTTTAGGCACCCGGAATGCAATTTTCGTAGGCCTTTCGATTCCATTATCCATGCTGCTGTCGTTTGTGGTCATCAACCTCATTGGGTATAAAATTAACATGATAGTCCTTTTCTCATTAATCCTTGCCCTGGGGATGCTTGTTGATAATGCCATTGTTGTAGTTGAGAATATCTACCGCTTTGTTGATAATGGCCATAAGCCCTTTGAGGCCGCTAAGCTAGCCGTTGGAGAAATTGCCCTACCGGTAATATCATCAACTGCCACTACCCTGGCAGCATTCCTACCCCTTGCTTTCTGGCAAGGTATAACCGGTGAGTTCATGAAAAATTTGCCAGTTACATTAATTATTGTGCTAACCTCATCGCTTGCAGTGGCGCTAGTAATAATCCCTGTAATCACAGCTACGTTTATCAAGCACGGTGATGAAATGCACGATAATACTCCAAATAAGCAAAAAGCATACAGAGCATCGGCAGTAATGCTTCTATTTGCTTTAGTCTTCTACTTTACTAGAATTTACTCAGTTGCAAATATTCTTTCAATCCTTGTAATAATTGTTTTTCTAAATGCCATATTCTTCTACAGGGTTGAGCGCTGGTTCCGGTATCGTTTTCTTGTTAAACTGGAAAAACTTTATGAAAAAACTCTATCATACAGCTTAAGGGGGAAACACCCAATTTGGATTACCGTAGGTACATTTTTGCTCTTAATTTTCACTATAATATTCTTTGTAGTTCGTGGTCCTGAAGTGAAGTTTTTCCCTTCCAGCGATCCAAACTACATTAACATAATTGCAGAACTTCCAATTGGAAGTGACCTAACTGCCACCGATTCAGTAATGATGCTAATAGAGCAAGATGTAAACCGCATTCTTGAACCTAGTAAGCATGCCGTAAAATCTGTTCTTACAACAGTAGGTGCAGGCGATCCTGAAAAATGGATGGTTTTTGGGTCGCAGCTAAATAAAGGGTTAACCACTATAACCTTTGTTGACTATAAGGATAGAAAAGGGGTAAACACATCCATGGTAATGCGGCAGCTCAACGACCAGCTTACAAACCGCTACCCTGGCGTAAAGCTTTCAATTGCACAAAACCAAATGGGGCCTCCGGCCGGCAAAGCTATCAATATTGAGGTGAGTGGGCAAGATTTTGAAAAACTCATCGCACTCTCCGATACTATCATGAGCTTTATAAACGCTCAGAACATTCAAGGTATTGAAGGGCTCAACCTCGACATAGAACTTGGCAAGCCTGAACTAATTGTTCACATCGATAGGGATAAAGCCCGCAGGTTTGGACTTAGCACCATGCAAATTGCATCAACCATTCGTACTGCAATATATGGTAAGGAGATTTCCAAGTTTAAGGAAGGGGAGGATGATTACTCCATTCAGATCCGATTTGCCGATAAGTACAGGTACAGCCTCGCTGACTTAATGAACCTAAAAATTGGGTTTATGGAGGAAGGTAAAATGGTGCAAATTCCCCTTTCGGCTGTTGCCCGTTTCGATTACTCAAACACTTACGGCTCAGTAATGCGTAAGGATAAAAACAGAGTGATAACCATTTACTCTAATGTGGTAAAGGGTTACAATGCAACAAATATTAACAACCAGCTTAAGCTACTGCTAACCGACTTTAATTTGCCCGAAGGGTATAAAATTTCATTTACTGGTGAGCAGGAGGAACAACAGAAATCAATGGAATTCCTGTCGCGCGCCATGTTAATCGCTTTAGCCCTTATTCTGCTTATTCTGGTTACACAGTTTAACTCGCTAATTCGTCCGCTTATTATTATGACAAGTGTACTATTCAGTACAATTGGGGTGTTTGGCGGGTTAGCAACCTTTAAAATGGACTTTGTGGTGGTAATGACCGGTATTGGACTTGTATCGCTTGCGGGGATTGTTGTTAACAATGCTATTGTACTAATTGATTACATAGGACTCCTTAAAGAACGTCGACGGGTTGAGCTTGGTTTGCCAGAAGGTAGTTTTCTACCCACTGCCGATGCTACCGAGTGCGTGGTTACTGCAGGGAAAACCAGACTTCGTCCCGTACTCCTAACGGCAATTACAACTATCCTTGGTCTAGTCCCAATGGCTATTGGTCTAAACTTCGACTTTTACGGGGCACTTAGCCAGTTTAAACCTGACATCTACTTTGGTGGCGACAACGTAATTTTTTGGGGCCCAATATCATGGACAATAATTTTTGGTCTTACCTTCTCAACCTTCCTAACCCTTGTAATTGTTCCTGTAATGTACAGGTTAACAGTTAACCTTCAAAAGAGGTTTATGATTTGGACAGGGCAAAAGGAAAGACTCCACGATTAACAAATATTAAAAAACCAAAAGGGGCTGTTGCCCCTTTTTTTTCACATATCACCCCGCTCAATAAAAAAATCTTGTACTTTTGCAAGTTGCAAAAAATCAGATAAAACAATGGCTTTATACGAAGAACTTAGCGAACAGGAAATAGTCCGCCGACAGGCACTTGACGAGCTTCGCAGCTTAGGGATTGACCCTTACCCCGCTGCTATGTATCCCGTAACCCATTCCACTGCCGAAATCCTATCGGATTTTGAGAACATGAGCCAAAACAGGGCAGAGGTTTGTATTGCTGGTAGAATTATGGCTCGCCGCATCATGGGAAGCGCATCCTTTTTTGAGTTACAGGACGAGAGTGGCAAAATACAGGTTTACGTGAAACGCGACGATATTTGCCCCGGCGAGGATAAAACCATGTACAATACTGTTTTCAAAAAGCTACTCGATATAGGCGATATTGTTGGCGTTAAGGGATTTGTATTCCGAACTAACATGGGCGAGGAATCGGTACATGCCTTGGAACTCACACTGCTTGCCAAATCAATTAGGCCACTCCCAATAGTCAAGGAAAAAGATGGCAAGGTGTTTGACGCAGTTACCGACCCCGAACTCCGGTACCGCCAACGCTACGTTGACCTTATTGTTAACCCGGGTGTGCGCGATGTTTTCCGCAAGCGGGCTACCATAATAAACACCATGCGCGAGTTTTTTAATTCCAAGGGTTACCTTGAGGTTGAAACGCCAATCCTGCAGCCCATACCGGGCGGGGCAGCAGCTCGTCCGTTTGTTACACACCACAACGCCCTCGATATACCCCTTTACCTCAGAATTGCCAACGAACTCTACCTAAAAAGACTTATTGTTGGAGGGTTTAACGGGGTATATGAATTCGCAAAGGACTTCCGCAACGAGGGTATGGACCGTACACACAACCCTGAGTTTACCGTAATGGAAATATACGTAGCCTACAAGGATTACTTCTGGATGATGGACTTCACCGAGGAGATGCTCGAGCGTGTTGCCCTTGCCATACATGGCACTACCAAGGTAACCTTTGGCGATAAGGAGATCGACTTCAAGCGCCCATTCCGCCGCATGACCATGACCGATGCCATTAAGCAGTATGCCGGTGTTGATATTACAGGCAAATCCGAAGATGAACTTCGTGCCATTTGCAAGCAAATGGAGATTGAGATTGACGATACCATGGGTAAGGGTAAGCTGATTGATGCCATCTTTGGCGAGAAGTGCGAAGAGCACCTTGTACAGCCAACCTTTATCATGGATTATCCCATTGAGATGTCGCCGCTTTGCAAGCGACACCGCAGCAACCCCGAGCTAACCGAGCGCTTTGAACTATTTGTCGCCGGCAAGGAGCTTTGCAATGCCTACAGCGAGCTGAACGATCCCATCGACCAGCTGGAGCGTTTCCAGGAGCAACTCCGCCTAAGCGAAAAGGGCGACGACGAGGCCATGTTCATAGACATGGACTTTGTGCGTGCCTTAGAGTACGGAATGCCAACCTGCTCAGGAATGGGAATTGGAATTGACCGCCTAACGATGTTCATGACCAACCAGCCATCCATTCAGGATGTACTATTCTTCCCGCAAATGCGCCCCGAAAAGAAACCGCAGAAGGATACAGCCGAAGCCTACGCCCAAAAAGGCATCCCCGCCGACTGGGTTCCAGTTCTGCAAAAAATGGGATTTAACACCGTGGCCTCACTGAGCGGAGTGGCAGCCGGTAAACTTTTCAACGACCTGTGCGGCTACAACAAAAAGAATAAGTTAGGTCTGCCCAACCCCACCATGGACGATGTAAAACGGTGGGTGGAATAGAGATATTGCTTTAAGTAAACTTTTTAAGGCCTATCCAACTAGGCCTTTTCTATTTCCCGGGGATCTAAGGCATCGCGTAGGCTATTACCCAGTAGGTTAAAGGCCAGCACCAAAAGCATCATGGCAAAGCCAGGTATAAGGGCCAAGTAGGCCTTATCCATAATGATGTAGCCGTAATGGTCGCGGATCATAGTACCCCACGAGGGAGCCGGAGGCTGCACGCCAATCCCCAAAAAGCTTAATCCTGCTTCAAGCAGAATGGCTGTTGAAAAGTTACTTGCCGAGACAATGATTACTGGTGCCATAATATTGGGCAGCACATGCCTGAAAATGATACGCCACGGGCCGTAACCCAACACCCTGGCGGCCTCAACATACTCCTTTTCCCTAACGCTAAGGACTTGACCACGAACAACACGAGCCATATCGACCCACATGGTTAGGCCAACAGCCACAAATATTTGCCAGAAACCCTTTCCAATAACCATGGTTAAGGCAATAACCATCAGTAAAGTAGGCACTGACCAAACCACGTTCACCAGCCACATAATGGCATCGTCAATAAATCCACGCGCAAAACCAGCAATGGCACCCAGAACAATACCAATTATTAGAGCAATGCCCACGGCAATAAAACCTACTGAAAGCGATATGCGTGCACCAATAACAAGGCGGCTCAATAGGTCGCGTCCAAAACGATCGGTTCCAAGAAGGAACCGACGCGTTACAAGGTTTTGATTTAAGACCCTTTGCTGTGCTTCAGCTACAGTAAAAACCTCTTGCTGCCCATTGTATAGAAATGCAGTGATTGTATCGTTCTCAAGCAAATACTTTTTATCGGGGTTTAACCTGAAAAGGATTTCGGGTAGAGTAAATTCGGTAACAATGGCATCGCCATCGGGAATTGGATTATACTCACGGGCATAAACCCTAATGCCATCAAAGTAGATTGAATCGATAGGGATTTCGATAAACTCTTGCTCCTGACCAAAAAACATCCGGTCCAGTATGTTCCTCCGTTTAACATCATGCTGCTTGACAGTTCGCAGGAATTTAACTTTACTGCCAGGCTTAAGTGTAGCCAGCTGCAAATGCTGACCATTTGCATACGGCGTACTATCAGGTGTGATAAGGTATCCAAGAATTGCAATTATGGCAATGGAAGCTATGAGTAATAGTGATGCTACGGCCATGCGATCGGCAAGTAGCCTACGCATTGCTATTCGCATTGGGGAACCGCTCCGGGCTAACTCTGCTAACTGTTTGTTCTTCCTTTCCAAGTTGTTCCTTTAATTAATCCCAGAATAGCAGCGAATGTTACATAAAATGGGTAAATGATTTGTAAAGGTATAAAAACCACCAATAGTTTTTGCTGTTTGGTTTTAAAAAGGTAGTAAGCCATAAAAGGTAAATCTACTAGTGTTTTGGCAGCAACCAGTGTAACTGGTAGGGTAAAGGTAATTACACCCAAAACTGACAGAATTGCTAAAAGAACGATCCAAAGATTCACAGTAAAGACTAAGATTGATAGCAGAAGCGTTTGGGAATCGGTATATGCTTTTGCCTTTGAGGCCCAACGGCTCCGACGCGAAATAAACCCTTTTATTCCACCGCTAAAACTTGTGTGCACAGCCACCTGAGGCGATGCCAGAAACTTAAATCGCAAACCATGGATGGTTTTGGCGTGATGCAGCAGGAACATATCGTCACCTGAGGCAATATCGGTGCGCAGAACCCTCCCATCTACATTAACCTTACTCCGCCTGAAGGCTAAATTGGCCGATGAGGCAATAACAGGTTTGCCAACAGAAAAACTTGCCGCTGAAACGGCCATAAGCGATAGGTAATCGAGCGCCTCGAGCCTGCTAAGAACACTGCCCCTTTCAATTAGTGGCTTTACCTCACCCTGAAAAAAGTCTGCATTCACCATGCATTCACGAATAGATCTTAGCCACTGAGGGGTGTGGGTGCAATCTGCATCGGTAATTACAATGGCATCGAACTTGGCTACTGAAAATCCATGTAATAATGCCTGTTTCTTTCCCGCTTGTCCCGTGGGCAAAACCAGGTGTTTTAAAGGCAATTGTCCTTTGCATGCCATTACAAGGTCAGAACCGTTATCGGTTGAGCCATCATCAACCAAAATTGCCTCCCACAATTCATGCGGTAAATCCTGAGCCTCAAGCGATGCAATAAGTTTAGGAAGATTTTCACGCTCATTCCTGAACGCAACTACCACCGATATGCCATGTACATTTTCACTACCAACTCTACTGGCTTTCAACCATTTGTTCGTCAATAAACCCATCAAAAGCCATAGAATAGCAATAACGTAAGTAGCAATCAGTATGGTTGAAAAAACAATCATTGCTTGCTTATAAAATCAGCAATTCTATTACCAGCTAAATCTATCTCCTCAATAGGTCGAGCCACATTAAAGCGCAGCCAGTTTACCTTACTGCTGCTAAAATGCTCGCCCGGAATAACAGCCACCCCGGTAGCATCGTAAAGGTCAGAGGCAAACTCAAAGCCATCGGTAAAGGGTTGGGGCAACTTAGCCCAAATAAAACAACCACCATCAATTTTGGGAACAGTAAAGTTTAACCGGATAAGCTTATGTTTTAAGCTGTCGAAGGAATCTTTAACCCTTTGCCTTAGCCCCTCCATATAGGTTTTACCGTACTGGAACTGAGCAAGGTAAACCGCAAGTGCTTGTTGCATAACGCTTGGTGCACACAGCCCGATGTAATCGTGAATGGCTCTAAATGCTTTAGCGTGACTGGCATGATGGATTACATATCCCACACGCCATCCGGTAATGCAGAGCGATTTTGAAAAGCTGCTAACAACGAATAACCTTTCGGAGAGATTATCTAAAGGAATATGGGGCTTTTGTGAAAAGTATAGCTCCTCATAAACCGAATCAAAAACAACAAAAAAGTTTAACTTGTTAGCAAGTTCGAGAAGTTTGCTAACCTCATTTTTAGTCCAAACCTTTCCATAGGGGTTACCAGGTGAACTAATAAATATCAACTTTACCTTATTTTCCTCAATACATTTTGTAAGCTCACCAAAGTCTACAACTTCTTCATTAATTAAAGGGAAGGAAACAAATTTCTGGTTGAAAATTTGAGGCAGCCGGCTGTAGCTTTCGTAAGCAGGGTCAAAGGAAAGGGTTACCAGGTTATTCCCAAGCACACTAAAAAGATAGGTATAAACCAACGAAAGCCCCTCGGTTGCACCCTGAACCACAAGAAGCTCATCGGGTTCTACTCCATAACGATTCTCTAACAGCGCCCTGAGCTGCAGATTGCCAATCCCCGGCGCATACTGGTGATGCTGCGTATCGGCAACATCTTTTAAAATACTAATGAGTTCAGCAGGGGGCTGAAAACCCGGAATGCCCTGTGCAAGGTTAATCCCACCACTTATCTTAACCAGGTTACTGAAATAGCTTATGTATGAACCGTCGGGTTTTGCTCTCATAAACAAAGCATTTAAGCAAAATATCTACAAAAATGCAACTAAAATAGCATAAGATAGACATTGGTTAAGCCAAAATTGTAAAGTTTGGCTAAATTTGCATGTAACCAAAATTAAATCAGCATGCGTTTTAGGTACTTTGTTTCAATAGTTTTAATAGTATTTTTAGCAGGTTGCAGTAGCAAAGATGCAGTTGTTATTAGCATAAAATTAAACAGTCCTGAAAAAACTACTCTTTTTTTAAGCAAAATTGATTTCAATAAAACCATAAAGCTTGACTCGGTTAGGATTTCGGCTGGCGAGAGTGTAAAAAAGTTTAAGATTAAGCAGGGCGAAGAACCGGAGTTCTACTCCCTTAGCACAAGTAAAGGAACTGCCATAACCCTGCTAGCTTCAAAAGGCGAAAAAATCAACTTGGTTCTGGACCTAAACAATGCCATCGACTACCAGGTTTCGGGTTCTGAGGGCTCAGAAAAGGTTCGTTGGGTTACAAGAACATTTGCCAAGTCAAAAGCCTTGGTTGATGAGCTTTCAAAACAATACCTGAATGCCGAGAGTGGCGCGGAACGGGAATTGATAAACAACCAATTTGAGCAGGAACGTAAGCGTGTAAAAGATGAGCTATCCAAGTTTGTTTGGGAGAACCCCATGAACAAAGCCAGTATCATGGCATTATACCAAAAGTATAACGACAACCTCTACATTTTTGATAGCTCCGACGACTTACTGCTAATAAAAATGGTTGCTTCCGCATGGAAAGCGCTTTACCCCGAATCAAGTTACACTAAAGGAATGCTTGAGGACATCAAGAACATTGAGAATCGCATTGCCAATGCTAAAATGCAGCAGCTAATCCAAAGTGCAGAGATGCCCATTCCTGACCTAAGCATTCCTGATAGGAATGGGCGTAGCATCAAACTATCATCGCTAAAGGGTAAGGTTATACTTCTCGACTTTTTTACCAGCGAGAACACAACAAGTTTGCTGGATAACCGGGAACTTTTAGAAATTTACAGGAAGTATAAAAGCCGAGGATTTGAGGTTTACCAGATATCGTTCGATGCTACCCGTGAGGGTTGGATCAACTACATTGAGAACGCCGGGTTACCTTGGATTAGCGTAAGGGAGGATGACCCATCGGCCTCAAATGCTGCATTATTCTACAATGTAAGACAACTACCTGCCAATTATCTTATTGGTAAGGATTTCAATATCATTGGCAAAAATCTATACGGTGCAAACCTCCAAAAGGCCTTGGATAGCTACCTGAACAAGTAAAAAATATGAGCCAGGGTAAAAAGATATACTTTGCATCGGATCTGCATTTGGGCCTGCCCAACCTTGAGCAGAGCCTACCCCGTGAAAAGCTATTCATCACCTGGCTCGATACCATTAGCCATGATGCTGAAGAGCTTTACCTTCTAGGTGATATCTTCGATTTCTGGTTCGAGTACAGGCGGGTTGTTCCCAAAGGATATACGCGGTTCTTGGGAAAAATTGCCCAGCTAACCGATAGCGGAATTCCCGTTCACTTCTTTACTGGCAACCACGATGTATGGATGTTCGACTACTTTGAAAAGGAGCTAGGGGTTCAAATTCACCGCGAACCTATTGTTCGGGAGCTGAATGGTGCAAAGTTCTTGCTTGCCCATGGCGATGGCCTTGGCCCTGGCGATCCCGGATACAAACTGCTTAAACGGATATTTACCAGTCCAACCCTGCAATGGATGTTTGCTAAGCTTCACCCAAACTTCTCGCTATGGTTTGGTAACCAATGGAGCGTAAGCAGCAGATACTCCAAGGAAATAACCCATGTCTTCAGGGGTGAAAACGAGCAAATAACCAAGTTCTCAAGGCAAAAACTCCAGGATGATCATTTTGATTTTTTTATTTACGGGCACTGGCATTCCCCAATAATATATCCACTTTCGGAAAAATCAAACCTGGTTGTGCTTGGCGATTGGCTAGTAAGCAACACCTACAGCGTGTGGGATGGCAAGGAGCTAAAGCTAATGCGCTACCAGCCACCCAGAACCGATGAGGTTTTGGCCACTGCAACTATTTCATAATATGTAGTTTAATGAATTTTTTGGCTCATTTATACCTTTCGGGTAGCAACATCGATATTAGGTTGGGCAATTTTATTGGCGATCATGTAAAAGGAAATCAAATCCTTACCTATCCGCAGGGTATTCAAACAGGCATAAAACTTCACCGCAGAATCGATCAGGTTACTGATAGGCACGAGGCATGGAAGGCCTGTAGGGAAAAATTACGCCCCAGCTATGGGCGATGGTCGGGAGTTACAACCGATGTGATGCTGGATTATATCTTGGCAAAAGAATGGGGCGCATACTCTAGCAGGCCGCTTAAAGGCTTTACAAGAACTTTCTACTTTCAGATGCTCCAGCGCTACCACATGCTACCCCCAGCAGTAAGGGGATTCTTACCATTTATGATTCAAAGCAACAGGCTCTACTCCTACAGCACCGATGAGGGTGTAACCAGAGCACTTGAGATAATGGGTAACTACACCACGATGAAAGGGAATCCAAGCCTTGCCCTGCAAATAGTGAAAGAAAACTATAATGCGTTCAGTGCCGGACTTCAAGAATTGCTTTACACATTAATAGGGATTTCAGAAAAAGAGTACGGTATACCTATTAGTATGCCCCATAGCGCGAAGCATCGAACCGAAGGAGTATAAACACCAGAATTGTAAACGCCCAGAGCGACGATCCCCCATAGCTAAAAAACGGCAGTGGAATCCCAATTACAGGAACCAACCCAATGGTCATGCCAATATTTACCGCGGCGTGGAAAAATAGTATGGATACGACACCATACCCGTAAATACGAGCAAAATGCTCCGTTTGTCGCTCGGCAATTTTAAGAAGCCTTAACAGGAAAAGCGCTATGAGCAAAACAACAACCGTAGAGCCTAAAAAGCCCCACTCCTCGCCTACCGTGCAAAAAATAAAATCGGTGCTTTGCTCGGGCACAAAGTTGTACTTGGTTTGTGTGCCAGAGAGGTAACCTTTACCCCAGAAACCACCAGAGCCAATGGCAATCTTTGATTGGTTAACATTGTAGCCCCATCCCAAGGGGTCATCTTCAATACCAAGTAAATCGTTAATACGCTTTTGGTGGTGGACATCCAACACGCGCTCAAAAACGTAATCGGCCGACATTGAAAAACCTATGGTTGCAATAAGAAAGAATGATATAGCGTATACCTGCCTTAACCTGTTCTTATAGGCATACAAAAAGCCTAAAGCAGCACTAATTAGTGCAGGGATAAGAAAGATTAATGCGAAAGACAGCCTTAAATGGAAGAGTTCCGATGAAATGTAAAGCAACAAACCAATTCCTACTGCACCAATGGAAATTCTGAACGCATCGCGGTGCTGGCGAGTAAAAATTATAAAAAGTGATACTGCCACAACAAAAATGAAAGTAATTAAAACCGAGGTACTATAAACAAGCGTTAACACGAAAACTATAACCAGGAAAACAAGGTACGATAAAATCCATGCAGGTAAGCCCTCGCGGTATAGAACCAAAATCAAAGCACCAAAAACTAATGCTGAGCCAGTATCGTTCTGTAAAAGTATAATACCAACAGGCAAACCAATAATAATGGCTACCTTAACGTACGACCAAAACCCTGAGAGTTTAAAGCCATAGCTACTCATAAGTTTTGCAAGAGCAAGTGCTGTGGCAATCTTGGCAAACTCAGCAGGTTGTAATCCGAATGAACCGATAGGAATCCACGATTTTGAGGCATTAACCACACGGCCAAAAAGTAACGTTGAAATCAACGTTATCAGAATTATCCCATAAAAGATATAAGCAAATGCAGGATAGATTCTATCGTTGGAGTAAAGAATAACTATTGCCATGAGGAATGCAAAGAATATCCATACCAGCTGTTTGCCGTAGCGCTGGCTAAAATCAAGGATATTCCTGTGCTCATCGCTGTATACAGCAGCATAAATATTTAGCCATCCCATAAGCACCAGAACAACGTACAGGATGGTTGCAACCCAATCGAGGTTTCGTAGTATGTTATTTCGCCTTTGCACGTCTATCCAATAGGTTTGCGTCAATTATATATCGTTCCAAATCGGGACGGGAGATAGAATCCTTCAGGTACTTCTCTATCATCAAGCTAGCAATTGGAGCTGCCCATGTAGCGCCAAAGCCAGCATTCTCAATATAAGCCGAAATTGCAATTTTGGGATCGTCCTTTGGTGCAAATGCAAAGAACACGGAGTGATCCTTCCCGTGTGGGTTTTGAGCTGTTCCGGTTTTCCCACAAATACGAATGTCGGGTAAGGCTGCTATACGGGCTGTACTTCCACTGCCCGGCGCTCCGTTTACGGCCAAATCCATGCCCTCAATGATGTAATCAAAGTACTTTGGCTCAATTGAGGTGATATGCTTTTCCCTGTAGAGTGAATTTAATGTATCGCCTTCTATTGATTTTACCACATGGGGTGCTATGTAGTATCCCTTGTTGGCAATGGTTGCAACAAGGTTTGCCATTTGAAGTGGTGTAACGGAAAGTTCACCCTGCCCTATTGCAAGTGAAATGATGGTAAGCGAACTCCAACCTCCCTTTCTAAAGTACTTATCGTAGAATGAAACCGATGGAACTATGCCCTTTAACTCATGCGGTAAATCGATATTAAGCTTGTTGCCATAACCAAACGATTCCACATGCTTTTTCCAAACCGTGAAACCATTCTCAACCGAACCAAATTCCCTTTTATCGATAATGTTACGGAAAACATGGCAGTAATAGGTATTACATGAAACCTGTATGGATTGTATTAGGTTGGTAGGCGATGGATGGATATGGCAACCAACTCCGCGTCCCACGGTGTATCCACCATAGCAACTATACCGGGTCTCAGGGGTAACAACCCCTTCCTGTAAACCAATTAGCGCATTTACAACCTTGAATGTTGAACCGGGTGGGTATAGTGCCATGATTGAACGGTTGAAAATTGGCTTTAACGAATCCTGTTGTAGAACTCTAAAGTTAGCAGCTCTTTGCCTTCCAACCAGCAAGTTGGGATCGTAAGTTGGGCTCGATATCATAGCCAAAACTTCGCCAGTTTTGGGTTCAATGGCAACAATGCTACCAATTTTATTTTGCATTAAACGTTCACCGTACTCCTGGAGCTTTGCGTCAATTGTACTAATAATGTTCTTTCCTGGTACAGCTACCGTATCAAATTTCCCCTGCTCGTAAGAGCCCTTGATACGGTTATGAACATCGACCATGAAGATTTTCACTCCCTTTTTTCCACGTAGTATATGCTCATAGGAGCGCTCAATGCCGCTTATGCCAATGTAATCGCCCTGTTGGTAGTAGGTGTTATTTTTAATATCGCGCTCATCAACCTCACCTACATACCCGAGCAAATGCGCGGCAATGGGTGGATTATATGAGCGCACCGTACGGGGTTGGATTTCAAAACCTTGGTACTTATACATCACCTCCTGAAAACGGGCAAAATTTTCGGCGGAGATTTGCTTAAGCAAAACCACTGCTTTGCGTGGCGAATAGCCTTTTTGCTTGGTTGCCTGAAAAAACGCATCGCGAACCTGATCAACCGTAAGCCCAAGCATGGTGGCAAACTCAAGAGTATCGAACGGTCGCACCTGCCTCTTTACCATTAAAATATCAAAAACAGGCTTATTGGATACCATGGGCACTCCATGCCGATCGAGGATTAGCCCTCGGGCAGGATACTGTGTGATGTAGCGGAGCACGTTGTTTGCCGCCGAGAACTTGTAGGAACTATCAATTACCTGTATGTAGAAAAGTTTGCCAACTATGGCAGCAAAAACAAGCAATATGATTACCGACACTACAACACGCCTGCTACTTTCAGCTCGTAACACCACTACCTTGACATTTTATTAGGAGCCCGTAAAAGCTCAATGATCACAATAAAAAACGTTGAAACAGCAGTGCTGAGAATAATGCGAACCAGCGTTAACCAGAAGTGTTTAAACGTAAATACCTCCAGAACGAATAGGGTAAAATGATGAATTAGCACAGCAATTAGGGCGTAAACAACAAACCACTCCAGGGATGTGTTTGAAACATCGGGTACACCCCGGATGTCCTGAACCGATTTAAAACTCCATCGGTTTAGAATAACAGGTCGGAAATAGGCAAGAACCAGCGATGCGGTGGTATGAAGTCCAAGTGTATTGGAAAAATAATCGACAGCGAAACCCAATGCAAAACCAACAATAAGCAACATCCAGCGGGTAATACGGTAGGGTAGCAATAAAATAATAAGTATGTAGATGTACGGGTTTACATAGCCCATGAAATTGATGTTGTTTAGTACCAGAAACTGCAGCATGAGCAGTATTACGGTTAAACCTAAATATTTTAGTATATCGCTGTACATCATTTCATCGTTTGTAAACGATCAACCTCGTTTTTTGCCTTTGAATCAACCAGGTACACATAGTCGAGGGTTTTAAAATCGGCAAAGAGTTCAACCGTTATTAGTAGGAAGCTACCATCCTTATTGTAAAAATCAACAACTCTACCTATTGGAATATCCTTGGGAAAAATGGTTGAAAAGCCACTGGTAACAATTGTATCGCCAACTGCCACATTAACATGAAGGGGTATCTCATCAAGAACAACACGTCGGTAATTCATACCATCCCACGATACCGCTCCAAAAGCACCGGACTTCTTATGCATGGCCGAAACCCTTACATCGGTATTTAACAGTGAAATGACTGAGGCAAAATGTTTAGTGGTAGCCGATACAATGCCAACAACGCCGTTTTTACATATAACTCCCATCCCCTTGTAAGCACCGTCATTAGCTCCCGCATCGAGGGTAATAAAGTTATGGCGGCTGTTTATTGAGTTATCAATAATCCTCGCTGGAGTATACCGGAATAAACCGGTAGTATCCTCAATTCGCATGAATGAATCCTGAAGCATTTGGAGCTTAAGCCTATACCCCTCAATTTCGTTCCTAAGCTTGACGTTTTCCAGTAGCAGTAAAACATTAGAACGCTTTAACTGGAAAAGGCTTGTTACCTGTGATGCCTGCTTATGCCAAAATCCGGAGATTGACTTTGTTACCGCCCCAACCTGCGATTTTTGGTAGTACGTGGTGTTAAAGTATAGCGAAAGCGATATTCCTAATAAAAATAGAAATACCAGGTGAATGTAAAGGCGCTTTAAGATCTCGTACAGATTATTCATCGCAAAAGCATCGCTTCAGTTACCTCATCAGGAATGGGAACGACAGGTTCTTCAATGCTATACTTGTACCCCGAGCAACTGCATGTAAAGGATCCTCAGCAACATGGAAAGGAATGTTCACTTTCTCGGTTAAACGCTTATCGAGGCCACGGAGCAAAGCACCCCCACCGGCAAGGTAAATACCCTTTTTAACAATATCGGCATAAAGTTCAGGTGGAGTTTGTTCCAGCACGTTAAAAATTGCCGATTCTATTTTTGAAAGCGATTTATCCAAACAGTAAGCTATCTCCTGATATGAAACAGGAACCTCAATGGGCAATGCTGTCATTAGGTTTGGCCCGCGAACAATAAAGTCTGCAGGAGGGTTGTCCAAGTCAGGAAGAGCTGAACCCACATTTATCTTGATATCCTCGGCGGTACGCTCGCCAATTTTAACATTGTGCTGCTGGCGCATGTATGCCTGAATGTCGGCTGTAAAGCCATCGCCGGCAATACGAACCGATTTGTTGCATACAATTCCCCCCAAGGCAATAACCGCAATTTCAGTGGTACCGCCACCTATGTCAACCACCATGCTACCCTCAGGGGCCATAACATCGAGCCCGATACCAAGGGCTGCTGCCATGGGTTCGTAAATCAGGTAAACATCACGACCACCGGCATGCTCGGCTGAGTCGCGCACGGCACGAATTTCAACCTCAGTACTACCACTCGGAATTCCAATAACCATGCGGAGCGATGGGGTGAAAATTGGGTTTTTGGTATTAATCATGCTAATCATACCACGAATCATTTGCTCGGCCGCATTAAAATCGGCAATTACTCCATCCCTGAGCGGGCGAATGGTTTTTATGTTCTCATGGGTTTTACCATGCATAGCCCTAGCCTGCTCTCCTATGGCTATCATCTTCCCGGTTGAATGATCAATAGCCACTATTGAAGGCTGATCAACAACTATTTTGTCGTTAAAAAGAATAATAGTGTTAGCCGTTCCTAAATCGATTGCCAACTCCTGAGTCAAAAACGAAAAAAGTCCCATATCGTATTAATATTTATTTGCTAATGTTTAAAGTGTCGTATTCCTGTAAAAATCATGGCTATGCCATTGGCGTTGCAAAAATTGATGCTATCCTGATCCTTAATTGACCCGCCGGGTTGAATAACAGCGCTGACCCCTGCCTCGTAGGCAAGCTGAACGCTATCCGGGAATGGGAAAAAAGCATCGGAGGCCATTACTGCACCATTCAAATCAAAGCCAAAGTTTTGGGCCTTTGCAATGGCTTGTTTCACCGCATCAACCCTTGAGGTTTGCCCCACGCCACTCCCAACAAGCTGTCTATTTTTAACCAAAACAATGGCATTCGATTTGGTATGCTTTACAATTTTATTGGCAAAAAGCATATCGGTAACCTCGTTTGGTGTGGCCGATTTTTGGGTAACCAGCTGCAGCATCGAATCGGATTCGGTAACCGAATCGCGCTCCTGCATCAACACGCCATTTAAAGCCGTTCGGTAAACCTGCTGGGGTAGGCTAAAATCCTTCATCCTCAGAATTATCCTGTTCTTCTTGGCTAGTAGGATTTCAAGAGCTGCATTATCAAAATCGGGAGCCATGAGAACCTCAAAGAAAATTTTATTAATCTCTTTAGCAGTAGCCTCATCAATTGACCGGTTCGAGATAATAATACCACCAAAGGCCGATACTGGGTCGCCTGCCAGTGCATCGACCCAAGCCTGAAGAATACTTGGGCGTGAAGCAACGCCACAGGCGTTATTATGCTTTAAAATGGCAATGGTTGGCTCTTCAAATTCCCTGATGAGGTTTACGGCTGCATCAATATCCAAAAGATTGTTGTAGGAGATTTCTTTCCCGCATAGCTGCTCGAACATTTCGTCAAAATTGCCGTAAAAAACCCCTTTCTGATGGGGATTTTCACCATACCTCAAACTTCTTACACCCTTTAAACTTTTACGGAAGAAGTTCTGAGGAAACTCGGGGTTAAAGTAGCCATGAATGGCTGTATCGTAGTGCGAAGATGTGGCAAAGGCCTCGGCAGCAAATACTCTACGTTGCTCCAGCGATGTGGCACAATCTTGCTCCGTGAGCATTTCGTAAACCCTTTCGTATTGCTCCCTGTTTGATACAATTAGAACATCCCTGAAATTTTTGGCAGCCGCCCTGATGAGCGAAATACCGCCAATATCAATCTTCTCAATTACTTCAGGTTCCGATGCACCGGATTCAACAGTCCTTTCAAAAGGGTAAAGGTCAACAATAACCAAATCAATCTCGGGGATACTATACTCCTGGAGCTGAAAAAGATCGTTCTCGTTATCGCGTCTAGCTAGAATTCCACCAAAAACCTTTGGGTGCAATGTTTTTACCCTGCCTCCCAGAATTGAGGGATAACCTGTGAGCTCTTCAACAGCAATTACCGGAATACCCAATCCTTTGATGAAATCCATTGTTCCACCGGTTGAGTAAATGGTAACATTATTTTCTCCTAAAAACTTTACAATTTTATCGAGGTTATCCTTATGGTAAACCGATATTAGTGCAGTTTTAATAACCTTGTAACTGTTCATCTTGTTGTTTATCAGTTGCTTACGAATAGAATAATTATTCAGTAACTAGCCATAAAATTGGTTAAATCCTTTGAAAAACCAATACTTAGCAACTTTTTTTTTTCAACAAACCTTAAATTATTAACCAAACAAAAATTACATAAAGTGATATATCATGGTAAACCCGTTAAACCTTATAAATAATAAACACTCAAAAGAAGATAGGAATATTTAACAGTTGCTGTTAACTGAAAAGTTAACAAATAGGTATATTTGTTGAATAAGCACAAGCAATCGGTTACCATTTTTGACCAAAATTACCTGCATTGATGAAAGCACTCCGGCCATTTATCATTCTACTTAAGCTTGCACGCGAAAGCATGCAGTTTGCATACCAATCAGTAAAAGCAAATAAGCTTAGAACCTTTCTGTCGCTGTTTGGCATTACCATTGGCATTTTTGCCATTATATCAGTTTTTACAATGATTGACAGCTTAGAGAAGAATGTGCGCGACAGCTTACAGGCGCTAGGGAAAAAGGTTGTATACGTTCAGAAATGGCCTTGGGGTGGCAATGAGGAATACCCTTGGTGGAAATACCTCAACAGGCCGGAACCAACTCTAAGTGACCTAGAGGAGATACGCCGGAAAAGCTTGCTGACCGATGCTGCATGCTTTAACGTAGCATACAACAAGCAGCTAAAGTATAACGGCAACAATATTCCCGATGCTACTATTTACGGGGTAAGTACTGATTTTGATAAAATTCGTACGTTCGACCTAAGCGAAGGCCGATTCCTTAACCAGTTTGAGATTAACTCAGGAAGACCGTATGCAGTAATTGGCAGCGATATTGCCAAAGACCTTTTTCAAGGTGCAAACCCATTGGATAAAACCATCAAAATTGGCGGACAAAAAGTTACAGTGATTGGAGTATTTGCCAAGGAAGGGAAATCGGCCATTGGGGAAAACAGCCTCGATAAGATGGTAATTATTCCGCTTACCCTTGCCCGAACCATGGTTGACCTTAGGAATGCCGGCCCATGGATAATGGTTAAAGCAAAAGATGAAACCAGCGTTGAGGATTTAATTGATGAGCTACGTGGCATACTCCGTGCCCACCACCGGCTTAAACCTCTGGATGAGGATGACTTTGCGCTAAATCAGATAGACCTCCTAAAGGATAGCCTCGATTCCATTTTTGCATCAATCAACTTTGCCGGAGGATTCATCGCGTTTTTCTCCATAATTGTTGGAGGATTTGGAATAGCCAATATCATGTTTGTTTCTGTTAAGGAGCGCACAAGCCAAATTGGCATTCAAAAAGCACTTGGTGCAAAACGATACTTCATACTAATCCAATTCCTCTACGAGGCGGTTCTATTGGCTGTGGCGGGGGGAGTTATTGGCTTGTTGCTTATTTATATTGGAACACTGGCAGTAACCTACGGGTTGGATTTCAACGTGTCGCTTACCCTACCTAACATAATCCGGGGGTTACTTATATCGGCGGTTATTGGAATTGTATCGGGGTTTGTGCCCGCATGGGTGGCATCACGGCTTAGTCCTGTTGAAGCAATAAATACAAAGGCTTAGCCAAGTAAGCGCTCCACCTCCAGGGTTAGCTCAACAAAGTGGTCAACTGAAAGCTGCTCGGCTCGTTTGGCTCCATATTTATCGCTAATCTCAATGCCGTTAAATGCTGAACGGATAGAGTTTCTCAGGGTTTTGCGTCGTTGGTTAAAGGCCGCTTTTACAACCCGCTCAAAGAGGGTATAGCTACAGCCCAAATCTTTTACACTATTGCGTACTAAGCGGATTACCGCCGACTTCACCTTGGGTGGTGGGTTAAAGCACCCCTCGCTTACCGTGAACAAATACTCTATGTTGTAAAAGGCTTGTAGAAGCACACTAAGAATGCCGTAAGTTCGGGAGCCAGGCTTTTCAGCTATACGCTGGGCCACCTCGCGTTGAACCATAGCTACCACTTCAGGGACAGAATCGCGCTGCTCAAGTACTCTAAAAAAGATTTGTGAGGAGATATTGTATGGCAGGTTTCCTATTATAGCAAATTGTCCTTTCAGCAATTCCTTAATATTTACTTGCAAAAAATCGGCCTCAACCACATTTAACTCAGGCAGGTTCCTTTTAAGGTATCCAACCGATTCACTATCAACCTCAACGGCTACAAGTCTGCCGCCAAACCTTTTGTATAGATCGAATGTAAGCACGCCCATCCCCGGTCCAATTTCAAGTACGGTATCACAACCATCGGCCTTAAGGCTTTCAGTAATGCGTTGGGCAACACGTTTGTCGTTCAGAAAATGTTGACCTAAATGTTTCTTGGGTCGGACTTCGGGCATGTTACTGGGGTGTATTTGTTATAACGGAATCAATACTTGGCTTAAGGACAGGTTTTGGTTTGGAAGCCCTAGTCAAGGAATCGAGTCTTGAGCCTAATGCATTTAGGGTTAAGTGTTTTGCAAGCACTTTCCCAGATTTATCGATAAGTAAGCTACCGGGTAAGCGTGCTACTCCATAACGCTGCAGCTTGCTTATAGTGTATGAGTCGTTCAGTGAAACCTGATACCATGCCAGTGTATCGGACTTAGCAAGGTTGTCCAACATTAATGAATCAACATTTACGCCAAAGCTCACCACCTCAAAACCCAAAGGTTTGTACTTAGCGTAAATGTACTTATAGCTTTTGCTGTTGAGTATTGATTCTTTGTCCCAGAAACAAAGCAGAATCCATTTTGCCCAGATTCCCGGGATGGAAATATTCTTTCCGTCAAATGTTTGGAACTGAAAGGGGGGTAACACCATTCCCGGCCTTAATGAATTTTCAATTTGCGAAATACTATCGTTATGCCTATGGTATTCAATGATCTTTTTGTAATCAGAAACTACTTGTTTTTGTGGGTAAAGCAAGGTTAAGCAGCTATCAACTTTCCTGTAAAGTTTGGAATAGGTGGCATAAGGAAAAATTTGCTCTGAATCCAACGTTGCATTTACAATGAAAGCCGATGTGAGTTCATAGGGATTTGATGCCGCAAAAAGGTACGCTTGGTTCTTTAGGTCATTTCTTAGCGAGTCCTTAACCAGCAAGTAAACCTGCAAGAGCGAATCTTTTACCGAAATTTCAGTGCTATCAATAGCATCAATTTTAGCACGGTAATCCTTAAGAATTTTTGAAACCTTATTAATATTATTCTGAAAATTGACTACCTGAACCGTTTCTGGCGATCCATCGGCTTGCCAGCCATTACCATAGGTAAGTGTTATTTTTTCACCAGGCTTTGCCGATATCAATAAAGGGTAATCCTTCTTATCCGTAGTGATAGCTATTACTTGAGGTTCTTTGGTGTTAAACGTGGTTGTCCCCTCTCCGTTAGAGTCAAGCAGAACTGAGTCAGTAAAATGGCTTCCATAATCTGGTACCCTAAAGTAGACCCAACGCTCTGTCCATTGTGGGGCTTTAATGGTAACTTTAACCCTATCGTAATGGTTTGAGCAGGCTGAAGCAATAAGAACTAAAGCCGAAACTAGAAAAATAAAGATGAATTTTTTTGAAAAAAAATTTAGGGGCATCGCAAACGAATTATATCTGATAACTCTTAAAAATCAACTTTCAAAATTAACAAAAAGCTAAACTAAAATTGGGCTTAAGTCATCTTTTTTTGCTAACTTGTAACGAGCTTTTTTACAAAAAAGCTGGGATGGCTTTAGCAGTAAATATTGCTTATAGCTATCCCAGAGAAACAGTTAACCACATTTTACTTGAAGTTACATCGTGTTTAACATGACAGTTTATATCTGGTAATGAAAGTTGAAAGTATAATTAAAAATTTTTGAGCCATGAAATACCTTTCATTTGACAAAGAACAGCTGGTAAACCTGGAGTACTCGCTAAACCGAGAAATTCTAAGCACAAACCGTGCTGGTGGATATTTCAGCACAACAATTATTCTTTGCAATACGCGCAAGTACCATGGCTTAATGATTTTACCAATTGATGAGTTTGACGGTGAAAATCACGTTTTACTATCGTGCGTTGACGAAACTGTAATACAGCACGGGCAAGCGTTTAACCTGGGTATTCATCGTTACCCCGGCATTTATGAACCCCGAGGGCATAAGTACATCATTGATTTTAGCTATGAACCTACCCCTACGCTTACCTACCGGGTTGGAGGAGTGGTATTTAAAAAGGAATTGCTTTTTGTTCACAACGAGGAGCAATTCATGATACGTTACACCCTGGTTGATGCTCATAGCCCTACTCACCTTAGAATTAAACCATTTCTTGCCTTCCGTAATGTTCATAATGTTTCAAAGGCCAGTATGTGGGCTAACACAAAATTTCAACCATGTGCCAATGGCGTTAAGTATAAACTTTACACAGGTTTTCCTACACTACACCTACAGTTGAACAAGAAAAACGAATTTGTAGCTTGCCCTGACTGGTACTACAACATTGAGTATATGGAGGAGCTAAAACGGGGATACGAGGGGCACGAAGATCTTTTCGTCCCAGGCTACTTTGAGATTCCAATAAAAAAGGGCGAAAGCGTAATCTTTTCAGCCGCCACCGAGGAGCAATCTCCCTCAACCTTACTTAAAAAGTTTAATGCGGAAATACTCCGACGCCCTGCAAAGGATAGCTACAAAGCCTGTATGGAGAATTCTGCCCGACAATTTATTGTTCATAAAGGTAAAAGCTGGGATATTATTGCCGGTTACCCATGGTTTGGAAGCTGGGGGCGCGATTCGTTTATTTCGCTTCCAGGGCTCACCCTGGGAATTGACGATCCTAAAATGTGTAAAACACTGCTTGACTCGCTAAGCGCTAAACTCAAAAATGGGCTCTTCCCCAACATGGGAAATGCCACATCGCAGGCCTTTAACTCGGTTGATGCACCCCTCTGGTATTTCTGGGCCATACAGCAGTACTACCTATACACAAACGACCACAAGGAGGTATGGCATGATTATGCCAAGAAAATGAAAACCATTCTGAAAGGTTTCAGGGATGGATTACCCTTTAACATTAAGATGCACGACAACGGGCTTATATGGGCAGGAGAACGGGGTTACGCCCTTACGTGGATGGATGCTGTGGTTTATGGCAAACCCGTTACACCCCGAATTGGCTACCCGGTTGAAATCAATGCATTATGGTATAATGCCATAATGTTTACCATTGACCTTGCCACAAAGAACAAGGATTACCGTTTTGTAAAGGAATGGCTACCTATTGCCGAAAGGGCAAAAGCATCATTCAACAATCTTTTCTGGCTACCCTTTAAGGGTTACCTAGCCGATTACGTGGATGAAGAGGGCCCAAACATCGATATTAGACCCAATCAAATTTTTGCCATTTCGCTACCCTACACGCCCCTTGATGAGGACAAGATGCCTAATATTCTTAAAATTATCGACAAGGAGCTTTACACCCCAAAAGGGCTGCGAACCCTCTCCCCCAACAACCCTAACTATAAAGGCAGATACGAGGGTGACCAACCCACCCGCGACTCAGCCTACCATCAGGGCACGGCATGGCCGTGGCTCTTAGGAGCCTATGTTGAGGCGCATTTCCGCCTTAACCCGGAACATGCCGTTAATCTGGCTGAGAACATTCTTGAATCGTTCCAGGAGGATATTAGTATTCACGGCATTTGCACCGTTTCCGAGGTTTACGATGGCGATCCCCCTCAGCGTCCAAACGGCTGCATCTCGCAGGCTTGGAGTGTTGCTGAGCTCATAAGAATTTATAAAATGGTTGAAAAACATAAATCAGGAAAGGGTAAATAGTATGAGAGTTCTGATGTTCGGTTGGGAGTTTCCCCCTCACATTACCGGAGGTTTAGGCACCGCATGCTATGGTCTTACCCGCGCATTGGCTAAACAGGGCACTGAAATTATTTTTGTTGTGCCTAAAGCTTATGGCGATGAAGACCAGCGTAGGGTCCGCCTTGTTAGCGCCGAGAATATTGAGGTGTCGCACTCATCCAAAAACCTTGAAGAGTTCTGGAAACATATTAAATACCTGGAAATCAGTTCAAACATAGTACCCTATGTTGATCCTGAAGAATTTAGCAAGATTTTAGAGTATGCTGAGAACGAAAGTGTTGAGTACAATATAAACACATTTAAACGAAAGTTTAAGTTCTCAGGGAAATATGGTCCTAACCTAATGACCGAGGTTACCCGCTACGCTATTACTGCAGCATCGGTGGCTTGGCAGGAAAAGTTTGATGTGATTCATGCTCACGATTGGCTTACCTACCCTGCTGGCATTGCAGCCAAAATGGTTTCGGGCAAGCCCTTGGTTGTTCACGTACACGCCACAGAATTCGACCGCAGTGGCGAAAAAGTAAACCAAGCAGTTTACGACATTGAACGGCGAGGCATGGAGGTTGCCGATATGGTGGTTACCGTTAGCAACCTAACGCGAAATATCGTTATAAACCGATATGGCATACCCGAGGAAAAGGTTGTAACGGTTCACAACGCCGTGCATTTTAAGGGTGATATTGAGCAAGAATTTGAGCGAGGAGTTGATGAGAAAGTGGTTACGTTCTTAGGAAGGGTTACCTTTCAGAAAGGACCCGACTACTTTGTGGAGGCGGCCAATAAGGTACTCAAACGCAACCAAAATGTTAGGTTTGTAATGGCCGGCAGCGGCGATATGCTAAACCGAATGATCAGGCGTGTTGCACAACTTGGTATTGCCCCAAGGTTTCACTTTACCGGATTCCTTAAGGGAAACGAGGTAAATCAGATGTTCCAGCTATCGGACGTTTACGTTATGCCATCCGTGTCGGAACCATTTGGAATAAGCCCGCTAGAGGCCATGCGCTCAAGTGTACCGGTTATTATATCCAAACAATCGGGCGTTGCCGAGGTGCTTAAGTATGCCATTAAGGTCGATTTTTGGGATATCGATGCCCTTGCCGACAGTATATACGGGCTACTCCACTACGAAGCCCTTTCAAACTTCTTTATTAAATATGGGCAGGAGGAAGTTAACAGCCTTAAATGGGATGGTGCAGCCACTAAGATTATTGAAATATACAACAAGTTAGTTAACAGGTAAATCGGAATACTATGAAGACCATTTGCTTTTACTTCCAAGTTCATCAACCTTTCAGGTTGCGTAGGTATCGCTTTTTCGATATCGGGAAAAACCATAATTACTTTGACGAGTTTGCCAATAGGTCGATTATGCGAAAGGTCGCCGAGAAATGTTACCTACCTACCAACAAGCTGATGCTTGACCTCATAAAGGAATACGGTTCAAGGTTTAAAATATCCTACTCCATTTCTGGTACAGCGCTCGACCAGTTTGAGATGTATGCCCCCGATGTTCTTGAAACTTTCCAAAAACTAGCCAAAACTGGAAGTGTTGAGTTTTTGGCCGAAACCTACTCGCACTCCCTATCGGCCCTGAAAAGCAGAGAGGAGTTTACCCGGCAAGTAAGGGCGCAAATAGCTAAGGTTGAAAGTCTTATTGGATATAAACCCAAAAGTTTCCGTAATACCGAGCTTATTTACTCCGACGAAATTGGGGCAATGGTTGCCGATTTGGGATTCAATACCATGCTCACTGAGGGAGCAAAACACATCCTGGGCTGGAAGAGCTCAAACTTTGTTTACTCCAATGCCATCAACCCGAAACTCCGATTACTACTAAAGAACTTTAGGCTTAGCGACGATATTGCCTTTAGGTTCTCCAACCGCGACTGGAGCGAATGGCCCCTTACAACCGAAAAGTACGTGCACTGGTTGAATAGTATCAACCCAAATGAGGAAATTGTAAACCTATTTATGGACTACGAAACGTTTGGTGAGCATCAGTGGGCTGAAACTGGAATTTTCGATTTTATGCGGGCGTTGCCCGGTAGGGTTCTTGCCAACACCAACTTTGAATTTCTTACCCCTTCAGAAGCAGCACAAAAACATCAACCCGTGGCATTGCTTCACGTTCCCCATCCCATTTCATGGGCCGATGAGGAACGTGACCTTACGGCATGGCTTGGTAATGAGCTGCAGGATAGCGCCTTCTATGAACTTTACAACCTTGCCGATATGGTTGAAAAGGTTGATGATCCTGACATTAAACGCGATTGGCTTTACCTGCAAACCAGCGACCACTTCTACTACATGTGCACCAAATGGTTTAGCGATGGCGATGTTCATAAATACTTTAACCCCTACGACACTCCCTACGAGGCATTCATTAACTTTATGAATGTCCTGAGCGACTTTACTATCAGGCTTAAAAGCAAGCTAATTGAAGAACCTACTGAAACCGAAAAAATTGATAATCCGGACGAGGCTATCAAGCTCATCGAATTATACCAGGAAAAGATTAATGAACTTCAAGCCGTGCTGAAGACTAAAAAAGAAGTTGAAGTTAAGGCAAAACCTTCAAAATCAGCAAAACCCAAGGCTGCCAAAGCTTCAACCACCAAAGCATCAGCAAAAAAAACTTCAACCAAAACGGCCAAAGCAGAAACCCCCAAAACAACGAAAACCAAATTGGTAGCCAAAACTGAGGTTCCTGAGACTAAGGTGAAAAAAGCTAAAGTAGCAACCTCCAAAACCAAAGTATCAACTGCTAAAACCAATACATCAGCCAATAAAAGCAAAGTCGTTAAGGAAAAAAAAGAAAGCACTACACCCAAAAAATCAACCGGAAAAAGTAAAACTAAATAAAGGTTCAGTGTATGAAGGAAAAATTACTGAAGCCCGACTACCTATTCGAGGTAAGCTGGGAGGTTTGTAACAAGGTAGGTGGAATCCATACTGTTGTTTCCACTAAGGCTTCGTTGCTGGAGAATGAACTAAAAAATAACTACATAACCATTGGGCCCGACATAATCAAGGACACCGAACACAACTTTGAGTTCATTGAGGATCCCAATCTATTTAAAGCATGGAGAAGCCAAGCTTTATCCGAAGGAATTTCGGTAAGAGTGGGACGATGGAATATACCCTGCAAGCCAGTTGCAATACTGGTTAACTTCTCAGGGTTAATATCTCATAAGGATGAGATTTTCAAGGAACTCTGGGAACACTTTAAACTCGATTCCATTACCGGCCAATGGGACTACATTGAACCAGCGCTTTTTGGTTACGCTGCCGGGAAAGTAATTGAGAACTTCACAAACTTCAACCTGAGCCTACGCCATAGGGTGGTTGCCCAATTCCATGAATGGATGACTGGAACCGGGCTGCTGTACCTGAAACAAAACATGCCCCAAATTGGAACAGTATTTACCACCCATGCCACCGTTCTGGGTCGCAGCATTGCAGGCAATGGTATTCCGCTTTACAGTAATATTGACAAATACAATCCCGATCATAAAGCCAAAGAGTTCAACGTTGTAGCCAAGCATTCTCTTGAATCGATTGCTGCCAAGGAGGCCGACTGCTTTACCACAGTAAGCGAAATTACCGCTCAGGAGTGTAAATACTTCCTTGGCAACGAGGTTGATCTTATCACCCCAAATGGTTTCGATGGCTCCTTCATTCCTAAACCCGAAGAGGAATTTAAGCTACGGAAACTTGAAGGAAAGATAAAGTTTTACGAGGTTGCCGAGGCTATGCTCTCGCACGATGTGGCAAAGGATAGCTTAGTAATTGGTATCAGCGGACGTTACGAGTTCAAGAATAAAGGTATTGATGTTTTCCTGGAAGCACTCGCAAAGCTAAATCGCGAAAATAACCTTGAAAAAGAGGTGCTGGCATTCCTGTTAATCCCTGCAGGACATCACGGTCCCAGGAAGGATGTATTCCACAACCTACGCGATGCAAAAGAAAGCGATAACTATATAATTCTTGATGATACGCACGTTACGCATTACCTAAACGACCCCGAATCTGAAATAATCCTGCAACGGATCCGTGCTCTGGGGCTAAACAACGCTTCGTCCGACAAGGTTAAAGTGTTCTGGGTTCCCTGTTACCTCAACGGAAACGATGGAATTTTTAACAAACCATACTACGACTTACTTATTGGCATGGATATCACTGTTTTCCCATCGTACTATGAACCTTGGGGTTACACCCCACTTGAAAGCTTGGCCTTTAGAGTTCCTACTATTACAACAACCCTTGCGGGTTTTGGCGACTGGATTAATAAGCATTACAATAACCCCAAGGATGCCATAAGAATAATTCACCGAACCGATGATAACGACCCCGAAGTGGTTGAGCAAATTGCATTAACCATCGACTACAACATAAAACTCGACCACAATAAGAAGCTGAATCTAGCCCATAACGCCGACGAGATATCGCGTGTTGCCCTTTGGGAAAACTTTATTGATTACTACTTCCAAGCATACGATAAAGCCCTTAAGGTAGTGGGCGACCGCACCCAAATGTACATGGAGGTTGAACGGCAAGAGGTTTTGCCTACGGTTGAACGGAAATTCAAACAGTATCAACCCAACTGGGTTAGGTTGATAATCCAAAAACGTTTGCCCGAAAAGCTAAAACCCCTCGATGAAATTTCACGTAACCTTTGGTGGTCATGGAATACTGACTCAAAGGAAATATTTGAATCAATTGATAAGGAGCTTTGGGATCAGTGCGAGCACAACCCCATTCAGTTTCTGGAAAGGATAAGTTTACCCCGCTTTCAGGAGCTTGAGAACGACACAGCGTTTGTGGATAAACTCCAATCGGTTTACCTGAAGTTTACCTCTTACATGATGAAACGCTATGAACGGAAAGGCCCCCGAATTGCATACTTCAGCATGGAGTTTGGCCTGCATAGCTCTCTTAAACTTTACTCAGGGGGCCTTGGTGTTCTAGCTGGCGACTACCTGAAAGAGGCTTCGGACCGCAATATCGATATGGTTGGTATTGGTCTTTTATACCGATATGGATATTTCACCCAAAACCTCTCGGCATCGGGCCAACAGGTTGCTGTTTACGACCAGCAAAACTTTACCCAGAGCGTTGCTACTCCTGTGCGTAACGAAAACGGTAAATGGATCACCGTTAAGGTTGCTTTTCCGGGACGCGAAGTTTACGCCCGGGTATGGAAGGTTGAAGTGGGCAGAACCGACCTTTACCTCTTGGATACCGACTTTGAGGATAACCAGCCCCTTGACCGTACCATTACCCACCACCTTTACGGTGGCGACCTGGAGAACCGGTTTAAACAGGAAATGATTCTTGGCATAGCTGGCATACGAGCCTTAAACGAATTAGGAATTAACCCCGATATCTACCATATAAACGAGGGGCATGCCGCATTCATTGGGCTAGAACGTTTACGCCGTTACATTCAAGAAGAAAAACTATCGTTCCCGGAGGCAATGGAACTTGTTAGGGCATCGAGCCTTTTCACTACCCATACACCTGTCCCTGCCGGCCACGATGCCTTCCCGGAAGAGTTAGTCCGAACCTACATGGCTCATTACCCTGAAAGGCTAAAAATAAGCTGGGATCAATTCATGGATTTAGGCCGAATGAGCCCTGGTGACACAACTGAGCGTTTTTCAATGAGCCATTTGGCCATAAAACTCTCGCAAGAGGTTAATGGGGTTAGCTGGCTACACGGCGAGGTTAGCCGAAAAATGTTTGCCGGTATGTGGCCCTGCTACTTCCCCAATGAACTTCATATAAGCTATGTAACTAATGGTGTTCACTTCCCAACTTGGACTGCCCGTGAATGGAAAGCAATACTGGAAGACAGCTCTGACAATTCCGAATTGGGTTATGCGCTTCCTAACTGGAATGCCATTGAGAACTTGCCCGATAACAAAATCTGGGATATTCGAAATAAGCTAAGGAAACGGCTTATCAAGCTAATTAACAAGAGGCTGAATAATCCAAACCTGGTTAGATTCGAAAGCCCACGCCAGGTTATTGAGATACAAGAAAAACTGAACGATAAAATACTTACCATAGGTTTTGCTCGCCGATTTGCCACTTACAAAAGGGCATGGTTGCTATTTAAAGATCTGGACAGGTTAGCGGAGTTAGTCAACAACCCCCAACGGCCAGTCCAAATCTTTTTTGCCGGGAAAGCCCACCCACACGATAAAGCCGGCCAAGAATTAATAAAAAAGATTATAGAGATATCCAAGCAGCCACGTTTCCTCGGTCGAATTATCTTCCTGCAAAACTACGATATGGAGCTAGCCCGACGAATGGTACAGGGCGTGGATGTTTGGCTTAACACCCCTACCCGTCCCATGGAGGCTTCAGGTACTAGTGGTCAAAAAGCCGTAATGAATGGAGTGCTCCACTTTAGCGTCCTGGATGGATGGTGGGTTGAGGGCTACCGTGAGAATGCCGGATGGGCACTACCAATGGAACCCACTTACCCCCAAGAGGAGTTCCAGGACGAACTCGACGCTGAGCTCATCTACACCATTCTTGAAAACGAGGTTGTTCCTGCATTCTATGAGCGTACAGCCGACGATGTCCCTCAAAAGTGGATTTCATTTATCAAAAAGTCCTTGACCCAAGTGGCATCGAACTTCACCACTCTTAGGATGATTAACGACTACCAAAACCGTTTTTACAACAAGCTGTACTATAGGTTTAATGAGCTCGTGGAGAACGATTTTGAGGAGGCTAAACAGATATCAGCCTGGAAACGCCGCATTACACGAAACTGGGACGAAATTGAAGTGATTCGGGTGAAACAGTTTGACATGAACCGTGAACCCATATTGCTGGGTAATGAATATGAGGCCGAAGTTGTTCTCGATTTGGGGCCACTTGCCCCCGATGAAATTGGTGTAGAGCTTGTGGTTGCCGACCTTATTGAGAACCAACAGGTAACCGTTAAACGTGTTCATGAATTTGAACTTGCCGGATTTGAAGGGTCAAGAGCTACTTACCGATTGAAGCTAATACCCGTTGAACCCGGAGCCTTTGAATGCGGCATTAGAATATTCCCTAAGAACCCGCTCCTCCCCCACCGCATGGACTTCTGTTTGGTTCGATGGATATAATGGAAAAGCCGCAATGGGGAGAAGGCTAATGCAAGCCTTTTCCCCTTACCAGAAGTTTACGTCGGTTCGTCAATACATTTTTAACTTTGGTCAACAAAAAAAATTTCGTGAACAATTAAATAACTTTGTAATTATAAAATTTTGCAAATTAGCATGTGAGTAAGCACAAGCCAAACATGATTATTATACAACGGCCAAATCAGACCCGCCGTAAGGATTTAGCTCTTACCCTAGGCTTTTTCGATGGCGTTCATCTGGGACACCGCGAGTTAATCCAAACAGTTGCTCACGATGCTGAAATCATGGGTTTGGAATCGGCTGTACTAACATTCTGGCCACACCCCAGGCTTGTCCTCCATAAAGATCCGGAAAAACTTCGATTCCTTAACACTCTGAACGAAAAGGCTAAAATAATTGCTAAGTTCGGAATCGACTACTTCATTGTTCAGGAATTTGCCCGGGAATTTTTCAACTTGGATGCCACCGATTTTATTAAATTGTTGGTTTACGATTATAAGGTTAAGCATTTTGTTATAGGTTCCGATCATCGCTTTGGCAAAGGCGGAACAGGTGATTCAAACCTTTTAAATAAACTTTCCGGAGAAATGGGCTTCACCATAAAAGTGATACCATCCCAAAGAATAGAAGGAATTGATGTAAGCTCTACAAAAATACGCGAAGCCCTCCTTGCTGGAAAACTTGAGCTGGCAAACCAGATGCTGGGCTACCCATACCTTATAACCGGAGCTGTTCAATCCGGCAATCAACTTGGACGAAGAATCGGTTTCCCCACAGCCAACATTCGTCCAAACGACCCGCTTAAACTTATTCCCAAGGAAGGGGTCTATGCCGCGGTTGTGAACGCCAACGACACCATTTACAAGGGAATGCTCAACATTGGTTTTAGGCCAACAGTTGGAACTGACAACAAGCAAACCATTGAAGTCAACATTTTCGATTTTGAAAATGACCTTTACAATTCAGGCATTGAGGTTGCCCTTGTAACTCGATTACGCGACGAAAAACGTTTTGCCTCCGTTGAACACTTAAAAGAGCAACTTGTTATTGATAAGCAGAATGCTCTTGAAGCCTTAAAGGACGAAAAAGTTGAACGTTATCAAAACTTATTCCTAACTTTACGGCCCGAAAGGAATAATAACCAATAAAACCAATATTAATGGAACAAGTAATTCAGGCCACCTTACCCTACAAGGTTAAGGATATCTCATTGGCAGAATGGGGACGGAAAGAAATCACTATTGCTGAAAAGGAAATGCCGGGACTGATGTCTCTTCGCCAAAAGTATGGTCCACAAAAACCCCTCAAAGGGGCTCGCATAACCGGTTCGCTCCACATGACTATCCAAACAGCAGTGCTTATTGAAACCCTGGTTGAACTGGGAGCACACGTTCGTTGGGCAAGCTGTAACATATTCTCAACCCAGGATCACGCTGCAGCAGCCATTGCAGCCGCAGGTATCCCTGTTTTCGCATGGAAAGGCGAAACCCTTGAGGAATACTGGTGGTGCACCGCTCAGGCCCTTTCGTTCCCTGAGGGTAAAGGCCCAAACCTCATTGTTGACGATGGTGGCGATGCTACGCTCCTGGTTCATTGGGGCTACAAAGCCGAAAACGATAACTCATTCCTCGATAGGGTACCATCATCGCACGAGGAAAAGGTAATACTCTCCCTCCTAAAAGATATTCTGGCTAAAGAGCCTAACAAGTGGCATAACCTGGTGAAGGAACTTAAAGGTGTTTCGGAGGAAACAACCACCGGAGTTCATCGCCTTTACCAGATGCTGGAACGCAAGGAACTGCTTATACCAGCCATAAATGTTAACGACTCGGTAACCAAGAGTAAGTTTGATAACCTTTATGGATGCCGCGAATCGCTTGCCGATGGCATTAAACGAGCAACCGATGTTATGATTGCCGGTAAGGTTGTTGTAGTATGCGGCTACGGCGATGTGGGAAAGGGTTGCGCTCACAGCATGCGCTCCTATGGCGCCCGTGTGATTGTAACTGAAATAGACCCCATTTGTGCCCTACAGGCAGCCATGGAAGGCTTTGAGGTAAAAACAGTTGAGGACGCTCTCGATGAGGGTAATATCTACGTTACTGCTACAGGTAACTGCGATGTTATTACCCTTGAACACATGCAGCGCATGAAAGATCAAGCCATTGTATGTAACATTGGTCATTTTGACAACGAGATTCAAATGGATAGGCTCAACTCTCAAAAGGATGTTAAGCGCATCAATATTAAGCCACAGGTGGATCAGTACACCTTTCCAGATGGCCATTCCATTTTTATCCTGGCCGAAGGCCGACTGGTTAACCTTGGCTGTGCCACAGGTCATCCCAGCTTTGTGATGAGCAACAGCTTCTCCAACCAAACCCTTGCACAAATTGAGCTTTGGACAAAAAATCTTCCCGTTGATGTTTACCGCTTACCCAAACACCTCGATGAAGAGGTTGCACGGCTTCACCTTGAACAGATTGGCGTTAAGCTAACCCAGTTGACCCCAAAGCAAGCTGAATACATTGGTGTTAAACCCGAAGGCCCTTACAAACCCGAGCACTATCGCTACTAATCAATACACAAACTGCCGGAAACCCTCCGGCAGTTTTTTATCCTTTTTCCCTACCAATTAACTTTATTGCGCTCATTATTTTTTCGTACCCCGCGCGTACAAGTGGAGTATTGCCAAATTTATGATTAAACTCGCTCTCGCTAAGATTTGCAAGTTCAGCGGCGGTAACGCCATTAAAAACATGAGCTTTCTGCTCAACCCCATCAACCTTCTCAGCCTTGCTATTCCAGGGGCAAACCTCCTGGCAGATATCGCACCCAAAACACCATCCGTTTAGGCTATCAATCTCACTATCGGATAGCATTTGTTTGCTTTCGATGGTAACGTATGAAATACATTTCCGTGCATCAACAGTACCGGGAGCAACAATAGCTTTGCTTGGGCAGGAATCCATACAACGGGTGCAGGTTCCACAACGGTTACTTTCCCGATAATTGATGGGTTCAATGTCAATATCAACAATTAACTCACCAATAAAAACGTAGGAACCAAATTCCCTATTAATCAGATTTGAGTTCTTCCCAATCCATCCCAACCCAGCGCGTAATGCCCATTCCCGTTCCATAACCGGTGCCGAATCGACAAATGCTCGTCCATTTATTTCACCATAGCTTTTCCGCATTCTGATCAACATCTCCCAGAGCATTTTTTTCATCAGAGAATGGTAATCAACCCTACAGGCATAACGGGCAATTCGGGGGGATTGAATGTTTACAGGCACATCGCCTGTATTGTACGAAAGTAAAACGCTAATCACCGATTTCGCACCCGGAACCAACTTTGTAGGATCAAGCCTAAGGTCAATATTCCGCTCCATGTAGGCCATGGTTGCATGGTATTGATGGCTTAACCACTGGGAAAAAAGCGCTTCCTGATTATCTAAACGTTCTGCGCGGCTCACACCACAGGCATGAAAGCCGATATCTAATGCAATGCGCTTTACATCATCAACGTTTATCATCAATGTAGAATTTGCAAATACAAAGATTGTTAAATAGAATCGAAATTTAGCTTTTTTACTTAACTTGGTAAAAATTTGACATATTAGTATGATTGAGTTTGATATAGAAACGGAATATATTCAGCTGGATAAGCTACTCAAGGCATGCCGTCTTGTTTATAGCGGTGGCGAGGCTCATCAACTTGTTGATGAAGGCCTTGTTACGTTGAATGGTACGGTTGAAACCCGACGAAGAGCAAAAATAAGACCCGGCGACAGGGTTCAGGTAGGTTCTGAAATAATTGTAGTTAAAACAAAAAAATAGTTATTATGGGAAAAAGAGTATCGTTAATATTGCTGGTCATACTGGTAATATCAACTTTTGGCTGTGGAACAAGAAAATCAAACGAGTACCCAAATCACGAATCGATCAGCTCAAACCGAGGTGAGGCCTTTACCCAAACGGTTGCTGATGATATAGCAACTCCTGTTGCAAAAAATGTTGCTACGGTTGATGTTGAGCCAAAAGTTATTAAAACAGCTAACGTTAGTATTGAAGTAGCCGATTACCTTAAATCACGTCAAAAGGTCGATTCTATTGTGGCCAAGCATAAAGGCTATGTAACTAACGAAGCTTTCCAAGAAACCGACACCCAAAAAAGTAACAGTATAACCATTAGGGTGCCAGCCCAAAACTTTAACCTTTTACTTACAGATATTGCTACCATTGCCAAACGAGTCGATTATCAGAATATCTACACACAAGATGTTACCGAAGAGTATATCGATGTAAAAACACGCTTAGAGAACAAGCAGGAAGTTGAAAGAACCTACAGGAAACATCTGCGCGAGGCAAAAAACATAGAAGATATTCTAAAGATTGAGAACAAGCTGGCCGAGATCCGTTCCGAAATTGAATCGGCTCAGGGAAGGTTAAAGTATATCGATAATCAGGTTAACCTAAGCAGCGTGTCATTATATCTTTACCAGAAATTGGAATACAAGTATACCCCTGAGGAATTGCCAGGATTCTGGCAAAGGGTAAAAGAAGGATTACATTGGGGATGGAAAGGTTTTCTTTGGTTCTTAGTCCTTCTGGTTAAACTTTGGCCACTCTGGTTACTTGGTGCTTTAGCATATTTTACAGTTATTCTGATTGAAAAGCAGATTAAAGGTCGCAAAAAGAAGGAAAAGAAGGCTAAGAAGCTGCAAAAGAAAGCCAAGCAAGCCGATGAAACTGTAATGTAATTGGTTAACCTTTTGCTTGACTTTCAACATAGAATGAAACTGCCCTGCAGAAAAATTTGCAAATAACCTTAAAACTATTTTGCGAATAAAAAATTTACTTATTTTTGCAATGCCAAAAAAATAGCATTACCTGCTGAAACATGCTAGAATGCTGCATGTTAAAGCAATTGGTAATCCGAAATAGTAATGGCGAGAGAGCTCAGTTGGTTAGAGCGTCCCGATTCTATCGGGAAGGTCGCCGGTTAAAGATTTTGACGTTCTTTTTTGATATAGTAATTAGTTGGCGAGGTAGCTCAGTTGGTTAGAGCGTCCCGATTCTATCGGGAAGGTCGCCGGTTAAAGATTTTGACGTTCTTTTTTGATATAGTAATTAGTTGGCGAGGTAGCTCAGTTGGTTAGAGCGTCCCGATTTTATCGGGAAGGTCGCCGGTTAAAGATTTTGACGTTCTTTTTTGATATAGTAATTAGTTGGCGAGGTAGCTCAGTTGGTTAGAGCGTCCCGATTTTATCGGGAAGGTCGCCGGTTAAAGATTTTGACGTTCTTTTTTGATATAGTAATTAGTTGGCGAGGTAGCTCAGTTGGTTAGAGCGTCCCGATTTTATCGGGAAGGTCGCCGGTTAAAGATTTTGACGTTCTTTTTTGATATAGTAATTAGTTGGCGAGGTAGCTCAGTTGGTTAGAGCGCATGATTCATAATCATGAGGTCGCCGGTTCAATCCCGGCTCTCGCTACAGCCCAAAAGCCTTCGGTTACGAAGGCTTTTTTGATTTGTGCCTTTACTAAACGTAACCGGTAACTCAGCGGGGTAGAGCGTCCCGATTTCATCGGGAAGGTCGCCGGTTTTGCGAGAGCTGAAAAGGTTATACTAACACTTTCTCCAACAACATGCTACTAGGCCACAAAGGATTGTACCTTATTAAATAAGTTTACAATTTATTCGTTTATTAACAACCTATTGTTAATAAATAGCTTCAAAACATTGGCATGGGTATTGCAATTTCTTTATAAATTGCTTATGCTAAGCTCAGGATTTGGTATGAGCTGAGCGTCACTTAAAACATGTAGGTATGAAAGGAACAGTAAGTACAAATCAAAAAGTTGAACTTGAGTACCAGGTTAACACCTCACCAGGGGTACTTTTTAAACGGTTAAGCACACCCCATGGTTTATCGGAATGGTTTGCGAACGATGTAAACCTTTCAGGGAATGTGTTCACTTTCATTTGGGATGGCGACACCAAAAAGGCTGAATTGGTAGATAAAAAAGAAAATAAGTTTGTTAAGTTTAGATGGATTACTGAGCAAAATGAGGCCGGTCATCATTTTGCTTTTAAGCTTACTAAAGATGAACTCACCGGCGAAGTATCGCTTACAGTGATTGAGGAGGTTAATGAGGAGGAGGATGTCGATGAAGTAGTATCACTCTGGAACTACCAAATTGGTGAACTCAAACGGCTGATTGGAGCATAAGCTAAATCTTAAAGTATCTGTCACTTTCAAGGAAAAACATTACATTTGTGATGTTTTTCCTTAATTTTTTAATCCGTGAAAACACTTCATCGCTTTGTCCTGAAATCGTATATTGGTCCATTAGTAATGACATTTTTCGTTACTATGTTTGTTCTGCTCATGCAGTTTCTCTGGAGGTATATCGACGATTTGGTTGGGAAAGGGTTGAGCTGGAATGTGATTGCAGAGCTTCTTTTATACGCATCGGCAGGACTTTTGCCTATGGCATTGCCACTTGCAACGCTACTAGCTTCGCTTATGACCATGGGTAACCTAGGGGAAAATAATGAGCTGCTGGCCATGAAATCGGCAGGAATCTCACTGCCTCGAATACTTACTCCACTTATAGTGCTTACTATTTTTATAAGTGTTGGAGCATTCTTTTTCTCAAACAATGTACTGCCATATACAAACCTTAAAATATCAACACTACTCTACTCGGTAAAACAACAAAAGCCAGAACTTATAATAAAGGAAGGAGTTTTCACCAACCTGATTGAAGGCTATAGCATAAAAGTAGGCGAAAAAGACCCGAATACCGGGTTGATGCGCCGAATCCTTATATATGATCACAGTAAGGACGAAGAAAACACCACTGTTACCTACGCCGATTCAGGTTACATGAAACCTACTGCCGATCAAAAGTTTCTGGTAGCCACACTCTTTAGCGGTAATAGCTACAAGGAGGTTAGGGATAATCGCAAGCCCCGTTACAGCTACAAGGAAAAACTCCCAGCCCAGAAGCAAACCTTTGAAAAGGAAGTAATCATATTTGAACTAAAAGGCTTTGAGCTCCAGCGTGCCGATGAGAGTTTTTTCAAGGACAGCTACCAAACCCAAAATATTGCCCAACTAGAAAAAACGGAGGATTCACTTTCCAAGGCGTTTAACACCCAAATAGAATCGTTCTCGCAACACGTAATCAGGAGCAGTATCTTCCGGAATCCATACTGGGGGCGTCGCCAAAACGATGTTAAAGTCACACGTAGTTTGAATGTTGATTCCCTTTACAATACACTACCTCCCGTAGAAAAAATTTCGGCACTAGAGCGTGCCATGGAATTTGCCCGCTCAACCAAGAGCTATGTCTCATCGTCAAAGGATGAGTTTTTCTATAAACAAAAGTATATTGCTAGGCACATGATTGAATGGCACCGAAAATTCACCCTCGCTTTTGCATGCTTTGTGTTCTTTTTTATAGGCGCTCCGCTTGGAGCCATAATCAGGAAAGGAGGCTTGGGTACACCCGTTGTAATCTCGGTTCTTTTCTTCATTATCTACTACATCATAAATATAACTGGCGAAAAGTTTGCCCGCGAACTTTACTGGAATCCCTTTATGGGCATGTGGATTTCATCGTTTATTCTACTTCCCCTGGGGATATTCCTTTCATACAAAGCAACAACCGATTCAGTAATTATGAATGCAGATTTCTATATTGAAAAGGTTAAAAAGCTATTTAGCTTTAGCACGACAAGAAAAAAACATACCGAATTATCGCCAAAAACCGAATAAATATTAATGCGAATCCTTGTAATCTCACACAAACCTCCCTACCCCAGTGTTGACGGAGGAACACTCGCAACCCTTAACATGTGCCTTGGGCTAGCCAAAGCAGGCAATAATGTAACCGTACTCACCTTAAGTACCCAAAAGCACCCTAGTTCACTGGAAGTAATTCCAAATGAGATTAAAGCTCTTATTAACTTTGAAATCCTACATGTCAATATCAAAACAACCCTTTTAGGGTACATCCTCAATTTCATTTTTTCGCTTCGCCCCTATAACATTGAGCGATTCATAAGTACCCCCTTTAAAAGGTTAATAAGAAAAATTCTTTTGAACGAGTATTTTGATGTTGTTCAGCTTGAGGGTTTGTACCTTTACCCATACATTAGTACCATTCGCAGTCATTTTAGGGGAACCCTTTCGCTTAGGAGCCATAATGTGGAGCATCATATTTGGCTAAAGCTTGCCGAAAACGAGACCAATAAGCTCAAAAGGTTCTATTTTAGGATTCTTGCCAAACGTTTGGCCCGGGTTGAACTGAACATTTCAAGCAAGGTTGATGCCCTAGTAGCCATAGCTGAGCCCGACAGGCAATGGTTTGTGGAAAATAATTTTAACAAACCAACAATTACTATCCCTGCTGGTTACTTAAAGGAGGAGGTTGCAGAAGATATTGAGCCTGTTGACTTCCCATCAATATGTTACATAGGCGCATTGGATTGGTTGCCAAATACAGAAGGTTTAAATTGGTTTATCAACTGGGTTTGGCCACGTATTCAATCGGAAATTCCTGAGATAGAGTTTCATATTGCCGGACGAAACGCCTCAGAGGAACTGGCAGAAAGACTTATTACCGAGCGCAACATCATTTTTCATGGCCAGGTAGCCAATTCATCTACTTTTCTGAGTAGATGCCCAATAATGGTTGTACCTCTACTCTCAGGTAGTGGAATTCGGATTAAAATTATTGAGGGCATGTACCTGCAAAGAGCCATTGTTGCCACAAGTATGGCTGTTAAGGGTATTGATATCAAGCACAACGAGCACATTCTCATAGCCGATTCGCCCGATGAATTTGCCAAAGCGGTATGCTCGCTAATATACAACCCCGACCTAGGAAAGAAAATTGCGCATAACGCCATGGAATTTGCTCAAAATAACCTCGATGCTATTGTGCTTGCCGAAAAACTTACCCAGTTTTACAAACAACTTGAGGGATGATGCTCCATTATCTTTTCTGGCTAACAATTGGTATAGTTCTTTACACATACTGCATATACTTACTGGTACTTTGGATATTATGTGTAAAACGGGAAAAAAACAATTCACCAGTAAACAATATTAGTCAACTTCCGGAAGTGACATTCGTTATTGCCGCACATAACGAGGAAAAATACATATTTGCAAAATATCAAAACACCCTAGCCCTGAACTATCCTTCAGGAAAATTATTCCAGCTCTGGGTTGACGATGGAAGCACCGACAGCACCCATGAAACGCTAAGTAACCTTAATGGCATTACGTTCATTTCGAACCCTGAACGGTTAGGAAAAGCCCAATCCATTAACAATGCCATGAAACTGGTAAAAACTCCTTTTACTGTATTTACCGATGCCAATACATTTCTATCCCAAAACTCAATTATCGATTTGATTAAACATTTCGAAAACCCAGAAGTGGGTTGCGTTGCAGGCCAGAAAAAAATATTGTGGAGCCACTCCGATGCCTTAGCATCGAAAGGTGAAGGATTATACTGGAGATTTGAATCGTTTGTAAAAATGGCAGAAAGCTGCTCAGGTTCAACCCTTTCAGGCACAGGCGAGCTATATGCCATTAGAACCAGACTATTTAACCCCCTACCAACCAATACCATACTCGACGATTTTGAGGTATCGGCAAGTATTATTAAACAGGGATATAAGGTTAAATACGAGAATGGAGCAGTAGCCTCGGAAACTGGCTCCCTCACGGTAGAGGATGAGAAAAAACGAAAGGTGAGAATAGCTGCAGGGTGCTTTCAAGCACTTGGTAGGCATGCTTATCTCCTTAATCCTTTTAAAATTACCGAAGTGGCATTCAAGTTTTTTTCCCACAAACTTTTGCGTTGGGTTTTGGTACCCCCTGCTATAGTTGCCGCTCCGTTCTTAAATGCTGCTATTCTATTATTATATCCAAATAGTTCCATTATTTACTTAATATCCATGCTAACAATTGCTTTTATTTACCTTTTAGTACTTATAGGTTACCTGTTCCGGAATCGCAGTAATGTTAACCCCATGGTGACCTTCCCATACTATGGTTTTATGATGAATATTACCATGCTTAAAGGATTAGTTAATTTTTTAACAGGCAAACAGACACATATTTGGGAAAAGGCAAACCGAAAAGCTGACATTTAACAAGATATTTTTCTTTTCAAAATACTAATTTTGCGTCATCCATTTTTAATCATTTATTGGCAGCACAATGGCAAACAACGACGAGATTAAACTAAATACCATCGAGGAGGCAATTGAGGAACTTCGTAATGGAAGAGTAATAATAGTGGTTGACGATGAGGATAGGGAAAACGAGGGCGATTTCATTGCTGCTGCTGAGCTAATCACCCCTGAAATAATTAACTTTATGGCTAAGCACGGGCGTGGGTTAATTTGTGCGTCACTACCCGAAAAGCGTTGCGACGAGCTGGAACTTGAGCTCATGGTAGGCCGTAACACCGCCCTGCACCATACAGCCTTTACCGTATCGGTCGACCTTCTAGGTCACGGATGTACAACTGGGATATCGGCAGCCGATAGAGCCAAAACCATAAAGGCACTTGTTGACCCCAATACTAAACCCGAAGACCTTGCCCGACCGGGTCATATATTTCCGCTACGTGCAAAAGAAAAGGGCGTTTTACGCCGACCAGGTCATACCGAGGCAGCTATTGACCTTACACAGCTTGCCGGACTTACACCCGGTGGTGTACTGGTAGAAATTATGAACGACGATGGAACCATGGCACGCCTTCCCCAGCTTGTTCAGGTTGCCCAGGAGTTCAACCTGAAAATTGTAACCATAAAGGACCTAATTAGCTATAGGCTGAAGTTTGAAAGTATTGTTGAGAAAGGTGTTAGGGTAAAACTCCCTACGGAGTTTGGCGATTTTGCACTAATACCTTTCCGCCAAAAGTCGAATGGGCTTGAGCATGTAGCCCTAATTAAAGGCGAATGGGAACCCAATGAGCCTGTACTGGTTCGCGTACACTCCTCATGTGTTACTGGCGACATTTTTGGCTCGTACCGTTGCGATTGCGGCCCTCAGCTACATGAAGCCATGAAGATGATTGACAATGCAGGCAAAGGGGTGCTGGTTTACCTTAATCAGGAAGGGAGAGGCATAGGCCTTTTCAACAAGATACATGCATACAAGCTCCAAGAGGAAGGGATGGATACAGTTGATGCCAACGTGGAACTGGGATTCCAGCCCGATGAGCGCGACTATGGTGTGGGAGCAAGTATTTTGCGCGAAGTTGGCGTAAAAAATATGCGGCTTATTACCAATAACCCAAAAAAGATGAGTGGGCTTGAAGGGTACGGATTACACGTGGTTGAAAATATACCCCTGGTTATTCCCCCAAATCCTTACAATGAATTTTACCTTAAAACCAAGCATGAACGTATGGGACACATCAACCTTTTCAACCCCAAAAAGGATTAAAACCCAATGCCAGCAAAGGAATCACCCCGCATTGTTTACATGGGCACGCCCGAATTTGCCGTTGAACCCCTTAGGGCGATTATTGAAGCAGGTTACAACGTGTCAGCGGTAGTCACCGTTCCTGATAAACCTGCAGGTCGGGGTTTGAAGCTTCAGCCTTCACCGGTTAAGGTATTTGCCGAGCAAAACCATATACCCGTTCTTCAGCCGGAAAAACTTAAGGATCCACAGTTCATTCAAACATTTAAAGAGCTGAATCCTGATATTGCCGTTGTTGTTGCCTTTAGGATGCTACCAAGGGAAGTTTGGCAAATTCCTCGCCTTGGAACCTTTAACTTACACGCATCGCTTTTACCTCAGTATAGGGGCGCTGCCCCCATTAATTGGGCAATCATAAATGGTGAAAGGGAAACCGGAGTTACCACTTTCTTACTTGACGACCAGATTGATACTGGCAATATTCTCCTTCAAAAGAGAATTCCCATTGGAGAAACCGAAACCGCTGGTGAACTCCACGATAAGCTGATGTACCAGGGTGCAGAACTGGTTGTTGAAACAATAAACATGCTTGCTGCCAGTCCCATCAATCCTATTCCACAAAATCAAATCAAGGTAAATGGCGATCTAAAACCAGCCCCAAAAATTTTTAAGGAAACCTGTCGTGTTAAATGGAGTGAACCCAACCATAAAGTTTTCAACTTAATCAGAGGGCTTAGCCCCTACCCTGCTGCTTGGACAGAGTTAAAAACTAAAAGAAACAGCGCTGAATCGGTTGTGCCAATAAAGATTTATTTTGCTGAAAAACTTGACCAACATCATTCACTAAAGCCCGGAACTGTAAAAACCGATGGCAAAACATACCTCAATGTTTACTGTTCACTGGGTGCCATTGCTCTAAAAACTGTTCAGCAGGCAGGCAAAAAAGCCATGGGAATTGATGAGTTTCTGAGGGGATGGCAGAATACTGAGTTTATCGAAATGCTATAAGGGTTTACGTTTCCTCAAGTAAATAAGTTGCCCCACCTCTGGTTCATCGCCAGGTTTCATTCTATTTTTCCGGTAAAGCGATTTTAGCTTAACACCGTACATTTGTGATATTTTATACATGGTTTCGCCCTGTTCCACAGTATGAACCGGATTTGACCTATCAGCTTTCCATCGTTTAGGCTGAATATATAGCTCCTGTCCAGGTCGAATAACTGAATCGCGAGTCAAATCATTATACCTGTATAGCTGCCAAGGCATTAAATCCAATTCCCGTGCCAACGACTCAAAAGTATCGCCATCCTTGGCAACAATATACTTTACTCTGTTCCGGGTGTAAACAGGGCGGGTTTTGTAAAGGTCAATTTCGTAATTATCCCAATCGGTTACTACCGGTTTAGGTGGTTTAATGGCAACCACTATTCCCTGATCGAATCGGTATAGCTCATTATCCTCAATTATCTTAATAAGCAGCTCTGCATACTTTGGATTTGTAGCATAACCTGCTTTCTTGAGCCCATGTGCCCAAGCCTTATAATCGGTTGGGGTTAAATCGAACAGGAAAGCATAGCGTTTACCTCCTCTAAGGAAAAGGCTATGGTCGTTAAACGATTGCTCTGGATTTTTGTACTTTCTAAAGCACTCCCCTTTTCGGTCGTCGTCGTGGTAAATGGTTGCACCAGTCCAGTCCTTATGGCACTTTATTCCAAAGTGGTTATTGGCCTTTACAGCCAATGTGCTATTCCCATTATCGCTTTCCAGCATGGCCTGGGCAAGGGTAATACTTGCAGGTACGCCATACTGCTTCATATTGCTAACGGCAATATGTGAATACATGCTAATGTATTCCTCCCGCGAAATCTTTTTTTGAGCAAATATAGATAGATGAATCCCCGTTAGGGTAACAAGCAATGTTACTAAAATCCTATTCATACCAAAAACTACTCCAAGCCTAACAACAAAAACTCATTCCATAGCTTCTCACTGGGAGGAGGAGCAACAATTTTAATTTCCTCCCCAGTAATTGGATGGGTAAATGCAAAAACCCTTGAATGCAGATCGATACCGCCGTCGGGGTTAGAACGCGGATACCCATATTTTAAATCGCCTCGAATTGGACATCCAATTTTAGAGAGTTGAGCACGTATTTGGTGATGCCTACCAGTAATCAAATCTATTACTAACAGGTAGTAATTTTCAGTTCTACCAACAAGCTCATACTTAAGCTTGGCAATTTTTGAGCCATGCACCTCACGGTGATATACAAACGATTTATTTTTTTTGTTATCGCGCAAAAGATAATGAACAAGGGTTTGCGATTCCATAGGGGGTTGGTTCTTTACAATAGCCCAATACTTTTTGGTGATTTTCCCTTCCTGAAAAAGATTATTGATACGGCTTAACCCCTTGCTTGTCTTTGCAAAAAGCACTACTCCGCTCACAGGCCTATCGATACGGTGGGTTACTTCCAGGAATACACGACCGGGCTTGCTGTCGCGTTCCTTAATGAACCGTTTAACCGTTTCAACCAACGATTCATCGCCGGTTTTGTCGGCCTGCACAATCTCACCACAGTTCTTATTTACCGCCACAAAATGGTTATCCTCGTAAAGGATTCTATCGCTTGAAAAATTTATCATTTCAGTATTAGTATTGCTCACGTTCATTAGGGAAATCGAGCGACTTAACATCGTTGATATAGGCTTGAAATGCTCCAAGCATTTCGGCGTAAAGGTTGTGGTATCGCCTAAGGAAGCGCGGCGAGAACTCCTGGTTAATTCCAAGCATATCGTGGGTAACCAGTACTTGACCATCAACTCCACTGCCAGCGCCAATTCCAATTACGGGTATTTTCAGCTCTGAGGCAACCTGTTTTCCTAAAGCAGCGGGAATTTTTTCCAGCACAATGGCAAAACAGCCTGCTCTTTCCAGCAAATGTGCATCTTCAACCAGTTTCTTGGCCTCGGCTTCCTCGCGCGCTCTCACAACGTAAGTCCCAAACTTATGGATTGATTGTGGGGTAAGCCCTAAATGCCCCATAACCGGTATACCCGCTGATAGGATTCGTTCCACGGAGTCAATAATCTCCGAACCACCCTCGAGCTTAACGGCGTCGGCTCCGCTTTCCTTCATAATCCGAATGGCTGATTGCAGCGCTAGCTTAGAGTTACCCTGGTAAGTACCAAAGGGCATATCAACAACTACCAATGCACGTTTTACCCCACGAACCACTGAACTGGCATGGTAAATCATTTGGTCAAGAGTGATTGGAAGGGTTGATATATGACCTGCCATTACGTTTGAAGCAGAATCGCCCACCAGCAATACGTCAATTCCTGCAGCATCGAGTATCCGGGCCATTGAGTAGTCATAACCAGTCAGCATTGCTATCTTTTCACCCCTAACCTTCATTTCCTGAAGTACGTGGGTGGTTACCACTTTAACTTTGCTCTCGCTCGACATAAGAATTAAACTTTAAGGATTGTCAAAGGTAATCTATTATTCAGGAAAACCTAAGCTAATTTATTAAAATTGGAAAAACTGACAAAAAGGCACAATAAACAACTAATGCCTGAAAGCCTGAATCTTATAAATACATCAACTCAAATATAAACACAGAAACCTGACAAAGGATGATGGAAAACAAAAAATAATGTGACAGATTTTCGTACTTCAATGCTTTTTTGGGGTTGGCACAATGATTGAACAAAGTGAAAGGAATGTCTAAAAGTGAAATAAATTTAAAGTATAACAATAAAAATCTACAGCAATGAGCAAAATAATTGGAATTGACCTAGGAACAACCAACTCATGCGTTGCCGTAATGGAAGGTAACGAACCGGTTGTTATAACAAACAGCGAGGGGAAACGCACTACCCCATCGGTAGTTGCATTTGCCGAAAACGGTGAGCGCAAGGTTGGCGATCCAGCAAAGCGTCAGGCAATAATTAACCCTCAAAAAACCATATTCTCAATTAAGCGATTTATGGGCGAAACCTACGATAAGGTTGCCCAGGTTGAAGTACCCCGTGTACCCTACAAGGTGGTTCGTGGCGACAATAACACACCGCGTGTTGATATCGATGGCCGTCTGTACACCCCTCAGGAAATATCTTCGATGATTCTTCAGAAGATGAAGAAAACCGCCGAGGATTACCTGGGTCACGAAGTAACCGAAGCCGTTATCACCGTGCCGGCCTACTTTAGCGACTCGCAACGTCAGGCTACCAAGGAAGCAGGTGAGATTGCAGGACTGAAGGTTCGTCGTATCATCAACGAGCCTACTGCAGCAGCATTGGCCTACGGTCTCGATAAAAAGAATAAGGATATCAAGGTAGCAGTTTATGACCTTGGTGGGGGTACCTTCGATATTTCTATCCTTGAGCTAGGCGACGGAGTTTTTGAGGTTAAGTCAACAAATGGCGATACCCACCTGGGAGGCGATGACTTTGACCAAGTAATTATCGACTGGCTTGCCGAGGAATTCCTTAAAGATGAAGGTGTTGACCTCCGAAAAGACCCCATGGCACTCCAACGCCTAAAGGAGGCTGCCGAAAAAGCCAAGATTGAACTCTCAAGCACCACCACTACTGAAATTAACCTTCCTTACATAATGCCCGTTAACGGCATACCCAAACACCTGGTTAAAACCTTAACCCGTGCCCAGTTCGAGAAACTGGCCGACCACCTCATACAGCGTACCGTTGAGCCATGCCGTAAAGCTTTGGCCGATGCTGGCTTACAGCCTTCCGATATCGACGAGGTAATTCTGGTTGGTGGTTCAACCCGCATCCCTAAGGTTCAGGAGGTAGTTGAAAAGTTCTTTAACCGTAAACCCAATAAGAGCGTGAACCCCGATGAGGTTGTTGCCGTTGGTGCAGCCATCCAGGGTGGTGTACTAACTGGTGAGGTAAAGGATGTTCTGCTGCTTGACGTTACACCTCTATCGTTAGGTATCGAAACTTTAGGTGGTGTTTTCACCAAGTTGATTGAAGCCAATACTACCATTCCTACCCGTAAAACTGAGGTGTTTACAACCGCTGCCGATAACCAACCCTCGGTTGAAATTCATGTTCTTCAAGGGGAGCGTCCCTTGGCAAAGGACAACAAAACAATTGGACGTTTCCACCTCGATGGAATACCACCAGCCCCACGTGGCGTACCCCAAATTGAGGTTACTTTCGATATCGACGCAAATGGTATTCTACACGTAACCGCCAAGGATAGAGGAACTGGCAAGGAGCAGAAGATACGTATTGAGGCTTCATCGGGTCTTACCGAAGAGGAAATCAAGCGCATGCGGGAGGAAGCCAAGCGTAACGAGGAAGCCGACCGTAGGGAGAAAGAGCGTATAGAGAAGATTAACGCTGCCGACAGCCTGATTTTCCAAACCGAAAAGCAACTCAAAGAGTTTGGCGATAAACTCCCTGCCGACAAGAAAACTTCCATTGAAGCAGCACTTGGCAAGCTTAAGGACGCTCATAAGAGCCAGGATTTAGCCGCCATTGAGAACGCAACCAACGAACTCAATGCTGCATGGCAGGCTGCATCGGAGGAACTTTACAAAGCGCAAGCACAAGCTAACGCCGGTGCCGGCCAACAGGCCAATGCCAATGCAGGTAGTTCATCCTCATCGGGTAACGACCAAGAAGTAACCGATGTTGATTTTGAAGAGGTGAAATAACTTGAATGGATAATAACCAAAGCCGCCTAATAGGCGGCTTTTTAATTATTTTATACTGTCCTATAGACCTTTCTAATAACACTATAAAAATAAAGATTTGACGAAGATTTTTTGTAAATTTGAAGAAATTTAAGAACTGAAAAGAGATGTTCAATGCAATTGAAGTAGACAGAAAGAATCTAACAATAATGGGGGTAAAATTTTCGGACCTGAAAACTTTAGAACTCACAGCAAAGGCTTTGGGCAGTAACATGTTTGAAGGATTTACACCAACTCAAAAAGGAATTGAAATTATAAGGGATTATGTGACTGGAAAAATATCCCTAACAGAACTTGTGGCATTTGCAAAACAAAAAGCCTATGTCTAATTCTTACGAGTACATAGACCCAGACTACACCTACATTGACCCCAAAACAGGAATTTTAAGAAATTTACAGGATATATCAGACCCCGAAGTATTACTCTTTGTTGAGAGTAGTGCGGTAACTAAACGACTTTTGGAACTTTACGAGAACCCGATAAAAATTAAGGGAGTTGACAGCCTTTTTGAAATTCATAGACATTTGTTTCAAGATATTTACATTTGGGCTGGGAAGAAAAGGGTTGTTGAAATCAGCAAAGATGGCAAACAATTCATCCCAACAACTTACTGTGACAACGCTTTTAGATATATTGACCAACTAATTGATGAGTACAGGAAAATCCAGAAAAACAACAAAAGGAAATTAGCAGAGAAATTGGCAGAAATATTAGACAATGTTAACTATTTGCATCCGTTCAGAGAAGGAAATGGTCGAGCACAAAGAGAATTTATTCGGCTGTTGGCTTTGGAAAAGGGCTTGATATTAAATCTAAACCCACCAGACAATATAAATGTTTACGAACGTTATATGAAAGGAACCGTTGAAAGCGATGTTACAACGCTGACTGAGCTTATCTTTGAACTTATTACAGCTGATAAATGAGAAAAAGAAGGTTAATAACAAGTGCTTTGTTTAATGGTAATATACGAGGTTAATTGAAAATTTATATTGCATCAACTTTTTGATTTGTTGACAATTTTAACTTATAAATCATGCACTTTACCATAAACCAATTTGTTATACTAACCAAAGACATTCAATTTCCAATAGAACTTAATAAAAAACAGTAAGCATGAAACGTATATTGGCCTTTTTAGTTCTACTTATTTTTTCCGGATTAGCCATTGGGCAAACCGATGGTGCAAAAAACCAACTTGATAGTAAAAACCGAAAGCAAGGGTACTGGTGCAAGTACTATCCAAACGGCAAAAAGGCTTACGAGGGATGGTTTAAGGACGATAAGCCCATTGGCGAGTTCAAGCGCTACCACCGAAACGGAGAGTTAAAGGTAATAATGATTTACTCAGAGGCTTCGCCATACGTTTCAACCACTTTTTTTAATGAAGATGGGAAAAAGATTGTTAATGGCTTTTACAAAAACCAACTCAAGGATAGCCTTTGGCAATATTACTCCGTTAACGGCAACTTGATTTTTGAAGAACGGTATAAAAACGGCATGAAAAATGGTAGATCGCGAAGCTATTACTCCTCGGGCAAAATCATGGAGACCGCCAGCTATACAAATAACAACCTAAATGGCTTGGTTATTTTATTTTATGAAAATGGCCTGAATAAAAGCATTATCCCTTACTCAAATGGTGAAATTGAAGGGACAATGAAGGTGTTTTACCCCGACGGAACGTTAAGAATTGAAGGGAATTACAAGCAAGGCCTAAAGCAAGGTGAATGGAAATATTACGATGCCGATGGAAAAAAATTGCAAACCATCAAGTATACCGATGGAGTAGCTGAAAACGCTAATGAATTGATTGAAAAAGAATCGAAGTACATGGATTCACTGATAAAGAATGCCGGTAAGTTAAAAGAACCTTCCATTGATGATATTTTGAACTCAATGGGTACTAAATACTAAAATTCCTTTGTAATGAACACGTCGCTATTAAAATTTCTGTCATTCATACTACTATTTTTTGCCACGGCAAGTATATTACCTGTCAATGTTTCTGCCCAAGCAAAGTACTTTATTGGATTTACTGATAAGCAAAATTCAACGTATTCAGTTGATAAACCCAACGAATTCCTTTCTGCAAGAGCAATTGAACGCCGGCTAAAACAGGGTATTGCCATTACCACTGACGACCTGCCTGTATCATCAACCTACATAAATCAGGTCGCGCAAATTGCTACAACAATTCATTACCCCTTACGATGGTTTAATGGAGTTGTAGCCACCCTAACCCCCCAACAGCTCACTGCCATTCAAGAACTATCGTTTGTAAAAAGTGTAACTAAGATTTTTGAGCCAACTAAATCGTCAACGGAAGAAGAAACCGATTGGCAGCCTCTAAATCGGAGTGATAAAAATGTTTTTGCCAACCTCAACTATGGTGCATCGTACACACAGGTTGCCATGTTGAATGGGCATATACTGCACGGTAATGGCTACCTTGGCGACGGGTTGGTTATTGCAGTTCTCGATGCTGGATTCTTAAATGCAAACACTCATAGTGCTTTCGATAGCCTTTGGCAAAGAGGGCGAATAGTAGGTACTCGTGATTTTGTTAACCCGCAATCAGATATTTATAAAGAGCATTACCATGGCACCATGGTATTATCGACCATGGGGGGATATGTCGATGGAAATCTGATTGGAACAGCCCCAAGGGCAAAGTACTGGTTAATCAGAACCGAAGATGCTGCAACCGAACAAATTATTGAGGAGTACAACTGGGCTGCTGGCGCCGAGTTTGCCGATAGCGCTGGAGCCGACATTATAAATTCATCGCTAGGATATACTACGTTTGATGTGGTAGGGCAAAACCATACCTACCAGGATTTGAATGGCAACACGGCTCCTGTCACACTTGCTGCCAACATGGCAGCAAGCAAGGGCTTGGTGGTGGTTGTAAGTGCTGGAAACGACGGTAACTCCCCATGGCATTACATTTCAGTGCCCGCCGATTCGCCTTACGTGCTAACTGTTGGGGCTGTGGATAACAAGAAAATGAAAGCCGATTTCAGCTCTTTTGGCCCAACAGCCGATGGTCGCATTAAACCTGATGTTTGTGCCATGGGCAAAGGCACCGTTTTGGCCATTGCCACCGGAACAACCGGAACATCCAATGGTACATCTTTCTCATCGCCCTTGATGGCTGGCATGGTGGCTTGCCTTTGGCAGGCCAAACCATCGCTTACTGCACAACAAATTGTTGAGCTAGTTAAAAGCTCATCGTCAAACTATACCTCGCCCGACAATAGTACAGGTTACGGAATTCCTGATTTTGCCCAGGCATCAACTTCAAGTGTTACTGAGGCAAGAAGTAGTATTGAGCTTTGGCCAAACCCTTTCGCTTCAGAAATTTTTATCCGTTTAGGAAAATCTTTCATGCCAGCAAACATCTCAATTTTCACAACCAGCGGTCAGCTAATTCTAACCAAGAATGCTATTAGCGATGGTACAGGTCAAATTGAGATCAACGTTCCAAACGAATTACCTAAAGGGATTTACATACTGTCAATCCACATCTCGGGAAACAATTACCACGTTACGGGCATTAAACAATGATGGCAGAAAAACAAAAAACATACTCGCTCAAGGAACTTAACCAGCTTGTAAAAGAGACCCTAAGCCAATACTTGTCGCAGGCATACTGGGTTGTGGGTGAAATTAGCGAAATAAAGGAGCATTACTCGGGTCATTGCTACCTTGAGCTAATTCAAAAGGATGAAGAATCAGACAACATTGTGGCACGTGCAAGAGCCACAGTATGGTCGTACAGCTACCGCATGCTTAAACCTTACTTTGAATCCACTACCGGCCGCAAGCTTTCTCCCGGCCTTAAAATTATGGTGCTGGCGCAGGTAAACTTTCACGAGGTATACGGCTATAGCCTAAATATTACCGACATTGAACCCACATTCACCATTGGCGATTTAGAACTTAAACGGCGCGAAACCATTAACCGCCTTATCGCCGACGGGGTATTTGACATGAATCGGGAGCAAACTCTTGATTTACTACCTAACAGAGTTGCTGTAATATCGTCGCCACAGGCTGCTGGGTACGAAGACTTCCGGAAACACCTTCTGGGCAACAAAGCCCGATACCGTTTCACCATCAAGTTGTTTGAAGCTGCTATGCAAGGCGAAGATGCTGAAACCTCAATTATTCAAGCACTATCAAATATCTACAACGAGATAGATAAGTTCGACGTGGTAGCTATAGTTCGTGGGGGTGGGGCATCTGCCGACCTATCGTGCTTTGATTCATACAGTATTGCAAGCCATATTGCTCAGTTTCCACTGCCCGTTATCACCGGAATTGGACATGATAAGGATACTACAGTTGCCGATTTGGTTGCTTTCAAAGCAGTTAAAACACCTACTGCCCTTGCGGAGTATCTTATCGGTTTAGCTAGCGAGGCTGAGCAACTTTACCTTTCACTATTTAACAGCCTAGTGGAGCTATCAACAAGCTACACCGAAAGTTCTAAATTGCAGCTGATTGCTTTTGCCGACCAGCTCAAATCGGCAAGTCAGCTTACGGTGTTTCACCATAAAAACAGGCTGACAAAGACCTGGTCATCGCTACCAGTACTGGCAAAATTTTACACGTATAAGAACTTATCGCAAGTAAATGGTTTGAAAGAACAGGTAAAATCGGTTGCCGGTAACTATATTAATACTCCCAAAATCGCCATCGAAAAATACAATAAGGACTTAAAAAAGTATGTAATTCAAAACCTTTGGGCAAACAAACAAAAAGTAGATTTTTTTGGAAGACTGATAGAAACAATGAACCCAACAAATACGTTAAAGAAAGGGTTTACAATAACCATGATTAACGGGAAAACCATTAAAAGCGCTGTTGAAATTGAGAAAGACAGCTTGATAACAACTATATTTTGGAATGGCGAAATAAAAAGTGTGGTAAAATAAATTTTCGTAATTTGGTAAAAATAAACAACCTTGAAAAAGAATACATTGAAAATATTATTCGTAATATCTATCCTGATTTTATTTACACTTTTAGGATTTACTCAGCAACCCCAAAGTGTACTCGATAGCTTAAAGCATCAACTTAAAAGTGCCAAAGGCAAAGAAAGGGTTAATATTCTTACTGATATATCAAAATATTACTGGGATGTAAACCCTGACTCATCAGTGATTTTTGCCGAAAAATCGCTCAAAGAGGCAAAAGCCGATGGCAGCGACGATGCAATAGGCGATGCCTATAATGCCCTGGGGAATGCCTACTCCTCAAAGTACCAAAACGAAACAGCCTTAAACTACTACCTAAAATCGTTGGAGTTCAGGGAGAAAAACGGCGACCCTTTAAAAATTGGTAATTCATACCATAACCTTGGGTTGGTTTACAGACAGCTTAAGCAATTTAACCTTGCGGTTAGTAGTCATAGCAAGGCTGCAGAGTATTATGAAAAAGCAAAACGATACGATTTACAATCAGTTTCATATAACCGTATTGCAAGCCTTTATAACCAAATAAACGATAAAAATAAAGCGTTGGAATACGCCTTTAAGGCATTAAATATTGTTAACGAGAACAATATTGACGAATTAAAGGCTAACCTGTATAACCTGATAGGATCGCTGAATAGGGATTTGAAAAACTTGGAACTGGCCGAGAAGTACTATACCCTTGCTTTTAAGGAGTGGGAAAAAAGCAAAAACATTAGCGGGCTAGGCACAGCCTACAACAACTTAGGAATCATACTTGACGAGAAAGGCGATTTGCAGAAAGCTTTGGAGTATTATACTAAATCGCTTGAATTTGCTACCCAACTAAGGGATTCATCGGGCATAGCAACAGCTTACAACAATATTGGTTTCCTATACGCCAGAATTAACCAATTTGACAAAGCCTTAAAGAATTACCAAAAATCATATGAAATTTCAGTAAAAACGAATGGAGTTGACGCCGCTCACAATACACTTAACAATATTGCATCAACATACCTCAAGCAAAACAATCTTGAAAAAGCAAGTGAAGCACTGAATAAAGCGCTCGGGAACATTGCCAATGTAGTAGATCAAGCCTACAAACAGGAAACCTACCAGCTGCTGAGCAACCTCTATGAAAAAAAAGGCGATTATAAAAATGCTTTCAAATACAAGTGTATTGAGCTAGATTACGCCGATACCCTTTATACCCAACAGCGACTTTCAAGTATTGCAGAGATGCAGGCTAGGTACGAAACCGAAACCAAAGAAAAAGAGATTGAACTCCTAAAGAAAGACGTTGAGCTAAAGGAGTTACAGTTCCAAAAGCAACGAAGCGTACAGCAAGTTTTAATTTCGCTGACACTTTTACTGTTGGCAATATTCTTTGGCACATCATTAATTTTAACCATAATACGGAAAAAGAATAAGCAGCTAGCTGACAAAAACAGTGAATTATTTGAAATTAACAAAAAGCTGAAAGAATCAGAGAAAAACCTTAGCGAGCTAAATGCCACCAAGGATAAACTTTTCTCAATTATTGCCCACGATCTAAAAAATCCATTTAACGCCTTAATTGGCTTTAGCGATATACTTGAGCGTAACTTTAACTACCTAACCGATAGCGAGAAGAAAGAGTACATCTCGGTAATCTCTGAGTCGGCTCAGAATCTTTACAAGCTGCTCGATAACCTTTTACAGTGGACACGAGCCCAAACCGGTAGCATTAACTACATTCCCGAGAAATTCAAACTTGAGCCTTTGATAAAGCAGGAAGTTGCAAACCTTAACGCAAATGCCGAGAAAAAAAGGATAAATGTTTCAGTTAACGCAAGTACAGCAATTAGTGTTTACGCTGATAAAAATAGCATAGCAACCGTTATTCGCAACCTGCTTAGCAATGCAATTAAATTTACTGACATTGGAGGAACTATCGAGATTATCGCAGGTGAATCGAAAGATTTTCCTAAAATGGCAGAAGTGGTTGTTAAGGATTCAGGCGTAGGTATAGATCAGGATGATCTTGAACGAATCTTCATGATTGACGGTTCCTACAGCACAAAGGGCACAGCCAATGAAACGGGTACCGGACTGGGGCTACTGCTTTGCCACGAGTTTGTAACAAAGAACAATGGTAAAATTTGGGTAAACAGTTCTAAAGGGAGTGGTAGCGAGTTTCACTTTACTATACCACTTGCATAACCCATCCCATTTGTTTGTCATAATCATTTTTTTCCCTTACTTTGCTATGAGCATCACTTATAGTATTTCAAATGCTGCAAAACATTAAAGTTTCCTTTTTTTTAGTCCTGTTGACCTTTTACTCCTTTTCACAAGGTTCAAAGGTCAATATCGACAGCTTGCTTGCCAGTATTAAAAAGTACTCCACTGAGAATCCAGAAATTACAGCCATAAACTGCAATCGACTATTTTTGCAAGTGAAGCAAAACCCCAGCGATTCACTAAAAGCCCTATACCACCTAGCCATGGGCGAATACAAAAGCGGACTGGGCATAACTGGCGAAGCATTAAGTCATGTTGATTCAGCAATTAGTATCTCACAATCAAAAAGAAACCAAGCCTTATACGTTGATGCTCTTTTAAAAAAGTCAGCATTACTGCAACGATCGGGTAATTACAGCGAAGCTATTAAGGTTAATGAAAAGGCAAGGCTTGTAGCCTTGAAAGGGAAAAATAACCGCTTACTTATTCAAAGCTTGCTGCTACGGGGAGATATTTACAAGGAAATTGGCCAGTATAACGATGCCTTGAGCAAAAAGGGTGTAGCATTAGCCATTGCAAAAAAATACGAAGTCAATATTGCGGAATGCAACCAAAGCATTGGTAGCGTCCATTGGAACTTTGGGAATTACTCCGAAGCACTAAAATCGTATTTTGAAGCTCTCATTGCAGCCGAAAAGGCTAAGGATACACTTCGGATTATTCAGGTTCTTAAAAACATAGGACTAACGTACCGCGAAACCGGCGATTTTGACAAATCGCTTAGCCACCTGAACAATGCCATTCAGTTGGCAAATAAAGTAAAATTGTACGATGAGGTTGCCGATATATTAAACATCTTGGGGGGTGTTTACCTTAAGTTTTCACAACCAGCTAAAGCAATCGATTACTATACTCAGAGCCTACACATTAAGGAATCGCTTGGCTTTAAACAATCGAGTATAAACACCCTGAACAATATTGCTAAGGCATATCTGATGCAAAAGAGTAACGCCGAGGCAATCGAGGCGCTCAACAAAGCCCTTGAACTTTCAAAAGAAATTGGCGACCCACTTACTGAAGCCTCAATTCAAAACGAACTGGGCAATACCTTTTTGAGCATAGAGAATTACCCCGAAGCGCTTCGACGATACCTGCTATCCCTCAAAATACGTCAATCGTATGGGAAGGAAGAGGATATCGCTCGTACGTTGGTAAACATATCGTTGGTTTACCGAAAACTGGGCTTGTTTCGCAACGCCCAAAAGTATATCGACGAAGCAATGGGTCTGGTTGAGAACCTTGAGGTTAAGCCCGACCTGAAAATATACATATACCAAAACCTAGGCAACGTTTACTACGACCAGAAACAATATGCAAATGCTATAAATGCTTACCAAAAAGCATTAGAATTAAGCGAAAAAAAAGGCGATGATTTACAGGTTACCCGAATACTTAAAAACATCGCTCAAACCTACCTCGATTGGAATAAGCCCAGCAAGGCGCGGAGTACTATTACACAAGCCATAAAAATTGCCTTGCGGAGTAACCAAAATCAAGTGCTCTCTGACTTGTATAATACTCTTGGCAACATTGAACGCCATGATAATAACCTAGATCTTGCTCTAACCCATTACATTACCGCAAAGGAAAAATACAGGCAAAACTTAAATGCCGATGGGGAAGCCCTTTGCCTAAGAAAAATTGGCGAGATTCACTCCCTTCAAGGAAGATACAAGGACGCAAAAGCAAATGTTAACCAGTCAATACGCATTGGGAAAAGCGTTGGCAATCCCTACCTTGTATTGTTCGGAACCCTCGCGCTAAGCGATATTGAAAAGGCACAGGGAAAATTCCAAAACGCCTTAACCCTTTACCAAAGGTATGTTTACCTTAAGGATAGTATTGAAGAAGCCAAGCGCAGCGAGGCAAACATTGATGCACATATCAACCTGGAACTGGATAAAACAAAAACAGAAATAAAACTGTTTGAAGCCGAAGTTGATGCTTTACGAGCCAAGGTTGAACTTGATAGGGAACGTATAAACAAGCAAAAAGCACAACGCAATTTCCTGATCACAGCTGTATTCTTTCTGCTTTTTATAGCATTAGGGGTTTTCTACCTTTTCAACCAGAAAAAGAATTTAGCCCGACTCCAACGGGAGAAATACGAGGAGGAGGAAAGGATAAACCAAAAATTAAAGCAGTACCAGGCTGAACTGGAACAAACCATCAAAACCAAGGATAAACTTTTTTCCATTGTTGCCCATGATTTACGAAGTCCCTTCACTGCCCTTGTTGGCCTTTCGGAGATTTTGGCCACTAAAGCCGATGAACTTTCACCCTCCGAGGTAAAAGAGTTCAGCAACCATATTCACCAGTCTGCATCAAATGTGCTTGCACTTACCGAAAACCTGCTTAGCTGGGCGCGGAGCCAAACCGGTAAACTAACGTTAAATCCTTCATACATAAACATTAATGAGCTAATTAGTAAGGCTACCCAAGTGGCATCGTTACCTGCCAGCGAGAAAGGTATAAACATAGAAACCAGTTGCGACCAATCCGTCACTGCTTTTGCCGACTACGATACTCTACTAACCATAATCCGGAATCTGCTTAGCAATGCCATTAAGTTCACCCCTAGTGGAGGCAAAATTTCAGTGATGGCTTCGTCCGATAACCAAAAAGTAATAATTCAAGTAACCGATACGGGTGTTGGTATAGCCCCTGAAAATTTGAGTAACCTATTTAGGCTCGACGGTTTTACGACCAAGGGAACCAACTCCGAGAGCGGGACAGGACTAGGATTGATGCTCTGCAAAGAATTTGCCGAAGCAAATGGAGGCACCATAGGCGTAAGCAGCACCTTAGGCAAGGGAACAACATTTACTATAACTTTACCATCAAAAAATGTAGCGTATGACCAAAAAAGCCGTTAAGTATAGTGAGGCAATTGAGGAGGTTGAGAGAATCATAAACCAAATTGAATCGAACGAACTTGATATTGATGAGTTAACGGAGAAAATCCGACGCGCCTCGGAACTACTAAAATTCTGCAAGCAAAAACTTCACTTTACCGAGGAGGAAATTCAAAAGATTATTGACCAGATGCAGAAAGATGAAGAGTAAAAAATGCTTTTTTCATAAATATAGGCGAAAAATAATTTCCGCAAACGTTTCCATTAATACATAATTTTTCGTTTTTTTGCTTTAACATCGGAATTGAAAAATGCCTTACAAAGTATTAGCTGCTTGTGGAAACACTCAACTCTTAGAAGATATTCACAGAATATTCAGCCTTGCCGATGATGATTTTACGGTGAGTAATATTCTTGATTCCGAGCGTATTATATCAACTATCACCAGCAACAACCCGGACATTATCCTTTACGATATCCATTTTGCCAACAAGGCTGCCGCCGATGTTCTATCAATTATAAAGGCCGATCCAGCTACATCAAACATTCCCATTCTAGCCATAGCCGATTTCTTACAACCGGAACATATCCAATCATTATTCCACGCCGGTGCCGACGACTTTATTGGCTTACCAATAAACACACCTGAACTTATCCAGCGAACCATGGTGGGGATTCAGCGCGGACGAATGCTGAAAAAACTCAAAACCCTTTCGGAACAGTTCGACAGCATCACAACTGCCATAAGCCAGGCGGGTAACTCTGTTATTATTATTAGCAATAAAGGCGAAATTACATGGGTTAATGAGGGCTTTAAACGCCTTTATGAATGCAGCATTGATGAGTTCAAGGCAACCTTTGGCCCCAACCTTTTTTCCGAAACCATAAATAAAACAACTGCTGAAGCTATTAGAAAATGTGTAGCTGGAGAGTATGTGGTATACGATAGCAAATGGGTTACTCCCCAGGGTAAGGAGAAATATATTCAAACCAGTTTAACTCCTGTGTTTGACGACTTGCAGAACTTGAGCTACATTGTAGCCATTGAAATGGATATTACTGACCTTAAACTGATTGAGAAGGACCTAGCCGAAAAGAACGAACATCTCCAAAGCATAATGGAGAACCTTGAGAATGCCAATAAAATCCTTGAGGAACAACAAAACCAAATTCAGAAACAGTCCGAACTGCTTGCCGAGGAAAAACAAAAAACTGAGGCATTACTACTAAATATTTTACCGCTTGAGGTTGCCAATGCCCTCCAGAAAAAGGGAATATATAAGCCCAAAAAATTCAAGGAAGTTTCGGTTATGTTTGCCGACTTTGTAGGATTCTCGAGAATAAGTGTGGCATACGAAAATATTGATGAGTTCCTAAATGTCCTGAGTAGCTACTTTGAGGCATTTGACGAAATAGTAACCCAGCGCTACATTGAAAAGATTAAAACAATAGGCGATGCATACATGTGCGTGGGAGGATTGCCAAGAACAAACCACAGTCATCCATTCGACACTGTGCTTGCAGCACTTGAACTACAACGCTACACCAAAGCAAGAAACATTGAGGAGGCAAAAGCCAATAAGCCTACCTGGTCAATACGTATTGGTATTCACTCCGGCAGTGTGATAGCCGGGGTTATTGGTAAACACAAGTTTGCCTACGACATTTGGGGCGATACGGTTAACGTGGCCAGTAGAATGGAAACCGCATGCGAACCTGGGAAAATAAATATTTCCGAGACCACATACTCATACATCAAGGATTACTTTATTTGCACCCCTCGAGGCAAAATTCCTGCTAAAAATATCGGTGAAATCGAGATGTTCTTTGTGGAACGTATAAAACCGGAATTTTCTGAAGATACCGATGGACTTATTCCCAATAATACCTTACGAAAGATAGTCGCCTCGCTATAAACCTTTACTCCTGATCCATTCCGCTTACATTGGTAAAGCTGAAAGGAAGGAGTTGCTTTACATCATCGATTTTAATAATCTTCCCCGCTCCTACCATGTAAATGGTAAAGGGTTTATTTGATATCATCTGGTATTCCAGCATTACCTGCCTACAGGCACCACATGGCGAAACTGGATTTAATGTAATCCCTCTCTCGTTCGACGCAACAACAGCTAATGCTTTAATTGGAACGTTAGGGTATTGGGCACCTGCGTAGAAAAGGGCTACTCGCTCTGCGCAAAGACCCGAGGGGTAAGCACCATTTTCCTGATTACTTCCGGTAATTATTGCCCCATTGTCCAGTAAAACAGCAGCGCCAACCCTAAAATGGGAATAGGGTGAATAGCTGCCCGCCAAAGCCGCTTTAGCTTGTTCAATCAAATCTTTTTCCCAATCCTGTAGCGGATTGGTATCGTGAAACTCAGTATAATTTATGGTTAGCATTGCCACATTTTTTTAATACACTCCCAATCAAAAAATGGGAGTGCATCAAATGTAAGGATTTTTAGATAAAATCACACTTACAGATTTAATTTTCTTGGTTTAACCATATTTTCAGGTGCAAGAATGGTATCGAGTTGTTGCTTAGATAGTAAGCCTTTTTGCAATACCAGGTCATACACACTTTTATTACTTACCAGGGCCTCCTTGGCAAGCTGAGTTGATGCTTCGTAACCAATGTAGGGGTTTAAGGCAGTCACCAGACCAATGGAGTTATGCACCATATTCCTACAACGCTCTTCGTTTGCAGTAATTCCATCAATACACCGGTATTTTAAAGTATTCATGCCATTCTTAAGCATTTCAATTGATTCAAAAAGGCTCTGAACAATCACGGGTTCAAAAACATTGAGCTCAAGCTGACCACCCTCGGCAGCAAGGGTTACGGTTAAATCGTTTCCAATAACCTTGAAAGCAATTTGGTTTACCACCTCAGGAATAACAGGATTCACTTTCCCAGGCATTATAGATGAACCGGGCTGCATGGGCGGTAAATTAATTTCATTTAAGCCTGTTCGCGGGCCGGAGGACAGCAAGCGTAAATCGTTAGATATCTTGGAAAGCTTAACTGCCAGCCGCTTTACTGCCGATGAATACATTACAAATGCACCCGTATCCTGGGTTGCCTCAACCAGGTTAGAAGCAAGCACCAGCTCTAAACCTGTGATTTTACGTAAGTGCTTTATTACTTTCTCCGGGTAGTCGGGGTCCGAGTTTATACCTGTTCCTATTGCGGTAGCCCCCATGTTAACCTCTAGGAATAGCCGTACATTCTGATTCAAACGCTCCACCTCCTCCGAAAGGGTAACCGCATAGGCCTCAAACTCCTGACCAAGAGTCATGGGAACTGCATCCTGAAGCTGAGTTCTGCCCATTTTTATTACATGGGAAAACTCTTTTGCTTTTGCTCTAAACGATTCTATAAGCGATTCAAGAACTCTTACCAGTTTTTTGTTTGAATTGATAAGCGCAATTTTAACAGCAGTGGGGTACGCATCGTTGGTTGACTGCGACATGTTAACATGGTTCAACGGATGGCATTGCTGGTATTGACCCTTTGAATACCCCAAATGCTCCAAGGCACGGTTAGCAATAACTTCATTGGCATTCATATTTGTAGAGGTGCCCGCCCCACCCTGTATCATATCAACCACAAACTGGTTGTGGAACTTCCCATTTGTTATTTCGATGCAGGCTTTAACAATGGCGTCTTTAATTTTGGGCTCAAGTAAACCTAGCTCACAGTTAGCTTCGGCGGCAGCTTGTTTCACCATTGCAAGAGCATCAATTAAATCGGGGTAGAAATTTAGCGTTACTCCGGAAATGTTGAAGTTCTCCAGAGCCCTTAAGGTTTGAACACCGTAGTAGTACTCGGCAGGAACTTCCCTCTCTCCAAGTAAATCATGTTCAAGGCGGGTAGCACCAGATTCGTACTGGCTAGCTGGGTTTACCATGCGGTTGTTGGCATACCTCATACGCCGCTGCATTACCCTGGTAATGTTGGTAAGCACCTTGAGTGCAATTGCAGGATTTGCATTCAAATCCTCAACCCTAAGGAGTAAAGCTTTTGTGGGAGCTATTGCCCTTGCCGATGTAGAATGGGTTGACTCTGAGGCCAGTACCCCTTCGCCAAGGAAATCGCCCTTTGAGAATTGGGTTAGCTTAAGCTCAACTCCATAAGGATTGCTCTTAAAAAGTTCAACCTGCCCCTCATAAATCACTAGTATACCCTCGCGTTTATTATTCTCAACAAACAACATGCTTCCGGTAGGGAATTCCCTTTCAACTATCCCTTTTACAAGGGTATTTAGCTCTAGCTCACTCAACCCCCTGAAAAGTTCTATGTTACTCAGAAAATCAACATAACTCTTTTGACTCATTTCCATAACTATTTAGTTTCACTTTAAAAGTTAACACAAAACTAAGTATGCTTGATACTTTTTGTTCATGTAAAATACAAACATTTCACTTTTTATAATTGTTTAACATAAAAAAGAAAGGGCACTGCTTCTATTGCAGTACCCTACCAACCCATGAAAACAAAAACACTACTCTTTACTAACTCTTACATCAAGTTCATGTTCGGTACTTTTTAATGCACGATTTTCAATAACAGCTTGCTCATTAAAGTACGTGATAATATGATCGAGCATAACTGCCTGCGATGAACCTGTTGCAGTGTGCTTGTAGATATTTGTGGCCAAAAGCTTAATCTGATTCTGGTTGGCAATAAGTACCTGAATGGGGTCGAGCTCGCCAAGCTTGAACTTTCCTTCAATCTTTCGAAGTTCCTCGAGGTTTGTGCTGATGTAACCCATCAAATCGTTATACGATTTAGTGGCTGCAGTATTTCGACGTGAAACAATGGCAACAACCTGCATGGTTTGGGGATCGATAACTGGAGCTCCACTGTTACCGTAGCATGTCAAGGCATCGATTTGTAGGTAACGAACACCCTGCTTATTGGAAAATGCTGATGAAATAATGCCTGACTTAATGGATAGATTTTGCCCTACACCATTAAAACCAAGAACAGCCACAGGCATGCCAATTGGATAATTCCATCGTTCGCAGAGGGATAGGCTTGGAATATCCTTAAATTCAGTAAAATCAATATTAAATACAGCGTAGTCGGCATGGTTGTGTGTGAAACCAATCCTAAGGTCTTCCAGGAATTCTTTATAATCAACACGTATGGATGCCCTTGGGGTATTTGCGTCAGCCTCTACAAAACGGATTTCTACCTTTTGGGCACCCTTTACATAAAAGGCCTGCTCGCAGGTAACTAGCGATTTATTGATCTTAAAACCGCTCAGCGTGTCAATGAGCACGCCGTGCTCATTGTAGAAGTTCAGGCAACAAACCGATGCTGAACATTTTTCCCAAACCTGACTATACATGGTTTTGAAATTTATAATGTTAAAGTTTTCACTAGCGTTACCACAAAAATTAGGGTGATAATGAAAAAAATTATAAACACCCCGATGTCAATTTTATTCTTTTTCACTAACCTGAACATGGTATTAATGTTTATTTACTTGCCAAATATACGGAAGCAATAAGTGTAGGGTGACGTGTCAAACGTGTCAATAAATTTTTAAGTAAACCCTCTACAACCCGATTTATAAATATCTTTAAAATCCTTACATTTGAGACATCAAAAGCAGTTCGGCAATGGATTTACACAAACAGCTTATTGAAGCCGTTGAAAAACGTTTTGGGAAGAAGATATCGTACCAGCGCGACTGTAAAACCTTGTCGGAAAAGGTATTTGAGCATACTCACGAGTATATAAGCCCAGCTACGCTCCGCCGGCTCTATGGATTCCTGAAAACGAATTCTAAACCAACACGTGTCACGCTCGATATACTTGCACGCTATTCTGGGTACAGCGATTGGCAAAATTTTGTTGAAAGCCAGATTAAGGCAAACTCCACCTCAAAGCCCAATACTCCGGAACTTTGGGATTTAATTATCACAAATAGCCAGGAAATTAACCACCATAGCATTCGATCAATACAAATTAAATCAGGAATTCCATTTGGAAAAACCGTACGGCGAACATATCTGGAATCGCTGCTTAATCACTTTATCAGTTCAAGCCACTCTGCATTGGCAATTGTAGCCCCTGGAGGTTATGGAAAATCTACATTCATTGCTCACTGGTACTTAAATAACTCTAAAGTTAAGAAACAGCAAATAATACCCATCATCATCTCGGCCTCAAAACTCGAAAATTTTGCATTTTCAGAGCTGAATATCGATGAATGGTTGTGGGGCCAAATTGGCATTAACGCATTTTCAATCCCAAACTTAAAGGATGAACTCAGTAAACTTCCGAGCAGAGTTGTATTCATCATTGATGCCCTTGATGAGGTTACACTTACAGGTATTAAACTTGAAAGAACTCTTAAAGGAATTCACGAACTGGCTAAAGAATTTGCAGAAACGGCCAACACCAAACTGATTATAACATCAAGGTATGCCACATGGAAATCGTTGCAGGGTTACCTAATAAACCCAGAGGTTTGGATGAATATTGATCAATCTAACTTTAACTCTGATAACGCAAACATCCCTCCGCTTTCGTACGATGAAATGCAAGCAGTTCTTGATAACACACTGAATGAAGGGAAAAAGGAACGCTTGCTAATATTCGAGTTACCTCCATTGCTACGCCAAACTATTTCGTACCCATTTTACCTACAGCTTTTTATTAGCAGCTACGGCAAAGCAAACTACCTAACCCTATCCGATCCGCTGAATATTATTAACGAGTTTATCAAACAGAAGGTGTTTGAATCTATTTACCCCGAAGAAAAGGCCGACATTTTGAATGCCTTAGCTATAGAATGGTTGGAAAACTCTGCTCCAATCAACAAGCAGCAGCTCAAAAAGCTTTACCCCATAAACCTTAAAACCGCAGGTAATTATTTTGATGCTTACCATGATTTACTTTCGTTTGGAATTATTTCCGAAGAGAAAGTGTACACCGATTCATTGGGCTACTCAACGCTTGTTTCAATAAGCAATAATAATATTTTAACATCGCTAATTGCCCAAAAACTTATTAAGGAGCATGGTTTGAGCGGGAGGCTAATCAGTGCAACAAAAAATCACTTTTCCCAAAACGAGTTCTACCCGAAACTGATCGGATACATCTTTAGCATTGGCTTTAACGAACACAAAGTGGCATTTCTTAAAGATTTGTTCCATCTATTTTTGCCTGACCACATCACTGAACTAGCTAATACGCTTACGCTTTGTTTTAAAAGAGATGAATCGCTATTCAAGGAACTATTACCCCACCTACTCAGAAATAGAGAAGTAGAAAGGGAACTATTGCTTGTAAATCCCGATTTTAATGGCATTTCATCAACCTATAGGAAAATACTGGAACAGGTGCAACCTGAAAGCCCATACTATAAGGATTCTAGAGTGGCAATGGATTACTGCAACCTTATGAGCCTGGAAATAGCCCGAATTAGGAATAGCAATGAGTGGCATAACTATTTTGTAAAGGCCGAGGAGAATTCAGCAAGAATTGCTGGAATGTGGTTTTGCCTTAATACTTTCTTCTCAACTGGCTCAAAAGCTGAATCAATAGTAAGGAAAGCCTTGGAATTCTATAAAAGTATCAATTCCCTAGATGCAAAACTTGAGTTCAGGGAGTCGGTTTCACCATTAGTTTTTATTGATAAACGCTTTTCCCCGTTACAAGAAATCTTCAGTGAGCCCTTAAATCTCTCGGCACACCAGAAAGCGTTAGACTGCATCATTTTTGAGTTTACAGACCTTATTAGGAATCGTAACCCTTTTACCTCAGAAAAGCACCACCAGCTCATGCAAAACTACAGCCAGCTCAATCCCAGTAGGAGCCATTTTGGAATAGTACTCGGAGAACTAGCACGCTCAATATCATACTTTTACGAAAGCAACCTGAACGATGCCCATACCTGCATAAGAAATGCCATTGAACTTTGTGGAATATCGGGTTACCGCTTGCCGGAAATGGTATTAATGAACATCCTTGGTCAAACCCTAATACGATTAGGCGAAACTAGCCATGGGAAATCGTTTGTTTCTTACGCCGAAACCCTTTCTGAAAAGTCGGGGGTTAAGGTGTACTCCGAGTATTTTGTGTATGGTAGTTAATTAGCTCAACTATTGGGTAGCGCAAGTATTGCGATATTTTAAATCCATGCTCCTCTCCAACCGAATCAAGAACCTGACTAAAAAGACATCCTACTGAACCAGTAACGCCAATGGGTAATTCGGATAGATTCTCGAATACAGCAAAGTGGTACCTGTAAAGATCCACAAACGCCTCCTTTACAATAGAGTAAACATGTTGGTTGTTGATATTCTCCAGAATAAAAGGCACAAACGATGCAAGGTACGCCGATGGGCGGGGTGCGCTGTAAACCATATTGAGCACATGGCTTAACTCAACGTTGTACTGCTGCTCTAGCCTTTGGGCTATGTCGGCATCGAGAGTTTTGTAAAGATAAGCACGAAGCAAAAGCCGACCCATGTAGGCTCCGCTACCCTCGTCGCCCAGGACAAACCCAAGCGAGGGGGTTCGGTTGGTTAATCGTTCACCATCGTAGTAGGCAATATTTGAGCCGGTTCCAAGGATTACTACAATACCGGGTTGACGCTTAAATAGCGCCCGGGCTGCCCCTAATGCATCGGACACCGCATGGATTTTGGCATTGCTAAAAAAGATACCAAGATACCTTGCTACATCCTGCCCCCTTTCATGCACGCCACACCCCGAACCGTAAAAGAAAATCTCCTTTACCTGTTCTGGATTGATCTGCTTGGGGTAATTTTGATTTAACGCGCTTAAAAAATCTTCTTGCCTGTTAAAATATGGACTTAACCCAATGGTCTCGAAACTTGCAATTGGCTTGCTGTTCTCTAAAATTCTCCAATCGGTTTTTGTAGCTCCGCTATCGGCAACAATTATCATTTTATGCTTTCACTTTTACTTTTTTCAAAACTAAAAAATTCATTGGATTTACACCTATTCCATCAACCCGCGCCGATGTAAACCTAACCACTTTATCGTAGTACAAAGGTATAACGATGGCTTTTGATGTAACAATAGAATCGAGGCTATGGTAGTATGGTAATCGTTGGTTGTAATCGGGAAGCGACATTGCTTTCCGGTAAAGCCTATCAAACAGCACGCTGCTGAAATGGGTATAGTTTGGGCCATTAGGAGCAAAATTATCAGTCAGGAAACAAGCCAGGTAGTTTTCCGGGTCGGGATAGTCGGCTATCCACGACCCCCTGAAAACAGGTAGCTTTCCATTTGCAAGCATCTCGCGATATGCTGCACCGGGTAGCACATCAATTTTAATTTTAATGCCTACTGTACCTAGCTGATTCTGGATGTACTCAAACAAATCGAGGTAATCGTCGGTGGTTGAAACGGTTATCTCAGGTAAAACATTCGTACTATTGTAACCCGCTTGCTCTAGCAATTGCATTGCCTGTAAGGGGTTGTAAGCCAAACCGTAACTTACATCAGTAAAACCGGGCATGCCGGATGGTACAAATCCTCCATTAGCCGGATAGCCAAGGTTACTCCGGAGGTAAAGCATCATTTTCTCCTTATCAAAACTCATAGCAATAGCTTTACGCACCCGTTCGTCGAGCAAAAACCTTTGGTTACTGGGGAGCTTTGCAGAGTCAATAAGTATCCCAATATACTCAGTATTTAGGTATGGGCCAGTAACCATTTTTACTTTATCGGAATACTTAGGGTTTAGCCTGCCCGAGCGGGTGAGAAGCTCATCTTTTGATGCTGCATTTATCCCTGAAAGAAAGTCGATTTTACCATTTACAAATTCCAGAAATTCCGATTGCTTATCGGGAATAAATGAAATGGATACCGCTTCGAGGTAAGGTAAGCGGTTGCCTAGCTCATCAACCTCAAAGTAATTGTGGTTTCTGCGTAACACAAGTTTTTCCCCATCGCGCCAAAGCTTCAGATAAAAGGGGCCGGTACCAACTGGGTTGTGGCCAAAATCCTTACCATAAAACGAAACCGCTTCGTGGGGTACAACATAGCAGTAGGGCATGCACAGTAACCCAGGAAAGGGCGGGAAAGGCTTTTTAAGCTTCAACACCAAGGTGCTATCGTTGGGGGCATAGCAACCATTATCGTATTTTGGGTTCTCTCTATCGAGCACACTTAACACCCACATTCCAGGCGAAGCTGTTGCGGGGTTGAGTATTCGGCCAAAGGAGTAAACAAAATCTTGTGCAGTAACGCGTCGCCCTTTACCCGATGGGAAAACAGGCGAATCATGAAAATATACATCGTTACGAAGGTGAAATGTGTAGGTTAAACCATCAGAAGAAATAACCCAACGCTTTGCAATGGAAGGCTCAACTGTGAGTGAATCAGAAAACTGAACTAGTCCATTGAAAAGTTGGCTAACCGGCCAAATTAATGCAAGGTTACGGGCATATGCAGGATCAAGTGAGGTTATTCCTTTACTCTCGTTATACCTGAACACATTGGTTGACTGGTTGTTGGGAACCCGGGTGCACGATACAACCAACAAGGTTGACAAAAGAATTGATATCCTGTTACAGAATTGCAACATGCTTGAAAATTTTCACTCAAACCTACAAATTTTTGTTACACAGAAGGGCATTTGAAAGTATAAAGCGATAAAAAATAAAGACGGAACCGAAAATACGGCTCCGTCCTTACACCCTAACTAACCTAAATCAACTAAACCTAACCAACTATTAACCCTAAAACCTATGCTAGAAAAACTACTTTTATAACGCAAAAATACAACCATAGTTTCACAAAATTTAGGCCAAAAATGATGATTTAAAACACCTTTTTTGAATGGCCTGTATATACTGACATTCAGCAGGATATGTTATAAAACACATGTTGATTTTTAACGATTATTAACCCTTAAATTGGATATAAAATTTTGTAAAGCTGAAGCTGAATTTAACGATTCAACTGGTGGTAACCCTGCAAGCATTCGGGCACGATTTACTTTAACAATTTCAAAGCTATCCTCGTTAAATCCAAAAAGATACCTGTAGGCAATGGCTGCTTTTAGGGTTGTTGGCCTACAGCGGACAGTTAACAGCGAGTATCGACCCGGATGAATATGAATGTAAAACTCATCGTTTTGCCCTAATCGCATAACCCAGCGCGAACCATCGCTGAGGAAAATGTTTTTAAACGTAGTTTCAGGTAAACCAAGCCAATGTTTATAATCGCCAACACTGGCTACACCCATATCCATAAAATATTTGTTAACCTCGTTTACAATCGTATTAATAGGAAGTTCACCAATGTAAAAATCGAGCAGAGTGCCTCCTATATACCCTAAAAGCTGATCTAGCTTGACTCCATCTTTCCCTCTGATCTGTTGAATTTGGTTGCATACAAAACCACAATGGTGCTTCCAGGGATTGAAAGCGATAGGTTTTTGCTCCGGTGCGCACACCGCCTGTCCGTTTTGATATTTAACAGACATATTTTTTAAGCAAACTACTTATTGATTTGTTTACTTTGTGGCAAATTACAAAAATTATGAATAAGGCTATAGCTTTATCGCCCATATTTCGGGGCTTATCTGAAAATGATGTGGCCCATCTACTAAATGAAACACCCCACACCATCCGCTCATTCAGCAAAGGGCAAACCATAGCCCAGCGAACCGAGGAGGTTCGAAATTTGTGCATTATAGTAGAGGGGAGTGTAAAGGGTGAGATGGTCGACTTCTCCGGTAAAATCCTTAAGATTGAGGAAATGCATGCTCCCATGCCCATTGCCCAGGCCTTTCTTTTTGGCGAAAACAACAGATACCCTGTTGATGTTATTGCTCTGGAAGACTGCAAATTACTGTATATCCCTAAAGCGGAATTTCTTGGGCTGATGCAGAAAAACGCAAAGGTGCTAACCAATTACCTTAACTCCATATCAAACCGGGCCCAATTTCTTTCCAACAAGCTTTGGTTTCTTTCGTTTAAAACCATTAAGGAAAAAATAGCGCACTACCTGTTAAACCTATCGAAAAGCGAAGTGAGAACTACACTGATACTTCCGAAGTCGCATCAGGAACTGGCAGAGTTTTTCGGAGTTACACGCCCTGCTTTAGCCAGAGTTTTTGGCGAGATGCAGGACGAGGGAATTATTCACATCAACCGCCGTGAGATAACCATTCTTAACCGTAACAAGCTGCTGGAAATGATTAAGTAATTAGCGGTAAAAATTTTTAGTAAAAGCACCATTGGGCCTCCTACCATGAACAACCCACAACCAAAGAGCATAAATAAAACCTAATCCGTAACCGTATAGCTGAACCCATGCTGCCCCTACGCTTAATAATGCAACCGTGAGCGAATTCCCTTTTAACAAGGAATCGAATAGTATAGCACATGAGTAAAGCAATGGTAAAAGTAACAATGTTGGGAAAAGCCATGAAAGCAAAATAGTGACACTCATTGTCAAGGCAAACCCCGAGGGTAAGAGATGAACCAGCTTTAGTGAACTCTTATGATTTATGCTAAGATTTATGCGAGCCATACCCGAGTTAAATACCTGTTTGAAAAACTTGCGAAAATCGGTTCTACGCTTGTGGTAAACAAAGGCTTTAGGGAAAAGCCTACTCCTGAAACCCATCTCAAAAAGCCTTAGGCTTAAATCCACATCCTCGCCAAACCTCATATTTGAAAAACCACTAACCGAATGAAACACCTCAGCATTAATACCCATGTTAAAGCTACGAGGGGTAAAGCGCTCCAGCTTTACCCTTCCCCCACGAATGCCCCCTGTGGTAAAAAATGAGGTCATGGAGTAGCCGATGGCCTTTTGAACATCGGTAAACGAGGGGTGAGTAGCATCGGGGCCTCCAAAAAAATCTACATACTCAGCTGCTAGCTCCTCCTCAACACGGGTAAAGTAATCGTTAGGGACTATGCAATCAGAGTCAAAAAAGATTAGGAATACCCCCTTTGCCCTTTCAGCACCATAGTTTCGTGTTAGCCCGGGACCAGTGTTTTCCTTGAAGAAGTACTGAATTTTTAGTCCAGAGGCGAATTTGTTTACTACTTCGCTACAGGAAACCTTTGATCCATCCTCAACTACAATTACCTCAAAATCATCATATTCCTGATCTGCAAGACTTTGAAGCAACTCCTCAACCTCGCCTGGGCGGTTATATACCGGTATGATAACAGAAAAACGCATAGTTTTTAACTTAAGTCACGAAGATACAAATATTTGAGTTCTCATTCGTCAACAAAAATATGCCTTACACCATAAGAAAAACTTCATTAGACAATAAGTTTTCGCAAATGTTTAATTGAAGTATAAAAAAAATTTATCAAAAAGAACAATTTTTAAATTTTGTTAATATATTCGAATGTTTAAAAATCAATCTTTGGCATGAGGCAATTGAAGATAATTAAACAGGTTACTAATCGCGAGGCTGTTTCGCTTGATAAGTACCTTCATGAAATAGGCAAGGTTGATTTGCTCACAGCCGAAGAGGAGGTAACGCTTGCCAGGAAAATAAAAGAAGGGGACCAGGAGGCTTTGGCAAAATTGGTAAAAGCAAATTTAAGATTTGTTGTATCAGTAGCCAAGCAGTACCAGAATCAGGGGTTAAGCCTACCCGACCTTATTAATGAAGGGAATGTTGGATTAATTAAGGCCGCTCAGCGCTTTGATGAGACCAGAGGATTCAAATTCATATCGTATGCAGTATGGTGGATCCGTCAATCAATACTGCAAGCCTTAGCCGAACAGGCCAGAATAGTTAAGTTACCACTGAATAAAATTGGTTCAATTAATAAGGTTAACAGGGCATTAGCTGAGCTGGAACAACGCTTTGAGCGCGAACCAACTATTGAGGAACTATCGGAGCTGCTCGAGCTTGCCCCAGAGGATATTAAAGAGGCCTTACGTGGCAATAACAGGCACCTTTCAATGGATGCCCCCCTTACACAGGATGAGGACAGCAGCATGTACGACGTACTGCTCTCACCCGATTCGCCCATGCCCGATAAGGGATTACTCAACGAAAGCCTACGTCGAGAGATTGAGCGAGCATTATCAACCTTAACTCCCCGTGAAGCTAACATTATACGGCTATACTTTGGGTTGAATGGCAAACATCCGCTTACCCTTGAGGAGATTGGCGAAGAGTTTGACCTAACCCGTGAGCGTGTGCGTCAGATCAAGGAAAAAGCGCTAAAGAGGCTGAAGCAAACCACAAGGAGCAAAATCCTCAAGAGCTACCTAGGTTAAGCAATATGTAGCGACCCGCTCGACGGGTCGCTTTCTTTTTTTATTACCTTTGCATAAAATGTAAACCCCATGGAACGTTTAGTAGCCCCATCGATGCTGTCGGCCGACTTTGCGAACCTGGCCTGCGATATCGAAATGGTAAACAAGAGTCAGGCCGACTGGTTTCATCTGGACATAATGGATGGTGTGTTTGTCCCAAACATATCGTTCGGATTTCCTGTGGTTGAAAGCATCAAGGCTTTAGCCACCAAGCCTCTGGATGTACACCTGATGATTGTTGAGCCTGACCGATACCTTGAGCGTTTCCGTGAGGCTGGCGCCGACTGGCTAACCGTTCACTACGAAGCTTGCACACATCTTAACAGAACCCTCTCGCGTATCAGGGAACTTGGAATGAAGGCAGGTGTCTCGGTTAATCCCCACACACCCGTTGAGCTGCTAACCGATATTATAGAATACGCCGATTTGGTTTTAATCATGTCAGTAAATCCGGGCTTTGGCGGGCAAAAGTTTATTCCCAACAGCATTGATAGAATTGAACGATTAAGAAAGCTTATTGACCAAAAAGGGCTATCAACCCTAATAGAGGTTGATGGTGGCGTAGGCCCAAATAACGCCCTTCAACTTTACCAGGCAGGTGCCAACGTGCTGGTAGCCGGGAACGCTGTTTTTAAGGCCGATAATCCATTGGCGGCTATTGAGATGATAAAAAAGGCCTAGTTACTTATCCAGATTCTTACGGAGTTCAACCAACTGACTAATATTTTTAAAGGTTTTTTGGCTTTCATCAAAGTTTAAGGTTTGATGACCGTCGGATAGCGCTTTTTCTGGCGTTTTATGAATCTCGAGTAACACTCCATCAGCCCCTGCCATTACCGAGGCTAAGGCCATGCTTTCAACATAATCCCTAACCCCAACACCGTGCGAAGGATCGCAAAAAACCGGAAGATGACTTTTATCCTTGAGGTAAGGAATTGCATTTAGGTCCAAGGTGTTCCTGTATTCTTTTTCGAATGTTCTTATTCCCCTCTCGCAAAGTATTATTTTTTCATTACCGCTTGAGAAGACATACTCAGCCGACGATAAAAACTCGGATAGTGTTGCCGACATACCTCGTTTTAGCAGCACAGGTTTATCTATCTTTCCTAGGGCTTCTAACAAGTTAAAGTTTTGCATATTGCGGGTGCCTACCTGAAATATATCGGTGTAGGGGTACATCTCATCAATTTGGGAAACCTGCATAACCTCAGTAACTACCTTTATGTGGTTTGCGTGACAGTGTTTTGCAAAAATTTTTAACCCCTCTATACCTAAGCCTCTAAAAGAGTATGGCGAACTGCGTGGTTTAAAAATTCCTCCGCGCATTAGTTGAATACCTTGCTGCTTTAAAAATTCTATTATGGTTATAACCTGCTCCTCGCTCTCAATTGCGCAAGGACCAGCAACAATTGTAAAATTGTCACGTGAAATTTTTATTCCATTTCCCAAATCAATTTCAGTATCTTTAACTTTCCATTGCCTTGAAACTAATGGGTTAGAATCGGTTACTATGTGAACATCTTTAACTCCAGGCAGGTTCCCAATTATACGAATATCAACTTCTATTTTCCCAATGCATACCAAATATTCCTGATTAAAAGTGTTTACTCGGGTAACCTTGTATCCAGCATTCGATAATTTCTCAACAATACTTTTTAGTTGAGAACTGGTGCAGTTTTTTTCTAATTGAATTAGCATCACTTAATTAGTTATTACCTCTGATTTTACTTATAAATAATGATGTGTTTCTTTCAATATCGCTGCGATCCCCAATACATTTAAGATATGCACTTCCAATAATTGCACCATTGCAGTATTGCGTAGCAATGTTAAAGGTTTGCTCATTGTGTATTCCAAATCCCACCAAAATGGGATTACTGAGGTTTAAGGATCTTATCCGCGACAAGTAAGCCCAATGAAACTCGGAATAGTTTTCTTCTTTACCAGTAGTGGACAACGAGCTAACAGCGTATATAAACCCTTTTGAAACACTGTCGACTAGCCGAATACGATTATCGGGAGTACTTGGCGTGATTAAGAAGATCAACGGCAACCTATAAGACTCAAAAATATTCTGGTAGTTCTGTATGTATTCATCTATGGGAATATCAGGTACAATAACGCCGCTTATTCCTAATTTGCTTGCTTCAGAGCAAAATTTCTCAATACCGTATTTGAGAATTGGATTGAGGTAGCCCATCAAAACCAATGGGATTTGCACCTGATCTTTAATTGATGACAACTGTTTAAAGAGTACATTAATGGTCATCCCATTGGAAAGAGCAATTGAACTTGTTTGTTGAATTACATTTCCATCAGCCAGGGGGTCGGAAAATGGGATTCCAACCTCAATCATATCCACTCCGCTCTTTTGAAGAGCTAGAATAACCCTATTAGTGGAGTTAAGCTCAGGAAATCCAGCAGTAAAATAAATTGAGAGTATTTTATTCTTTTTGCCGCGAAACATTTCGCTGATTTTACTCTTTTCCATACTGTTGTTCATAATATTCATTAAAAGTATTAAGATCCTTATCGCCTCGTCCCGATAGGTTAACCACAACAATATCGTTTTGCTTAAGGTTTAGCCTTGAAAGTGCAGCTAAAGCGTGGGACGATTCTAGTGCTGGAATAATTCCTTCGGTTTTGGCCAATTCAAACGCTGCATTTAAAGCTTCACTATCAGTCGCGAAAAGGTATTTTGCCCTTCCTGTCGTGTAAAGATGTGCATGAAGTGGGCTAACACCTGGATAATCAAGTCCAGCGGATAATGAGTGAGCTTCAAGTATTTGACCATCCTCATTTTGCATAAGTAAGGTTTTACACCCATGAATTATACCTTCGGAGCCTGTAGATATAGTTGCTGCTGTTTTTTGGGTTTCAATACCTTCACCAGCGGCTTCAACACCAATTAGGTTTACCTTGGAGTTTTCAATAAAATGGTAAAAAGCCCCCGCTGCATTGCTTCCGCCTCCAACACAGGCAACTATGTAGTTGGGGCTCTCAACACCCTCTTTTTCTTTAAGTTGATATTGAATTTCCCTACTTATTACCGATTGAAATTTTGCAACCATATCGGGATAAGGGTGCGGCCCTATGGTAGAGCCAATTACATAGTGTGTATCATGGGCATTATTAATCCAAAACCGGATGGCTTCATTTGTTGCATCCTTCAAAGTTTGACTGCCTGAGTATGCCGGAACAACTGTTGCTCCTAGCATCTTCATTCTTAAAACGTTAGGTTGTTGGCGCTGTATATCCTTAGCGCCCATAAATACTGTACATTTTAATCCCATAAGTGCACAAACAGTTGCCGTTGCCACACCATGTTGCCCTGCTCCTGTCTCAGCTATTATATGGATCTTGTTCAGCCGTTTTGCTAAAAGAATTTGTCCTATAACGTTATTAAGCTTGTGAGCGCCGGTATGACATAAATCCTCACGTTTCAGGTAGATTTTTGCCCCCTTTATAGCAGAAAGATTTTTGGCAAGGTACAAGGGGGTTGGCCTACCTACATAATTTTTCAGTAAATCATTAAACTCCTTATGAAAGTCTTTGGAATCGATTATTTTAAGGTAGTTCTGCTGCAACTCGTAAATATTGGCAATGAGCATTTCTGGAATAAACGCACCGCCAAACCTACCGTAGTAACCTTTACTGTTGGGTTGAAAACTCATAACTATTTAGTTGTTTAATGAATTGTTTTAACTTAGGGATATCTTTTAAACCTGGCGCTTTCTCGAATTTACTGTTAACATCTACCGCATAAAGTTTGGGTAACTTCAATTTATTCAAATACAAAGCATGTTGGAGACTAATTCCTCCACTAAGGAAGAAAGGCGTGTTTAATTTATAACCTGAAAGTATGCCGTGATTAAATGACTTCCCGGTACCTCCGTAAGCCTTCCCGCAGGTATCAAAAAGGAAGTAGCTGCAATAACCCTCGTAATCATATATGTTTGAAGGGATTGAATGTAGCACCCTAAAAACCTTTATGACAGATGCAAACTTTTGAATCTCCCTGCATTGATTAGGACTCTCGTTTCCGTGAAGCTGAATGTGGGTAAATCCATACTCTTGAGCAATACTCTTTATTGTGTGAGTATTCTCATTAACAAAAACGGCTACTTTGTTTATATTTTCAGGAATTAAGTCAAAGGGGATGCTTTTCAGCCTGTCGCTAACATTGCGTTTTGAGCCCGAATAAAAAATAAACCCAAGAAAATCAGGATGTAAATTCACTATTCTTGCAATGTTAGACTTATCGGTTATACCGCATATTTTAAGTTTCATATTTTGAGTGTTGTAATATACAAATCAACTACTCTTAAAGACCTGTGATGGTCAGACTTAAAGTCAACTCTTTAAACTTACTGATAAATTGAGCGCACGCCTTGCCAGGATTTGCCTCACGCATGAACCTTTCGCCAATTAAAAAACCATCGAAACCCATTGATTTTAGTTCAAGCAATGATTCAGGTGTATCAATTCCGCTTTCGGCCACTTTCACTAGGTGCTTTGGCAGGAATTGTATCAATAACCCCAAATGCTCTGTGCTTACATTAAAGTTTTTAAGGTTTCTACTATTAATACCAATAATTTCAGCGTCGCTGGGTAGTTTAGAAATACTTTGTCTATCATGGATCTCAAAAAGCACTTGCATTCCTAACGATTTTGTAAGGGAAGCGAAATTGGCTAGTTGTTTTTTGGTGAGAATCTCGGCGATAAGCAGGATAGCATCAGCGCCTATGCTCTTTGCCTCAATAATTTGATACTCATCGACAATAAAATCCTTACGGAGGATTGGGCAAAAGTTAAACTTTCTTGCAATAGTTAAATCCATTGCCGATCCGCCAAAAAACATACTTTCAGTTAATACCGATAGGGCCGATGCCCCTGCCTGCATGTATCGTAGGCATACTTCATCCGGCTTTGCAAACTCGTTAATAATTCCCTTGGATGGCGATTTGCGCTTAAACTCAGCTATAACTCCTGATAGGTCAGGGCGAAGTATATATTTTTTTAGCGATAATGGCTGAGAATTAAAGTAAATACTCCGTTCAAGCAATTTGGTAGGGTATAGTTCCTTCTGCTCGGCAATCTGAATCTTTCTTTTTGCAACAATTTCGTTAAGTATATTCATGGCTATTGCATTGATATTAATTTTTTAAAACATTCTAAAGCCTTTCCGGACTCTAAAGACTCCCTAGCAAGCAGGGTAGATTCTGCAAAAGGTAATCCTTTGTAACAACTTATAGCCATAGCCGAGTTGGCTATAACCACATCAATTATACTTTTATCGGCGTTGTTACTTAGAACCGACAGAAAAATTGTAGCCGATTCTTCAACGGTTTTTCCTCCAACAATTTTTTCTGGCATTACTTTTCTAAAACCTAGGCTTTCGGGGGTTAAACAATCTTCGCCTGTTTTTGAAAATATTTTTGTAGAATTGGTTAGCGAAATTTCGTCGTAACCATCAAGGCTGTGAATAATTCTGTAATCGTTAAGGTAGTCGCATAGCAAATAACTGTATATTCTACCAACTTCAATATTATAAACACCACTTACTTGATATTTAGGGCGAGATGGATTAACCAACGGGCCTAACATGTTAAAAAAGGTTTTTATGCCAAGCTGTCGCCTAATTGGGCCAACAGCCTTTAGTGCCGGGTGGAATAAAGGCGCATGCAAAAAACATACATTAGTATTGTCTATTTCCTTTTTTAGTTTACTGACATTGGTGCTAAATCTGTAACCAAAATATTCCATTACATTGGACGAACCCGATACAGATGTTGCCCCATAATTTCCGTGCTTTGCAACAGGAACTCTTGCACCTGCAACCACAAACGCTGAAACTGTTGAAATGTTAAAAGTGTTTTTTCCATCACCACCCGTACCGCATAGATCTATGGTTTGACCATCATTAATATCTACTTTAACCGATAACTCTAGCAGGGCATCGCGAAACCCTTGCAATTCTTCCAAACTTATACTTCGCATGATATAGGCAGTAAGCACTGCTGCAATTTGGGATTCATTAATGCTGCCATTAGCAATTCCGTACATTAAATTTTGCGCTTCGGCTCTACCAAGTCTTTGCGATTCAAACAGTTTAGACAATGTATGTTTCATGTTTGCCTCCCAATTAAATCTTTACGCTAAAATCTTTTTAACCAGTTAAAAATGATCTGTTTCCCAACCGGCGTCAGTATCGATTCTGGATGAAACTGAACACCGCAAACGTCAAAATCGTTATGGCTTATCGCCATAATTTGTCCAATCTGATCAGTTGCCACAACCCTTAAGCAGCCGGGCAAGTTATTAGGATTTACCACCCAAGAATGGTATCTGCCTGCTTCAAATACTTTTGGGATACCATCGAAAAGGTAATGCGCAGGAGTATTTACAAATATGCTGCTGGAAACACCATGGTAAACTGTTTCAAGATTAATAAGCGTACCACCAAACGACTCTGCTATGGCTTGCTCTCCAAGGCAAACCCCGAAGATTCTTTTAGTTGAATAATAGCTTTTTATAATAGATAGCATATTCCCAGCTTCAGAAGGAATTCCAGGTCCTGGTGATAGGATTATTCCATCGAAACGATTTACTTCATTCACCTCTATTTGATCGTTTCTAAAAACCTCAATTTGGTGTTCACCAAATTCCTCAATGTAATGCAGTAGGTTAAAAGTAAATGAGTCGTAGTTGTCGAGTAGTAATATTGATGCCATAAATGTTTGAATTTGAACATTAAGGTGATTTTTAAACAATTTTTTCTGCGTATTCTATTGCTCTTCTTAATGCCGAAATCTTTGAATTAACCTCTGCAAGTTCGCCTTTTGGCGATGAACCAATAACAACTCCTGCCCCGGCTTGGTAATGCAAGGTTCCTTGGCTACTAATAAATGAACGAATAACTATTGCGTGGTTAATATCGCCGTTTACTCCAATAAACCCAACAGCTCCACCATAAATTCCTCGAGGTGTTGGTTCAATCATCCCAATTAGCTGAATTGCTTTATGTTTTGGTGCGCCACTAAGAGTTCCTGCAGGGAAGGTTGATGCAAGTAATGAATACGGTTTAGTATTTGGCTTAAGTTTTCCTTTAACACACGATACCAAATGAATTACATGTGAATAGCTTTGAACTTCGCGGAATTTATCAACGGTAACATCAACAGCATGCCTACTAAGGTCATTTCTGGCCAAATCAACAAGCATACAATGCTCAGAATTTTCCTTTGGGTTTTTAAGTAACTCATCGGTTATTATCTTATCTAATTGAGCATCTCCACTACGAGCGGTTGTTCCAGCTATCGGGTTAATTGTTGCTACGCCATTAGTGACTTTAAGATGAGCCTCAGGGGATGAACCGAAGATGCGAAAATTCATGTAATCAAAATAGAACAAGTAAGGAGATGGATTGATCGAACGCAATGCTCGGTATACATTGAAGTCGTCGCCACTATACTTCTTGCTGAATTGCCGGGAAAGCACAATCTGGAAAACATTTCCTCTTGCACAATGTAATTTCCCTTTTTCAACCATTTCCAAGTAGTAGTCATCATCCATGTTTGAATATTCCTCAGAGGGGGCTTGAAACGGAAATGTTGGGGTATTCTTATTTGAAAGTAATGATAGAAGCTTACTGGAAATCTCATCCACGTTTGGAGCAAGAAACTCGTAAAGAGTGAGTGTATTATTGAAATGGTTAAACTCGATTACCACCTGGTAAAAATCATACTTAATTAAAGGAAAAACTGCATTAGAAGTATCAATATTAACATTATCGAACAGGTTAATGGAATCATAAGCGGTAAATCCAAAAAAGCCTGCATTTCCATTTCCTTCATCAGTACTATCAATTATAAAACTTTGCAAAAACGAGTCAAAAAGCGCAGGAGGGAATTCATCCACAGTGTTGAATTCAGAACTTTCCAAAAGCACATAGGTTTTTGTTTTAGTTTTTGTAACCTCAATTCCTGCAAAAGGCTTTACACATATATACGAAAAAGCATCGCTCCTATCACTATAATCGGCGCATTCCAATAGAAGGCATTGTGGGTATGCATCGCGCAACTTCAGGTATACCCCAATTGGGGTATATGTGTCTGCTGAAATTTTTCTCGATCTTACAGATATTCTTGTTATTTTCATTATTTAAACTATTAATTTAAAAACTTAGGGGGCTTGCTGTGTTAAGCAAGCCCCCTAATATTAGTTAATTCTTTTACTATCAGCATGTAAGGACTAAAGCAGCTTAACACAGCATCTAATGAAACTGTGCCACCACCAAAGTTGTATGTTGCTATACAATACCATTTTTGTCATTCTCATATGCAAATTAAAAAAAATAGTTTCTTTTTTGCAAGTTTTCACAAAATTATTCTATTTTTGTAAAGAGAATCAAATGAAAATGGCAAGATTAAACAACAACTACTTTTACAGCTACTACTTCTACTTTAGCAAGTGGGGGCTGGGTAATTGTTGTATATTATAAAAGGTATAACCAGTTAACAATAAACCAGCCCCGCAATAGCGGGGCTTTTTTATGAGTAAATGCACCTATATACTACCCACTACAACGGTAACCTCATGTAAGGTTATGTTTTACTATTACTTTTTCTACTTCCCCTAACCAGCGGGCTCAACTACTCCTTTAATTTAATGATACTAATTGAGCCCTGCCTGATACAGGGCTTTTTAATTTAATAAAACTTAATGCAAATCAAATGCAACCAATAAAAGTAGCAATACAAGGTTTCAAGGGTGCTTTCCATCAGGATGCAGCGGAACTTTACTTCAATACACCTCTCAACCTTGTTGAATGCCTTACATTCAATGAGTTGGTTAACTCGGTTACCGAAGGACGAGCCGAAAAAGGTGTAATGGCTATTGAAAACTCATTAGTGGGAAGCATTCTGCAGAACTACACGCTAATTCGAGAATCGGATTTAACCATTGAAGGGGAAGTTTTCCTGAGGATATCGCAGCACCTTATAGGCATAAGCGGTCAAAGGGTTGAGGATATAAAGGAGATTCATTCACATCCCATGGCAATTGCGCAATGCGATGATTTCATTCAGAGCATACCCCATGTAAAAGTATTTGCAACCCACGACACCGCCCTAAGTGCAAGGGAGATTGCTTTGAACCAAATAAAAGGGGTTGCTGCCATAGCAAGCGAAAGAGCGGCAAGGGAATACGGATTGGAGGTGATTGCTAGTTCCATTGAATCGAACCATAATAACTATACCCGCTTTGTTGTCTTAGGTAAAACCACAATACATTCCGATGGCACTGCAAATAAAGCAAGTGTAGCCTTTTCGCTTGCACACAAGGTTGGCAGTCTACAGGCAGCGCTACAAACATTTTCGCGCTATGGTGTTAACTTAACCATGTTACAATCGTTGCCACAAGTTGGCAACCCATGGGAATACTACTTCCATACCGATGCTGTTTTCCGTCATATCGACGATTTTGAGTTAGCCCTTGACTCATTAAAAGCCATTGCTAACGAGGTTAAGGTTCTTGGAATATATACAACTGGCATCAAAACAAATTAATGATGGTATGGAACTAAAAAATTTAACCATTGCAATTGTTGGCTTAGGCCAAATTGGGGCATCACTGGCAGCAGGATTAAAGGGTAAGGTTAAAACCATCATTGGTTTTGATATTGAACCCCTTAACGAGGAATTTTGCATGAACGCTGGTATTATAGATACTTCCAATACACTGGATGAGATTTGCCAAATGGCAGATGCTGTTGCAATTGCAACACCTGTTGACCAAATAGTACAGGTAGCATCCGTGATACTTGGGTTAAGCGGCAAGCCATTAGTTGTATTCGATGTTGGCTCTACAAAATCGATAATAAATAAAGCCCTCTCAACCCATCAAAGACGTGGCCAATTTGTATCATCGCATCCCATGGCTGGAAATGCTGGACAAGGCCCTGAATATGCAAACGCAAGCCTATTTAAGGAAAAGCTGGTTTACATATGCGATGAACACCTTTGTAGTAGTCAATCCATAGAACTAGTTTCAGGGCTATGGGTTTTACTGGGTGCAAGGGTTGAATTTATTGACTCCAATAAACACGATAGGCTAATGGCATACGTATCGCACCTACCACAACTGGTGTCGTATGCCTTGGCCAATGCTTCAGTGGATAAAAATAGCTGCATATTCCAAACAATGGACACAGCATCGAGCGGATTTGACTCCATGACCCGCTTAGCCAAAAGTAGCGCAAGCATGTGGTTACCCATAGTTAAGCATAATAAGGAGAACATTCTCAGCGCAATTGCCGAGTACCAGAAACAACTCAATCAGATTGAAATGGCAATCATACAGAGCGACTACCAAATGTTACAATCGCTTATAGTTCAAGCAAATGACATACGAAACGCATTTGAAAATCAACAAAATCAAAACATACTTAACCATGGCAAACGAAAAGTTAAAAACTGAAGAAGACATTAATCCATCAATCCAAAAAGATGCCAAGCCGCTCATTATTGCAGGGCCTTGCAGTGCCGAGTCGCCACAACAACTGTTAGTAGTGGCTCAGGAACTTAAAAAGAATGGGCTTGTTAACTACATGCGGGCTGGAGTATGGAAGCCGCGCACAACCCCTAACTCATTTGAGGGCTATGGAACTGAAGCCCTAATTTGGCTTAACCAGATAAAGCAGGAAACCGGGATGCCCTTTGCCACCGAGGTGGCAACCGAGAAGCATGTTTACGAGTGCTTAAAGTTCGGTGCTGACCTACTGTGGATTGGCGCAAGAACAGTTTCTAATCCATTTGCAATTCAGGAAATAGCTTCGGCTTTGAGGGGCGTTCAAATCCCTGTTCTGGTGAAAAATCCGTTAAGCCCCGACCTTAAACTCTGGGAGGGTGCAATTAACCGACTTTGCCTGGCAGGAGTAAAAGAGGTTGGCGCCATTCATAGGGGTTTTACCGTTTGGCATACTTCGCCTTTCAGAAACTTCCCAATGTGGGAGGTAGCCTTACAGCTAAAAGCCAACAATCCTGACCTAAGGGTAATTTCAGACCCAAGCCATATCTCAGGCGATTCGCAGTATATTGAGTTACTCTCAAACCGCGCAATCAGCCTTGGATTCGACGGGCTAATGGTTGAGGTACATCCAAACCCTAAGATAGCCCTAAGCGATGCCAAACAGCAGCTTACCCCAAATCAATTTAACTCGATGATGGTCAATCTTTTTGAAGCAAAACAAACCAATGCAGAGCTAATGAATGAACTAAGGGCTGAAATTGATGCCTTGGATGAATTACTGGTTTGGGCATTGTCAAACCGAATGGCAATTGCAACTGAAATTGCCAAGGTTAAAAACAAAACTGGACAAAGTATCATTCAGCCCGACCGTTGGAACGAAGTGCTAAACAGGGTGATTGGAAAGGGACACAAAATGGGGCTCAGAACTGATTTTGTGAAAAGACTTTTTAATAGCATCCATCGCGAATCGTTACAAACACAGCAAGCAATCACCCAAAACAGAACTGAAATGGTAAAATTTGGTTAACTTTGGCATTACCCTTAAATGTAAGAATGGAAACCATTGTAATTGAAGGCCAAAGTGGTAATTCAACAGTAATTGTTGACGAAAGAATTGAGGAGGTAGCCAAATATCTTCCTGGCAAACCTTTGTATATTATTACCGATAAAAACATTGAACGGCATCACTCTAAAAGGTTTCCCAATGCGCCGGTATATGCAATTCATCCCGGTGAAGCATCTAAACAGTTAGGGTATATTGAGAACATTTACCGCTGGTTGCTGGAAAATAATGCCGACCGCAATAGTTTTATTCTGGGAATTGGTGGTGGTGTGGTATGCGATATTGCAGGATTTGTGGCCTCGACCTACATGCGTGGGGTTGAGTTTGGGTTTGTGTCAACCAGCTTACTTTCACAGGTTGATGCAAGTGTAGGCGGCAAGAATGGAGTTGACCTTGATGGCTATAAGAATATCATTGGCACTTTTAACCAGCCCCGATTTGTGCTTTGTGATACCAATTTACTGCAAACCTTGCACAAGGAGGAACTGGTGAACGGGTTTGCCGAAATGGTTAAACATGCCTTAATTTCGGATATCATACTTTTTGAACAATTGGAAAATGATTGTAGCGAATTGCTTCATCTTAGGCAACCCATAGTATCGAAGCATGTAGCTGAATCTATCAAGGTAAAAGCAACCATAGTTAGCGCCGATGAACGTGAAAGTGGAATTAGAAAACTGCTCAATTTTGGCCATACATGGGGCCACGCCGTTGAAACACTAACCGGAATATCGCACGGTAAGGCGGTTAGCATTGGGATGGAGTTTGCCTGCAGGCTCTCCATGGAGAAAGGGCTTTTTAGCAACAGGGAATACCTGAGAGTTATTAAACTGCTACAATCGTTTGGACTCCCAACCTGCATGAACATTGAACCCAGTAAGGTTTTCAATGCTCTGGTAAAGGACAAAAAAAGGAATGCCAACAGCATCGACTTTGTTCTTTTAAAAGGAATTGGAGTTCCAAAAATTGAAACAATGGCATTGGAAGAATTAAAAAAGTTTGCAGAAAAAAGATTATGAAGCATGAATACCGTTCGCCCCGACATATGTGTTAGTATAGGAAATGTTGATTCCCAGGCAATAAGCGCTTTGCTCCCCACTCTTTCGCTTGCCGAAATCAGGATTGATTTGCTCAACCTGAACAGGGATGAGCTTAAGCATCTATTCAGCATACATGAAAACCTTATTGCAACCTATCGGCCTAAGAGCAATGAATTTGAATTGATGCATAACATACTGGATGAGGCTATTGAATGGGGTGCTGCATGGGTTGATATTGACATTGAAACCCCGACCGAAATTATCAGGGAAATAGAAGCTATAGCTAAAGCGGTTAATTGCAAGGTGATAATTTCATACCATAACTACGATTTTACGCCTTCCATATCGAAACTGAATGAGATTGTTGCAAGGTGTCAGGCATACAATGCGTCATTAGCTAAGATTGCTTGCCTAGCCAACAGCCCAAACGATTGTGCCCGCATGCTATCGCTTTACGATAGTCACCCAAACATCCTTGCCTTTTGCATGGGACAAGTGGGGATGATTACCCGCATTGCCGCACCTTTTCTGGGCGCTCCATTTACCTATGCCAGCTTACAAGGGAAACAAACAGCCCCAGGCCAACTGGACCATATCAGTCTAAATAATCTACTTAATACCATTAAACCCTTATAGGAATGGAAATCTACGCTGTTTTTGGTAATCCAATTCTGCACAGTAAAAGCCCACAGCTTTTCAATAGCGTTTTCAGGGAAATGGGTATCGATGCAAAATATACAAGGGTTCGCCCAAGGAGTGCACACGACCTAACCGGCATCATCCTAAGCTATAATATAAAAGGGGCTAATGTTACCACACCCTTTAAGGAAGATGTTATCAAATACCTGAACCATGTTAGCGATGAAGTAGCCGAGATACACGGGGTAAATACCATAACCAACCAGAACGGCAAACTTACCGGTTACAATACCGATCATTACGGTGTTGTAAATGCTTTGGTTAACGCAGGTGTTACCCTAATAGGTAGGAAAGCGCTGGTACTAGGTGCTGGTCCAGCAGCAACAGCTGCTGCGTATGGGCTGAAAAAAGCAGGTGCAGTGGTGCATATTGCCAACAGAACCACCCAAAAAGCCATTGAAGTAGGTAAACGGTTAAACGTAAATTACATCGATTTTGATGAAATTGCAAGTAAACTCTCCGACTTTGAGGTAGTAGTTTCGGCCTTGCTTCCAAACGCAAACCCTTTTTCGGAAGTAACCATACCCGGAAACCTAGTCCTACTCGATGCCAATTACCGCCCATCGAGCCTAAGCGAGCATTTTAAAAACTATGGATGCAGGATTATATCGGGTAAGCAATGGCTTATACATCAAGCAGTGGAGGCGTTTAAAATTTTTACTGGCAAAGCACCCGATGCTGAAATAATGAGTGTTGCGGTAGAAAATGAGTTAACGCTTGGCTACCTGAAAGCCCAATGGATACAAGGTATAGATGATAAGAAATTGCTTACTGATTATGATTTACTAATATCGGCAAGCAGTTATAATGAATTTAAGCAATTCCTGAATGAAGAAATTGGTAAAGCCTTCGGCTGTTAAAGGGGTCGTTCAGGCACCTGCATCGAAAAGCGTTGCCCAACGGGCAATTGCCTTGGCTTGCTTAGCCAACGGACCATCAATCATTTACAATACGGGCAACAGCAACGACTGCCTTGCAGCAATTGACATCTGCAAGAAATTAGGCGCCCAAATAACCGGTAACGGAAGTATGTTAACCATTAACGGGAGGCTGGTAAATCCAAAGGAGGCGTTGCACTGTGGCGAATCGGGGTTAAGCATTCGGATGTTCTCGGCCATAGCATCAATACTTGATACACCTGTAACTCTTACAGGAAGCGGCACTTTAGCTGAGCGCCCAATGAGCATGGTAACCAATAGCCTTGCGCAACTTGGTGTTAAATGCACAACAAACAAGGGGAAATTGCCCATAACCGTTCAGGGCCCCATTCAGGGAGGAATCGCAAAAGTTGATGGTTCAGTAAGCTCACAAGCCATCACTGGGTTACTTATGGCTTCGCCCTATGCCAAAACCGATGTTACCCTTGAGGTTGAAAACTTGAGTAGCAAACCCTACATCGACCTTACCATTCAAATTATGCGGGATTTTGGTGCCTCGGTTGAAATACTGCCAAACGATACCTACCGTATCGCCGCACACCAAAGCTACAAGGCATGTGAGTATAATGTGGAAGGCGATTGGAGCGGGGCAGCCTTCATGCTTGTTGCTGGGGCCATAGCTGGCGAGGTAGAGGTTATCAATCTAAACCCAAAATCGTTACAGGCCGATAGGGCAATAGTTGAAGCCTTACTGAGTGCGGGAGCTTCGCTATCGATTCGTGAAAGCAGCGTAGTAGCCAGAAGAGGTACCCTAAAGGCTTTCGATTTCGATGCACGTAACTGTCCTGACCTGTTCCCACCACTTGTGGCTCTGGCGGCTAACTGTAAAGGACAGTCAAAAATTCTTGGAGTAAACCGCCTGCACGGAAAGGAATCGGACAGGGCGCTTACCCTGCAACAAGAGTTTGGGAAGATGGGTGTTAAAATTGAACTTGTTGGCGATTTGATGGTGGTAAACGGAGCGAGTATCAACACAGCAAGCATCCATTCCCATGGCGACCACCGGATTGCAATGGCATGCGCCATTGCAGCCCTAACGGCAAGCGGAAATGTTGAAATTGAGGATGCCGAGGCGGTAAACAAATCGTATCCAAGCTTTTTTGACGATCTTTACAAAATGCAAGTCGTTAATTTTTAGGGTAACCATATGAACACATTTGGTAGAATATTCAGGGTCAGTATCTTTGGCGAATCGCATGGAGCCATGGTTGGTATAACCATTGATGGCTTGCCACATGGAATAATGCTAAATGCTGATGACTTTACAGCCGATTTAGCCCGCCGAAGGGCTGGTGCAAAAGGAACCACTCCCCGCATTGAGGGCGATATCCCCGAGATTGCTACTGGTTGGTTTAACGGCTACACAACAGGTGCCCCTTTAACAATAATCTTCCGGAATGAGAATACCAAATCGGGCGATTACGATAAGCAGAAAGATGTTCCCCGCCCCGGGCATTCCGACTTTGTTGCATACCATAAGTTTGAGGGTTACAACGATTACCGGGGAGGCGGGCATTTCTCAGGTCGGCTAACCCTTGCCCTGGTTGCCGCTGGGGTAGTGGCCAAAAAGGCTATTCCAGGGGTTAGCATCACTGCAAAACTGATTGAAGCAGGAGGTAAAACTAATATTGATGAGGCCATTGCCGAAGCCCAAAAGCAAAACGATTCCATAGGTGGAATTGTAGAATGCATTGCAACGGGAATCCCCTTAGGTCTTGGAGAACCATTTTTCGATTCAGTTGAATCGGTAATTAGCCATCTGGCGTTTTCCATTCCTGCTGTAAAAGGGATTGAGTTTGGTTCGGGTTTTGCAGCATCGCGCATGCGAGGTTCAGAACATAACGACTTGATTATTGACAGTTCAGGTAACACAGCAACCAACCATGCCGGCGGTATAAATGGGGGAATTACAAACGGTAACCCCTTAGTTTTCCGAATAGCAGTAAAACCCACGTCGAGTATAGCAAAACCACAACAAACACTAAACGTTAAAACCGGAGAAACGGAATCGCTAACCGTTCAGGGCAGGCACGATACATGTATTGCACTCAGGGTACCTGTTGTTGCTGAAGCCATAACAGCAATCGCCCTTGCCGACCTACTGCTAATAGAACGGGCAAGAAAAAACCGGTGATTCTGCCACCGGTTTCAAATTCCTAATGTTCTACTCTTTCCCTTCGAGGTAATCCTGAAGGTATGCGTATCGGGGAGTCAACTTACCATCCTTTAGGATAGTTGCTCGCTCAATAACTCCATCGCAATCGTCGCACAGTAAGTGCGGTAGCACTTTATCGATTAGCAAACGGCCAAAAAACTCACTGGCATCGCGGGGTAACTCACCCGGTAGGTTATCGATTGACATCACGGTAACGTTCATCCCGCATGAGAATGCGGGCTCTTCCTTTCCGGTAACTGGATTAAAGTCGAAGAAAGGATCGGCAATGGTGGAGGCCTTTATGGTTGAAGGAATTGGGCCAGGGATATCGCAGCTAACATCGGCAATGATTGATATTCGGAAATCGGGCTGCTTCATGTCATCAACCATGAAGAAGTGTGGTGAACGGAAATCCCAGTAATGGCAAGCAATAAACACATCGGCCGTGTGGGCATATGGCAAGAAAGTGCTTACGTGGTCGGCCGGATTACTCACCCAGTAATCCCACTCAAAAGGTTTATCATCCTTTCGTTTGGCATAGTGCCATGGATCGAGGCGGGTATAAACCGGATAATCAAATTCCTTGGACAAGAACTCCTCATGGGTGACCTCAATAACTCCGGCTTGCCCAAGCACCTCCTGTGCTCCACCAGCCACCCTGCCGCCACCGGTAATAACAAGCTTAAGTGCAGGCAACCTAATTTCATTCAGAACGCCTTTAAGCTCATTGTAATCGTGAAGTGTATGAGCAGGGGGTAATTCGCCCACCTTGTGCTTGAGGTAAATTGCCCTAAGGGCATTGTAAGCGCCAACTACACCTGCCCAGTGGCCAAAAGCAACCAACCTAACGCCATTCTTATCAGTAAGATACTCGTAATCAATAACAGTATTCCCATTAGCAGCAAATGCCTGAATTAGCTTCTGATTATGCGGTTGTTTTTTTGCCACGTGGGCAAATTCCATGTAAGTTTTACCTGGAATGATTGTCGGGATTTTGGTTTCCTTAACGCCAATGAGCAGGTCGCAATCCGATAAGTCGTTCTGTACCTTTACCCCTAAGCGTCGGTATTCATCATCCTTATAGCACCTTAGCTCGCTGGGCTGTACCACAACATCTACATTTTCAAATTTTTTAATCACCTCAACAACCTGTTCAGGTGTTAAGGCAACGCGCCTATCGGGGGGCGTTTTGGTTTCTTTTAAAATTCCAATCTTATAATGTTTAGGCATATGGCTTGGTTTTAACTTTTTTTAGCAAAATTTGAATTTTGCGAAACTAATAAAACGAAATTACATTTTAAAAATTTTTTATGGGATTGTTAAAATTTTCACAATAAACTTTCACATTATCAAAATATTTGGCGAATTACTTTCATATTATTACTGGTACTACTGTCAAAAAAAGACTTATTTCAAACGTTTTCAGGGCATTAACCTGCAGGCGCAACTTACCAAATTGTTGTAAAGCATGAAAAAAATCAGGTAATAGTATTAACTTTGCATGGGCTTAAAAATTATTACTAACCATCATAACAATCAAACTGAAATGGGAAAAGAGAAAAAGTTCATTACATGTGATGGTAACTATGCTGCCGCGCACATAGCATATATGTTTAGCGAGGTTGCAGCTATTTACCCCATCACCCCATCATCCACCATGGCCGAGTATGTAGACGAGTGGTCGGCATTTGGTCGAAAGAACATATTTGGCGACACTGTAAAGGTGGTTGAGATGCAAAGCGAGGCCGGTGCTGCAGGGGCAGTGCACGGATCGTTGCAATCAGGTGCATTAACATCAACCTTCACCGCATCGCAAGGGTTGTTGCTGATGATCCCCAACATGTATAAAATTTCGGGAGAGTTACTCCCGGGTGTATTCCACGTTTCGGCTCGTAGTATTGCAGCGCAAGCGTTATCGATCTTTGGCGATCACAGCGACGTGATGAGTACCCGCCAGTGCGGTTTTGCCATGTTGGCAACTGGTGGAGTGCAGGAAGTAATGGACCTTGCCGGTGTGGCTCACCTGGCTGCAATCAAAACCAGAGTTCCTTTCCTTCACTTCTTCGATGGTTTCAGAACATCACACGAAATTCAAAAGATAGAAGTTTTAGAGAACGACGATTTGGCTCCGCTCATCGACCAGAAAGCCCTTCAGGCATTCCGCGACAGGGCTCTCAACCCTGAACATCCTGTTACACGCGGTACAGCCCAAAACCCCGATATCTACTTCCAGGCACGTGAGGCTGCTAACAAATTCTACGATGCCGTTCCCGATGTTGTGGAGGCATACATGCAGGAAATTACCAAGCTAACCGGTCGCGAGTACCACCCATTCAACTATTACGGTGATCCTAATGCCGAAAATATTATTATTGCAATGGGTTCGGTTACCGATACCATAAAGGAAACCGTTGACTACCTGATGTCCAAGGGCGAAAAGGTAGGTGTACTGATTGTTCACCTTTACCGTCCGTTCTCGGCAAAATACTTCTTCAAGGTTCTGCCCAAAACCGTTAAGCGGATCGCCGTGCTCGACCGCACCAAGGAACCCGGCGCCAATGGCGATCCCCTATACTTAGATGTAAAGGACCTATTCTACGGAATGGAAAATGCCCCTCTCATCGTTGGCGGACGCTACGGTTTGAGTTCCAAGGATACAACTCCGGCTCAAATGATTGCCGTATTTGAAAACCTAAAGATGAAGGAACCTAAAAACCAGTTCACCGTTGGTATTGTTGACGATGTAACCTTTAAGTCGTTACCTGTAGGCCAGGAAATCAATCTTTCACCAAAGGGAACATTCCAGGCAAAATTTTACGGCTTGGGCTCCGACGGTACGGTTGGTGCTAACAAGAACTCAATCAAGATTATTGGTGATAATACCCCAAAATACTGCCAGGCCTACTTTGCCTACGACTCAAAGAAATCGGGAGGTATTACCGTATCGCACCTGCGTTTTGGCGACCAGCCCATTCGCTCACCTTACCTTGTAAACACCCCCGATTTTGTGGCTTGCCACGTTCAGGCTTACCTTGGCAAGTACGATATGCTCAAAGGATTGCAAAAAGGAGGCACCTTCCTGCTCAATACTATTTGGAGCATAAATGAGGTTAAGGAAAAATTACCCAACTCGGTAAAACGTTACCTGGCCCAGAATAAAATCAACTTTTACATAATCAACGCAACGCAAATTGCTGAAGATCTTGGTTTGGGTAATCGCACCAATACCATAATGCAAAGCGCATTTTTTAAGATTGCCAACGTAATCCCCTACGAACTGGCAGTTAAGGAGATGAAGAAGGCCATTGAGAAATCGTACGGCCGCAAGGGCGAAGAGGTACTTAAAATGAACTACGCTGCCGTTGATAGGGGTGGTGATGTGATTAAGATTGATGTTCCGGCCGAATGGGCAAACCTTGAACCCGAAAAGCAGCAGGAGATTTCTGGTGCACCGGAGTTCATCAATAAGGTTGTACTACCCATTAACCTCCAGAAAGGTGACGATTTGCCAGTAAGTGCATTCATCGATCGCGAGGATGGTACATTCCCTGCCGGTACCACCAAATACGAAAAACGCGGTATTGCAGTTAATGTTCCCGAGTGGATTCCTGAAAACTGTATTCAGTGCAACCAGTGTTCCTATGTATGCCCTCACGCTGCCATTCGTCCCTTCATACTAACCGACGAGGAACTCAAGAATGCTCCCGAAGGCACCAAAACCGTTCGTGGTAATGGAGGTATCAAGGACTACAATTTCCGCATTCAGCTAAGCGTACTTGACTGTACCGGTTGCGGCAACTGTGCCGATGTTTGCCCGGCTAAGACCAAAGCCCTTGTGATGAAGCCCATTGAAACCCAGATGGCCGAAGCTGAACGCTTCGATTACATGCACGAAAAAGTGGGTTATAAGGATGTTCTTGGTAAAGAAAAATCGGTTAAGAACAGCCAGTTTGCTCAGCCACTATTTGAGTTCAGCGGTGCATGCGCCGGCTGCGGCGAAACCCCATACATCAAGGCTATTACCCAGCTATACGGTGATAGGATGATTGTAACCAATGCCACCGGTTGCTCATCGATCTATGGAGGCTCAGCTCCTTCGACCCCATACACCGAGAACAAGGAAGGCAAAGGTGTTGCCTGGGCTAACTCATTATTTGAGGACAATGCCGAGTACGGCTTTGGTATAGCTACTGGTGTGGCCAAGCTACGCGAACGCATAGCTCTGAAACTTCAGGATGCACTTAACGGTAACTTTGCTGCCGAAACCAAGGAGGCCATGAAAGAGTGGCTTGCCGGTAAGGACAATGCTGAACTATCGCGCACAGCATCGGCTAAGCTCATTGCTGCTCTTGAAAAAGAGAACAACACTGTTGCTAAAGAACTGCTCGATCTCAAGCAATACTTTGAGAAGAAATCGGTTTGGATCTTTGGTGGCGATGGCTGGGCCTACGACATCGGATTTGGCGGGCTCGACCACGTCCTATCGACCGGTGAAGACGTTAATATTCTTGTAATGGATACCGAGGTTTACTCCAATACCGGTGGGCAGGCGTCAAAATCGACTCCCATAGCAGCTGTGGCTAAATTTGCCGCAGCGGGTAAGCGCGTTCGTAAGAAAGACCTTGGCATGATGGCCATGTCGTACGGATACGTGTACGTGGCTCAGGTTGCCATGGGTGCCGACCATAACCAGTACTTCAAAGCCATTAAGGAAGCCGAGGCTTACCCCGGACCTTCGCTAATCATTGCCTACTCACCCTGTATCAACCATGGTATTCGCAAGGGTATGGGCGCAACCCAGAATGAGGCCAAAATGGCTGTGAAGTCAGGCTACTGGCACCTTTACCGTTACAACCCCATGCTTGAGGCTGAAGGGAAGAACCCATTCCAGCTCGACTCCAAGGAGCCTGAATGGAACCTATTCCAGGACTTCCTTAAGGGTGAAGTGCGCTACACATCGTTGCAACTCTCTTTCCCTCAACAAGCCGAGGAACTGTTCAAGGCCGCCGAGGAGAACGCAAAGTGGCGCTACAACACTTACAAAAAAATGGCTGGTAATGAGTAACCCTATATAGTAAATAAAAAAGCCGCTTTTGTGCGGCTTTTTTTTTATTGTTATTTCAAATGATTTGATTATTTTCTTATTTTAGCATATATATTAATTTTAGCTAAAATTGTTGTCCCCATACGACGGCATAAATGCTTAGACTTTTAACCATATCATTTTTTTTAATAGCCACCAACGCCTTTGGCCAATTTGACCCTGTTTACCGTAACTTCACTGTAAACGATGGTCTTGCAGGGAATGAGGCATTCCACGTGATTCAGGATTCAAAGGGGTACATCTGGATTGCCACCAGCACAGGCGTGAGTATGTTCAATGGGTATAACTTTAAAAACTTTGATGTTCAATCGGGCTTAGTTGATAATATTGTTTTTGAAATTTACGAGGACTTCAAAGGTCGTATTTGGTTTATCCCATACTCAGGGGCACTCTGCTACTATGAAAATGGTAAAATTATTCCCTATCCGCACAACAATAAGATACGGCAAAATATGCCAACCAAATCAAAGGGCCCTATTAAAATGTCGTTCTATGTGGATACCCTTGGTAATGTTTACATGGGAATAAAAGAGTATGGCATTATTCAAGTTACACCTGAAGGTATTTTCCGAAAGATTGACGGCATTAACGGTGAGGGGATAGCAGTAATAAATGAGTTTCCAGGAAGCAAAATATTGATTTCAAATCCTGATAATCCCATAAAACAGGAACTTATAATTAATACATCCCAAAAAACTACCCGAATACCGATAGGAGCAGTTTTTAATGGTACTAATCCCATACATACTTTTGGTTTAAAAACCAACGATTCAACACTTTACATCTCGCTCGATGAAAGCATATCGTGTTTTGTTAACCACAAACTGAAGTGGGTTGATAAACAAAATAAATCAACAATCTGGTTAAGTGCCAACGATGAATATATTATTGCTACCGATTTTGATGGGGGTTTACGCCTATTGCCATTGTCAAACCAAAATGGATTAAACGCCAATAGAATACTAAAGAAATTTCAAGCAACTTCAGCTTTTAAGGACAAAGAAGGCGCATACTGGATCACTACCATTGACAATGGAGTACTTTACATCCCCGATATTCACATACAAACCCTTACCACTCAAAATGGCTTAAGCGATAACAGAATAAAGGCAGTGTACGAAAAGGATGGCAATATTTACCTGGGCTACCAGATGGGCTGGGTTGATATGGTTAGAAAAGATGGTAAGGTTCAAAAAATACACTTACTTAAAGCCCTGGGTAATGCTTCGTATGTCCGCTACTTTCTGGGAGATGAAACGAGCAATAAATTATGGGTTTGCTCATTCGGCCATTTGGGTTACATTCAGGAAAATAAATACTATTTTGTTGAATCAGAAACGCCTATTTACCCACGTAAAATCATTAAGGGAAGGAAGGGGGATTATTACTGGGTATCAACAGCCTATGGCATTGTTAAGATTCAGGACAATAAAGTGGTTTACCACTCCGGCAAAACGGGGTTTTCGGCTTTAATTCTTGGCATAGAGGAAGACAACAAGGGAAACGTTTGGTTCCTAACCTCAAATGGCCTTTGGAAGTATTCCAATAAGCTTTTTCAGTACTTAGGCGATGAAGATCCCCTTTTAGCATACCCTGGCTATTCACTATACTATGACCCTACCGAAGAAAAACTTTGGATTGGAACAAATGGTGCGGGAATAGTTATTCTGGACAAGGATGGAAAAACTTCGCAGATAACAAAAAACGAGGGGCTGATTTCAAACACTATTTTTACATTTTTTGCACATAAAAACAAAATTTGGGTTGGCACCAGACAGGGTTTATCAATTATTGAATTAAAAGGTAATGGATTTAATATCCAGAACCTTACAACCAGTGATGGTTTGGTTAGTAACGATATTGTTTCGCTTTATGTGAACGATTCTATTGCATACGTTGGGACAACTAGCGGTTTATCAATATTACCTATCACTAGGGTTAGACCAAACAACTATAAACCCCAAACCTACATTACCTCAATTGAAATTAACGATAGCACTTACCACTGGACGCCCGAGAGTTTAAAAATTCCATACGGTACAAAGTATTTAAACATATCATATGTAGGGCTATCGTATAAAAATATGGGAAAGGTTCTTTACAGGTCCCGAGTTAAAGGACTTGACTCAACCTGGGTTTACACCTCGGCTACTCAGAACCTTTACACCTCTTTTAAACCTGGGAAGTTTATTTTTGAGGTTGAAGCTCTGAATTCCAATGGAGTTTGGGGCACTCCAGCAACCCTTGCATTTACTGTTGATCCACCATACTGGCAAAGGGTTTGGTTTATCATATTATTTACTTTACTTGCTAGCGGCTTTTTATATCTTATCTATTACATTCGGTTGTCAGAGCTGAAAAAACGTAATGAGCTTATTAGCAACATCAACCTATACAAGCAACAATCGTTACGCCAGCAAATGAACCCCCACTTTATATTTAACACCCTCAACTCCATACAGTACTACATACTGGAGAAAGACACCATTAGCTCGCATAAATACCTCACCAAATTTGCCAGGTTGATGCGTTTCACACTCGACAACTCCCTCCACTCTGCCATTCCGCTACGCGACGAAATTGAATCGCTTAGGCTATACCTTGAGTTGGAAGCCCTTAGGCTTCAGGGAAAATTCACCTACGATATCGATTACCAGAACAATGAAACGGTACTTGATATTAAAATCCCTACCCTGATGATTCAACCCTTTGTGGAGAATGCCATTTGGCATGGGATTATGCTCAAGCCCGATAAGTCGGGACATGTTCAGATAACAATACGTGACCTGGATACCTCCGTGCTTTGCACAATCCAAGATGACGGAGTGGGTAGAGAACAAGCCCGCAAAATACAGGAAACCACCAATAAAGCCCACCGCTCAAGAGGTTTTCAAATAACTCAGCAACGCATTGACCTGCTAAACTCCATGTACGGGCAAAAGTTCAACATTCAAATTGTTGACCTTTACTCCCACGATGGTACCCCACAAGGAACAAGGGTAACCATTAATATTCCCAAAGATCTTGATTCATCATAGGGAAAAAGCATAATTAACACTATAATTTTGAGATCTAACAAGAACAATCCGCTACCATCTTAATAAAATGTGTTCATTTTATCTAAAAATCATAGGCAAACATGTAGCTTATCCATACTTTCTACGCTAATTAATTACTTTTGCACGGCGTAGCATAAGTTAATATTTGCATGAAAGTAGCTGTCACTAACTATTCAAAGGTTTTTATCCTTGTTTTTACCTTACTGGGAATTTTTACTCTAGCTGGTTGTAATGAGGATAAGGCTCTTCCAAAGATTTCTTCAGTTGAAGTTTCAACTATTAACACCTATTCCGCCATTTGTAATGGCAAGGTACTGGACGATGGCGGATCGCAGGTGTTAAGTGTAGGTGTATGTTGGAACACTACCGGGAACCCAACCATTTCGGACTATAGGAGTATTGATGGAAAAGGGATTGGAGAATTCACAAGTACCATAAAGGGGCTTACCCCCAATACAACATACTATATAAAAGCTTATGCCACCAATGCCAACGGAACCTCTTACAGCAGTAGTTTATGCATTAAAACACAGCAGGAACTAGCAACCATTTCCGATATTTCATTCACATCGGTAACTAAAACCGCAGCCCAATGCTCGGCAAGCATTATATCGGCAGGAGGTGAAACTGTAACTGAAAGGGGATTCTGCTGGAGCAAATCACCTACGCCCACAATAGCCAGTAACAAAATTGCACTTAACGGGGGTGTTGGTGTATTTTCGGCTACAGTTGAAAACCTGGAAAGTGGAACACAGTACTATATCAGAGCTTACGCCATAACCAGTGCAGGAACAGCCTACAGCATTGAGCGTACATTTACCACCGCATCTGAGAGCCCAGCATTAGTTGACAACGACCACCTTTTACTGGGCAATCCAACAGGTGCAACCACCAATATTGTAAGTGCCAATAACTACTTAATGGTTAAACCCCAGTACTGCTTATCGTATAATAACTCAAAACGAACCGCCAACTGGGTGGCCTGGCATTTGAACTCCAACTGGTTGGGAAGCGTGTCGCGGCAGGATGATTTCCGAGCCGATAATACCCTACCCCCAAGCTGGTACCACGTTACCGAGTCGGATTACTACTACTCCCAGTACGGTTTCGATCGGGGGCATATGTGCCCCAGCGCCGACCGTACCGCCACCGTTGCCGATAACTCGGCAACTTTCCTGATGACCAATATGGTTCCCCAGTCGACAAATAATAACCAGATTGTGTGGGAAAACCTTGAAAGCTACTGCCGCAACTTGGCAAAAAGCGGTTCGGAACTATACATTATTAGCGGCCCATACGGCGAGGGTGGAACAAGTGCTAAGGGAACTTTTACCGTGTTGAAGTCGGGAGTGGTGGTTCCCTCACTGGTTTGGAAGATTGCCCTTGTGCTGCCCAATGGCAACAACGACCTTTCGCGCATAACCCCATCGACAAGGGTTATTGCGGTAGTAATTCCTAACAATCAGGAATGTTCAAAGTACCAGTGGACCTACTACCGGGTAAGCGTCGATTCCATTGAACACCTTACCGGGTATGATTTCTTTACTAACATTCCCAAAGATATTCAGGATGCCCTTGAGGCCAAGGTAGATAACCAATAACCATGGCTCCATTAATAACAAAAACCCAACCGAAATGGTTGGGTTTTATATTGTGGAGCTGGAGGGAATCGAACCCTCGTCCAAACAAGGAACCAGCTTGCTTTCTACATGCTTAGCCTTTCTTGGTTGTCGGGATTGGCCAGGTGAAAGGCGACCGAACCATTCCTTAACCTTTGGTTGTTTCATCGGGGTTTAAAGGTGTCGCCCCGACTATCCCCGTTTGATCGGTGCCCCATATGCCGGAAACAACAGGGCGTAATTTCCGGCGGGACATCTCGTCCCCGCACATCCTTGGCGCAGGGATTAAGCCTTAACTCCTGGAGTTATTAGGCAGCGAGAGCGTAGTTAGTTTCGCCGTTTATTGGTTTGTGCCCGGGATTAACGAGCCGGCCTCACGACGCTCGGCATGCTTACAAACCCATTCTACTTGCTGTCAAAACCACGTCAGCCCCCTGGCTGATTGTACTGCAAATATAACACTTAAATTTAAACGAAAATGCATGAAATAGGTTTCAACCATCCGATTAATATTTTTTATACTGGGTTAGATTAATCGGGAATGACCTCTTGTTCTTTTGCTATGAATAATTTTGTGTTAAAATTGTGCATTATTTATAAAGGGTAAAACTTAATACAAAAAGGGAAACAAAAAATAAAGAGTTTTAATTTTTATGTAACATGAAAGGTTCGAAAGGCACTAGAGCTTTTGGTCTATTTTTGGTAGTGTTAGTAATACTTGCTAACTCCCATTCTGACACTATTAAAATAATCAGTGTCATTATTTATCTGGGAATACTAATAGCGATCTACTTTAACAGTATCAAAAATCTATTAAATAAGTGGTTTTAATTCTATTTTGCTCTACTTATTACTAATAAGGTGTTTAAATCAAATAAAAGAATAACCATGAGCATAAATGCACATGGTTATTGGTTAAAAAGATGTTAACAATTTATATCGTTTTAAAAACAAAGGTACATTGGGAGAACTATTTCACAGCCACCTCAACCTTATAATCATCAATTAGGAACTCGCCTTTACGCTTATTCCAGAACCCTGTTCTAATAACAAGTTCAGGGGTTACCTCAATGTTGTGCAGGATCAAAATAAACGATATATCGTGCCACTCATCGGGATTGGCTTGGGCCGGAGTGTCCACTTCGAAAACCCTTTTATATAAAGTACTTTCATTGGAAACGGCCTCAACAAAGTATCGGAGGTTCTCGTCGGAGGTCTTGCGAAACTGCCTGTACGAAACCTTCAAGGTAATGGGTTGAATAGGGTTGATGGTATCAAGCTTGGTTTCGCTAACCAAGTAGTTCCGATTCCTTTTGGGTATTCGGAAGTATGCGGTTCGATTAATCTTTGAGGTTGAAACGGTAATGGTATCGGTAGGGGTTGAACTATCAAAATCGTACTTCACCAGGGTTGCATATGATTTATTTGCCCCTGAAATGATTTTTTGATTTTCGAGCATGGTTAAAGAATCGATATCGCTACGTTCCAGTAATGCAACAAAGTATGGTTTCCCAAATGTTTGGGCAGGCGTTTCGGGTTTAAATACCTGAATTAGCTTATACCTGGAAGAGTAAAGAACCGAATCGAAGTTGATACCTTTTAGAGTGGCAAAAGTAACATCGAATACCAATAAATCGCTATTCTGCATCAATTTTAGCTGTTCGGCATTTTTTACCTCAATACAGCTGTTGCATTTAGGGTTTTTGTTGAGAAAGTAAAACACTGCGGGGTCGGTGTAGTATATCTTTTTAGTATCTAAGCTATTTGCTTTGATATACTCAGCAGCATCGGATAAGGCCCAGTCGGTTGAAGAAAGCGAAACAGGGTAGTTTTGAATGGCAAACGGAATGTGAATTATTGAAGCAAACCCAAGGATCAGAGCACCAATACGCACTGCTTCGCTCTTGAAAATAATGAAGAACATCTTGGCAAACAGGTAAAGGCCACGGGTAGCCATTACGGCCATAAAAGGCACTATGGCAGCCATATAACGCGATAAACCCTGAGAATTACCTATACCCTGCCACCAGGCAAAGGAGTGGGCAAGGAAGTAGATTACAAAGGGTAATACAACCAGCACAAACTCCTGTGAGTACTCGTTGCGTTCACGGATGTAAAGCCATAACCCAGCTACTAATCCGGTAACAAAAAATATCTCATTAGGAATACCAAAAAAACCAGGGCTGCGAAGAATATACTGGTAGAATGGGCCATGACCAAATATACTATCGCTCCATATTTTAACTCCATCAAAAAGCCAAAATATTTCCTTGCCAAAAAGCATTCCAATTAAACTATAGAATACCGTTGCACTGAGGAGCAATGGTAAAAACTTAATCTTACGCCAGCGAATGAAGTAAATGGCGTAAACTGGCAAAAGAATTAATCCATCGAGACGAATAAGTGGTAGTAACGAGATAACAATTGCTCCTGCAAAAAACTTATTTTTAATCAGAAGGAATGTACCTAGAATGGCTACAAAGGCAAACATGATCTCAGTTGTGCCGCCATAGAATGTCATCATAAAAACGGGGGTAAAGCTGCAAATCACCAAAGCCAGGAGGGGAGATTTCATTTTCAGCTCCTTAGCAACCCGATAGGCAAAGTACCCAGAGAGTATGCCCAGAATGATGTTCATGAGCTGCAGCGATTTAAAACCAAGCAGAGCAAAAGGTGCAGCAAGTAATGTGAAGAAAGGGTTTGCCCAAGAATTTAAAAGATTTTCGGGGTTAGTAAATGCCCAGCGGGCAAACTGGTAATGCATAACGGAGTATGAGCCACCAGAATAGCCATTGCTTAGCACAAGTATTGCCATGTCGATAAAAAGTATTACCGCAATAAGCGCATACATCAACCGCCTTTCGCTGATCTCGCTCAAGGATTTAATGAAACTGTTAAAATTCATGCTAGTAAGGTTTAATTACTGTTTTTTACAAAAAAAGTAACCATAATTTGACACATCGAATCCCGGCATAAAAATAGCACTTATATTTAAACACAAGTAACATGAATTAACAAATTCAACCAGGCTAGTTACTATTGGAATGAGTCGGAATGAATCGGAATAGATAGAGTATGATGGCATTAGAGGAAGTTAGAGGTCGTTAAATGTGAACCGTTAAACGTTAAAAGTTAAATTGAATTTGAGTAGGAATGATTTGTAATTGACTAAAAATGATGAAGTTAGAAGAAGTAGAAGGAAATGCGAATAGTTAATTCTAAATACCATAGATTAACTAACTTAACCGGACTAAAAAATTGGAACGCAGCAATATTTTTAGAAGGATTCGTCAATTGAATTTTTCAATTGACGAATCTCGGGTTAAACGTCGGCAATTTACCTGTAAAACTCCGATGTTTTATGCCATTGCGGATAGATATTACTATTGGTCAGCTGGGCACCAACCTCGTAGAACAGAACCGCATCGTCAACCAAACCGTCTAACCTATCGCGCTGCGGATTATACTCATCGCAGGGTTTATGGTAAACATTTTGCCAGTAGTTCTTAATTAGCTTCAGGGTTTTCGCCTTACCCAGTTCAACCTGGTGAGTATAACCTTTTGCAAAGATTGCGGGAACCCCTGCCTTAAGAAAAGGTAGCTGATCGGAACGGTAGAACATACCATTTTCGGGATTTGGGTCAAGCGCAATGTAGCGGCCATGACTATTGGCTACAACTTGTAATAAGCTGTCGAGATTTGAATGCCCATAACCGGTAACGGTTACATCCTTAAACTTGCCAAGGAAAAGCACCACATCGTAGTTTATGCAGGCTATAGCCTTTGATATATCAAATGGACAATTCTGAACGAAATACTCGGAACCAAATAATCCAGATTCCTCCGCGGTAGGCGAAAGGAAAACAACGGAGCGTTTAGGGTCACCCGCCTGTTTAAAAGCCTTTGCAATGGATAGCATCCATGCAACAGCGGCAGCATTATCCGAAGCGCCATTGTAAATGGAATCGTCATTCACAGAGCGGCCAACTCCCAGATGATCCCAGTGTGCGGTGTAAACAATAAACTCTTCGGGTTTTTTGGTTCCCTTAATAAAACCCGCAACGTTTTTAGAAACGGAACGTTCAACGCTATTATTTAGGCTGATACTCAGCTTAGCATTTAGGTCGGTGGGCTTAAAATCCCTTGTGGTGGCTTGTTTTTTCAGCTCATCATAATCGTAGCCGCAAGCTTTAAAAAACTGCTTAGCGGCATCATGGGTTATCCAACCATTGAGTAAGCATGCCGGATTATCTAGAGCCTTACTATCGATGTAAAGTATTGGGCTATTACTCTTGCTGCCCGCAACAGCCCATGGGTAACCGGCTGGGCCATCTTCATGAACGATTATGCAGCCAAGTGCTCCCTGCCTTTCGGCTTCCTCAAACTTGTAACGCCAACGGCCATAATAGGTCATGGCATAGCCGGTAAAAAGCGACGAGTCGAGCAGGTAGTAACCGGGGTCGTTGACCAAAACCACAATTATTTTTCCCTTTACATCTGTATCCCTGAAGTCGTTCCAACTATATTCGGGGGCATTGATTCCAAAACCCAGAAATAACATGGGCGCATTGGCTATTTCTACTTTCTTGCGAGTGATAGGGCTCCACAAACAGATATCATCATCAACTTTAAAGCTAAACCTTCCTTTTTTCAGGTTTGCACCAACTGACTTTGGCAGATGGGTGGTAATGGAAACCATAGGAACATCCTGAAAAAATGAATTCCCAAAAGCTGGATTGAGCCCAATTTCCTGCATTCGGTTTTTAATGTAAGCGGTAGCCCTAACTTCACCAATGGTAAAAGGGGCACGCCCCATCAAACTATCAGCCGATAGCACCATTATATCATGTTCCACATCGTCGTAGGATATGGCATTTGTGTCTAGCTTATTGCTGCTATTGCAAGCTGTTAGTAAAGATAGAAGCATTATCAAAGGAAATAGTTTTCGCATGGCATTAGTAGTTTTGAACAAAAGTAAAAATTAATTTATCCCTAGTCTTTTAATTTGACTAAAAAAAGAAGTAAAGTAAAAATCATAGGTTGATATTTAACCAAATGCTAACTTTAGGGTCAAAATTGTGTAACCTAACCCAAAGCACCATGAAACGAATTGTAAAACCAATCTGTCTTGCTGCAATGGCAATAATTATTGGCGGTTCGGGCTGCACCGATACCGAAAAACAAGCTAAAGAGCCTCTAAAGATTGATGTAAGTTTAACCCAGGACGAAAAGGATAAGGGCCTTCTCACACCTGAGATCATGTGGAAATTCGGACGTATAGGTAGTTCCGTTATTTCGCCCGATGGCAAAATGCTTGCTTATACCACAACCTACTACAACCTTCAGGAGAACAAGGGAGTAACAAATATCTACCTAATTCCTACTGAGGGTGGCGAACCTGTAAAGCTAACCGATGAGCAGGGCTCGGAATCGAATATTCAGTGGAGCGCCGATGGCCAAGCCTTACGCTTCCTGTCAACCCGCAGTGGATCGTCGCAAATCTGGGAAGTTAAGACCGATGGAACAGGGCTCAAGCAGCTCACAAACTTCGATTTCGATATTAATGGCTTCACCTTTTCGCCCGATGGTAAAAAGTTGGTGTATGCCAAAGATGTTAAGATGGTTGACCAGGCCGAAGACATTTACCCCGATATGCCAAAGGCCAAGGTTCGGATTATCGACAACCTAATGTATAGGCACTGGGATTACTGGGAAGATGGTAAGTACAGCCATCTTATTGTGGCCGATTACACCGACAATGGCGTTGAAAATGCCATAGATATTAACGAAGGTGAAAGGTGGGATACCCCCATGGCTACCGATTTCGATATGGAAGAGGTTCAGTGGAGCCCAAACGGCGATAAGATTATATACGCCTCAAAAAAACTGTATGGCAAGGATTACGCCATGAGCACCAATTCCGATATCTACCTATACGATCTTAAAACCCGAATCACCACAAACCTATCCGATGGCAATCCCGGATACGACCGCTTCCCCCGATTCTCGCCCAACGGTGTATTCATTAGCTGGTGGAGCATGGCCACTCCGCTTTACGAATCGGATCAAAAACGACTATTTATCCTAAACACCAACAATAACAAGAAAACCTACCTTACCGAAGGTTTTGACCAGAATGTAGAAAACTACGTTTGGGATAACGATAGCCGAAATATCTACTTTACAAGTGGGATTAAGGGAACAGAGCAACTCTACAAGATTGATGTAGCCACTGCAAAAATTACTCAGCTTACAACCGGAAAACACGATTATACCAGCTGCCAGGTTGCCAATGGCGTTTTAATCGCCAGTCGAATGAGCATGAGTATGGCTACTGAACTTTACCGCATTAACGAGCAAACCGGCGAGGCTACCCAACTTACCTACACCAACAAGCACATCTACGACCATATTAAGATGGGCGAAGTTCGTGAGCGCTGGGTTACCACAACCGACGGGAAAAAGATGCTTGTATGGGTTATTCTTCCACCCGATTTTGATTCTACCAGGAAATACCCTGCCCTACTCTACTGCCAGGGTGGCCCACAGAGCACTGTTAGCCAGTTCTGGAGCTACCGCTGGAACTTCCAGATTATGGCTGCCAATGGATATATTGTAGTTGCACCCAACCGACGTGGTGTTCCATCGTTTGGTCAGGAGTGGAATCGCCAAATCTCAGGCGATTACAGCGGACAAAACATTAAGGATTACCTAAGCGCCATTGATGATGTTAAGAAAGAACCTTGGGTTAATGAGGATAAGCTGGGCTGTGTGGGCGCAAGCTACGGTGGTTACTCAGTATTCTACCTTGCCGGACACCACCAGAAACGCTTTAAAGCGTTTATTGCCCACTGCGGCATGTTTAACCTGGAATCGTTCTACCCCCAAACCGAAGAGCTATTCTTCCCCACCTTCGACCTTGGCGGCGCGCCATGGGAAACCAATAACAAAGTTGCACAGCGAAGCTACGCCAACTCGCCCCATAAATTTGTAAAGAACTGGGATACCCCAATTATGATTATTGTGGGTGAGCATGATTACCGAATCCCTTACACCCAAAGCCTCGAGGCCTTTGGTGCGGCACAATTACTTGGTGTACCAAGTAAGCTGCTTTTCTTTCCCAATGGAACCCATTTTGTTACAAAACCACAGGAAGCCGTTGTTTGGCAACGCGAATTCTTTAGCTGGCTCGACAAATGGTTAAAGTAAATATTTCAAATAACACATAATAAAAACGGGGGCATCCTTGAGGTTACCCCCGTTTTTTCTATATTTACACTATGTAAACTTTTGAAATGTATAAAACCAGAAAACATTTTGTTTGGTTTGCCATTATACTTTCGGCATTCCTAATTATTTTCAGCTCCATATCGTTGGCTAACCATTACCTTTTCCGAACCTATGCTCTGGATTTGGGCATGTTTAATCAGGCTATCAGGAATGCAGCACTATTTCAAAACCCTGCATTCACTCTAGGCATAGCTGGAGAGGAAATCCCTTTCCTTGCAACACACTTTTCGCCAATTATATTCCTTTTTTCTCCGTTTTACTACATTTTTGGGAATTACACACTCCTAATTGTACAAATCGTTGCAATTCTGTTTGGTGGCGTTGGAGCCTATTTCTACTCCAAATACCGCATGGGTAACGATATGATTATCCCTATAATTGTTCTTATTCACTTTTTTAGCATTTGGGGCATATACTCAGCACTCACCTACGATTTTCATTGCAATGTATTAGGAGCAATGCTTGTTCCCTGGTTTTTCCTTTTTTATGAACGGAAGCAATACAAGCAAGCTTTTATTACTGTTGTTATGGCAGTTTTAACCATTGAAACCATGGCTATATGGTTTGCTTTTATTATTGCTGCTCTTGCCATAAGCAATTACAACCGAAAAAAGTTAGTTCAGGTTGATATACCACATATCGCTATTTGTGTTATATCAGCAATAATTATTATTTGGGTAGCCATGCCCTGGCTGCAAAACACTAGTACCAATTTGCAATTCGAAAGATACCGATGGCTTGGAGAATCTCCTATACAAGTAATTACAAATTTGATTCTTTCACCTATCAATCTCTTTAAAATTCTTTTCACAAACACCACAAGCAACCCGGCATACGATTACATTAAGATGGAATTTCATACTATGGTTTTAGTGTCAGGTGGACTACTTTTCTTTTTAAAGCCTCGGTTCCTCTTTATGCTCATCCCCATATACCTGCAAAAGATGATTCCTAATGACTATAACTTTTGGGGTATTAACAACCAGTATTCCATAGAGTTTGTTCCAATACTCAGCATAGCAGCTATTAGTACCATTTCGGAAATTAAATCAAATTATAGGTTGCCCTTTGCCATTGTGCTTACTGCAATAACAATGGGTGCCACCATTTACACCATGGAGAATAGGGTATCGAAATGGTACGACGGAATTAATACCCGTTTTTATAGTAAGGAGCACTACAAGACCGAGTTCAACATAAAAAGAATTAATGAAGCTATTAGGATTACTGATGGAACAAAAGCCTTATCGGCAAGTTCAAGGCTTGCACCCCACCTTAAATCACAAAAAATTTATCACTATCCAATAGTTAAAGATGCTGAATATGTTTTGCTGTTACCGGAAAGTAATACATGGCCATTAAGCGCCGATGACTTTAAAAAATCGATCGATACCTTAAGCCATAGCCAACGCTTTACTAGGTTTTATTCCGATAACGATTTACTGATATTCAAAAGAAACGAGAGTAAGGTTACTCATTGATTTTATTGAGAACCAACGAAATTTTTTCTTCAATAGTCAACTCACCTGGAATCCAGTTAATGGTAAACCCCTTACGTTCCATCCCCCTGAACCAGGTCATTTGCCTTTTGGCAAATTGCCGTATGGCAATGTAAAGCTTTTCAAACATTTCGTCGTAGGGATGTTTTCCTACAAGATATTCGGTTATGTACTTGTATTCAAGTCCGTAGTAAATAAGATCATCGGCAGTGAGGCCTGCACTCAATAGCGCCTTTACCTCATCAACCATGCCAGCATTTAAGCGCTGAGCAAGACGCTCACGGATACGTTTCATCTCGACAGCACGCTGGTGTTTTACACCAAAAACTATGCTTCGTATAGCAGGAAAAGGTTTAGGATCGACAGGTTGGTGGCGGTAATGCTCCTCGATTTCAATCGCCCTGATTGTCCTTTTGCGGGTATCCAAATCGGTGGTGTTGTGCAATTTTTTGTACGATGCCAGAATGGCCGCTAATTCATCGTCGGTTTTGGTTTCCAGTTCTTGCCTGAGTTCGGGGTTTTCGGGAACAGGCAATAACCTATAGCCTCGCAGCACAGCATCGATGTATAAACCGCTACCGCCGCAAAGTATTGGCAAACGGTTGCGTTTTTTAATATCGCTGTATACATCGATAAAATACTGTTGGTACTCAAAAACATTGAACTTATACCCAGCATCAACTATATCGATTAAATGGTAAGGAATAGCTTTCCCATCAACAACGTAATCGTCCAGATCCTTACCGGTTCCAATGGTCATTCCCCTGTAAACCTGGCGGGAGTCGGCGCTAATCACCTCGCCGTTAAGGCGTGCAGCCAAATGTGCAGCAAGCTGTGTTTTCCCGCTTGCAGTAGGCCCAACAATAGCTATCAAATCGTATTTACTCTCCATCATCAACAGAATGGTTTAGCAAGTAAAATTAGCTAAATTTGCAAACCTTACAGTAAATGAACAATGGTAAAGTTACGCCACCCCGCACGCAATAACAGGCTGAACGAACTAAACCGTTTGGTTTGGTTTGGCTTACTTCTTGCGATTTCGGGAGCGGCAGCTATACTGATTGCTACTAACTTTTTTAGTGAACCCCTATTAACAGCTAAAAACTTTTTGCTTGTCGTACTTTTGAGTATTCTGTTGATATTTTACCTATACCGTATAGTAAGCATTGCCCGTAAACAGTTCAAATCGACCGACAGAGATGGAAACCAAGAATAACATAGTAATTAAAAACAAGAAGGCCACTTTTCAATTCGAAATCATAGAGACCTACACGGCAGGAATTGTTTTAAAGGGCACCGAAATAAAATCGATAAGAATGGGTAAGGCCAGCTTTGTGGACTCATACTGCCACTTTATTGGCGATGAGTTATGGATAAAAGGCCTCCACATTGCAGAGTATGCCTGGGGTACTTACAATAACCATGACCCTAAGCAGGAACGCAAGTTACTTTTAACCCGTAAAGAGCTTATAAAGCTAAAACGTCGATCCGAGGAGAAAGGGTTAACCATTATTGCCCTGAAGCTATTCATCAACCAACGTGGACTTGCAAAGGTTGACATTGCCCTTGCACGCGGTAAACAGTTACATGACAAGCGCGAAGACCTTAAACATAAATATGCCCGGCGCGAAATGGACCGGGCTATGAAACGTTAAATCGCCAAACAATTGATACTATTTCAGTAAGCTTAATCCCTCCTTAGCACTTGCGCTTGTAGGGTCGTAAAGTAAGGCCTTTTGGAAAAGTATCTTGGCTTCCTTTGTTTTCCCTAACTGGTAATTAGTCCAACCCAGCATTAGTCCGCTATAATAGTCAAAGGGGTAAAGATTTACTACCTTTTCAAAGTAAGTGTAAGCCTTTTTAAAATCCTTATTCTCATAGCTTATTATACCCATACGATACAACACAAGAGTATCATTAGGGTCAAACCAATTTTCATATATTGCTATGCTTTGATTTACTTTCATGGCTAGGAGTTTTATATTAAGTTACTTTCTTCCTCATTTACTACAAAGCTTTTTAAAAATACTCTACCAAAAAAATAATATTTTTCAAATTGGCTTTAATACACTATTTTTGAATGTCTTAAAACATTCCAACGCATTGAAGCTATGAAGTGGTTGAAAATAATAGCCTTACATACGTTTTTTCTTTCATCTGTTTCATCATGGGGTCAGGTAGATAGTATTGCTGCAAAAACTGGAGATATACAGAGGGCATTAGCCGACTCTTTGCTTAACGCTAAAAGTTACACCCAGGCAGTCCCCATTTACAAGGAGCTGCATGACCAATTTCCCCGCGATCCTGAGATACAATACGCATTGGGCGTGTGTTACCTCTACGGAACTAAAAATATAGAAATGGCCTTAAAATACCTGAAAGATGCATCTACCGCCGAGGTTAACACCATGGTTTACTTTCACCTCGCAGAAGCGTTGCGGCTATCGTACCAGTTTAACGATGCCATTGATTACTACCGCCGATTCGTTGTGAGTGGCGGTTCGCCCGATATTAAACTCGACGAAGTTGAAAAACTTGTTACTACCTGCGAAAACGGTTCTTTTCTTACCCGTTATGTTTATAACCCTACTGTTTTCGACAGAAAAGAAACAAATCCCGGTAACTTTCTAAACCTCTACTCATCGATTTTACCAGAGGGCTCGTTTACAAATGTTCCTGAGAATCTTCGCACAGCAATCGATAAACAAATGAACTACACCGGGGTAATGTTTTACCCCAAGAGTGTCAAACCCGGTGATTACCTCTACTACTCAAGTTACGGTAAATCCACATCCTGGGGTACCGATATTTTCCGCATACAACTAATGGATAACGGAAAATGGAGCAAACCCGAGAATTTGGGTGATATTATAAATTCGGCGTTAAACGAGGAGTATCCCTTTTTAATGCCCGATGGCGTTACCCTTTACTTTGCCTCAAAGGGGCATTACGGAATGGGAGGTTATGATATCTACAAATCGGTTTATAATCTGGAAAAAAAACAATGGAGTACCCCCGAGAACTTGGGTTTCCCGATAAATTCAACTTACGACGATTTTCTGCTCCTTACCGGAAGCAACGATACCCTGGCATGTTTCACATCGAACCGGTTACACATGCCCGATACCCTAAATGTATTCCTTATCCGAAACGACATCAACCCTACCCGACGTACACCAAACAGCTACAAGGAATTGCTTTCAATAGCAAAGCTTAATCCTGTTGAAACAAAGCTTAGTGCCTCACCTAAAGTAAAAAAATCAAAAGTAGAAGCCGATAAGCCTAAGCCTGAACCCGCTGAAAATAAAAAACCGGCAAAGTTCGACTCCGTAGAAAACGACCCCGAATATAGCCGTGTCCTAGCCAAAGGTTTTGCTGCGCAAAAGCTTGCCGATTCTCTTAAAATTAAGCTAGAAGACCTGCGAGGCCGTTTCGACTACGTTACTACCGCTGAGCAACGGGTTAGGCTCGAAAAACAGGTTACCAAGGTTGAAGACGATATGCTTGCTGCGCAAAAGGAAGCCGATATACAATTTGCCCGAGCCAGTCAAATTGAACAGGAATACCTTACCGGAAAACGCAAGCCGCAAGGCGAAAGCAACACCTCGTTTGTTGCCGATAACCCCGATTTCATCTATCAAGCACAGTTTGCATCAACCGTTTTTCGCACCGATGAAATCAACCAGTTGGCCGAGGCCGAAAAGCTAACCCCACTCCTGAATCGCCTAATAAACGCCGCCCTTGAAAAAAAAGAAAAATATAACCAATGCCTTACTGCAAATGGTAACAATGCCAATGCCTGTACTAACGAATATAGCCAAATGGCTGTTGCTATGAAACAATACTCTGACCAGTTTAAAAAGTATTGGGATAAAAAATATCAAATTTATGCCGACTGCATTGAGGTTGCCCGTGTAAAAAGCGGTAATCGCGACGAAGAGGTTCGAAAGCTTACCACTAATGCCCAAAATAACTTTAGGGCTGCAGTAGCCATTCTGAATAACCTCGATTCGGCCGGCAAAACCGAGAGTTTATTTGAGGCATCGCTACTACGCAACCTGGGATTACTGCAACTTGACCTTGCCTTTGCCAAAATTTGGCGATTACGCCTCATGGAGCAGCAGCTACTAAGCAATGTCATTAAGCTTGAAAGAAATATTTTTGGTCAATCAAGTCTAACCTTAGTTCAGGATGATCAAAAAACTACCAAAACAGAGGAGGAGGTTACAGTAGACCTTCCTAAGCTAAAAAATGAACCAACCATTAAACAGGTTACACCTGCTATTACCATAGTTGACGAGATACCCACTGACTTTGGTATTGTCGACAAACCCTACTATTCCGACGAAAAACCAATCCCCATTGACGAACCCCTGCCCAATGGTGTAATATATCGTATTCAAATAGGAGCATTCAGCACTCCACAAAAACCCTCATTCTTTAAGGGTATGGTTCCAATATACGGCTACAAAACCGGTAATATTATTCGATACTACATAGGGAATCTTACCCGTTATTCCGATGCCGAAAAAGCCCTTACTACCGTTAAGCAAAAGGGATTCAAAGATGCATTTATTGTGGCATGGTACAATGGAAATCGTGTTACCACCCAGCGCGCCCAGCAACTCGAAGGCACTGTTCAAACAGTTCAAGCATCAAAACCGGAAAATCAATTGTTTATTGTTGAAGTTGGTCGTTACAAAACACCTTTGACCGATACTGAAATCAGTACCATCCGAAACCTTTCGCAGGGCAAAGAGTTAACCCGTAAGGTTGATAGTAACGGCGACTTAATATATATCATCGGAAATTTTAACAGTATCGATGAGGCCAATCGGGTAAAGGAAAATCTCATTGCCAGCGGAATGCTCAAAGCTATTGTTATTGATATTACGCCATAAAATAGCTATATTAGCCTAATAAATGTTTACGTGATATGGCAGTAAAGGAAAAGGTTCAGGGTAAAGGAAAACTTCTGCCTTCGGCAGAATATGAGTACATTTTAATCCTTCACAACGACGATGTTAATACCTTTGATTTTGTAATTGATACCTTGGTTGAGGTTTGCAACCACGATCCACATCAGGCAGAGCAGTGTGCACTTATTACACATTTCAAAGGAAAGTGCGATATCAAACATGGCGATTTTGAAATGCTTGAGGGTATGATGAACGAGTTGCATCGCCGCGGACTTAGCGCTACCATTGCATCAAACTAAAAACTAAACTATGTTCTGGATTATTGCTCTTATCGTTTTAGGTCTTTTTTTGCTGGTGGTGGAATTCTTTATGATTCCCGGTGTAACAGTTGCCGGCATTGGTGGTTTTTTAATCATTATTTACGCTGTTTACTCTGCATACGCCGACCATGGAACCACGGCAGGGCATTTAACACTCCTTTTTACAGCCGTAGCATCAATTGCAACTCTTGTTTTTTCGCTAAGGGCGAGAACCTGGAAACGTGTTTCGCTCGAAACAAGCATTAGTTCTAAAGCTGTTGATGAATTGGAAAACGAAATACAGGTAGGCGATGAAGGGATTACAATCAGTCGCCTTGCACCAATGGGCAAAGCCTCCATTAAGGGTAAAACCATAGAGGTTTCCACCATAGGTGAACTTATAAACCCAAACACACCCATTGTTGTGGTGCATGTTGAAACGAATAAAATTATTGTTAAACCTAAATAAATCTAAACTATGAATGAAGTTGGTGCACTACTTCTGATTATTGCCTTGAGCGTTGTAGGCTTATGGATAATCTTTTACTTTGTACCTCTTGGACTGTGGTTCCAGGCGCTAGTATCGGGAGTTAGGATATCGCTCCTGCAGCTTATTTTTATGCGTTGGCGCAAGGTTCCACCCCGGGTTATTGTACAGGCCATGATTGAGGGAACAAAGGCTGGCCTTACCCTTAACCGGAACGAGATGGAGGCCCACTTCCTTGCGGGCGGGAGGGTTTCCAAGGTTGTTCATGCCTTGGTATCGGCACAAAAAGCCAATATTCCCCTCGATTTTAAAATGGCCACTGCTATTGACCTGGCCGGACGCGATGTATTTGAAGCCGTTCAGATGTCGGTTAACCCTAAAGTAATTAACACTCCCCCAGTAACAGCCGTTGCAAAGGATGGCATTCAGCTCATAACCAAAGCCCGCGTAACCGTTAGGGCAAATATCAAGCAACTGGTTGGTGGTGCTGGCGAGGAAACCGTTCTAGCCCGTGTTGGCGAGGGTATTGTTACTGCCATTGGTTCATCGCAAAGCCACAAAGAGGTACTCGAAAATCCCGATAAAATATCAAAAACGGTACTAGACAAGGGATTGGATGCTGGTACTGCTTTCGAAATCCTGTCGATTGACATTGCGGATATTGACATAGGCCGTAACATTGGGGCCGTTCTGCAAATGGACCAGGCTAATGCCGATAAAAATATCGCCCAGGCTAAGGCTGAAGAGCGTAGGGCAATGGCAGTAGCCCTTGAGCAGGAAATGAAGGCTAAGGCACAGGAAGCTCGAGCCAAGGTAATTGAGGCTGAAGCTGAAATTCCTAAGGCCATTGCCGAAGCATTCCGTAGCGGTAATTTAGGGGTGATGGACTACTACCGCCTAAAGAACATCGAAGCCGATACCAACATGCGCGATAACATAGCCAAATCGGGCAACGAGCCTAAAAAGAAATAACGATAAGTAAACTGATGATCAAGAGAAGAGAGGGAGTAATCCCTCTTTTTTTTGCAATTATTTTGCACATAAAATAAGATTTTATACTTTTGCGTTGCTTTTAGCGGAAGCAAGGCTGATTAAGCAAGCCCGGAGAGGTGGGTGAGTGGCTTAAACCAACGGTTTGCTAAACCGTCGTACTCCGCAAGGGGTACCGGGGGTTCGAATCCCCCCCTCTCCGCTGAAAGTTTAACGTTCGGGGTGTGGCGCAGTTGGTTAGCGCACCTGCTTTGGGAGCAGGGGGTCGTGCGTTCGAGTCGCACCACCCCGACAGGTATGAAGGAAGCAAACCGCTTCCTTTTTTCATTTTCTCCAATGTTGGTTAGCGCATCCCGCCAGTAGGCGGGAGGGTCGTGCGTTCGAGTCGCACCACCCCGACAATGAACGAGGAAGCAAGGCGCTTCCTTTTTTTATTCCTTGCAGTTGGATAGCGCATCCCGCCCGTGGGCGGGAGGGGTAATTTTGTTGTTCGTGAATCGTTGTTCGTTGTTCGAAGGATTAGCTGATGGAATAAAACAGGGACAGAAATCAGAAAAATCTCTTTTTTGACAGGCTATTGAGCTCTGCTATACGACACAGATTCTTGAATTGTGAACCCGGATGCGAGTGGCAGTTCATTAATCTTGCTCCCCTCTGTACACTGATCACTGATCACTAATCGCTGTTTCTCAGTTGGTTTGCGCACTGTGCGTTCGAACCGAGCACCACCATGTGGTGCGAGCTCGTTAGCGAAGCGAACAATCCACCACCCCGACAGGTATGAAGGAAGCAAACCGCTTCCTTTTTTCATTTTCTCCAATGTTGGTTAGCGCATCCCGCCCGTGGGCGGGAGGGTCGGCCATTCAGAGTCGCACCACCCCGACAGGTATGAAGGAAGCAAACCGCTTCCTTTTTTCATTTTCTCCAATGTTGGTTAGCGCATCCCGCCAGTAGGCGGGAGGGTCGTGCGTTCGAGTCGCACCACCCCGACAATGAACGAGGAAGCAAGGCGCTTCCTTTTTTTATTCCTTGCAGTTGGATAGCGCATCCCGCCCGTGGGCGGGAGGGGTAATTTTGTTGTTCGTGAATCGTTGTTCGTTGTTCGAAGGATTAGCTGATGGAATAAAACAGGGACAGAAATCAGAAAAATCTCTTTTTTGACAGGCTATTGAGCTCTGCTATACGACACAGATTCTTGAATTGTGAACCCGGATGCGAGTGGCAGTTCATTAATCTTGCTCCCCTCTGTACACTGATCACTGATCACTAATCGCTGTTTCTCAGTTGGTTTGCGCACAGTGCGTTCGAACCGAGCACCACCATGTGGTGCGAGCTCGTTAGCGAAGCGAACAATCCACCACCCCGACAGGTATGAAGGAAGCAAACCGCTTCCTTTTTTCATTTTCTCCAATGTTGGTTAGCGCATCCCGCCCGTGGGCGGGAGGGTCGGCCATTCAGAGTCGCACCACCCCGACAGGAAACGAGGAAGCAAACCGCTTCCTTTTTTTATTTTCCCCAGTGTTGGTTAGCGCATCCCGCCCGTGGGCGGGAGGGTCGTGCGTTCGAGTCGCACCACCCCGACAGGAAACGAGGAAGCAAACCGCTTCCTTTTTTTATTTTCCCCAGTGTTGGTTAGCGCATCCCGCCCGTGGGCGGGAGGGTCGTGCGTTCGAGTCGCACCACCCCGACAGGTATGAAGGAAGCAAACCGCTTCCTTTTTTCATTTTCTCCAATGTTGGTTAGCGCATCCCGCCCGTGGGCGGGAGGGGTAATTTCGTTGTTCGTGAATCGTTGTTCGTTGTTCGTAGGATTAGCTGATGGAATAAAACAGGGACAGAAATCAGAAAAATCTCTTTTTTGACAGGCTATTGAGCTCTGCTATGCGAAGCAGATTCTTGAATTGTGAACCCGGATGCGAGTAACAGTTCATTAAACTTGCTCCCCTCTGTACACTGATCATTGTTTCTCAGTTGGTTTGCGCACTGTACATTCGAACCGAACACCGTTTACTCGGTGCGAGCTCGTGAACGAAGCGCATAATACACCACCCTGACAAAATTCAAGAGAGCCGTATGTTTACTTCCTCTTTTCCACCTCGCGGAAAACCCGAAGGAAGTTCTCGCCCCAGATTTTACGAATGTCCTTTTCGGAATATCCCCTACGGAGGAGTTCCAGGGTTATGTGGTACATCTGCGAGGCATCGCGGCAACCATCAACTCCGCCGCCACCATCAAAATCGGTGCCTATGCCCACATGGTCAATTCCCATCACCTTAACCATATGATCGATGTGGTCAACCACATCGGCTACAGTAGCTAGCGATGCCGGGTATTTCTCCTCAAGCTCATACCACTCTGTAGTAGCCTGTTTTTCCTGTTCAGGGGTTAGGCCCCTGAAGTTATTCCACTTCCTGCGGAGTGCACGGTAGGCACTATCGCGGGCTGGGTTAGGTTCACCCTTCTTTACATATTCGCTTAGGATACACATCTGCACCACACCGCCATTTTTGGCCAAGGCAAGCAACATATCATCGGTAAGGTTGCGGGGGTTATCGCAAATGGCACGGGCACAGCTGTGCGAGGCAATAACAGGGGCATTTGAAACCTCCAGCACATCGTAGAATGCCTTATCGGAAATGTGCGACACATCAACCATCATTCCAAGGCGGTTCATTTCCTGAACCACCTTACAGCCAAACTCGCTTAATCCGTTATGGCGAGGGCCTTCAGGATCAGTTGATGAGTCGCATATCTGGTTATTGCGGGTGTGACAAAGGGTAATGTAACGGGCACCCATATCGTAAAATACCTTAACCTGGCTGATATCATCACCTATGGGGTAACCATTCTCAACCCCAATGTATATGGCGCGTTTACCCTCCTTTTTAAGCCTATACACATCGTCGGGTTTGGTGGCTATTGCTGCACGATTGCTATACCTACTAACAGTATTGTAAATTGCATCAAATATCTCTTTGGCTTTCGCATTAACCTGAGCATACATTTCAGGCGTGCACTCGCGTTGTCCAATGAATACCGCAAAAAATGCAGCATCTAACCCACCCTGCTCCATTTTTGCCAAATCCACCTTACTGCCAATGGCGGTGTTATTTTCGCCTAAAAAATCGAAACCATTTCGAAGGAAATTTAAAGGGGTATCGGTATGGGTATCAATGGTAACAATCTTGGAATGAAGTGCTTTAGCGCGCTGTTCGAGCTTTGCATCATCGGTTAGGGTACGATTGGAACACCCCCAAAAAGCAAAAGTTAAAAAAATTAAGAAATATCTGTTCATATGGATTTTTTTTTAATAGACTAAACCACTAGCCATTAGTTTAAAAGTTTACTCATAAAAAAAGGCAGCGCCTTTGCTGCCTTTTCTGTTCTTTTTTACTCTGCCTGATCCTCAAAGGTATAGTCGGTAATGTTAAACCTTTCCAGTATCGATTTATCGTTAATTTCCTTTGAGAGTGAAGTTATGGTTTCGGCAGGAACCTGGAAAAGATCGAGTATTAGTAAGCCATCGAGAGCGTTGTTAAACTTAGGATCGACATTGAAGCCAATTATTTTGCCATTAAGCTTTACATACTTTTTCAGCAGCACTGGCATGCGGTAGTCGTATGGTTCAACCTCCTGGATGAACTTATCGAGTTTCCCCAAATCGTCGCTATTGTTAAAAATGATATCGAACTCCTCATCTTTAATGGGTACCTTGAATTTATTGCGCGATTTTATAAATCGGGCAAAATCGTGGTCGTAGTAGTTCGATTTCATAAAGCTAATAATAACCCCCTTGGAGTAATCGGAGAACCGGTTCGATATACTTACAGGGCCAATAAGGTAACGGTACTCCGGATTTTTAATAAGGAAGTAGAGAATACCTTTCCAGAGGAGGAATAGAGGCAACGGCTTGCGCTGGTAGTCGGGTACAATGAACGAACGGCCAAGCTCAATGCACTGCTCAAGAATTGGTGCAAAGGCCTTGTCAATTTTAAAAAGCGTTTGAATGTAAAACCCTTCTATTCCGTACTTCTCAATAATCTCCTTTCCTTTTCCTGCGCGGTAGGCACCAACAATGCGCTTCTCATCCTCGTCCCAAATGAACAGCTGCCAGTAGTAAAGGTCAAACTCGTCCACATCTATTTTTCGGTTTGTCCCCTCGCCCACATCGCGGAAGGTAATTTCGCGAAGGCGACCTATTTCAGTCATCAGGTTAGGCATCTCAACCGAGGGGGCGCAAATAACCGCATAGTTTTTGCTACGGAAAAGCAAGTAATTCTCAATCAGCTTTGAAACCTCATCCTCAACCACCTCTTGTTGTACAGGGGGAATAATTGGCTCGGGTTCAGGTTCCGATTTTAGCTTATACTTAAAGAACTTATCCACATCGATGGTTGATCCCAACGAGTATGTTTTAACTCGAAGAAACCGGCCAAATTTCTCGATATCGCAGTAGTTATCCTGCTCCTCAACGCTAATTGGATAACCAATACGAACCCTGATGGTTTGGTTTTTCTTGTTAAGTAGTTCAGAGGGTAACTTGGCGGTGCGAAGCAGTGGATGGATTAAGCCAAGCAAGTGGAACAGTCGGCTATTCTCGCCCTGAAAGTATATGGGAACAACAGGAACGCGAGCATTCTTGATGAACTTAATCATCGATTTTTGCCAGTGCCTGTCTGTTACACCGGTTTCATCTACATTGTCGTAATAGGTTGATACCTCGCCAGCCGGAAAAAGACCAAGAGCACCACCCTCAGCTAGGTGATTGTATGCAGCCTTTAGCCCGCTTATATTGGAACTTTTTTGATAACCTCCGTTTTCGAAGGGGTCAACAGCAAATACATACTTTTCAACTTGTGGTATTCGTTTGATTAAGAAATTTGAGAGTAACCTAATGTCATCACGCTGCTGCTCAAGCATAATTTTTAGAAGCAAAATACCATCCATTCCACCAAACGGGTGGTTGGAAACCGAAATAAAAGCTCCGTTCTTTGGAATACGTTTTAGCTCCTCGGGGTTAACCTCGAACTTAACCTCGAGGATATCGAGCGCAGCATTGAGAAACTCAAGCCCCTGAAGGTTTGACACATTAGCATACTTCTTGTTAATTTCATTGAATCGGAGTATGTACATCAGTAGGCGGGCAAACCCATCGCCAATGATTGGGCCAAGGTTTATGGCCTTCTTAATCTCATCCGCATTGACAATCTTATTTCTACTTTCTGCCATTGGAGTTGTGTTAGGTTAAACCATGCAATATCGTTTCCACCATGCGCAAAGGTAAGAAAAAATGCTAAAAAACATTTTTTAGGTACTCAATTACCCATAAAACCCAATAGCCCTAATCATTAATTTATTGATTCTAAAAACATTAATCTATACTGATCGAATTTTCAAATTTAAACCTAAGGGTATTGAAAAGTATATTAACTTTGTGTACGGCGAAAGTAAAACCAAATAATCATAAAAATAATTGAACATGAAGAAGCTATCACTAATTATCGGACTGGTAGCCATAACCCTATGGGCTATGGCACAACGTAACCTTGTTAGGCCAGAGGATGTTAAGGCATTTATGGCTTCAACAACCTATGTGGTTCTTGAAAACAATCCTACATCGGAATTTAATATCGAAATCCGTGAGGCAGTTGAGCGTTCATGGAAAATCACTCCTTACAAGTTTATTACCGCCAAGGAGTTTAACGACATGCGTAAGGATATCGACAAGTCGTTTTTGGTGCTTATACAAATGCGTTTCGATAAGGACAAAATTGCTCCTACCTATAATTTCCTTAGCGTATCGATGGGTGCAGCAGTTTCCAAGATTACCGATATGCCCGATATTTGCTCAGTTCCTTTGAGTTACAAAGATTTACCCGATGATACTTACACCTATAAGCTTGAGGGGATAATCCGTTTCATGCAGAACTACATCAACGCCATAAACGATAATCCCAAACTCATTAAAAAGGATGCCTTCAAGTTTTACAATAAAAACATGAAGCAGATTAAGAGTAAGGAATTATGGGTAACCGAGAGTGCGCTTGAAAAGAATGTTCGCCCACTTGCCGAAATCCGTAAGGTTTACAAGTTTAACATTAAGGTTGTGAATCCCGAAGATATTCAGAAAGCTATTCTGGAAAAAAATCCCAATGTCCTTTACCTGCACAAGGTAGGCCCCGAAGGCAGTCGCCTGCAATGGCGCGTTTGGAAGATGATTCTTGGCGCTGGCGACGATCAGCTATACTACTTCGACATGCACACCATATCCAAATCGAAAGGCGATGGTTTCCTTGCCAAGGACTTTGCTAAAATTAACAAGTAGAGTGTTTCAAAAAAATTTGATACCGCCGTCGGGGATTTACCTGACGGCGGTTATTTTTGCAGCTGAAAACGTAAATACAATGGCCGACGAAAAAATTATCTTTTCCATGGTGGGGGTGAGCAAAACCTTCCCACCCCACAAAAGGGTGCTGAATAATATCTACTTGTCGTTTTTCTATGGCGCTAAGATTGGTATTATTGGTTTAAACGGTTCAGGAAAATCAACCTTGATGAAGATTATAGCAGGGGTTGAGAAGTCGTACGAAGGGGAGGTGGTATTTTCACCAGGCTACACGGTGGGATACCTGGAACAGGAACCTCACCTCGACGATAGCAAAACCGTGCGTCAGGTTGTGGAGGAGGGCGTGCAGGAGGTAGTTGACCTGCTCAAGGAGTACGAGGAGGTTAACGCCCGCTTTGCTGAGCCCATGAGCGATGACGAGATGAACAAACTGATTGAGCGGCAGGGCGAACTAACCGAAAAGTTAGACCATCTGGATGCCTGGAACCTCGACTCGAAGCTTGAGCGAGCCATGGATGCCCTCCGTTGCCCCGATGGCGATACTCCTGTTAAAGTCCTCTCAGGTGGCGAGCGCCGCCGGGTTGCCCTTTGCCGACTCCTGCTCCAGCAGCCCGATGTGCTGCTCCTTGATGAGCCTACCAACCACCTTGATGCCGAATCGATTCATTGGCTCGAGATGCACCTGCAACAGTATAAGGGAACCGTTATTGCCATTACCCACGACCGTTACTTCCTTGATAATGTGGCGGGTTGGATACTTGAACTAGACCGTGGCGAGGGCATTCCCTGGAAAGGAAACTACTCCTCGTGGCTTGAGCAAAAGTCCATTCGATTGGCTCAGGAAGAAAAACAGGAAAGCAAACGCCGTAAAACTCTTGAGCGCGAGCTTGAGTGGGTTCGCATGTCTCCTAAGGCTCGCCAAGCCAAATCAAAAGCGCGCCTCTCCGCTTACGACAAGCTGTTGAACGAGGATGTAAAACAAAAGGAAGAAAAACTTGAGATTTTCATTCCCAATGGCCCACGCCTTGGCGATTTGGTGATTGAAGCCAATAATGTTTCAAAAGCATACGGCGATAAACTACTCTTTGAGAATCTCTCGTTCAAGTTACCACCAAACGGGATTGTAGGGGTAATTGGGCCAAACGGGGCAGGAAAAACCACACTATTCCGCCTTATTATGGGGCTTGAAAAGCCCGATAGCGGCGATTTCCGGGTTGGCGAAACCGTAAAATTAGCCTATGTTGACCAGCAACATAAGGCTATCGATCCCAATAAAACCGTTTTTGAGGTGATATCGGGCGGCGCCGATAATATCATGCTGGGTGGCCGGCAAATAAATGCTCGTGCCTACGTGGCGCGATTCAACTTTTCCGGTGCCGACCAGGAAAAGAAGTGCGGCATGCTATCGGGTGGAGAGCGGAACAGGCTTCACCTTGCCCTTGCCCTAAAAGAGGAGGGCAACGTAATACTGCTCGACGAGCCCACTAACGATATCGATGTTAACACACTACGAGCATTGGAAGAGGGTTTGGAAAACTTTGCCGGATGCGCCGTGGTAATCTCGCACGACCGTTGGTTCCTCGACCGCATTGCCACCCATATCCTTGCCTTTGAGGGTAACTCGCAGGTTTACTTCTTTGAGGGATCATACTCAGACTACGAGGAAAATAAAAAGAAACGCCTTGGCGACGATACACCCCACAGAATAAAGTACCGCAAGCTAATGGAATAATGCAAAAGCCGGCAAGTTAGCCGGCTTTTTTTACTTTTAATATTTTCTGAACCCATCAACAGGCTGCGCTTGCCATTTTATTCCTCTAATTTCATTTAACTCATCATATTCTTATCAATTTCGCTAATTCCGAATCATTCCGATTTGTTCCGAATATTCTCCCCAACCCATGCAGCAAGTTGACAAAGTTTTTCGTAATTTTGATATAAATATTGAGGTATGGAAAATATCAACTACACCAGCAACGATGAGCGTTCTTTCAGCATGCTCTGTCATCTTTCGGCATTATCGGGATTAATAATTCCCTTTGGTCATATTATTGGACCACTTGTAATTTGGTTGCTTAAAAAGGATGAGTTCCCCGAGGTTGACAGGCAGGGTAAGGCTGCGCTGAATTTTCAGCTATCGCTTACCATTTATTCCATTGTTGCCGCTATACTCATAGTTATTCTGGTTGGATTTGTGTTACTCGGTGCCATTTTCCTTTTCGGGCTTATTATGACCATTGTGGCTTCAGTAAAATCGTCAAATGGAGAACGTTTTGAGTATCCCCTCTCACTTAACCTGATTCAGTAAACAGAGCATAAACCTTCATATTGTTGTACTAAATATTTGGAAATACCAGCAAATTCTCTCTAAATAGGTTTATATTTAGGGCAAAATTTAGGGAGATGCCATATAAAATTATTTTTTATATTCTTTTTTCAACCATAGCCCTTTCGGGCTATTCACAAGTTGTTGAGTATTACTTTAAGTTTATTGAACCCAACCGCAATAAGATAAACACCATTGTAACCCAGACCATTTCCATTGATAATGTTAAGGGCGATACCGTTTACGCCTATGCCAACCAGCAGGAACTTGACGCTTTTCTTAAGTTAGGGTACAAGATTGAAGTGCTTCCACACCCATCGAGCCTGAGTGCTAAGGCCATTGTAATGGCAACAACCATTGAGGAAATGGCAGGATGGGACAGGTATCCCACCTATGAGGTTTACAGGGCAATGATGAAAAAATTTGAAACAGACTACCCTACCCTTTGTAAGCTCGATTCCATTGAAACTACCGTTCAGGGACGCAAACTATATATTTTAAAAATTTCCGATAATGTGGAAAGCAATGAGCCTGAACCCGAGGTCTTTTATACCAGCACCATGCATGGCGATGAAACCACTGGATATATCCTACTGCTTAGGCTTATTGACTACCTGCTATCGAACTACAACGCCCTGCCCCAGGTTAAGGAACTGGTTGATAACCTGCAAATCTATATCAACCCTAATGCCAACCCCGATGGAACGTACTACGGCGGTAATTCAACCGTTGTGAATGCAAGACGTTCCAATGCTAACGGCATTGATATTAACCGCAACTTCCCTGACCCGCGTGCCGGCCAGCACCCCGACAATAACCAGTGGCAACCCGAAACACAAGCCATGATGGACTTTGCAGCTCAGCACCATTTTGTGCTATCGGCTAACTTTCATGGTGGTGCCGAAGTGGTTAACTACCCCTGGGATACGTGGACATCAACACAGGAAAAACACCCCGATAACGACTGGTACATAGGTATTTCAAGGGCATACGTTGATACTGTTCGTAAATACAGCCCATCAACATACATGGATGGCTTTGACAATGGGATAACCAATGGGGGCGATTGGTACGTGGTTACTGGTGGGCGTCAGGATTACATGAATTACTATCACCGCTGTCGCGAGATAACCATTGAAATATCCAACACAAAGTTGCTTGGCTCGGAGCTGCTTCCTACACTTTGGAACTATAACCGTGCTTCGCTCATCAATTATCTTAAAAATGCCCTTTACGGTTTTGGAGGAACTGTAAAAAATACCTCCAACGAGCCCCTCGGTGCCGAAGTGGTGGTATTAAACCGCGATAGGCTTAACTCATCGGTTAAAACCAACCCGGCAAGCGGGCAATTCTTTAGAATCATAGAACCGGGCACATATCAGGTAGCGGCTCTGGCAAACGGATACAAGCCAAGTATTAAAACGGTTACAATTGCGGCCAATGAATTTGAGCCTCTAAACTTTACCCTTGAGCCAGGGGAGTCTGCTCCCGTTTCGGAAAGTTTTGAGCAAGTAGTCCCCGAGCGCTTTACATTCACTAATGGCAATTGGCTCAGAACCAATCTTGCAGCCAATAGTGGCACATACAGCTTAAAATCTCCAGCCATTGGCGATTCTCAATCAACAACCTGCGCTTTAGATGTTGATATCCGCGAAGCCGGCATTATCTCGTTTTACTTTAAGGTTTCGTCCGAAGCTAAATACGATTTCTTCATGTTTTACATAGATGATAAACTTCAAGGCTTGTGGAGCGGCGATATTACCTGGACAAAATATACGTCAATACTTGACAAAGGAGCACATCAACTTAAATGGATATATATTAAGGATGGCGCAGGAAACGCTGGTTCCGATTGTGTTTACATTGATGATTTTGTTTTGCCAAAGTGCAATAGTCAAGTAGCATTAACAACAAAGATCAACTCAACTGCTTTCGAAAATCTTAATATTGTTCTTGGCGATAGTACTAAAATAACCGATGCCAATGGAAAGGTTACCTTCCAAAAATACCCGCTCGATACAATTGTAAACCTAAAGGTTTACTCCGAGAATAACCTTATTGGTAATGGTGTAGTTGAATTTAAGTGGCAGCAGGTAAACTACTTATCAAACTTTGATGCACATTTCAGCGCTACTTTTGAGGTTAACTCAAAGGGAAATCCAATACAAAATGCCACCATAAACTTTAATGGCGAGCAAAAACAAACCGACCAGGATGGGAAATGTGTTTTTAGCAACGTCCCCTTCGGCATACAACAGGCCTACTCCGTTACCAAAGATGGTTATAATCCTGCCTCGGGAACAGTAAGGATTGCCAGCGATACCCTGTACTCCATTACCCTAAATCAATTTGAACAACTCATAAATGTTTACCCTAACCCCATATCAAGCACTTTTTGGATTGATGTTGTGATGAAAGAGCAATCGAATTTAGACATTCGACTAATAGATTTAACGGGTAAAACCGTTGCTCAACTTTACTCCGGTTTTGTTAGCCAGAAAAGCTTTACACTTACCGGCGATAGTAAAGCCATGAATATTCAACCCGGTATCTATATTTTTGCCATAGACTGTAAACATTTTACGGCTCGTAAAAAAGTAGTATTCATTCACTAAAACTGATTTAAACATGCGCTTTTCATCATTTTCTACTGTATTTCTGGTTTTATGTTTTTTTCAAACATCCATTGCACAGCTTAACCGTTCCATCCCATCGGAAAAGCCCAAACTTATTGTTCAAGTAGTTGTTAGCCAAATGCGGTTCGATTACCTTAGCCGCTACTGGGACAAGTTTGGCGACAATGGCTTTAAACAACTGGTTAATGAGGGAACCTACTGCCGTAATGCGCGCTACAACTACCTACTTACACAGGCTTATCCGGGTTTGGCCACCATTGCTACAGGGGCAAACCCATCGGTGCATGGAATTATCTCCGATAAATGGTTTAACCGTAATACCGGAAACCAGGTTGAAGCAACTGCCGACGAAAAGGTTAACACCATTGGTGGTAGCTTTTTCAGCGGTAAGTATTCGGCAAAAAACTTGGTTACCAGCACCTTTGGCGATGAGCTAAAGCTCAATAACCCCAACTCCAAGGTGATTAGCATAGCCCTTGATGCCGGTTCGGCTATTCTTTTAGGCGGGCATAGCGCCAACGGCATGTACTGGTTCGATACCGAAAAAGGATTATGGGTCAGCAGCAACTACTATACCGATGCCCTTCCCGCATGGCTCGATACTTTCAACAGCAAGGGATTTGCTAAACTCTACACCGAAAGGGAGTGGAAAGCCTTACAGCCAATCCAGAATTATGAAGAAGCCGACACAAGTGCTGTAAAATCGGATGAAAAGAGAAAAAACTTAATCGAAAAGCTAAAAGGGATGATGGATGGGATTATTGGAAAACCTCAACCCAAAACCGATTACAAGACATTACTTGAAAACCCATACGGTAACCTGCTCACCAAAGATTTGGCCATTGCCGCCATATTTGGCGAAAAACTTGGCACCGACGAACATCCCGATTTGCTCTGCGTTACCTTTAGTGCCAATAGATTTATAGGTGGAAAATTTGGCCCGCATTCCATTGAAATGGAGGATACCTACCTACGCCTTGATAAGGAACTTGCCCACTTCCTTGAATTCATCAACTCAACCATTGGTAAGGAGAACTGCCTTTTTGTGCTTACCTCCGACCAAGGCGTAGCATCAACTCCCGATTATTTGGAAAAATCGAAAATTCCTGGGGGTTACTTCGACCCCAAAAAAGCAATGATACTTTTAAGCAGCTACCTGAATGCCCTTTACGGGCAAGGCAATTGGATTACCGGCTATCACGATAAGCAGATATACCTGAACCGTAAACTAATTGAGGATTCCAACCTCAACCTTGCCGACTTCCAGCAAAAAGTAGCCGATTTTATGCTTGAATTCAGTGGGGTTGCCAATAGTACTACCGCACATAACCTACAGAATGGGAACTTTGCCAATGGTATCATGGTCAAATTTCAAAACAGCTACAACCAACGCCGCTCTGGCGATGTTATCATTAACCTTGAGCCGGGTTGGGTAGAACGCAATGGAAACATCACCTCGGCAAACTCTCCCTACGATTACGACTCGCATGTACCCCTAATATTCTATGGCTGGAAGGCTAAACGTAAATCGGTACTTACGCCCGTTTACATTAACGATATTGCCCCTACGCTCTCAATACTTTTAGGGATAACGTGGCCTAATGGTGCAACGGGTTCACCAATAAAGGAGATGCTTGAGTAGCTAACTAAACATTTTCGGATTCTCCTCCAACCCATTGCCAACCACTACAAGGTCAGCACCGGCATTACGGGCATCGGTATACTGTTGCTTGGTGCGAATACCTCCGCCAACTATTAGCGGAACTGAAATGGCTTTTCTAACCGCCTCAATTAGTTTGAGGGGAACTACATTTTTTGCACCGCTACCGGCTTCAAGGTAAATAGCTTTTAACCCAAGAAGTTCGCCTGCAATGGCAGTTGCCACTGCTATATCGGGCTTGGTTGCAGGTATAGGCATGGTTTGGCTCATGTACTGAACCGAAGTAGCTGCGCCACCATCAATCAGGATGTACCCAGTAGGTACCACCTCAACCCCACTATGCTTTAGCATTGGCGCAATAGCCACATGATGGCCTATCAAAAAATCGGGGTTACGTCCAGAAATAAGCGATAGGAAAAGAATGCCATGGGCATTAGGGGTAAACTGCATGGCGCTTCCCGGGAAAAGCACAACAGGCAGCGATGTTTTAGCCCTGAGATTGATTACAAAATCATCGAGCGGTTTGGTAACCAAACTGCCGCCAACAAGGAATAGTGTAGCACCTGCCTGTTGCCCATTGGCAACAATGGCATCAATGTTAACCTGCGATTCCTTATCGGGGTCAAGTAAAATGGCAAGCCCGCCATTTACTATTTTATTGTAACATATGCCCATTCAAAAAGGTGTTCATGCCTACCCATGTAAGGCAGTATTGGTTGATAAAGGTAAAAAAAACTTTCAACGTTGCCCACTCGCCCGCACTATGAACTTTAGCTAAAAGCCAACCACGGCTAAGCGTATCGCCCTCAATTATAACCTCAATATCCGCATTAAACACTAAGCTTTTAGGCCAAGGTAGCTTGTAGATGGCCTCCTTCGCGCACCAAGTTAGAGCAAAGTGCTCATCGGAGTAACTTTTTGCCTGAAATGCCTCACGTTCAGTAAGGTACTTAGCCGAAACCTTTTGAAAATCGCGCCCTAAAAGTTCAACATCTATACCTACGGGTTGATTCTTCGAATGGGCAATGGCTGCAAGCCCGTCGGTATGAGTTATTGAGATAAAAACCTCATTACCCGCAACGTGTGGCCTACCCCATTGGTCGTAGCTGTAATTTGTTGGCAAGCCCAAAGCCTTTAGAATTGCAATTACAGCAAGTCGTTCCTTGCGACGTACAGGGTTTTTAGGTAATTGGTTTGAATAAGCCGTTATTCTGACCAGTTCTTCTTCGCTTTCGGTGATATACCATAGCACAATGCTAATATCGGCGCAGGATATGGATTTAGCTAATGGCATTGGAAATCTACTTCCACCTTAAGGTTTCAATCAGATGCACCACATCGGCAGTAAAAAATTCGATTGCTGGTGCCAGCGAATCCTTATTGGGCTGGCAACGAAAGTAGAGCGCTCCTCGCAGGTAGTGCCTGCAGGAATCGGTAACGTAGAACTGCACCGAGCTTGCCGAGTTGCCCTTAATATCGTACAGTATGCCATACACCTTTTTTTGGGGATTTGTAAAAACCTGCTCATCAATGGCATCGGCTTTATAGGTATGCTTGTAGGCCAAATTGCGGGCATCCTCTGTTAACTGATTCAAATTGCCTGAAATATCCTTGTAGCTGAGATGAATCTTGGCCTTGTAGGCCGGGAAACTCACGCTAATCCATTCGCCCTCATCCTGCCGGTTCTCTTCCTTTACAATGTTACCGTAAACCGGATACTCAAAGGTAAACGGGTAAATGGTATCGAGTAAACGGTAATGCTTTTCGGGGAATGAAATCCGAAAATACCCGCGTGGTTTTGGAACCGGATTTTCCGAACAGGCTACAACTGCTATAACAAAAGGCAAGTATATCGAAATCAATTTAATTATTCTCATCGCTGCTAATATTAACTTTAACCCGCTTAATTCTGCGATTATCAACAGCATCAACAGTAAATGTGAACTGTTTACATTTAACAACCTCGTTGGGTTTGGGAATTTGTCCGGTATTCTCTAGAATTAAGCCTGCAATTGTTTCAGCCTCACCTCGGATATCGTCAAAAATATCATCATCGCAACCCACAATTTTGCAAAAATCGTTAAGCATCACCTTGGCCTCAAAAACATAGTTATGGTCGTCGATTTTGGTGTATAGTTTTTCCTCCTCGTCCGATTCGTCGGCAATTTCGCCAACAATCTCTTCCAGTATATCTTCAAGCGTAACAATACCACTTGTACCCCCATACTCATCTACCACAATGGCCATGTGAATATGCTTGTGCTGGAACTCAGCCAACAAATCGTTAATTCTTTTGCTCTCGGGCACAAAGTAGGGGGGCCTGATAAGCGCTTGCCAATGGAAATCATCATCCTTATCAACGTGTGGGATTAAATCCTTAACGTAGAGGATTCCCTTAATGTCGTCGAACGACTCGTTGAAAATGGGGATTCGGCTATAACCCGATTCAATAACCACCTCCTTAAGCTTGCCATACGAAGTATTAAAGTCGAGAGCCACCACATCGAGTCGGGGTTTCATGATTTCGCTCACAATGGTGTTGGTAAACGAAACTATGCCCTCAAGTATTTGGCGCTCCTCGGCCAACCCATCGGCAGTGAGTTCAATGGCATCGCTAAGCTCATCCATTGAGATTTTTTGTGGAACAGCCATTCGCCTGCTTATTACCACTGACGAACGGATGAGTAACCTGGTAAGGGGCTTGAAAAAGGATATTAGAACGCTAATAAATGGAGCAAAACGTTCAGCAAATGGTAGTGAACGATTTGATGCCAGTATTTTCGGAAGAATCTCACCAAATAGTAAAAGGATGAATGTTATAATTACGGTTTGAAAGATAAAACCCAGCAAGGGAGCCTGGCTAAAATCAAAAACCGAAAGGGTTATGAAAGTGGAAAGGATTACGATTGCCACATTCACCAAATTGTTTGCAACCAAAAGGGTGGCCAACAGCACCTCTGGATGGGAAATATTTTTTAAGGTTTTGGATGATTTCGATTTACCCTCTAACGCCTTAAAATCGGATGGGGTTAGCGAAAAGTACGCTACCTCGGAGCCACTGAACAGAGCCGATAGAAACAGAAGCAGAATAAGCACCAGCAGTCCAAAGTAAAAATCGAGAGAAGGTGCTTTAACAACTACACCTTGGGTTAACTCAATAATAAAGTTACCAAAACTTTCCAAAATTAAACTATGTGTTGGTTAGCCCTGTAAAGTTAGAAAAAAAATGAATAGCGCAAAGTTTTTGGCCTTGCGCTATTTACATCATTAAGCTATTGAACCATTAGGCTAATTGCTTCCTTGATTGCCCAATGCACAATTGTTGAATGTATTGCCAGTTCCTGTATAGGTAGAATTGCTCAGGTAAATGCCCCATCCTGCTGAATAGCTAAACTCACAGTTGCTTGCCGAAAAACTGGTACTGGAAGCTTTTAGGGCTGCTCGGGTATTATCGCTTGAACTACCCTTGCCGGCATACATAAATTTACAGTAGTTAAAATTGGTATTGGCGGAGTTGTTATCCCAAAGGTGTATCCCCACCCACGCTCCAGCGGCTGGAGATGATGCATCTGTTGTAAAAACAATGTAGTTACTCGAGTTGCCAACAGCAATTAATGTGGAATTATTGTAATATCCTATGTGTAACGATCCATCAGCATTAAATTTCAGAATAGTTCCAGCCTCAATGGTAAGGGTGCCATTATCAAAATCAATATCACCTTCAATGTAGTAGGGTTTATCGAGTTTCCGCCAGGTAATGTTTCCGGTAACATCCTCAGCATATACATTTACCCCTTTACCTTCAGGGCAATTAAAGGTGTTTCCAGTGCCTATGGTATGCATATACTTGGAAGAAATACGTAAGGGATGATTTCCGCAATTACTATATGCATTATTGATCATACTAGTGAAACTCCCTTCATAGTTCACAAGCGAGCCGTATGACTTTGCATAGTTTATGGTATTATTCTCAAAGGTAATTGCGCAATTTTTAACATTAACAGCACCTTCGGTACTAGTTCCTGCATACAAAATGTTACAATACTTCATGCTTGAATTTAGACTATTATTCCAAAAAGTTATGCCTTTCCATGCTCCAGCTGCAGGAACTGCAGCACTACTGGTAAATTCTATCTTGTTATCGGAAGTACCATTAGCAATTAATGTGGAATTATTGTAATATCCAATGTGTAACGAACCATCAGCATCAAATTTCAGAACTGTTCCGGGTTCAATGGTAAGGGTACCATTATCAAAATCAATCTCACCTTCTATATAGTAAGGTTTATCAAGTTTCCGCCAGGTAATATTGCCAGTTGCATCGCCACTATATACATTTATACCCTTATCGGCAGGACAAGTAAAAGTATTTCCGGTGCCTATGGTATGCATGTATTTGGCAGAAATCCTTACCGGATGACTACCACAATTTGCGAAAGAGTTGCCCGACATTGCAGTAAAATATCCCTCGTAATTAAGCATAACCCCGTAGAGCTTTGCATTGGTAACCTCGTTGTTGCTAAAGGTGATTTCGCACCCCTTTACATTAACTGCCCCTTCTGTTGCTTTCCCTGCATACTGAACCTTACAGTACTGCATGCTTGAATTCAAACTATTATCCCAGAAAGTTATGCCTTCCCAGGCTCCTGGTGCTGGGCTGCTGGCTGTGGAAGTAAAGGTTATGGGCTTTGATGAAGTACCATTGGCTATAAGGGTGGCGTTGCTATAGTAACCAATATGAAGGCTTGCACCAGCCTCAAATTTGATTACAGCGCCTGGCTCTATGGTTAAAGTAGCACCATCAACACTAACACTACCACTTATAACATAGGTTTTCCCCGATTCCCAAGTAGTGTTAGTTGTGATATCGGAGTTAACGATGTTATTTGTACCACCATTGTCCTCACCATTTTCAATTAGGTCGCATGAGCTAAACCCTACTACCATGATTACAAGAATCATTAAAAGAGATTTTGTTTTCATTTTCCTTTCTTTTTAGTTAAATTATATTTGTATAAAAGCACTTAAACAAAGTTACCAATTACTGCTGACCAATTCTTGTTTTTTTTAACGGAATGCCATTATTTTAACAAAGCTTAACGCATTGTTGTCCTTTTATAAGCATGTCTTTTTGAAGCATCCACTATTATTATTTTTCATATTTACCAAAATATTATTTAACAGAAAACGTTTTAAACCATTGTTAACTTTTATATTCTTTTGTATAAACAAACCTAACCAAACATGAAACGTAAATACTGGTTCATTTTGCTTGCAATTGTAGTTGTTGTAATTGTTTTTACTGCAATTTTCAGCTCCGGATCAAAGGATAAAACCATACCACAATTTACCCATGCCAATTTGGGAGAGTTTGAGATTGTGGTTAACGTTACCGGTGAACTTACCGCCCAAAATTCCGAGGATATAACGGCCCCCACCGAGCTTAGAGGACGCTCATTCAGGGTAACCGATATCAAGATTCAGGATTTGGTTCCTGAAGGTACGGTTGTCGATTCAGGCGATTACGTTGCCACCCTCGACCGCTCAGCCCTGAGCAATCAACTAAAAAACACTGAAGATGAACTGGAGAAAAGCCAGCAGGCGTTCCTTAAAACCCAACTCGATACTACCCTCCAACTTCGGGAACTCAGGAATAACCTGATCAATATGAAGTTTGAGCTGGAGGAGAAGCAACTTATTGTTGAGCAATCGAAGTATGAACCCCCCGCCACCCAACGACAGGCTCAAATCAACCTCGAAAAGGCCGAAAGAGCATACCAACAGGCCCTTTACAACTATAACCTGAAAAAGGAACAGGCCGAAGCATCGATGAAGGAGGTTTCCATTAACCTCGAACGCCAACGCCGCGAGCGGCAAGATATGCTCGATGTTATTAATAAGTTTGTGATTAAAGCGCCCAAGCAGGGGATGGTGATATACTACCGCGAATGGAGCGGCCAAAAACGAAAGGTTGGCTCCACGGTTAGCCCATGGGATTTAACGGTTGCTACCCTACCCGACCTCTCTGTGATGAATTCCAAAACCTACGTTAATGAAATTGATATTAGCAAGGTGAAGAAAGGACAACCGGTTAGGATTACCGTTGATGCCTTCCCCGATAAGAAGTTTACGGGCGAGGTTATTGAGGTAGCCAACATTGGAGAACAACTCCCCAATACCGATGCCAAGGTATTTGAGGTTACCATCCGGGTTAATGAGTACGACCCCATACTACGCCCATCCATGACAACCGGTAACCAAATTGTTACCAAAACCTACGATTCAGTCCTTTACATTCCACTTGAAGCCCTCCACGCCAACGATAGCATAAGCTACGTTTATACCCGAAAGGGCAAAAGGCAAATTGTTGTACCCGGCGAAATGAATGAGAACTTCATTATCATTGAAAAGGGCTTAAAGCCCGGTGAAGAGATTTACCTTTCATCGCCCGAAAAACCAGAAAAATTCGAATTTGCTGGTTTTGAACTGATTCCCGAAATCAAGAAAAGGAAAGAGGATAAATTACAGAAAGAGGCTGAACTCAGGCAACAACAGCAGGATTTTATAGTTAAACGCCAGAACGGGAAAATTGAAATGCCTGCTCAAGGCAACATTGTGATACTTTCAACCGGAAAGCCCACGGAAAAGACAACTGGCGGTGGCACTGAAAAGTCTACCGCTAAAGATCAGAAAAAATCAAAACCTTAAAGGTTATGTTCAGAATTGACAGGCTTTACCGACGATACGCCCACGATATAACCATTGCCCTCGAGGCTATAATGGCAAACAAACTAAAATCGATACTAACCGCACTCGGTATAATATTTGGCGTTGCTGCGGTTATAAGCATGTTAGCTATCGGGAATGGAGCGCAAAAGGAGATTCTGGATCAGATGAAAATGGTTGGGGTTAACAACATAGTTGTAAACTCTATCTTTGAGGCGCCCGATTCACAGTCGGAATCAGAAAATGGGAATAAGCAGAAACAGAAATTCTCTCCCGGTCTTACCCTATTGGATTTGGAGGCTATAAAGCAAGTAGTTCCATCGGTGATTCACATTAGCCCTGAAATCAACCTAAATTCCTATATCCAGTACAATGGTTTACGAATGCAGGCGAAAATCTTAGGGGTAACCAACGACTACTTTACTCTTTTCAACCTACCGCTGGAGGAGGGAACCTATTTTAGTGCCTACCAGGAGGAACATGGAATCCCCGTTTGTGTAATTGGGGCTAACATCAAATCGAAATTTTTCAGTACCGAAAATCCCCTGGGCAAATATATCAAGTTTGGAAATGTGTGGCTCAAGGTAATTGGAGTTCTCTCAAAATCGGATGTAAAGGTTACCGGATTCGAGAACAGCGGTGTCAATGTTTATAACGATAACATCTACGTTCCTGCCAAAAATATTTTACTCCGCTACCAGAATAGAGCTTTGGTTAACTCCGGAAGGCTAAACCAGGGAAACTCCATTCGAGGCTTTGGTTTTATAATATTTGGTGGAAATACTGAAACGCAAGCTCCCAAGAATTACCATCAGCTCGATAGAATCATTCTTCAGGTTAAAGGAACTGAAGATATAGCATCAACCTCGGAAGTACTAAGCCGAATGCTTCTTAGGCGACATGCCGGGGTTAAGGATTATGAAATCACTGTTCCGGAACTACTGCTCAAGCAACAGCAGCGCACCAAGGATATATTCAATATCGTACTGGGAGCCATTGCCAGCATTTCCTTAATTGTAGGAGGTATAGGCATTATGAATATCATGTTTGCCTCAGTAATGGAGCGCATCAAGGAAATAGGTACCCGTTTGGCCATAGGTGCCAAAAAAGCCGATATTGTTGCACAGTTCCTTTCCGAAGCAGTCCTAATCAGCGTTACCGGTGGTTTAATAGGTGTAGTACTCGGTGTAATCCTATCGAAGCTAATTACCCATTTTGCCGGAATATTAACCATTATAAGTTTCTCGTCAATAATTATTGCATTTGGCGTATCGGCAGCAGTGGGAGTCATATTCGGGCTATCGCCCGCCAAAAGGGCTGCCGAAAAAGACCCCATTGAATCGTTACGTTACGAGTAGTTTGGCATTAAATACAAGTTGATATGAAACAAATTCTATCCATTTTACTTCTAACAGTATTTTTTTCAACAAATCTTTTAGCCCAAAAACCGATAAACAGGCTAACTTACGACGAAGTACTTCAGCTGGCCAAAGATCAGTCGCCACAGGCCATACTGGCCAAGCATAGGTTTAGGGCTGCATACTGGCAGTACCGCACCTACGTTGCTGAGCTTAGGCCAAACCTTACCCTCACGGGAACAATCCCCCAATTCAGCCGATCGCTCATACGTTACCAAAATCCCGATGGGTCATACACTTACATTGAAGAAAACTCCAATACTACCTCATTAGGCTTATCGCTCTCCCAAAACATAGGCTTAACGGGCGGACAAATATTTGTGCGCAGCAACCTGGAGCGAACCGACCTGCTGGGAACCAATAAAACTACCTCGTACATGAGCGTTCCCGTTTCCATTGGCTTTTCGCAACCGCTATTTGCCATGAACCAGCTCAAATGGAGCAAACGCATTGAGCCCATTAAGTACGAGGAAGCCAAACGAGCCTTTATCCAGAGCATGGAAGCCATATCTATGGAAGCCACAAGGCTCTTTTTTGACCTGGCCATGGCACAACAGAACCTCGAAACAGCCAAATTAAACTATTCCAACACCGACACCCTTTACAAAATTGCTCAAGGCCGATATAACATTGGAACCATTGCCGAAAACGAGCTACTTCAAATGGAACTGAGTTTTCTGAATGCTGGAACTGCACTTAGCGAAGCCGAGGTTGACCTTCAGCTTAAAAAGATTCGTCTAAAATCGTACCTGGGCCTCAACGACACCTACGATTTGGAAATTGTACTCCCTGACAGCATTCCATCGTTCGACCTCGAATTTAACCGTGTGCTCACTCTGGCTAAGGAGAATAACCCTCAAATACTCAGCTACCAAAGGCAACTCCTCGAGGCCGATAGGGATGTGGCTCAAGCCCGCGCCGAACGAGGCCTTAATGCCAACCTATTCGCCACGTTTGGTCTAACCCAGAGGGCAGCCGAACTAAAAGATGCATACATTGACCCACAAGACCAGCAGACTGTTAGAGTGGGAATTACTGTACCCATCCTCGACTGGGGCTTAGGACGCGGAAAAGTGAAAATGGCACAGTCGAACCGCGAAGTGGTTCGCACCACTGTTGATCAGGCTCTTACCGATTTTGAGCAGGATGTATTCCTTAAGGTGATGCAGTTCAACCGTCAGGACGATCAGGTGCAAATAGCCAAAAAGGCCGATTTGGTATCGCAAAACCGGTATGAGGTTACCAAGCAGCGCTTCCTCATAGGAAAAATTGATGTGTTAACCCTAAATGTAGCCCAATCGGAACGCGACCAAGCCAAACAGAAATACATTAACACCCTTAGCGGTTTTTGGCAATACTACTACCAGATGCGCCGCCTAACCCTCTACGACCTCGAGAAAAACCAACCCATTACAACCGATTTTGAACTATTATTGAGATGATTAACAGGATTCTACTATGGGGTAAGGCGTTGAATTGGGATTGACCGCTAAAATTTTTTTGAGAAAAATTTTGTAGAAAAAATGAAATGATATATTTTTGCAGCACCAAACGACAAGCACAACGGTGCAGGTAAAGTTTGAAATAATGCGGAAGTAGCTCAGTTGGTAGAGCATAACCTTGCCAAGGTTAGGGTCGCGAGTTCGAGTCTCGTCTTCCGCTCAAGTTCTTTTGGAAAGTTCAAAGTACTGAGGCTTTGAACTTTTTAAGTTTAAGGACCAAACCATTCTGCCCGGATGGTGGAACTGGTAGACACGCAGGACTTAAAATCCTGTGGCCATTGCGGCTGTGCGGGTTCAAGTCCCGCTCCGGGTACCTCAAAGCCACGCCAAAGCGTGGCTTTGGTGTTTTGTGCCCCTTGCTTTGGCGTTAGAATTTGGAATTATCAGAGATTACTTACTGGGCCATATGGATTTAACTTTATGCCAATATACCTGAACCTGACCCGTCCTGAAAAATGTCTACATAAAATTATCACTCTCTCATGTCATGCTGAGCACTGCCGAAGCATCGCTTTTAACCGTCAACCCTTTTCTAATGAGATTCCTCGCACTTGCTCAGAATGACAAGAGGCGTTGAGTGTTGTTCGTTTTTTGGCATATCTAGGCTTTTCGTTTAACGGTTAACGTTTAACAGTTCACGGACATCCATTCCCTTCATTTTTAACTCCTACCGCCAAATGATAAACATCACCATTTTTATTAGCTAAATAGTTGACAATGTTATTTTTATTCCATAACTTGAGGTAGTGATTATCAATAAATCCTTCTAGGGAAAAATAGGCTATGTACAGGGGGAAAAACAACTTGGTGGTCGATTATGTGGGTAGGATTCACATGAATACCGATCCGTTCTGGTTTTACAACCTTGTTATATTTTTCGATGAGGATAACCAAACGCTTTTGCCTGAGGGAATGCTATCGTTTTACCACTTGTTTGTTGACCAGCTCGACATGAAGCTCTACGAGGAACAAATTCCGCAAAGCATCAACACCAGTAGGGCTTGTTTCTTCTACATGAATTAGCTGTAACAAGTAAGTGAAAATCTGCCTATATTTACCAAAAACTTTTGCCATGATACGACGCGGAATTTACACCATGCTGTTTGTGCTATTTGCAGCAGTAGTTCAGGCTATACCCGATACCACACGGGTAGCCCTTATAATTATAGATATTCAGGATTTCTACTTCCCTGGAGGGAAATCGGAACTGGTAAACCCCATTCCTGCCGCTCAGAATGCTGCCAAGGTGCTTGAGTATTTCAGGAATACCCAGCAGCTGGTGGTGCATGTTGGCCATAACGCCAGCGAGGGTCAGGGCTTCTACTCCCTGGTAAAACCTGCCGATGGCGAAATGGTTTTTATGAAGAGTAATGTAAATGCTTTTGTCGATACCGGATTGCTTGAGTACCTGCGGGGGCAGGAAGTATCAAAGCTGGTTATTTGCGGAATGCAAACCCACATGTGTGTAGAGGCTGCTGTACGTGCCGCTGCCGATTTCGGCTTTAAGGTTACCCTCATCCACGACGCCTGCGCTACTAAGGATTTGAAATGGGAAAACGAGACCATTCCTGCCAAAATGGTTCACCTATCAACCCTGGCCACCCTGCGCAACTACGCCAAAATCATGAGTACCAAGGAATTTTTGGGGATTAAGTAGAAAAAATAATGTAAGGCATTTGAGGGATATGGACTCATACATCCGTATCCCTTTTTATTTGCGTTAAGCCTAACGGTTTATGGTGTTGAATCAATGTTGTTTAGTTAAGGTTATTTGTCATGTTGAGTCCCGATATATCGGGAAAGACTCTGCCAAAGAATTCCTTTGTACCCTCATCATTTTTATGATGAGATTCCTCGACTAGCTCGGAATGACAACACCATTGGCTCCCTCACTCACTTTGTCATGCTGAGCTAAGTCGAAGCATCGCGTTATACCTTTAATCCTTTATCCCTTTTGAATGGTTTTCCGGTAATCGCTCTTTGCAATGCTATCCTTTTGCGATGCAACGGTTGCTACTTGCTCTTTGGCTTATGCATGGCGTGCATCGCTACTTGTAATGGTACCCTAAATGCTACAAATGTTTAGCCCCTACGGGGCTGGAAATGTTAGTCGTTGCTTGTTGTTTGTGAATGCCTGACTCGTCCTCTCATGTCATGCTGAGCTAAGTCGAAGCATCGCTTTGTACCTTCATCACTTTAATAAGATTCCTCGACAGGCTCGGAATGACAAGCCCTCTGACACCCATTCCCTTTGTCATGCTGAGCACGGTCGAAGCATCGCTTTTCTCTTTTATTCCATTTTATCTATACGTCAATGGGTATAGAATTTTTATTCCGCTAAAACAACACTTAGCGGAAGGGTCTTAGGGGTTACACAACTTATCAACCTACTATCTAAATCATCTGCCACATTGCAATCATCAACAATGACAGGCCTTTCGACACAAATTTCTGGCATTCAGCCAAAAAAGTTATTAACAAAGTGTAAAAAAGTGGGAAAAAGTGGTTGAAAGTGGAATTTTATTGTATATTTTTACAAATTGAAAACTGAAAACACAATGTCTACATTTATCGGCGATTACGAGTGCAAGGTTGATGAGAAGGGGCGGGTCCTCTTCCCCTCATCGCTTCGTAAGCAGGTGAAATCGGAATCGCCCGATAGGTTTGTTGTAAAGAAGGACATCTACGAGGAGTGCCTGGTGCTATACCCTATGGAGGAGTGGGAGCATCAAACGGCGATAATACGCCGGAACACGAACCCGTACAACAAAGAGCACAACCTGTTTATCAGGGAGTTTTTCAGGGGCACAGCCGAGGTAACCCTCGACACCAATGGTAGGTTGCTATTGCCAAAACGTTTGCTGGAGATGGTTGGAATTGGTCGCGATATTGTGATGGCCGGGATGAACGGTAAGATTGAGATTTGGGCTAAAGAGAAGTACGAATCGGCACAGCTGGGATCGTCCGATTTTGCCAATCTGGCTGAACGAATACTGGGATCAACACCTTTAAAAGATGAGTAAATGGCCTACCACGTTCCTGTTCTGCTTGCCGAGAGCATTGAGGGGCTGAACATCAGCCCCAATGGGGCTTACGTTGACCTCACCTTTGGAGGTGGCGGGCATTCACGCGCCATTCTGGAAAAATTGGGAAAAAAAGGTCGCCTTATAGCCTTTGACCAGGACGAGGAAGCACAACAAAACGCTCTGGACGATAAGCGCTTCATGCTCATTCGGAGTAACTTCAGGTACTTCCGAAACTTCCTGCGTTACCACGGTATAGAACAGGTAAACGGCATTCTGGCCGATTTAGGCGTTTCGTCGCATCACCTCGATAGCCCCGCGAGAGGATTCTCGTTCAGGTTCGAGGGTCCACTTGACATGCGAATGAACCGGAATGCTAAGTTCACTGCCCAAACCGTGATAAATGAGTATTCCGAAGAAGACTTAACCAGAATACTCAAGCTCTACGGCGAAGTACAGGGAGCAGGACGTATGGCCTCGGTAATATCCAAAGCGCGCGCAACTCAAAGAATTGAAACCGCCGACCAGCTGCTTGAGATCCTGAAACCTTTGGTGCCCTTTAAGATACAGAATAAGATTTTAGCACAGGTATTCCAGGCAATACGCATTGAGGTAAACCGCGAGATGGAAAACCTAAAGGCGATGCTGGAGAATGCATCCAAATGCCTTATGCCCGGAGGCAGGTTGGTGGTAATATCGTACCACTCATTGGAGGACAGGATGGTAAAGAACTACCTACGCTACGGTAATACTGAGGGCACCGATAGCAAAGACCTAATGGGCAACAGGAATACTCCCTTTGAGCAGGTTAATAAAAAGGTGATTACTCCCACCGAGGAGGAGTGTATGGCAAATAACCGCGCCAGGAGCGCCAAACTTAGAATTGGGGAAAGGTTATGACAAAGCAAAGCACACCCGAATTTGACGATGTAAAGCCAACACAGCAGTCCGAGGATAAAAAAGGGAAAAAGCTTGGCGCAAAGGACTTTATTAGCGGCCGAATACTAACCCACGAAATTATATCGGGCCAAATGCCCTACATTATCTTTTTGGTGGTGCTGGCCATTATCTATATTGCCAACAACTACCATTACAACAACCTTTTAAGAGCTGAACTTAAGCTACGAAAAGAGGTAAAAAACCTACGTGCCGAGTCAATTACTACCGCTGCTCAGTACATGTCGATAAGCCGGCAATCGGAAGTGGTTAAACTGGTTGAGGAGAAAGGTCTTGGCCTAATAGAATCGAGGGTTCCGCCTAAAAAGTTAAAATAACCATTAGTGTAGCAGTAGCATGACAGTAAAGAACAACATACTGATACGGATTGCAGGGATCTACATCCTACTTCTACTGGTGGGTATTGGTATTGTATTTAAAATTATTTTCATACAGGTAGTTGATGGTCACGAGCTCAGGGAAAAAGCAAAAAAGATAACCTACCGCGATATTCTTGTTGAGGCTAACCGGGGCGACATTCTTGCAGCCGATGGCAGAGTTTTGGCCACGTCGGTTCCGTACTTCGACCTCCGGATGGATTTGTTGGCAGCGGGCCTAACCGATTCGGTATTCAAAGCCAATATCGACTCGCTGGCAATATGCCTATCGCAGTTCTTTGGCGATCGGTCGTGGTACTCGTACCGCTCTGAGCTTACGAATGCCCGCAAGTATGCTAAAAACCGCCGCTACTACCCCATAGCACCACGTAAGGTTAACTACCTTGAACTGCAGGAAATTTCAAAATTTCCGTTGCTACGCCTAGGCGAGAACAAGGGAGGTTTTATTGCCGAGCAGGTTAATAAGCGCATGCTTCCGCATAACTCCATGGCTGCACGTACCCTTGGTATGGTAAACCTCGATGGAGGAGTGGTTGGGCTTGAAAAGGCGCTCGACGATGTGCTTAAAGGGCGGAATGGCTTAAGGGTGCATGCCCGAATACCCGGAAATACCTGGGTTGAGGTAAACAGCATGAACAAGGTAGAGCCCGAAGATGGTGTTGATATTCTTACCACCCTCGATGTGCAGCTACAGGATGTGGCTGAGGCAGCATTGCGTAAACACCTTGAAGGACATGGTGCCGGTCATGGATGCGCCATAGTGATGGAGGTTGCTACCGGCGATATTAAAGCCATTGCTAACCTGCGCCGCAACGAGGATGGAACCTACGACGAGGTTTACAACTACGCCGTGGGCGAAAGCACTGAACCCGGGTCTACCATCAAAACCGCCACCCTGATTGCGCTGCTTGAGGAGGGCGATATCACCCTTAACGACACGGTTAACACAGGTAAAGGGAAACTTCAACTTTACGACCATGTGATTTCCGACTCAAAGGAAGATGGCCATGGGAAGATTACAGTTAAGGAGGTTTTTGAGGTTTCGTCGAATGTGGGGGTAATAAAACTGGTTCAAAAGGTATTCAAGGGCCGGGAGAAAGATTTTGTAAAAAAATTGTACGAGCTTAAGTTGAATGAGCCCACTGGCATTATCATTCCGGGCGAGGTAAAGCCCCAAATCCGGTTCCCGGGCGAAAAGGGTTGGTCGGGCCTATCGATGCCCATGATGAGCATAGGGTACGAGATTCGTCTTACCCCCCTGCAAATCCTTACTTTCTATAATGCCATTGCCAATAATGGCCGCATGGTTAAACCCCGATTGGTAAAAGCATTCCTAAAGCACGGACAGGTGGTTGAAAGTTTTCCGCCACAGGTTATCCAATCGTCAATTTGCTCGCGTTCCACCCTTAAAAAGGTTCATGAGGTACTGGAAGGGGTAGTTGAAAGCGGTACTGCTACCAACCTCAAAAACCCAAGGTACAAAATAGCAGGCAAAACAGGTACAGCCCAAATAGCCAAGGGGCGTAAGGGTTACAAGTCGGGCGGCAGGATTAGCTACCAGGCTTCGTTTGTAGGATACTTCCCAGCCGAAGATCCTAAATACTCGTGCATTGTTGTTGTGAACTCCCCTTCAAATAGCGTTTACTACGGTAATGTGGTGGCTGGGCCTATTTTCAAGGAAATTTCCGATAAGGTTTATGCTACCAGCCCTGAATGGTTTAGCGATATTAAGGGTGATGAGCTGAAGGATTTGCCGCAAACCAAAACGGGGCAATTGTCAAAGCTTGAGTATATAATGGATAAGCTTGACATTCCCTTTGAGAGTAATGGAAAAAAGACTGACTGGGTATCAGTCCAACGCGATAGCACCAAAATAAAAACAACGCCAATTGCCATTTCAAAGAAAAAAGTGCCCAATGTGGTTGGGATGGGCTTACGCGATGCCATTTACCAGCTGGAAAGCTTAGGGTTGAGGGTTATGGTTAAAGGGCGAGGTACGGTGCGCTCGCAGTCGGCTAACCCTGGCGAACCCGTGATAAAAGGATCAACAGTTTACTTAGAAATGAGTAGAGGAGATAGCTAGCATGGCAAAACTTCAAAACATAATACCCGTAAAGCTGATTACCAAAACAGTAGGTAATATCAATGTTGATATTGATGAGCTAACATTCGATTCCCGCAAGGTTAAGCGTGGTAGCTGTTTTTTTGCCATACGTGGCACGCAAAGCAACGGCCATAGCTACATTCCGCAGGCCATTGAATCGGGCGCAACAGCCATTGTTTGCGAAACCTTACCCGCCGAATGTCCCTCAAATGTTACATTTATTCAGGTTGATGACACATCGGTAGCCTTGGGCTACATGGCATCGGCATTTTATGGAAACCCTTCGCAAAAACTAAAGCTGGTTGGAATAACCGGTACCAATGGTAAAACTACTACCGTTACCCTACTCTACCGCCTTGCCAGGCGTTTGGGACATAAGGCCGGCCTGCTATCAACCGTTGTAAATTACATCGATAACATTGAAGTTCCCTCGACCCACACTACCCCCGACCCTATACAGCTTAACGCTCTGCTAAGGCAAATGGTTGATGCAGGTTGCGAGTACTGCTTTATGGAGGTCAGCTCACACTCCGTGGTTCAGAACCGTATTGCAGGGTTGACATTTGCCGGTGGCATTTTCAGCAACATCACCCACGACCACCTCGATTACCACAAAACCTTTGCCGAGTACCTAAAGGCAAAGAAACGTTTTTTTGACGATTTGCCTACCGAAGCCTTTGCACTTACCAACATTGACGATAGGAATGGTATGGTTATGGTACAAAACACCAAGGCAAAGGTTTATACCTACTCATTACGTTCCATGTCCGATTTCCGCTGCAAAGTGATTGAAAGCCATTTCGAAGGCATGATGCTCAATATTGACGGTGTTGAGGTTTGGACAAGACTTTTAGGCCGATTCAACGCATATAACCTGTTGGCTATCTACTCAGCGCTACTGCTTTTGGGTTTTGATAAAAACGAGGTTTTAACTGGTATTAGCGATGTTACACCGGTATCGGGCAGGTTTGAGTACCTTCGTTCCGGGCATGGAGTTACCGCGGTGGTTGATTACGCCCACACACCCGATGCGCTGGAGAATGTTATTAATACCATCAACGAGATTAAAAGCGAGAACCAACGCCTGATTACGGTGGTGGGTGCAGGTGGTAACCGCGATAAAACCAAACGCCCTGTTATGGCCAAGGTGGCCACAGAGCTAAGCGATATTGTAATCCTCACCTCCGATAATCCCCGGTTCGAGGAGCCCGAAGATATCATCAACGATATGAGAGCAGGCGTTGATGCCTCGCAGGCAAAAAAGGTGATAACCATTGTGGATAGGCGTGAGGCCATCAGAACAGCCTGCATGCTTGCCCTTAAAGGCGATATCATTCTGGTTGCAGGAAAGGGTCACGAGAACTATCAAGAAATCAAAGGAGTAAAACATCACTTTGACGATAAAGAAGTGCTAACCGAAATTTTTAAATCGTTGCAGGTATGATATACTATCTGGCTCAATACATAAGCAAATTCTGGGACTTCCCGGGCTCAGGCCTATTCCGGTACATCTCGTTCCGCTCCGCAATGGCTTTCATTGTATCGTTGGCCTTTGCCCTGCTAATTGGTAAACGCATTATACGTTACCTGCAACGTAAGCAAATTGGCGAAGAAATCCGGAACCTTGGCCTTGAGGGACAAATGCAGAAAAAGGGTACCCCAACCATGGGAGGCATCATTATTCTGCTTTCAATGCTTTTACCAGTACTGCTTTTTGCCGATATTCTCAACATCTACATCATTGTAATGCTGGTTACAACCGTATGGTTGGGAGCCGTGGGCTTTGCCGACGACTACATTAAGGTTTTCCTGAAGAACAAGGAGGGCCTCTCGGGTCGAACCAAAATCATCGGACAGGTATCGCTTGGGTTGTTTGTTGGCTTGGTGATGTGGCTTAGCCCCGAAATTGTAGTTAGAGAAAAAGTTGAAAGGGTTAAAAAAGATGTTCAGATTGAAACTATGTTAACTTCGGAGTATAACGACAATCAACCCGTAACCGTTTCAAAGGCTAAAAAGACAACGCAAACCACCATCCCCTTTGTAAAAAACAACGAGTTCGACTACAACCTACTCAACCCGTTTAAAGGCGAAGGTTACGAGTATGTAACCTGGATTATCTTTATTCTGGTTGTAATTCTTATAATCACAGCCGTATCAAACGGTGCAAACCTAACCGATGGGCTTGACGGATTGGCAACCGGGGTTTCGGCGGTAATCACCACTACGCTGGGCGTGTTCGCTTACCTATCGGGTAACGTGATTTATGCCGAATACCTGAACATCATGTACATTCCCCATTCGGGCGAACTGGTTGTGTTTATGAGCGCATTCATTGGCGCGCTGGTGGGATTCCTTTGGTACAACAGCTACCCTGCACAAGTATTTATGGGCGACACCGGTAGCCTTACCATTGGCGGTATTATTGCCGTTTTTGCCATACTTATCCGTAAGGAACTACTCATACCAATCCTTTGCGGGATATTCCTGGTGGAAAACCTCTCAGTGGTTATGCAGGTTAGCTACTTTAAGTACACCAAACGCAAGTACGGTGAGGGCCGAAGAATATTCTTAATGTCGCCCCTGCATCACCACTACCAGAAAAAGGGCTACCCTGAACCCAAAATTGTAACCCGGTTCTGGATTGTAGCCATACTGCTAGCAGTAATTACAGTTGTTACATTGAAAATCCGCTAAAAAAAGAACAATATGAAGCGAATAGTTGTACTCGGAGGAGGAGAAAGCGGTGCAGGAGCCGCAGTGTTAGCCCAGAAAAAGGGATTCGATGTATTCCTATCGGATTTATCGGAGATTAAACCCCGCTATAAGGAATGGTTAAACAGGTACGATATCCGCTTCGAGGAGGGCAAGCATACCGAGGAGCTAATCCTCAATGCCGACGAGGTGATTAAAAGCCCCGGGATCCCTGACAAAGCCCCAATGGTTGTTAAAATCAGGGAAAAGGGCATCCCCGTAATTTCGGAGATTGAATTTGCTGGCCGATACACCAATGCCTACACGGTTTGTATTACGGGTAGCAACGGCAAAACCACTACAACCTCGCTCATTTACCACATGATGCAAAAGGCAGGCCTTAACGTTGGGTTAGCCGGTAATATTGGCAATAGCTTTGCCTATCAGGTAGCCGAATGTAGCTACGATTACTACGTAATTGAACTTAGCAGCTTTCAGCTCGATGGTGTGTACAACTTTAAACCCGATATCGCCATACTGCTAAACATCACCCCCGACCACCTGGACAGGTACGACTACAAGATGCAGAACTATGTGGAATCAAAGTTCAGGATTACCCGAAACCTATCGGAAGACGATTGTTTCATATTCTGTTCCGACGATGCAGTTACAGTAGAGCAGCTCAAAAAGATTGTACTACGCGCCCAGCAATTGCCCTTCTCACAGAAAACCAAGGAGAACCAAACCGCTTGGCTCGAAAACCTCGACATCTACATTAACTACGACAATAGCGATTTCAGTATGTCAATCAACGACCTATCCTTAAAGGGAAAACACAATATCTACAACTCAATGGCCGCGGGAATTGCCGGGCATGTCCTAAATATCCGTAAGGAGGTTATTCGCGAATCGCTTTCTGATTTTCAGGGAGTAGAGCATAGGTTGGAGTATGTACTTACTGTTCGGGGCGTTAAGTATATTAACGATTCTAAAGCTACCAATGTGAACTCCGCATGGTATGCTCTGGAGAGCATGACAACCCCTGTGGTTTGGATTGCAGGCGGCACCGATAAAGGTAACGATTACTCCGAACTTATGGATTTGGTTAAGCAGAAGGTAAAAGCCTTAATCTGCTTGGGAGTTGATAACTCAAAGCTTCATGCAGCATTCGACGGAGTGGTTCCAGTAATTGTTGATGCTAAGTCGGCCGAAGAGGCCGTGCAGCAGGCCTATAAACTTTCGGTTCCGGGCGATACGGTACTGCTTTCGCCGGCTTGCGCAAGCTTTGACCTGTTTGAAAACTATGAGGATCGTGGACGAAAATTCAAAGCGGCTGTGCGCGCACTTTAATGTTACTCAATGAGCTATGGGAACGCTGTTCGATAAATACTTAAAGGGCGATAGGGTAATTTGGATGATTGTTATTTTCCTTTACCTTGCATCGCTCCTGCTTATCTACAGCTCATCGAGCTCACTGGCTTTCCGCTACCATGGTGGGAATACAACCTACTTCCTGGTTAAGCAACTTGTATTCCTTGTGGTTGCATTCATAGTAATGTGGACCGCACATCTGATAAAGTACAGCGTTTGGTATAGGCTTGCCAATATACTTCTGGCTTTGTCAGTCCCCTTGCTTGGCATTACGCTTCTTTTTGGTCGTAACCTCAATGCCGCATCGCGTTGGCTGGAGATACCCGGATTGGGCATTTCGTTTCAGTCGTCGGACCTGGCAAAAGTAATTCTGATAATGTATGTGGCCAAGTACCTCTCGCAAATGCAGGAAAATACTGATAATTTCAAACAATTCTTAATCCAGCTTGTTGCACCCGTTGCATTTGTATGCGCTCTAATTCTACCTGCAAACTTCTCAACCGCAGCATTACTGGGCTTAACCTGTTGGCTAATGATGTTTGTGGGGCGGGTTAACTTAAAATACCTGTTGGGAATTACAGGACTTGGTTTGCTTTTGGTGGGAGCGTTTATTGCCATATCGCTTCAGTTTAAAACCTTGAGCCGGGCTCAAACCTGGGTAAACCGCATTGAGAACTTTATAAGCGACGACAAAACAGAAGGGAACTATCAGCTGGAGCAATCGAAAATAGCCATTGCAACTGGGGGTATCATTGGCAAAGGCCCTGGTCGCTCAACGCAGCGTAACTTTTTGCCCCACCCCTATTCCGACTTTATTTACGCAATAATTATTGAGGAATACGGCATGCTAGGTGGGATATTCACTCTAACCCTTTACCTCATACTACTTTACCGGGCAGCCCTACTGGTAAAAAAATCGAGCCGGCTATTTCCGGCATTCCTTGCATTTGGGTTAGCCTTAATGCTAACGCTGCAAGCGTTAATAAATATGGCCGTTGCGGTTGGTGCCATTCCCGTTACTGGCCAGCCCCTACCACTTGTTAGCTTGGGAGGTTCATCGCTCATTGTGAGCAGTGGCGCTCTGGGCATTATTCTGGGCATTAGTAGAAGTCAAGATAAAAAAGAGCTATTCGATGGAGAAGAACCGGTTAAGGATAATAATTAGCGGTGGAGGAACCGGCGGTCACATATTCCCCGCCATTTCAATAGCCAACGCCATTCGGGAGATAAATCCCGATGTGGATATTCTTTTTGTTGGAGCCGAAGGCCGTATGGAAATGGATAAGGTACCACAAGCAGGGTACAAAATAGTTGGTTTGCCTGTCGCCGGTTTCTCTCGAAGTCTTACCCCAAAAAATCTTATAGTGATTATTAAGCTGATTAAGAGTTTAGTAAAAGCAAACCGCATAGTTAAACATTTTAAACCGCATGTTGTGGTAGGAGTAGGAGGATATGCAAGTGGACCTATTGTAAAGGCAGCACAGCGCAAAGGCATTCCTACGCTCTTGCAGGAGCAAAATTCTTATGCAGGGGTTACCAATAAACTTTTAGCCAAAAAGGCAAAAACTATCTGTGTGGCTTATGAAGGCATGGAAAAGTACTTCCCTGCCGAAAAGATAATGCTAACAGGTAATCCTGTAAGGCAGGATATCGAAAACCTTACAGTTACTCGTAATCAGGGACTTGAACATTTTGGCATTAAAGCCGGCAAAAAGGTTTTACTCGTTTTGGGCGGAAGTCTTGGTGCCCGCACCATTAACCAAAGCCTTTTGGCTTCGCTTGACTTAATTAAAACCCGACCAGATGTTGTAGTGATTTGGCAAACGGGAAAGCTTTACTACCAAACAGTAAAAGAGACACTTGACAGCAATCCGGTTGAGAATATAAGGCTGTTCGATTTCATTGCCCGCATGGATATGGCCTATGTTGCAGCAGATGCTATTATCTCGCGTGCAGGAGCAGGTACAATTTCCGAGCTCTGTCTGATAGCAAAACCCTGTATACTTGTGCCTTCGCCCAATGTTGCTGAAGACCACCAAACACGGAACGCCCAGGCCCTGGCCTCGCGCAATGCTGCCATATTGATTCCCGACGGTCAAGCAAAAGAGAAGCTGATTAATACAGCTTTTGAGCTACTTGATAACCCTGAAGAGCAAAAAAAGTTATCGAAAAACATTACCCGCCTAGCACTACGAAACTCGGCTACGGCTATAGCCCTTGAAGTTCTAAAACTGGCTGGTATTGATAAAAATAAAACTTTGACTAATGGAAATTAATGCAGTAAAAAGGGTTTACCTACTAGGGGTTGGAGGGATTGGAATGAGTGCCATTGCCCGTTACTACCTTCACTACGGAGTTCCTGTTGCTGGATACGACAGAGTTTCGTCCGATATTACCCAAAACCTTGAAGCTGCAGGGGCAAATATCCATTACACCGATAGCGTTGAGGCTATTCCAACCGCTTTCCTAAACAAGAAGGATACACTTGTAATATATACACCGGCTATTCCTGCAAACCACAGCGAGCTTGAGTATTTCCGAAACCATGGTTTCGCTTTAATGAAACGCGCACAGGTTCTTGGACTACTAAGTTCGAACTATAAAACCTTGGCGGTTGCAGGCACTCACGGTAAAACAACTACATCAACCCTGCTGGCTCACCTTTTAGCTACATCAATGGGTTGCGATGCCTTTTTGGGAGGCATATCGCGCAACTACTCCAGCAACCTGATACTTGCCGACCAAGGCAAGCAGCTACTTGTGGTAGAGGCCGATGAGTACGACCGTAGCTTTCTTACACTTCATCCGCATCTTGCCATTGTTACATCGGTTGATGCTGACCACCTGGACATTTACGGCACTTACGAAGCAGTAGTTAATGCCTTTCAGGAATTTGTGTCGCAGGTAAAACCCGGAGGGTATGTGGTTGTAAAGCAAAACATTGCATTCAAACCAAATGTGGCCAGGGGAGTAGAAGTAATTACTTACGGATTTACACCCGATTGCCAATTCTACCCCACAGACATCAGCATCCACGATGGGCTTTACAGGTTTACCCTTGTAACCCCCCGTGGATCAATAAACAATCTTACACTCGGAGTGCCCGGCCATTATAACCTAGAAAATGCGATAGCCGCATCGGCTGCAGCGTTAACCCTTGGCATTCCTACCGATAGGCTAGCTCGAGGCTTAGAGTCGTTCAGGGGTGTTCAACGCCGCTTCGATGTAAGGTATAGGGGAACAAAAATCATCTACATTGATGATTATGCACACCATCCCAGCGAAATTGAAGCGTTGGTAAGATCGGTTCGTGAGGTTTTCCCTAACCGAAAAATCACCGGTGTATTTCAACCCCACCTGTACAGCCGCACCCGCGACTTTGCTGCGGAATTCGCTGCGGCTCTCGACAAACTTGATAAGCCAATTATCACCGAAATATATCCGGCCAGGGAACAGCCAATTGAAGGGGTTACATCGGAAACCATAGTGGAGCTGATGAGCAACAGTAATGCACAAATTGTTCCAAAGACCGATTTAATCAGCTGGCTAAACTGCAACAATGTGGATATACTGCTCACCATTGGCGCGGGCGATATAGACAGAATGATAAACGATATAGTTAACACCCTTAAGGCAAAGGAGAATAAAACTATAAATGAATAGGAAGTTGCGCATAGGGCTTAAAGTTTTGGCTTGGCTTTTTGTTATGGCCTGGGCTATTTATGGCCTTTCCTATGCCAGTAAGGTGTATAAAGGGAAACGTTGCAATAAACTTGAGGTAAGAGTGCTCGATAGCGCAAAGCTTAACTTTGTAAGGGCAAAGGATGTATATAGAACAATTGTAAAATCACAGTACTCACCTATAGGGCAGAGCCTAAGCAAAGTAAATACCAATAGAATAGAGCAAGAAATTTACCAAATGGCTGCAGTGCGCGATGTTCAGGCTTTTAAAACCGCTAAAGGCGAAGTGGTAGTTGAAATTACTCAACGCCAACCCGTTCTTAGGGTTTTCAATGCAAAAGGGCAAACCTACTATATTGACGATTCTGGTAAAATACTACTCTACTCATCGGGTTTTGCCGCCAACACACTGGTGGCAAACGGTAATATCGTGGAGCCCTTTAAGGTAGTACCCAACCTTGATGTTACAGCATTTACCGATAGCACAAAGGAAGGCCCAAAAAACTTTATTCACAAACTTTACGAGTTTGCGCTGTTTGTAAGCAACGACAAGTTCTGGAATGCCCAAATAGAGCAGGTTTACGTCAGGAACAGGAATAACATTGAGCTTATTCCCTTGGTTGGACCCCATGTCATTATGCTGGGCAATTTGGATAACTACGAAATTAAACTCAAGAAACTTAAACTCTTTTACGAAAAGGCTTTACCAGTTGAAGGCTGGAACAAATACACCATAATTAACCTAAAATTTCAAAATCAAATAGTTTGCACAAAATACTAACAACTATGGCACAGGACAACAACACTTACGTAGCTGCAATTGACCTTGGTACAACCAAGGTAGTAACCTTAGTAGGTAAGCGCACAGCAAACGGCCGCTTGCAGATTGTGGGCTTTAGCTCTACCGATTCCACAGGCATAAAAAAGGGGATGATTCAAAACATCGAGGAAACAGTAAAGGCTGTTGAGAAAACCGTTCGCGAGGCAGAATCGCAGGCTGGGGTTAAAATCAAATCGGCCTTTGTTGGAATTGCAGGCCAACACATCTACAGCATTAAAAACTACGGCTACATTACGCTAGGTTCCGAAGAAACCGAAATCAAGAGGAGCCACATCAAGCGGCTAATTGAAGATATGTACAATATCCCCGTTGATACAGGCGATAGCATTCTTCATGTACTGCCGTTGGATTTCTCTATTGATAATGTAAAGATTGAGGACGATAAACCCATAGGCATGTTAGGCCGAAGGCTTGGCGCCAACTTCCACATCGTAATTGGGAAAACCTCATCGGCTAAGCACATTGAAAAGTGTGTGGATCGTGCAGGGGTAAAGGTATCGGAGCTTATACTTGAACCCTTAGCCTCATCTAAGGCTGTGCTCACCGACGAGGAGCGCGAGGCTGGTGTAGCTTTAATCGACATTGGCGGTGGCACCACCGACTTGGCCGTTTACTACAATGGAATAGTACGCCACACCGCGGTAATACCCATTGGCGGCTCAATTATTACGCAGGATATCAAAGAGGGTTGTCAAATTCTACAAAAGCATGCCGAGATGTTAAAACTACATCACGGCTACGCATTGATGAGCATGGCCCCCGATAACAAAATTATCACCGTTCCGGGAATAGGCGGGAGGGAGCCCAAGGAAATATCGATGCGAAGTCTTGCTGGAATTATACAAGCTCGCATGGAGGAAATACTTGAATATGCCCTGTACGAGATTCAGATGTCGGGCTTTGCCAATAAGCTTACAGCAGGTGTAGTAATTACCGGTGGAGGTGCGCTGCTAAAGCATATTATTTCGCTTATAAAATTCAAGTGGGGCTACGATGTTCGTATTGGCTACCCCTCGGAGATGCTGTGCTCCGAATCGCTTGAGCATTACAACTACCCACAATACTCCACCGTTATTGGCTTGGGCTTAATGGGGCTGGAGTATATCGATGCCGGCGAAGCATCACCGTGCACTACCACAGAATTTAAAATAGAAGTAAACAAAACGGAAGAATTTGCCGAAGTTCAACCAAAGGAACCAAAGCAACCCAGCAAACGTACGCTGGGAATGAAAATTACCGATGTGCTCTCCAAGCTATTTGCCGAGGATGATATAAACTAACCTTTTGCTATCCTGTGCCTTCTATAAAAAATGGTATTTGTGTGAAACTAAAAACTGAATGTTATGGGTGACGATATAATAAATTTCGACCTGCCTATTGCAAACCAATCAATAATAAAGGTTATTGGAGTTGGTGGAGGCGGAGGAAATGCTGTAAACTACATGCATCGCATGGGAATAAAGGATGTTGACTTTGTTCTATGTAATACCGATGCACAGGCACTAGTTAACAGCCCGGTTGAGTTTAAGGTTCAGCTTGGCGCTACCCTCACCGAGGGCCGTGGTGCCGGGAATAAACCGGAGATTGGCCGTCAGGCTGCCATTGAGAGCTTACAGCAAATTGTAAACCTGTTGCAGAAAAACACCAAGATGGTGTTCATTACGGCAGGTATGGGTGGAGGAACCGGAACAGGCGCCGCACCAATTATTGCAAAGGCCGCAAAGGAACTTGGCATACTAACAGTAGCCATTGTTACCATTCCCTTCCGCACTGAAGGGCGCAAAAGGATGATGCAAGCCATTGAAGGTATTAGGAATATTAGCCAGCATGTGGACTCGCTGCTGGTTATTAACAACGAGAAATTGCTTGAGGTGTATGGCAACCTTAAACTTACCGAGGCATTTGCTAAAGCTGACGATGTTCTGGCAACCGCCGCCAAGGGTATTGCCGAAATTATTACTGTTCACGGTTACATCAATGTTGATTTTGCTGATGTTGAAACCGTGATGTATAATAGCGGTGTTGCCCTTATGGGCTCGGGCAGGGCTAATGGCGAAAACCGTGCGCTCGAGGCGGTTAAACAAGCTCTTGAATCGCCCCTGCTCAACAATAACGATATTTCGGGCGCTCGAAACATATTGCTTAACATAACCTATGGGCAGGATGAGATTACCATGGAAGAGGTTGGCGTAATCATTGATTACGTTCAGCACGCCGCCGGCGACGATGCCGACCTAATCTGGGGTAATGGTTGTGACCCATCGCTGGGTGAGGATCTAAAGGTTACGGTGATTGCCACAGGTTTTGGAACCAACAGCATACCCGAACTCTATGTAAAGGAGCGTAATATTGAGGTTATTTCGCTCGACTCCGAACAGCACGTCACTAAAGTTGAGCTGGTTAACGACACCCCTGAGGTTGATCCAACCCCTATAAGGCAAACTAGCAAACCCAAAAAACAACCAACAATTGATCCTGCCCAAAGGGTAATTGAATTCGATGTTAATTCCGATGTTTTTGAGGTAAAAACCGTACAGCCTACTAAAACTAACGAAATTGAGTTAGACATTCAACCAACCACAGGTAAACCCGCTGCTCCCCTAGCAGCACAATTCAGCGGAACTAGCAATAACAAATGGGCAAACCTCGACGAAATTGAGAACATTCCGGCCTTTAAGCGCCGCAACATGAACATTGAGCCCAGCGAACCCCCAAAATCCACCACCATCTCAAAGGTAACCCTTACCGACGACGATATAATCATCAACCCTGAAAACCCTTACCTTTACGACAATGTAGATTGATTCTGAACCCAAATTCGTCACATGAAAAATCAATTGACGAATCGACTAGCAAAATCTATTCATTCCGAAACTTCGGGATGAAAGATTTTGATAGGTCAGGATTACATCGATATATCATTAGAAATAAACAGTTTAAATGTTTTTGTGTTTCTATTGACTAATTTCCTCTAAAAATGTTTCCGCATCACTATTTTATTAGCCTGTTTGAATTTATTAATTCATAGAACTTCGGATAAAAGAATTAGAAGAAAAGGGGGGAATAAATTTTAAATTGCGATATGCTTACAGAACAAGAAATAAAGCAAATAATATCTAAAGGCGAGGGCCCACGCATTGAGTTTAAACAAGCCCAAAATGGGGTACCTGCTACCCTATACGATTCCGTTTGCGCTTTTCTGAACAAAGAAGGAGGAATTATTTTATTGGGTGTTACCGATAACGGTGTTGTTCTCAGGCTCGATGCCGCCAATATTGTGCAACTGAAACAAAATATTGTTACTGCATTGAATAACCCCGATGTAATCAATCCACCTTACCCTTTGCCTGTAAGAGATGCAGCATATGAGGGGAAAAATATTCTTTATATCCGGGTTCCTGTAAGCTCACTGGTGCATAAACATGCCGGAATTATATATGACCGTGAAAACGACAGTGATATAAAGGTTACTGATGAAAGACAAATAGGAGAAATATATTTCAGGAAGCGACAGAGTTTTACCGAAACGCAGATATTCCCCGAATTAAAAATGGAGCATCTGAATACGGATGTGTTTGCCAAGGTCAGAAAGTTGATTGCAGCCATAAACACTACGCATCCATGGCTAACAGCTACTGATGAAAGAATACTACGCGATGTTAATTTCATAAGAAGAGATTTTTCAACAGGAGAGGAAGGCTTAACCCTTGCAGCTGCTCTGGTTTTCGGTAAAGACGAAACTATAGGTAATATTCTACCCGCATACAAGTTAGATGTAATGGTTCGCAGGGAAAACACCGACCGTTGGGACGATCGTCTTCCACCACTAAGAACAAACCTTGTAGATACTTACATTAACGTTTTAGATTTTGTAAAATCAAAATGGCCTGAAAAGTTCTATATTGAAGAGACTCAGCGAAAAGATCTGCGGGAATTGATTTTCAGAGAACTAGTAGCCAATGTTATTATTCATAGAGAGTATAATACCGCTCTGGCAAGCGAGATTATTATTTACACCGACAGGGTTGAGGCAAAAAATCCCAATAAACCACGATTCACAGGGCCTTTGAGAGCCTGTTTAAATTTTGTATAGGTATAAAAGTGGCTATAGATTAGCTTTTTAGGGAAAAATTTTTGAGCTTGCAAAAAACCTCAAAATTTGACAAGCGATGAAATCATACCCAACCAAT